>Ga0307373_10000009_pt1 | contig 270004 bp, 279 predicted proteins | sample OX2MG_FD_202534 | JGI IMG/M metagenome (GOLD analysis project Ga0307373, IMG submission 202534) | Soil microbial communities from Risofladan, Vaasa, Finland - OX-2 | ecosystem: Environmental > Terrestrial > Soil > Coastal area > Acid sulfate soil | place: Finland: Risofladan, Vaasa...
CTAGTGGCGGGGTGGAACTATGCCGACAACCTCCGTAGGTTCAGTTCGCGAAAGCAGGTCGCCAGGCCTGCTGACGTTCGCGTTGTTCCCCCATATCGGCATAGTTGCGATGTCGGCATAGGTCGATGACAATGAGGTCGGCGCGGCAGATGCGTGCGACGACCTTTTGCACTGAGGCGTCGACCTTCGCGCGCGACACGGTCGCGGTGAGCGACTCCAGCGAGAACCAGGCCACACGCCTACCAGACTCGATGACCGCGTGCGCGAGTGCTTCGCACAAATGTGATTTGCCGGCACCGCTCGGACCCCAGAGCACCAGGTTCTCAGCCCGACCGATCCACTCGAGAGTGATGAGAGCTTGCTGGGTCGGCTTGGGAATGTCGGAATCTGCGGGTCGCCAGCTGTCGAGGGTCTTGCCGGAGGGAAAGCCGGCGGCTTCGGTGCGGATGCGTTTGGAAGCAAGCTCGCGACCGAACACCTCTTCGGCGAGAAGTATTCGAAGGACCTCGACTGGGTCCCAACGCTGGGACCGTGCCGTGGCGCAGACCTCGGGTGCGGCCTTGCGCAGATAAGGCAGGCGCATGCGACGCATCAGGGCGGTCACCTCGTCGGGCAGCTGTGGCGCTTGAGGCGCCTTCATCGCTGGTCACCCACGAAAACCACAGCGGCCTCGAAAAACGACGCGCCACAATGCCCCAGGACGCCGGGAACGGAGTCGCCATGATCCATATCACTCAGGTAACGAGGACCTCTCATCGTCCCAGCACCTCCCACGCCTTGGTACCGCGCTGCGCCGAGAAGCGGTCATCCGCAACCACCACGTCTCGGTCAGTGCTATCGACATGTCCGAGGATGGAGGCCAGGTCGTTTTCTCCGAAGCGCCCGGCATGAGCTGCCCGACTCAAGGCCTCGTTGACGCGACCGGTGCCGAGAAGCATCGCGAGCTCAGTCGCGCGGCTCATCTTGGCGCGGATGCGGGTCACCCCCGACGCGGCCGCGGTGGTGAGCCATGCTTCAGCACCTTCGCCGAGAGCCAGGAAGTTGCGCTCAGTTTCGCTCTGCGGTCTTGGCTTCGGCTGCAGTGTGGCTCGCCCGTTCGGATGGCCGGGATAGTGCTCATCGAGAATGCGGGGGCGGCCCGGAACCGAGAGTTCGTGGCGCAGGACTTCACGCAGCCCGCTCTGGTCACGACCGACGATGACCAGCTCCTCGCCTTCTACCCGACACCAGACCTCCTGGTCCACCCACTGCTTGGGCAAGGAGTAGGGGACCGAGCCAAAGCGGATGGTCTGGTTGTCGCGAACGCTGCGGGTCTCACCAAGCGCCGCGGTGTACGGCTCGGTGGGCAGCTGGTGCATCAGCGCCAACTCTTCTTTCAGTGCCTCGGCCGGTATTCGCCGCGACTCCCGGTGTTCGCGACTGTTCACATCGTCGCCGAGCTTGTCGCAGGCCTCGAGCAAGGAGGAAAAGCTCGCGTAGGCCGGCAGCAGATTGCACTCGGTCGGAACCAAATCCGCCTTGGCCACCCTGACCGTCGACTCCGAACCGCCCTTCGATTCCGGGTCGGCCGGTACGCAGGTGACGACGCGCAAACCATAGTGGCCGCCAAAAGCGACCACCTGAGGATGACGCACGGAGATGCCGGCGATTCGGTCCATGCTCACAGTGCGCTCGTTGTCGGTGAGCGCATAGGTCGGCACGGCGCCAATCTTGCGCAGCGTGCGGTCGAGGCAGACGAGTACGGTGCCCAACGTCTTGTCCCAGGTGGGAATGACGACTCGATATCGCGACCACGCCAGCCAGGCGCAGAACAGATAGGTCTGACGCATCCCGACCACCGGCCCCCAGGCCCAATCGAACTGCATCCACTTGCCCGGCTCCGGTATCCACGGCCGGTAGGTCCGCCGGTTGCCATTCCGGTACGCGGCCTTCGCTTTGTGCACGGCACGCCGCGTCGTTCGCTCGGTGCCCTCGTAACCCATGGCGCGTAGGCGGTCGTGCACGACGTCGGCACGCACCTTGCCCTTCGAGGTTTCCACGAGTTCCTCGACCTTCTCCATGTACGCGTCGATGAGACGGGCGCGTCGTGCGCGCTCGAGCGGGTCGTGGCCCGCATCACGCAGGCCGACGTAGCGCTGCACGGTCTTGTGGTCGGTGCCGGCCAACTCGGCCGCCGACCTCGCGCAACGGGTCAGGTCGAACGCTTCAAGTATTTCCATGATCTCCTCATTCTTCTTGGTCAAGACGCTTCCTCCGACGTGGACTCCGACGTTTCAGTCCACCTATGGAAGCGCCGTGGGACGGTCAGGAACGGGAGTTCTGCTGTCCGCCCTTGGGGAGATCTCGTGTCCGCCAGTGAGGACTTTTCTGTCCGCCTATGGGGAGAATGACGTGTCCGCCGTTACGTGGGCTCCACGACCTCCCGAAGGCCCGATTTCGTATTCGTTTCGAGGCTTTTGGAAGGCGGTTGGTACTCGACTGGAAACGACCGGGAAGCGGACCGGAAATTGCCGTGTTAAAAGGTCTGTTTGTGGTCCCTGGCTCAAATGGAGGGCCAACATGCGGACCACAGTGCGTGTCATCCAGGGTCGCTTAGCGGAGTCAGAGCCACACCGAACGTCGGCGATCGAGGCCGCCTACCAGCATTTCCGGCTCGATAAACAGGGGAGCCTGGTCTCGCCCAAGACGCTGCAGCACTACGAGTGGACGATTCGCCCATTCCTGCGCTGGCTAGACGAGGAGCACCCGCACATCGCTCGCTTTGAGCAGCTGGGAGTGGACCTGGTGCGCGAGTACCGGGTCTGGGTGGCCGAGCGTCCGACCAACCGAGGGCGCCTGCCGGAGCCGGCGACACTGAACGACCTGCACCGCCTGCTGATGACGTTTCTCCGCTGGGCGGAGGACGAGGGCTACGCGGTCGACCCGAGGATGCGTCGGCTCAAGGCGCCTCGGGTGCCGTTGAAAGAGGCGACCGTGTTTCACATCGCGCAGTTGCGAGCCGTGCTCGCCGCGTGCAATCCCGAGCGGCCACAAGAGGAGCTGATCGTGCGCATGCTCGTGGGGAGTGGGGTGCGAGCCGCCGAGCTCTGTGGGCTGGCCGTACGTGGACCCGACGGTCTGCCGGACCTCATGCTCGACTCCCTGGACCGCGGGCGGGTTGAACTCCGCGTGCGTTGGGACGCTGGCGCCAAGGGCAAGAAGTCGCGCCGGGTGCCGATCACGCCCAAGCTCGCTGCCGCGATCAAGCGCTACGAGGCGCGGCACCGCGACAATGCCAAGGTCGCGACCATTCTGGTGAACGATCGCGGTCTTTCGTACACGCCTTGGGGCATCGACCAGCTTATGGACCGTCTCGAGAAGCGTGTCGGGTTCCACATCCACGCTCACGCCTTCAGACATACATTCGCGACGGTCGCGTGCCAGGCGGGCTGGAATCTGGAGCGTTTGCGTGCTGCGATGGGCCACGCGGACTATGCGGTGCTGCACCGTTACGTCCGACTCAGCAGCGAACGTGACCTAGGAGCTTTGTCGGAATGGTCGAACTTCGTCGTGATCGATAGCGTCACGTCAACCACGGGCGTCCCGCGAGCGTGGCGTCGAGACTGAGCGCCCTATGTCGCGCCCGGGGATGAGGTCAAGCGTCAGAAAGAAACCGACGTCCCCCTCAGCCCACGTTCCTGTCACCAGATACACGTACAAACCAGCAGCAGCTGGCGGACTCATCCCGATGCTGAAGGTATGGGGAGCGGACTCCGTGACTGCCGCAAGTTTGCCGTCCGGGCTTTGAACCTGCTGGACGTTGAAGCTGTTCGGCCGGGAGGCTGCGTGGAATGTGATCTTGACGTCGAAGCCTCCCGCGGTCCGGTACGGCTTCAGAAAGCCCGATTTGAGTAACTGATCGGCGCCAGCGCTGTCTGCGCACTCACCCTGGCCGCCGCTGTTCCAGCAGTAACTGCCTCGCGGCAAGTCGATCGTTGCCCCATGCAGGGTCGCCGATGCGGTTGGCAATGGATTCTTCGCACCTGAGAGCGCTTGGCCTGGGAGGCAGGAGCTTGCGGTCAGCATGACGGTGATTACAAAAGCGCCAAAGACAACCAGCCTCGGCCCCATATCCATGGAAACGCCCATGAGCCTCCCGGGTAACACGATATCGGCATCCTAGAACGGCACTTACCGTTCGGACGTCTTTGGACGTTTCGAAAAGCCGGTAAAACGTCCCAAGACGCCGTTGAAACGTCGCCGCTCGCCCTGATCTCCTTGATGGCGATGTCATACAGAGATCCGCACTGCAACTGGCCCAGGGACGTGTGAGGGACGTTTGGGACGTTTGGAAACGTCCCAGAACGAGGTTGGAACGTCCCGCTCTCACTGATTTGCTGGCGCCGATGAGACCGAGAGTCGCGAGCGCCGTTGGGTATGCCAGGGGGGCGTCTGGGACGTCTGTAGATGTCCCAAGTCGTCCCAAGTCGTGGTTAAGAGGTCCCTGCGATCGCTGGTGTCATTGAGCGCGATGTCACCTAGGTCCGCAGCCAACACTCTGATCGGGGCCGGCGCTACGCCGGCGCTGCCCACGGGCGGCGAAGCCTTGCCGCGAACGCCGGCCGAGCAATTGGCGAGCCACGGCCCACAGCGCGTGCGCGCACTCGGGCGCGCGACGCGCAGCGCGAACGGGTCGGGACGTTGCCAGAGTGGACAGACGGTCGGGTCGTCGGCGAGGCAATCGCCTCACGCGCGGCGGCGCCGGTCGAAGAACCGGCTGCGGTTCGGAGATGGCGGTCCGGGTTCCCTAACAGAGGACCGCCAAAAAACAGGGACAAGGCTCTGACGAGCTCGGTCACGGTGCTCGCCGCTGGCATCGACTCGCTCTATCTCTCCTTCAAAGGCGAGATCGACGCGGCGCAGCTTGACGGCATTGAGCTTATGAAGGTCAGAGCGCAGGAGACAGGCCAGCCGCAGGTTTTCACGGCGACCGACCGTAAGGCGTTGATGCAGCCGTCGGGCTGGGGCAGCTACCGATACTGGCTCCGCTGCGGTGACTTCGATATCTTCATCGGACGAGGCGGGAGCTTGCCGGCCGTCTACACACGGATAGCGAGTGAGTTCATCCACGAAGTAGGTCCACTCAGCGCGCTGGCCAGCCTCAAAGCGTTCGTCGGGACGTTGCTGCTTGACCAGACCGACCAGATGGTCTGCTCGCGGGTCGACGTCTACGCCGACTTCCAGGGATGGGTGCCGCGATCTGAGGATTACGACCGCTTCATCACCAGGAGCCGTCGAAACACGAGCCACATCGCTGTCCACTACAACGGTCGGCATTTCACAGGGTTTACGTTCGGACGCGATGCGATGGTGGCCAGGCTCTACGACAAGGGTCTCGAGATCGTCCACTCCGGAAAGAACTGGATGCACGAAGTGTGGGCCGACCGATTTGATAGCGCTGCACCCGTGTGGCGATTGGAGTTCCAACTGCGCCGGCAAATACTGGCGGAGTGCTCGTTGACCGAGCCGGATGACGTCCTTGCGCAACGGTCGAGCCTGTGGGCATATGCAATGAGGTGGCTGTCGCTGCGGGAGCCAACACCAGGCGCAACCAGGACGCGATGGCCGGTCGCCGACGTGTGGCTGCACCTGACGCAATCGCAGACCGGAGCCGCACGCAGCCCGCTGGTGCGTAAGCGGATTAGAGAACACGACGAATCGGTGCTTATCCGGGGCCTCACCGGCTACGCGAGCTCCCTGGCCGCCGTAACCGGAGTCAGCGATCTCGACGTGGCGATGAGCGTGTCACGCCGCCGCGTGCGGGAGTACATGGACGCCACAGGACGAGACTTTCGAGACCTTGTCCGCGAGAAGCGGGAGCGGACGTTGTGACGCTCCTGCGCGCGCTGGGCTGGTCGGTGGATGTCGCTGCCATAGATCGATGTCGAATCCTGCGCGGCTGGACGCGTCGGGATCTGGCCCGGCAGGCTCATGTCGATGAGGGAACGCTCTGTGACCTCTTTGCGGGTCGGCGGCGGCCGACGTTCGGCACGCTCAGAGCTCTCTGTAAAGCTCTTGGGATCTCCTTCGAAGACGTGATTGCTTTCGGCAGTCGGACGATCACCAGCAGCTCTAAGGCGGCGTCTTAGTCATCGCCGGCGACCCAGATGCCGGATCGCGATCAATGCCGATCCGGCAAGAAGCAACGGCATCAGTATCGCGGCGGCATACAGGACGTCGGTTGCGGGATCAGCGGTTTGACAAGTGGGCGGCTTGCACGTCGCCAGCAGTCGCCCGAGGACGATCGTCCACACCGCACCGAATCCGATGGCGTACCCGGCAGAACACGTGACAAAGAGCGATAGAGTCGGATTCATGCGCCAGACCAGCAAGAGAACCGCGATCGCCCACAAGATCAACGGGATGGCAAGCGGGGAGGCGGCCTCTAGGCCCCACAGGCCGTAGCCCGCACCGAGCACAGCGGCGATCAGAATCTTGGCGTCGACAGCATGCCTCCAGGCCAGTTCTAGAGCCTTCTGCGCGCAATTGCGATCACGAGAACAAGCACCATGATTACGGCGATGAGGACCGAGGCCCGAGCCACGGCCGACAGACTACAACTTGGTAAGGAGAAGGCCGGCGGTTCGAGTCCGCCCTGGGGGCCCCTACCCGCCGTAATGCGAACCAAACGATCACGCTGTTAGGCGCGTCGATCACGGTCCCACGAAGTAACCTCCACGTAAACCTTCGGCAGGGCAGAGGTGTATAGGTTGCGGATGCGCCATTTCGGTTCAGTTTTCGCGGTGGTTCTTATTGTCACCGGGTGCTCGACTGGGGCGACCTCAGCTGCGAGCGCCTCGCCCAAAAGCGGAACCGCTGCGGACAGCCCACAGCCTGGAGCCACGGCCGTAGCTGGCGGATGCGGCTCGACCCCCCTCCTTAGCGGCGGCTTTCCGACGTGGCTCAAGCCTACGGTCGGGGACCTGAGCAACATGACTGATGTCCCGTACGCCATATCAAGCAACTCAACGGCGGCGGCCTTCGTTCTCGCCTATCCGCTGAAGGCGAATGTCTCCCACGCAAAGATCCTTTGGGTCGTGGCCAGCCCCCGCGAGGGCTCCCCTTTGAATATCCAGACCCACCCCGGCAGTTCAACTACCCCGGCCGTCGTTGAGTCCGTGCCGGCAGGCGCATCGCCGGGCGAGATTTACCCGGATGGGGTCACCATTCCATCACCCGGCTGCTGGCACTTCACTCTTCGGTGGGCGACGGGTCAAGCGGAACTGGATCTGCTCTATGGCTAAAGCGCGTAATTACTCCCTCATTTAGTGAGGAGGTGGTCTGGACGTGATTCCATTCAGGTGAGGCGCATAGCGTTTGTGTGGTTGCCCGCCTCGCCGCGAGTGGCCAGAATTAGGATCTAGGTCATGGGTTATCCCGATCCGCGGCAAGCCATAGTGGCGGAGTTGGCTCAACCAAGAAGAGGACCCATGTGGCAAAGTGCGCCATCTGCTGGGGGCTGGCGAAGGGCTATCTCGCGTGGCGTTGGCCACAACGCTGATCCAGACACGCTGCGCTTCATCAAGCAGCGCGGGATCCCTGGCCACGAACTCCACGCCGTCGCCTTCGCCGACCGAGACGGAAAGAGTTATCGATATCTCGTTGGGGTCGTAAAGGACGCGACGGGCGGCTGGCAGGTCAAGGGTCTAGCGGGTGGGAGCGGAAACGACCGTCCACGCAACGAGCCGTGGGTCAACTTCTGCGGCTGGGGCTGGCCGCATTCGTTCTGCGGTGGTGGCTGGGTCACAGGCAGGGGCTCGCAGGCTGCCGCCCGTGTGCGTCTTCGATTCCGACAAGGACCGATGCTTGAGGACACGATCGACGATGGGGTTGTCCTCTTAATCGCCGACGCCAACGTTGACATGCCGGCGACCGCAGATATTCTCGACGTGAGTGGATCTCTCTTGGCCACTCACTCTGCCTTCGGCCGCGCCTAATCGAAGGTCGGTAATCCGGCGCAATGCATTCGATGGGCGGGGACCGCTGGGGCTGGAGCTTGACGGGTAGTCAGTCGGTTGAGTTCTGTGTGTGGGTTCTCCTCGACGACGGCCTGCACGTAGGGCCCTTCGACATCCATCCGAATGGAAACGAGCGGCTGCGCCAGGCGGGCTTGGACGCGGCCGGTTGGACGCGCTGGTTCGAAACCGTCGTCAACCGGGAGGTGGACGAGCAGATGCGCTTTCACCTTGGTGGCGGCCTTGAACCACCGATGTTCTATGAGTCCGATCCACCGACGACCGCGGAGCAGTTAGGGATGAAGGAGGCTATCCGAGCCAGGACAGCTCCAGCGCTCTGGAACGAGACGAAACAAGTCGGCGAGCTGTTGGATGGCCTCTGGGACGACTACAGTAGTCGGCCCGTCCTGCGGCGCAATCGTCATCTACATGATCCCGTCCATGGCGAGCAGCCGGGTACGCCATCACAACACCGCGAGCTCTACGGCTCGCTGCATGCCTTGGGATCTGGCTTACCAAGCCTTTACTGCTACCCGGTCGCCTACCCCGCTCTGGTCGTCAGCGAGGTCGAGCCTATGGCGTTGGTATTGACCTCTCCGAAGCAGTGGACGTGGGAGCGATACCGCGATGCGCTGGTCGCTGGGGTGACGAACCTGGCCGGAAGGCCGAAACCGTGATTCGTGTCGGCGTGCCATCGACCACAGCCCTTAGTGCTGCGCCCGTCGTCAGGCTGAGTCCGAGTTAAATGGTCTTGGACGAAATCGGCCAGCGGAGCTAAGATCGGGTCGAATTCGCCAGGGACTGAAGACCACTTGGTAAGGAAAAGGTCCCCGGTTCGAATCCGGGCGTGGGCTCCCCAACCCTGTTTCTGAATTCATTTAGACCATTTCCTTGCATCATCTGCTGGTCGCCATGACAGGGGATTCTTGCCGTAAGGAAATGCTCTGCCACAGCGGGTTTGTGGACCATGTCCGCCATAGTGCTTCGCAATGGTCAACATTGCGCAGCGCTATGTTAGAATTGGCAGATGATCACTCCAGGGCGGCTGGAGGAGCTTCTTGAGGCACTCGGCCAACTCCTCGAAGCTCAGGGCCATACCTATACGCTGATCACTGTCGGCGGCGGTAGCCTCTTGCTGCAGAGGCTGAGCGTTCGCCCGACACGTGACCTCGACGTCATCGCGGTGGGGAATGGGGAGGCGTTGCGGAAGGCCGACGTTCTCCCAACCCCGCTATTGGCGGCTGCCAGGGATGTGGGCGTCGCCGCTGGAGTCGGAGAGAACTGGCTGAATGCGGGCCCTGCCGGCCTGATGGACCTCGGTCTCCCGGCCGGCTTCGACGAACGAGCCGAGGTCAGGCGCTTCGGTGGTCTCACCTTGCACATCGCGTCCAGATTTGACCAGATCTGTTTCAAGCTCTATGCAGCGGTCGACCAGGCACCTGCCAGCAAGCACTTAGACGACCTGCGGCTCCTCGAGCCCACCGCTGAAGAACTAGTCGCAGCCGCTCGCTGGTCGATGACCCATGATCCATCCGAGGGTTATCGCGGTCAGCTGCTAGCGCTTCTTCGGATGTTGGACGTTCCAGATGCAGACAGTCAGCTCTAAAGGACGCCTGAGCGAATTCGCGCTGGATATCTCGTGGAGTCAGTGGACGGAGCTCGGGCTCAGCGGTTGGGAACGCCGGCATCAACACGAGGGGGTTGATCTTGAGCCATTGATCCTGTTCACTTCCTGGCTTGGTCGTCAGGACCACCGGCTCCGCGACGAGAGTCTTGATTGGTGCCTCGCAAACATGCGCTTTGTCTCCGTCACCCGTATGCGTGGCCTCCTGAAACAAGCCGACAACGAGATTGTTGAGCGCTTCGGTGATTACTCGGCAACGGTTGCTTCGAAGGCGCCAATGGCGAATTGGCCTGGCGAGGGCAAGCCCTGGAGGTTCGTGCCAAGTCGCAAGAGCGCAGCCCCAGACCTCACCCGAGCCGCGCTTCTGCAACTCCGGTTGCGAGCGCTTTTCGGTGTGGGTAGCCGTGCTGAGTTGCTTCGACTTCTTCTGATCGAAATGCCGAGAGGATGGTCTGCAGGCGAGCTCGCCAGCGAGACCGGATACGCCAAGGTTAATGTCGCAGCCACGCTCGACTCTCTGACACTCACTGGTGTCGTCCGGATCGAGAAATCCGGCACTCAATTCAGATACCGCTTCGCAAAGGCCTCGCAGTTGATCGAGCTAGCTGGGCCTGTGCCGAGCTTCCAACCTGATTGGTCCGCTCGTTTCTCGGTAATGGTGAAGCTATTGCTCTGGGAACTAGAGCCTCCAGCGAGGCAGAGTTTGGTTCGGGCATCAAACGCGGTGCGGTTGCTCCGCCAAATCGAGAAACCCCTCACACGCCTAGGGTTGCATGGTCTAGTTCCTGCAGCGGGTCGCCCCGAGTTCAACGAAGAGTTCGACACCTGGGCGAAGCAGTTGTTTGCATATTGGGCTGGATTTCGTGACCCGGTAGATGCCAACGAAACGGTGTACGAGGTTCGTCGGAGTGAAACTGCTTGGCAAGCGACGATCCGAGAGCCGCATCGCGCGCCCAAACCACTGACGCTGCCCGACTGGGAGGAGCTTTACAAGGAACAGGCGCGGTCCGCTTCGAACATTGCGGACGACTCGGCCGGTTCCCTGTTGCTTGCTCACGAACTGATGCGCCGCGCCTACGCGAGAATTGGCGTTGCTCTCGAGTCTTTCAGGTACCAACCTGAGGTGATCGCCTTCGCCAACGAACAACTGCGGACGATTGCAAGAGGGCAGTCCCTAGCTTTCTCCGAAGGCTTCGTGCGTCTCTGGCGAGCGGAACGCCTGGGTCGGACCTCAGCCGGGACGGTCGCTTAACCAGGATCGGGGCCATCTAGCGCCAGACCTGTTGGGCTGGGCGTGCTCCCAGCCGGCGCTGCCCCTCGACTGCTGGGGCGAATGGTGGAATCTCCACAGAGCCTACGCGGGCACCGTCCGGCTGACCGTGACCGCTGATCACTATCCCGGTCCGAACCATGGGAGCGTCCAGGGCACGCTCGAGCCCAGGTAATGGGGGGAGGAGGAATGGTGACCGATGGTGGGCCTTGCGAAGCCACAGGTTTCGCTATTCCGCGACCGCCTGAGGATTGAGGTGCCGGCTCGTCAGCGTGCAGCCGCGAAGACCCGCCAGCCCGATCTGGTTTCTCGCGTATTGACATCACCGAAGCCGGCCGCCTTGAGCGCGTTCACAACCCAGCCGGGGCCGTCGGCGGGGGTGAGGCCTGATCCGCCCCCCGAAAGGCTCTCCTGAACGCAGTAGAGAAGCCCGGCAGCATAGCCGATAAGGGCCGTGGGCGAGGCCGAATCCTTCCCCAGCTCGCCTGAGAAGCCCGACTCGACCAGCATCAACGTCCCCTGGGGTGCCAGCGCGTCCAACACGCCCCGCCCCGCGGCGACTGGATCACCGAAGTGGTGCCATGAATCGAGGCACACGACCAGATCGAAAGGCCCCGACGCTGCCAACCGGTGAGAGTCGGCTTCGGTGAATGACACGTTGGGCAGGCTTTCTCGCTGGGCCTTGTCTCGCGCGGCGGCAAGAGCCTCGGTGTCCAGGTCGCAACCCACTACCTGCGCCTTCGGGAACGCGTGTGCGAGCAGCAGGGCGGCGTCGCCATCGGCGCAAGCCAGGTCCGCAATGCGGCCCCCGGCGTGCAGGCGATCGACGAGACCGGGGACGCCGCCGATCCAGTCATCGACCAGCGAGTTCGCGTACGTCGGGGTGTTGATGTGCCCCATGAACGAACCGTAGACCGTGTGGTAACGGTGTGTGTCCACGCCTCCGCCGGCCCGCATCGCGGCCTCCACATCGGGGAGGATCTCCGGCGTGCGGCGTGCAAACTCGAGTACAGCCGCAACGTCGACTGGGAATGCGCCGCCGAGAAACGAGTTCAGCTGCGTGGACATCTCGAAGGTGCCGTCGTTGTAGGTCGCGTGGCCGGCCGCGACCATGGCTCGCAGCCACGCCGTGGTGTTCCGCAGTTCGGTTCCGGCCCTCAGGGCCAGGTCTTCTGGCGTCCCCGCCTGATCCCTCAGCGCCGCCAGCAGCCCTGTGCGCTGGCCCAGCGTCAGAACCGTTATGCCGTACCAGCCGAGTAGGTGGCTCAGGAAGACCGGCAGGCCCGAGGGTGTGGCTGAACTCGGTTGGGAGCCACTCATTTGACTCCGGATCGTACAAGCCCGGAACCTCGCGCTCGCGAAATCGACCGGGTCGCGCAGCGCCGAACCTGAGCAGGGCAGGCTTTCACTCACTCTTGTGAGCCAAGCGTGAGGCCCCGGCGCTACGACGGGATTTGTTCGAGGATGGCGTCCCTGCAACGGGTGTGGGGAGGAGGTGGGGGGTGCCGCTGATCGACTTTTCGAACCCTTCGCCGTCCTGATCGATCCAAACCCGACCGTGCCCAGCTCAAGAGCTGGGGTCAGGAACGCCGGGCCTCGGACGATCTACAGGCTGTTGAGGGCGCCCTTGACCTCGGCTTGAGCAACGTGGGCGGATGAGGGTTGGCTGACGTTGACCCCGCTGGGGTTCTCAGGGGTTGGCGGTGGCAGCCAGGAGGTCGTCGCCGAGGCGCGGCGCCACCCGCTGTTTGAGCTCGTTCCGCGCGAACCTGAGACGTCGACCGGATTTGCCGAAGCAAAGATATGGCATTTGCTAGGAAGCGCTGCTTTGCAGCGATTATTGGCGATAGCCTCTCTGCATTCGATCTCGAGCGAGCGCCAATTGAGAAATGGTCGTCCAGCACTCCTTGGTGAGGAAAAGGTCCCCGGTTCGAATCCGGGCGTGGGCTCCCAATTCAGTGAGACCGTTTCCTTGCATCTTCAGGGCGGCTGGACGCCGTGATATCAGCTTGATACACTGGCACTATCATATTCGTCGCTTAGGATCGCAAGCGCCACCCGGGAGGGACAATGTCTAGAGACAGCGGAATCGGGGTCATCGTCGAAATGCCGGAGGCGCCCATCGCGGAACGGCGCACGGAAGGCCTGGCGGGACAGACAGGACTTGCACTCAGCGTCTTATTCCTGGCCGCCGGCGTAATCCTGATCATTCGCGACGTTGCGGATTTGGTCCGCTCTGGTAGGAGCCCTCTCATTCTGGCTCTGGTCTTGGCTGGGGTCCTGCTGGTCGCGATGGGTATCACCGGGACTCGTGGGCTGACTGCAGTCGCCCGCGGTGAGGCGATCGTCATCCAACTCTTCGGGAGCTACGTTGGCACGATTCGAACCCCCGGATTGCACTGGGTCAATCCGCTCAGCCAACGGATTAAGGTGTCGACCCGGATCCGTAACCAGGAAACCCCTCTGGCGAAGGTGAACGACGCAGAAGGGAACCCGATCGAGATCGCGGCGGTCGTTGTCTGGCTGGTCGCCGACACTGCGCGTGCCCTCTACGAGGTGGACGACTTCGCGCAGTTCGTCGCATTCCAGGCCGAAACGGCAGTCCGCCTAGTCGCGACCAGCTACCCATACGACACGCATGGCGACGGGCCACCTTCTTTGCTCGACAACGCCGAAGAAATCACCGCCAAGTTGTCAGACGAGATAGCCACCCGAGTCCGGCCAGCCGGAGTCAAAGTCGTAGAGTCGCGAATCACGCGGCTGGCGTATGCGCCGGAAATCGCCCAGGCGATGCTGAGGCGCCAGCAGGCAAGCGCCGTCGTCGCGGCGCGGAAACGGATCGTTGAGGGGGCGGTCGGTATGGTCCAGATGGCGCTTGAGCGCCTCGAGGACCAGGACATCGTGACCTTGGACGACGAGCGCAAAGCCACGATGGTGTCCAACCTGCTCGTCGTCCTCTGCAGCGATCAGGCGACTCAGCCTGTGGTCAACGTTGGATCCCTCTACCAGTGACGACGGTGGTAGGGGCAGTTTCGCAGCGAAGAAGCGTCCTTGTCAGGCTCGATCCGGCAGTCCACGACGCGGTCGCCAGGTGGGCACAGGACGAGTTGCGGAGCAGCAATGCACAGATCGAGTTTCTATTGCGCAAAGCCCTGGTCGACGCTGGGCGTCTGCCAAATGCACTCAGTGTTAAGCGCGCCGCCCGGGGCAAGCAGGCGCGGTCGTCGCCTCCGCAGCGGGTTGGGTGACCGCCCTTAACCTGGCCCTTTCCAAGTTGGGGCCAACCTCAGCCAGACTGGCAATAGTCATCCTGATCGCTGCAGGTCTGAACCTCGACTGCACCGGAAGTACTTCCGCGTCCAGCGGGTCGAGTCCGAGCGCTTCGCCAGCATGTGCGTGGCCGATACTGGCCCACGCCCCGACGTCCACCGGCTGCTTGCTCGACTCGGCGGCCGCTTATTGGCTGGACACATTCCAGGTCTACAGCGACCTTCGCATCGTGTTGACCGGCCGCTATCCCGACGCCCGGTACGCCTCGATCAGCGTCTATACGAGTCGCACCAGCTCGTTCACGACCAACGGCGTGGGCTCGGATCTGACCGACTATCAGATCGTGCCCGACGCCGGCAGCATCAACCCCTGGCAGCAATCTGGGCCGGCGGGCGGGAAATTCACTATCACGCTTCGCCTTGACATCTCGCCGGGCCAGGCCAACACCCTGCCGCTTGCTCCCGCGGGCACGCCCGACGGATCGAAGGGTTACCTCCAGTACCGCGTCTACCTGCCGGCTGGAGGCGATGTCTCCAAGCTCATGGTTCCGACCATTACCCTCCAGCGCGGCGGACATTCGACGACGCTTCGGAACTGCGCCAACCCCAGCGTGCCTTCGCCGACCGCCCCGGCAGCGGCAACCCCGAGCCCGCAATCTAGTCCAACTGGGAGTTCTCCCGCGGCCCCAGCTCAGCTGCAGTTCTTTCGGCCCAAGGCTCAGGGATTGTTCAATTACGATTTCCCGAACCCCGACAGCGTCTATCTCCTCACCTACTTTGTGGCGCCCAGTCCGGGCGGCGTGGTTGTCATCCAGGCCAAGGCGCCGATGGCGCCGGCCGGAGAACATCCCTCGCCCTGGCCGGCTGCGACGACCGACCTGCGCTACTGGTCGATGTGCGTCTATGCAGATCTAGGCACAGCAGGACTGCCGATGGTGGCCAATCCCCTGCCCGACGGAACGACCGACCTTGGCTGCCGTTACGACCAGCAGGCCAAGCTCAATGCAGCCGGCCAGTACACGTTTGTAATCGGCACCGAGTCACAGCGCGCGGCCATCGAGCAGATTCCAGGTATGACGTTATTGCCCCTTTCCTCCGTCCAATCGCCCGCCCTGTACCTGCTCCTGCTGCGGAACATGTTGGTCAACAGCACGTTTGCGTTCCCAATCCAGCAGGTACCACAGGACGGGAACGCGGCATCTGCGGTCGCCGCGCTCGGCGCGTATTACCCCAGAGCCGTGAAATGCACTTTGAGCATGCTGACCAGAGGGGGCCCTCCAGCCTGCCTGAACCAGAAATGAGCGCCTCAGCGATTGCACGTTCCACCGCGGAGAGTCTCCTGGTGGAGGCTCGCGGGCTGTCCAAGCGCTACCAAAGGGGCCCTCTGGCGGTGGACCAGCTTGACCTCGACATTAAGCGTGGCGAGGTCTACGGGTTCCTGGGGCCCAACGGCGCCGGCAAGACGACCACGATCCGCATGCTCCTAGGCCTGATCCGGCCCACCGCGGGCACGGCCACTGTATTGGGCGCGCCGCCGGGGAACGCACGAGGCCTAGCTCGGGTCGGCAGCATGGTCGAGGCGCCCGCGTTCTACGGCAACTTGAGCGGGCGGGACAACCTTCGCTTCTGCGCTCGCCTCTGCGGCCTCCCCGACCAGCGAGTGGACGAGGTCCTGGACGAGGTCGGCCTGACCTCACGGGGACGCCACCACTACACCGCCTACTCGACGGGCATGAAGCAGCGGCTGGGGGTCGCGGCAGCACTGTTGAAAAACCCGGACCTGCTGATTCTCGACGAGCCGGCCAATGGACTCGACCCGCAGGGAATCGTCGACATGCGCGAGCTGGTGCGCCGACTCGGCCAGGGCCAGCGGACCGTCCTCCTATGCAGCCACCTGCTCTCGGAGGTGGAGCATGTCTGCGATCGAATAGGCGTGCTCCGGGGCGGCCACAAGATCGCCGAAGGGACGTTGGAAGACCTTCGCGGCGCTGGTGGGCTGCTCGTGCGTGCTCACCCCGAGGCGGACGTTCGGGCCGACCTGGTCCGGCTCGTCGGCGAGAAGGCGGTGTCCGAGCGGGATGGCGCCTTCCACCTCGCGGTGGACCCGGCGCGGGCCGGAGAAATCGCGACCGCGCTGGCGCAGGCTGGCTGCGTGGTCACAGAGTTGCGGGCCGAGCAGCGGTCGCTGGAAGACGTCTTCCTCGAACTGACCGAGGAGGAGAGATGAGCCCGATTATCGGTTGCTTCCGCGGCGAGTGGCTACTGGCTCGCAAGAGCCGATCCACGTGGGTCTTGGGCGTGGTGCTGATAGTCCTGATCCTGGTCCTGATCTACGGGGCGGTGGCGCTCGAGCTCTCCGTGCTGTTGAAAAGGGGGTCGATCGCGGCCACCCCCGCCAACATCGCAACCATCAAGGGCGCGCTCTCCCCGTCGCAATTCCTCAGAAGCACCCTCGCCGCCTTCACGGGCGTCGGTTATGGCAACGCGATCGCGATCATCCTTGGGGTCCTCGTCTTCGGCGGCGACTACTCGTCATCCACTCTGAAGATGGTCTTCACCCAAGGGCCCTCGAGGTGGGCGATCCTGGCCGGGAAGGCGCTCGCCATCGCCTTGATCCTCCTTGTGTACGCCATAGCTGCAATCGCGGCGGGCGCCGGCGCCTCGGCGGTCACCGGCGCAGCGTACGGACTCCCTCCTGACTGGCCCGGCATTGGCGACATCATCAAGGCCGGGCTCACCGCCTGGCTCTTGATGGGACTTTGGGCGGCAGGCGGAGCCATGCTCGTCACGCTCTTCCGTCAGACAGCCCTGGCCGTCGGCGTCGGCATCGTCTACTCGATCGGGATCGAAGGGCTGCTCCTGAACATCCTGAGGGCGCTGGAGAAGGTAAGCAGCCTCTCCGACGTAGAGCGCGTGTTTCCGGGGGCGAACGGTGCGGCGCTGGCGGACAGCTTCGGTCCCAAAGCGGGCACCGCGCTGGTCAGTCCTATCCAAGCGACGGTGGTGGTGATCGCGTACTTGGCGGTCTTCCTTGCCATCACTTTCATCGTCACACAGCGGCGGGACGTAACCTGAAAAAGGAGCGACCATGGCACCAGTGCTTCGATTGACGCGGGACGGCGTGGGCATCGAGTTGCACCGCGGCCCCTTCGAGATCGTGCTCGACGGCAACCGCATCGGCACCATCAAGTGGCATGAGACGCTCGAGTTGCCGATCCAAGAGGGACGCCACCTCCTCCGCCTCAGTGAGGGCCGCTACTCGAGTCGAAACTACTCGTTCGATGTACCCGACGATGAGGTCGCCAACTTCCAGTGCCACGGCGCCATGATGTGGCCCCGCTACGTGATCTCCCTCCTGAAGGCGGATTGGGCGATCTCGCTTCGGCGCATCTAGCGGTGCCGGCGGGGTCGGCGACTATCCCTGAGCGGACTCTTTGATGCCGAGTTTGAGGAGCTCTGGTTTGGGTCTCGAAATGATTGGATCGCTGGGCATTCAGCTGACACAATCGCTGATCCTGTTCGGTCCCAAACGGCGAAGCCCCGTCCCTCGGCCATGATGTGAACGAGGAAGTAGTCCAGGAGTTTTTCCACAGTCGGCGCGGGGATTCCTAGGAAGCGCTGCTAAGCAGCGCTTATTGCAGATAGCCTCTGCATTTGATCTCAGCGGAGCGCCGATTGGGAAATGTCACTTCAGCACTTCCTTGGTAAGGAGAAGGCCGGCGGTTCGAGTCCGCCCGTGGGCTCCCAATTCAATAGCACCGTTTCCTAGCTTCTTCTCGGTGATTTCCTCGCCCCAGAAATGCGGCAAGGAAATGCTCTTCCGCAGAGGTTTTGTGTCCCGACTTGGGTGTGACAGGCCACAGCGACTGGCACCACATTCATCGGAGTGGGGGAGACCGTCGGCGGTCAGTCGGTCCGCGGAGGCGGCCAGCTGGTTGTCGCACCTTTCTTGACAAGCTCGCCAGTCTGAACCCCCTGGGTTTGATGGAAACTCAGCGTTGAGCGAGCCAACGGATGGCGGTCACAATCCACAAGATGATGCTGGCGACCAACAGCAGAAGTGCCAGATTTGGCAGCAGAGTTACTAACACCCCAAGGTTTTCATCGTGTGCCCGAGCCATGACAGGGACAATGGCGAACATGACGACGAAGAGTCCTACCGTCGTGCACGTCACAACAATGGCCGTCACAGTCCAGGCCTTGACACCCTTGGGTTGCGGCCGCCCGGCGCCAGGCGCCACGCGATCTAGACGGGACTTCGCCAGGAGCTGCGCAGAATCCTGACCTGTCAAATACCCGCCGATGGATAACAGCCCGACGAGAGCGCTGAGTACAAGGAGCCGTTCCTGTCCGCCGGCGCCAACAAGCCTGGCCGGAACGTCGAAGATGTTGAAAAAGAGCGTGAGGACGCCAAAGACTACCGCCATATAACGGATGACGGCCCCGTTCACGATTGTCCACGCAAGGACGAGTGAGATGCCGAGGAACCAAAAGACGAATAACGAATCAATGGCGTGTGGCCAGCCGGTGTTTTCAGGGAAGACTCCTGCAAAGAGAATCGCGATGTCGGCCACTGCCGCACTTGCGCAGTAAAACCTCTTGCGCGCGCCGTAGTACACAAAGCAGGTGCCTGCGAGGAGCATCAGGCCTAGCACGAAAACGCTGGCATCGAAGATGTTGGCGGTCGGTTGGTGCACGACGCAGTGCAGAGTGCTGGGTGGGTTGACGCAGGTCGCGCCCAGATCGCTGATGTAATTGCGTGCGACGCTGTACCCGGGGTAGAGCGTCTCTGCTACGAGTTCGAAGACGAAGAACTGGAAGACCGCGACGACATAGAGCGCGCCAGCGATCTTGAGTGGACTATGGCGCACAAAAGTCCACCTGCGACCTGCTGCGGCTTGAGGTTCATTCAAGTGGCCGTCTCCCTTTCATCTGGTTGCTCAAGGCGTCGGCGAGATTGCAGTCGGCCGTCAGCGGGGGGCTTGGCCGCGGCGCAGGTCCCAGGCTAGGGAAGCGACCTTTCCCCTGTCGTCACTCCACAGAGCCATTCTGGAGTGACACGGAGGTACGACAGAACGGTGCGGACAGAGGGCAGGTCACGCCCTGGTACTACACCTTCCGAGGGACGCCAGCGAGACAGCCGTCGTGTACCTTGCAACCGTGGGCCGGGTCGGCCGAAATGTGGCCATGAGCAACTGGAGCGCCGTGCTGCGCGCGGTCAGGCAGGGACTCGTGGAGGTGCTGATCGGCGCCGATCAGCCGCCGCGCAGTCGATCACTCACCTGGCGCCGCGTCATGGCCGTGTTCACCGTGCTCGGAGCAGCGCTCGTGGTCCAGGGAGTCCTGGGTGTGCTGCTGCTGCACCTTATGTCCCCCCCTGTGGTGGTTCAGCACCCAGGAGGCGAAGGCTCGACCGTGGTGCCGTCTTTCACCCCGTCCACGGTCGTTACGGCGCTGGCGCTGACGGCCGCGTTGAACCCGCTTCTTGGGGGTCTGGGATTGCTCCTCCTGGCCTGGCGCTACCCCCTGATCGGTTGGCGGATCGGGTATCTCGGAACGCTGGTTTTGCCCCTCCTGGCGGTGTCAACCATTTCGATGACAGTGGGGCGAGTGCCGGTGTTGGGGCCGGGAGCGATTCCAGAGCAACTTGTGGTCCAGGTTCTGTTGTTCTGCCTGGCGGGATGGCGTCACAGCCGGCCCGCGCTCTGGTGGATGTGGGCCCTGATGCTGGTCCCCGCCGCCCTGTGGCTCGGCCCAGGATGGGAGGGTCGGGCCATCGCTTTTATGGCGCTCACCGCGGTCGCTGCGGTGGTCGACGCGACAAGCTCTTCGCGGCGGGCTCGGCGTGCGTTTGTGACCCAGTCGGAACTGACCGAGCTCGAGCAGGCGCGCAGGGCGGTGCTGGAGGAACGGGCGCGGATCGCGCGCGAGTTGCATGATGTGGTTGCACACCACCTGTCACTTATCGCGGTGCAGACGGAGACCGCTCGGTACCGCCTCGATACACTCGACGATGCGCTTTCCGAGTTCAGTTCCATCAGCGACCAGGTCCGAGAAGCGCTCACGGACATGCGCCGGTTGCTCGGTGTGCTCCGCAACGAGGCGCTGGCGGAACGCTCCCCTCAGCCCGAGCTGGATGACCTGCCCGGACTCATCGCCGCGAGCCGGCGGGCGGGCATCGCCGTCGATCTCTCGATGCCTGCAGGCGCATGCCGGGTTCCACCCAGCGTTGGACTGTGCGCCTACCGGATCGTCCAAGAAGCACTGTCGAATGCCAGCCGGCACGCATCCGGCGCGCCGGTGTCGGTCGCGATCGAGGAAGACGGGGGCACGCTGCGCCTGCTGGTCAACAACGGGCCAGGCGACACTTCGGTGCCCTCGCCCGAGCCGCGGCGGACCGGTCATGGCCTCGTGGGGATGCAGGAGCGGGTGGCCCTGCTGGGAGGATCGCTCTCCGTGGGACCGGGCCCCGACGGCGGGTTCGCGGTTGTTGCCCTCTTGCCGCTCCACGAGCCGATGGCACCTGCCACGCTGTGAGCACCACCTGCCTTATTGCCGACGATCAGGCCATGGTGCGGCAGGGGTTCGGTGCGTTGCTGGACGCGCAGACCGACATCTCCGTGGTCGGGCAGGCTGCCGACGGAGCACAGGCGGTGCAGCTGTGCCGGGAGCTGAGGCCGGACGTGGTTCTGATGGATGTGCGCATGCCGGTTCTGGACGGCCTAGAGGCCACCCGGCAGATCCTCAGCGGCAGGGTAGATGAGCACAAACCACGGGTGCTCATGCTCACCACGTTCGATCTCGACAGCTACGTCTACGAGGCGCTTCGCGCCGGCGCCAGCGGCTTCCTGCTCAAGGACGCACCGGCCGCGGAGCTCGTTCATGCGGTGCGCGTGGTCGCGGCGGGAGAGGCGCTCCTCGCGCCGTCTGTGACCAGACGCCTCATCGCCGACTTCTCCAGACAGCAGCACGCTGATCGGCCCCCTCCGGTGCCGGCAGGGAGGATCGAGGAGCTGACGCCCCGCGAGACCGAGATCCTGCGCCTGGTCGCGCGGGGAATGTCGAATGCGGAGATCAGTCAGGCCCTCTTCATAGCAGAGCAGACGACCAAGACTCACGTCGGACGCATCCTGTCGAAGCTGGATCTGCGCGACCGGGCCCAAGCGGTGGTGTTCGCGTATGAGACGGGACTGGTCCGTCCCGGTGCGTTGATCGATGGGCAGACAAATGAGGGCTGACTTCAAGCAACGAGGGGAAGCCGGTACCGGCACAGCCGTGTCACGCAGTCGCGGAACCCAAAGGACACAGGAGGACGCGGGAGGACATGAGCAAGCCGCGAACCGAGTTCATCAGGAGGACACGCGAAAAACCGGCAGGATTCTGGAGGACACGACAATGTGCCGGTTCGGGACCGTGAAGCCCGCTGCGATGTGACCGCTCGGATGACCGCGGTGCCGACGCCGCTATCTCACCCCAGGACTTCTGCCAACGCAGCCCTCGTGCTATTTCAGTCCGGCGACTAGATTTTCTAGGAAGCGCTGCTAGGCAGCGATTATTGGCAATAGCCTCTGCATTTGATCTCGGGCGAGCGCCAATTGGGAAATGATCCTCCAGCACTTCCTTGGTAAGGAAAAGGTCAATGCGCTCGAACCAAGGTCCCGCGCCCAGGGATGCTGCCGGTGGCGGTGGAAGACAGAAGGTTTTGCGTACTAGTACGCATCCAGTACGCAGGCGCGCTCAATCGCTGGGTGTCGTTAGGTGCCGTTCCGTATTCAGAATGGATGGGGTGATCTCACTGACACAGAACCCGGCTTATGTCCGTTCTCGGCCCACCTTCTGTATCCGTTAGACCGCCGGTTGCGGGCCGCAGGTTGCGGTCTTGTGCTTCGCGGCACCCCCAACGTGCTTTGACGACAAAGGACGGTCGCCCCGACGTGTCCGTCGGATGGTCAGCCACTTCGATACTCCCGGACGACCTGAATTGGCCCCACCATGCTCGCATTGAAGGCGTCGAGTCCGGCGCCCGCCATCAGGCGCATTGGCGAAACATGAACCTGGCTCTCGCGGCGTTCTCGGCCCACAACCTTCATTTCGAATTCAACAGCTCGGTGAGAATATGCTTGGCGCAACCTGCGCGCAGGCGTCGGAAGACATCGCGACCGACCCGTTGCAAAATAGTCGGCCCATGACCCAGCCGCCTCCGGCGCCGAACGTCTTCACCCGCGAAGAGCGGCGAATCATCCAGCGATACCGCACCCCTGAACAGGTCCAGCAGTTCCTGCGCAGGCTGCCCTACAACTGGGAGCTGCACGGTGACACCCTCCGATCGTTTCGCCAAGTCGTCCGCCACAAGACCGCGCACTGTTTGGAGGCAGCGCTCGTCGCTGCCGTGATTTTGGAGCAGCACGGCTACCCCCCGCTTGTGGTCAGCTTCGAGTCCAAAGATGGGGTGGATCATGTGATCTTTGTGTTTCGCAACGGCGGTCGATGGGGCGCGGTGGCCCGGTCCCGGGATGCGGGCCTGCATGGCCGCAAGCCGGTGTTCCGCAGCATTCGCGATCTGGTGTGGAGCTACTTCGACCCATACGTCGACTTCACCGGCCGCATCACTGGCTACCAGCTCGTGGATCTGCGGGCCGCCCTCGGTAAGTACGACTGGCGCCTGGCGCTCACTAACGTGTGGAAAGTCGAGAAGTATCTCCTCGAGATCCCGCACCGCAGACTGCGCTCGTCGAATCGCAGCTACCTACGTTTGCTCGCGCGGTTTCGCGCATACCGTGAGCGCCACCCCCGCGGGCCTGTCGTGGAGATCTACCGCGACCGTCAGCACTGGATGTAGCCGGCGACAAATCCCTACGTGCCGCGGACACCTCGGACAGCAAACCTGAACCTATGAGCTCGACCGCCGATCCTACACGGCTGATCGGCGGCACCAACCTGTTGTTTCGGTATACAGAAAGTCCGACGTATTAATACGCAAAAAGTAGGCAACCCCTGTCAATCGGGGCGTGTCGTTAAGTGTCGCCCTGAATCCACGACCGATAGGACGAACTCACCAGTGCGGAACCCGGCTTACAGTCCACCCTCGGCCCACCTTCTGTATCCCTGAGGCCGCAAGTTGCGGGCGGCAGATTGCGTCGCTGCTTCACGTCTCGCAGCGGCGCGAAGGTAGGTGGACTCGATACCGCAGTGCCACGGCTGCGTGGAGCCATGCTCCAATGAAGGACGACAAATCACGCCGGCTCAATAAGCCTGCTGTTCTTTGACAGGTTCGGGTCGGTGCATGAGGCGAGGTTGAAACAGCAGGGTCGTCGCTTCCCGCTTTTCATTTTCGAGATACTCACCTCGACCCTTCGTTTGCGCGTATCAGGGTTTTGGGTTGCATTGACCCAGCGAACCCACTCCCAGCGCGCCATCGGGGTAATACCTTTCCATAGGTCTTGGATCTTCTTAGGGGCCGCTACCAAAGCTGTCTTAAAGTCCTGTGGCACATTCGGCTCCGGCCAGTCCTTCAGTGCTTCAATTTCAAGCGTTGCGGTGTCACCAGCGCTTAAAGCAGCGGTTTGTTGTAGCTTGCCATCAATCCTCATCCAATGGCCAAAACGGCCGTCTGGTTCCAGCACCGTCTGAAATCCATGGCCATTGATCGTTCCGTGTACCGCCACCTGCCCGCGCGACGGCAGTTTCCCGCTCGCTTTCTCAGGTAAGCGCAAAATCGTCGATCTGTCGATCGGGTACAGCGCGGCGTCAAAACGAATTAGTGGCACCTTGTGCACTCATAGTAGTCGACCTATTTTGTCGTCGTCCTACGACCGCGGTCTCAAGGTCCGGGCCACCTAGTCCGATGAGACTCCTTGGGTGGGAAGTTCCCGAACCTTTGCCAACTCCTTCTTTGGTGCTGTGATTTACTCAGGCGTCGGCAATACTGGAGGCTGTGGCTTGGCGCGAATCAAGCGTTCCGCATGGGCGGCATGGGCCGCTTCTTGGGTCGTTTCCTCAAAGTGACGGCTAAGCGCCGCGAGATCTCAAACTAGCGTCTCGTGGACGCCGACGTGCCAGACCGATGGGCAGCGGCATCCACCGCTGTGGCTAAATCCCCGGAAGCTTTGACGGGTTTGCTCGGCGGGCTGGCATCGTGAACGCGGCGTCAGCGGTTACGGTTGAACACCTCGTCAAGAGGTACGGACATCTGGTTGCCGTCAACGACGTCTCCCTTTCCATACACGAAGGAGAGATTTTCGGAATCATCGGACCAAACGGCGCCGGCAAAACGACCACTGTGGAGTGCATCTCTGGGCTGCGCGCTCCCGATTCGGGATCAATCAGCGTGTACGGGCTTTCTCCGCAGAAGGACCGAAACAAGATCAGAGATTTCGTCGGCGTCCAGTTGCAGGAGAGCGCGCTGCCTCCACGGCTCAAAGTGGGGGAGGCGGTGAGGCTCTTCGCCTCGTTCTACTCCAATCCCCTCGATCCGGACCAGTTGCTCGAGTCACTGGGCATCAAGCAGATCGTTAACTCCTCCTTCAAGAATCTTTCCGGCGGCCAGAAACAGCGGGTGTCTGTCGCCCTGGCGCTGGTGGGAAACCCAAGGCTCGCCATCCTCGACGAGCTGACCACGGGGCTTGATCCCGAGGCGAGGCGTGAAATCTGGAGCCTGATCGAACGCATGAAAGATCGTGGCGTGACGGTGATCCTGGTGACTCACTTCATGGACGAGGCAGAAAGACTGTGTGATCGCCTCGCGCTCATCAGTCATGGGACCGTCATAGAACTCGATACACCGGAAGCGATCGCGGCGAAGGCAGGGGGGAGCCGGGTCCGATTTGTTCCATCTCAACCGGTCGACGAGCAGACCCTGCGAGCGATACCCGGGGTGACCGAAATCGAGAGGAAAGAGAAGTACGTCACCGTGACCGGTTCGGGCGATCTCGCGGGAGCTCTTATGAATGCGTTGGCAGCGATCGGAGTTCGAGTGTCAGACGTCGAGGCCAGAACCGGCAACCTCGAGGATGCCTTCATCAAGCTGACGAAGGACGACGCCTCAAGCTTTGGGAAGGGGGTTCAGATATGACTGGTTCTCGTCTGGAGTGGATGAGTCGCAGGTCGCGCGCTCAGTTTGCCGAACTGCTCAAGGTTCAGAGCAAGCTCGCCTTGCGGGAACCCTATGCCCTTTTCGGCGGCCTGGCACTTCCAGCCGTCCTCCTGGCGGTGTTCGGGTTCATCGGACAGGCAAATCCAGGAAACGTCGGCAGCACCGGGTTGACGATCATCGACGTTTGGACCCCAACCATCTTGGTCCTCTCGATCATATTCATCTCGGTTTCCCTGCCCAACACTCTGGTCAGAGATCGTGAGATCGGCTGGCTGAGAAGGGTTTCCACCACACCGCTGCATCCGTCCAGGCTGCTTGCCGCGCAGCTGGTCATCGATCTGATTCTTGCCGCGGCGGCAGTCCTGATAGTCATCCTTGAGGGCGCGCTTGTGTTTGGCGCGTCACTCCACATGCAGATTCTGCCTTTTGCTGTTTCGCTCCTGCTCTCGATTGTCGAGTTATTCTCGTTTGGCCTGGTGCTCGTGGCCTTGGTCCCGACACAGGCGGTCGCACAACCTGTGGCCGGGGTGGCTACCTTCGGTTTGATGTTCCTTTCGGGTCTGTGGGTTAATCCGGCACAGGTGGGCGACCCCTTGCAGACGATCATGTATTACTCGCCGAGCGGCGCCGCTGTGAGGGCTGTCCTCGATTCGGCGTTCAATGGGGGCCCTTCATATGCGGCGCTGCTGACGATGGCCGTCTACACCGTCATCTTCGGATTCATAGCGATTCGCTATTTCCGTTGGGAGTAGCTCACTGGCGCGCACTAGTGGGCCGCCACCACGATGATCGGTGTAGCCATCTATGGGCCGATGCTCGCGGCCACATCGGGAGGGGCTTTGGTTTCCATCGCGAGGGCGTTGGTCTGGAGCCGTCAGCTGCGGCTGACCCCGCTACGCCCGCCCGCGAACATCGCGATCAAGCTCCTCATCGCGATGCTTTTGGAGCTCGCCTCGGTTGGGATCGTGTACACGGCTGGCGCATTCGATGGCGTCCAGATGGCGCCGGCAATCTGGGTTCTGATCGCCTTGCTGGCTTGGGGAGGCGCGCTGGTCTTCGCCTCTTTCGGCCTGGTCATGGGTTATCTGCTGCCCTCTGAGAACGTGACGCAGAACATTGGCCCCATTCTCACCGTGTTCGGTCTGGTGGGTGGGCTATTCGCCCCGGTCAGTCTTCTACCTTCAGCCATTCGGGATATCGCGCCGTACATACCCTCCGTACGGAGTTGCGCAGACAGCGCGATCCCCCCTGGTCGGCGGGACATTCGACGTGATCTGGATCATCAGCCTTGTCCATTGGTGCGCCGCTTTCGGGATCGGGGCAATGTTTCTGTTCCGGCGCGATACCCGCCGGACCTAATCCAATGCAGCCCGGCTGAGGGGAGGACCTAGAGAAATGGCCACAGTTCAGGTGCGATACATCGTGGATGATGTTGACGCCGCCATCGCCTTCTATACGCAGCAGCTCGATTTCAAGCTCGAGATGCACCCGGCACCGTCCTTCGCCATGCTCTCAAGAGGCGACCTGCGCCTAGTGCTAAGCGCTCCGAGTCCGGCCGGGGGCGGGGGGCAGTCGATGCCCGACGGAACCAAACCCAAGCCTGGAGGCTGGAATCGCTTCGCCATCGAGGTCACCGACCTTGCTGCCACCGTTGCCAGACTCCGAAGCGAAGGCGCTCATTTCCGCAGCGACATCGTCACGGGCGTTGGCGGCAGACAGATTCTCCTCGACGATCCCTCCGGCAATCCCGTTGAACTGTTCGAGCCGACTGTTAAGGAGGCCCGCCTCAGCTCGACCCAATGACTAATCACTGCGGGTCGGGCGAAACCCTCAAGGCCCCCATCCCCGGCCGCGACGAATCAGCAGGTAAATGCCGAACACGATGATCAGGGACGGCCAAAGCACGTCGCCCGGAAGCCAATTCAGCAGGCCAAGGTTCTGGAGCAGGTAGTAGGCCCCGATCAGCAGCAGCGCCGCTCCCCAGAACCAGCTACCTCCCCACGAGTTCCACGGTCCATACCACTGGCCTGGCCCGTACATGCCACTGGCGTGGCGCTGGGAGTGCCAGTAGGCGTGTGTCTGGTGGCGCCAGGCCCGCCACTCATCACGAGACGCACCAGGCGCGGGCTGTGGAGGCGGCCCTGCTGCTGGGGTCGGCGGGGGATCACTCGCCATCGATCGGATCGTACGCTCGCACTTGTCAGCGCCGCGGTCTTCGGCCCAACTCGGATCTGTAGGTCACCCGCCATCGGCGGAACGCTGAGCCGACGTTGGGAGTGGAACAAAGCGCGCCTGCCGGTGGGACGGAGTGGTCCGGCGCCCAGTTGCGAGCCGGCCGCCGAGCCGACGCGCGTAGGTTGGGGTAACCGCTGCAAAGCGAACGAAATTGACTAACTTCTAGTTCACGCGAGGAGCATCAATATGGCCACCGATCGGACCACGAGCGTGAAAGGCCGGCCAGTACGCCGAAGTCAATGGCATCAACCTCCACTACGAGATTCACGGGACCGGACGGCCAATCATGCTGCTGCATGGCGGATTCGGGTCGGGTGAGATGTTCGGACCGGTCCTGTCTATGCTCGCGGAGCGCCACCAGGTCATCACCCCCGACCTGCAGGGGCACGGCCGCACCGCTGACAGCGATCGACCGCTCGACGTGCGGCTGATGGCAGACGACATCGCGGCGCTCATCGACCATCTGAAGCTGACCACCGCGGACGTGGTGGGCTACTCGCTCGGCGGTAGGGTAGCGCTGCAAATGGCAGCCCAGTACCCAGCCAAAGTCCGGCGCCTTGTGATGGTCTCGGCGAACCTGCGGTCCGACGCCATCTATCCAGAGATGCGCGCACAACAAGGGCAGGTCAACGCGGCGGCTATGACATTCATGAAAGACACGCCGATGTACCAGCTGTACCAGCGGGTCGCTCCCCGGCCTGAGGGCTTCCCGCGTTTGCTGGACAAGATCGGTGAATCGATGTCTCATGACTTCGAGTTCGCTGAAGAGGTGCGTCGTCTCAAGCTGCCGACGCTCGTGGTCGCCGGCGACTCTGACATGGCCCCGCCGAGCCACTACGTCGAAGTCTTCATGCTGCTCGGCGGCGGCAGGCGCGATGGCGGCTGGATGGGCGAGGGGCGGCCGAACGGTGGTCACGCCCTTGCGATCCTTCCGGGTCTAACCCACTACAACATCTGCAGCTCGCCCCTGCTTGCCGCCGTCACCCTCGACTTCCTCGGCGAGCGACCATAGTCGGAGCCAATATGGCACTTGACTTGGAGCCAATATGGTGCCACAGTGGCTCGGATGGAACTTTCAGCCTACGTTGACCGGCTCCGGACCGAACTTCTCCTCGCTGCTCAGGCTGGCGGTGACGACGCCCGAGCTCTCGCGGAGCGGCTCGTCGCGCCACTTGATTCGGCGACCCGGCTGGTCTTGTTGGAGGCGATGGCGGCCGCAGCGGACGAGATAACCCGAGACCTGGCGCCGGGGTCAGTCGAGGTGCGCTTGCGCGGCCAGAACCCGAGTTTTGTCGTCACACCACCACCGGCCGAGGAGGCATTCGAAGACCCCACCCGAGCCAGGTCAGTCGCCCCAGCGATCCGAGCCGACGGCGATGAGGGCGGGACCTCGCGCATCAACCTCCGTCTTCCAGACTCGCTCAAGCTCCGAGCCGAGGAGGCGGCAGAAAAAGAGGGTCTGTCCGTCAACGCATGGTTGGTTCGCGCCGTCGCCGCCGCCCTCGAGCCCGGAGATCACGACTCACGACGGAGCACCCCACGCGGCCGGCAGAGCTACACCGGGTGGGTGCGGTAGCCATGCCAACGTTCGAGACCGTTGAGCCGATTTTCGTGACCATCGAGATCGTCGTGGGTCAGATCCGAATCATCGCGAGTGAGCGCTGCGACACGGTCGTCTCGGTGAGTCCAAGCGACGCCTCGAAGGAGTCCGACGTTAGAGCCGCGGAACAGACCCGTGTCGAGTACAACCAGGGCAGGCTCCTGATCAGAGCGCCAAAGTCGTGGAAGCAATACAGGCCGTTCGCCGGCCGCGAATCCATCGATGTGGCGATTGAACTCCCTGAAGGGTCACGCGTCGAAGGCGAGGCTGCAGTCGGAGACTTCCGCAGCGATGGCCGGCTCGGAGAAACCACCTTCAGCACTGCTGTCGGCAACATCCGGCTCGACCAGTCCGGCCCCGCCCGGCTCAGCACCAGCACCGGAACCGTGACGGTCAAACGCGTCGACGGCCGGGCCGAGATCACGGGGTCTGGCCAGGTCCGCATCGGCGAGGTCGACGGTCAAGCGGTGATCAAGAATCTAAACGGCGTTACCTGGATCGGCGAGGTCAAGGGAGACGTCCGCTGCAACTCCGCCAACGGAGACATCACAGTCGACCGCGCGCTTGGCGCTGTGGCCGCCAAGACAGCCAAAGGAGCTGTCCGCATCGGAGAAGTCGTTCATGGCTCGGTCGATCTGCAAACCGCCTACGGCGAGCTCGAAGTTGGCATTCGCGAGGGCACCGCGGCCCTGCTGGACGTGCGCTCGCATTTTGGTAGCGTGCGCAACTCGCTGGCTGCATCGGAAGGACCTGAGCCGTCCGACCAGACCGTTGACATTCATGCGCGCACGTCGTTCGGCGACATCGTTATCCGCCGCGGTCCGGCTGCGGTAGGCACCCAACTATGAACGCCGTTTCCACCAGATCTGCAATCGTCGCGACCGGGCTGCGAAAGTCTTATGGCGAGAAGCTCGTGCTGGACGGCATCGACCTGAACGTTCCGGAGGGCTCGATCTTTGCCCTTCTTGGTCCCAACGGGGCCGGCAAGACCACCGCGGTTCAGATCCTGTCGACGTACATCCGCGCTGACGGTGGCGACGTGCGTGTGGCCGGCCATGACCTGGCTCGCGATCCGGATGCGGTCCGGGCCGAGATTGGCGTCACGGGACAGTTCTCGGCCGTGGACAAGCTCTTGACGGGCGAGGAGAACTTGATTCTGATGGCCGATCTCCACCATCTGGGACGGCACGAAGGCCGGAACCGGGCGGCTGAGCTGCTGAAGCGGTTCCACCTGGAAGAGGCGGGCCCGAAGATGCCGGCGACCTACTCCGGTGGGATGCGGCGCCGGCTCGACCTCGCCATGACGCTGATCGGCGACCCGAAGATCATCTTCCTCGACGAGCCCACGACTGGCCTCGACCCGCGCAGCCGGCACACGATGTGGCAGATCATCCGCGACCTGGTTGCGGGTGGCGTCACGATCTTTCTGACCACTCAATACCTGGAGGAGGCCGACCGGCTCGCCAACCGGATCGCGGTCCTCGACCGAGGCAAGCTTGTTGCTGAGGGCACGCCGGACGAACTCAAGCGCCGAATTCCGGGTGGCCACATCCGCCTCCAATTGCCGGACTCCGCCAACCTGGCGACGGCCGCCCGAGTCCTGGACGCGGGGTGGCGCGACGACGACGCTCTGACGCTGAAGGTGCCCACTGATGGCGGCGTTCGGTCGCTGCGTGTGGTGCTCGACCAGCTCGACCACGAAAACATCGAGGTCGATAGTCTGACCGTCCACACGCCAGACCTCGACGACGTGTACTTCGCCCTGACCGGTCATCCCAGCGCTGATAAGGACCCCGCGGTATGAGCACCTACGTCCTGAGCGATGCCGCCACGATGGTGCGCCGCGATTTTCGACATCTGCGGCGGTATCCCCTGATGACGATCAGCGGGATCATGACGCCGACGATCATGCTGCTGCTGTTCGTCTTCGTCTTCGGCGGTGCCATGAAATCAAGCCTCGGCGCCGGCGCTTCCTACGTCAACTACCTCGTACCCGGAATTCTCATGATGACTCTTGGCAGCGGCTGTGCGGCGACAGCGATTGGAGTCAACATGGACATGGCCGAGGGCGTCGTCGCCCGCTTCCGCATCATGGCGATATCACGCGCCTCCGTCCTGACCGGCCGTGCCGTCGGCAGCATCATCAGGTCCCTGATCAGCGTGGTCCTTGTCATCGGGGTCGCCCTGATCGTCGGCTTTAGACCCAGTGCCGGCCCTGTTCAGTGGCTCGCTGCCTTCGGCTTCATGGCACTGCTGAGCCTGGCGCTGACGTGGCTCGCGCTTGCAATGGGAATGGCGGCCAAGTCAGTTGCGGGAGCCAACAGCTCCACGCTCCTCCTCCAGTTTGGGCCGTTCATCAGCAGCGGTTTCGTCCCCCCGGACACCATGCCGGTAGGTGTGCGCTGGTTCGCCGAGAACCAACCATTCACCTCCATGATCGAGACGCTGCGTGGATTGCTGTTGGGCACGCCGATCGGCAACAGCGAGATCATCGCCTTCGCCTGGTGCGTGGCGATCGCGCTGGGCGGCTATCTCTGGGCGCGAGCGGCATACAATCACGACCCGATTCGCTTAGCCTGAAATCATTCCAGCTGACTGTCGACTACTGGTGCCTGGATCGCGGCACCAGCTTGGTCGTCGAGGCGCGGGCCTCAGGGGTCAACACGCTGTTGAGGATGCTCCCGGCGTACCGCCCGTACTTGGCCCTGTAAGCAGCGTCGACTTCGTCGTGGACGTCGCTGCCGGCATCGACGAATGTGATGTCTTGCTGGGCTCCGCCGGCACGTATCCCTCCCTCGTGCTTCTCCTGCGTGCCCCGGTACCAGTGCCCGTTGCGTCCTTTGACGGATCGAACGTATAGATCATCGCCCTGGCGTACGGCCCAGACGGTGACCGGTTTTCCCAAGGTGCCGTCGCTCCGCACCGACGCGATCTGCACCTCTTCCGCTGCTCCGATCTTGGCGAGCTTTTCATCTGTCCAGGCGGTCATTGGCTATTTCCCTCGATCGACGGCGCCGCTGCGTACTCAGCGTCGCTGACGTGGGGACCCCATTTCGCGCTGTTGCCTTTGTCATCGACGTCGAGCATCGCGATGTGGGTCATGAAACGCGTGGGCGCAGCGCCGTGCCAGTGGTCCTCGCCGGGTTCGAAAAACACGCGGTCGCCGGGACGGATGACCTCGATCGGCCCACCACGATGCTGCGCGAGGCCGACGCCTTCGATGACGAAGATGGTTTGGCCGTTCGGATGCGTATGCCACGCAGTGCGGGCGCCTGGTGTGAAGTGGACGTTGCTCGCGCTCAGGCGTGAGGTCCCGGCCGGAGCCGCTACAGTGTCGATGTAGACGTCACCTGTGAACCATTCGCTGGGCCCCTTTGCGGTCGGAAGACGGTTCCGCGTCATGTTCATGTCTCCACTCTCCAACAACCGGTCACCAAACAAACGGGATGATGCGCTTGCGTCCGCCCGCAAAGGTCGCATAGGCGTCACCTAGAGTCGAGAACAGGTCTGCTTCCTCGACATGGATCCGATAGATGAAGCCAGAAAGGGGAAGGAAAATCAGAGCGCCCAGGCTGAGCCAGTTTCCATAGGACAAGCCGATGCCGGCGAGGCCAGCGTCAGGAACAGGATTGTCGAAGCGACGGGATGGCCGGAGAAGGCAGGCCTCACCTCAGGAGAAGTTACGCAGTTGGCGCCAGATCTTTGGGATTGGGTTCTTGAGCTGACACGATGTGACCGGAGCGCCTTGCTCCAGCCCCAACACGCCGTAGGGCACCGTGAGGTGTGCGATGAGCGTCGGTGACGTGCACATCCAACCCACGTCGGCGGGCGTGTAATCCACCATCAGCGCGTAGGTCGCTGTGAGGTTGCTCGGCAGCCAGTACCAATCGCTCAGCTGCGGACTCACTGCAACCGGACGCGTAGCTGGGCTGTCATAGACATCCAGGGCGCCAGGCACCCCGTAGTAGGCCGAGATGATGACTGTTTTTGACCGCTCGGAGGCCGGAAGGTTGTCGTAGATCGTCGTCACTTCCTTTGCGACGTCGTCCCATCCCACGCTGTCAGCGAACACCTCGTTGATGGTATCGAGGCGGGTGGGGTGAATTCGATCCGGAGGGGTGACCGGAACAACAAGAAAAAAGAAGATGACGAACTGGAGCACGGCCGAGACGACGGCGGCGATCTGGAGGCGAGAGCGAAGTTTTGGAGGCTTGATTCTGGACAGCGCCATCAGCCCTTGAGCCAGGGCGACAGGAATCGTCCCGGCTGCGTAGTAGGACTTTCCGACGAAGAGGAACAGGACCAGTGGAACGGCGCAGGCAATCCCGATTGGCCGCAGCGATCGACTGCGGAACAGAGAGATCATGCCGGCACCCCAAAGGGGAAGAAGAAAGAAGAAGTAGACGGCGAACTGGATCAGGTACGTGAGCGGACCGCCGGTGCCCCCTTGATGGTTGGTGACGTAGACGAGCGATGGAAAGCCATTGGCGATCTGCCAGTAGACATTCGGCGCCCAGATGACGAGCGCGATCGCTGCTGCGATCCACGGATATTTCGTCCGCAGCTCTGTTCTCAGGGCAGCGGTAATGAGAATGGCGAGCATGATCCCGGCGATCAGACCAAGGATCGTGTGCTTCACCTCGAGCCCGATCCCAAGCGTGATGCCCAGGTACATCCAGTACCGGGGCCGCTTGTCGAGAACCAGGCAGAGGCACCAGTAAATGGCGACCATCCACGTCACTTGGTCGAACGTCACGGTCTGGAAGACCCAGTTCGAACCCAGCAGATAAGGCGCCCCGACGGCAGCGAGCAGCGCTATGCCCTGGAGCCACAGCGAACCGCCGAGCCGGCGTACGTAGGCGCCCGAGAGAGCAACGAGAAAGCCACCCAACAGCGATGGCAGCAGACGAAGCGTCCAGGGGCTGACCCCGAGGAGGCCAGTCTCTAGTCGAGCAAGCAGTGGGACGAGTGGCGGAAAGTCGACATAACCAAGCGCTGGATGGCGGCCGGCCGCGAGGTAATAGAGCTCATCTGTATGGAAACCCAGGGTGCTGTTGGTGGCGAGGTGAAGGGCGATAACGCCGGCTGCGGCCCCTCCGTAGAGAAGCCCGGCGGCAAGGGAACGGCGGTCAGGGGAGATACCTCTCCCGGTGCTCTCTTCTGGTGTAGCGACTGGCGGATCATAGCCCCTGGAAGTGGGCTGCTGAGCCCCGCCAGGGGCAATGACTATGGCGCCCGACGACCCCTGGGTTTTGCCGGGGCGGCGGCGTCAAGCACGGCAATCGCCGCCGCCCGAACCGCCCTGGCTGCCGCCCCACGATCGGGGTCCATTCGCGCGGCCACCGCGGCGCCGTCGTAGAGCAGGAACAGCTGCCGACCGACCTGTTTTGCGTCCCGCACGCCGGCCGCCCTCGCAAGATCTGTAAACATCGACCAGAGCCAGGCGCGGTACTTCTCGGCGACGACTTCACCGGGATCGCCAGGGCCCGACTCTGCCGCAGCGCTGATGAATCGGCAGCCACGGAACGCGGCCCCTGCCAGTAGCCCCTCGACCTCCCCGAAAACTGCGAGGAGGCGCTCGCGTGGGGTGGTGTGCGCGCTAAGGATCTGGGCGATGCGATCCTGGCGCCTTCGGAAATGATTCTCGAGATATGCGCGGACGAGCTCGTCTTTGCTGCCGAAAGTGGTGTAAAGGGAGGCCTTGGTGACGCCCGCCCGCTCAACGATGCGGTCCACCCCAACGACGTGCACACCCTCTGCGTAGAACAGCTCGTCCGCGGCGGCAAGCAAGCGATCTCGGGCGGATAGCCGTTGCGAGGGCGCTGGTTTGGAAAAACGGGGGCGTTTTGCAGGCTTGACAACCATCGCGTGAGTTTACCAACCGGTCTGTCTAATCTGTGCTACTATACCGACCGTTCTGTTCACCGAATAAAAGACGGGAGTAAAGCCATGCCGATGATCGACGTCTACGCCGCCGCAGGAACGTTCAAGGACAAGCACGCGCTCGCCAAGGATCTCGCCTCCGCCGTGATGCGCTGGGAGAAGGTCCCTGACCTCGCCCTGTTTCGCAACAACACCGCCGCCTTCGTCCACGACCTGCCCGCAGACTCTCTGTCCAACGTCGCCGGTGACAGCAACTATGTCCGCGTGCAGGTGCTGACGCCGGTCGGTGTTCTCGATCGCGACAAGCAGATCGGCGTGGTCAAGGAGCTTACCGACATCGTCGCGGCCGCCGCCGGCGATCCCGAGCTGACCCAGCGTACCTGGGTGTTGATCACCGAGTCGCCCGAAGGCGGCTGGGGACTGGCTGGGCACGCGAATACGGGCGCCGATATCGTCGCTGCGGCCCGCCGCGAGATCGGAGGCACGAGCTAGGCGCCGCTGATCCCCCTCGCAAAGCGATTGGCCAGTGCCGCCAGGCCCAGCTCGAACTGCTCTTCGCCGGCTACTCGGGAAAGGTCTCCGATGACGCCGGCGGTCAGCGGAACGTTTTTGCGCGGCAGGCTCTCATGGCGCGCTGCCTCGGCGCAAACGCGCCTGCTTACAGGATGCGGGTCAGTCGGACGACCGGAATCTCGCGGTCGGTCTTGGTCTGGTACTCGGCGAAGTTCGCGGCTTCGCTCGTGATCCGTTTCCACGCGGCTGAGCGGTCGGCACCATGGAGCGAGGTCGGCTTCACCCGATAGCGCTTGCCCCGCACCTGCAGGTACACGTGGTCGGGGTTCTTGGCCAGGTTCACGTACCAGCTCGGGTGGTTCGCCGCGCCGCCCATCGAAGCGACGACCAGCCAGTTGCCTTCCCCCTCCGGAAAGCTGGCGACCGTGGACGAGCGCTCGAGGCCGCTGGTTGAGCCGCGCGTGCTCAGGACCACGATGTTCTTGTGGCCCCGTCCCCCGACGAGCTTATAAAGACGAGCGTGAAAGCGCGCCAGCGGCCTGAAAGCGCCGGGCACGTGGAAGCCGCGGGTGCCATTGGGTGTGATCGTCACCGTCATGACTTGTACAAGCGGATTAGGCAGACAGGAATTCCAGGAGTACCGGTGCGAGCGCCTGCGGCTGAACGTTGTGGTCCTGGCCCTCCAGCGTCTGCAGCCTCGCGTCAGGGATTGTCCTGGTCAGCGTCTTGGCGGTCTCCAGCATGAATCGAGCGCCGTTGCCTCCGACCATCACCAGGGTTGGCGCGTGGACGCGGGCAACCCGATTCGTCGGGATCGATCCGTCCTCACCCATAACGCCGCCGTGGTCATACGCAAGAGTGGGCGCGAGGGCCTCCAGGCCGGCCCAGAAGGGCTCGCGCCGCATGCCGTCGATCCCGGCGGCAGGCATCCCGACCAGTCCCATGAACAGCGCGGCCGCGTCACCTCGGCGACCGGATCCCAGAGCTGCGGTGAGGTTCTTGACGTATTCGCGGAAGTCGCTCCGCGCCTGGGAATCGTCGTTGTAAGGCGCCTCGTACATGGCGAGCTTCTTGACCATGCCGTCTAGGCTGACGGCTGCGTCCAGAGCCAGACACCCGCCGGATGAATGGCCGTAAAGAAAGGCCGAGCCTCCCGCCTCGCCGATAAGGGCGGCGATGTCTTCGATCTCCCGCTCGACCGCGTATGGCTGGGTGTCGCCGCTGTCCCCGCGGCCACGACGGTCGTACGTGTACACCGTCAATCGCTGAGCCAGGAGCCTGACGAGCTCACGCTTAGAGCCTGACGATCGCCCTGTCAGGGCCCCGTCCACCAGGATCACGTCAGGGCCTGCGCCCTGCACGTCAAAAGCGATGGTGGTCCCGTCCTTTGACCTGACCTGGTTCATCTCCGCCTCACCCCCCAAGTGTGCTTGACAGCCTTGGCTGCGCGTCAACGTGGACGAGGCGTCCCGCGCGCAACGAACGAGTGTCGCCCTAGGATCTGAGAACGCGACGAGGGCGATCCTCCAGCGCGGTTACGGCGGACTGGAAGTTCTCCAGCTTGCCGACATGGAGCGTCCCGCCGTCGGCGATGGCGACCTGTTGGTACGGGTGCCTGCCGCCTCGGCCAACCCCCTTGACTGGCACTACATGAGGGGCGAGCCGCTGATCATGCGAACGTCGTCCGGCCTCCGCCAGCCAAAGCGAAAATTGATCGGCGTCGATTTCACCGGAACCGTCGAAGCGGTCGGGAGCAATGTGGCGCGGTTCACGCCAGGGACGAGGGGTTCGGCGGGAGAATCGGAGCGTTCGCCGAGTATGTGTCAGTTCCGCAAAGAAAGCGATCGCGCTCAAGCCGACCAACGTCACGTTTGAAGAGGCGGCGGCCGGACCGAGCCCGAATCGCTGGCTCGACCCACTGAGTCACTCCGTGTCGCTAGGCTTCGCGTCGATGCGCGCCAGCCAGACGGTGGTGCCATTGTTCCTGGCCCAGCTGAACCCAGAAGACCCGGCAGTTCTCCAAGGCCTGCTCGAGTCAGGAAAGGTCAAGCCCATGATCGACAGGACCTATTCGCTGCCCGAGACCCCGAAGCGATCGGGTATCTCGAGGCAGGGCACGCTCGAGGCAAGGTTGTCATCACCATCTGAGTGAGATCGAGTGTCAGCGGCCGACCACGACCGTGAAGCCGAGTGCCTGGTCGGGGCAGCCTGTTTTGGCCATCGCCTCACAGCTGGTGGCTCCTTTGGCGTCCACCTTGGCCCGGCCCGCGGCCACGGCCGTAAAGTCCGCGGTATAGGTGTCGGTCCGACCCGGTCCAGAATCCCGGACCTGGGATGACCGGCTCCAGCCTCCAGCTTTAAGGACGCTATCCGGCGAGGCCCGGACAGTCCAGACGAGAGATGAGCCTGGCACCGGGTACTTGTCGACCAGGATCACCCGAATCGTGTCGCCCCCGTGCACGTTGAATGTCTTTCCCGCGTCTGCCTCGTGAAGGACGATGGTGTTTGCGGTCGGTTGAGCCGGCGTACCACCACACGAAACGGCCGCCACGAGTCCCAACACGCCCAGCGCGACAAAGGTTTGTTTCAAATTCCATCCACGACGCTGGAGACGCCCAGGTAACGGGCGCCGGCCCGATCCTGCCAGCATGGGCGGATGGCCAAGGTGAGCGCGGCCGCCAAACCCCCAATCGCCCCGCGGCGGCCAAAGATTCTGGAGAAGCACGGCGATCGTAGGATCGACCCTTACTACTGGATGCGTGAGAAGGCCAACCCGGAGGTGATCGCACACCTCGAGGCCGAGAACGCTTACACCGATGCAGTCATGGCGCCGACCGAGGCCCTGCGGGAACAGCTCTTCCGCGAGATCGTTGGCCGGGTCCAGGAGACCGATACGTCCGCTCCGTCACTCTTCAAGGGCCACTGGACGTACACCAGGACCGTCGAGGGCTTGGACTATGAGATCTACTGCCGCCGTCCCGGCAACCTGGAGGCTCCCGAGCAGGTGCTGCTCGACGGCAATGCGCTGGCCAAGGATCACGACTACTTCGACCTCGGGTTCGTCGAGGCCAGCCCGGACCAGAACCTTCTTGCGTACGCGCCTGACTACACGGGCGCCGAGCTTTTCGAGCTCCGCTTTCGCGACCTGGCGATGGGCACCGACCTCGAGGACGTGCTGCACGATGTGTATTACGGCGCCGCTTGGGCGAGCGACAACCAGACGTTCTTCTATACGAGGGCCGACAAGGCGATGCGTCCCTTTCAGGTCTGGCGCCACCGCCTCGGGACTCCTTCCGAACAGGACGTACTCGTGCTGCAAGAGGACGACGAGCGCTTCGAGCTGAGCGTCGAGCCGACCAAGAGCGAGCGCTACATCATCATCAGCAGCTCGAGCCAGGTGACCACCGAGTGCCGCTTTGTCGATGCCGATACCCCGGAGGCTGAGCCGATGCTGATCGAGCCGCGGCGCCAGGACCTCGAGTACTCGGTCGATCACCAGGAAGATCGGTTTTTGATCCTCACCAATGACGGCGCACAAAACTTCCGACTCATGGCGGCGCCGGTTTCGAATCCGGGTCGGAGGTCATGGGTGGAGGTGGTGCCCGAACGCGAAGGTGTCCGGCTCAACTTCGTCGACGTCCATAGACACCATGTCGTCCTGGGGGAGCGTTCGGAGGGACTCCAGAAGCTCGAGGTCCTTGACACCGGAAACGGAGCGCTGCACGTGGTCGAACAGCCGGAGGCGGCGTACACCGCGTTCCCGGGTTCAAGCCCCGCATACGAGAGCGACGTGATGCGCTTTTACTACACGTCCCTCACGGCGCCCTTCTCGGCCATCGACTACGACATGCGTACCAGACAGAGAACGCTGGTCAAGGAGCAGCCGGTTCGCGGGGGTTACAACCGCGATGACTACGTCACGGAACGCTCATGGGCCACGGCGCAAGACGGGGTGAAGGTTCCGATCTCGCTGGTCCGCAAGCGAAGCGTAGAGCGGAGCGGGGCGAACCCCACGCTGCTCTATGGCTACGGCGCCTACGAGGTTGCGAACGACCCAATGTTCGACCCCGTCCGGCTCAGCCTGCTCGAGCGCGGCTTCGTTTTCGCGATCGCGCATGTGCGAGGTGGGGGAGAGATGGGCAGGCGTTGGTATGAGGACGGCAAGTTTCTCAACAAGACCAACACCTTCACGGACTTCATAGCTTGCGCGACTCACCTTGTGGAGGAGAGATACACGAGTCCCTCAAAGCTTGCGATTCGCGGCCGCAGCGCCGGCGGTCTTTTGATCGGCGCCGTCCTCAATGCACGCCCTGACCTATTTGCATGCGCTGTCGCGCAGGTGCCTTTCGTGGACGTGGTGACGACGATGCTGGATGAGACGGTGCCGCTCACGGTCACCGAGTACGAGGAGTGGGGGAACCCGAACGACGTCGAGTACTACGAGTACATGAAGAACTACTCCCCTTACGACAATGTCCGCGCAGCCAACTACCCGGCGATGCTCGTCACCGCCGGCCTCAACGACCCGCGAGTCTCGTACTGGGAACCGGCCAAATGGGTGGCCAAGCTGCGCGAGTCCAAAAAGGACCCGCGGCCCTTGCTGCTGCAGACCGAGATGAGCGCCGGGCACTCGGGACCGTCGGGCCGTTACGAATCGTGGCGCGAGGAGGCTTTCATCACCGCATTCGTCTTGGGCCAGCTCGATTTGACTTCTTAGCCCGACCGAATTACAGTAACCGGGTTCCCACACCCATCCGGGTGTGTCTATGCGTCAAGGAGTGCTCAAGTTGCTAGTCGAGAGGAAGAGGAGCTTCGCCGCCGATGGCGGAGTGTGCCTTCTCGAGACCGCACATTGAGTCTCTACCGGTAGACAACTTCTAGAAACAAACCACCAAAAAGGGACCGTGCGGCTGTTGGGCACCGCACGGTCCTTTTTGTTTTCCACCGCACATTCCTAAGGAGTAACCAAATGACAGCAGCAGCCATCCAGCTGCAGGGCATCACCAAGTCGTTTCGGCGCCGAGAGCGCGAGGCTGGCGCGCCTTGGTGGCGTCGCGACTGGAAGGACAAGGTGGCGCTCCACGAGCTCGATCTCGTGGTCGAGGCGGGCGGCGTCACGGGAATCCTCGGACCCAACGGCAGCGGCAAGTCGACGGTGATCAGGATCCTCGGCACGCTCTTGACCCCGGATGCAGGGACGGCCACCGTGTTTGGCTGGGACGTGGTCGCGGAGCCCCTCTCGGTGCGCAGGCACGTGAACCGCGTGTCGGTCGAAGCCGCGTTCTTTAAAGAGCTGAGCCCCTGGGAGAACATGCTCTACGCCGCTCGCCTCTACGGCGGTGGCGCCGGCGGCACCCGCAAGCAGGTGACCGAGCTTCTCGACCGGCTCGGCCTGCCGATGGACACCGTCGACCAGCCGATGAAGGCCCTCTCGCGTGGGCAGCAGCAGAAGGTAGCGATCGCGCGCAGCTTCCTGACTGCCCCGTCGCTGCTGTTGATGGACGAGCCGACCACCGGCCTCGATCCGCGCTCGAAGAAGGAGGTTCAGGGCCTTCTTCACATGCTCAGAGCCGAGCGCGAGGTCACCGTGCTGCTGTGCACCCACGACATGGATGAGGCGGCAGCGCTTTGCGATCGAGTCCTGATGATGGACGAGGGCCGCGTCCTCGCGGACGGTAGCCCTGACGAGCTCGGCCGCATCTACGCGAACGGCAACGGCCCTGCCAGCCTGGAGGACGTCTTCATGCAGCTGAGCGGCAAGGAGCTCGCCAAAGAAGAAGAGGGAGAGCCAGAATGAGCATCGGCACCCGCCACGTCGAGCTGAACGCGCTGTTCGGCTTCGCCGAGAGGCAGCTTCACGTCGTCAAGCGCTACTGGGTGTGGGAGGTCGTGTGGCTTTTCTACAGCCTGGTCAGCGTGCTGTCGATCGGCTTCCTCGCTTCCGGCCTGGGCACCCTCGGCGGCGGGTCGTTCGACCTGCACAAAGCGCAGCTCTACCTGCTGGTCGGCGCCTTGCTGTGGGGTTACCTCTCGCTGGTCTTCATGGAAGCCGCATACGCGATTTCCTGGGAGCGATGGGAAGGCACCATCGAGTACACGTTCATGGCGCCGATAAGGCGGGTCACCCACCTGTTCGGCATTTGCCTCTTCGCCATCGGCTACGGCCTGGCGCGGACCTTCGTCGTCCTGCTCATCGCCATCGCGATGTTCAACCTCGACTTCTCGCACGCCGACATCCCGGCTGCGCTGGCGGTGCTTGCCGCCTCGACCGTGCCGCTGATCGGCCTGGCCATCTTTACGTCCGTCCTACCCTTGCTCTCGCCGCAGAAGGGGGAGCAGATGTCGGTGGCGGTACAGGGCTTCCTGCTGCTGGTGTCGGGCGTCTACTACCCGCTGACGGTTTTGCCGCTGCCGATGCAGCTGGCCGGTGCCGCATCCCCGCTCACCTACGCGCTGCAGGGGATCCGGGACAGCTTGCTGGACGGCAAGGGTCTCCAGGCCGAAGTCCCGACCATCGCCATCCTTCTAGTCATGGGAGCGGTGATGATTCCAGCCAGCCTCTGGGTGTTTTCTTGCGCCGAAAATCGCGCCAAAAGGCTCGGATTGCTCAAGCGAAGTGGGTAAAGAAGCGTTGGGAACCGGTTAAGTTAGATCCAAACTAATGTTCGGGACTATCACATTTTAGCCCCGGATCTTGAGTCTTTACGCGACTCTGGCACTACAGGTTGTGGTCAGAGGGGTTCACACTGGCGACCCGGCCCAACATGTTGTGGTGAAGCTATTGACAGGCCCGGTACCACTTGATACGGTTCGCGGCGAATCGCGGTGATCAGTGGGGAGAAGTGGTGAATCAAGCAACATGGAAGCATACGTCGCACCCTACGTCCAAGTACGGCACGCCATACACCTCCTCTATGCCACTTCTCCCCGCAGCCGCGATGGCGCCGACCATGACCCGGATTCTCACACACCTCGTGGGGGCCTGAATGGTCAGCGGGACGTACCGGTCCAGGGGCGCAACGCGGCGCCTGGCGCTCACAGCGACCTTCGGTAACGGTCTATGGCAGCGCGCAGCCATGAATCACCGCTTCGACAAGCTCGGCAACGAGATGCCGCTCGAGCTGCACGGCTGTGGCTGCGGGCTTTGCGCACGGCAGCAGCGGGCGCTCCGGCAGTTTTGGGAGGCCTGATGCGTGTTCACCGGGGCCTACCGAGTTCGAGTGGACGAGAAGGGCAGGCTGGCCATTCCGGCCGCCTTCCGCAAGCAGCTGCCGGAAGGCAGCTTCGTGTCGCTCGGACTGGACGCGGTCCTGGCGATCTACCCACCAGACCTATGGGCGTTGCTGGCCGAGAGCCTGCTCAGCCCGCTGCCGAGCGCCGACCAGCGCGCGCTGGCGCGGACCCTGTACTCGCTGTCGGAACCTTTCGAGCCGGACGGGCAGGGACGGATCATCCTGCGCCCGGAGCAACGCAAGCTGGCGGAGATCGGCTCCCCATCCTCGGTGGTGGTGATCGGGAGCGGGTCTCGCGTGGAAATCTGGCAAGAGGCCCGATGGGACAACTACAGCGCCGACGCGCAGGGACGCTTTACCGAATCCGCTGACAGGGTGATCTCAGCTCGCTGAGCCCGCACCAACCCGCACTTTCACAAGAGGTAATAGAGCTGCTTCAGCCCGCACCGGGCGCGGTCGCGATCGACTGCACGGTCGGGCAGGCGGGCCACGCCCGCCTGATCCTGGAGAGAATCATTCCGGGCGGCCGGCTGCTCGGGATCGACCGCGATCCCGAAGCTGTCAAGGCCGCCGAGGCAGCCTTGGTCGAATTCGCGACCTCGGCTGTTATCGCCCACGGACGCTTCAGCGACCTCGGTGCGATTGCCGAGAGAGCCGGCTTCGGTGGAGCCGACCTGATCCTCTTCGACTTCGGTATTTCCAGCACCCAGCTCGACGCTCCCGAACGCGGTTTCAGCTTTCGCGGCGAAGGACCGCTTGACATGCGAATGGATGTAACCAACGAGCTCACGGCCGAGCGGATCGTCAACACGTTCGAGCCCTCTGAGATCGAGCGCATTCTTCGGAGCTACGGCGAAGAGCGATGGGCGCGCCGGATCGTGCAATTCATAGTGCGGCGCCGCCCGCTCCGCACCACCCGCGACCTCGCCCAGGCGGTGGAGGCCGCGATCCCGAGGCAGGCCTGGCCCCGCGATATCAACGTCGCGACCAGGACGTTTCAGGGACTGAGGATTGCCGTCAACAGCGAACTCGCGGAGATCGAGGCAGGACTGCAAGCAGCTCTTATGACACTTAAACCCGGTGGTCGTATGGCGACGATCAGCTTCCATTCCCTGGAAGACCGCTTGGTGAAGTCATTCTTCAACGTCGAGTCCAAAGACTGTATCTGCCCACCCCAGCAGCCAGTCTGCACCTGCGGCCACCGGGCAACCCTTCGCATCATCACCCGCCGCCCCGTCCGCCCTTCCGAGGAGGAGGCGGCGGCCAACCCCCGAGCTCGATCGGCGAAGCTGAGGGTGGCAGAGAAGTTCTAGGCAGCGTTTCCCCCCCTTCCACAAGTCCTGGTGGCCGGCCAACCCCTCCGGCCACCAGGCACCACCCCACGTCCCAGTCAACGTCCAAGCAAGAAATGAGGCACACGTTTTGATCTCAACCCGAATACTGGAGCGGCGCCGATTAGGCACCGCCGGCGTGCAGCACGCGCCCGCCCGGCGTCGCCGGCGCACGCGTGGCTTCGTTCAGGTGGCGACCAGCGCAACCGTGCAGCGCTTGCACCTGAATGCGTTCGGCCACGCGTACCTCGGCCTTGGCGCCGTGCTGATCTGCATGCTCTTTTACCTCGCGTTGGCGGCGCAGATCACTGTGTCGTCTTACGAAATTGCGAGCCTGCAGGACCAGCAACGTCAGCTGCTGGCGGCTCAGGACCAGCTGCGTTACCAGGAGGTCACCCAGCACGCCCCGGCCTCCGTGCAGGAATCCGCAGCCCACAGTGGGATGGTGCGCACGGCTCCGACCAAATTTGTGAACACGCGGGCGGTGGCGATCAACCTTTCCGCGCCGATCGGTGCGGCCCCCTCTGACTCAACCCCGTTGTGGCAGCGGATGATGGCCGCGGTCGTCGACCGGGTCGTGGGCGCCCAAAACGTCATGGCTGCTGGCCGCTGATGGCAGCAGGGGTCTTCGGTTTCAGACCCCCCGGACGTCTCGAGCGCGCCACGTCAACGCGGTTGCGGATCCTCTGCATGCTGGGCGTCGCCCTTCTGCTGGCCGGCGTGGTGTGGTCGCACCTTGCTTACTGGCAGGTGCTGCGCCACAGCCAGCTGTCCGCGCAGGCCGCGGCGCAGTACCGTGAGCTCGTCGAGCTGCCAGCCACGCGCGGGGTGATTTACGACCGCAACATGGTTCAGCTGGTCGTCAACACGACGGTTTACTCGGCGTTCGTCTCGCCCGACCAGATCCCGGCAGCGCAACGCGACCAGGTGGCAACGGCTCTTTCTACTGTGCTTGGCGTCGATCGGAATTCAGTGATGGCCACGCTGTCCTCCAACAGCCAGTTCGCCTACATCCTGCGCCGCTTCTCCAAGGCCAAAGCCGACCAATTGACCGCGATGCAGCTGCCGGGTGTTGGATTGGAACCGGAGCAGCAGCGGTCGTACTTGCCCGGATCATCGGTGAGCTCGTCGTTGGCCGCCAACCTGCTTGGCTTCGTCAGCTACGACGGCCAGGGTCAGTACGGCCTCGAGGGCAACTACCAGAGCGTACTTGCCGGCACCCCCGGCTATATCTCGAGCTACCGCGACCTCGCCAATAATGAGATCGTCCTCGGCACCCACGTGCACCAGGACCCGGTGAACGGCGCCGCCCTGGTGACCTCCCTCGACGCCAACGTCCAGTACTTTGCAGAGCAGGCCCTGGCCGCAGGCGTCAAGAAAACGAAGGCCGAGAGCGGCAGCGTGCTGGTGATGGACTCGAAGACGGGCGGCATCGTCGCGTGGGCCGATTACCCCAGCTACAACGCCAACAATTTCACCACCACGCCCACCGCGCTGTTCAAGGACAACGTCCTGGGCTACATGTACGAGCCGGGTTCAGTGATGAAGGTGGTGACGCTGGGGGGGGCCATCGACGCCGGCAAGATCAAGCCGAGCACCATCATCGACGACCCTGGCGCCCTGTACATCGGCGGCTACCGGATCGCCGACTGGGATGGCACCAACAAGGGAAGGATCAACTACACGACCGTCATGGAAAACTCGCTTAACGTCGGGGCCATGAAGGCGATGTTGGCCGAAGGCCACGCGTCCTTCTACAAATACCTTAAAACTTTCGGGTTGACCCAGCCGAGCGGCGTGGACGTCGCCGGGGAGAGCTTCGTGCCGCCTCCGAGTGCAGCCACCATGTCGGCCTCTCAGTACGCGACGTCCTCGTTCGGCCAGGGCATCGACGTCAACATGGTGCAGATGCTGTCGGCGGTCAACGTGATCGCCAACGGCGGCAAGTACGCTCCGCCACACGTCGTGGAGCGGATCGGCAACAAGATCAACCCGGTGATGCTTCAGCCTCAGCGCCAGGTCGTGAGTGCCGCCACCGCCAAGGAGGTGACGGCGATGATGGAGGCCGTCGTGCAAAAGGGTTCGGGCTTCACCTCGCGCGTGCCGGGCTTCGAGCTCAACCAGGCCGGCAAGACGGGCACCTCGCAGATCCCCGTCAACGGCAAGTACACCCAGAACGTCTGGGCATCATTCGTGGGCTTCCTGCCGGCAAACAACCCGCGCTTCACGATGATCGTCGTCGTCCGCAAGCCGCACGCTCCTGGCAGCCAATACGACTGGACGCGCAACGACGGCTACATCATTGCGGCGCCGATCTGGCAGAAGATCGCCCAGGCCATCGTCACTGACTGGCACATCGCGCCAACCCAGTCATAGCCGCGCCTCGGCCGCTCGACAGGGCGCAGGCAAACTTAGACAGATGCGGTTCACTCTTCTAGAGATCCTGGGGGCCACCGACGGCGGGCAGATCGGTGGCACCTTCGTCGGCAACGCCTTCCAGACCTTTCACACCGACTCGCGGGAGGTCGTGGAGGGCGGCGTGTTCTTCGCGCTCAAGGGAGCCGAGATGGACGGACACGAGTTCGTGCCCGATGCGATCGCACACGGCGCCGGGCTTCTCATAGTGGAGCGGCGCATGGAATCGGTGCCGGGCGTCGGCCAGGTGCTGGTGGCCAACACCTGGGATGCGCTCTATGCGCTGGCACGCTTCGCCAGGGACCGTGTGCAGCCATTGGTCGTCGCCATCACGGGCAGTAACGGCAAGACCTCGACCAAGGAGCTGGTGTCCGCGGCGCTCGGCCGTCGCTACAACGTGTTGCACACGACAGGTAATCTGAACACCGAGACCGGCGTTCCTCTTACCATGCTTCGTCTCGAGCCCGAGCACACAGCCCTGGTGCTCGAGATGGGGCTGCAGCGCCCAGGCGACATCGGCCGGCTGGTCGAGGTCGCGCAGCCGTCGATCGGCATCATCACGAACATCGGCATCGTGCACATCGAGTTCTTCAAATCGCAGGACGAGCTGGCGGCGAGCAAAGGCGAGCTAGTAAAGGGCCTGCCCGAATCGGGGCTCGCGGTGCTGAACGCCGACGACAAGTACTTCGAAGAGCTGTCGGGCATGACTCCGGCTGGAATCAGAAGCTTCGGCTTTGCCAGGGGCGACTATCGCGCCGAGGGCTACAGGGCTGTGCCGGAGGGCGGCTGTGGGTTTTCGGTCCGGGGCACCGAGGTGCGCCTCCAGCTCGAGGGCCGTCATCAAGCGTTGAACGCAGTTGCGGCGCTGGCCGCCGCGGACTTCGTCGGCGTGCCGCTGGAAGTGGGCGCCGAAGCGCTTTCGGAGGTCGCCGTCGATCATCGGCTCCAGGAGATCAAGGCGCCGGCCGGCTTCATCGTCGTCGATGACGCCTACAACGCCAGCCCCGAATCGATGCTCGCGGCATTTGCCGCGGTCAGCGACCGGCCGAGGACCGGCAGGCTGCTGGCGGTGCTGGGCGAGATGCGCGAGCTGGGCGCCCTCGCCGAGGAATCGCACCGCGTGGTCGGCCTGCACGCGGCGAAGGTCTTCGACGCCCTTTGCGTCATCGATGGCGAACGAGCTCGGATCCTTGCCGAAGCCGCCGGGGCGGAGGTCGTCCCCAATGGGGCCGAGGCCGTCCTCTGGGTCAGGCGCAACGCGGTCGAGGGAGACCGCGTGCTCGTCAAGGGGTCGCATGGAATCCGCCTTGACGAAGTCGTCAAAGAGCTGACGCGTTGAGCATCTTCTCGGCGATCACATTCGTCGTCGCGCTGGTGTTGTCGGCAATGCTCTATCCGCTATTCATCCGTGCCCTGCGAAGGTGGAGGTCAGGCCAGGTCATCCAGGCCGAGCTGCCCGACAGCCACCAGAAAAAAGCCGGCACGCCGACCGGTGGCGGAATACTTTTCGTCGCGCTGGGCATCGTCGCCGGTGTGCTCGCAACCATCGCGGGACACCCGGGAGCGCTGCCGGCGGTCGCCGGCCTCATCGCCGGAGGTGTGCTCGGTTTCGCCGACGACAGGAGCAAGCTGCAGGTCGGCACGCGCGGGATTCCGGCGCGACTCAAATTCCCCGTCCAGATCCTGCTAGCAATCCCGGTCGCCTGGCTGGCGACAGCGCAGGGCGCGTCGCATCAGCTTTTCCTGCCGGCCACTCCTTGGGTGATCTTTCCGCTTGCGCTCGTGGCGATTGTCGGCACCGCCAACGCCGTCAACCTCACCGATGGGATGGACGGGCTGGTGGGCGGCCTGTCGACCATCGCTTTCGCAGCGATCGTCCTGCTGCTGCCGGGCGCGCTAGCCGGCGAGAAAGCCGTGGCGATGACGCTGTGCGGAGCGCTCGTCGGCTTCTTGATCTTCAACCGCTACCCCGCCCGAGTGTTCATGGGCGATACCGGATCGCTGCCGATCGGCTTTGCGCTCGCGGCCATGGCAGTGCAGCAGGGAATGCTCATCCTGCTGCCAATCGTCGGTCTGGTGTTTGTGCTCGAGACGCTGTCTGTCATCATTCAGGTGGCTTATTTCAAAGCCAGCGGCGGACGACGAGTTTTCAAGATGACCCCGATCCACTACACGTTCCACCACCAGGGTTGGTCTGAGAATCGCATCGCGCTCTCGTTTTGGGGCGCGGGGCTTGTCTCGGCGCTGGCCGCGGCCGGGGTGGCACGGCTGGCCTCGTGACGGCCCTGGTGGTCGGGGCGGCGCGCAGCGGGATCGCTCTCGCCAACCACCTCACCGGCAAAGGCGAGACCGTTAGGCTGACCGACCGAAGGCCCGAGTCGGAGCTCGCGGACGCCATCGCTCAGCTGCCGGCGGGGGTCGACCTGCGCGTTGGCGGCTACGACGAGGGCGTCCTCGACGGGATCGCGGCGGTGTACGCGAGCCCGGGCGTCCCATGGGATTCGGACTTGCTGCGCCGAGCTCGCGAGCGCGGCATACCGGTGTCGAGCGAGATCGACCTTTTCTTGCGCATGTGCCCCGGCACCGTCGTCGGCATCACAGGCACCAACGGCAAGACCACCACGACCGCGCTGACCGGCGAGGTGCTGGCGGCGGGCGACCATCCGGTGATCGTCGGAGGCAACATCGGCGACACGGTGCTCGACCGCTTGGGCGAGATCACTCGGCGCCACTGGGTGGTTCTCGAACTGTCGAGCTTCCAGCTTGAATCCGTGCAGGAGCCCCACCTGCACATCGGCGTGATCCTCAACGTCACGCCCGACCACCTGGACCGCCACGGCACGTTCGAGCGTTATGTCGACCTGAAAGCCCGTGTTGTCGAGTTCGCCGGAGCCGACGATTTCGCGGTCCTCAACGGCCGGGACCCAGTGACGCGCCGCCTTGCGGAGCGCACCAACGCGCACGTCGTGTGGTTCGACGAGCACCGGCCGCTCCCACCGATGCCGCTCCCCGGGCGCCACAACATGGAGAACGCCCTCGCCGCGGCATCCGTGGGCAGGATCGCAGGACTTTCAGACGACGCCATCGACGATGCGATTCGTTCGTTCAAAGGCGTCGAGCATCGACTCGAGCTCGTCGGCGAATGGAACGGCGTGCGCTGGTACAACGACTCGAAGGCCACCAACCCCGATGCGGGCCGGGTCGCGCTGAGTGCTTTCCCGAACACGCCGGTGGTCCTGATCGCCGGTGGCTACGGCAGCGGCTTTGAGCTGGGCGATTGGCTGGCCGACGTTCTCGCCAATGTCGAAGCGGTCGTGTTGCTCGGAGCCTCAGCGGGAGCTCTCGCCGCAGCCCTTCACAACCACCGCAAGGTCGTGCGCGCGGCCAATCTCGATGAGGCGGTCGAGCTAGCGGGCAGCCTGGCACGGCCTGGCGGCGTCGTCCTCCTGAGCCCCGCCTACAAGAGCTTCGATATGTTCAAGGATTTCGAAGATCGCGGGCGGCAGTTCAAGGCCGCCGTGCACGCGAAGTTAGGAGCGCCTGGATGAGCGCAAGCGTGCGCGAGGAGCGCCAGCCCGATCGTGTCCTGCTCCTGACGACAGTCCTGCTATGCGCGGCCGGTCTGGTGATGGTGACGAGCGCGAGCATCGCCTACGCCTATATGCAACAAGAGTCCGCGCTCTACTACGCCGAGCGGCAGGCGGTTTGGATGCTCATCGGTTTTGCCGCGCTGTTCATCCTCAGCCGCTTCGATTACCGCAAGCTCCGCCGCTTGGCGACCGCGGGCGCCGCAGTGGTATTGGTGCTGATGCTCCTGGTGCTGGTGCCGCACATCGGCGTGACGGTCAACGGCGCTCGTCGATGGTTCGAGGCTGGTCCGCTCGGCACCTTCCAACCGTCAGAGCTCGGCAAGCTTGCGTTCGCGGTGTTCCTGGCTCACTGGATCGATCGCAACGCCGCAGTCGTCGGCACCTTCCAGAAAGGACTCCTGCCGATCGCGGCGATGCTCGCCGGCGTGCTGGTCCTGTTGGTGCTGGAGAAAGACGTCGGGACCTCGATCGTGATCATCGGCATCTTCATCAGCGCTTACTGGGCCGGTGGCGCGCGTCTGCGGCACATCGTCCTGCTCGTCGCGATCCTCGGCCTCGGCCTGGTCGCGGTGACGCTGTTCGAGTCATATCGAGTCGCGCGCCTCGTCTCCTTCAGAGACCCGTTTTCCGACCCGCTGGGAGCGGGCTATCAATCGACTCAGGCCCTATACGGCCTCGGCTCGGGGGGTTTGTTCGGTGTCGGCATCGGCCACTCGGTCGAGAAGTACGGCTGGCTGCCGGATGCTCACACGGACTTCATCTTCGCCATCATCGGAGAGGAGACGGGCCTGGCGGGCACCACGCTGGTGATGCTCGGCTTCATATGCTTTGCCATCCGCGGTTACCGAGCGGGTCTGAGGGCCCCGGACCGGTTCGGGGTGGTGCTGGCGGTCGGGATCACCACGTGGATCGCTTTCGAGGCGCTGCTCAACATGGCGACAGTCACCAACACGCTGCCGATCGCCGGCGTGCCGCTGCCTTTCTTCAGCTACGGCGGCACGGCGCTGGCGACGACGCTGGCGGCGGTCGGCGTGCTGCTGAGCATCGCGCGCTGTGGCACCAACGCAGAAACCGGACTTAAACGGAGGACGAATGCGCCTTTTGATAGCGGGCGGCGGGACCGGAGGGCACCTGTATCCGGCGCTCGCGGTCGCGCGGGCATTTCGCGCTGAGGAACCCGACGGTGCCGTGCTGCTGGTCGGGCGCGCCGGCGGACCCGAGGAGCGCCTGGTCCCGGCGGCCGGCTTCGAGCTGGCCACCGTCAACGTCCGTGGTCTCGACCGCGACGCGCTGTGGAAGAACGTCGCCCTTCCGGTCGTCATCCCGGCCGCGCTTCGCGCCGGTCTCCGCATCGTCGACACCTTTCGACCTGACGTCGTGCTAGGCGTCGGCGGCTACGTGATGGCTCCGTCGATCGCGGCGGCCCGGCTGCGCGGCATCCCATACGTGCTGCACGAGAAGGACGTCCGGCCCGGCCTGGCGACGCGCATGTTTGCGGGGTCGGCGGCAGCAGTCTGCACGACCCTCCCGGGCACTGAGAAGCGAATCAAAGCGCGGCGTGTCGTTCTCACCGGCGTCCCGCTGCGCGAGGGCTTCGAGCCGCGCACCCCCGCGGCTCCAGCCCGCCACCTGCTGATCACCGGCGGCAGCCAGGGCGCGCGCAACCTGAACCAGACCGTATGGGCGGCGCTCGATGCGCTGGCGGAGCGCTTCGATGAGATCGTGCACGTGGCGGGACGCCAGGGCGCCGACGGCGTCGAGCGCCACACGCGCGCGCATTACCGCGGCCTTACTTTCGTCGACGATATGCAATCGCTGATGGGCACGGCAGATCTCGTGGTCAGCAGGGCGGGCGTGGGCACGATCGCCGAGGTGACCGCAGTCGGTCTACCGATGGTCCTGATCCCTGGCACCTTCGGCGGCGGTCACCAGGAGGAGAACGCCGCCGCGATGGTGGAGGCGGGCGCGGCGGTCAGCATTCCCGACGGACAGCTGACGCCGGAATCGCTCCTGTCGGCGCTCGACGGCCTCACGCCCGAGCGGCTGCGCGCGATGGCGAAAGCATCGGCAGGCGCCGGGCGCCGCGACGCCGCCGAGCGTGTGCTGTCCGTTCTGAGGGAAGTCGCTCGCCGATGAAGATCCACCTCATGGGCATCGGCGGCGCGGGAGTCTCCGCGCTCGCGCGGGTCCTGATGGCTCGCGGCCACGAGGTCAGCGGGTGCGACCTCAGATCTTCGAACACGACCGCCGAGTTGGAGGACGCCGGTATACGCGTTGAGCTGGGCCATGACCCCGAGCACGTGCTGTTCCAGGACCTGCTCGTCTACAGCGGCGCGATCAAGTCGTCGCCCGAACTGGACGCGGCGCGAGCCATGGGCGTGAGGGTCGTGACGCGCGCGGAAATGCTGGCCGAACTGATCGCCGAAAGCGACTCGATCGCGATCGCCGGCAGCGCCGGCAAGACTACGGTCACCTACATGGTCGGGCACATCCTCACCGAGGCGGGCCTGGACCCGACTGTCCTCGTCGGGGACGGGTCGAGCTCGCGGGCGGGCCATTCGCGCCTGCTGGTCGCCGAGGTCGACGAGTCGGATGGAAGCCTCGTGCTGCACCATCCAAAGCGCGCCATCATCACCAACATCGAGCTGGACCACATCGACCACTTCAAAGATGTGGAGGCGGTGCAGAGCCTGTTCGCCGATTTCGTCGCGGGACTTCCCGCTGACGGTCTGGCAGTGCTGTGCGCCGACGACGAACGGGCGCGATCCCTGGAATCAAAGGCACGGCGTGTCACCTATGGCTTCGACGAGGGCGCCGACTACCGCTGCGGCGACGGTCGGCCGTTCACGATCCACCACCAGGGCCGCGAGCTTGGCCGCGTCAACTTGCGACAGCCCGGCCGCCACAACGTGCAGAACGCCACTGGCGCCGCGGCGCTCGCATTGGAATCGGGCGTGAGCTTCTCCGAAGTCGCGGGCGCGTTGGAAAGATTTCCTGGCGCGCACCGGCGGCTCGAGTTCATCGGCGTTTTCCAGGGTGCCGCGGTGTACGACGATTACGGGCACCACCCGACGAAGGTCCGCGCGACGCTGCAAGCGGTGCGCGAGCTTCGTCACCGCCGTCTGATAGTAGTGTTCCAACCGCACAGGTACTCGCGCCTCTCAGCTCTCATGCAGGATTTCTCGAGAGCCTTCACCGACGCCGATAAGGTGCTGGTGCTGGACGTTTACTCGGCCGGCGAGGACAATCCGACGGGCGTGCAGGGGAGCGACCTGGCCAACTTGCTGCCGAATGGCTCCTACGTCGGCGATTTCGAAGGCGCGCGCGAGGTGCTGGAAGGCCTGGTCGGCCGTGACGACATTCTTCTATTGATGGGTGCGGGCGATATCCGCAGGCTGGGCGATGAGCTGGCGCAGCGCCTCTAACCAAACGTGGTTGCGCGGCCTCCCTGGCGTCAGGGAGAAAGAGCCGCTGGCTTCTCGCACCTCATTTGGCATCGGCGGCCCTGCCGACTTCTTCCTCGAGCCCGGCAAAGCCGAGGGTATCGAGAAGGTGCTGGCGGGGGCGCGCGATCGTGGAATCCCGTATTTCCTACTTGGCGCGGGCACCAACCTGTTGATCGCGGACGCCGGCATCGAAGGCCTGGTCGTACGCGTGGTGACGCGCGAGCACCGCATCAATGGCACGCGGATCACCGCGGCCGCGGGCTTGAAGATGATGCGGCTCGCCCGGATCGCCGCCGACGCCAACCTTCGCGGGTTCGAGTTTGCAATTGGAGTGCCCGGTTCGGTCGGCGGCGCCGTGTATCAGAACGCGGGCTGCTGGGGCAAGGAGCTGCGCGAGGTCCTGGTCGAGGTGTGCGGCTTCATGCCCGCGTCGGGCGAGAAGAGGTGGACGCCGGCGGACCTCAAGTTTGGGTACCGCACCTCTTCGTTGCGGGCGGGCGACCTGAAGGGTGGATTCGTCGTCGAGGCGACCATCGAGCTGAAGCGGGGCGATGGGGAAGAGGCAAAGGCGCAGATGGCCCAGCTCACCCGAGAACGCAACGAGACCCAACCGATAAAGACGAAGAACTGCGGCAGTGTCTTCAAGAACCCGCCCGGCGACTCGGCAGGGAGGCTGGTGCAGGCCGCGGGGCTGAAGGGCCTGCGCGAGGGCAATGCCGTGATCTCGGATCTGCACGGCAACTTCATAGTCAACGAGGGAGGAGCGACGGCCAAGGACGTCGCGAGGCTGATCGAGAGAGCACGGGCCGAGGTCAAGCGACGTTTCAACGCCGATCTCGAACCGGAGGTCGAGCTCGTGGGCCGGTGGCAATGAAGCTGGCGGTGCTGCGGGGCGGCCGGTCAGCGGAGCGCGAGGTGTCGCTGCGGTCGGGCGCGCAGGTCGAGGAGGCGCTGCGGGGCCTGGGCCACGAGGTGGTCGGCGTCGATGTCGATGCCGCGACCTGGGACACGCTGCGCGATGGAGGCTTCGCGTGCGTATTCAACGCGCTGCACGGAAGGCTCGGCGAGGATGGCGCGGTGCAGGGGATGCTCGAGCTGCTCGGGCTTCCTTACACGGGGTCTGGAATCCTGGCCTCCGCTTTGTGCATGGACAAATCGCGCGCGAACTCGGTGATGGCGGGAGCTGGCCTGCACATCCCGGACTTCGAAGAGCTCGAGATCACAGAGAGTGTTGCACCCGATGTCGTGGAGCGGCTGGTCTCGCGATTTGGCTTGCCCATAGTCATCAAGCCCGTGCGCGAGGGCTCCACGATCGGGCTGACGATCGCGAAGGACGCGGACGGATGCGCGAGCGGCCTTGCGCTCGCCGGGCGCTACGACCGCCGAGTCCTGGTGCAGAGATTTGTGGCGGGTATCGAGATCACGGTCGGGGTGCTGGCGACACCCGAGGTGCAGGTGCTGCCGACGCTCGAGATCGTCAGCGACAACCCGACGTACGACTACGACGCCAAGTACACGGCCGGGAAATCCCACCACATCATTCCGGCACGCATCGAGGAGCGTGCTCGCGCCACATCGGCTGACGCGGCTGGGCGCGCCTTTGTCCTGCTGGGCTGTGCGGGGATGGCGCGGGTCGACATCATCGTGGACGCGAAGAGCACGCCGTGGATCCTCGAGGTCAACACGGTGCCGGGCCTCACCGAGCTGTCGTTGCTGCCTGACGCCGCTCGGGCGGACGGGGTCACGTTCGATCAGCTGTGCCAGCGACTCGTGGACCACGCAATCCAGCGCCAGGCGAATCGAGTGGGACCCCCAAGCGCATGAAGCTGAGACGTCGGCGTTCGGTCCTGCCACGTGTCGGTTGGCGGCGCGACTTGGAGGCGAGCGAGCCCCTTAAGGGCCAGCTCTGGACGCGCTCGGAGAAGTCTTTGCGCGAACCGGACGTGCACTGGGTACGGCGCGCCCTGGCGGGGGTTGTCGCTGTCGTGCTGTCTGGGCTGCTGGCATGGCTGTGGTTTGGACCGCCACTGTCCGTGCGGACGGTGCAGGTCACGGGCGCGCAGCACCTGACGAGCGCGCAGGTCGCGCAGGTCGTTGGGCTTGCAGGGGGCGCATCGGTGCTGTCGGTGGACGCGGAGGCGGATCGCACCAAGCTGCTCAACCAGACGTGGGTGCAGGCTGCCACGGTCGTCCCGCAGCTGCCGGGAAGCGTGCTGGTGGAGATCAGCGAGTGGCAGCCGGTGGCGGTGTACCACTCGGGGACCAACACGTCGCTCTTCTTGATGTCGGACCAGGCGGTGATCCTCGCGCCGGTTCCGTCGGCAGCCGGCCTGGTCGACGTGCAGGGACCGGGCGGAGCCGACCCGAAGGTTGGACAGCGGCCGATCGAGCAACTGCTTTTGACGGCGATCGTCAACATTCAGCGGGGCTTTCCGGCGCTGCTGGGGCAGCAGGTGTCAGGATTCATCTTCGACTCGTGTGGCAACCTGACTCTCGTTGCCAAGAAGGGATGGAAGGTGTACTTCGGCCGCGTGCTGACCCCCGAAGAATTCGCGACGCTGCATGACAAGGTGGCGGCGCTGAAGGCGATCCAGGGACGGGGTAACGTCAACTACAACTCGACGGACTTGGAGTACGTGAACGTGATGAACCCGACCGAGCCGGCCGTCGGATACCACTCGAGGCTGAACCCGCCGACACCATCGCCATCGCCGGGTGCCTCCCCCCGACCATCGCCGGCACCCTCACCAAAACCTTCACCAACGCCGGCGCCGATATGCAAGTAATCGTCGTCGCGGTCGTCTTCGCGATCCTGGGGGTTCTGCTCGGGCTGCTGTCCCCGGTCACCATCCCGATCACGTATGCGAGGTACACGGCGGTCGCCCTGCTCGCCGCGCTCGACTCGATCTTTGGCGCGTTCAAGGCATACATCGCAGGGACCTTCGAGCCGAGAGTGTTCTTCAGCGGCCTGCTGACCAACATGACGCTGGCGGGCGGTCTCACCTACTTCGGCGACAAGCTGGGCGTCGACCTGTCGATCGCGGCGATAGTCGCGTTCGGAGTCCGGATCTTCAACAACCTGGGAGCGATCCGCCGGCACTACCTGTAGCCGGTGATGCCCCTTGGGCGCCCGAAAGTGCGTCAATCCAGGGCAGGAAAAGGCTCGGTTGGCGCCCAAAGTGCGGATTGAGTTAGGCGGGCCACCACCAACTCCGACCCACAAGGCGTGCCGCTTTCCGCACCCCGACCCACAAAATCTAGTCCGCAGACGCCCAGGAGCCGATATAATCCCCAGCAGCCCGCCCCCAGTTCCAGCCCACGTTCCAGCCAGGAGGCACCAGAACCAGTTTTGTCACGACGGAAGCGCACCGTCGGCCTAGACCTCGGCACGAGCCGCGTCGCCGTCGTCATTGCCGAATCTGACGACCCCGGCACCCCCCTCAACATCATCGGCGTGGGCGAGGCTCCCTCCGACGGCCTCCGCAAAGGCGTGGTGATCAACCTGGAAAAAACCATCGCCGCCATCCAGGCCGCCGCCGTGGGCGCCGAGCGCATGGCCGGTCAGCGCATCGAATCCGTGGTGGTCTCCCTCGCCGGGGGCCACCTCACCTCCCAGAACTCCACCGGCGTCGTCGCGGTAGCAAGACCCGACCACGAGATCGGCGAGGAGGACGTGCACCGTGTCGTCGAGGCCTCCCGCGCGATCAGCGTCGCTTCCGACCGCCAGGTGATCCACGTCATCCCCCGCGCCTATACGGTGGACGGCCAGGACGGCGTGCGCGACGCGGTCGGCATGACGGGCCACCGCCTCGAGGTCGAAACCAACATCATCACGGGCGCCCAGACCGCGGTTCAAAACGTGATCAAGTGCGTCCACGGCGCGGGCTTCGACATCGAAGACGTCGTCTGCTCCGGCCTCGCGGCGGGCGAAGGCGTCCTCACCCCGCAAGAGATAGACCTCGGCGTCTGCCTCGTCGAAATCGGCGCGGGTACGACCTCGGTCGTCGTCTACAACGAGGGCTCAGCCCGCCACCTCGCAGTGCTGCCCGTCGGCGGCAACCACGTCACGAGCGACATCGCGATCGGCCTGCGCACCACCCTCGACGAGGCCGAGAGCCTGAAGCTCAACTATGGCCACACCCTCCCCGACGTCATCGACCATGGCGAGAAGGTCGAGGTCCGTCAGGTCGGCGGCGACCGCATCCAGGCCCTGCCCCGCCGCTTCCTCGCCGAGATCATCGGCCCCCGCATGCAGGAGATCTTCCAGATGGCGCGCGACGAGGTCCGCAAGAGCGGCTTCGACGGCCTCTTGCCGGCCGGCGTGGTGGTGACCGGCGGCGGCTCCCGCCTCATGGGCACCACCGACGCCGCCCAGGCCGTCTTCGACGCCTCGGTGCGTCTCGGCCAGCCGCTGGGCACGGCCGGCCTCGCCGACCGCGCGCAGGGTCCGTCGTTCGCGGTGGCGGTCGGCCTAGTCAAGTGGGGATCGCGTGCCCCCGCCCGCGGCTATGCGAGCGCGCGGCAGCCGGTGACGATCGGCTTGACCTATCAAAAAACAGTGAGGTGGCTGCGAGATTTTTTCTAGAGAAGAGACCCGAAACCAGCTTGAGCTCGCCATAGCCAAAGCCAAAGGCCAAGAAATCCAGGAGGACGTTGTGAAAGAAAGCCAGTTGCACGAAGGGCGGGCCCGCATCAAAGTCGTGGGCTGCGGCGGCGGCGGCGGAAACGCGGTCAACCGGATGATCTCGAAAGCGCTGAAGGTCGAATTCATCGCCGTGAACACCGACAAACAGGCGCTGGAGCGATGCCAGGCCGACGTCAAGGTCCACATGGGAAACAAGATCACGCGCGGCCTGGGCGCAGGCGGCGACTGGACGCGCGGCCGCGACGCGGCTGACGAGAGCCGGACCGAGCTTTCCGCGGTCGTCCAGGACTCCGACATGGTGTTCATCACCGCCGGCATGGGCGGTGGCACCGGCACCGGCTCAGCGGCGATCGTCGCTCAGCTGGCCAAAGAGTCAGGCGCACTGACGATCGGCGTGGTGACGCGTCCCTTCGCGTTCGAAGGCCGCGTGCGCAACGAGACCGCGGAAGAGGGCATCAAGTCGCTCCGTAGCCAAGTCGACGCGCTGATCGTGATTCCTAACGACAGGCTGGCCCAGGTTGCCAACTCGAAGACGACCCTCGAGGAAGCCTTCCGTATGGCCGACGACGTCCTGCGCCAGGGCGTGCAGGGCATCTCGGACCTTGTCACCAACCCCGGCGTCATCAACCTCGACTTCGCCGACGTGAAAGCGATCATGGAGAACGCCGGCGAGGCTTTGATGGGCATCGGACATGGCGCCGGCGACAGCCGCGCCGAGGACGCCGCCAAGCAGGCGGTGTCGAGCCCTCTGCTCGAGACCTCGATCGACGGTGCGAAGGGAATCCTCTTCAACATCACCGCCGGCAAGGACATCACCCTGCAAGAGGTTCAGAAGGCGGCCGAGATCGTGCGCGCGGCGGCAGACCCCAGCGCCAACATCATCTTCGGCGTCGTGCGCGACGACACGATGCAGGGCGAGATCAAGATCACTGTCATCGCCACCGGGTTCGGGGCCAAGAGCTCAACCGAGGTGCGCCACGACACTCAGCGCAAGGCGCTCGAGCGCGAGCGGCCTGAGTTCGGTACCGACGAGATGGGCGACATCAACATCCCGGCGTTTCTCCGGAACCGAATGTAGGAATAGATAGGACACATTGCGCTGCCCGTACTGCGGACATCACGACCTGAAGGTGGTCGACTCCCGCGACTCTGAGGTCGGGGAGGCGATCAGGCGCAGGCGCGAGTGCCTGCAGTGCGGCCAGCGTTTCACGACTTACGAGCGCATAGAGGCGGTGCCGTTCTACGTCACCAAAAAGGATGGGCGACGCGAGGACTTCGACCCCCAAAAACTGTTCACGGGGCTGAAGAAGGCGACCGAGAAGCGCGACATATCGCCGGAGCGATTGCGCGCGATCGTCGACGACATCGAGGCCGAGCTCAGGCGCTCAGGCCGGGTCGAGATTCCGAGCGGCGAGATCGGCGAGATGGTGATGGACCGCCTGCGCGACCTCGACGAGGTCGCGTACATCCGGTTCGCGTCCGTCTATCGAGAGTTCATGGACCTGCAGCAGGTCAAGCGCGAGATCGAGCAGGTCCTTAGTTCGAGGCGCCCCGGGTAGGGTTAGCAGCCCGCGACTGTCGGCGCTCTAATCTCAATTGAACATGGCCATTGGCTCTCGCTTGCTGAAAATTCCCGAGCTCGAATCGGAGCCCGGCCTGGTGCACGGCTTCTCCACACTCCTTCTTGGCAACGTCGGGCTCACTCACGCCCCCGACCCGGCACCGGTCCTCGCGTCGCGTCGTGAATTTGCGCGGGCGCTGGGTCTCGATTCGCAGCCGCTGACGGTGGTGGGTGCAATCCACGGCGCCGCTGTCGCGCGGGTTGACCAGCCGCAGGAGCTGGTCGAGGGCGTCGACGGCCTGGTCACCGCCACGCCTGGCGTGCCGCTTTTCACCACGCATGCCGACTGCTATCCCATCGTGCTGTGGGATCCGGCCCGGCGCGCCGTCGGACTCGTACATGCAGGGTGGCGCGGAACCGCCGCGCGCGTCGGTCCCGTGGCCGTGCAGATGATGGCCGACGAATTCGGCACTGACCCTGCCAACATCCGCGCCGGCATCGGGCCTGGGATCTGCGGGCACTGCTACGAGGTCGGTGAGGATGTCGCCTCCCACTTCGATCCCCGTTTTGTCACCGCCGGCAAGGGCGACCGAGTCTTTCTAGATTTGTCTGCCGCCAATCGTGCCCAGCTGGAAGAGGCCGGCGTCGGCGAAGTGCACGTCCTTGGCCTGTGCACCAAGGAAACCTCATTTCTGCCGTCGCACCGGCGTGACCCGGACGGCACTCGATTCGGCGCGATCGTCTCGTTGCGATGATCGAAGCGGTCAAGGCGCGCCTCGCGCTGGTGCGCGAGAAGGTCGCGCGCATTCGCAACCCGGACGAAATTGTCATCGTTGCCGTCACCAAAGGGTTTGGGGCCGACACGTGCCGTGCGGCGCTCGCGGCAGGCCTGAACGTGCTGGGTGAGAACCGCGTGCACGAGGCGGTGCTGAAGATGGACGAGGTGCCTGACGCCGAATGGCATCTGATCGGCCACCTCCAGACCAACAAGGTTCGCCAGGCGGCGGGCCGGTTCGCGCTCATCCATTCCGTCGACTCGGTCCGCCTGGCGACCGAGATCGCGCGGGTGGAGGCGAAGCAGGCCGTCCTGCTCGAGATAAATGTCGCGCGCGAACCGCAGAAGCACGGCGCCGACCCTGACCGCGCCCAGGATGCCATCAAGGAGATCGCGAGCTTCCTCGAGCTGCGAGGCCTGATGGCCATGGGCCCGTCCCAGGGCGATCCTGCGCCGGCTTTCAGGGAGCTGAAGCAGATGCGCGATGAGGCCGAGCAGCGACTGGGCAAGAGCCTGCCGGTACTATCGATGGGCATGAGCGGCGATTTCGAGGTGGCGGTGGCGGAAGGCAGCACCATGCTGCGACTCGGACAGGCGCTCTTCGGGCCCCGCCCCAGCTGACGCGGTGGGCGCCATTGCATCGATCCTCGCCCTGCTTCTGTGGGCCTTCGTCATCGTCATCCTGGTCCGCGTCGCCTTCACCTGGATCAGCCCGTATCCCCGCCACCCGATATACCGGGTCGCATACCAGATCACCGAGCCTGTCATGGCGCCGGTGCGCCGCTGGCTCCCGCCGGTCTCAGGGTTGGACCTCTCACCGATAGTCGTGACGGTGGCCTGCTACTTCCTCATCCACGCCCTCGGCTTCATCGGCTGAATGCATGTTTGAACCGGTAAATCAAAAAGTCAGCTTCCCAGAGCTCGAGCGGGAGCTGATGGCGACCTGGAAGCAAGAGGGCACCTTCCAGAAATCGCTGGAGCTGAGGGAGGGCCGGCCGCGCTTTGTCTTCTATGAAGGGCCGCCCACCGCCAATGGCAAGCCCGCGACGCACCACATCCTCGCGCGCTCGTTCAAGGATCTCTTTGGTCGCTACAAGACGATGCGGGGCTTTTATGTGGAGCGCAAAGGCGGATGGGACACTCACGGCCTGCCGGTCGAGATCGAGGTCGAGAAGAAGCTAGGCATCTCGGGCAAGTTCGAGATCGAGAACGAGATCGGCATCGAGCGGTTCAACCAGCTCTGCCGGGAGAGCGTGCACGAGTATGTCTCTGACTGGGTCACGTTCAGCGAGCGAATGGCGTTCTGGGCCGACTACGACGCGGCCTACTGGACGCTGACGCCGGATTACATCCAGTCGGTGTGGTGGTCTTTGAGCGAGATGTGGAAGCAGGGCCTTGTCTACAAGGGGTTCCGCGTGGCGCCGTACTGCTCGCGCTGCGCGACGCCCCTGTCGAGCCACGAGCTGGCGCAGGGCTATCGCGACGACGTGCCCGACCCGAGCGTCTTCGTTCGGTTCAGGCTGAAGGCAGACCAGCCGGGCGTGCGCAGGGAGCTTACAGATAAGGCAGCGATCCTCGCCTGGACGACGACCCCTTGGACCCTGCCGGGCAACGTCGCGCTCGCCGTCGGCAAGGACGTGGACTACATAAAGGTCAAGGACGGCGACCGCTTCCTGATCCTCGCCGAGGCCAGAATCGAGATCCTCAACGAGCGACCGGAGGTCGTGGACCGCATGAAGGGAAGCGAGCTCGTGGGCCTGGAGTACGAGCCGTTGTTTCCCTACTCGATCCCCACCGAGGGTCGCGCCCACTACGTGGTGGACGCCGATTTCGTGTCGACGGACGAAGGCACCGGCGTCGTGCACACCTCGGCGTTGTACGGCGTGGACGACCTGAGGCTCTGCCAGGACAAGAGGATCCCCTTCAAACACACAGTCGGCCTTGATGGCAAGTTTTTGCCTTATGTAGAGAAGTTCGCCGGCCTGCACGTCAAGGAGGCAGACCCGGTCATCCTCGACGACCTGAAGGAGCGCGGCCTTCTCTATAAGGCGGGGACCATCCTCCACACCTACCCAGAATGCTGGCGCTGCAAGACGCCGCTCATCTATTACGCGCTCGACTCCTGGTACATCCGCACGACCGAGCGCAAGGCCGAGCTCATCGCGAACAACGCCGCGACGAACTGGGTCCCCGCGCACATCAAGACCGGGCGAATGGGCGACTGGCTCGAGAACAACGTGGACTGGGCGATCTCGCGCTCGCGCTACTGGGGCACGCCCCTCCCGTTCTGGGTCTGCGAAGAGTGCGGGGAGCAGAGGTGTGTCAGCTCGGCGGCCGAGCTGGGCCTCGAGGATGGTGCAGACCTCCACAGGCCCTTCATCGACGCGGTGACATTGAAGTGCGAGAAGTGCGGTGCCGTGATGAAGCGGGTCCCAGAGGTGCTCGACGCCTGGTACGACTCGGGATCCATGCCGTTTGCCCAACGCGGATATCCGCGCCACGGCGCCAACGAGTTCGAGGCAACCTTTCCCGCCGACTTCATCTCGGAAGCGATGGACCAGACACGGGGATGGTTCTACTCGCTGCTGGCCGTCTCAACCCTGCTCTTCAAGCAGAACGCATACCGCAACGTGATCTGTCTCGGCCTGGTCGTCGACCCGAAAGGAAAGAAGCAATCGAAGTCGCGCGGCAACGTGCTCGATCCGAACTACCTGTTCGACAACTTCGGGTCCGACGCCGTGCGTTGGTATTTCTTCACCTCCGCGCCGGTCGGCGAGAACTACCGCACGGGGGACGCGGTTCTTCGGGAGACCGTCCAGCAGTTCTTCATCCCGCTGTGGAATTGCTACTCGTTCTTCGTCACCTACGCCCGCCTGGACAACTTCGACTCCTCGCGACCGCAGGTCCCCCTGAGCGAGCGGCACGTGCTCGACCGTTGGCTGCTGTCGCGTCTCAGTGGGTTGAACACGGCGGTCACCGGCGGCCTGGACCGTTACGACGCCGTCGAGCCGGCGCGGCGAATCCAGCGATTCGTCGACGATCTGTCGAACTGGTACATCAGGCGATCGAGGCGCCGGTTCTGGAAGTCGCAGTCCGACCGCGACAAGCTGGCCGCGTATCAAACGCTCTTCGAGGTTCTCAGCACTGTCAGCCGGCTCATGGCGCCGTTCGCGCCGTTCATCTCGGACGCGATGTTCAGGAACCTGTCCGAAGGCGGCTCGGTCCACCTCGCCGATTTTCCCGAGACCACGGCGCCGCACGACCCCGAGGTCGAGGCGAACATGGCGAAGGCGCGGCAGGCGGTCGAGCTCGGGCTGTCGGCACGCGACTCTGTGCGCATCAAGGTCCGCCAGCCCCTTGCCTCGATCTCGCTGCCGGGTGACCCCCTTCCCGACGAGATCGCGGCGATCGTCCGCGAGGAGCTGAATGTGAAGCAGCTGGTCTTCGGCGCTGCCGAGGTCAAGCTCGACACGGAGGTCACCGAGGAGCTGCGCCTGGAAGGCCTGGCGCGTGAGGTGGTGCGGGTGATCCAGGATCGGCGCAAGAAGGTCGGTCTCAACGTCGAAGACAGAATCCACACGCGCTATTTCGCGGACGGCATGCTGGTCCGCGCGATGGAGAAACTCGCCGATTACATCAAGACCGAAACTCTGTCCGTCACGCTCGAGCCGGGCCGGGCCGATGATTTCGCCGGCGAGCAGCAAATGCTGGAAGGAGAGCAGATCTGGATAGGCATCAAACGCGCCTGACCACCGGTCGCATCCTCTTCGTGATCATCGCCCTGTGCGTCTTTGCCGTCGACCGGCTGACCAAGAGCCTGGTGAACGCGAACGTTCCATTCGGTACCGAGTTTCCGGTGGTCGATCACCTGGTCGGGATCACGAACCTGCACAACTCGGGCGCGGCGTTCGGCTTCGCTCCCGCCGGCGCTGCCCTGTACCTGATCGCCGCGGTGGTCGTTTCAATCGGGCTTGCGATCTATGTGGCGCGGCATCCAGGGGACTTGCGGACGGATGCGATCCTCGGACTGATCATGGGCGGAACGATTGGCAACGGCTTCGACAGGATCGCGTTCGGGACGGTGACCGATTTCATCAACTTCCACTTCTGGCCGGTGTTCAACGTTGCGGATTCGGCCATCAGCATTGGGGTGGTGGCGCTCCTCGCCGGGTACGTTCTACGCAAGCCCGACGCCGCCTGATCGCGGCCGGCGCATCGCCCCGCCTCGATCGCTTCCTCGCCGAGCAGGAGCGCGAGCTGAGCCGATCGGCTGCAGCGCGCCTGATCAAGGGCCACCTTGTGCTGGTGAACGGCAAACCGGCGGATCCCGCCGACCGGGTGACCGCCGGCGACGTAATCGAGTTCGAGATCCCCGAGGCCTACGTCACGGAGGCCGCGGCTGAGCCGATCGCGCTCGATGTCGTGTACGAGGACGAAGACCTGGCGGTCATCGACAAGCCCGCGGGGATGGTCGTGCACCCGGCGCCAGGGCATTACACGGGGACCCTGGTCAACGCGCTGCTCGGGCGCGGCGGGGCGTGGTCGGTGGTCGGCGGTTCGGCGAGGCCCGGCATCGTGCACCGACTGGACAAAGGAACGTCAGGGCTGATCGTCGTCGCGCGCAACGACGCCAGCCATCGCGCGCTTTCCGAGCAGCTGAAAGACCGAACGCTCAGCCGCACCTACATGGCGATCGTGCGGGGCCGTGTCAAAGAGGACGCGGGCGGGCTCGAAGGCCCCATCGGGCGCGATCCGAGAGAGCGCAAGCGGATGGCCGTGGTCAGCGGCGGCCGTTTTGCTCGCACTCGCTACGAGGTGGTGGAGAGAGGGCGCGGGCATACACTCCTGCGCTGTGACCTCGACACCGGGCGGACGCATCAGATCCGCGTTCACCTGGCCGCGCTGGGTCATCCAATCGCTGGAGACGTCGAGTACGGAGGACGAAAGCCCGGCGACCCCGACCGCCCGATGCTCCACGCCTGGCGTCTGCGCCTTCGTCATCCGCGAAGCCAGGCGGACATGACCTTCGAGGCGCGGCCCCCGGCTGACTTCGAAGCGTTCTGGGCGTCGCAGCGTTGAGTCCTGCACGCGGCCTGCTCATCGTTATCAGCGGGCCGTCCGGCGTGGGCAAGGACACGTTGATCCAGCGCCTGCGCGAGCTTGATCCGAGCCTGCAGTACTCGATCTCGTGCACGACCCGCAAGCCCCGGCAGGGCGAGGTTGACGCCATCAACTATTTCTTTGTGAGCCGCGAGCGGTTCGAAGATCTCATCCGGGAGGGATACTTTCTCGAGCACGCGGCCTACAACGGCAATTACTACGGCACGCCGGCGGCGGCGGTGGAGAAGGCTCGCGCGGTGGGCCGTGACATCCTGCTCAAGATCGAGGTGCAGGGCGCGGAGCAGGTGCGCAAGCGCGCGCCGGATGGCCTGTTCATCTTCATCGCGCCACCATCGAACGAGGAGCTCGTCCGGCGCCAGGAGCTCCGGCAGGGCGCCGACCCCAAGGAGGACATGGCCGAGCGGCGCAAGATCGCCGAGACGGAGATGAAGCTCGCATCCCAGTACGACTTTGTCGTCATCAACGACGACCTCGAGCGTGCCGCCGGCGAGGTGCTCGCGATCATTCGCAAGGCGCGCGAGCGCCAAACTTAGATCGTGCCTCTGGATCCCACCCCGGTACCCAAGGAGTTGCGCGGGCTGCGCATCGCGTTGCTGGTGGCGGGTGGGATCGCCGCCTACAAGCTGGTCGACCTGGCTTCCGCGCTCACGCAGGCCGGCAGCCAGGTGCGGGTGGCGATGACCCTTTCCGCCACGCGGTTCGTGGGCGCCCCCTCATTTCGAGGCGTCACCGGCAACCCGGTGCTCACCGGGCTCTGGGCCACCGGCGGGGCGCCTGAGCCACACGTCTCCCTGGGCGACTGGGCACAGGTGATGCTGCTGGCGCCGGCCACCGCCAACGTCATCGGCCGGATCGCCAACGGCCAGTCCGACGACATCGTGACGGCGACAGTGCTGGCCTCACGCTCGCCGGTCGTGGTCGCGCCGGCAATGAACGACGCGATGTGGTTCAAGCAGGCGGTCCGAGACAACATCACGACGTTGCGAGAGCGCGGGATGACAGTGGTCGAACCCGAGTCGGGTCACCTCGCGAGCGGACACGTCGGCGCGGGACGTCTTGCAGCTTCCGCGCAGCTGCTCGAGGCGATGGCCGCCGCGGTCCGGTCTCGTTACGACCTCGCGGGGCGCCGCGTCGTGGTCACCGCCGGTGGCACGCGCGAGCCGATCGACCCCGTGCGGTTCATCAGCAACTACTCCAGCGGCAAGATGGGATTCGCATTGGCGTCCGCTGCTGCAGAGCGCGGCGCGAATGTCGTGCTGGTGACAACGGCGTCGCATCCGGCCCACAACGGCGTCGAGCTGCGACCGGTGGAGACCGCGGCCGAGATGCTCGCCGAGCTCAGGGCCCAGATCGAGGGCGCGGACCTTCTGGTGATGGCTGCGGCCGTGGCGGACTTTCGCCCGGCCAAAGTGTCTGGCAGCAAGATCCGCCGGGAGGAAACTTCGCACCTCACCCTTGAGCTCGAGCCGATTCCCGACCTGCTGGCGACCATCGGCGGGGAAAAGGGTGCGGCGCACGTATTTCGTGTCGGCTTTGCGGCGGAGGGCTCCGACCTCGATGCCAAGGCTTTGCAGAAGATGAAGAAGAAGGGCCTCCAGGCGATCGTGGCCAACGACATCTCGCGGAAGGACGTTGGGTTCGGCAGCGATCACAACGAGGGCCTGATCCTGTTCGCTGACGGCACGCGGCAGGAGATCGAGCGGATGACCAAGCGGGCAATGGCTGATCGAATCCTGGACCTGGTTGGTCCACGGCTTAATCCCCTGACCAAGCTCTAGGGCGTTGCTCTACGCCGAGGTAGCTGTCGAGGCCGGGCGTTCGCTCGATCGCGAGACGTACAGCTACTTGGTGCCGGACGGCATGGACGTGGTCCCGGGTCATCGGGTCACCGTCCCGTTCGGCCGCCGCACGTCCTTCGGCTTCGTGGTCTCGGTCAGCGCAGAGGACCCTGGCGTGGAGACCAAGCCCGTCGCGTCCGCCGGCAACGACCCGTTGCTGTTGCCGTACCAGGTTGCGCTGGCGCGCCTGGTCGCCGACCACTACTGGGTGCCCCTGATCGAGTGCCTTCGCGCGATGCTGCCGCCGCGAGTTCGTAAGGGGGGGTCGGCTGGCTCAGGACCGTCGACGCGACAGCGAAGGCATAGCCGTCTGCTCGAGCTGGCCGGCGCCGTGGGTCCGGATGCGCTCGCCGCCCAGCTCACAGCTGAGCAAGCAGCCGCGCTAGAGGTCATCCAGAGCAACCCGATGACATTGCTGCATGGAGTCATCGCCAGCGGCAAGACTGAGGTGTACCTGGCGGCCGCGGAGCAGGCGCTGGCGCAGGGTCTGCGTGTCCTGCTGCTGGTGCCTGACATCTCGCTGACGCCGCAGCTGGTCGAGCGCGTTCGCGCTCGTCTCAAGGCGCCGATCGCCATCCTCCACAGCCAGCTCACCGAGCTGGAGCGGGCGCAACAGTGGTGGCGGACCCGGCGTGGACAGGCCGAGGTGGTGCTGGGCAGCCGCTCGGCGGTGTTCGCGCCGATCCCGCGGTTGGGCCTGATCTGCCTCGATGAAGAGGGGACTGCCTCGTACAAGCAGGACCGCACGCCGCGTTACGAAACAGGCTGGGTGGCGCGGCGTCTCGCCACACTCGCGGGAGCACGGTTGATCGCCGGCTCGGCCACACCCAGTGTGGTCACCTATTACGAGGCGACGCGTGGGGCGCTCGCAATGGCCGAGCTCAAGCGGCGCGTGCGCGGCCGGGACGCCGAGGTGGAGCTTGTTGACATGCGCGATGAGGCCGCGGCAGGCAACCGGCAGCCGCTGTCGCGGCGATTGGTCGAGGTGGTCGAGCGCACCCTCGAAAACGAAGAGCAGGTGATCCTCTATCTGAACCGCCGCGGCATGAGCACGTTCGTGCTGTGCCGCGACTGTGGCAAGTCGGTGCAGTGTCTCGGTTGCTCGGTCGCGCTCGTTCAGCACGCCGAAATCGATGGACTCGTGTGCCACTACTGCGGTTATGCGCGGCAGATGCCGTCGGTGTGCGATCACTGTGGCAGCCGGAACATTCGCGGCATGGGCATGGGGACGCAGCGCCTCGAGAGCATCGTCAAGAAGCTGTGGCCGCGGGCACGCGTGCTCCGGCTCGATAGCGATGCCGTGCGCGGGCCCGATTCCTACTTCGACATCTGGGAGACATTCAGCGAGCGGCGCGCGGACATTCTGGTGGGGACGCAGCTCGTGACGCGAGGGCTGGACCTGCCGGCGGTCACATGCGTCGGTGTCGTCGATGCCGACCTCCCGCTGCATTTCCCCGACTACCGCTCGGCTGAAAACACCTTCTCGCTGGTCTTGCAGGTCGCCGGGCGTGCGGGCCGCGACGGGCGCGCTTCGCGCGTGGTGGTGCAGACCAGCAACCCCGAGCACTACAGCCTCCGCTGTGCAGCGACCGGCGACTACCAAGGTTTCTATGCGGCCGAGCTGCCATCGAGGAAGGCGTTTGTGTTCCCGCCATTTGCGGAGCTGGCGGTGCTCACCCGCACCGATGCCGACGACGCGCGAGCCGCCACCTCCGCGCGCGAAGCGGCCGAAGCGCTGGCGAGCGGGCTGCTGCGCGAGGGCATCGAGGGGATTCGGGTGATGGGCCCCGCGCCGGCCTTCATTCATCGGCTGCGAGGCGAGTACAGGTGGCAAGTGACTTTGAAAGGTGCTGGGTTGGAACGGGCGCGCCACCTGGCCCCGCGAGGGAAGGGCTGGAGCTACGACGTGGATCCCGGGACATGACGAAAATGAGCAGGGATGGCTGAGTCGCGAACCATCGAGGCGCGCAAGACGGATGTCGTGGCGTCGCTGGAGGGACAGCAAAATCTCTGGCTCGCGACCGCAGATTCGTCGGGCCATCCCCATCTGATTGCGGTTTCGGCGTGGTGGGATGGCAGCGACCTGGTGATGGCCACCATCGCCACGAGCCGCACTGCGAAGAACCTCACGCCTGGTCGCGAGGTGCGGCTCGCGGGCGGCACTCCAGCTGACGCCATCGTGGTCCAGGCGAGGGTGATCGAGACCCAGGCGGCAGCAGCAGCCCCGGATGTCGCCCAGGGGTTCGCAAAAGCCATGGGATGGGATCCGCGACAGGCGGGTGAGGGCTGGGCATTCTTTCGCCTCCGCCCCATCCGCATCCAGGCATATCGCGGCTACGAAGAGCTCGAAGGCCGAGACGTGATGCGCAATTCGAGGTGGCTGGCCTAAGTCGGCTTAACTCAAGCGCTCGCTGGGTAAAATCGATCTCGTGATCCGCCCCATCCTCAGCTTCGAGTACCCCGTGCTTCGCCAGAAGGCGAAGAAGGTGCCGCGCGTCGACACGTCGATCCAGCGATTGATCGACGATCTGTCAGAGACGATGCTCGATGCGCCGGGCGCGGGTCTGGCAGCCAACCAGATCGGCGTGCCGCTCCGCGTGTGTGTCGTCAAGGGTGACGACAACCAGATCTGGGGCCTCGTCAATCCGGAGATCGTCAAGCACGACGGCGTGCAGGTCGGGTACGAGGGCTGTTTGAGCTACCCAGGCTGGGTGGGCGAAGTCGCGCGCCACGAGACGGTTGTCGTCAAGGGTCGTAACCGCCACGGCAAAGAGGTGCGAATCAAGAGCACCGGGTTCACCGCACGCGCCTTTCAGCACGAGCTCGACCACCTCGACGGCGTCCTTTTCATCGACCGATTGACCAGCCTCGACACCTTGCGGCGGGTCGAGGACCTGGTGGCCGAGGAGAGGGAAGCAGCCGTCGCTTCAGCGGTAGGCTAGGCGCTTTCCTGAAGATCGCTTTCGCCGGCACGGCCGAGTTCGCCGTACCTTCGCTTCAGGCTCTGCACCGCGCCGGTCATGAGATCCAGCTCGTGATCACGCAACCCACGCGGCCTGGTCATCGCATGAGACCCGCGCCGCCGGCGGTCAAAGTGGCGGCCGACGCGCTTGGGCTGGCGGTGATCCAGCCGGAACAGATCAAGGCGCCGGAAGTGGCTGAGCTGCTCCGGCGCCTGGCGCCCGACCTGCTGGTGGTTGTCGCTTATGGGCAGATCATTCCGCGCTCGGTGCTGGCGATTCCTCGACTCGGGGCGGTCAACGTTCATGCATCGCTGCTGCCGCGACACCGCGGGGCCGCGCCCGTCGCGCACGCGATCTTGGCTGGTGACCGCGAGACTGGGGTCACGATCATGCGGATGGACGAAAAGCTCGACCACGGTCCGATCCTGACCGCGGCGAAGACCGCGATCGGGGAGAGGGAGGATGCAACTGAGCTCACGCGCCGGCTCGCGGTGATGGGGGCAGAGTTGGTGGTGCAGACGCTGGAGAAGCTGAACGAGATCACGCCCGCCGAACAGGACCATGACCGGGCCACGCTGGCTCCGCGGCTGCGGCGCGAGGATGGTGAGCTGGACTGGAACGCCGCGGCGGCCGAGATCGATCGCGGGGTGCGCGGCCTGCAGCCGTGGCCAGGGGTCACCCTGCCGACAAAGTCGGGTCCGGTGAAGGTCTTGAGCGGCCACATCGAGGGCGATCGCTACGTCCCTGACGTGGTGCAGGTGCCAGGCAAGAAGCCGGCGCCGGCGAAACAGGTACTGCGGGATGCCTGACAAGAAGGATGAGAAGGCGCGCGACGTCGCGGTCAACCGCCGCGCGTACCACGACTACTTCATCGACGACAAGCTCGAGGCCGGGATCATGCTCACGGGCACCGAGGTCAAGTCGGTGCGCAATGGGCGGACCAACCTGCGGGATGGGTTCGTGCGCATCGATGGCAACGAGGCGTGGCTCGAGAACGTCCATATCTCACCTTATGAGCAGGCCAACCTGATGAACCACGAACCGATGCGGCCGCGCAAGCTTCTCCTGCACCGCAAAGAGATCTCGAGCCTGATCGGGAAGGTCAGGCAGAAGGGCTACACGCTCATCCCGTTGCGCGTCTACTTCTCGCGCAATCACGCCAAGGTCGAGGTGGGGTTGGCGCGCGGCAAGAAGCAGTACGACAAGCGCGAGGCGATCGCGGAGAGGGACGCGAAGCGCGAGATCGCGCGCGCCGTTCGAAGGGGGTGAAGGCGCGGATGCGGATAGCCTTCGGGATCGATCCCGACCAGGGTCTGAGCGAGTCGGATGAATTGCGGCTGGTCAGGTTGGCGGCCGACCTTGGGTATGAATCTGCCTGGACGCCGTCACGCGCCGATGGTGCTGCGTTCGATCGTTGTTTGAGGTGGCACAACGCAAGCGGTCTTCCGGTCGGGATCTCCGCTGTCCCGGCCTCAGGTCAGAGTGCCGAGTTCTATGCCGACAATGCGCGGCGAGTCTGGGAAGCTACGGGCCGACGATTCACTCTGGTCGTGGGCAGCGGAGAGATGCCACGGGCCGCGGTTAGCATGCGTGCGTATCTCGGTGACCTCAGGAAACATCTGCCTTCTGGCCTGCCGCTGTACCTGGCCGCGCTCGGCCCGTTGATGTTGGACGTGGCCGGCGAATTAGCCGACGGCGTCGCGCTCAATTGGTGCACGCCGGATCAGGTCGCCTGGTCACGTTCGAGATTAGCCGCCGCAGCGCTTGCGGCGGGCCGGCCCACGCCTCTTGTCATTGAATACATCCGGACCGCCGTTGATCCCGATGGCGAGCTTGCTCTCAGGACGGTTGGCGGGGCCGCGCTCCGATACGCTTTCGGGTCGCCTGCGTACCGCCGCCACTTCGAAAAGATGGGCTTCACAGCAGACCTGCGCCGTCTGGAGGCACCAGCTGGTGCTCCAGGCCCAAACCCGCTGTCGGCAGTCGGCGCAGGCGGCGCGCCGGCTCAGACGCGAGGGCAGTTCGAGCGCATGGCGACCGGTGTGGACCTTCCGATCGTGCGGATCCTAGCCGTCAGACCCGGTGACTTCGAGTCGGCTCGCCGAGCTTTGGAAGAGTGCCGCCCGAATTAGCTGTCGCACTGAGTTGACCTTGGTCGACGATCGGTTGATTCTTGGTCCCATCACCTGGGGTGTTTGGGGTCGCATTACGAAAACTAGGCGCACCAATTAGACCGTTCCTGACGTCACGCGAGCTACCGCTGTGACCGCTCGACAAATCCCGATTCAGGACATCATCAATGCGTCGATTGGTCCCCAATCGCCGCTCGGGTTGATCCACTCACCGGTGCAGGTCCTACAGTCCGAGCGGGAAGATGGCAACGCGATGAGGATCCTGGTGGGGACGTCGGGCGGACTGGTCGCCCTCGATCCGGATGGCGGCGGTCGGGTGAGCCAGCTCGACGGCAAGAGGGTGACCTCCATTGCGCCGGCCGGCTGGCGCTGGCTGTGGGCCGTCGTCGACGGCCGCGAGATCTGGCGCGACGAGGGCAACGGTTGGCGGCGGGTGGTCTCGGTGTGCGCCTTGCCCGGCGCAGACGGGTCAGAGGCAACCGTCCTCGCGGACACGCGTGTCAATCATGAGCGCGGGGTGCTGGTGGGGACATCCGAAGCGCGGCTCGCTCGAGTGAGCGAAGGGGACGAGATCGAGATGGTCGACAGCTTCGACCGGGCCCCGGATCGCGGCGTCTGGTTCACGCCGTGGGGCGGCCCTCCCGCCGTCCGGACAATCGCCGAGAGCCGGGACGCGGTCTATGTGAACGTCCACGTCGGCGGCGTGCTGCGCACCGTCGACGAGGGGGCGACCTGGGAGCCGACCATAGACATCGAGGCGGACGTGCATCAGGTGGCGACCAGCGGCGACCGGGTCTACGCCGCCGGCGCCCGTGGCCTCTCGATCAGCGACGATCGCGGCGCCAGCTGGCGCCTCTGCACCGCCGTGCTCCATGCGACCTACTGTCGGGCGGTCGCGGTATGCGGGCGGCGACTTCTACTGTCCGCTTCAACTGGTCCTGGTGGTGGTGGTCGTGCCGCCCTCTATCGCTCCGAGCTGGACGGGAACGCCCTTGAGCGCTGCCGCGCGGGCTTGCCGGAGTGGTTCTCGGGAAATATCGACAGCCTCTGCCTGGACGCGCTTCCAGACGGCCAGCTGGCGGCGTTCGGAGCCGAGGACGGCGAGCTCTATGCCTCGACCGACCAGGGTGCCTCGTGGAGCCGCATCGCCACCGGTCTCGGCCAGGTCAGGCGAGTCCTCGTTCTTCCCTGACGCCGACGCCGCGGTTCTTACGACCTGGAGCGAGCCATTACCTCGGGCGCGTCACGGCCGACATTTTCCGTTCGGCGAGTGAGGCAGGTTCAGGCCGCCAGGTTGATGCCGATCGCCCGCAGTCGCTTGTTGAGTGAGTCCATCGCAAACTGCAGGATCTCGCTCTCGGTGTGGCCGAACTCGGTGATGTAGGTCGGGTCTGGCGGGTCCAACGTGCCCGCGACCAAGGGCAGGCACTCGACAAGCGTTCGCTGGATCAGAGGCGCGAAACGCTCGGGGTTTTCTCGCACGGCCTCCTGCAGGACCTTGATCCCGAAGCTCACGTGGCGCGACTCGTCTCGAGCGACTGCCGTGAAGCCGCGGTAGAAGCCGCGGTCAGTGGTGCCCAGCTCACGCATCGACTCGAGCTCGAAGCGTTGCCCGGTCAGCGCGATGGTGGCCTCCACGATGATGTGGTAGATCGTCACGCCCTCGACGAAGGCATCGAAGTCTTTGGGATCGGTCGCCATTCGCTGCGCGGTTGATGGCAGGCGGTCGTAGAACAGCGTGTTGTAGCCCTCGTTGGTGTCGGGGCGTATCTCCGCGAGCAGATCTTTCAGATTCTTGGAGTCGGTGCCTACGACTTCGCGCCACCACCGGTCGAAGAACACCGTATGTCGGGCCTCGTCGACCATCTGGGTCGACAGGAAGATCTCGATCTCCGGCGTCGGCGCCGCCCAGACGAACGGGGCCAGCGTCGCGGTGACACGCTCCTCGCCATTGAAGAACAGGCGATGCGACCACAGCGTCGCTTTGCGGTCGAGGTCGGTCGCCTTCAGCCAGTCCTTGCGGTCGAGGGTGAAGTCGAGGTCGCCCACGGACCATTGCTGGGATTCCCAGCGGCGATAGAGGTCCATGTAGCTCGGCATGTTCTCGATGCCGCGGTCGATAAAGGCGAGTACGTCATCGATGCGTATGTCGCCGAGCTCTTTGAGGTTCGCTGTGGCGACGCGCTCGAGGTCCGGCTCCAGGTGCTCCAGCTTCTGCCCGACTGCCATTTGTTTGCCGGGTCCATTAGACCAGAAGGCCGGAGGTGTGGGGTTGGCAGCCGAAGGGTAGAATTCGAAAGGCAACGAGTTCAGCTTTGTGGGGGCGTCCGGTCTCGACGGGGCAGTTGAGCTTCGGGATTGCGAGCCGAGAGCGCGTGCGTTACAGCGCAAGCATTTTTACAAATGCCAACAAGACCAACACTCTCGCCCTCGCTGCGTAAGCAGTAGAGACGTGAGTCCCGGGACTTAGATCCCGGGTGTCGCCCCCGGTCAATCCGGCGGACTGGGGAACGGCATTAAAACAGACCGGATTGCCGCATCGAGGGCGCCTCGGCCTTGATGCGGGACACCCACCGAGGCTGGCCCAAACGGATCCCGTCAGGAGGAGCCGCTAAGCGAGAACCAAAATCCTGGACACGCTCGTAGAGATCCCGTAGGAGACTGCTTCGGACCCGGGTTCAACTCCCGGCGCCTCCACCAAGCTGCTTGCTCGGTCAGGCCGACTGGGTCATGTAGGCCAGCAGGTTGACTGCCCGGATGATGCACAGCCGTGCGCACACGATTCGGATCAGCAGGCCGAACCAGCCCCACCGGCCCACGAACCAGAACGCGAGCGCCACGACCCCGCGGTAGGCCAGATTGCCGAGATAGAAGCCGGCAGTAAAGGCATCCATCGTGTTGCGTTGCTGGAAGGACTGCTGCTGCCGGAACCCGCGCTTAGCGAGAGATGGCCGAGATCACCAGGCCCGCGTCCAGGATCAGATTGGCCGAGTTCAGGATGATCCCGATGACCGCGCGGTTCTTCCTCAGACCACTCCTCCAGCCGACCACTCCCACGATCAATCCCGCCACGAACACGATCACGCCAAGAAGGATCAGGTTTCGGTCCGCGATCGAGAGCAGAGCGCCGATGATCGAAAGCGCGATCGAGGCTGTCGACCAATCAAACCCTTGCCGGCGAGCCGGCGCCTGCTGAGGCACGCCGGACACTATAGGTGGCACCTTGCCGCCCGACTATGGTCTAACCAGCTCATTGGAATTGACGGATGGCCAGTGTCGGTAATCTCCTGTTGATGAGCAGCACATACAACGACTTCAACCAGAACCTGATCAAGCATCTGCGGGCAAACGATGGCAAGGCGCCGGCCGGTCCTTTCGAAGGCCGTGAGCTGGTGATCCTCACGTCGAAGGGAGCCAAGACCGGCGCGGTCCACGAGAGCCCGATCGTCTACTCGCGCGACGGCGACCGCTACGTCATCATCGCCTCCAAGGGGGGCGCCCCGACCAACCCCAGCTGGTACCACAACTTGAAGGCCCATCCCGAGGTCACAGTTGAGATCGGCGGCGAGAAGTTCAAGGCACGCGCGCACGAGGCGAACGAGGACGAATATGAGCGCCTCTATTCGAACCACGCGGCAAAAATGCCCGCCTTCAACGACTACCGGACGAGGACGACGCGCCACATTCCCGTCATGGTCTTGGAGCGCGCCGATTAGCCTCAACGGGTAGCGACCCCGCCTCAAACCGGTTAACCTTCGGCCCGGTGTCGATTTGAATCACCTGTGGCAGCGTTTCCTGCTGGCCAGCTCGCTGATCGTCGGTCTCTGCATTGGGGTCGCGACCACCGTCTTCGGCTACAGCAACCTGACCACCGTGGACGTCCACTGGTCGGTCCTCCACATCAACGGCATCCCTTTGTGGACGGTGGCGGTCGTGCCTCTGGCGCTGGTCCTGATCGCGGGCACCCTCTACCACTGGATGGACGGCCTGCACCACTTCACCGAGCACATGCGCCACCGGCGCCGGGTCCACGAGCTCGAGGCGGAGGTCATCTCCCTCCGCGCCCACCTCGACCAGCTGCTGGAGATGCCCGACCACTCGACCTCAAGGCTGCCAGAAAAAATCGTCACCACCGCCTCCTTGCCACCCGCGGGCAACGGGACCACTGAGGTCTCGAGCGCGGAGCTCGAACCGCTCCAGGTCCTGAGCACCAAGAAGTCTCGCGCCGCCCAGCGGAAGGGCCTGGCGCAGGAAGTCGCCGGCACGGTTTCAGAGCCGGCGCCTGAAAGTAGCGGGTCGAGTGAGGACGTTGTGCCTGCGGAATCAGGTGACCCCGTCGAGCTGGAGTCCTAGGCCGGGTGCCGAACCGACGCCGCGCTGGTCGCCTGGTCGTGCCATCCCAGCGTCCGCCCGCGGACAAGATGCTACTCGAGCGCAGCACGATCGAGGAGCTCGCACACCACGCAGACCCGTGGCGTGTGCTGCGCATCCTCTCCGAGTTCGTGGAGGGATTCGACGCACTCAATGAAGTAGGGCCCGCCGTCACGGTGTTCGGCTCCGCCCGAGCGAAGGCCGACGACCCCTACTACGCCGCTGGTCGCAAGTTAGGCGGGGCTCTGGCTCGCCGCGGTTTCGCAGTCATCACTGGCGGCGGCCCGGGAATCATGGAGGCGGTCAACCGCGGCTGCCAGGAAGCGGGCGGCCTGTCGGTCGGATGCAACATCGAGCTGCCCAACGAGCAGGAGCTCAATGACTACGTCGACCTGGGGGTCGAGTTTCGCTACTTCTTCGTGCGCAAGAACATGTTCGTCAAATACGCCCGCGGATTCGTCATCTTTCCGGGCGGCCTCGGCACCCTCGACGAGCTCTTCGAGTCGCTGACGCTGGCGCAGACCGGCAAGATCGAGCACTTTCCGATCGTCCTCTTCGGCACCGAGTACTGGACCGGATTGCTGGACTGGATGCGCAAAGTCGTCCTTGGCCGCAGCGCCATCTCGCCAGCGGACATGGATCTCATGACCCTGACCGACGATCCCGAGGAAGCGGCCGCAATGGCGACGCGCCCGCTGCCGATCGGAATCGACGAGCCGCGCGAGGACCCCGGAGAGCCCGAGGTCAAAGCGTCGCGATAGCCGCGGTTCCCCCGACCGACTTTTTCTTTCTGACTGACGGCGGCCAGCCTACAGACACTGTCGCCGCGAGGATCGCCGGTTTTCTCGACCAGGCGACGAAGACCCTGGACCTCGCCATCTACGACCTCCGGCTGGAGGCGTCCGCGTCCGCCACAGTTCTCGCGGCCTTTGACGCCGCTCTCAAGCGTGGCGTGGCCGTGCGTCTGATGTTCAACCACGAGTACCCGGACACGATCCCAGTACCGCCGCCTGCCCAGGTCGACTGGGCCTTCATCGAGCAGCTGGAGGCGATGGGAATCACGACGAGGCCGATCGAGGGCGTCCCCGACCTCATGCATCACAAGTACGTTGTGCGTGACGCCGCGACCCCGCAAGCCGCGGTCCTCAGCGGCTCGATGAACTGGACCAACGACTCTTTCACGCGCGAGGAGAACGTGACGTTCATCATCGTGTCGCCCAGCGTCGCCGCCGATTACACGCGGAACTTCGAGGAGCTTTGGCAGCACCCGGTCGTGGCGACATCAGGCCGATTCACCACCCAGTGGTCGGAGCTCGCAGATTCGACAAAACTTCGCACCTACTTCTGTCCTGGCCGCGGGGTGAAGCTTGCGCATGCGATTGCCAAATCGATTTCCTCCGCTACCGTGAGGCTGCGGATCTGCTCGCCGGTCATCACCTCGGGTCCCATCCTCGGGGCCCTTGGCGACGCCTGCCTGAATGCCAGGCTGGATATCTCCGGTGTGTACGATGCGACTCAGATGGATGAGGTGCAGCGCCAGTGGGCAACCCAGGCCACAGCCTCGTGGAAGACCGAGGCGTTTCAAAGCATTGTCAAAGCCGTGCACTTCGGCTCTAAGCGCTCGATCCCATATTCGAAAGGGTCGGTGCATGACTTCATGCACGCCAAGATCCTGGTCGCCGATGACTTCGTCTACGCGGGCAGCTTCAACCTCTCGCATAGCGGCGAGCAGAACGCGGAGAACGTCGTCCAGTTCGAGAGCCCGCAGATTGCCAGCCTCTGTGCGTCATACATCGACGCCATCGCGGCCCGTTACGGCGGCCGCCCACTGACAGGGAGCTAAACATCCCCAGGTCGAGGTATCTCTGGGGAGGCGCGCTCGCGGCTGCGCTGGTGGTGGGGGCGGTCCTGGTCGCACTGCCACGGTTGCAGCCCGCGAACGGCACATTGCTCATCATCGCGGCCGGCAAGACATCGGGATCGATCGAGCCGACGCCGGTCCAGCTGCACAGCAGCGCTGGATTGATCGCCCTCGGTCAGGTCTCGGGCGTCGTGCCTGCGGCGCCGGACCAGCGCGAGCTGCTCGCGCTGCCCGTCGCGGTCGGCTCATACGATGGGCTGGTCTTCGGCCATGACGAGGCCACTGTGCCGATCGTGGTGACGGCGGGTCAGGTCGAGCCGGTGCTCCTGGGCCTGGAGGCGGGAAAGCTGCTCCAAGGCGCGACTTATGCCGGCAATGACCAGGTGAACCTCGGCCTCGGCGAGCTGTCGGGCAAGTTCGTGGCGATGCCCGCCTTCAGCCTGCAGGATCAATCCGGACACGTGTTCGACAGCAGCACCACCGCCGGCAGCGACCTCGTCATCGCGGCATTCCACACGACGTGCCACCAGACCTGCCCGCTCTACACCGCGCTCTTCTTCCAGCTGCAGAAGGAGTTACCACCGGGCGTGCTGTTGGTGGAGGTCACCACAGATCCCGGCACCGATACCCCCGCGGTCCTCGACTCATACCGGAGCAGCATCGGCGCGGCCTGGACATTCGCCACCGCCTCCCCTGACGCCCTCGCCGCCTTCTGGAAACCATTTGGCGTTCAGCTGGCAACCGGCGACAGCCACGTGTCCACACTGGCCCTGGTGGACCGGCACGGTTACGTCCGCCTCGTGTACCGCGGCGTGCCCGACGTCGGCAAGGACGTCGCCCCGCAGCTGATCACGACGTTGGGCGCCGAAGGTCTGAAGGAGCTGGCCTCACATGGCGACGGCTGGGGCGCGCCGAGCGTGCTGCAGTCGTTACTGGCGATCACCGGACCGGAGCAGGTCGCGCCGGGCGGAGGCGGACGCGCACCGGGCTTCACCCTCACCAGCACCGACGGAACCAAGGTCACCCTGGCCGGTTTGAAGGGCGAACCGCTCGTCATCAACTTCTGGGCGAGTTATTGCCCACCGTGCCGCGCCGAGATGCCGCTGCTCCAGCGACTCGTTCCCGCATCGAGCCATGTGCGTCTCGTGCTCATCAACGAAGGCGACAGCAGCCAAGGCGCGCGCGCCTTCTTGAATTCAAATGGAATTCAGACGCCTTCGCTCCTCGACACGAACCTTTCGATCGGACGGGCGTATGGCGTGGTGCCGCTTCCGACCACCGTGTTCGTACGCGCCGACGGGTCGATCGCGGGACGGCAGGTGGGCGAGCTGGACGACCGCGTCCTGACTGCCTGGCTGTCGACTATGACCACTCAGTAGACTTCCGTTGGTGTCTGGGGAGGGCCTTTTTCGCCGGCTCGCGGTGGTGACCGCCCTCTTCGCCTATCTGCAGATCGCGCTCGGCGGCGTGGTGCGCGTCTCGGGCTCCGGTCTCGGCTGCCCCGACTGGCCGCTGTGCAATGGGCGGCCCTACCCGCCCGCCAACGTGCACTCGATCATCGAGTACTCGCACCGCGCGGTGGGCAGCGTGACCGGCGTCTTGATCATCGCCACGGTGGTGATGGCATGGGTGGTGTTTCGAAAGCGCCGGCCATTGGTGGCATGGCTGGCGAGCGCGTCGCTCATCGGTGTCGTGGGGGAGGGGATTCTCGGCGGCATCGTCGTGGCCAAGGAGCTCTCGCCATGGCTTGTCGTCGTGCACCTCGGGCTGGCGATGATGATCATCGGCTTTTTGGTCGCCACTGCGATCGCGGCAATGCCGGCATCGAGCGGCGTACCCGACCTCAATTTTCGGCGCCTCGCGATCGTAGCCACGGCGGCGACCTACGTGATGATGCTCACCGGCTCGACCGTGGTCGCCAGCGGCGCTGACCAAAGCTGCAACTCATGGCCGCTGTGCAACAGTGGCTTCGCGCTCGATTTCAACGGGGCCGACGCGTTCACCATGCTGCACCGAGGCACAGTGCTCGTCGTCGGACTCTTGCTGCTGCACGTGTTGTCGAAAGCCTTCCTGCGGTGGCGTAGCGTCAAAGGCATGGGGCCCATCGCGATCGCGGCGATCGCGGCCTTGGTCGTGGAGGTCGGCGTCGGTGCAGGATCCGCGATCACCAGGAGCGCTGTATTCGACGGCGTGCACGTGGCGGTCGCGACCCTGGTCTGGTCTGGCATCCTGGCAACCACACTCCTCACTCGTCCGCGAGCCGATAAGGGCCTGGAGCTGTCGCGCCTGGAAGTCGACAGGAAATCCGCGTGAGCGCGGCCACCGTGCCAGCCGCCGGAGCGGTGGAGATGTTTCGCGACTACCTGAGCCTGCTCAAGCTCCGGATCGTAGTGCTTCTCGACGCCACTGCGGTCGGCGTGATGATCCCGGCAGCCCATGGGCATCCGCGCCTCGTGCCAGTGCTCGCCGTGCTCGCCGGCGGAACCCTCGCCGCCGGCGGCGCGCACGCGATCAACTGCTGGTTCGACCGCGACATCGATGCAGAAATGAGCCGCACGCGCCGTCGGCCCCTTCCCGACGGCCGCATCCCGGCCTGGCACGCACTGGCGCTCGGCATCGTCCTCAACGCTCTCGCCTTCGCGGTGCTGTGGTGGGGAGCCAACCTGCTCGCCGCCTCTCTCGCGCTGCTCGGCGCAGCCATCTACGTGTTCGTCTACACGGTGTGGCTCAAGCGCACGACGCCTCAGAACATCGTTATCGGCGGCGCTGCTGGCGCGGTTCCTCCGCTGGTCGGCTGGGCCGCCGCCACGGGCCGCCTGGACCTGACCGCCTTCTCCCTCTTCGCCGTCATCTTCTTGTGGACGCCGCCGCACTTCTGGGCGCTCGCCCAGGTGATCAAGGCCGACTACGCAAGAGCCCGCATCCCCATGCTGCCCGTGGTGTCCGGCGAGCAGGCGGCCAAAAAGCAGAGCGTCGGCTACGCGGTGCTCACCGCCATCGCCAGCGTGATCCCCTTCTTTACCGGTTCGGCAGGTGACATCTACATGGCGGGCGCCGTGGTGCTAGGCGTGGGGTTCGTGGGGATTACGGTGCTCGACCTGACGGGACGCCGCTGGACCAGGCGGCTGTTCGCGTACTCGCTGGTCTACGTCGCGCTGTTGTTCGGGCTGTTCGCCGTCTCGCCGTTCTTGCCGTGACGGGCGCTTTCGGTCCGATCGTCAGTGCCCAGTGGTTGCACGGGCACATCCAGGATCCTGACGTGCGCGTCATTGATTTCAGGTGGTACCTGGTGGGCGGCCAAGGCATAGATGCGTATGCGAAAGGGCACATTCCGGGTGCGGTCTTCGTCGACCTCGAGGCGGTGACAGGCGAGGGAGGCGGCAGGCACCCGCTGCCGACCGGCGAGCAATTCGAGAAGGAGATGCAACGCGCGGGTGTTAGCAGCGGCACGAAGGTCGTTGCGTACGACGATTTGGGCGGCTCGGTCGCGTCACGCCTGTGGTTCCTGCTCCGCTTCTTTGGACACGGATCGCAAGCGGTGCTCGACGGCGCCATCGGGGCGTGGGGAGGACCCTTGGAAACCGAGCAGCCAGATGTTGCTCGTGGTGATTTCCGCTCCAGCGCGCCGGACCGTAAAGGGATCCTCGATTTCGACGATATCCGCAAGCTCGCCGGCGTGCCGCTCATCGACGCCCGCGCTGGCGAGCGCTATCGCGGCGAGAAGGAGCCCGTCGACCCGAAGGCAGGGCACATACCCGGGGCGCTGAGCGCTCCGTGGTCCGAGAATCTTGGCCCTGATGGCAACTTCAAGTTGCCCGAGGAGCTGCGAAAACGGTTTGCCGAGCTCGGTATCGACGATGACCACGGCGCTGTCGCCTACTGCGGCTCGGGCGTGAACGCGACGCACGACCTGCTCGCGATGGAGCTGGCAGGAATCAGGAACGGCCGCCTGTACGCGGGCTCGTGGAGCGACTGGTCGACGCACGATGCGCCGGTGGCTACCGGCAAAGAACCGGGGTAGGGCTTTAGGATTTCGCCGTGATCCTCAAGGGAAAGAAGATCGTGATCGCCGGCATGAGCGACCGCCGTAGCATCGGCTACGCCATCGCGGTGGAGGCGCAGAAGGAAGGCGCCGAGCTCCTCCTCACCAGCTTCGGGCGAATGATGACGATCACGCAGATGACGGCCAAAAAGCTGAACCCCATCCCCGAAATCCTCGAGATGGACGTCAGTAAGCCTTCGGACATCGCCGCTGCGGTCGAGGCAACGGGCAAGCGATGGGACAGGGTCGACGGCCTGGTCCACTCCGTCGCCTACGCTCCTGCTGACGCGCTGGGCGGAAAGTTCCTCACCACCCCGTGGGAAAGCGTCGCGACAGCGCTCCAGGTCAGCGCGTTCTCTTTCAAGGAGCTGGCCGCCGGTTTTCTACCGCTGATGCGCGAGCACGGTGGATCGATGGTCACCCTCGACTTCGACAACTCGACCCAGGCCTGGCCGAAGTACGACTGGATGGGAGTGTCCAAGGCGGCGCTGGAGTCGGTGACGCGCTACCTCGCCCGCGACCTCGGGCGTTACAAGATTCGCGTCAACGCGATCTGCGCGGGACCGCTGGCGACACTGGCGGCGAGTGGCATCCCCGGGTTCAAGGACTTTGAAGAGGTGTGGTCGCTGCGGGCGCCGATGGGGTGGGACCTGCAGGACAGGGCACCGGTCGGGCGAGCTGCGTGCGCCCTGCTCTCGGACTACTTGAACATGACCACAGGTGAGCTCGTTCACGTCGACGGCGGCTACCACGCCATGGGGGCAGACCTACCTCCAGCCGACTGACCCAACATCTTGTGTCACGGCGCATACAAATCCCCAACATAATGCTAGGCTCTTCCCAATTTCGCTCCGTTCGGAATCCCTTCGGGAGGAATGCGATTTGCGGGAGTGCCTGGTGATCTACGTGGACGCCGCTCTCGACAGAAACGGCCGGGCTGGATGTGGCCTGGCCGTATTTGTTAGGGGTCGCGCCGTTTACACAGAGTCGTTCGGCTTCTCACACGTCGGCGGCTCTGCCCAGCTCGAGGCGCATGTCTGCGCGGGGGCCCTGGACCTCGCAGCCGCGCGGTGGCCGTACCACCGGGTGATCGTCAGGACCGATTGCGCTCCGGTCGTGCGCAGCCGCATGCCATCGAGCGACAGCTTCCGAATCGCAGTCCACGAGGTCCGAGAGCGCTGCCGGCGGGGCTGGCGTGTGGTCAGTTACGTCAGCCGCAAGGCCAACCCAGCCCACGAGCTGGCGCGCGAAGGTTTGAAAAGCCTGTCGCGACAACCGGTTCTGGCCGCGGCATAAGCTAGCTTCCGATGGCACCCGACGACGGCGCGAGCCGCCCGGCTCGCCGCGTCAGTCGAGCCGGCACTGGCGGCCGTGCCGCCAAGCGTGTCGGCGGCACCGAGCTGATCTCGCAGCTCAACGACATGGTCGCGGAGCTGATCAAGGAGAACCGCAAGCTCAAGCGTGAGGTCGACAGGCTGACAGCTCGCGGATCCGCCGCCGCGAGCAGCGCCGTGGAGCGCAGCCTGCGCACGATCCAGCGACGCGTTCAGAGAGCGCTCAAGGCGCCCGCGAAGCGCAAGCGGGCCGCGGGCCCTGCCGCACGCCGCAAGCCGGCGACAAGAAAGCGCCGGAAGACTTAGCAGGCTGCTGAAAAATCCCCGTAGCGGGCATCCCGCGTGTCACGGCGTTCGGCTGGGTCCCAGAAGCATCAGTTTCGGTTGGTCCTCTACTCGCGGCTGCTTCTCTGGGTGGAGATGACCGGCGCCGTCTTCAACCTGGTGCGGATGTCGAATCCGGATTGGGTGCTGGTCGGGAATCAGCTCTCCAGGATCGACGACCGTGCAGATGGTCATCTGCCGATCGGTGCTGTCGCGCGTGCTGTGACTGTTGCTGCGACGTGGGCTGAAGGCTCCCGCTCGGTCTAAGGTTCAATATCGCCTCGTGAACTCGCCGGGGCAAGGCATGGCAGCCTTGGCTGAGCGGGCATGGTTGATTGGCGATTGGACCGACCAGTGGCGGCGGGGGCAGCCGGGGGAAGCCACCAGGGGCGGCGAATCCTTGGAACCTGCAGCTCGAAGGACGGATCCTGGTGCGGAACAGCTGGTGCGAGTACCCGGCCGCGGGCGACAATGCCGCGTTCCGGCACGACGACCTGCTGGTGGTCTTTCGCGACTTCGACTTGCAGGTTCGCGCCGTGTTCTGGGACAACCACGGGAACCTGATCCGCTATACGACGGCGGACGTAGATTCAGACCGCAGCGAGTTCACCTTCGAGAGCGATCCTTCGATTCCAGGCCCCCGGAATGCGGCTCCACTATCGCGCCGATGGCGCCGACCGACTCCCCGCGGACTTCAGCCTGCAGCTTCCAGGCGCCGCGACCTTCTCGCGATATCTGGAGTGGAGGTCGTCGAGGCTGACGCCGAGCGTATAGATCTCGCCTGGCGCTTTCGGCCCCCGGTCGGGCCTCCACCGGGAACAACCGCCGTTGACGAATAGGGTCCCGGTTCGCGAAGGACCATGACCAACTCTGCGCCATCGCCTACCTGCCCTCGGCTTTTGGCTAAGGTCAACCGGCGCCGCGGGTCACGGAATCAGTTTTTCAGCATCCTGTTAGGTCGTGCTGAAGCCGGATTCCGCCTCCAGCCGCCGGGCCGTCCTGTACGCATCGACGATGCTGAACAGCCACAGCGACCCGCCGCCGATCTCCAACGGCACCCCGATCAGGGCGCCAATGAAGCTGAGGTCCAGATCGAAGCCGAAGAACTGCAGGCCGCCCACCCCGATCAGAAAGGCGATGCCCTTCTTGTTCTCGCCGAGGTAAAAGTGTCCCAGGCCGGGGACGACAGCCAGGGCCGCCGCCACAAGGGGGCTCTTGCGAGCTCGGACGACGGGGCCCGTATACCGGCCCGAAGCTTGGGCCCCGCAACGCGGACACGGGGCGATCGGATCCGTCAGCAGCGCGCCGCATTTTCCACAGAGAACTTCTGAAGCCATGTCGGTGATAAGCATGCCCTTTTTGGTAGCCTCCGAATCGCATGGACCTGGGCTTTACACCTGAGGAGGAGGCCTTCAGAAAAGAGGTCCGAACGTGGCTGGATGGAAACCTGCCTGCCGGCTGGCGCAACGGCGGGGTCGGAGGCTATCGCGAGGACGCCGACGAGTCGATGCAGCGCGGTTGGCAGCAGCGCCTCCACGACGGCGGCTGGCTGAAGCTGGGCTGGCCGCGCGAGGCGGGGGGGCGGGGTGCCACTCCCGTCATGCAGGCGATCTACCAGGAGGAGATGGCCAAAGCCGGCGCCCCCGTGATCCTCGGCCGCCTGGGGGTGAGCCTGCTGGCGCCCACGTTGCTGGTGCACGGCTCGCCGTGGCAGAAAAAGACCTATGTCGAGCAGATCCTCGGCGGAGAGCTCGTTTTCTGTCAGGGGTTCAGCGAGCCCGACGCAGGTAGCGACCTCGCCGGCCTGCGCACCCGAGCCGAGCGGCGCGACGGCCACTGGATCCTGAACGGCCAGAAGACCTGGTCGAGTGGCGCGCACTATTCGGACAAGAGCTTTCTTCTCGCTCGCACCGACCCGAGCGGGGACGCGCACAAAGGCATCTCGTTCTTTCTCGTCGACATGCACCAGCCGGGGGTTGAGGTGCGACCCATTCGCCAGATGACCGGCGGCGGCGAGTTCGGCGAGATCTTTCTCTCCAATGCTGTGGTCGAGGACCGCGACCTGGTCGGGCAACCCGGCGACGGTTGGAAGATCGCGATGACGGTGTTCGGTTTCGAGCGCGGCGGCCTGGCCCAGGCCTCGCGGTTCGAGCAGGCCGTGGCGCAGCTGGCCACGCTCGCCCGCGATCGCGGAGCGGGCTCGGACCCGACGGTGAGGCAGAAGGTCGCCCAGGCGCAGATCGAGGCCCACGTCTTCAGGCTCATCGGGCTGCGCAACCTGACCCAGGCGCAGCACGGGGCGGCGCCGGGGCCCCAGGCGAGCATGACCAAGCTCTACTGGAGTGAGATGGACAAGCGCATCCAGGAGACAGCGGTCGGCTTGCAAGGGCCTTACGGCGCGCTTGCGCCCGATTCGCCATTCGCGATCGAAGCAGGGCGCTGGCAATACGGCTGGATGTGGTCGCAGGCAGAGACGATCTACGCCGGCTCGTCGGAGATCCAGCGCAACATCATCGCCGAGCGCGTCCTGGGCCTTCCGAGGGGTAGATGAGCGCCACGTCCTCCGTCGTCGATCGGCTCCGCGCCCACATCGGCACGCCTGGCCCGCCCACGAGCGCGCTGGTCGAGGCGGGCCATCTGAAGCGGTTCACCGAGGCCATCGGCGACACGTACCCGCGCTGGCTCACAGAAGCGCCGCCGACCTTCCTGGTCGCGCTGGCGCCGGTGAGCGCGCACCTTCCAGAGGCCGAGGAGTATGGCAAGGGGTGGCTCAACGGAGGCAATCGTTTCGAGTACCTGGAGCCGGTGAAGGTCGGCGACACGATCACCGCCATCGGCAAGGTGGTCGATGTGTATGAGAAGACCGGGGGCAGCGGCAGCCTGCTTTTCATCATCTTTGAGACCGAGTACTTCAACGGCCACGGGCGTGTGGTGGCGCGGCTTCGGGGGACGGCGATCCGGCGATGAATCTCCAGGTCGGCGAGGAGCTTCCTGACTTGATCAAGTACCCGACGACGCGCCAGCTGGTGCAGTACGCGGGCGCGCAGGGCGACTTCTACGAGATCCACTACGACCAGGACTTCGCTCGCGGTGTTGGCCTGCCCGGGGTCATCCTGCATGGGCTGCTCAAGGCCGCGTTCCTCGGACAGCTCGTCACCGACTGGCTCGGCGAGCGCGGCACGCTCAAGAGCTTCGAAGTCAGCTATCGCGGGGTCGACGTGCCAGGCAAGCCGTACCGGTGCCGCGGGCGCGTGAGCAGCGTGACCGGGCTCCATGCCGAGCTCGAGGTCTGGGGCGAGGATCCCGACGGCAACCGCACGACAGTGGGCACCGCGGTCATCGAGATGAACAGCTGATGCTGCTGAGCGCCGTCCTTTTCATTCACATCCTTGCCGCCATCGTTGCGGTCGGCTTCAACGTCAGCTACGCCGTGTGGATCATTCGCGCGAGACGAGATCCGACGCACACCGCTTTCGCACTCAAGGGCGTGAAGTTCATTGACGACCGCATCGCCAACCCCGCTTATGGGGTGCTGCTGCTCACTGGATTGCTGATGATGCTCATTGGTCATTACTCGATCACGACGTTGTGGATCGATATCGCGCTCATCCTCTTTGTTGTTCTGATCCTGGTCGCCGCTGTCGTGTACACGCCGGCGTTGCGCGAGCAGGTGAAGCTCGCGGAGGCCGGCGACACGAGCTCGGACGCGTTTGCGCGGCTCGGCAGGCGAGGTCAGATCGCCGGGCAGGCACTGGCGGGGATCGTGCTGGTCATCCTGGCGATGATGGTGTTTAAGCCGACGATCTAGTGTCGGGTCAGGTCTCCTGGCCCACCGGCACCGGCCGCAGGTTTTGCAGCTGGGCTCGAATGGCCAGCACTCCGCGCATGACCAGCAGCACCGACGCATCGATCACGCAGTAGCCACCCGCGATCACTGACGGCGGGTTGCCCGACGGGATGTGCGTCCATGGCGCGATGGGCATCCAGTACCAGTCGCGGAAGAAGGTGCCAAATATTTCCAGCTCGCCCGTGGCAATGAATATCGCCGCAAACAATGGCCAGCGCGGCGACCGCAGCACGAACCACGCGAAGATAGGCAAGCAGATGGCGCCCTGCAGGTCGAGTCGCCCGGTGATCAACGGCAGCACAGTCAGCCCGGCCAGGGCCCAGGTCGTGGCGCCCGCGAGGATGACATGGGCGACCCGCTTCCCATATCGCAGCACCACCGGCGTTCGCGCCGCCAGCAGCCCGAACAGGTAGACGGCGCCATGGCCCGGCGGCACGTAGAGGGGCACGTTGTGGAGCCGGTACCGGTAGAGGCCCCAGATCAGCGATCCGAAGATCTCAAACCCGGTGGCGACGACGACGCAAATCCACACCTGCAGCCTTTGCTCCCTCGGAGCTTTCAGCGCGGCCAGATAGAGCGCGGCAAAGGTCAGGAGACCAAGGATCCACTGCTGCCAGAGCGCCGTCGTCTGGCTGTCCGCGAGCAAAAGCGTCGGTGTGAAGACGAGCAGATAAACGTGAAGCCAATAGGGCTTGAGCCGGGCGACCACTGCTCTCGAATGGTAGCGGTGTGATGCGCTGCCGCCATTTTCAGCGAAGGATTGAATCCGAAATCCCGGTCCGGCAAGTTAGCTTATGGGCGTGAGCGCAGTTGCTGCCGCCACAGGTTCTCCGACGGACTCCGGCGCGCTGGGCCCCGGCTCGCTCGAAGTTAAGTCACTGAGCCTGCGGTTCGGTGGGTTGGTTGCCCTGGACGATGTGTCGCTTGCAGTGCCCGCGGGGGAAATCGTCGGCATCATTGGACCCAACGGCGCCGGCAAGACGAGCTTGTTCAATGTCGTTTCCGGGTTTCTGAGACCGCAGGCCGGGGAGATCCTGTACGGGGGCCGGCGGATCAATGGAGTCTCGCCCCACGAGCTGAACTCGCTGGGCATCGCCCGAACCCTGCAGGGACTTGGACTGTGGCGCGGTCTGACGGTGCTCGAGAACGTGATGGTCGGCGCCAGTCGTATGAGGCGTCCAGGTTTCGCTTCGGCACTTCTTGGGCTTGGTCGCTCAGACCGCTATGAGGCTGCGCTCACCGATCTCGCCCGCGATCAGCTCCGATTGCTTGGCATCGAGCAGTTCGCCGGTAGCTATCCGGGCGTGCTGCCGTACGGCATACAGAAATGGGTGTCACTGGCACGCGCCCTGGTGTCGCGCCCAGCCCTCCTCCTGCTCGACGAACCTGCGAGCGGGCTGACGGCGACCGAGATCAAGGAGCTCGCCGACCTCCTGCGCTCCCTCCGCTCACAGATGTCGATTGCGCTGGTGGAGCATCGACTTGACCTCATCATGAGTGTCTGCGAGCGGGTCCACGTGCTGGACTTCGGCCGCGTCATCGCCTCTGGTCCACCCGAACGCGTGCAGAAGGACAAAGCGGTGACCGACGCCTACCTCGGCGAGGAGCTCACGCCGTCAGGCCAGGGAGGCGGCTGATGCTCGAGGTTGATGGGCTCAGCGTTTCGTATGGCGGCGTCACCGCGCTCGATGGTGTGAGCCTGCGCATACCCGACGACGGCATCACCGCCGTGCTCGGCCCCAATGGGGCAGGCAAGTCCACGCTGATCCGCGCCATCGCAGGCCTGGTCCGCCCGCGTGCGGGGACAGTCTCGTACGGCGGCCGCCTGCTCAACGGGATGTCCCCTGAGGCCATTGTGCGAATTGGAATCAGCATGGTCCCCGAGGGTGGCGGGATCATTCGCGAGTTCACTGTCGACGAGAACCTGCGGCTGGCGCACCTCTGGCGTCGCGACCGGGCCGATCTCCGCAAAGCGCTTGACGAGGTGATGGCGCTGTTTCCCCTGCTCGCTGCCCGACGCCACCTGCCGGCCAACTCACTGTCGGGTGGGGAGCGCCAGATGCTTGCGGTCGGTCGCGCTTTGATGTCGCGAGCCCAGCTCCTGCTCCTCGACGAGCCGTCCTTGGGGCTGGCCCCCAAGGTTATAAGCCTCATCATGCGCACCATCCACGAGCTCAGCGCCCGGCGCGGGCTCAGTGTGCTGCTGGTCGAACAAAACGCCCGCAGCGCGCTCTCGATCGCTAATGAGGCAGTGCTTCTTTCGTCAGGCCGAACCGTCGCTTCGCGCCGGGCTGGGGAGCTCGCGCATGAGGAGGAGCTCTGGCATGCATACCTCGGTTACTGAGCGTCTGGCCGGCTCATGAATTATTTCTTCGTCCTGACCCTGACCGGCGTCGCGGCCGGAATGATCTACGCGGCGCTTGCGATGGCCCTCGTGCTTGTATGGCGCGCGACGCGGGTTGTGAACTTTGCGCAGGGCGCCATGGCGATGACGACCACCTACATCGCTCTGGCGGTCATCCAGCTGACTGGCAACTATTGGTTCGGGTTCATCGCGGCCCTTGCGGCGGGTCTGGTCTTGGGAGCGGTCGCTGAGCGAGGAATCGTCCGCTGGGTCGAGAATGGACCGCCCCTCAACGCGGTCATCCTGACGCTCGGCCTTCTTCTGATTCTCGAGGCGGTCGTGCCCATGATCTGGGGTGCGCAGATCCGCTCCTTCCCGGCTCCCTTTTCAATTTCGGCGGTGCAGGTGGGGGCGGCCTTCATCCCGGTGTCGCCGTTCAACCTCTTCACCGTCGGCGTCGTGCTGCTGGTGATGGTGGCGCTGCTTGTGTTGTTCAGATTCACCGGCCTCGGGCTCAGCATGCGTGCGGCCGCGTTCGCGCCCGAGATTGCGCGATTGCTGGGCGTGCGCGTGGGCCGGCTGCTCACCTTCGGCTGGGGGCTGGCGACGATGGCGGGCGCTCTGGCCGGACTGCTGGTCGCGCCAAGCCTGCTGCTCTACCCCAACAACATGGATGCCATCCTCGTCTACGGCTTCACGGCGGCGGTGCTCGGCGGACTCGACAGTCCAATCGGAGCGCTGGTTGGCGGGCTGGCGATGGGCCTCGCGCTGTCATTCATCGGCGGCTACCTCGGACCCGATCTGGAGACTGCGGGTGCGCTTGCGATCCTGATCGCGATCCTCATGGTTCGACCGCAGGGTCTGTTCGTGCATGCAGCCGAGAGGCGCGTGTGAGCGAGGGCGGGCTTCGTTGAGCCGCGTGGGTGCTGTTCGCCCTGCGCTCCTGCGCCATTCGTTACTGGGCGTGGGCTTGTTACTGGTCGGGGCGGCGGCGGTCTGGGCCATTGATCCGTACGACCCGTTCCTCGTCTACCAGCTGTCCAGCGTGTGCTATTTCGCCATCGGGGCCGCCGGCCTGACAGTCCTCACGGGGCTGAACGGACAGCTCTCACTCGGCCACGGCGCCTTGATGGGAGTCGGTGCCTACACGACGGCAGTTCTGCTGAAGGATCACACGGACCTGAACCCTGCGCTGGTGATGGGCGCCGCCACCGCCGTTACAGCGGTGGCATCGATCATCGTCGGCGCCGCAGCGGCCCGGCTGCGAGGTCCTTACCTCGCCGGCGCGACTCTGGGGCTCGCGGTCGGTCTGCCCGGTGTCGCTGTGAGGTTCTCGAACATCTTCGGCGGGGATGCCGGCACCTCAATCCCGGCGCTCGTTCCGCCCGACCCGCTCAGTTCAGTTACGCCGGAGGTATGGCTGACGTGGATTTGCCTCGTGCCGACGGTGATCACGTTTGTGCTGCTCGCCAACCTGGTTCGAACCCGCTACGGAAGAGATTTCCGCGCCATCCGCGAAGACGAGGTCGCGTCGGCGCTGTACGGAATTCGTGTCGCGCGCACGCAGGTGCTTGCGTTCGTCCTCAGCGGAGCCTGTGCGGGGCTGGCGGGGTCGCTGCTGGGATACACATCCAACCTGGCTGCGCCAGGCAGCTTCCCGCTGACCCTTTCATTGCTGCTCCTGGCGGCGGTCGTGATCGGCGGTCTGGGCACGTTGCCGGGTGCGGTCTGGGGCGCCCTCATTGTCGTGTTCTTCCCCTCTTGGATCACCTCGCTCAACGACACGGTGCACCTGCCCAGCGCAGTCCGGGACCAGCTGCCCCTAGCGTTGTTCGGAGCCGTCTTCGTGGTGGCGATGTTGGCGTTCCCACACGGTATCCAGGGCGGCCTTGTTCGACTGTGGCAACTCCGCGCCAGCCGGCGCAAGGCGGGCACGCCTGAGCCGGAAGGCGGCGCGACATGATCCCGCGTAGGTCAGTAAGTTCCGACTTGGACTGCGTCGACCTCAGGTCCGGGAGCGGTGCGGCCGCGCCATTCTCGAGCCAGGCGCGTGCCATGGGTTACCAACACCAGCATGTCGACGACCTCGTCGAGGTCGGGATAGCGTCCGGAGAGGTAGCCGAGGGCAAGCACCTCGGTGGCGGCGATGTGGACATCCGCGATCATCTCGAGGCGCCGCAGCTCCGCGGGCCCATCGTGCGGGTAGCCCCGCGCCATGAGCTCCTCGACCAAGTCTCGTCGCGTGTTGCCGGACAGACGGCGGCTCGAGTCGCCGAGCGGGGACGCCGGGTAGTGGCGCACCCGAAGAGACAGCCGGAAGAGGTCCGGGTTGGAGGCGAGGACATCGAGAGGAGTCTGGAACTCCTGGCGCAGCTTCTCTTCGCTGCCGGGAGCGGCCAGCGCTTCCCGCCGGCTTTTCGCCAGCTTCTCTCGCAGCTCGTCGAAAAGCTCGTCTGCAAGAGCCTTCAGGAGCTCGTCGCGACTTCGAAAATGCTCGTAAAAGGTGGCACCTGCGACGCGGGCGCGCTTGGCCACTGTGCTGGCGGCGACCCGGGTCTCGTCGCCGGACAGAATCAGCTCGCGTGCGGCTTCGATCAGGCGCTTGCGCGTGCGCTCCTTGGCCTCGCGGCGGGTGAGCGGCGGCACCATCAGCGGCCGGCCCCGCCTAACTCTCTTCTTGCCATGGCCATTCGCCGATAGTACTATCGGCGAAAGTCGGGCGCTGTTCAGGCCGCTGGCAGAGCCCGCGCGCAGGGAGTGCATCAACCTGGAGGGAAAAATGGAGACCTTATCGATGAGGCGGCTCTCTGCATCGTGGGGCGCTTGGCTGGCGCTCGCCGCGCTTTTCGCCAGTGCCTGTGGAGGCAGCACCGCCAGCACGACCAACACCGCATCAGCGCCCGGCATCACCGCGACTCAGATCCTCATCGGCAGCCACCAGCCGCTGACGGGCGCGGCGGCACCAGGCTATTCGGAGATCTCCAAGGCTTCCGATGCGTACTTCCAGTGGGTCAACACCCACGGCGGCGTCTATGGCCGCACGATCAAATACATGTACGAGGACGATGCCTACAACCCCGCGCAAACGTCCACGGTCGTCCACCAGCTGGTCCTCCAAGACAAGGTCTTCGCGATTTTCAACGGCCTCGGCACACCGACCCATACCGCAGTCGTCGATTACCTGAACAGCTCGAAAGTCCCCGATCTCTTCGTCGCGTCGGGATGTGACTGCTGGAACCAGCCGTCGAAGTGGCCGTACACGTCGGGCTGGCAGCCTGACTACATCATCGAGGGCAAGATCACCGGAAAGTACGTCAACGACACCTATCCCGGAATGAAGGTTGGGTACCTCTACCAGGACGATGACTTTGGCCAGGGTGGGGTCACCGGTCTCGACACGCAGATCCCCGCCGCCAGCGTTGTCGACAAGCAGAAGTACGTGCCTACCAACATCAACCTCGGACCGCAGCTCGCGCACCTGCAGGCTTCAGGGGCACAGGTGGTGGTTCTCTACACCATCCCTGCATTCACCGCGCTCACGTTGCTGACGGCGGCACAGCTTCACTTCACCCCGAAGTGGGTGGTGAGCAGCGTCGGCGCCGACCCGACCACTCTGGCGGGTCTCGTTACAACGTACTCCCAAGGCAAGGCTCCGACGAGTCTGATCAACGGGATCGTGACCTCCGGCTACCTCCCGGCGACGAGCGACACCAGCAGCCCCTGGATCACGCTCTTCAAGCAGATACACGACCAGTACATCAGCTCACTCCCATTTGATGGCAACGTCGTCTACGGCATGGCGGTTGCGTACTCGTTCGTACAGCTGATGACGAAGGCCGGCCGCAACCCGACTCGTCAAGACGTCATCAACACGCTGGCGAGCGGGCAGCTGGACCAGGGCCCTGGCTTTGTCCCTCTGGGCTACTCGTCGACCAGCCACCTCGGTTACCTGGGCGTGCAGATGGCGACCATCCAGAATGGCGCGGCCACATTCATGGGCTCGATCTATACCGCCACGTCCAATCCGACGGATTCCACGGTCACCGCTTGCAGCAGCTGCGCGTCCAAACCGATGCCGACGAACGGCATTCCCTAGCCACCCACGAGCGGGCCCTGGTTCGCTGGGGCCCGCTAGTCCGACGGTTGCGGTAGATCGGGCGGCGCATCCGGCGCGGTCGGCGGGGCTGGCGGCGCCGGCCATTCGACCGTCCGTGGCGGTGTCGGGGGAGGCACAGGCGCCGGCGGCGCCGGCGGCACGTAGGGTTGGGCCGGCGGTACGTAAGGCTCGTCCGGCGGGGTGGATGGCTGCGCCGGAGGCACATACGGCTGTCCCCCTGGCTGGACGGGCACATCCCAGGCCGAAGGCTGAGCCGGGTTTCGCGGCGGGGGCGCGGCCGAACCGGCGGGTGGGAATGGCGCCATGTAATCAGGCCGGGTCGCCCGATGCGTGATTGTCGCGGCAGAGCTTGGCGGCATCGAACGGCGCCGGCTCACAAACCAGTAAGCGAGCACCCCTAGGATCACGAGGATGGCGACGATAAGAAGAAAGACGAAGGGCGGCCTGGTGACGAAGTCCAGGCCACCAGTGCCGCCCGTGCCGCCCGTGCCGCCGACCCGTACGCCGGACGCCTGAGGGGTCCCGGTGGTGGCGGGTGTGGGCGAGGTACTGGCAGGCGAAGGCGTGACGCCTGGGGTTGGTGTCGGCGGGCCCTGCAGAGAGAAGGTCGCGCAAGGGCGCGGCTGCACGTTCGCGCAGAGTTTGTGCACCTTCGGCTTGTCACCGGGGTACGGCTTGATCACCTTGGTGAAAGCCCCGTTGTCGTCGGTCACGACTGAGGTTGCCACGTGGCTCGTGACATCCCAATAGAGCGTGATGCTCTCGTTTTGCAAGAACGACTGGCCGGTAACTGTGATGCTGGTGCTGGGGCCGCCTGCCGTCGGCTGCATGCCGATGTTCGCGCCGATGGGAAGCGGTGCGTAAACAGTCGCCGCCGGCCCGGTCGCTGCCTTCGAGTTGGTGGCGGTGACTTTGAACGTGTAGGTGACGTTGGCGGCGAGGTTCGACGCAACGTAAGTCGTGGTTTGTCCGTCGACCTGCGCGGTGGTGCCGCCAGGGGTCACCGTGATCGTGTAGTGGGCGATGCTGTCCCCTGAACCGTTCGAGGTCGGCGGTGTCCACGAAAGAGTTATCTGGCCTGTGCCCGGGCCGGACGTCGCAGCCAGGTTGGTGGGAGCGGTGGGGGGTATGACGTGTGGCGTGGCGGTCGCCCTGGCGGCCGTCCCATAGCCGACGGCATTTAGCGCCTGGACCGCAAACGAGTAGGTCGTCCCGTTGGTCAGCCCCGTGACCAGGACGGTGGTACTCGTCGTGGCGGTTCGGAAATTACCCGGTGCCACGATGATCCGGTACTGAATGATGGGTGCCCCCGAGCTGGGCGGGCTCCAGCTCAGCGTGACCTGGGCGTCACCCGCAGTCGCCTTCAGATTTCTAGGTGCGCCGGGTGGGCCGGCGGTCGTCACGGCAGACGCAGCCACTGTAGACAGCGCAAAAACAAATACCGCGGCCGCCACGACGGCGCGTGCCCATAACTTCATCCGCAGCCTCGGAGCGTACCAAAGAGGCTCAGACCGGGGGCCAGGGCACCGACCAGGCCGAGGTGGGCTCTGGGAATCGCCAGGCCGGATCGAGAACGCTGCGCAACCGGCGCTTCAGGACCCGCACCTCGCCCGGAAGCAACAGCCGGCCGAGCTCGCCGGCCAGGGTTCCCTTCTCGATCTCGATCAGCGCGCGCTCCAAATCGGCGCACAGGTCGGCCGGGAGGGGCTCGCCCGAGAAGTCCCAGATCACCGTCCTCAGCTTGGGGTCGGTGTGGAAGGTCAAACCGTGGTCGATGACCCAGATCCGGTCATTGGCATCGAACAGGCAGTGGCCGGATTTCCGGTCGGCGTTGTTGGTGATCACGTCGAACAAGGCGATTCGCAGCCAGGCGTCACGCTGGAGTGCCTGCTCCGACAGAAAATGCCGCCGGTCCGCCTGCACGTACAGCTGCATGGCGCCGACCCCATGGGGCGCCTGCTCGCGAACCACCGTGGGGGGGATTCGTGGCCAGCCAAGCACCCTGCTGAGACGGTAGGCGGCGACCTCCCTTTGGTAGAGCGTCCCGGCCTCGAAATCCCACAGGGGAGACTCGCCGCGCGCGGGCTTGTACACCGCCAGCACGCCGGCCGGTTCGTGTGGACCAAGCTGGGCCAAGAAGGTGTAGTTGGACGCACCCTGGAGGATGCCGAGCAGCTCCAGGTCTGGCAGCTCGACCAGGAGGCGCTCCACCTCGTCGACCTCCTTTGGGGGGCCGTTCGAGCGCCCGCGCCTAGAAGATCGGTCGGGCACCGTTGAGAACCGGGCATGGATGGCCGGCGGGATCCATCGGCAGGCCGCAGCGCGGGCACAGCGGGCGCCCGGCGGTCAGGACGTTCTCCGCCTGCTTGGAGAAGGCGACCACCTGCTGGTGGCTGAGCCAGAACCGAACGCTCGGCGCCTCGTCCGCCTGCGGCTCCTCGCTGGCTGCCGATTGGCTCGCCACCAGGACGAACATCTTTCGAGCTTCGTGATAGCCGAGGCCCATCTCGCCGACCTGCCATTCGGGCTCGCCGGGCGAGAGCGCGGCGTTGCTCGCGGTCCGCTCGGCCACCTCGAGCCCTTGCGCCTCCAGCATCTGGTGAAGGCGGACGATCAGGGCCTGGATCTGCGCCTTCTCGCAGGTCAGCGTCAGGGTCCTGCCTCGGCCTTTCGCCAGCAGAAAAAAGCGCCGCTGGCCGGGTTCGCCGACCGCGGCGACCGCGATGGCATCGACTGGATCGAGCTCGAAGATGGGCATTGGATCAAAGGTTACGGTGTCCGTCCAACCCATCCGGCTCCGGCGGCTGGCCAGATTGTGCGTTTTGATGCGGTTGCGGTGGGGAAGAGAATCAAAGTAAATATTCAAAGGCGCGCCAAACCGGCGGCCTGGAGGACTAACTGATAAATGCCAAAAACTGTAGGAATCGATCTGGGGACGACCAACTCCGTCATCGCCGTCATGGAAGGCGGCGAGCCCGTCGTCATCCCGAACTCTGAGGGCTCCCGAACCACGCCCTCGGTGGTTGCATTCACCAAGTCGGGCGAGCGCCTCGTGGGCAACCTGGCCCGCCGGCAGGCCGCTGTCAACCCGGAGAACACGGTCTCGTCGATCAAGCGGTTCATGGGCCGCAAGTTCGCCGAGGTCGACTCCGAGAGGAAGATCGTGCCCTACGAGGTCAAGTCGGGCAAGGACGACCGCGTGGTTGTCCGGATCCCGAACGCCGACAAGGAGTTCACCCCGGAGGAGATCTCCGCGATGATCCTCCAGAAGCTGAAGACGGACGCCGAGGCGTACCTGGGCGAGAAGGTGACCGACGCGGTCATCACCGTCCCTGCCTACTTCAACGACTCACAGCGCCAGGCGACCAAGAACGCCGGCCAGATCGCGGGCCTCAACGTCGTCCGCATCATCAACGAGCCCACGGCGGCGTCGCTCGCCTACGGCCTCGACAAGAAGGCCAACGAGACGATCCTTGTCTTCGACCTTGGTGGCGGCACGTTCGACGTGTCGGTCCTCGATGTCGGCGATGGGGTCTTCGAGGTCAAGTCGACCAACGGCGACACGCACCTCGGTGGCGACGACTACGACCGAAGGGTCGTGGAGTGGCTCGCCGAGGAGTTCAAGAAGTCGAACGGCATCGACCTGAAGGCCGACCGGCAGGCTCTGCAGCGCCTCACCGAAGCCGCGGAGCGGGCGAAGATCGAGCTGTCGAGCCGTCTTGAGACTTCGGTCAACCTGCCCTTCATCACCGCCGACCAGACAGGGCCGAAGCACCTCGAGATGACGCTTACGCGGGCGAAGTTCGAGTCGCTCACCGCCGACCTGACCGAGCGTTGCCGCGGACCGTTCCTGGCCGCGCTCAAGGACGCCAACCTGACCCCTCAGCAGATCGACGAGGTCGTGTTGGTGGGTGGGTCGACCCGTATGCCGGTGATTCAGAAGCTGGTGAAGGACCTGCTCGGCGGGAAGGAGGCCCACAAGGGCGTCAACCCCGATGAGGTGGTCGCCATCGGCGCCGCCATCCAGGCCGGCGTCCTAAAGGGCGAGGTCAAGGACATCCTTCTACTGGATGTGACCCCGCTGTCCTTGGGCGTCGAGACGCTTGGCGGCGTGATGACCAAACTCATCGAGCGCAACACCACCATCCCGACCTCTCGCTCGCAGGTCTTTTCGACCGCAGCCGACAACCAGACCTCGGTTGAGGTCCACGTGCTGCAGGGCGAGCGGGAGATGGCGCGCGACAACCGCACTCTTGGCCGGTTCCACCTCGATGGCATTCCGCCCGCGCCGCGAGGCATGCCCCAGGTCGAGGTCACCTTTGACCTCGACGCCAACGGCATCCTCAACGTGAAGGCGCAGGACAAGGGCACCGGTCGCGAGCAGTCGGTGACGATCACCGCATCCTCGACCCTCGCCAAGGATGAGGTCGAGCGGATGGTCAAGGAAGCCGAGCTGCACGCAGGCGAGGACCGCGCGAAGCGCGAGGAAGTCGAGCTGCGCAACCAGGCGGACCATATGATCCACCAAGCCGAGAAGGTCATCAAGGACAACGAGGACAAGATCCCGGCCGACGTGAAGGCCGAGGTCACCACGAAGCTCGAATCTTTGAAGACGGCGGCCAAAGGCAACGACACGGCAGCGCTGCGTCGGGAGATGGACGAGTTCAACGAGTCCCTCCAGAAGATCGGCGAGCACATCTACGCGCAGGCGGGCGCCAAGGCGGGCAGTGGCCCGAGTGGACCCGATGGCGACGGATCCGCCGACAGCGAGCCGGCGAAGAAAGATGAGGACGTGGTCGACGCCGACTACCGGGAAGTCAACTAACCCAGCGGCCTGAAATCACACCAGAGGGCTCCGGCTTAGGTCGGAGCCCTCTATTTTTTAGCGCGGTGGTCGCTTACTTTCGCGCGAGGCGCCGGCTCTGGGCGGCGGTCGGGCTGCTCGTCGGTCTGATCCTCATCGCCTGGGACCTCTGGGCGGCAGCGGGCACGTACATCTCCCAGTACGCCGTTCGCAACGACTTCCGACTGGCGTACGGTGCCGCGCTCGTCGGCATCAGGAATGGCTACGGTCACCTCTACGACCTTGCCGCTCAGAAGTCGGCGATCGAGAGCCTTGGCGCGGGCTTCAATCCGCAACCCTTCATCTCGCCCCCGCCGCTCGCCTGGCTCGCCACGCCACTGGTGGTTCTGCCGTTTTCTTTCGCGCTGCTCCTGTGGACGGTGCTACTGCTGGCCGCGCTCGTTTGGTCCTGGTACCTCGTCGCCCCCGGGACAGGGCTGGCGAAGGTCGCCCACCTGGCGCTTTTGCTTGGGGTTTTCCCGGTTGCGTTCGGCGTCATGGTCGGGCAACCGGGAGCGCTGGTGGCAGCGGCGGTGGCGACGGCCTGGTGGTTGATGCGCCGCGAACGTGCCGTCTGGGCCGGCCTTGCGCTCAGCCTCATCGTGCTCAAGCCGCAGATGGCGTTCCTGATACCCATCTGCGTGCTGGCTTCGGGTCAGGCCCGGACATTCGGCGCGTGGCTGGCGGCCTCGCTTGCCATCGGGCTGGTCGCGCTCGCGCTGCTCGGCCCGGACGGAGTCGCTCGCTATCGCGACGTGCTCGCGCTGACCCAGACCCCCGCGTGGGACATCACGAGGCGTTACTCGATCTCTGGACCCATCGGGCTCGGACCGCTGCTGACAGTGACGCAGGTGGTGGTGGTCGCGATCGCCGTGGTCGCGGCATGGCGCCACCGGCACCAAGGGCCCGAGATTCCAATCGCGGCCGGCATCGTCGGCTCGTTGTTGGCGACGCCGTACCTGGGCTTCCAGGACTTTCTCATGCTGGTGCTGGCGGGGTGGCTCGTCGTGCGTGCCGGGGCAAACGCCTGGCAGGTCGCGCTGCTCGTGGTGGGTTATGTGCTCCTGCAGTTCGTGATCGTGGTCCTCGCGCTGCCCATCCTCATCGCGGAGGCCTTGTTATTGCTCTCGCTTCTACTCGGGCCGGCCGCTCAAGCGCCGGGCCACCTGAGCCGTGTGCATTGAGTCGTGGGCGGCCAGGTGCCTGACCAGCGAGGCGATCGTGATGTCGCCGATCGGGCTGAGGCTTCCCTCGCGGTCCCACTCGGCGGGCTGCAGCGAGCGCAACAACTTGAGATGGCGCTGGCGAAGCTCGTAGAACTGCGACCAGGCGCGAAGCGCGCCCAGCCTGGTGTAGTCGGGGTCGGGCATGATGCGCATCTTCGGTTTGAGCTCCTCGCGCATCCGGCGGACCCGCGAGTAGTAGCGCTGCTCGGTGTCGAGCAGGTGATTGAGAACCTGCGCGATGGTCCACGCGCCACCTCTGTCCTGCACCTCCTCGCCCATGTCGCCAACAAGCAGACCCAGCGTGTCGAGCGACGCCTCGCAGCTTCCAATCAGGTCGGCAGGCTCGTCAAAGGCCACCCTGGCATTTTGATGGAGCCGACGGTGAGATTCGAACTCACGACCTGCCACTTACGAGGCGGCTGCTCTGCCAGCTGAGCTACGTCGGCGTTACCCGATCGACGGGCGCGTCCGGAAAGCTTAATTTACGGTCGAGAGCCAGGCTGCCGCGTCTTCGACGGTTTCGAAATGCTCGATCGTGAAGAGCTTCGACCGTCCGTAGTTGTCTACGTTCTCGGCAATTGTTCGTCCTAGCGCGCTGGTGGGCATGACAATCGCCGTCCACCGACGTCCTACAGCCGCCGCGCGAGGCATCCAGTTTTCGACCAGCCACTTCTGGTCGTCACCGGATAGGACTCTTCGATCTGTCGAGTCGACTAGGTTGCGCGAGGCATGATTCTCGCGAAAGGCCTGGAGGACCATTTCCTGCGCCGCCCTGTACTCAGAACTATTGGCCCACGCCTTCCACTTGACGTATACCCATGGGCCATTGGGATCCCAACGAACCAGGACGTACGGCGTGTCCAGATAGACCTTGCCCGGAGCAGCCTCATCTCCCATGTCGCGAGCTAATCATCGCCACATTTCAGGCGGGACCGGTCACCCCAAGATCGCGCGCAGCTCCGGCTCTTCGCGAATCTGGTCCAGGTCCGTGTCGGTGCGCGCCCATTCCTTCAAGGCTGGATGAAGCTCGAGACTCCGCTTGATGTGGGTCGTGGCGGCAGTGACGCGACCCTGCCTCGCGTAGTAACAAGCGAGGTAGTACTCGCCGACGGCGCGGCTTCGCGGGTCCGTGAACGCCGCCTCGTTGACTTCCAGCATCCACTTCTGAGCCTGGTCGGCGGCCACCTCGTCACCATGCGCCTGGTGCCACATGGCGAGATGGTCGCCGAGGTGGAGGTGGCCATTGGGAGGCACCACCTCCCAGGCGGCCATGGTTTGTCTGCCCGGGCGCGGCTTCAGCAGGTCCTCGTCCGAGCAATCGTCGATGGCGCGCGCCAGCTCGGCGTAAGAAGTGAGCGCATCCTCCTTTATGTCGTCAGCCGACCGCCCGCGGTACGCGGCACGGACCGCGGCATTCAGCGTGTCGATGTCGACGGCGTCAGGCACTGGGGTGCCAGACCGGATCGCGGTCAGGACCTGGGCCGCATACCGGCGCCAGTGCGCGAGATGCGCCACGTGGTCCTTGGCGCCCCATTCGGTGGGATCGGCGGGAGGGGGCTCGGCGCTGAGCCGGCGCAGCTCAGCCTCGCGCTCGGAGGACGCGGCAAGCGTCTGCAGCAAGCGCTTCTTCAGGTCGGCTTCGGGCACCGAGTGAGAATAAGCGAACGCGGTTTGCGGGCCAGTCCGCTAGCATCGGGAGCGATGAAAACTCTGGGGGTGGAGCGTCTTGCGGCCGGGGATTACGCCCATGTGCGGCCCCTGTTGGTCGACCTGCACCTAGGCGAGCAGACCCACTACGCCGACCATCCACAACTGACTCGCGGCGAGGTCGAAGACCACCTGAGCACGGTGCCCTCGACCTTCGCGGGCGAGAACGTCATCTACGCGGTCCGCGACGAAGCCGGCGAGATCATCGGCTTCTGCTGGATTGTCCTTTTCGACCCCGGCACCGGCCTCGAAGGTGAGGTGGCCGAGGTCTACGTCGCCTCGGAGCATCGCGGCCACGGGGTGGGCGAGATGCTGATGGGGCAGGCGGTGCGCCTTTTCAAGGAGAGGCGCGTGACGCTGGGCTACGTCTGGACGAGGACCGACAACGATGCGGCGGTCAGGTTGTACAGCTCCGCGGGGTTCCAGCCGAACCGGCAGCTTGTCCTGACCTGGTACCCGACCGAGCCAAACGACAAGTAACCACCGCTCCCTAAACTTGGGCGGTGATCCAACCTCGGGGCGAACCGCGCCCTGACGCTCGGCCGCGGCGCAGCCCATGGCGACCCATCCTCGTCGTTGTCTCGAGCGTGCTGGTGACGGCGCTGGTCGCGGCGGGCGTCACGCTCGGAATCCTGCGGCTCCATGCGCCGACGAATCCGCAACAGGTGAACCTCAGGGCGGGGGTCACGATATCCGAGGAGTCGGCCGTCATCCAGGTCGCGGCGAAGGCCAAGCCGGCGGTCGTCAGCGTCGTGACCCAGGACCAGCCGACGATCAGCCGCGGCTCCGGCTTTCTGATTACCTCCGACGGCTACATCGTGACTGCCGTCAACGTCATCGCCGGCGCGAGCAAGATGACAGTGCTCTTGAGCACAGATGCGGCGCTTCACGTTGCGCGCCTTGTCGACTACGACTGCCAGACCGGTGTCGCGGTGCTCAAGATCGACCAGGTCAGCGGGCTCCCGACGCTGGTGTTCGCTGACCCGACCGCGCTGGCCCAGGGCCAGGTGGTGGTCGCCGTCGGCGGCCCATTGGATGGCAGCCCGGTGACGCCCGGCTACGTCAGCTCGCTGCACCAGCCGGCTGTCGTCGCCCAGGCCGGAAACCAGCGCACGGTGGAAATCAGCGACACGGTCCAGACGAGTAACGCGATCGGCACAGGCACTGCCGGCGGCCCTCTGGTGAACGTCGGGGGCCAGGTGGTGGCCATCGCCATGATGTCCCAGGGCTCGAACGCGCCGGCCGGCTTCGGCCTCAACGTCGCCGACATCAGCGACGACGTGCAGCAGATCTTGTCGACCGGCCAGGTCGTCGTGGCCTCGCTCGGCGCGACGAGCACCGACCTGAGCCAGGAAGCCGGTGCGCTGGCCGGGCTACCCGAAGGCAGCCAGCTGATCTCGGTCGACAAGGGCGGGCCCGCAGCCGCTGCTGGCCTGCAGCCGGGCGATGTCATCACGCAGCTCGACGACGTCAAGCTCGACGCCGCGGATCCCCTTCAACTCCTCTTGCGGTCGCGCTTCCGGCCCGACCAGCGTGTCGCCGTCACATATTTTCGGGCGGGCACGTCGACGCAGGTCCAGCTGACGCTGTCGGCGCTCCACCCGGTGTGCACATGACGACCCAGCCGGACCAGAGAATTCGGGACGTGATCGCCGATGCATTGGCGTCGGCTGTGCGCGCTCTGGGGGTCGAGGGCGAGCTGCCCGATCTCGAGCTTGGCCGCGCCAAGGGACCCGACCGCGGCGACTATGCAAGCCCGGCCGGGCTCAAGCTCGCGAAGGCGCTGAAGCAAGCGCCGCCGGCGATCGCGGCGAGGCTGGCCGAGACCATCTCAATCCCGCATGGCGCCGCGACCGTGCAGGCAGCCGGCGGGTACGTGAACTTCAAGCTCACGCCAGAGTGGCTGCAGCAGCTGATCGGCGAGGTGAGCGCGACCGGACCCGGTTACGGCGCGTCCTCGATGGGGCGGGGGGAGCGGCTCCAGGTGGAGTTCGCGAGCATCAACCCGACAGGGCCTCTACATATCGGCCACGGCCGCGGCACGATCCTCGGCGATTCCATCTGCAGGCTGCTCGAGTTCACGGGACACGACGTGCACCGCGAGTACTACGTGAACTCCGACAACACCCAGACCCGGCGTTTCGGTCTCTCCGTGTACGCGCGTCTTCACGGCCAGGAGCCACCCGAAGGTGGCTACACCGGCAATTACGTGATCGAGATCGCAGAAGCTGCCCGCCGCGACATGCCAGGCATCGAGGAGCTGCCGGAGGCTGAAGCCGAGCCCAAGCTCCGGGTCTACGCCATCAAGCAAGTCATTGAGATGATCAGCGCCACCGTCGCTCGGCTGAACATCCACTACGACGAGTGGTTCTGGGAATCGAAGGTGTGGGAGGACGGGCTCGCGCCAGCGGCCATCGACAGGCTGCGCGAATCTGGCTACCTCAAGGAGCGAGACGGGGCGATCTGGTTCGGCCCGGCGCTGGAGGAGGAGGACGGGCTCGGCGAGCAGGTGCTGTCGGAGGACGAGGACCGCGTGGTCATTCGCTCCAACGGGCAGCCCACCTACTTCGCCTCGGACCTTGGATATCTGCTCAGCCGCTTCGAGGTGCGGAAGTTCAACCGTGTCATCGAGGTGTGGGGTGCCGACCATCACGGATACGTGCCGCGCATGAAGTCGGCGGTCGGCGCCTTGGGCTACGACCCGGAAAAGCTGGTCGTGATCCTTCATCAGATGGTCAACCTCAAGGAGGGCGCCGCGGGCGGCGCAGGAAAAATGTCAAAGCGCGCCGGGCGTTTCGTCACGTTGGACGAGCTGATCGATCGAGTCGGATCGGATCCGGTGCGCTACTTCTATCTTTTGCGCTCGCCCGACACCACCATCGAGTTCGACCTCGAGCTGGCGGTGACGCAGGGCAACGAGAACCCTGTGTACTACGCTCAGTACGCGCACGCGCGCTTGGCCAACGTCGAGGCGACGGCCACCGAGCGGCACCCGCAGCTCCCGGAAAAAGCCGACCTCACTCTGCTCGTCCAGCCATGGGAGCTCGAGGTCGCACGGCAGTTGGCGTTCTGGCCCGAGATCGCGCACGACGCGGCGCAGCTGCTCGAGCCGCATCGGGTTCCCTATTACGTGCAGGATTTGGCCACCGCGGTGCACCGCTTCTACCACGCAGGCAACGAAAGCAGCGGGCATCGAGTCGTCGTCGACGATATAAATCTGACCCGGGCCCGCTTGGAGTTGTGTCGCGCCGCCCGTCACACTCTGAAAACGGCGCTCGACCTGTTAGGCGTAAGCGCTCCCGAGCGCATGTAATCGCCCAAGTAATAAGGAGAGGCATTTGGACGTCACCTGGCTAGGACATGGTTGCTTTCGGTTGCGGGGCCGCAACGCCGCGGTCGTCACCGACCCATTTCCGCCCACCATCGGGCTCAAGCTGCAAAAGCTCGATGCGGACCTGGTCACGGTCAGCCACGAGCACGACAACCACAACTACACGCAGGCGGTACGCGACGGCTACGAGATTCGCGGCCCCGGCGAGTACGAGGTGGCGGGTGTCAGCGTCATCGGTTTTCCGACCTATCACGATGCCGAGAAAGGCGCCAAGCACGGGCGCAACACCGTCTACCTGATCGAGATCGACGATGTTCGCGTTTGCCACCTCGGCGACCTCGGGCACCGCCTCGACGACACCGACGCCGAGACCGTCTCGTCGGTTGACGTGCTGTTGGTGCCGGTCGGCGGACGGACAGCGATCAACGCCGCCCAGGCGGCGGACATCGTGAGGCAGCTGGAGCCCAGGTTCGTGGTGCCCATGCACTACGCGATCCCTGGGCTGAAGCTGGACCTCGACACCGTCGACAGATTCCTCAAGGAGATGGCGGTGGTCGCCGGTGAACCCCTATCGAAGCTGTCGGTCCAGGCCTCGTCGGGCGAATACGACACCAAGGTGGTGGTCCTCGAACCGAGGGTCGAGCCAAAATAGCCCTCCCGCGACAGCGGGGAGTTAACGGACCGGCCTTTAGCCGGCCCTAGTCCGGTACCATTGTTAAAACCGCCCTGGAGGTCTCAATGTCGAAGTACGTTTTCGTGACCGGGGGTGTCGTCTCCTCTCTTGGAAAGGGCATCACTGCGGCGTCCATCGGGAACATCCTGAAGGCCCGCCACCTCAGCGTCTCCCTCCAGAAGCTCGACCCCTACCTGAACGTCGACCCCGGCACGATGAGCCCGTACCAGCACGGCGAGGTCTTCGTCACCGACGACGGCGCGGAGACCGACCTGGACCTCGGGCATTACGAGCGCTTCGTCGACGAGAACCTCACTGTGGCCTCCAACGTGACGACTGGCAAGATCTACCAGGAGGTCATCGCGCGCGAGCGACGCGGCGACTACCTCGGGGCGACGGTGCAGGTGATCCCTCACGTCACCAACGTGATCAAAGAAAAGATCCTCCGCGCCTCCCGCGATCCGCAGGTCGACATCGTCGTGGTCGAGGTGGGGGGCACCGTCGGCGACATCGAGAGCCTCCCGTTCCTTGAGGCCATCCGCCAGATGAAAAACGACCTCGGGCGCCAGAACGTCTTCTATGTTCACTGCTCGCTGGTGCCTGTCGTGCACGGCCAGGAGATGAAGACGAAACCGACGCAGCACTCGGTCCAGGCGCTGCGCGCGATCGGTATCCAGCCCGACGCGATCATCTGCCGCTCGGAGAGGCCGATCGACGCGGACCTCAAGGAAAAGATCGCGCTCTTCACCGACGTGCCGCGCGACGCCGTCGTCTCGGTGCCCGATGTCGATTCGATCTACGAGGTCCCACTCATGCTCGAGGACGCCGGCTTCGGCCGCGTCATGGCCAAGCACTTCGAGCTCGACGACGAGAACCACTCGCCCGACAACGGCCCGTGGATCCAGCTGATCGAGCGCATCAAGCACCCGCGCGCCAGCGTGCCCGTCGCGGTCGTCGGCAAGTATGTCGCGCTCCCCGATGCTTACCTGAGCGTCATCGAGTCACTCCGCCACGCCGGCATCCACCACGGGCTCGACATCGACATCCACTGGGTTTCGTCGGAGAAGCTCGACGCGGGTGACACGTCGCCGCTGAAAGGCGTCGCCGGAATCGTGGTGCCCGGTGGGTTCGGCTATCGCGGTATCGAAGGCAAGGTACAGGCATCGCGTTACGCGCGTCACAACCAGATCCCCTACCTCGGGCTGTGCCTCGGCCTCCAGTGCGCGGTCATCGATTTCGCACGCGAAGCCCTCGATGCGCCTGACGCCAACTCCACCGAGTTCGCCGCTTTCACCTCGACCCCTGTAATCGACCTTATGCCCGAGCAGAGGAACATCGACCAGATGGGTGCGTCGATGCGCTTGGGCCTGTATCCATGCAAGCTCCTTCCGGGCTCGCTTGCGTACAAGGCATATGGCGAGGAGGTCGTGTACGAGCGACACCGCCACCGCTTCGAGTTCAACAACGAGTACCGCGAATCGCTCGGTGACGCGGGCATGATCTTCAGCGGGGTGTCGCCCAACGGAAGGCTCGTCGAGATTGTCGAGCTCGCCGGCCACCCATGGTTCGTGGCCAGCCAGTTCCACCCCGAGTTCCGTTCTCGACCCAACCGCGCCCACCCGCTGTTTCGCGATTTCGTGCGCGCGGCCTTCCTGCAAAGCGGCATCGACCAGATGGAGCTTCGCCCGGCGGAGCTGGTCGAGGAAACCGAAGGAACCTAGCGAGGATCCCCGGTGGAGCAACCCAAGAGGGGAATCCCCTCCTTCGAAGCGCGTCACGAGCTTGCCTTCGAGCTCGTGCACGCCACCGAAGCCGCCGCGCTGGCCTGCGCCAGGCTGCTCGGCAAGGGCGATCCGGAACGCGTCATCGAGGTCGCCGCGGACGCCATGCGCCGCGTGCTGGAAGAGAGCGGTCCCTCGGGCACGGTGGTGCTCGGTCCGCGTGGCGACCCTTACCTGTCGCACGGCACGTTGCTCTCGGGAGGCGAGACCCGTGTCGACTTCGGCCTCTTCCCGATCGAGGGCGCCAGCCAGGTCGCACGGGGCTCGACCAACGCCGTCTCGATCGTCGCCGCGGTGGAGCCGGGCGGTTTCGCCCAGCTGCCGTCGGTCTGGTACGTCGAGAAGATCGTGGCCGGCCCGGCGGCGCGCGGTGGCATCGACCTCGATGACACCATCGCCGACAACCTCAGGCGCATCGCCTTCGCCCGGGACGCAAGGGTGCAGGACCTCACGGTGGCCATCCTCGACCGGCCTCGCCACCAGGACCTGATGGAGGAGGTATCCGCCGCGGGCGCCCGCATCCTGACCCTGGAAGAGGGCGACGTCGCCGGCGCGGTGATGGCGGCCGTCCCCGGCAGCGGCATCGATGCGGCGATCGGCATCGGCGGCGTCGACGCCACCCTGATCGCGGCGTGCGCGATCCGCTGTCTCGGCGGCGAGCTCCAGGCTCGGTTGTGGCCGCGCAATGAAGAGGAGAGGCTGCTGATCGGCGACGCGGCCGGCCGCGTCTACGGGGCGGCTGACCTGGTACCCGGGAACGACCTGTCGGTGGTGCTGACCGGGATCACCGGAGGGCCTCTGCTGCCGGGGGTCATGTTCGGCAGCGGCTATGCCGAGACGGCGTCGCTGCTCATGTCCAGCAGGCAAGCCACGATCCGCCGGTTGACGACTCGGCATCACACCCTCGGGGATTCCTGCTGAGGTTTAAGCCGAACCTAGCAGCGCTCGCTCTCGCCGCCGCTTGCGCGCTCGCTGCTTGCAATGGGAGCACAGCCTTTGGTCCTTCCCCTTCGGCGCCGGCTACGCCCAGCGTCTCGCCGTTGCCTTCGCCGCAACTCACGCCGCCGCCACCCTGCGTCAAGGCGGCTCCAATCCGGCGTGCCGCCGGCGTCAGCTCCTCCAGCCCTGTGATCCTTCTCGCCTCAGGTCTGAATGGTCCTGACGACCTGCTTTACCTCCCGGCCAACGGCACGGTCATGGTCGGCGAGCACGGCAACGGCCGCATCGCGGTCGTGGGCGGCGCGAGCCGGCTCAAGCGGCTGCCGCAGTTGATTGGCGAGGCCGAAGGCATCGCCCAGATCGGTTCAACGATCTACATCGCCGACCAGCTCCACAACCGGGTCGTCGCGCTGACATCCACCGGGGTCCGCACCATCCTCCAGCTGGTGCCCGATCCAAACGGCTTGAACCTCGACGGCATCGCCAGCAATGGCACGCAGCTCATCGTCCCCGACAGCCCGCACGGGACTGTGCTTTTGGTTGACCCATCCGGCCACGTCACGGCGCGGTGGGGCGGGTTCAGCCGTCCGGCCGGGGTGTGGGCCGGGTCTGCCCCGTACCTGATCGCCGACGAGAACGCGAGCGCGGTCTACGCGCTGAAGAGTGGCGGCGGATTCACGACAGTGGCCCGCAATCTTTCCGGGGCCGACGACGTGGCGCGCGACTCGCGCGGACACGTGCTGGTCACCCTGCCAGGCGTTGGCATCTTGCGCGACGTGACCACGGGTGGGAACATCGCGTCTGGGCTTCGTAATCCCCAGGGTCTCGACTTCGACGCCGCCCAGAACCTGCTGGTCACCGAGAGCGACAACGGCCGTGTGGACCTGATCGTGAGGACCTTCGCGCTGAGCGTGCCGGCGCCGGCCGTGCACCTGGTGCCCGGGCAGGGGGTGTGCTTGGGAATAACGAGGGCTGGGGGATACTCAGCTGCTCTCGGCATCGGCCAGGTCACAGGCGCCACCGTCACTCAGGCGCCCAGCGCCGCGTCCTCGTTTGAGGTCCTGCCACAACCCTGCGCCGCCGCTATTGTCTGCACTGTGTCGCTGACCGTTACCAGCCCGGCCGGGCGCGAGTTCGCTTACTTCACCTACCGGGATTAGGCTCCTCGTTTCAGGGGTATCACAAGTACAGACCATGGACGAACGGAACCCGTTTCCCCCTCAGGGAGGGGACTCTCTGCCTCCTCCACCCCCGCCGATGTATCCGGTCACGTCTGACATCCCGCCGGACTCGCCCCACCACGCCTCGGCTCAGCCGGCGCCGGGCCGCAATCGCGGACTGCTTGGCGGCCTCGGAGCGCTGGTCGTGGCCGCGCTTGCCTACGGCAAGTACGCGTTTTTGATCCTCGTCAAGGTCCCGGCCCTGTTGACCGTGGGCACGGCCCTGGTCAGCGTGGCGGCCTACAGCCTGATCCCTGGGATCGGCCCCTGGGTGGCGGTCGGCCTGGTGGTCATGATCTTCGTGCACGAGATGGGGCACGTCGTCGAGATCCGCCGCCAAGGGATGCATGCGACCGCGCCGATCTTTATACCTTTCCTTGGAGCGGCCATCTTCCAGCGCTCGCATGCGCAGAGCCCGATGCGGCAGGCGCAGATCGGCATCGCCGGACCGATCGCCGGCACCGTCGGGGCGACGGTTGCGCTTGTTCTTTACAACGAGACGCAGTGGTCCGTTTTACTGCTGTGGGCCTACTACGGCTTCCTGATCAACCTCTTCAACATGATCCCGTTCGGCATGCTGGACGGCGGCTGGATCCTGGCCCCAACTTCCAAGTGGGTCCAAGTCGCGGGCTTGGTCGCTCTGGCGTATGGATGGTTCGCAGGCTTCATCAGCCCGCTCATCATCATCATCCTGGTCATCAGCCTGCCCATGGTCTGGCAGCGGTTCCGCAACCCGGCCCTGGACGCCTACCTAACATCGGGACCCCCTGGCCCGCGCATCGCGATGGGGCTGGCATGGCTCGGCCTTGTGGGCTACCTAGCCTTCTTCTTCCTGCAGACTGAGCAGATGCTCACCCCGTTCCTTCGGTAAACTCACTGACCTGGAGACAATGACCTTGAAAGCACAGATTCATCCCGCCTTTTACGAAGACGCGCTCGTCACGTGCGTGTGCGGCAACACGTTCACGACCGGGTCGACGCGCAAAGAGCTCAAAACCGAGATCTGCTCCGTCTGCCACCCGTTCTTCACGGGCACGCAGAGGATCGTCGACACGGGCGGCCAGGTCGAGCGGTTCCGCAAGCGGGCGGCAAAGTCCACCCGTAACTAGATGCCGCTACCGGGGGAGGTCGCGGACGATGCGAGCTCCCCGGCCAGTGACGTAGGCCAACCGAAGAAGGACCAGTTCTTCTATGGCGGGCAGGCCGTCATCGAAGGGGTGATGATGCGCGGCAAGCGTCACTACGCCGTGGCGATCCGCCTGCCGAAGACGAAGGAGATCGTCGTCGACCGCGGAGAGCTCACGGCCGCCATCTACGTCAACCCGATGTGGAAGCTGCCGATCCTGCGCGGCCTCGCGCTCATCGGCGAGCAGCTGCACCTGGGCATGAAGTCCCTGATGTGGTCGGCCAATATGAACGCCGGCGGCAACGAGGTCGTCATCGGCAAGCGCGAGATCACGGGCTCGATCATCTTCGCGGCGGTCTTCGGCCTCGGCCTGTTCTTCGGCCTGCCGCTGGTGCTCGCCGGCCTGGCGGTGCACCGCAGCGGCAGCTTCCTCTTCGTCCTGGTCGAGGGAGCGATCCGCGTCGCGCTCGTGCTCGCCTACCTGTCGGCGATCGCCCTGCTGCCGGACGTGCGTCGCGTGTTCCAGTACCACGGCGCCGAGCACAAGACGATCAACGCCTTCGAGGCGGGCTGGCCGCTCGAGGTCTCGTCGGTTCGGCGCGCCAGCTTGCTGCACCCTCGCTGCGGCACCGGATTCCTGGTCGTCGTCCTGGTCATCAGCGTCCTGCTGTTCAGCGTGGTCGCGATCTTCAACCCCGACTGGTTCTGGCTGATCGCCAGCCGCGTCATCGGCATCCCACTCATCGCGGGTCTGGGCTTCGAGCTGATCCGCTTCATGGCGCGCCACCGGTACAACCCGGTGGTGAAGGTGATGCTGCTGCCGGTCCTGGGGACGCAAAAGTTCACGACGCGCGAACCCACCGACGACATGCTTGAGGTCGCCATCACGGCATTCAACAGCGCCCGCCTGGGTGAGGAGGAAACGGCCGGAGCCGCAGCTTGATCGACCGGTTAGAGGCCATCGCCCGCCGGTACCACGAGATCGAGGCGGAAATGGCGCGCCCCGAGGTCGCCAGCGACCACGCGCAGCTGACCAAACTGGCGCGCGAGCAGCGCACCCTGCGCGAGGTAGTCGAGAAATTCGAGGCGTACAAGCGCGCCCGGCACGAGCTCGAGTCGGCTCGCGAGATGCTGCGCCACGAGAAAGATCCGGAGATGCTGGAGTACCTGCGGGGGGAGGAGCGACGAGCCGCCGCCCAGGTGGGCGAGCTTGACGAACAGCTCAAGGTCTTGCTGCTGCCTAAGGATCCCAATGACGACCGGGACGTCGTGGTCGAGATCCAGGGTGCTGAAGGTGGGGAGGAGGCGGCGCTTTTCGCGGCCGACCTGTTCCGCATGTACACGAAATGGGCCGAGCGCAAGGGCTGGAAGATCGAGGTGGTCGACGTCTCGCACAGCGAGAAGGGCGGTTACGACAAGATCGTGTTCGAGGTGCACGGCCATGGCGCTTACTCGCAGCTGAAGTACGAGGGCGGCGTCCACCGCGTGCAGCGCGTGCCGAAGACTGAGGCCCAGGGCCGGATCCACACCTCTGCCGCCACCGTCTCGGTCATGCCTGAGGCAGACCCCGTCGAGGTTGAGCTCAAGCCGGAAGACCTGGAGATCAAGACTTCGACATCGCAGGGACCTGGCGGCCAGAGCGTCAACACGACCTATTCGGCGATCCGGATCACGCACAAACCGACAGGGATGATGGTGAGCATCCAGGACGAGAAGTCGCAGCTCCAGAACAAGGAGAAGGCGATGCGCGTGTTGCGCGCCAGGCTTTACGAGATCAAGCTCGCCGAGCAGCAGGCCGCTCTGGGCGCGCAGCGCCGCAGCATGATCGGCGGCGGCAACCGATCGGAGAAAATCCGCACCTACAACTTCAAGGCCAACCGCGTGACCGACCATCGCATCAACCTCGACCTGCACAAGCTTGACCAGGTGATGGGCGGAGACCTCGACGAGCTGGTCGAGGCCTTGAGCAACGCCGACCGGGCGGCAGGTCTAAACGGCAGCTGATTGACTGTTCTCGAGGTTATTAAGCTGGCCTCGGAGCACCTCGGCAAGCATGGGTCGGATTCGGCGCGGCTCGATGCGGAGGTGATGCTGGCCGGCGCTCTGGGGCTGAGGCGCCTCGACCTTTACCTGCAGTTCGATCGAGCGCTTTCGGAAGACGAGCTCAGCACCTTTCGCGCCCAGGTCGCGCGTCGCGCACATGGAGAGCCTGTCGCGTACGTGGTCGGCCATAAGGAGTTCATGGCGCTGGACTTCGAGGTGACGCCGGCGGTGCTGGTGCCGAACCCCGACACAGAGCTGCTGGTGCAGCTGGCGGTCGCGCGGGCGCGCGAGGCGGGGCGGCCTCTCCGGGTTGCCGATGTCGGCACCGGGAGTGGATGCATCGCGATTGCCGCCGCGCACTACTCGCCGGACATGGAGGTGTGGGCGAGCGACATCAGCAGCGAAGCTCTGGAAGTGGCCGCACGCAACGTGGCCAAGAACTCGCTCGAAGCTCGCGTGCACCTCGGGTGCGGCGACCTGATGACCCCGATGCCGGGCACTTTCGATCTCGTATGCGCCAACCTCCCGTACCTGGCGGCCGATGTGCCCCTGCCCGCGGCGGTGGTGGCACAGCCCAGCGTTGCGCTATATGCGGACGAGGGCGGGGCCGCGCTGGTCATGAGGCTGCTCGAGGAGGCGCCGGCACGGCTGAACCCAGGCGGACGTGTTCTGCTCGAGGTGGACCCGTCGATCCTTCCATCCGTGCTCGAGGTGGCCGACCAGAATTTCGTGGGCCGGCGCGTGCACCAGGACCTCGCCGGACACGAGCGGGTGGTGGAAGCGTGGTCCTGAAGCCGACGCGGTCTGGCCTTACCCGCGCCGCGCAGCTCATCCGCGGCGGCGGGGTCGTGGCGTTTCCCACCGACACCGTCTATGGCCTCGGCGCCGCCGCCGATGACGAGGTCGCCACCAAGCGCGTCTACCGGATCAAGGGCCGGCCCGTCGGATTGCCATTGATCCTCATGGTCGCCGCCGAGTCGCAGCTCGAAGGTTTTGTGCACATCGACTCGCGCACCGAGGCGTACATGCGGCGCTGGTGGCCGGGTCCGCTGACGCTCATCCTTCACGCCAACGGCGGCGGCACGCTGGGCGTGCGAATCCCGAAGCACAAAGTGGCTCTCAACCTGCTTCGGGCAGCCGGGCCGCTGCTGACCACCAGCGCCAACCTGCACGGCAAGGACCCGGCGATGACGGCCGAGGAGGCGGGCGCGCTGCCCGGCCTCGCCGCGGTGCTCGACGGGGGAAGGGCGCCGGGAGGCACGGCGTCGACAGTGCTCGACCTCACCGGCCCCGAGCCTCACGTGCTGCGCGAGGGCGCGATCTTGAGCCCAGAGGTCCTGGGCCCGCCGCCGTCTCACGCGGGCTGACGCAGGTAGCATTCAGCTGATGGCCGCCCCAATCACCACCATGTCCTTTCGGGCCCTGGACAAGGTCGACCCCGACATCGCCAACCTCATCCGCAAGGAGTACAAGCGCCAGTCGGAGACGCTCGAGCTGATCGCTTCCGAGAACCTGACGAGCCCCGCGATCCTCGAGGCCCTGGGCACGCTGCTGACCAACAAGTACGCCGAGGGCTATCCCGGCCGGCGCTACTACGGCGGGACCGGAGAGGTGATCGACAAGATCGAGTCGCTGGCCGTGGAGCGCGCCAAAGAGCTCTTCGGGGCCGAGTACGTGAACGTTCAGCCGCACGCCGGATCGCAGGCCAACATGGCGGTCTACATGGCGGTGTGCCAGCCCGGGGACAGGGTGATGGGCATGGACCTGTCAGCCGGGGGCCACCTGACCCACGGCAGCCCCGCAAACTTCAGCGGCAAGCTCTACGAGATCCACTCGTACGGGGTGAACCGCGAAACCGAGCTGATCGACTACGACGCCATGGAAAAGCTGGCGGAGCAGGTGAGACCCAAGATGCTGATCGGCGGCTTCTCGGCTTACTCGCGCGTTGTCGACTGGGCGCGCATGCGCCAGATCGCGGACTCGGTCGGCGCCACCTTCATCGTCGACATGGCGCATGTCGCTGGCCTTGTTGCCGGCGGCCAGTATCCGTCGCCGATTCCGCATGCGGAGATAGTGACCACCACCACCCAGAAGACCCTGCGCGGCGCGTGGGGCGCCATCATCCTGTGCCGCAACGAGCATCAGAAGGCGATCGACTCCGCGGTCTTCCCGGGGGTTCAGGGCGGTCCGCTCATGCACGCGATCGCAGCCAAGGCCGTGTGCTTCGGAGAAGCCCTCAAGCCTGAGTTCAAGGACTACGCGCGGCAGGTTGTCGTGAATGCGAAGGCGCTGGCCAAGCGTTTGATGGAGCGCGACCTGCGCCTGGTGAGTGGCGGCACCGACAACCACCTCATGCTGATCGACCTGCGCGCGCACAAGCGGACAGGCAAGCAGGTGCAGGACGTGGCGGACACCGTCGGGATCACCCTCAATCGCAACTCGATCCCTTACGACGAAGCCTCGAAATTCAATCCCAGTGGCGTGCGCGTCGGCACCCCGCTGGTGACGACGCGTGGCATGCGTGAGGCGGAGATGGTCGAGATCGCCGACTGCATCGCGGACCTCATCGAGAGAATCGACGACCGGGCGGTGCTGGACTCGGTGCACGAGCGGGCCCTCGATTTGTGCCGCAGATTCCCGCTCCCGTACGCCTTCGACTGAGCTGCATGCACCAATCCGCCCTGTTGACGCCAAAGAAGCCACCCGCGTCTGGCGGCCAGGCGAGTTTGGATCAAGACGTGCGGAACAGTTCCTAGATGAGCGACTTCTTCGGGGGCAACGCCCTCCACAACCTGCAGGAGCGACTGGGCCCCGGATTGATGCCGCTGATCGTGGCCTTCGTCGTGTGCGCGCTCGCCGTGCCTTTGATGATCTGGGTGTCGCGCCGGACCGGGATGATCGCCCAGCCGGGCGGCCGCCACGACCATCCAAAGCCGACGCCGTTGCTGGGTGGCATCGCGATGTACGTGGGGTTCGCCGTGGCCCTGATCCTGTTTCTGCCTCACTACAAAGACACACTCGGGGTGCTCGTGGTCACGGGGCTCGCCGCGGTGCTGCTGCTCGCCGACGATCGGTGGCAAGTGCGCGCCGCGATCAAGGTCGGCATGCAGTTGTTCGTCGCGCTCGTAGCGATCGTGCTGTTCGGTTTCAAGATCGCGTCTTTCGGCCTTCCGGGTGAGCAGCTCGTGCAGCTCGGGTGGCTGGCCATCCCGATCACTCTTTTCTGGCTGGTCGGCATGCAGAACACGGTCAACCTGCTGGACGGGGTCGACGGCCTGGCCGCCGGGGTGGTGCTGATCGTGGCGGTGACCCTGCTGCTGGCTGCCGCCGGCCTCAGGCAGGTGGCGTACGTGCAGCTGGCGGCTGCCCTGGCCGGAACCTGCGCCGGTTTCCTGATCTTCAACTTCCATCCAGCCCGCATCTTCATGGGTGACTCGGGTGCTCACTTCCTCGGGGCGGCGCTGGCCCTGGTCTCCATCGTGGGGGTCGCCAGAGTTGCAGTCGCGTTCGCCTTGGTCGTCCCTGTCCTGGCGCTGGCCCTGCCGATCGGCGACACGGCTTGGGCGATCTACCGGCGTCGCCGGCAGGGCACCTCGGTCGCGATGCCCGACTTGAGCCACCTGCACCACCGGCTCCAGAGGTTCGGGTTGGACCCGCGCCAGACTTGCTACGTCTTTTACGCAGCGAGCGCGCTGCTCGGTGCCGTCGGCCTGACCCTTTTCGGGCACGGCCGCATCCTGGCCGTCGTTGTGGCGACCTCGCTGGCCCTGGCGTCGACAGTCGCGGCAGACCTCCTCCAGAAGACGGGATGGCGGGTGCGCGTGCCTTACCTCCGCACCCTTCTCGGTTAGAATTCGGCCGGGCATGCCGCCCCCCTCGAATCCACCAACAGGGTCTGACTTGGCCGGAATCGGGATGTATTTCGCGGCCTCTGCCCTGCTCCCGATCATCGGAGGCGCACTGCTGGACAGCTGGCTGCATACAGCCCCTGTATTCGTACTGGTGGGACTGTTCGTCGGACTCGCGGCCGGAGCCGCGGCGATTTGGGTGAAGTTGAGGGGGTTTGTCAGGTGAAGATGGCGGACGTGCTTCGCGCAAGTGCCTTGACGTCCCTATTCCTGGCCGCTATCAGCATCGGGATCGCAGCCACCATCGGCGAGCTCTCGGTCGGCTTGGGGTTAGCGGCCGGCATGGCGATCGGTTCGTGTAATGGATATCTAATGGTTGCGACCATCAATCAGCGAGCGCCTTTTGTAGCGGCAAGCGCCTTCCGGCTTGTCCTGCTGACCGGAGCGGCCCTGATGGTCGCGACAACTCTCCACTGGTCGGCCTGGGCGGTGGCGCTGGGCGTCGGCATCGCCCAGCTCGTGATGACGGCCGCAGCCGTGCGTGAGGGCCTTCGGTCGTGGTGATGGCGGAGGGAGGTTTCGGCACGCACCCCACAGTGGATCTTGGTTGCGGCACTCTGTGCACGTTCAACTACGACAGCCTTATCTCGAGCGCGGTGGCCGTCATCGCCACCCTAGCAATCGCGTTCTGGCTGCGGTCAAAGTTACGAGACGGCGAACCTGGCAAGGTGCAGGCGATCTTCGAGCTGGGCTACGACCAGGTTCGAGGTCTCATCAAAGACATCGTGGCGGAGGATGCGATGTTCATCATCCCCCTTGGGATGACCCTTTTCCTATACATCCTCATTGCGAACTGGATCGAGGTATTCCCTCTCGCATTGATTCCAATTCTTCACGGTGCTAACGCCGACTGGAATCAAACCCTGGCAATCGCGGCGATCGTGATCGTCGTGGTGCAGTGGTACAGCTTCAAGGTGCTTGGCGTGCGAGGTTTTTTCATGCGCTACACGCGACCGTTTGAGCTACCGCTTTTGGCACGAGCAGCGTTTGTCCCGTTGAACATTCTCGAAGAGGTGACCAAACCGCTAACGCTCTCGTTGCGTCTATTCGGCAACATCTTCGCGGGCACCGTAATGATCGCGCTCATTGCGGGTTTTGGAACCCTGGCACTACCAGTGGTAGGAACCGCCGGCGGTACCGTAATCGGCACCGCCCTACTGCTTTTGTGGAAGGCATTCGACGTTCTATTCATCGGCCTGCTCCAGGCCTTTATTTTCATGCTGCTAACCGTCATCTATTTCGGCGCGGCCCGCGAGGGCATAGAACATCAACATCATTAGGAGGAAGCGATGACTGATCACGGTATCGAGCTTGCGGGAGCGCTCATTGCATTCGGTTTGGCGCTCGGCGGCGGGGCTATTGGCGCTGCCATTGGTGATGGCCTTGCCGGCAATGCCTTCATAACCGGGATTGCTCGGCAACCGGAGGCCCAGGGACGGATGATCATCTGGCTTGGCGCGGTTGTCGGCCTGGTTGAGGCGATGTACTTCATCAACCTTGCGTTCGGGTTTGTCTTCCTTTCCAACGTGCATTAGGCCGGAGGACTTCATCTGATGCTGTTTCTCGCGGGCGTGGCAGGTGTCATCGACCTCAATGGCACCGTGATCGTTGAGCTGATCACATTCCTGATCATGCTCGCGATCCTCGCCCGTTACGTCTACCCGGAGCTTGTGAGACGGGCTGAGGCCCGACAGAGAGCCATCGCAGAGCAGTTGAGAGAGGCCGAGAAAGCCCGCATCGAGGCGGAAGAACGTCTCAAGAGTGCCGACGCCCAGCTCAACGAAGCTCGCAAAACCGCGCGCGATCTCATCGAAGCCGCCACCAAGTCGGCGGATCAGTTGCGTCAGGAAATGCGGCACAAGGCCGATGAGGATGCAAGGCGAACCGTCGAGGCGGCGCGCAAAGAAATCGAGGCCGAGCGTGATAGGGCGGTGAGATCCGTTCGGAACGAAGTCGCCGGGCTGGTCGTGGCGGCGACCGAGAAGGTCATCGGCGAGACCCTCGACGCAGGCAAGCACAAGCAGCTCATCGAAAGAGCGATAGCCGAGGTGGCTAGTGGCGACGGCAGCCGCTAAGCGATACGCGCGAGCGGTTTTCGAACTTGCCACCGAGGAGGGGCAAATCGAGGAGTGGGGCGAGCGCCTGGCAACCGTTCGCGACCTGCTGTCCGAACCGGCAGTCGCCGCGGTTCTCACCAACCCGACGATTCCAGTCGGCCGCCGCATGGAGCTCATCTCGGACACGCCCCACGTGCTCGATCCGCAGGCGACCAACCTGGCGCGACTACTAATCGAGTCGAGTCGCGTCAAGCAGGTCTCCGGCATCGTCGAAGAGTTCGAGACGCTTGCCGACGCTGCCGCCGGGCGCGTGCGCGCCACCGTGACGACGGCCGTCGAGCTTGACCACGACGAGCGCGACAAGGTCGCGGATCAGCTGTCCAAACGCCTGGGCAAGGAAGTCCGGATGACAGTCGTGGTCGACAAGAGCATCCTCGGCGGGCTCAAGCTCCAGTACGGCGACCACCTGATCGACGCCAGCGTTGCCACCAAGTTGCAGCAGTTGCGCCGCCGGCTGGCGGACGCATCCTAGGGGGAAGAACCAAGTGGGTATCAGCACGAAAGAGATTTCCGAGGTCATCAGGGAACGCCTGAAGGACTTCGACGCCAGCCTGGTCGCGACCGATGTTGGACGCATCGTCGCCACCAGCGACGGCATCGCCCAGATCTATGGCCTCCAGAACGCGATGGCGGGCGAGCTGCTCGAGTTTCCGCACGACACCTTCGGCCTGGCGCTGAACCTCGAGGAAGACCAGGTGCGCGCCGTCATCCTCGGCGATTACGGCCACCTTCATGAGGGGGACGAGGTGCGCACCACCGGCCGGCTCCTCGAGGTGCCGGTGGGGGAGGAGCTGATCGGCCGCGTCGTGAACCCGCTCGGCCAGCCGCTGGACGGCAAGGGTCCGATCAAGACCACCAAGACGATGCCGATCGAGAGGATCGCCCCAGGCGTCATCACTCGCAAGCGTGTTGACAGCCCCGTGCAGACAGGCATCAAAGCGATCGACGCGATGATTCCGATCGGCCGCGGCCAGCGCGAGCTGATCATCGGCGACCGCTTCACCGGCAAAACCACAGTCCTGCTCGACACGATTATCAACCAGAAGGGCAAGGACCTCATCTGCGTCTACGTCGCGATCGGCCAGAACGCCGCCTCCATCGCGCGCGCCACCGCGACGCTAGAGGAGAACGGCGCGATGGACTTCACGATCATCGTCGCGGCCACCGCGTCGGATGCCGCATCGCTGAACTTCATCGCTCCTTATGCCGGCTGTGCGATGGGCGAGTACTTCATGGAGCAGGGCAAGGAAGCCCTGTGCTGCTACGACGACCTCACCAAGCAGGCGTGGGCGTACCGCGAACTCTCGCTCAACCTGCGCCGCCCGCCCGGTCGCGAAGCCTATCCCGGCGACGTGTTCTACCTCCACTCAAGGCTGCTCGAGCGTGCGGCGAAGATGAGCCCGGCCAACGGCGGGGGTTCGCTGACCGCGCTGCCTGTCATCGAGACGCAGGCCAACGACGTGTCCGCCTTCATCCCGACCAACGTGATCTCCATCACCGACGGGCAGATCTACCTGCAGGCGGACCTGTTCAACGCGGGCCAGCGGCCGGCCCTGAACGTCGGCATCAGCGTGTCGCGCGTCGGTGGCGACGCCCAGACCAAGGCGATGCGCCAGGTCGCCGGCCAGCTGCGCCTCGACCTCGCCCAGTATCGGGAGCTGGCCGCCTTCGCCCAGTTCGCGTCAGATCTCGACACGCAGACTCGCAACCAGCTGGAGCGGGGCGCGCGCCTGACCGAGCTTCTCAAGCAGGACAAGTATCAGCCCGTGCCGCTGGCCGAGCAGGTCGCCGTGATCTACGCCGGCACGCAGGGCTTCCTGGACAAGGTGCCCGTGGCGCGTGTGCGCGAATGGGAGGCGGGCTTTGTTCGCTTCCTCAAGAGCGAGCAGAAGGAGCTGCTGGACGCGATCGAGAAGCAGAAGGCCCTGGACGACCCGCTGTTCGAGAAACTCAAGGCCGCGATCTCAACCTTCAACCACCAGTTCGGAGTCGAGGAAGCCAAGCCGGCTCCGGACAAGGGTGGCAAGGCAGCCGACGCTGCCAAGCCGGGCGACAAAGCCCAACCAGAGGCGCAGGCTCAGGCGGCGCCGCCGGTAGCGAAGGTGGAGTCGCCGGCTCCCCCAACCGAGACGAAGGCAGCCGCCGCGGCAAAAGTTGAAGAGGCTCCGGCGGAAGCCGACCCTGACGCCGCCGCACGGCCTTCTCAGCTGAATCAGATCCGCGCCGCCCTTGCTGAGACAACACCAGACCCCGAGACGAAACCCAAACGGCCCAGAAAGCCAAAGGCTCCCTAGTTGCCTGCCTTCAGGGACATCGTCAGGCGGATCGACTCGATCAGGAACACGCAGAAGATCACCAAAGCGATGCAGGTGGTCGCTGCGACGCGCCTTCGGCGCGCGCAGGCCGCGGTTCAAGCGACGAGGCCCTACGCCGAGAAGATGGTCGAGGTGCTCCAGACCACGGGCGAGCGCGCCACCGAGTACAAGCACCCGTTCCTTGTCCGTCGCGAAGGCAAGCGCGCCGTGATGATCCTCGTGACGACCGACAAGGGCCTATGCGGCGCCATCAACGTCAACAACATCCGCGCCGCCACCCGTTACATGAACGAGCACCACACCGAGGGGCAGCGCTACGTCACGATCGGACGCAAGGGCCGCGACTTCCTGCTGCGATACCGGCGCGAGGTCATCGCCGAGGTGAGCGGCGTCTCGGACCGTCCGACTGTCGCCGAGATCATGCCGGCGATCACCGTCGCGCTGGAGGAATACAGCAAGGGCAGGACTGACGCCGTGCTTCTCTGCTACTCGAAATGGATCTCGACCATGAAGCAGGAGCCGGTGGTCACGGTGCTCATCCCGGCGGAGATCCCGGGACGAGGCGAGGAGAGCAAGGGCCCGCGGGCTGATTACATCTACGAGCCCGACCCTGAGTCCGTGCTGGACGGCCTGCTGCCCCGCTATGTGGAGACGCAGGTCTTCCAGGCGGTGCTGGAGAACAAGGCCAGTGAGTACTCGGCCAAGATGATCGCGATGCAGAACGCGACCAACGCCGCCGGCGACCTCATCGACGCCTTGACGCTCTACGCGAACAAGGTGCGCCAGGCCGGCATCACCACTGAGCTGATGGAGATCGTTAGCGGTGCCGAAGCGATGCGGGCTTCGAGCTGAGGGAGATAACACACATGGCCAAGACCAAGCACCCGACGCACGACAAGAAAGGTGAGAAGAAAGATTCGAAGGAAGGGCACGTCAGCCAGGTCATCGGCGCCGTGGTCGACGTCGAGTTTCCGCCCGGAGAGCAGCCCGAGCTGTTCGAAGCGCTCGAGGTGACGACCGGCGACGGCCGCGTGGTCGTGCTCGAGGTCGAAGGCGCGATCGGGGACAACGTCGTGCGCACCATCGCCATGGATGCGACAGATGGTTTCCGCCGCGGCGATCCCGCCAGGGCGACGGGCGGACCGATCTCAGTACCCGTCGGCGTCGAGACGCTGGGGCGCATGTTCAACGTGATCGGCGCGCCGATCGATGATGAGCCGGCGCCAGAAGGGGTCACCCGCTGGCCGATCCACCGCCCTGCGCCGCCGGTATCGGAGCAGCAGGCCAAGGTGGAGATACTCGAGACGGGGATCAAGGTCATCGACCTCATCTGCACCTTCGCCAAGGGCTCGAAGATCGGCCTGTTCGGAGGCGCCGGCACTGGCAAAACGGTCATCGTCCAGGAGCTGATTCGCAACATTGCCTACCAGCACAAGGGCCGCTCGGTGTTCGCCGGCGTGGGTGAGCGCACGCGCGAAGGCAACGACATGTATCACGAGATGCAGGACGCGGGCGTGCTCCCGCAGACCGCCCTAGTTTTCGGCCAGATGAACGAGCCGCCGGGCGCTCGCGCACGCGTTGGTCTCACCGGCCTGACCATGGCCGAGTACTTCCGCGACGCGGAGGGCGCCGACACCCTGCTGTTCATCGACAACATCTTTCGCTACCTGCTCGCGGGCTCTGAGGTGTCGGCCCTACTCGGGCGCATGCCATCCGCCGTCGGCTACCAGCCAACGCTGGCGACCGAGATGGGCGAGCTGCAGGAGCGCATCACCTCGACCAGCAAGGGATCGATCACCTCGGTGCAGGCTGTTTACGTGCCTGCCGACGACTACACCGATCCTGCCATCCAGACTGTGTTCGCCCACCTCGGCGCCACCGTGCGGCTCGAGCGGTCGCTGGTCGAGATCGGCATCTATCCCGCCATCGATCCCCTCGGATCCTCGAGCCGTTTCGTCGAGCCCTCGATCGTCGGGCAGGAGCATTACGACGCCGCGCAGGGCGTGAAGAAGACGATGCAGCGGTACAAGGACCTACAGGACATCATCGCCATCCTCGGCATGGAGGAGCTGTCGGAAGACGACAAGCAGGCGGTGTCGCGGGCTCGCAAAATCCAGCGGTTTCTTTCGCAACCGTTCAACGTCGCGCAGCGGTTCACTGGCCGCGAGGGTAAGTCGGTGCCGATTCGCGAGACCGTTCGTGGGTTCACGGAGATCCTCGAAGGCAAGCACGACGACCTGCCGGAGCAGGCGTTCTACATGGTCGGCACGATCGACGAGGCGCGGGCGCAGGGCGAAGAGATGAAAAAGAAGTCGGCTTCATAGTGAAGTACTTGCTTCGGGTCGTCAGCGTCGAGCGAAGCCTGTTCGAGGGCGAGGTCGAGTTCATCATCGCGCGCGGCGCTGATGGCGAGCTCGGCGTCCTTGCGCGCCACGCGCCGCTCATGACGATCCTCAAGCCAGGACCGCTGAGGATCCAGGAGACATATGGGGGAGAGGAACAGGTGCTCTTTGTCGGGGGCGGCTTTCTCGAGGTCCTTCCTGACCGGGTGACCGTCCTCGCCGACATCGCCGAGCACGCCGAGGAGATCTCGGTCGAGCGCGCTGAAGAGGCGCGTCGCCGGGCTCAAGAACGGCTGGCCGGCACGCTCACGACGGCGGAAGAGACCGAGTTTCAGCAGGCGCTGGCGATGGCCGAAGCGCGTTTGCGGTTGGCCCGGGCGCGTCGCGGCTAGCGCGCTCCAACCGTTACCGTAGAAATCGATGACCGCGCCGACGCCTCGACACGACCACGTGCTTCGCATCACTGGTGGTGCGCAGCTCGCTGGTGACATCTGCGTTGCCGGCTCGAAGAACGCCGCGCTGCCGGAGATGGCTGCCGCCCTACTGACGACAGAACCCGTCCGGCTCAACAACGTGCCGCGTGTGACCGACACCGCGCTGATGGGCGAGATACTCACCGGGCTGGGCGGGCGGGTCGAAGGCGACAGCTCTCTCATCCTCAAGACCGGCCTCGCGCAGGACAACCACGTGCCCGACGACCTCGGTCGCCGCATGCGCGCGACGATAGTTCTCCTCGGCGCGCTACTCGGCCGGTTCGGCAAGGCGCGGGTACCCCGACCCGGCGGGGACGACATCGGCGCGAGGCGTTTCGAGCAGCACCTTCGCGGGCTGCGCCAGATGGGCGCGAGGATCGAGGAGACGCAGACCGAGATCGTCGCCGAGGTCGATCGCTTGCGCGGCAAGCGAATCGTTTTCGACCTGCCAACGGTGACCGGCACCGAGAACATCCTCCTCGCGGCGGTGCTGGCCGAGGGTCGCACCGAGATTTTCAACGCGGCGCGTGAGCCCCACGTGCAGGACCTGTGCCTGCTGCTTGGCAAGATGGGCGCGCGCATCGAGGGCATCGGCACCGAGCGCCTGGTCGTAGATGGCGTCAAAGACCTGGGCGGCGCCGAGCACACCGTCATCCCCGACTACCTCGAGGCAGGCACGTACGCGATCGCGGTGGTGGCCGCGGGCGGCGAGCTGCGGCTCGACTGCAGCCGGCCCGAGGACCTGAACGTGGTGCTGCTGAAGCTGGAGCTTGCCGGCGCTCACGTCGAGGCGGGGGACGGCTGGTTTCGTGTTGGCCGCAACCCCAAGACGCGTCTGAAGCCTGTCGATATGTCGACCTGGACCTACCCGGGATTTCCCACCGACCTGCAGGCGCAGTACATGGCGATGATGACCCAGGCCGATGGCGAGACAGTGATCTCGGAGTATGTCCACGAGAATCGCTTCCAGCACGTGAACCAGCTGGCGAAGATGGGGGCGGGAATCAACGTCGAAGGCCGCTTGCACGCGATAGTCCACGGCCCGGCGCGCTTGCGTGGCACCGAGGTCGCAATTCCCGACATCAGGTCAGGCGCCGCGCTGGTGATCGCAGCGCTTTGCGCTGAGGGCGAGAGCGTCCTTCACAACGCATGGCACGTCGATCGCGGGTACGAAAACATGCCGGGAAAATTGGCCTCCGTTGGCGCCAAGATCACGAGCGAGAAGGTCGAAGCGGACCCAGACGGTGCGCACCGCACGTACGAATAGGCAGTAGTTGCTGTCGGGCCTGCACCTAGCTGTCGATGGGTCCGGGCTCGCCCGGCCGCGCGCCGGCATCGGCGTCTACACCCGAGAGATCCTGCACGCGATGGGCGTCGACAGACCCGATTGCCGTTTCACAGTGTTCATGCCACCGGGGGCGGCCTCGCCGACGCCACTTCCCGCCGTCCGATATCGGCCGCTGCCCAACCTGCCTTTGTTCGGGCGGCACGTCCAGTGGCCGGCGCGCATCCGGCGGCTTCGGCCGGATGCCTACTTCGGCCCGGCGGGCGGCCTGCCGCTGGGCAGCGTCGGCTGCCCTTCCGTGATCACCATCCACGACCTCGCCATCTATCTCAACCCCAGCTGGTTTCCCGGCCGCCAGCCGCTGAGCACGCGGCTCGTGGTTCCCCGATCGCTCGCCCGCGCCGACGTGGTCATCGCCGTCTCGAACAACACGGCTAACGACATCAAGGAGCTGTTTGACGTTCCGGCTTCGCGCATCACCGTGGTGCCACATGGCATCTCTCACCTGTTCCGGCCGTTGAGCCACGAGGACCTCGATATCGCACGCGCGCGCCTCCAGCTGCCTGAACGATTCATCCTGTTCGTCGGCACCATCGAGCCGCGCAAGAACCTTGCCACGCTGCTCGAGGCGTGGGCGATGATGCGGGACCGGCCTGACCTCGTGATCGTTGGCTCATGGGGCTGGCTGTATGAGCCGATCAAGGAACAGCTCGAACGGCTAGGCCCACGCGTCCACCACATCGAAGGCCTGGATCCAGCGGAACTGCCGGCCGTCTACAACCTGGCGCGCGTGTTGGCACATCCGGCGTGGTACGAAGGTTTCGGCTTCCCGCCCTTGGAGGCGATGGCGTGCGGCACGCCGGTTGTCGTCTCCGACCGGGCGAGCCTGCCTGAGCTGGTGGGTGAGGCAGGTTTGATAGCGCCGGCGGACGACCCCGACGCGTGGCGAAAAGCGCTGGAGAAGGTGGTCGGCGATTCGGACCTTGCGTCCGACCTCAAGCGCCGCGGCATCCTGCGCGCGGCGCAGTTCAGCTGGTCGCGGTCGGCCGACCTCACGTGGCGATCGATCGATCGAGCTATCAGGCCGGCCTAACGAGCGGCGTCAGGCGATCAACTCGCGAACGACCGCGACCACGCCTGCGGTGCATCGGTCCCACGTGAACTGGACTGCCCGTGCTCGTGCCGCGCGCGCAAGCTTTGACCGCAGCGCCTTATCGCTCAGCGCGCTCTGCAGCGCATTGGCGACCGCCTCGGGATTGGCGGGATCGGCGTAGAGGACCGCGTCGCCGCCCACCTCAGGCAGCGACGATGTGCGTGCTGCCACCACCACCTTGCCGCGCGACATCGCTTCGAGAACAGGCAGGCCGAAGCCCTCGTACAGGCTCGGCACCACCACCGCGGCAGCGTGCTTGTACAAAAGCTCGAGTGTCGGTTGGTCGACCCTGCCCAGCACGCGGGCCTTCGGCGATGAGCGCAGGCGTGCGGCGAGCGCCGGGTCGCGTTCCGGGCCGGCGACTGCGAGCGTGACACCTTCCAGCCTCTCGACTGCCGCGAGAGCGGCCGGCTGGTTCTTTCTGGTTTCGATGCGTCCTACCTGGAGCACGAATGTCCCGTCGAGGCCGAGCTCGCCGAGCCGCGATGCCGGAGCGCTCGGTCCGTGGACGGACTCGCCGCCACCAAGCGGCACGACACGAATGCGCTCCGCTTTCATTCCATAAAGCGCGACAAGGTCCGCTTTGGTCGATTCCGAGTCTGCAATCAACAGCGGGCATCGCTGCGCGGCCCACCTTGTCGTCAGCTGAAGGTAGGCTCGCTCGGACGCCGAGTATGCCTGTGGGTGGCGCTCGAAAGCCAGGTCATGAACAACCGTCAGCGCTTTGCCCGGCCACGCAAACGGGATCACGTGCGAAGGGACGAAAAGCAAGTTTGCGTGCTCACGTGCCAGCGCCAGTGGAAGGCGCACCTGCGACCAGAGTCGGGGGAACGGCGTGACCATCACGTCGACGCCCAGGCCGGCGCGAGGCCTCGACGCGAAGAACCGCCAGCGCAGGTCCGGCGCGGCAGCCTCCAGGCGCGAGCCGACCTCGCGAGCGTATACCTCGGTGCCCGTAACCACCTCGCGGGTCGCGGGGTTCATGTCTACGGCTACCGTCCTGGTCAGCAACCTGCGAATGATAATCACCCCAATGAGCCACGTCCGCGTTCTCGGCGTTCGGGTCGACTGTCTGGACATGGCAGCCGCGTTGACCCGTATCGAGCAGCTCGCGGACGATGGCGGCCACCACCTCGTCGCCACCGTCAATCCCGAATTCGTGATGCGGGCGAAGGCCGATCCCGAGTTCGCGCGCGTGCTCGAGTCCGCCGATCTTTGCCTGGCCGATGGCAGCGGAGTCGTGTGGGCGGCTCGACGACAGGGCTGCACGATGCGCGAGCCGGTGACTGGCGTCGACATCATTCCGCCCGTGGCCGCACTGTGCGCGCGGCGTCACTTCGGCATCTTTCTGCTTGGCGCCGCACCGGGCGTAGCGGACGACCTCGCCAACCGGCTGCGTTCTGAACATCCGGGTCTCGACGTTGCCGCCCACGCCGGCTCCCCCGATCCTTCGGCCGACGCCGAAAGCCTCGCCCTCATACGCGCCCACCAGCCACAGGTGCTGCTGGTGGCTTATGGCCACCCCAACCAGGAGCTGTGGATCGACCGCATGCGCGACTCGCTTGGCGTCGCGGTCGCGATGGGCGTGGGCGGTTCCTTTGACTACCTGACGGGGCGCATTCCCCGCGCTCCGGCGTGGATGAGGCGCGCTGGGCTCGAGTGGCTTTTCAGGCTGGTGCGGCAGCCCTGGCGAGTCCGCCGCATGGCCGTGCTTCCCATCTATGCAGTGCGGGTGCTGCGGAACACCTAGCTACGATTCGCAGCCATGGCCGGAGAATCTGCGCCCGCGCTGAGCATCGTCATCCCCGCGTATAACGAGGAACAGAGGCTGCCGCGCACCATCGAGCAGATCGAGCGCTACCTCAATGCCCGGCCGCTCGACTACGAGCTGATCATCGTCGACGACGGCAGCACCGACGGCACCCGGCAGGTGATGGACGCCGCCGCCGCTCGCAACCGCAGGATTCGGCTGGAAGCACTGCCCGCGAATCGTGGTAAGGGAGGCGCGCTGAAAGCCGGCGTGGCGGTCGCGCTTGGCGAGGAGGTGCTGGTCACCGACGCCGACCTCTCAACTCCAATTGAAGAGCTGGAAAAGCTCGACGCCGCGATCAAGGCGGGCGCCGGCGTCGCGATCGCATCGCGTGCGGTGCGCGGGTCGCAAATCGAGATGCCGCAGCCGGTGTACCGGGTGCTCATGGGCAAGGTGTTCAACCTCATCGTCCAGGCGGTGCTGCTGCCCGGCATCTGGGACACGCAGTGTGGGTTCAAACTCTTTCGGGCCGATGTGGCAAAGCCCGCCTTCGCCGGCCTGACCACCGACGGATTCGGCTACGACCCCGAGGTCCTCTACCTGGCCAAGCGCAGAGGCGTGAAGATCGTGGAGGTGCCGGTGGTGTGGCGGCACTCGGCGCCCACCAAGGTGCTGCCGATCCGGAGCTCGATCGACATGTTCAAGCACGTGGTGAGGGTCAGGTTCAGCCGGTGAGCGTGGGGGAGAGCAAAGCCCCGCCAACCGAGGTGCTCGTCGTGCTGCCCACGTTCAACGAGCGGCTGAATCTCGAGCAGGTGGTGGCAGGGGTCAGACGGCTGGGCCACGACGTCCTGATCGTCGACGACGCCTCACCGGACGGGACCGGCGAGCTGGCCGCCGGTCTTGCCGCAGCGGACCCCGGCATCCGTGTCCTGCACCGGCCTCGCAAGCTTGGTCTCGGCAGCGCATACGAAGACGCTTTCAGGATCGGCCTCGCCGGAGGTTCGAACCTGTTCGTGGAGATGGATGCTGATGGATCGCACCTTCCCGGCGACCTCGACGCGATCGTCTCGGCTGCCCGTGCCTGCGGGGGCTTGGCGATCGGCTCCCGCTACATCCAAGGCGGCGAGGTCGTCGGCTGGCCCTTCCACCGCTATCTCTTGTCTTGGGCGGCCAATGTCTACTGCCGGCTCTTGCTGTGGCTCCCGACGCGCGACTGCACCTCGGGCTATCGCTGTTACACACGCGAACTGCTGAATCACATCCAGCTCGACGACGTGGTGTCGCAGGGCTACTCCTTTCAAATCGAAATGGTCTACCGTGCCCGCAAGCTGGGGTACCGCGTGGTCGAGATGCCAATCCGTTTCGAGGACCGGGTCGCGGGTGCATCGAAGGTGTCCCAAGGGGAGGTGCGCAGAGCGCTGTTGACGGTCCTGCGTTTGAGCGTGAGGCGATGGACGCGAAGCCAGTAGAAAGCGCGAGCTACAGCCCGACCTGGTCGCTGCGCGACTGGAGAGTCCCGCTGCTGACCGGGCTCGCCATCGCCGTCGTCACCACGATTCCGTACCTGTACGCATATGCGGTGCAGCCGCACGACCAGGTCTTCATGGGTTTTTTCTACCTGGGGGACGACGCCAACACCTATCTCGCCAAGATGCGACAGGGCTGGGAGGGCGCGTGGTCGTGGACCAACCGCTACACCACCGAGTCCAGCCCGCCGGCGTACCTCTTCATGTTCTGGATTTTCCTTGGCCACGTCGCCGCTCTATTCAACCTGCCGCTGATCGTCGTGTTCCACCTCGCGATGGTCGCTGGCGCCTTCGCTCTGATGGCGGCGATCTGGGCGTTCGTCAACCACTTCATCGCGGACCGTTCAGCGAGGCTCTTCGCGTTCTTCTTCTGCGCGATCGGCCTGGGGATGGGCTACGTGATCCAGGCGCTCGGCCATCCGGTGATCTTCGGCAACGTGACGGACACGCTCGACTGGCGCATGCCGGAGCTGACGGCCTTCTATTCGGTCCTGGCGCTGCCGCACTTCGCGTGGTCTGGCGTGTTCGCGGCCGCCGGCACCGTGCTCACGCTCAAAGCGATCCAGCGCGGGAGCCTCACCCTCGGGGTCATCGCCGGGCTGTGCTGGCTGGGTCAGGCCTCGATCCACCCGCAGATGCCCATCCTCATGGGCGGCGCGACGGCGGTGGCGTTGCTGATGCGTCCCGCTTCGCCGCGCGGGTGGCTCGCGGCCATCGTCGCATTCGCGATACCGGCACCCTACATCCTTTACTGCTACCTCGCTTTCATCGGCAACCCGCAGGTTGAGAGGTGGACCTTCCACTCGCAGAACGCCTTGCCGCCCGAGGCCTTCAGCCTGTTCTTCGCGATGGCGCCTCAGCTGCTGCTCGCGCTGACCGGCTTGCCTGTGGTGCTCAGACGGCGGAGCCGGGAGGACATCTTCCTGATCGCGTGGCTCGTGCTACTGGCGGCCATCCTTTATCTGCCGAACCCGGCGGGTGACCTGCGCCGGCGGTTCCTGGACGGCATCTACCTCCCGCTGACGGTGCTCGGGGCCATCGGCCTCTTCGAGACGATCCTGCCTCGGCTGCGGAGCGCCAGAGCGCACGCGCTCATTCCTTTCTCCTATGTCGCATTCACCGCGATCGGCAGCGCGTTCTTGGTCCTCGCGCCGATGTTGATTGCAACGCAGCCGCAGTACTCGGTGCCGCGAACCTGGTTTGACGGCCTCAACTGGCTAGGGAGCCATCCCTCCGGTATCGTCCTTTCGATGCCGGGCGTCGGCCTCTTCGTGCCCGCCTACAGCTCGGACACCGTGTTCGTCGGCCACTACGACGAGACCTTCGACTACGTGACCAAGACGCAGACGGCGCTTGATCTGCTGACCGGGAAGACGGACATCGTCCAATTCGACACCGCCAACCACATCAGGTACGTGATCTGGACCGCCGACCTGCCAACACCGCCGCCAACCGTGCTCGGTCCGCCGGCGTACGACTCGCCGAACTTCAAGATCTACCGGATCTACTGATCAGCTCGTGCCGCGGGCACCGTCACCGCCCGGCCATACGGGCACCGATGATCCTGGTTCGCAAAAAGGCACCAGCCAAAAGGGGTCTCGTGGTCGTATCGGCGCATCAGCCTGCCCTGACAAAGATCGTCGCCACCTTGTCCTGGTAGGCAATCTTCCAGGCCGGCTGCGTCTCCAGCACGTTGGACAGCGCGGCCCCGGTGTTGAAGATGACGTAGTCGACGTGATATTTGTCCAGGATCGCGGTCCAATCGGGCCGCAGGTTCTGGACGTCGTCGTACTCGTTGAGAAGGGGATCGCCCATCAGCTCGGCCTCGCCGAAGATGAACACCTTGCGGTTCGGGTCGGGATAGAACCGGTTGGCCAGGTAGCCGCCCCAGCCGTACTGGTTGTACATGTGCGTTCCCACCTCCGGGTGCGACGCGAGCCAATCCGCCGCCGCTATCGGGTAGCTCGACTGATCGAGCTTGGCCTGCACTGAAGGGCTGATGTCCAGGTCGATCTTGATCGCGGCCACCAGCATGACCAGGACCAGCGCCACTGCCGTGACGACGGCGAATGCAGGCCGCGCCGGCAGCTGGAGCTTCCACCCACGAGCAGCAGAGAGCTCCTTCCAGTAATCCGAGTAGGTGGCGATCATCACCGGCGTCGCCACGGCGACGAACAACGCGATGTGGCGCACCGATTGCAGCGCCAGGCCAAGGGCCGTGATCACCATTAGGAACTGATAAAGGCTCGGCCGCCGCAGCGCGAACCCGGCGATGACGATGAACACCATCGCCTCGAACGGTTTCAGGTAGATCTGGTGGAAGTCGGGCGAGAACCATTCGACGATGAGCTTCTGCTGCGCCACGCTGCCCTGTGTCTCGAACGGATATAGGTAGAGGCTCAAACCGTGCGGCGTGGCGAGGACGGCCACCACCGAAGCGACTGTGATGATGGCGAGGAACCTGACGTGCGCCTTGTGCGCCGGGTTCGAAGGATCCCACGCCCACATCACGATCTCGGACACAAGGGGGACGCCGAGCCATGCGAACCCGATGACCCAGCCGCCGTGAAGGTTGGCCCACGCCACCATCACCAATGGAAAGAAGACGAGGGCGCGGCTGCGGCCGCTGAGGTATCCGTGGAGCCAGTAAAGCTCAAGGCACGAGAGGGCGAAGGTGATCATCTGCGCGCGGGGTCCCCAGATGGGCCACCCCGCCAGGGCGCCGATGGCGATGCCGAGACCGACGATGACAAACGGCTGGCGCCGAACCTGGCGATAGATCAACCAGAACCCGGCCCACGTGATCAACCCGAACGCGATCGCCAATCCGACAGTGCCGGTGGCGGAGTAGGTCAGCCACATCAGGATCTCCGTCAGATACTCGTGGTCGGTCCAGACGTGGTCGGGGACCGTGAACGTGAACAGGTCGTGCGAGGGCAGCTGTCCGTTTTCGACGATCCAGCGCCCGGTCCGCACGTGCCACCAGAAGTCCGGATCCTGGATGCCGGAGATGCAGAGCATGAGGAGAGCCAGCATCACGCCGCCGATCAGCAGCGTCCGGGCGCTGAGCCAGTCCGTCAGGCGCGAGCTGGTGTTCAGATGAGGGCCTTAAGGGGGTTCGGCGCGTAGCGCGGGACGCGACTGGCGTATGCCGGGTACTCGTTCGGGAAGGCGCGCGCGAGAACACCTTCCTCCCAGCGCATGCGGAGCAGCTCACAGATCACGAAATAGAGGACGGCCAGCGCGCTCGGCCAGCCGGCCGTGGCCAGGTTGACCCCGATCGCCGTGACGATCTCGCCGAGGTAAACCGGGTGCCGGCTGAACGCATAGGGGCCGCCCGTGACCAGGCGCCGGGCCTCAGGCACGATCGAGAACGACCGGCGGAGATAAGCCAGTCCCCAGACCGCGTAGGCGAGGCCGGCGGTCGCGATGATGTCGGCCGGGATCACCAGCCAGTCATGGCGCCCGCCGCCGGGCAGGAAGCTCGCGGCCATCGTGGAGAAGGTGCCGGTGAAAGCGATGACGACCACGGCCAACCGGTGGTCGGTGCCCCGGGCCGGCAGCCGGGTGCTGTACAGGACCACCAGCATCGTGAAGTAGGCCAGCGCCAGCAGCTGCTGGAGCACGAATAGATAGTCAAAGAGCCGGTGGATGGAATGGAGGCTCCCCCAGAAGGTGAGCATGTAACGCACCAGGAAAAGGCTGAAGAACATGGCGGGGAGGAGTCGCCCGAAGACCAGCTCCCGCCAGTGGCGGCCGGTGCGCAGCTGAGGTGGCGCGGCAATCGGGAGCGGCCCCTCTGATCGCACATCTTCCTCGACGTCAGCGGCCGCCATTCCCGGCGTCAATCTAACAGCCGGCCCTCGAAACCACCTCACGGACGAGCTTTGCTTAAGGAATTGACCTCCCCGGGGACGCCCCTGTAGGATCACCGCCGCGGATGGCGCCTGGGCCGCAAGAAACCCGGTTAGGGGCCGTCTAGCTAGATAACAGTCCGTACTTCTGGAAAAAGGAGGTGAATGCAATGTTGAGTCTTTACTGGAAGCTCCGCAGTCTTACGACCCGTCAGGAAGGTCAGGGCATGGTTGAGTACGCTCTGATCCTCGTTCTCGTTTCAATCGTCGTCATCGTGATCCTTCTTACGATGGGCAACCAGATCAAGAACGTGTTCTCGAACGTCGTAGCCGCTCTCGGCTAACGAGAACCAAACGTAGTAGCACCTTCAAAAGAGAGCCCCGCAAGGGGCTCTCTCGCTTCGGGGGAGCGATATAGAGACCCCCTCGTTACAATGGCGGCACTCTTGCAGAACACATATTCGGAGGTGACGTAGCACTTTGGCCACCGCAGCACCAGCACGACCCCGACCGGGTGGAGGTCGTCTTTTCATCATCGTCGGCTTGTTATTGGCCTTGCTCGCCGCGGGAGGCGTCTACCTTCTGGGCAGCCTTGGCGGCGGCGGGGTCATTGGGGGCTCAACGCAGACGGTTGTCATCGCGAAGAACCCAATCCCAATGCGTCACCAGATCACCAGCGCCGACCTCGACATCCTCAAGGGCGTCTCCACCAACGTCACCGGCACATACACGAACCCGACTGACCTGGTCGGCCTGATCGCCGAGATCCAGATCAGCAAGGGCGCGGTCATCACGAAGGACATGCTCGCCAAGGACATCGGCCTCGTTCCCGCCGGCGCGGGCCCCGCATTCCTGCCGATCGCCAAGGGTTACGTCGCCATGACGATCCCCACCGGCGAGCAGCAAGGCGTGGCGGGCAACATCACCCTCGATGACTACATCACTGTGATCGCGTCAGCCAGCCTCTCGATATTCGCCACCGGCAAGACCCAGCCGACCGGGCCGCCCAAGGTCGTCAGTAAGACGGTGTTCACCAACGTTCTGGTCATCGGCCTCGGGCCGGCGCACTCGGACGTGGTGCCGGCCAACGGCGCCACCACGGTCGGCGGCACCACGCCCAGCAACGGTGGCCTGACCTCGAGCCTGACGATCGAGATCACCCAGTGCGACGCCGAGTACTTCACCTGGTTTCTCAACAACACCCAGCTCAAGTACACGCTGGAGTCGCCGCAGGACTATGCGTCATCTCCGCCCACCGGCCCCGACACCCAGAACTGCCCGAACGGCTTCGATTCGGCGAATGGTGTCAGCCAGACCGAGGTGGAAGCCAGGTACCATTTCACGGCTCTTTAGAGTTCTTTCCGGCAGCTGAATATGGGTCTTCTGGACAGGGTCAAGCAGAACCAGACGGGCGCTCCGCCCGTGACGGGTCCCGCGAGTAACGGACCTGCAGTCGCGACTGCCCCGGGCGGAGCCACCTCGTACAGCACGTCTTCGGCGGTGCCGAAGGCCCGTCCCACCGACACGGTTCCGCCGCCCGTGGCGACCGCGGCGCGCGTGCCCCAGGCCGGCGACGCGCCGCCCGCGTTTACGGCAGCCAAGGTTCAGATCCACGCCAAGCTGATCGAGCGGTTTGCCGACCAGATCGACTCCAGCAACAAGGTGGGCGTACGCGAGAAGATCGTCGAGCTCGCGGACGAGTACTTCAGGACCACGGCCATGACGATGACCAAGACCGACAAGGAGCGCCTTGTCGACTCGGTCCTGGACGACGTCCTAGGGCTCGGCCCGCTCGAAGCGCTGCTGGCCGACCCGAACATCACTGAAATCATGGCCAACCACCCCAAGCAGATCTACGTCGAGAAGAGCGGCGAGCCCACGCTGTCGGCGGTCACCTTCGAATCCGAGCGGCAGATGCGCCAGGTGATCGACCGCATCGTCAGCCTGGTCGGCCGCAGGGTCGACGAGTCGACACCAATCTGTGACGCCCGCCTGAAGGATGGGTCCCGCGTCAACGTGGTCATCCCGCCGATCGCCCTTAAGGGCCCTTGTCTGACGATTCGAAAGTTCACCAAAGAGAAGTGGGGCCCGACCGACATCGTGAACCGGTTCCACTCGGCCAGCCCGGAGCTGATGACGTTCCTGCGGTCGTGCGTGCGCGCCCGCTTCAACATCCTGGTCTCCGGCGGCACCGGTTCCGGCAAGACGACGCTCCTCAACATCCTCTCGTCCTTCATCCCGGAGACCGAGCGCCTCATCACCTGCGAGGACGCCGCCGAGCTCCAGCTTCAGCAGCCTCACTGGATCCAACTCGAGTCGAGGCCGCCCAATGTCGAGGGCAAGGGCGCAGTGCCGATTCGCGAGCTCGTCAAGAGCTGTCTGCGTATGCGTCCCGACCGCATCATCGTCGGCGAATGCCGTGGCGGCGAGGCGCTGGACATGCTTCAGGCGATGAACACGGGCCACGATGGCTCGATGTCGACCATCCACGCCAACAACCCGCATGAGTGCCTGGTCCGTCTCGAGACGCTGGTGCTCCAGGCCGGCCAGGACCTTCCCTCGCGAGCCATTCGCGAGACCATCGGCGCCGCCATCCACCTGATAGTTCAGCAGTCTCGACTTCGCGGTGGCATTCGGCGCATCGTCAGCGTGGCAGAGATCACGGGGATGAAGGACGGAGACGTCCAGTTCCAAGAGATTTTCAAGTTCAACCAGCTCGGCGTGAATGCCGAGGGCAAGGCCGTCGGGTACCACACGGCGACGGGCGTCATTCCGATGCGCATGGAGCATCTCAAAGCCGAGGGCGAGGACGTTCCGGAGTCGCTTTTCCGTCCCACATCGCAGCCACCACCGGATAAGCTCTACTGACCGTTAGGAGGTCCTGATGTCGACTTCGCTCATATTCGCGCTTCTCGCCTTCGCGGGAATTTTTTTGCTGTTCTTCGGGATCAGCCGTATGCGCCGATCCGCCGGTGGCTCTGAGGACTTCCAGGCGAGGCTTGCCGCGTATGGCGTGACCACAGCAGGCGCCACCACGCTGCCGCCGTCGAGCGGTATCCGGGAGAGCCTGAACCGGATCTTCCAGCCCGCCGCGGACCGCATGGGCCGGGGCGACGCCAAGAAGGGAAAGCCGTCGGTCGCCGAGCAGCTGCTGCGCGCCGACCTCAAGCTCCGCACCTCCGAGTTCTTCATGATTCAGATCGGGTCGGCGGTGCTGTTCATCCTGATTGCCGGCGTGCGGTTCGGCTTCGGCATCGGCAGCATCATCCAGCTGTTCATTGCGGCTGCGATCGGCTACCTGATTCCCGGCCGCTACGTGAAGTACCGCATCGCGCGCCGCCTCCGAGCCTTCAACAACCAGCTCGGCGACACTCTCACCCTGCTGTCAAACGCGATCAAGGCCGGCTATTCGTTCGCGCAGGCCATCGACACGGTCGCCAAGAACGCCGTGCCGCCGATCGCCGACGAATTTGGGCGCGCGGTGCGCGAGATGAACCTCGGCGGTTCGCCTGACGAGGCCCTTCAGAACATCACAAAGCGCGTGGAGAGCCCCGACTTCGACCTCGTCGCCACGGCCTACTCCATCCACCGTACGGTCGGTGGCAACCTGGCGGAGATCCTCGACAACATCGCGTACACGATCCGCGAGCGGGTCCGCATCAAGGGCGAGATCGCCACGCTTACCGCTCAGGCACGAGCGTCAGGCACCCTCATCACCTTCCTGCCGATCGTGCTGGCGGTGTTCATGTACTTCGTGACGCCGACCTATTTCCGGCCCATGTTCCAGAACTTCATCGGCTGGATCCTGATCGCGATCGGCGCCTTCATGATCTTCGTGGGGAACCTGATCATCCGGCGCGTGGTCGCCATCGAGGTATGAGCTCATGAACATGACCCTTCTGCTAGCGGTAATCGTCGGCCTCGGCATCCTGATGATCTTTTACGGGCTGTCCCGCACGCCATCGACCAACACCGCCCAGATGGTCCAGCAACGCCTGCAGGTGTATGGCGCCGGTGGCAGCGACAAGCCGCTGACGATCGAAGAGGTCGAGCTCCAGAGGCCGTTCAGCGAACGGTTCCTGCGGCCGGCCATCGAGCGATTGGGGAGCTTGATGTCCCGCTCGACACCGCAGAAAGCCCGTCAGGACCTCGACAACCGGCTCGAGCTGGCCGGCCGCCCCGGAAACCTGACGCCTGCAGACTTCGGGGCCATCCGCCTGGTCGCGGCCGCGGTCATGGCTGCTGTCGGCCTGGGCATTGGCTTTCTCCTGGGGACGCCCGTCTACCTCGTGATCAGCCTCGCGATCGGAGCCGTGCTCGGCTACTACCTGCCCGTGCTCTGGCTGAAGCAGAAGGTTGACGCCCGCCGCGCGGCAATTCAGAAGGGCCTGCCAGACGCCATGGACCTCCTGGTCATCGCCGTCGACGCTGGACTTGGCTTCGACGCTGCCCTCGCCCGGGTTACCGACAAGTACAAGAACGCGCTGTCGGACATGTTCGCCAAAGTCCTACGTGAGGTCAGCTTGGGCCGTCCTCGGCTCGAGGCCATGGACGAGATGGGCCGCAGCAGCGGGGTCGATGACCTGCACAACTTCATCCAGGCCATCATCCAGTCCGAGCAGTTCGGCACCGGCATCGGCAAGATCCTTCGGATCCAGGCCGACGAGATGCGGCGCAAGCGCCGCCAGCGCGCGCAGGAAAAAGCCGCCCAGGCGACGTTGAAGATGATGCTGCCGATGGTCGGCTGCATCTTCCCGACGCTATGGATCGTCCTCCTGGGACCAGCCGCGCTCATTCTCATGGCGCCAAGGTAAGACCGGAGGCAGTACTGCTCTCGACCCTGCTGCCGAGCATTCCGGCTTGGGAGCTGGTCGTTCGTGCGGTGGTCATATACGTTGCGCTGCTGGTCGCGCTGCGCATCTTCGGCAAGCGAGAGGTCGGTCAGTTCACGCTCTACGATCTGGTTTTCATCCTGCTGGTCGCCAATGCCCTGCAGCCCGCCATCACCGGCCCTGATACCTCTCTGGGCGGCGGGATCGTCCTCGTCCTGGCGCTGGTGCTGACGAACGCAAGCGTCGGTTGGCTGGACCGGTTTCCGCGCTTTCACCGGCTGGTAGCTGCGCCGCCGGCGGTGATCATCAAGGACGGGGAGTATCTGCGCGACGTCATGAAGAAAGAGGGCGTCGACCAGGAGGAGGTCGAGACGGCGATGCGAGAGCATGGCGTCGCCGAGGTCAAGGAAGTGGCGCTGGGGGTTTTGGAGCCTGACGGCAGCATCTCGATAGTGGCCCCGGGAAACGCGACGAGGACGAGGCGAAAGGTGCGGTTCAGTCAGCGATCGCGTTAAGCGTCGAGGAAGTCCAGGGCTGCTTTTTTGAACTCTCCCGAGGGGACCGCTGACATGTGGTTCCTGCCGGCGATGGTGAGCAGCTTCGCCGTCGGGATGCTCTCGATGACCCTGTCGACGTGGGAGACGATGTCGTCCTGGTCGCCGACCACGACGAGCACGGGGTTCTTGATCGCCGCCAGGGCTGCGGTGTCGGGCTTGGGCTGCGGGCCGAGGATGCATGCCGCCAACGCCTCGAGGTCGTTTGACGGCCTCGCCTTCGCAAAGTTGTAGAACGTCTGGGCGACCGGGCTTTCGATCGGGCCGCCGCGCATGGCTTTCGCGATCTGAGGTGCGGCGCGAAACGCGCCGCCCCAACCGAGACCACCAAGCACGACGCGGTCGAGGCGCTTGGGGAAATCGAGCATGGCCTGCACGCCGATCTTGCCGCCCATCGAGTAGCCGAGATAGTCCGCAGTCTCGATTTCGAGATGGTCGAGGAGGCGGCGCACGTCGGCGGCCATGGTCTCGAGGGCATAAGCGGCGGGGTCGTGAGGCTTGTCGCTGCTGCCATGACCTCGGCAGTCGAGGCCGACCACCCTAAAGCCTGCGGTCGTCAGCGTCTCCTGCCACCGTGTGCCCACCCAGTTCAGCTGGTAGTCGGATGCAAAGCCATGGACGAGCACGATGGGTGCGCCGGTTTCAGGACCGTGAAGCTCGAAGTGCAAACGGAGGCCGTCGCTGTCGAAATCCATCGCGCCGTTAGGCTACGCAAGATGACGGGTCGGCGCGCGGTGCACGAGCGATCGGGAAAAGTCCTGGCCGACGACCTCGAGGTCGAGCGATCATTCTTCGGCCGCACAGCGGGGCTGATGTTTCGGCGGCCGCTCGATCCCGGCCAAGGCATGTGGATCAACCCGTGCAACGGGATTCACATGATGTTCATGAGGTTCGCTATCGACGCAGTGTTCCTGGACCGCAAGGAGCGGGTCAAGAAGGTGTATCGCAAGCTTCCGGCCTGGTACGGCGTGGTTTGGTTGGTGTGGGGGGCCGAAAGCGTGCTCGAGCTGCCGCCTGGGTCGACCGCCGACGTCGACCTGAAGCCGGGCGATCAGATCCTTCTGTAAAGGCGGGCTTGACGCCCCGCCCAACTTCCAGGTGTGCTCGCTCGCGTCGTCGACCTCATCCTTCCCCCAGCGATGCGGGGCGTGCCGAACCGTCGGCTCGTGGTTGTGCAAACGCTGCCGTGTATGGATCAGGCACCCCCAGGAGCCCATCTGCGGCGGTGCGGGCTGGAGCTGGAGTTTGCCCACAGGGGCCTGTGGCTGGCGCTCACGGCTGAAGGCCCTGGCATGCCTGCGCTCGGCGGTCGCCGGCGAGGGGCCGATACGAGCTGGCGATCAGGCGGTTCAGGTACGGCTGGCGTCGCCTGGCCGCATCGCTGGCCCTGCTGTTGGCAGAGCGCCTGGTGGTCGAGGGCCTCGCTGGCTGATGGACGCTCGGGGTTCTGCTCCACCGCGACCGCCTCAGGCAGCAAGGGTTCAACCCGGCGGAGCTCCTCGCCCGCGAGTTGCTGGGCCGCCTGGCGCTCACAAGGCCGCCCGGGGCCCTGGTCCGCCTCAGGGCCACCCCGCTCCAGGTGGGGCGTGACCGCCTGTGGCGCAAGGAGAACGTCCGCGGTGCGTTTATCTAGGAAGGGGCAAACCTGGGCGCAAAGCCGGTCATGCTGGTCGACGACCTGCCGACCAGCGGCGCCACGCTCGAGGCTCGCGCGGTCGCGCTCAGGGAATCCGGGTCAGGCCTTGTAATCGGCGTCCCGGTGGCCAGGGTGATCCTGTAAAGGGGCCTCGCTGGGAACTCTGGCTTATAGTGGGTCGGCGTCAGTCGAATGAGCGCACAGGGCGCTCGCGGCCGGTATCACAGCGCGGAGGCTGATTAATGGCAGTTCGGATCCCAGGTATCAATATCGATGAGTACTACCAGCAGCTCGGCCCGATCGAGCCGCTCATTCGTGACGACCGCGTAACCGAGATCATGGTCAACGGCAGCGACCACGTCTACGTCGAGATGGGCGGGAAGGTGGTCCTGACGAACATCAAGTTCACCGACGAGGACCAGCTTCTCAACGTCATCCAGTTCATCGTCCGTACAGTCGGCCGGCGCATCGACGAGCGCCAGCCACTTTGCGATGCCCGACTTGCTGACGGCTCCCGCGTGAATGCGGTCATCCGGCCGCTGGCTTTGAACGGGCCGTTGCTCACAGTCCGAAAGTTCTCCCGCGACCCCTTCCAGGTCGAAGACCTCATTCGATTCGGCAGCTGCAACGAGGCCGGGTTCGGCTTCCTGAAGGCGGCCGTGCTCGCCAAGGCGAACATCATCGTGTCCGGAGGCACCGGCACCGGCAAGACGACCTTCTTGAACGTGCTCTCAGGCTTCATTCCAGTCGAGGATCGCATCGTCACCATCGAGGACGCGGCTGAGCTGCAGCTCCACCAGGAGCACGTGTGCCGGCTCGAGACTCGACCGCGCGACATCAACGGTGAGGGCGAAGTGACCATCCAGCGGCTGGTCATCAACGCTCTGCGCATGAGGCCCGAGAGAATCGTCGTCGGCGAGTGCCGTGGCGGCGAAGCGCTTGACATGCTCCAGGCCATGAACACGGGGCATGACGGCTCGATGACCACCATCCACGCCAACAGCCCGCGCGATGCGCTCGCTCGTCTCGAAACGCTGGTGCTCATGGCCGGTGTCGACCTTCCGGTGAAGGCCATCCGCCAGCAGGTGGCGGCCGGCATCAACATCATCTGCCAGCTCAACCGGCTGCGCGACGGCTCCCGCAAGGTGACTGCGATCTCCGAGATCATGGGCATGGAGCAGGAAGTCATCACCATGCAGGACATCTTCCTGCTCGAGCAGAAGGGAGCCACCGCTGAAGGCAAGGTCATCGCGGACTTCAGGCCGAGCGGCCTGCGGCCCAAGATCCTAGACCGCATCTTCTCCCAGGGCATTCCGCTGCCCAAGGAAATCCTCACCCTGTTCCCGCCACCAGCCGGGTACAAGCCCTCCGCCAAGTAGGCCGGAACCGCCGGCGGCGCAATCGTAGGGGCCGTCCTATACTCGGGTTGTGAAGGTCGTCATGCACGACCGGACCGACATCGTGGGACCGGACCTGCAGGAGTACGCGCAGCGCAAGCTGACGCGACTGGCACACCACTTTGGCAAGGTTGCCGAAGCTGATGTGGAGTTCTCACCGGAGCGGAAACGGACCGGGCTCACGACGGTCCTCTGCCGCATCAACGTCCACGTCGACGGGCGTCGCGCGCCGCTGCTTTCGGCGCACGATAGAGGCGCTGACCCGCAGGCGGCATTCGACCTGGCCTTCGACAAGATCGACCGCCAGGTGGTCAAGCTGAAGGAGAAGCGCACCACTCGCAAGCAGGCGGTGTCGCCGGTCCGTGAGCCGGAGGCAGACGAAGGCAAGGAGAGGGAGACAGAGCCGGAGAGGATCCGGTTGAAGCTCCACCCGGTCTCGCTGCAGGACGCGGTTGCGGAGCTGCAGTCGGACGGGCAGAGCTTCCACGTATTCCTCGACGAGGACTCGGGCATGATCGAGATCGCCTTCAAACGGTCGGACGGGTCGGTGGCGGTTATTGAGCCCGTGGTGCCTTAAGCCTCACGCCCTTCGGTTTGGCGCCGGCCGCTTCCCGGTAACCTAGATCCAGTGCCCAGCCTTGGCAAGCTTTTTGACCCCAACGAGCGCGAGATCAAGCGCCATCTCGCAGTTGCGGAGGCGATCAACGGCCTGGAGCCCGAGCTCGAGGCCCTCGACGACGCCGACCTCCGCGAGCGTTCGGACGCGCTGCGCAAACGCGCCCAGGAGGGCGAAGACCTCGACGATCTCCTGATCGAGGCGTTCGCCCTGTGCCGCGAGGCCAGCCGCCGCACCATCGGGATGCGCCACTTCGACGTCCAGCTCGTCGGGGGCATCGTTCTGCACCAGGGCCGGATCGCCGAGATGAAGACCGGCGAAGGCAAGACTCTCGTCGCCAGCCTCGCCCTGTACTTGAACGGGCTTTCGGGCAAGGGCGTCCACCTGGTCACCGTCAACGACTACCTGGCCCGGCGAGACGCCGGCTGGATGGCCCCTATCTACCACCTGCTCGGGTTGAGCGTCGGCGTGAATGTCAGTTCGACCGGCACGTACCTCTACGACCCCGAATTTGTTGACGAGACCCACGGCGACAAGCGGCTCCAGAACCTGAGGCCGGTGACCAAGACTGAGGCCTACCTCGCGGACATCACCTACGCCACGAACTCCGAGCTCGCATTCGACTATTTGCGCGACAACATGTCGCGCGACCTCGCGCAGTGTGCGCAGCGCACGCTGAACTACGCCATCGTCGACGAGGTCGATTCGATTCTCATCGACGAGGCGCGCACGCCTCACATCATCTCGGGCCAGTCGGACGAGTCGACCGAGAAGTACTACGAGTACGCCCGGTGGGCAGGACGCCTGGTGGAGATCGAGGACTACGAGGTCGACCTCAAGCACAAGTCGGCATCGCTGACCGAGTCAGGCATCGCGAAGATGGAGCGCTGGACCGGCATCCGCAACATCTACGACCTGGAAAACGTGGTGGAGGCGCACCAGATCAACCAGGCGCTGAAAGCGAAGACGCTCTTCCGCCGCGACCAGGAATACCTGGTCAAAGACGGCGAGGTCGTCATCGTCGACGAGTTCACCGGACGCACGATGCCCGGCCGGCGCTGGTCTGACGGCCTTCACCAGGCGGTCGAGGCCAAGGAAGGCGTCAAGGTCCAGCAGGAGCAGAAGACCATCGCGACGATCACGGTTCAGAACTACTTCCGTCAGTACGAGAAGCTGGCCGGGATGACAGGTACCGCACTCACCGAGGCCGAGGAGTTCCACAAGATCTACGGACTCGACGTCGTGATCATCCCCACCAACAAGAACATGATTCGAATCGACAGCCCCGACGTCATCTATAAGACGGAGAAGTCCAAGTTCGAGGCGGTCATCGATCAGATCGCCGAGATGAACAAGGAAAATCGACCTGTCCTGGTCGGCACCGTCTCGGTTGAAAAGTCGGAGCGGCTTTCGCGAATGCTCGAGAAGCGCGGGGTCAAGCACAACGTGCTCAACGCCAAGCAGCACGAGCGGGAGGCGGCGATCGTCGCCGAGGCGGGACAGCCTGGCGCCGTCACCATCGCCACCAACATGGCGGGCCGCGGCACCGACATCGTGCTCGGCAACGGTGTCACCGACGTGGGCGGCCTGCACATCATTGGGACCGAACGCCACGAGAGCCGACGTATCGACAACCAGCTTCGCGGTCGCGCCGGCCGCCAAGGCGACCCGGGGTCGAGCCGGTTCTTCATCTCGCTGGAGGACGACCTGATGAAGATCTTCGGCCCGGCCGCGGACCGCATCGGACGGCTCATGGACACGCTTGAGGTCGAACCGATCGAGCATTCATGGGTCGCCAGCTCGATCGCCGGCGCGCAGAAGAAGGTCGAGGGTATGCATTTCGACGCCCGCAAGCATGTCGTCGAGTACGACGACGTCATGAACAAGCAGCGCCAGATCGTGTACGAAGAGCGGCGCAAAGTGCTCGAGGGCGCCGACACGAGGTCAAACATCATGACCTACGTGCACGACGTCATCGAGAAGGGCATCGAGGCACATTGCGAGAGCCGCCACTCCGAGAACTGGGACATCGAAGGCTTGGTGCGTTACCTATCGGCGTATCTGCCGATCGAGCCCGGTTCACAGGTCCCCGACGAGGTGCTCCTCAAAGGGCGCGAGGCGCTGACCGAGCACCTGGAAGCGGCCGCGGCAGAGGCTTACGACCGCAAGATCGAAGAGGTCGGCGAGGACCTGATGCCGCTGGTCGAACGGGACCTGATGCTGCGGACCATCGACTGGCAGTGGATGGAGTACCTCACGCAAATGGAGCATTTCCGCGAGGGCATCGGCTTGCGGGCTTACGGCCAGCGCGATCCCCTCGTCGAGTACAAGAACGAGGCCTTCGAGATGTTCAACGAGCTCCGCGAGCGCATCCAGGGCTCGATCGTCGCCGGCATCTTCAGGGTGGCCATCCAGCGCAACGCACCGCCCGCGCCGCCGCCGCCCATCGTTCGGCAGGTGCTGGAGAGCGGTCCAGGCGACCCCGACGGCGCCATCGGGACCAATGGGGCGCCGCCGAAGACGCGCAAGGCCACGCCGGTCGGCACTGGCGCCGGCAGTCAGGACCCGGGCGCGAAGCTGGGTCGCAATGATCCGTGCTGGTGCGGCTCGGGCAAGAAGTACAAGCGCTGTCACGGCCAATAGATCGAATTTTTAGGAGCCACCAATGGATGCAGAACTAAGCCCCAACGAGCTTTTGGACCGGATCGTCGAATTAAAGGAGCATCTTTGACCTCGCAGCGAAAGCCAAGAGGGCTGAGCAGCTAGAGCAGCAGCTCGTTCAGCCGGGCGTCTGGGACGATCCCGCGCGTGCCAGCCAGATGGCCCGAGAGGCTGCCGACAACCGCCAGCTCATCGCCAGCTGGGACCGCCTGGAAAAGCGCGCACGAGACCTCATCGAGCTCGACCAGCTGGCATCGGGTGACCCTGAGCTGCAGGAACAGGTGGAGCAGGAGCGAAGGGGGATTAGCGCCGACCTTCGCTCGCGTGAGCTCGACCTGTTGTTCACCGATCCGTACGCGAATCACAACGCCGTGATCACGATCTCAGTCGGGCAGGGTGGAGTGGAGGCGCAGGACTGGGTCGAAATGCTGATGCGCATGTACCTCAAGTGGGCCGAGCGTCATCGCTTCGAGACAGAGATCCTCGAGACGTCACCGGGCGAGGAGGCAGGCCTGAAGAGCGCGACCTTCATCAGTCGCGGGCCCCGCGCGTATGGCTTGCTGCGCTCCGAGCACGGAGTTCACCGCCTGGTACGAATCTCGCCCTTCGACCAGAACCATCGCCGCCATACGTCCTTCGCGCTCGTCGAGGTGATGCCCGAGCTGGAAAGCGCCGATGAGGCCGCCGTGGTCATCAACCCGCAGGACTTGCGCATCGACACGTACAGATCCACGGGCGCGGGTGGCCAGCACGTCAACAAGACCGATTCCGCCATTCGCATCACCCACCTGCCCACGGGCATCGTGGTGACCTGTCAGAACGAGCGGTCGCAGATGAAGAACCGCGAGACGGCGATGAAGGTGCTGAAGGCGAGGCTGTTCCAGCGGCAGCAGCAGGAGGCGGCAGCGCAGCTCGACCAGATTCGCGGCCAGGTCCTGCCCGCCGAGTTCGGATCGCAGATCCGCAACTACGTCCTGCAGCCATACACTCTGGTCAAGGACGTGCGGACGGGCTTCGAGTTCGGCAACGCACAGGCGGTGCTGGACGGAGAGCTCGACCCCTTCATCGAAAGCTATCTGAGTTGGAAATTGAAGCAGAACGGCCCCAAGGACTAGGTCCGGCGCAAAGTCGGACCAGTTGCCTCCCGTTGCCGGGGAGGTGGCCCCAAAGGGGCCGGAGGGGAGGCCCAGGCAAGGTAATCTGCCGGCCTCCGTTACCTAGGTGTTTGGATCATTCCCGCGATTTGGAATCAAAGGCGGCATGCGGTATACTGCCCGCGACTTAGCCGGGCGCGCCCGCAACCGCCCAACGTCACAGCAAGAGTTTCAGCTTATGGTCCTAACACCAGATTTTGACAGCCGGCCCATCATCAGCTTCCAGCACGTGTGGAAGACCTACCCCACGGGCACCGAAGCCCTTCGGGATGTGAATCTTGTCGTACCCGAAGGCGACTTCCTCTTCCTCGTCGGCCCCTCTGGCGCAGGCAAATCCACCCTCGTCCGCCTCCTGATCAGGGAGGAGAAGCCCACCAAGGGCAAGATCTTCGTCGAAGGCGTCGAGCTTGGCCGCATGCAGCGCCGCAAGCTGCCGAACTACCGTCGCAAGATCGGCCTTGTCTTCCAGGACTTCAAGCTCCTGCCGAACCTCACCATTTACGAGAACGTAGCGTTCGCGCTGAGGGTGCATGGCGAGCCGGACCGCCTCGTCGAGTCGCGCGTCGCCGAAGCCCTCGACACGGTCGGGCTGTCGGGCAAGGAACAGACCTACCCCGCCAACCTGTCAGGTGGCGAGCAGCAGCGAGTCGCCATCGCGCGGGCCCTTGTCCACGCGCCGCGTTTCATCATCGCCGACGAGCCCACCGGCAACCTCGACCCCGCGACCGCGTGGGAGATCATGCAGCTCTTCCTCCGGATTAACGCAAGGGGAGCCACAGTGGTGATGGCGACCCACAACCGCGAGATCGTCGACCTCTTGAGGCGCCGCGTGGTCGCGATCGACGCTGGGCAGATCGCAAGAGACGACCGGTCAGGCAGGTATCACGATGAAGTTACGAAACCTCAAATTCGCGCTCAATAGCGCCTGGCAGAGCTTCTGGCGCAACCTCGCCGTGAGCTTGGCCGCGGTGCTGTCGATCACGCTCATCCTCATTCTGGCCGGCGTCAACCTGCTGGTCGGGCACACCTTCTCGCAGGTCGTCGACGGCTTCAGGCTGAAGGTCAGCGAGATCTCGATCAACGTCGCCGACGGCACCCCGCTGCAGACCGTCTACGACTTTCAGGATCAGCTCAAGGCGGATCCGCGCGTGGCCGCCGTGACCTTCATCACCAAGGACCAGGCGCTCGCTAATTTCAAGGCCGATCCCAATAACGCGGTGTTCGCCACCCAGATCAGCGGCAATCCGCTGGACGCCAAGCTCGATGTTCGCGTCGTCGACCTCAAGGATGTCGCCGCCATCGACCTCCTGGGCAGGAGGTGGTCGGGCGTCGACCCATCAGATCCCACCAATTATCAGGGCGACTTCGTCAACCGCATGCTCGAGCTGTCTTCATGGCTTGGCCTGGCGGGGGTAGCGCTGATGGCGATCCTTGTCGTCGTCTCGGTCGTGATCGTGATGAACACGATTCGGACCGCCGTATATCACCGTCGAAAAGAGATCGAGGTCATGAAGCTGGTCGGCGCGACCGAATGGTTCGTTCGCGGGCCGTTCGTCATCGAGGGCATCATGACGGGCCTGATCGCGGCCTCCATCGCGCTGTCGCTTCTCGTCATCGCCTACCAGCCGATGGTCGATCGCTTCCACGCCGACCTGGTCTTCATCCCCCTGTCTTATGACCCCAGCTTCATCGCGTCGTTGGCGCGTGATCTGCTCATCGGTGGAGCGCTGCTCGGGGCGCTGGGGAGCTACATCGGCGTACGCCGTTTCGTAAGGATCTGACGTGAGGCGGTGGTATGCAGCGGTTGTCATCGCGTCCCTGCTGTGGATTCCGACGATCTCGCAGACGGTTTCAGCGATCTACTGCTACAAGGGTGACCCAGCGGCCGTCTACCAGGCTTGTCTCGCGTACAACCAAGGGATCGGAGTCCAGGTCAGCAACCAGAAACAGCTGCAGAACATCCACAACCAGATCACGAACGCCCAGGCCCAGGTCGATGCCATCTATACCCTCGTCACGTCGCTCAACAATCAGATCGCGGCTCAGCAAAAGCTCATCGCCCAGACCCAGGCGAGCATCCTCGCCCTCGACCGCAAGATCAGGCTCGCGGCCGCCGACCTGACATTCCTTCAGGCCAGCTTCAGTGAGCGCGACGCACTGTTGAACGAGCGGTTGAGGTATATCGACAGCCACGGCGCGATCAACTACATCCAGCTCGTGCTGACCGCGAGCAGCTTCAACGACCTCATGAACCGCATGATCGGCGCGCAGCAGGTGGTCGATTCCGACCAGAGTCTTTTGAACCAGCTCAACTCCGAGCGCTCGCAGGTGGTCCAGGCGAGCACGGCGCTGGGTGTTCAGAAAGGCCAGGTGGCCACCCTCTTGAAGCAGCAGAAGCTGACGGTCGCGGACCTACAGAGCAACCAGAACACCCTGAGCCAGGCGCTTGCCTATCAAACGCAGCTGGAGAGCTCGCTGGCCAGCCAATATGCCGTGATACAGGCCCAGCGGGCGGCGATCGATGCGCAAGTGGCGGCGCTGGCGGAAAAGTATCGAAAGGCGGCCGAGAAAGCGGGCGGCGGAACCGGCCAGTTCGAGTGGCCGATGCCGACCTGCGGCCACGGTTGCATCAGCCAGGGATTCGGCTGCAACAGCTACTGGTTCGAGGAGTGGGATCCGGCGTGCCCGTACCCGCACCGCATCCACACCGGCATTGATATCGCGGGCCCGTGGGGCACTCCGATCATCGCCGCGGACACGGGGGTCATCTACTTCTACCCCGGCATCTACGGTTACGGCAACTACATCGTCATCATCCACGGGCACGGTTACTCGACGCTGTACGGCCACCTCTCGTCGTACGCCCACGGGCTGCACAGCGGCCAGATCGTGGTTCGCGGCACCGTGATCGCATACGAAGGATCGACCGGAAACTCGACTGGTCCGCATCTCCACTTTGAGATCAGGGTCAACAACGTCTGGAAGGACCCGTGCATCTGGCTCGGCTGCTGAGATCCCGGTTTTCGCTAGTCTGCTGATATGAAGCTCCGCGCTGCCCGTCTGGGCGGCGCCTTCCTGGTCGTCGCGCTCCTCGGGTTCGTCTCGGGCCTGTATGTGGATCAAGCGTACTCAGGCGCGCCCTTCCTGCCGTACCTGGCGCGGCATTCGGTCGGCAAAATCGACACCACCGAGCTGCAGCAGGCGATCCAGGTGATCCAGGCCAACTACGTCGACAAGAATCTCGATGCGACCAAGCTCTCTCAAGGCACCGTGCAAGGGCTCATCGCCGCGCTCGGCGATCCGTTTTCCGCTTATTACAATCCCGCCGCGTACAAGAAGCTCCAGGACAATCTCCAGGGGCAGTACTCGGGGGTCGGCATCTACCTCACGTTCAGCACCGGTTATCCGGTGATCACCGGCACGCTGCCGGATTCCCCGGCGTCCAAGGCCGGGCTACAGGCCGGGGATCAAATAATCAAGGTCGGCGCGCAGGACATGAACGGAGCCACTGCGGATCAAGCCACGACGGCGATCCAGGGCGCGAATGGAACCAAAGTCATTCTCACCATCCTGCGCGGGACCACGACCATCACGGTGACCATTACGCGGGCAGAGATCACGGTGCCTTCAGTCCGCTCGGCGATGATCGGCAACCAGGTGCTGTACGTGCGCATCTATCAGTTCACCGGGGACACGTCGACCGAGTTCGACGACGCTCTGAAGACAGGTCTCAAGGGTGCGAAGGGCGTTGTTCTCGACCTGCGCGACGATCCGGGCGGGTATGTATCGGCGGCCAACGCCGTCATCAGCGAGTTCGTAGCGAGCGGAGAGACGTTCGAGCTTCGCGACCGCGACGGCAACGTCAACCGCAGCTATGCGGGCGGCGAGAATAGAGCGCCCACGATTCCGCTGGTGGTCCTGGTGAACGGGAATAGCGCATCCGCGTCAGAGATCACCGCGGGGTCCCTGCAGGTCGCCCACCGCGCCAAGCTGGTGGGGACGACGACCTATGGCAAGGGCTCGGTGCAGCTGGACTTCCCACTGAACGACGGCTCGGACATCCACCTGACGATCGAGCGGTGGTACTTCGCGAACGGGGTGACCATCGATCACAAGGGGCTGACCCCCGACATCTCGGTCACGCTCGCCAGCTCCAATGACGAATTTGACGTGACCAAGCCGGCGAATGGCTACGCGAAGGACACCCAGTTGATCGCGGCCCTAAACGCACTCGCTGGGTAGACTGTTCTCCCGGAAAATCGGGCGGTTAGCTCAGTTGGTAGAGCGCCTGGTTTACACCCAGGAGGCCGTTGGTTCGAGACCATCACCGCCCACCACTGCAGACACTTTCCACAGCACGGCGTCGATCAGTCGCGTGACTTGGGCCTGCCTCTCTGGGCGCGGCGTGTAGCCGACGACGCGACCCTCGCGGATGTGGAGGTCCGAAAACATTGTGGCCAGCAGCTCGCGGCGCACAACGCCGTCCCCGGTGTCCCACGCGGTGACCAGGCCGGTGAGCTTCGGATCGATTCGCTCCGGGCCAGCGGCGTCTTCGAGCTCTTTGCGCATACCTTCGAGCCGCTCCCGTTCGGTGCGATAGCGGGCCTCGTCCCAGGCGCCCCACAGAAACAGCTGGTTGAGCCTGCCCAGGCTGCGGTCGATCGACTCGACGGCGCCTTGAGAATCGGCAGGCGGGTTTGAGCTCATCAGGTCGATGCGACGTGCAAAGTCGGCCGGCTGCAATCCCTCCAGCGCCACCAGCAGCGTGCGGGCCCATGGTGCGATGTCTTCTTCTCGCACCCAGCGCTCGGCACAGGCGACGAGCTTCTCGCGTCCGTGGCGGCAGGCGTAATAGACACCCTTTCGCCCGGTCTTGCCGGCGCCGTGGAGGCGGCGCTCACCACAGGAGCAGCGGAGCAGTCCCCTGAAGGCGTACGGGAACTCTTGGCCATGCCTCCGGTGGCCACCGCTTCCTCTGCGTCGGTCTGCCACAGATTGGGCAGCCCTCCACACGCTGTCGCCGACCAGCGCTGGCCAAGCGGCTGGAATGAGCCGACCATGGCCACCGCGCCGTCGACTCTCGGAGAAGGCCGTTCCCGCGTAGGCGACGTTGCGCAGGATCTCGGCGATGCTGTGCCAGTGCCAGGCGGCGCCGCGGGAGCGAGGCAACTTGGGCACGCTTTCGGCGTTGAAGCGCATCGCGATGTCGCGTGCGGTGAACCGACCAGTCGCATACATCTCGAAGACGCGCCGGATCGTAGGAGCGACGTTCTCATCGACCGAGATCGAGCCATCCGGGTTCCGGACATAGCCGCCGGGCACCTGGCCGACCATCTCACCCCGCTGGGTCGCATACCGGTACGCGTCGCGAATTTTCTCGCCGGTCATGCGCCGCTCCATGGCGTGAGCTGCAGCCAGGGTGGTGTATGTGAACTCACCCGTAGGCGAGCGGTCGAATCGACCGTGCACAAAGACAACCTCGATTTCTGACCTCTTCTCCATCAGCGAATAGAAATCCAGGGCATCTGACGTGTTCCGAAAGGCGCGGGACTGGTCGTAAGCCGCGACGACGTTCACGTCGCCACCCTTGATTCGGTCGACCAGCGCCAGGAAGGCCTTGCGGCCCTTGAGCTTGCCGCCGCTGACGTCAAGGTCGCTGAAGACCTCGATCTGATCGCAATCCGCCACAGAGGGCATTGCGCGGCATTGTTGCCCCTGGACCTCGGGCGAAACAGTGCGCTCCCCCTCCTTGGGCCTGGACTGCCGGATATAGATCAGGGCGGTCGTGATGGTGCCCTTTTGCTGGCCGCCAGGAGTCTTGATGGAGTTCACCTGATCGACTCGTGCTTGATGCGACTCAAGCGCGCAGCGGCCTGCGCGACCACTCGAGCAAGGTCGGTCCACAGGAGCTCCATGCCGTCCTCCTGGTCAGCAGGATCCTCGATGCCGCCGCTTCCCGCCGTTGCATCCACGCGTTGCCGCGCCCCCGTTTCATCGCTAGCACGTCGCCGGTCGGGATTGTGACTCAATTCGGGCACGACCGGAGTACTAGCTACAAACGAGGAAGCACAAACGCAATGGAAGGCACGGTGTTACGCGTTCCGTGCCAGCCGTCCGCATACAGTGAGTCCATGTCCGAGGCGAGAACCGTGACGGAGCGCCAGGCCTTGTTCTGTTTTTTGGCGGTCCTCTGTTAGGGGGCGCGGACCGCCAGCAATGAGCTGCATCCGGCTCTCCGCCAGGCGCCGCCGCGCGTGTGGCGATTGCCTCGCCGACGACTCGACCGCCGCGTCGCTTTGGCAATAACCCGACCCATTCGCGCTACGCGTCGCGCGCCCGAGTGCGCGCACGCGCTGAGGGCTGAGCATCGCCAATTGCTCAGCAGGCGTTTGTGGCAAGCCTTCGCCGCCCGTCGGCAACGCCGGCGAGGCGCCGGTACCGATCCCTGCGTTGGCCGCAGACCTAGGTGACATCGTGCTCGATGACGACAGGGAGTGGCGGGACTTCTAAACCACGTCTTGGGACTTCTTCAGACGTCCCAGACGTCCCCAGGCATCCCGACTGCGCTAGTGCGACCCTCAGTCTCATCGGTGTCAGCAAACCAGGCGGAACGGGACGTTCCAACCGCGTTCTAGGACGTTTCGAAACGTCCCAAACGTCCCCAAGACGTCGACGGGCTAAGCGACCCTTGCAACCTAAGTAAGGCATCGCCGTCCAGCACAACAGTCCAGCCGGGACGTTTCAGCGGCGCCTTAGGACGTTTTACCGGCGTTTAGAAACGTCCAATTCGGCCCCAGTGGGCTTGTAGCTGATCCTCAAGCTTCGCGGGCCCGCTGATGCTTGACCAGATGGGAAAAGAACAGAATCTGAGTTCCAAACATGTGGCAACTCGTCCTGACGAGGCTGCGTCGGCGCTGGGCCCTATCGCTGGCTCTCTGGCTAGGCCTAATTGCGTCGATCGGGTTCGCCGGGGCTGCCGCGATGGTCCAGGCGAGCGCGGGTGACGCCAACCTGCAGTTGTTCCTTAAAGGCCTCGGTGCGAACGGCGACGTAACGGTCAGTGAGTCGGACAAGAATGACGTCTTTCTAATTGGGACGCATCCAAACCCCGCGCAAGCATACAAAGCGTTCCAGGCGGTCGTTGCAGAACGGACGCAGAGCCTCACCGGCGGCCTGCTGAGGGTGACAGATGCGTGGGCCGTGTCCACCCAGTTCTCCGTCACAACCATCAATGGCCGTCCGTACACAAACCTCAGTTCCCCATCGCCGGTGTTCGCCGCCTACGAGGGCATCGACTCCCACATCGCAATTGTCGGCACCCGTCAGCCTCCTGCGGGAGACACGGCCGTCCCGGTCGCAATGACCGAAGCGGGTGCCGCGGCGATGGACATCAAGATTGGTGACCTTCTATGCCTTGGGGATACGGAGCCGCCACTCTGCGTCCGAGTTGTGACGCTCTGGCGGCCGCTTGACCCTAACGATCCTTATCTGCTTCGCGAACAGGTGCCAGCTGGCGGCATGTTCGTCTCGATCGACCGTTTCTACCAGACACTGGCGGCCTATCCCGACGACGCTGCTTCAGCCTACGCACGACTCAACGTCGATCTGACGGCTGCCCACGGGTACACGCCAGCCGAGACGCTTGACCGAGCGAACGCAATCACGAATGGGCTGAGCAGCCTCAGCATCAGCATCTCGGTCCAGACCGGACTGGTCAACGGCCTAACTGACTTCGTCGGACGTGCTTCCATCGCTCAGTTTGCGATCCAGTTGGTGGCCACTCAGGTGCTGGCGCTGGCGCTGCTTTATGTGGCTTTTGCGTCGGGGCACGTTCTCGATCAGCAGGGCCAGCTTTTCGCAGCTTGGCGCGGTCGCGGTTGGTCTCCGCGACGCGTCTTCGCTGTCGTGATGACGGAGTCTGCCCTAATGACTCTGCTGGCATTGCCGTTTGGGCTCGTTGTTGCCTATGCGGCCGCGGCAACAGTCTCCAGTGTCGTCTACCGGACCTTGCCCTACGGCCTTGGCATATCAGATCTTGGCTTGCCAATCGGTGTTGCTTTGGTCGTCATTTTGGCGGTGCTGGCGGTGCAGGCGATTCGAGCCAGCCGGCGGGAACTGCTTGACGTGCGCCGGAGCGAGTCGCGGCCGGAAACGAGGCCGTGGTGGCAATGGCGCTATGTGGATCTTGGTCTGGCGGCTCTGAGCATCCCAATCCTCCTCGAACTGCGGACCATCGGCCAGGCCAACCTTCGGGCGGCCGGGCTCAGTGCCACCGACCCGCTCACGACCAGCCTGCCGGTAATGGCTCTCATTTTCTTGACCGTGGCAGCCCTACGGCTGCTGCCATTCCTCGCGCGTTTGGTAGGCCGAGCCGGTCGCGGTTTAGCGTCCTCGATGGCCTCGTCCCAGTTCGCCCGCCACCCCAGCGCGCACGCGGGTGCGGCTTTGCTGCTTTCGGTGAGCATCGCGCTCGGTCTCTTCGCCTCGATCTACGCCACCACTGCGTCCCAGAACGCAGCCGACCGTGCGGCCTACAGCGTCGGCTCGGACATCCGACTCTCAGACTCTTCTGATCACAGACCCGCCTTCGACGCGTTGACCGCCCAGCTCAGTGGAGTTCAGGCTAAGAGCTTCGCCTCCCGCTTCTTTGGAAATTTCGGCACCTCGGGCGGTGCTTACATCGATGTGCTCGGAGTCGATCCTTACACGATGAAAGGCGTTGCCTGGTCACGCCCTGGCCTCAACTCTGCTTCTCTGACCGACCTTATCGATCGTCTCGCAAGGAAGGAGCAGGGCGGGATGCTGCTCGGCGGGCAACCGAAAGCGCTAACCCTGTGGGTCTACACCACCGGCGGCCTCGCGGTTGACCTTACGGCGAACGTTACTGATGCCGACGGCCAGCCCTGCAACTGCGGATTTGGAGTTCAGAACCAGGCTGGTTGGACGCAGGTCAGCGCGCAGCTCAAATTCGCCCATCCACCCACCTATCCCCTTCGCTTCCGCAGCCTGATGCTCGGGGCGGTCAAGGTGTTCGGGACGATCGCCATCAGCGACTTGCAGGTCGACGGCACTGAGCTGGAGTCCTTTAGTTCGCCACAAGACTGGACCGCGAGCGATTCCGTCAATGGGCTCTATAACCTGCCACTGAAGGCCGATAGGATCGTCCCCCGTAACGGAATCGCCACCGTCGCCTTCATGGTTTCTCAATCACAAGGCAACTTCGTCGTTAGGCCGCCGTCGTCCGCTGATCCGATCCCCGCCCTAGCTTCGACCGCCACCCTCGCCATGTTCAACCTGGTTCAAAACCAGCCCTTCATCGCCAGCGTCAACGGCTACCCCATCCAGTTAGTAATCGTCGGCGTAGCGGACCAGTTCCCAAGTCTCTACCAGGAAAACGGCCCTTGGTTGGTCGTCGCTCGCGACCCGTTCTTGGCTGCTCTGAACCAAGTCAGCGGGTACGCGGTCTGGCCAAACCAGGCTTGGTACACGGTAGACCCCGCCGCTGATCGTGCCGACCTCGCCCTCATTCAGCGGGACTATCCTCAGGTCACCGCGCTCGACCGGCGTGACCTCGTGGCAGCGGCCGCCAGCGATCCGCTCTGGCTGGGGCTGGAGTCGAACCTTCTGACTGGAGCCTTGACCTGCCTCGCCCTCGGCATCGCCGCTTTCGCCCTCCATTTCCTGGTGACCGCGAAAGGCCGGCTAAGCGAGTACGCAGTCCTGGAGGGTAGCGGATTACCTCGTGCCCTGATTTGGCGCAGCCTATTCATCGAGCAGCTTGTCGTGCTCGCCTTCTCGCTGGGAACCGGCATCGTGTTTGGCGTGCTGCTGTCCTTCGTCCTCCTCCCATCTCTGCAGCTCGGCAACACGCTGCTCGACACTGTTCCGGCGACGGTGGTGACGATAAATCCGCTTTTGGTCGCGGCGGTTCTCGGGGCGGTACTGGCCGTCGCGGTCATCGCCGGGCGTCTTGCCGCGCGCACGGGCGGCGGATACAAGCTGATGGACGAGCTGAGGTCGCTTGGATGAAAGAACCGATCGTCGATTGCCGAGGTGTCTTCCACATTTACAAGACAGGCAACGTGGAGGTTGTGGCCCTCCAGGGCCTCGACCTGCGCATGGATGAGGGCGAAATGATCGCTGTGGTCGGCCGGTCCGGCAGCGGCAAGACAACACTGCTCAATGTGCTTGCCGGCATGCAGGTACCAAGCGCCGGAACGGCTCGAGTAGCGGGATACGACCTGACCACGTTGACGGCGCGGCACAAGGACCACTACCGGCGTACAGCAATCGGCTATCTGTGGCAGAACATCCAGCTCAACCTCACCCCAGAGCTATCGGCGATCGCAAATGTCGAGTTGCCGATGTTAGGGACAGGAGTGGTGCCTTCGGTGCGGCGCGAGCGCTCCTCCCGGTTGCTCGACGCACTTGGAATCCTGCATCGAGCGAACCAGCTACCTTCGCACCTGTCATCCGGGGAAAACCAGCGCCTCGGTTTGGCGATTGCGCTCGCCAATGGCCCAAAGCTACTGCTGGCGGACGAGCCGACCGGCCAACTCGATCGGACCACCGCCCGCCGCGTGCTGGACGACCTGAGGACGCTTCAGCGAGAACTAGGCACCAGCGTGCTGCTGGTGACTCACGAGCGTCAGGTAGAACGCCAGGTTGACCGTGTGATCGCGATTCGCGACGGCCGGACCAGTACCGAGACGCGCTGGCGAACCCAGGAAACGTCGGATGAGCTCGTGATCATGGACCGCGCTGGGCGGATCCAAATCCCGAGCGCCTACGTCGAGAAGCTCGGCCTCAAGGATAGGGTCAGAGTTCGACTTGAAGACAACGACGTGGTCATCTCACGCGAAGAGGAGACTCGGGCTGAATGAGTGTCCTCCAGATGCGAGCCGTGTCGCGAAACTTCGGTGAGGTCGCCGCCGTACACGAGGTCGACCTCGACATCGATGAGGGGCAGCTAGTGGTGCTGCTCGGCCGGTCCGGGTCCGGCAAGACGACGTTGTTGAGCCTTGCCGGCGGTCTCGACCGCCCGGACTCCGGTTCAATCGCGGTCGCGGGGAACGATCTTGGTGGCCTCGATGCCGCGGCACTGGCCGAATTTAGGCGAAAGGTGACTGGATGGGTGTTCCAGGCTGCCGGACTACTGCCGCTGCTGAGCGCCGAGGAGAACGTCGCACTGGCGCTCCGCATTCAAGGCCGCTCGGCCGCCGAGGCGGGCGTTTCGGCCCGGGCCGCGCTCAAGGTGGTTGGCCTGGAAGACCGGGAGCGACACCGCGGTTACGAGCTCTCGGGTGGAGAGCAGCAGCGAGTCGCTCTTGCGCGGGCCTTGGTCAAGAATCCGAGATTGTTACTGGCCGATGAACCCACCGGGCAGCTCGACAGCGAGACGGCGCACTCGGTGATGGCGCTCCTCCGATTGTTGTCCGAGGAGGGCATGACCATCCTCCTTGCAACTCACGACGAGGCCTTCGCTCAGATCGCCGATCGGGTTCTAACAATCGATGATGGCCGGGTAAGTCAGACGCAGGGTCACGCTTAAGTGGCCCCACAGAAACAGCTGATTCGGCGGCCACGCGGTATAGTGGCCACTGAGGTGGCCACGTGAAGGTAGTGACGTTGAGGGACTTCCGCGACCGAGCGACTGAGATGATGAGGTCGCGCGACATCTTGCTCGTCACGCGCGACGGCAAGCCAGCCGGTTTCTTCCTTCCCTGGGACCGGCCCGACTTGCCCGACGACATTAGAAAGGGCATCTATGCCGAACTCTCACAGCGAGCGGGCCGCCACCTGGACAAGAAAGGCGTGACCGAGGAGGAGATACTCGCCGATTTTAGCGCTGCCCGACGCTCTCGTCGCTGACGCTAACGTCCTCCTCTCAGCGATAATCGGCGGCCGCGCTCGTGCAGTGCTGCTCCATCCCCAGGCTCCCCGTGTGCTCGCTCCGACGGCAATCGGCGACGAGATTCTGGAGCACCTTCCGGGTATCGCCCATAAGCGGAAGCTCGATCTCGGCTTGCTGCTTCCGGTACTCGCCGCCTTACCGGTCCAATGGGTGGCGATCGAAATCTACGCAGCGTATGAGGAGCAAGCGCGGCTCCGGATGAAAGCTCGGGACGAAGAGGATTGGCCCGCAGTAGCGCTCGCGCTTGCTCTCGTCGACTCGGAGTCGGTCGCAATCTGGACGCAGGACAAAGACTTCGAGGTCTCGGGTATGAACACAATCGAAACCGGAACGCTGCTCGACCGGCTGGAAGGCCGCGCTAGCTTCCGCCGCGGCCGGCGGTAAGGTAACTCCAGGCTATAGCTCGGCTAAACGATCAGGCGCAGCGTGTCTGTCAGCGGCGTCTCCAATCCATCACCGCCCACCACTGCAGACACTTTCCACAGCACGGCGTCGATCAGTCGCGTGACTTGGGCCTGCCTCTCTGGGCGCGGCGTGTAGCCGACGACGCGACCCTCGCGGATGTGGAGGTCCGAAAACATTGTGGCCAGCAGCTCGCGGCGCACAACGCCGTCCCCGGTGTCCCACGCGGTGACCAGGCCGGTGAGCTTCGGATCGATTCGCTCCGGGCCAGCGGCGTCTTCGAGCTCTTTGCGCATACCTTCGAGCCGCTCCCGTTCGGTGCGATAGCGGGCCTCGTCCCAGGCGCCCCACAGAAACAGCTGGTTGAGCCTGCCCAGGCTGCGGTCGATCGACTCGACGGCGCCTTGAGAATCGGCAGGCGGGTTTGAGCTCATCAGGTCGATGCGACGTGCAAAGTCGGCCGGCTGCAATCCCTCCAGCGCCACCAGCAGCGTGCGGGCCCATGGTGCGATGTCTTCTTCTCGCACCCAGCGCTCGGCACAGGCGACGAGCTTCTCGCGTCCGTGGCGGCAGGCGTAATAGACACCCTTTCGCCCGGTCTTGCCGGCGCCGTGGAGGCGGCGCTCACCACAGGAGCAGCGGAGCAGTCCCCTGAAGGCGTATGGAAACTCTTGGCCACGCCTCCGGTGGCCGCCGCTTCCTCTGCGTCGGTCTGCCACAGATTGGGCAGCCCTCCAGACGCTGTCGCTGACCAGCGCTGGCCAGGCGGCTGGAATGAGCCGACCATGGCCACCGCGCCGTCGGCTCTCGGAGAAGGCCGTTCCCGCGTAGGCGACGTTGCGCAGGATCTCGGCGATGCTGTGCCAGTGCCAGGCGGCGCCGCGGGAGCGAGGTAGCTTGGGCACGCTTTCGGCGTTGAAGCGCATCGCGATGTCGCGTGCGGTGAACCGACCAGTCGCATACATCTCGAAGACGCGACGGATCGTAGGAGCGACGTTCTCATCGACCGAGATCGAGCCATCCGGGTTCCGGACGTAGCCGCCGTGCACCTGGCCGACCATCTCACCCCGCTGGGTCGCATCTTCGGCGGTAAGCATCGGTAAGAGGCCGGCGGACTGGAACATTCACGTTCCAATGACCGAATTGAGACACCAAAACACCTACGGGTGAGATACGTAGGGGTCCGCAGCGCAAATACGAGCGTGGCATTGCATCCAGATCGAAGCGCTAGATCGCAATAACTGCGGAGTCAGCGCAGTCTCAGCCGAGCGGCGGCTGTTCGAAACGTCAGGTCTCGCTCCCACGAATCTGCTCGAGAGTACGCCGCAGCAGTGGCAGCTGAGCTAGATCTTTGTCCCGACCCGCCGCTTCCTTGGAGCGGATCACATCGCGCAACGAAGCGACTGAGACGGAGATCCCCGGTCCTACTCGCGTGCGAAACGCCTCTCGGCGAAGGTCGCGGTAGCCGCGCGTGCCTGACGGTGTGAAGCAAATATCGAGGTCGCCGGCGGACGTGGTCAGCGTCCACATGTCCGTCTTTCGGAGCATGTCCGCATCAAGTGGGAACGGGACGCCACTCCTATCGCTCGGGCTGCGCAACCGTGCCCGAAGCTCTTTGAGCGCCACCGCAAGACGTTCGAGATTCGCCTTGTCGGTCGAGGGCGTGACATCGATGTCCTCGGTCACTACCGGGGCGCCGGCGATGCGCGCGGCGGCGGCGCCGATCAGGATGAATCGAACCCGATGGCGCTCCAGGGCGCCCAGGATCTTTAGCGGATCAGGCTCGGGCACGATGAGGCCGTCGTGCCAAGGCGCCAAGCTTTCGGCCGGCCATCAGGCCGCGCCGCAGCCGCTCGGCTGGGGTGCGGCGTAGTTCGCGCTCGATCAGGACCTGGTCGTGATTGCTTGGATCGACCCTGGCGAGCCTGATGCTCAACTCGAAACCGGCGGCTGTAATCAGGAAGCGCAACCGCTCCAGGCTCGGAGTCACCTCGTAGCGCTCGTAGCGGCCGATCAGAGAGGGCGGCACCCCGCTGCGCCGACCGAGTTCAGCCTGCGATATGCCGGCTCGGCGCCTGGCCTCGACCAGCAAATCCCCGCTTACCATTGCAATGTCAGTGTAACGCCAGATATGTACTCATTCGGACAGCTACCAGATTGAGAACGCGCAGAACCGCCTGCCTAGCGCGCCAACGCCACCAACGACGGTGGTAATTCGTCCGCGGTGGTCAGTCCCCCAAGCCCCTGCTTCTGAACCCTTCGTATTGCGGGAACTTTCAGTAATGACCAAGGAGAAGAAGGGCAGGCACGGGTCGTGACGCCATCGCATTCATTTCAGTGAGAGGTCGGTGGTCCGCCCCAAAGATCTGTTTGAGCTCTGCGTCGTTTGTGCCCGACGGTTCGGCGCGCCACGTTTCCACAAGGAGTTGCGCTCAGCCATCAAATAAGGCGTCGCCGAACCGCGTGGCTGGATGCGCCACATTAGGTCTGGGGGTTGCTCCCCGAGTTCCCAAGAAACGTCATCCAGCCAGGCAAGGAGGCCGGGCGTGCCGCATTGGAAGAAGGGGGCAATCCCCGGGTCTTCATCAGACATCACCCAGCCACGCGTGAGGGAGCACGGTGCGCCGCCTGACTACGAATGATTCGCAGTTCACGTTAACTGTGAGGCGTTCGCCGCACTCCCAGGATCGGGTTTCAAGATGCCGAGCGCCCGCGCGTGTTCGATAGGGTCGTAGAGCCGGTCGTTGCGAAGGCAGTAATAAAGGACGGAGATGAGCTTGCCCGCGAGATGGCCGAGCGCGACGCTGCCGTGCATCCCGCGGTCCCGCAGCCGTTCGTAATAGGGCCGGAATGCGTTCGGTTGATGGCGCGGTGCAAGGACCTGCAGGGACCAAAGGAAGATCTCGCGTCTGACCATTCGGTTGCCGCTGCGCCCAAGATGCGCTTTGTAGACAGTCGACCCTGACTCTTTCACCTCGGCGTACCAACCGCATAGTTTTCGCAGTTGGCGGTCACTCTTGAATCCACTGATGTCGCCGAGGGTGGCAAGCAGCACCGCCTGCCGATTAACGGACATGGCGGGCAAGCTGCTCAAGATCTCCCGCTCTCGAGACGGCCAGGCTTCGATGGCTGCCGCGATTGCTTCCTCGACACTCTCGAGCTCTCGGTCGACGTTCCGGAGCTGACCCAGCAGCCAACGCTGCACACTGATGATCGGCTCGACTTTATCGACCAAACCTGCGCTGGTCGCTGCGGCACGCTGCAGGTCGGACAATCGTGCAGCCAATGCGCTTGCTCTGGCCTGACGTACTACCACTTCATGGAGCTCTGCCGCCGAGGCCGCGGCAACATCGGCAGGGGTTGGGAAAACCTCCAGGAGCCTGCGGGCCGAGGAACACGTGATGCTCTGCTTGAAGAAGTCCTTGAGCTCTGGAAAGAGCGCGTCCTCGATGACGGTCAGCTGCAGGCGGTAGCGGGTCTGTTGCTGGACCAACCGAATGCGACTGCGGACTAGCAGACGCAGGCCGTCGGCACTTCGCGGTGGCCGCTGCATCAAGGTGCGCTGGAGACCGTGGTGGTCGTGCTCGTAGAGGATGCGAGCAATGAGCCGCGCATCGAGCGCGTCGGTCTTGGTCTGCTTGCCGATGGCGAGCTGCCGGCGTTCGTGGAGGGTCCAGTTCTGGAGCCACGCCACCTGGTAGCCATGTCGCTCCAACCAGGAGGCGATGGTCATGGCATACCACCCGCCGGTGGGCTCGATGCCGATGCGAATACGTTCACGATCGAAACCCGACTTCTCGAGCCACCTGGTGAGATCCCTGAACCCGCTTCCATTGGTCGCGACCTTGTGGACTGGTGCCCGCTCCCAAGTGCCGTTCTCCATGCGCGGCTCCGCAATGCTGACGACCACGTGGGCGCGTCGGCCAACGTCGATCCCGACGTAAAGATGCTGGCCGGCCGGAGCCGGGTCGCCCCGAGTTTCAGTTAAGGCTTGGTCGGTGGACTTCGTGCCCAATGATCCTCTAGTGGAAGGTCTTGACTCCGGCTCTCAACCGGCTGCTCAACGATGCGCGCGGTCATCTCGAAACGGAAGGGCTCAGCGGGTGGAAAACGTGGATCAGGCAATAGCTGGAAGCGGCGATGCCATCGTTTGACTTGCGATGGGTCGACCTGCCCGCCGGCGGTGCATCCAGCCGCGGCGCGATCCCAGGTCGAACCTTCCTTCTTCAACACCAGCGCTCGAGCAATGACTACAGCCGAATAGAGAAAGTGAGGGACCACGCGTGGGTCGTAATCCGTCACGGCCTTCTTGCACGCCCGACACCGGCGCCGTCGCTGTCCTACAACGAGGTCACCATCCACATCGCGGACAGGCCGTACGCGTTGCCCGTGCCGGACCCATTTACCGCTGCCACATCTTGGACAGCGCTCATGGCGCAGACATGGTGATAGGCTGCTGTTCGTTCGCTACCAGCCTTCGGAGCCGAGTGACCAAACGCAGCTCCGGGGGCTGCTCCTTGTCCGGCGAGTCTAGATCGCTGGTCGCCCGTTACAGATCATTAGGTCCACCACATCTCGGCTCTGGACCTTTCGTAACCCAGTACCCTCCAGGACGTTCCACCGATATGCGGGATGGGCCTCGCCGGCTGCCGCTGATCGCTCTTGGCGCACTCGGAGCGTTGATTTGCGCTGATCCTCACGGGCATCTAGGTCTACCTGAGAGCGGGTCCGGGGCCCTGTGGACGAGCGCGGTTCAGGACCCGGCGGTGAGACGACCGAAGCGTTCACTGTGGACGGCGCCTGGGATCTCCGGGGTCTTATGACTGCTCGGGGTCTGGGGCGCGCAAATGTATACGAGCTAGGACGTAGACCTTGGCGCGATTGACGCCAGCAGTGGCGCTCGTCGTGGTAATGGGTGTCTCCAGAAGCTTGATATCGAATCGCTAGACGATCAGGCGAAGCGAGTCTGTCAGAGGCGTTTCCGACCCATCACCGCCCACAATGACCTAGCGTTGGCATTTGCACCATGAGGGATCAGAGCCGGATTTCGAGCCGAGGCTTGGTCGTAATCTTGCTCGGCCTGATCGGGCTGGCAACTCTGGTTGGGATTGGCAGTCGGCCGGGAGCAATCGCACTTGGTGGCCCAGTGCTGCCAGCGGAGCCGATCGAGGTGCTCGTGGAGACGGGCTTCTACCTTGCTGTCGCCTTCGGCCTGCTACTGATGGCGGGTCTTGTTTACGTATTCTGGCCGTCGGAGCCGCGTCAGTTCCATCGGGCTCTGAGGCTTGCGTTGCTCCTGATGCCCATCGTTCTCTTGGTCATTACGGTGAGTCTCTTCGTGGCGGCACCGCATATTTTTCCTGGCACAGTTGGGCATCCATCGGGCTCAACATCCACCGGCCCGGGCGCGCCGCCACCGGCCCAGTCATCTGCCATCACTGCGGGAACGTCTACCAACGGCGTGCTGCCGTGGATCAGCGTTGGCTTGGTCGCGGCGGTGGTCCTCATCAGCATTGTGGCTTGGGTCATGAGCGAACGCCATCGTCGCCTGCGGGCGCGGGTCCGTGACTCAGAAACTCGGGAAACAATGTCGGAGGCGATTGAAGAGGGGATTGAGACTCTGCTTTCTCATCCAGATCCGAGACAGGCCGTGATCGCCGCGTATTCAGTAATGGAGAGGGCCTTTGCGCGAGCTGGGAGTGCGAGGCGTCACTACGAGACCCCATTGGAGTTCGTGGGCAGGATCCTCTCATCCGTTCCGAGCGCAGGCGCAGACGTAACCAAGCTGGCCGACCTTTTTGAGCTGGCCAAGTTCAGCCAGCACCAGATCGACGAGAAGATGCGAGGGATTGCGGTGAGTGCACTCTCAAACATCCGGAGCCAGCTCCAGGCGCCGGCCTGAGGTGGAACACGACAGAGTGCGCGCCCGTGATGGGGCTGGAATACGGGCCCTGAGGCGGAGCTTCATCGGTCCAGGGGTCGTCCTGGTACTCGCCACCGGGGTTGTCGTGGCTGCCGCGCTCACGTATCCCGATCGCTCCAACCTGGCGCTGCACGCCTATCTCGTGCTGATTGGGTTTCTCGTTTTGTGGTTGGTCGCAGGCGCACTGTCGCAGGCTTTTCCATCCGGCGGCCCCACCGCGATTGAGCTGGCGCTTCGACGCAAGCGACTCGCGCCGGCGACCCTACGTGAAATCGAGCGGATCGAATTGGCTATCTCCTTATCCACCGGCTCAGGCTTGGATCCCAATTCCCAATTGCGGCTACTTCTTCGTCAACTCGCAGCCCAGCGGCTCTCCGCGCACCACAACGTCGACCTGGAATCTGATCCAGCAAGAGCCAAGATCCTGGTGGGCGATCAACTCTGGGCTGCGATAACCGGGGAGAGTCGATCAGTCAATCCCAAAGCAGTCGGGGTGCCGATGGAGGAGCTCAGGCAGGCAGTGAATGAGTTGGAATCAATATGAACTCTGGTGACGGCGCGGTTGACATCGCCGCCCAGTGCTCCATGGTGCTCGACGAGATCGAGCGTGCGATCGTGGGCAAACGCGATGTCCTCGAGCTTGTTCTCATGGCTCTTTTGTGTAACGGCCACGTGCTGATCGAGGATTTTCCTGGGCTCGCGAAGACCCTGATGGCACGAAGCTTCGCCGCGGCCACTGAGCAGCAGTTCAAGCGGATTCAATTCACGCCCGACCTGATGCCCACTGACGTGACGGGCGCGTCCATTTATGACCAGCGCTCGGGCGAGTTCGTGTTCAGACCCGGTCCTGTCTTCACCAATCTTCTACTTGCGGACGAGATCAATCGGGCGCCAGCGAAAACGCAGGCTGCGCTGCTCGAGGCGATGCAAGAGCAGCAGGTGACCACTGAAGGCGTCACGCGTCAACTGGGTCGGCCGTTCCTCGTCATCGCGACCCAGAACCCCATCGAGTTCGAGGGCACCTATCCGCTCCCAGAGGCGCAACTCGATCGCTTCCTCGTTCGGCTGCGGATTGGCTATCCCTCCCGTGAGCAGCAGGTGGCGATCTTGCAGCAGCGCGCCGAGCGGGGTGAAGACGAGGTAGCGCTCCGGCCGGTCGTGGACGGTCCCACCCTCCTGCGGCTCCAGTCTGCATTGGAGCGGATATATGTGTCCGAGAGCATCGGCTACTACGTCGTCGACCTTGTAGAGGCGACGAGGCGGAGTCCGCGAACACAGGTGGGCGCCAGCCCCCGCGGCGCCCTGGCTCTCTTCAAGCTGGCCAGGGCCCGGGCGGCCCTCGATGCTCGCGACTATGTGATTCCGGAAGACATCAAGTCGGTGGCCGTTCCCGCGCTGGCGCACCGACTCACCCTGCGCCCCGAGCTGTGGGTAGAGCGCATCCGCCAAGAAGACGTAGTCGCCGAGTGCCTCGAGTCGGTTCCCGCCCCTTCCGCGGAGGATGTCCGTAGGCCGTGATCGTCAGGATGTCCTCGTCGCCGAAGCTGGTCGGCTACCTGTGGCTGGCCGGTCTGGGGCTGCTGGCGGCGATCCTTTTCGGGCGGCCCGAGGCTGCCGAGATCGGAATCTGCTTCCTGGTCGCAGTGGTCGCCGGTCTGATCGGCATGGTGCGGCCGAAGGTATTGCTCAGCGTGCGACTCGACCGCGAGCGCGTGCTCGAGGGCGAGGAGGTCTCGGCCGACGTGGAGATCGAGGCCCAATCCGCAGTCGCCTGGCTCAAAATCTTGGCGCCGCTCCCGGCCGGGCTCCGGCCGAGCAGCGGAGCCCAGTTGCAGACAATTCACCTCGGGGCTGGGACCCAGCGCCACCTTGCGCTCAAGCTGGTCGCCACCCGATGGGGAACGTTCAAGATCGGCAGGCTGCTTGCCGAGTCGCATGATCGATTGGGTTTCTTCACCTACGAGCAGCTGCTGGATCAGGCGCTCGTCCTGCGCGCGTACCCACGTGAGGAGACACTGGCCAAAGCCATCCGACCTCTGGAAACGCAGGTCTACTCGGGCAATGAGGTGTCCCGCCGGACTGGAGATGGAATCGAGTTCGCTGACGTCCGGCCGTTCGTGCCCGGAGACCGCGTCCGCAAAATCAATTGGCCTCTCAGCACGCGCCGCGGGGAGCTTCACGTCAACGATGTCCATCCAGAACGCAACACCGACGTCGTCCTCTTTCTCGACACTTTCTCTGACCTCGGTGCAAGCGGTGAGAGCATCCTGCTGATGACCGTCCGAGCAGCTGCCTCGCTCGCCCGTCACTACCTGAACCGCCGTGATCGAGTTGGCCTGGTCAGCTTCGGCGGCACCCTACGGTGGCTACTTCCCAAGATGGGCGTCACCCAGGCGTATCGCATTGTCGATGCCCTTCTGAGTACAGGGAGCGAGTTCAGCTATGCCTGGAAGGGTATCGACATCATCCCTACCCGGACGCTGCCACCCAAGGCACTAGTCATAGCGATCACGCCGTTGCTGGACGAGCGAACAGTGGCGGCACTTTTCGACCTTCGAGGGCGCGGCTTCGATCTGGCGATCGTTGAGGTGTCTCCGGCGCCGTTTCTTCCCGCCCCTAGCGGTGAGCAGGGCCGCTTGGCTTACAGGCTGTGGGCACTGAAACGTGAAGCTGTTCGATACCAATACAGGAAAGTCGGCATCCCAATCTCAATCTGGCATCGAGGCGCACCCCTCACGGGAGCGCTAGAGGAGGTGCGCACATTCCGACGATTCGCTCGAACATCTCACGTGTAGCGACAGGGGCGATGGCTGTGCTGCTAATGGCTCTGGTCGGAGCCGATGCAGCAGCTTCGAGTCACCTCGCTGCGAGGGGAGTATGGATCCTGGCTTTCGCGGCGGTCGCACTGATGGCGGTCAGCCTGGTGGTCGCCAGCCGTCGGTCAGTGCAGTGGGCGATCGGCATCTTGGCCGCGACCTACGTCGTGTCGCTCGTCGCGCAGTCTGTCAGCTTGGACCCTTGGAGTCCGCTGGTCGCGGCCGCCCTACTGGCTGCCGCCGAGCTAGGCCACTGGTCCATCGATTCCCGGTCACCCGGCATGGTCGAGCGCCAGGCTCACATTCAGCGCGGCCTGGCCATTGGCGCAGTCACCGCAGTTGCCCTGGGTTTGGGGGCAATCGTTCAGGCTGGGTCCGGCGTCGCATTCGTGGCAAGCAATGCGACGACCGCAGCCGCAACCGGTGCCGTAGGTTTCGCGTTGGCCGCCATCGCAATCATCGCCTGGCGACGTCGCGATGGGAACTTGGAGCGCAGCGCTTAGCTTTTCATCCCATCAACCGGCCGCCTGGTCGCGCCTTGAGCGGATGGCCGTGCCGATCAGCTCAAAGGCGAAAGCAGCGAGCGCAATCGCCAGCGCCGGTACCAGCACCGGGGCGAACTCGTGGCGATCTACATACAGGCGCGCCGGCGCCAGCAGCTGCCCAAGCTCCGGCTGGTTGACCACAGTGAAGCTGGCAGAAACGCCGCCTCCCCGCGAGTTCTCAGTCAAGACGGTGGCGCCACCGATGAAGACGCCCAAGTAGCCGAGCTCCGCCAGAAGCACTAGAACCGCGCTTGCCTGGAACGGAACCTCGACCGCAAGGGGTGCGCGCAGGTACGGCACCACATGAAGGCGGAAGAACATCAGCGGACCGGTGCCTAACGCTTTGGCCCCCAGCGCGAAGGTCTGGGTGCGTACGTACTCGATCTGGCCGGCTACCGTCTCCGCGATATCACGCCAACCGACCAGGGCCATGCCGATGACAAACGCGGTCCACCGCCCGCTTGGGGTTGTCGCCTCGATCAGGATGATCGCGAGCATCAGGTATGGGAACCCGCTGATCCAGCGGCCCATCCCCCTGCTCAAGACCCGAATCGGAGTGAACCCCTGCGCCATGGCGAAGCCCGCCAGAACTCCGATCAGCAGTCTCGCGACGACAACTGCCGTGACCAGCAAGATCGAGGGTATCGCGGCATGTGCAACCAAACCCAGCAGGTCGCGACCCGCGGCGTCTGAACCGAGCAGGTAAAAATGGGTTCCCACGCTCTGGACGTCCGAGTTAAATACATTGATACGACTCAATGGTGGAAACGGCGGCTGGAGCGTCAGCTCGGTGCCTGGAATAGCGCCGAACGCATAGTTCTGTCCCCACCACTTGGCAGGCTGAGCCATGCCAATCGCAGTCAAAATCGCCAATGCAATCAGCAACAGGCCGCCAATCAGCGCACCGACAACAGCTCTGATCTTCGCTAGTGGCAAGGCGCTCACCCTCCAGCCGGCCTTCTCAATCCGATCAGGTACCGCGCGCCGACGAGGAGCATGAGGGCGAGCGCGACTATCAAGAGCAGCCTGGTGGCCCGTGAGTCGGCGAGTGGACCGCTCGAGCCCGGCAGGGCTGGGAAACCACTGGGGTCGAAGACGAGAGCGATTTCATTCTGCTGCGAAAGGTCGTTGGCGATCACGAGGACTTTGCCATCGGGTTTGATGAGGGGGAAAAAAGCGAACTGCGTGCCAGCGGGTAATTGTGTGACAGGCATCCATAGGTCCTGGCCTGGGTCATATGTCCAAAGCGATTGCGGGAAGAGGATTCGCCCGTCTGTGAGCTCAATGGCGATGCCGCCGCCCATCGCGGTGGCTTTCTCCGACCAGGCGCCGGAGCGGGGATCGTAAACGTAGACCAGGTTCGACTGCTGAAATCCAAAGTGACCGCCGTAAACGAGCAGTTTTCCGTCGCGAAGAGGCAGTAGCAGAGGATCCTCAAGGGTGGTCGGTTCGCTGAGCTCCGACCAGCTGTCGAGTCGAGGGTCATAGACTTCGTCGCTCATGTAGGCTCCCGTGCCGGGAGAGGTGCCTGGCTGGGAACCGCCATTGGAGCCCGAGGCAGCATCGAGGTCGCCGCCGGCGATCATGACCCGGCCGTCCGACATCAGAACGGCGCTCTGGTAGACGCGCGTGTGGGGAAGAGGTTTGACCAGGGTCCAGGTTCGCGATGAAGGGTCGTAAATCTCACAGCTGGCCAAGGCCTTACCGTCATGGTCGCCGCCAACGACGAGGACGCGCCCGTCTTGCAGCAGCGTCGCGCTGTCATCCGCGCGGGCTTGCACCATGTCGCCGGTCGGGATCCACCGGTTGGCGCCTGGCGAAAACAGATAAGTGGCGACGTCGCTTCCGCCCGCGAGCAAGACGGTGCCGTCCCGGAGCGCCGTTATGGTTGCCCCGAAAACAGGTATCGGTGGCGGAGGAATCGGCCGCCACGTATTTGTCGTCCCCTGGTACAAGGCGGCTGCGGGCGGACCCAGGGTGTTCGGCCGGGCAGGTCCTTCGCCAATGAAGAGCGCATCGCCCCCGGAAAGTGCAACCACTTGATCGACGCCAGAGAAGTTCGGAATCCGCCCCAAGACTTGCCAGCTGCCGGGCCTGGGTATTGGGGAACAGGCGCACGCCAGAACCGCGAGCCCGGCCAGGGCGCCAACGGCGAGCGCTCTCACGAGACCGCCTCGGGGTCGGCTCGAACCTCTCGTAGGCGAGGGTCGACCACCTGCTGAAATACGTTGGCGGCTGCCTCGAGAACGAAAAAGAGTGCGGTTGCGATTGCGACGGCGGCGATCGCCTCGTCAGGGTTGATGTTCTGAGAGGAGCCGATGCCGAAGCTCTGAAGGAAGAGGTTCCCCAGACCCGGATACGCGAAAAAGAACTCGACCAGCGGCAGGGACCCAATCATCAGGCGAAAGGAGATGAGCCAGGACGTGATCAAAATTGGCAATGCGGGTTTGAAGATGTGCCGGCGAGCGACATCCTGCCATGGCAGCCCCTTCGCGTTGGCGGTCCGCACGAAGTCCTGGCGGGCCTCCTCTGCCAGCGCCACGCGCGCTTGCCTGAAGACGTACGCGCCCGGTCGGATGCCGAGCACGAGGGCGGCCCAAAACACCTGGGCAGGAGAGACTTGCGCGTATCCGCCAGTGACATTGACCGTGGTGAAGTTGTAGATCTGCGCCTGCAGCTCCTGAACGCCGATCGCCAGCAGAAAAGTCGGCAGAACCCAGATCAGCGCCGCGAGCGGAGCCACAGCCCCGGATCGTCGCCGGTTGAGCGTGAACCAGAAGGCGCCACCCAGGCCAGTCAGCGTTCCCCAGGCACTCGCGACAGCGACGAGCAGCAGGGTGTTGCCGGCGGCGTGGAGAACCGTCGTGACGATCGGTGGGCCCGAAGGCCCGGTCGTCCCGGGAGATGTCGCGAGGTACGCGAGGGTCACCAGCAAAAGAGCCAGAAGGAGGACTCCGCCGACCTCAAAGCAGAGAATGGCCAAGAAGCGAAGCCGCGGCCAGATGCTCGGCCGGCCGGAGAACAAAAGCACAAGGCTGAGGCTCGCAATGATCGCGATCAGGGCCAGGTTCAGCCAAGTCATCGGATTAATCAGATCATCAAACGCCAGCCCATGGGGCCCCGCATTAGGCGCGGATAAGCCCAAACCCCATACGCACCACGACGTACGCGGCGGTCAACACATGAACGCCATGCGCTTCCCGGTCGATACAATCATCCGCCGTGCCGAGATAGCTCAGCTTGGTAGAGCACCGCACTGAAAATGCGGGTGTCCCCAGTTCAAATCTGGGTCTCGGCACCACCTCCGTCCGGGTCTAATGGATGTAGTCGGCGGCCAGGGTCCACGCAAAGAGAGCCAGCCCCAGCAAGCCCAACCAGAAGCTGCTCCAGGCGCCGAGATCACGCCTCAGCGCCGACCAGTTGTTGACTGCTGTGGCCAGGACCAAGTAGAGGTATGCGACCTCCGCCCACATCACCAGGAAGTGGAACTGGCCCACGTCGCTCCAGTGATAAGCAAGCGGCATCGACCAGTTGACGAGATCCAGCCCGGCCTGGGCAAGGAACGCGGTGGCAGCGGTGACAAGTCCAAGGAACGCATACAGGGGTAGGCGCCGCCAAGGGATTGCGGCGGCCAGGTAGCGCAGCACCATAAATCCCCCGACGTTCACCGCGGGGATCAACACCCCATCGCCAAGCACGCCCGAGTAGTAGTCGAACACGGTGTGCTGGTGGCCCTTGTACGACAGCGAGAAGGCCCATTGGTAGCCGAACAGCAGCATCCAGCTGATCAGGGCTGGCGCGAAGGGCACCCAGGCGGTGTCCCGTACTCGGCGGACGGCGGCGACCATGGCGCGCCGATGTTAGCCGATGGGCACGGCTACGGCGCATCAAGCGCGGCATAATTACGCGCCGTGACCGAGCCGCGCCCTTTCAGGTTCGGCGTGCAGGAGCACGGCGCGACCACCGCCGCTGCCTGGAAGGAGAAGGCGCGCGCGATCGAATCGCAGGGGTACGCCGCGCTCTACCTTCCCGACCATTTCACAGACCAGGTGGGCCCGATTGCCGCGCTCATGGCCGCGGCGGACGCGACGACAACGCTGAGGGTGGGGTCGCTCGTGTTCGACAACGACTACCGGCACCCAGTGGTGCTGGCCAAGGAAGCGGCCACGCTCGACCTGCTCTCAGACGGACGGTTTGACCTCGGCCTTGGTGCGGGCTGGATGGCCTCCGACTACGAGCAGGCGGGCATTCCGTTCGACCGGGCGGGCACGCGCATCAGCCGGATGGAGGAGGCGCTGACGATCATCAAGGGGCTGTTCACAGGCGAGCCGTTCACCCTTGCCGGTGAGCACTATCAAGTGACCGAAATCGAGGGATCACCGCGGCCCGTTCAGAAACCTCATCCGCCGATCCTGCTGGGAGGGGGCGGCCGTCGAATGTTGGGGATCGCGGCGCGCGAGGCGGACATCGTCAACGTGAACTTCGACCTGCGCGAAGGCGCCGTCAATCGCAACCTCGTCCGCACGGGGCTTGCCGAGGCGACCGACGAGAAGCTTGGCTGGATCAGGGACGCGGCCGGCGACCGGATGGGCAGCATCGAGCTCAGCGTCACCATCTTCCTCGCCAACATCACCGACGATCGCGAGTCGGTGGCTTCGGTGATGGCCGGCGGAGTTGGCGTCGAACCCAAGGACATTCTCGCCATGCCGCACTTCCTGATCGGCACCGTCGAGCAGGTGGTCGAAGATCTGCAGCGCCGGCGCGAGCGCTACGGGATCTCGTACGTCATCGTCCCGGGCGAGGCAGCCGTCGCCTTCGCTCCAGTGGTGGCGAGGTTGGCGGGCAATTAGCGGCGTCCTGTAAATTGGCTGGTGATGGCCTCGAGTGAAACGATGAAGCTGAAGGGGCCAGTCGCTGGACGCGCTGCCGAGGTGCTCACGCAGGGCGCGCTCGAGTTCGTGGCCAGCTTGCAACGTGAGTTTGGCGATCGCAGGTTGGAGCTGCTGCGCCTGCGCGACCAGCGCCAGGCCCGCCTCGACGCCGGCGAATCTCCAACGTTCCTCTCCGACACGCGATCGGTGCGCGAGTCCGATTGGAAGGTGGCTCCCCCCGCGAAAGATCTTCAGGACCGGCGAGTCGAGATCACCGGGCCGACCGACCGCAAGATGGTCATCAACGCGCTGAACTCTGGCGCCAAGGTATTCATGGCGGACTTTGAGGACGCCAACACGCCAACTTGGGCGAACCTCGTGGAGGGGCAGCTCAACCTCACCGATGCCATCGAGCGAACCCTTGATTTCACAAGCCCCGAGGGAAAGCAGTATCGGCTCGATGACCAGGTCGCGACGCTCGTGGTGCGGCCGCGCGGTTGGCACCTGGAGGAGAGGCACGTGGAGGTGGGCGGGAAGCCCATGTCAGGCAGCCTCTTCGATTTCGGCCTGTACTTCTTTCACAACGCCAAGCGCCTACTCGCCAAAGGGAGCGGGCCCTACTTCTACCTACCCAAGCTGGAGAGTCATCTCGAGGCGCGGCTCTGGAACGACGTCTTCAACTTCGCGCAGGACGCGCTCGATGTGCCGCGCGGCACCATTCGGGCGACCGTGCTCATCGAGACGATCCTGGCGGCGTTCGAGATGGAGGAGATCCTGTATGAGCTGCGCGAGCACTCGAGCGGTTTGAACGCGGGGCGGTGGGACTACATCTTCAGCATCATCAAGAAGTTTCGAAACCGGCCCGACTTTGTGCTGCCCGATCGCGCGCAGGTGACGATGACCGTTCCGTTCATGCGTGCGTACGCCGACCTGCTTGTCAAGACGTGCCACAAGCGCGGCGCGCATGCGATGGGGGGGATGGCCGCGTTCATTCCCTCTCGACGCGACCCCGAGGTGAATCGGGTGGCGCTGGCCAAGGTGAAGGAGGACAAGGACCGGGAGGCCAACTCGGGCTTCGATGGCACGTGGGTGGCGCACCCCGACCTAGTCGCCACCGCGACCGAGGCGTTCGACCACGTGCTGGGTGACCGGCCGAATCAGCTCGAGAGGCAGCGGCCTGACGTGAAAGTGACTCCGGGGCAGCTGATCGATGTGAGGGTGCCCGATGGGTCGATCACCGAGAACGGGCTGCGCCTCAACGTGAGCGTTGGGGTCCAGTACATCGAGTCGTGGCTGCGGGGAGTCGGGGCCGCGGCGATAAACAACCTGATGGAGGACGTCGCCACGGCCGAGATCTCGCGGTCCCAGGTGTGGCAGTGGATCAGGCACTCGTCGCGGTTGAGCGAGGGCTCACCCGTGACCGCGGACCTGGTGCGGGAGATCGCGGACGACGAGCTGGTGAAGGTGCGGGAGCGGTTGGGCGAGGCGCTGTGGGCGAAGGGGCGGTTTGCCGAGGCGCGCCAGGTGTTCGAGGAGGTGGCGCTGTCGGAGTCGTTCCCGGCCTTTCTCACCCTGGTGGCGCAGCGCCGCATCGACTGATCTCGGGGGCCCGTTAACAGCCGGGGTTGCCGACCGTCCGCTGGCTGCCTAGCCTGAGCACAGATAAGCAGCAGGTGGGGAGGGAGCCGCGGCATTGGGAGGTGGGAGGGCCCTTGGTACGAGTGCCCTGGGTAGTTGGGGCCGGTTAGGGGCCGACTCTTGGGGTGGCTGGAGGTTTGCCTGGTAGTCGCCGCCACTGGCGTGGGCCCACGCCGTTGTTTGGGTTGCCCGGCACGAAGACGACGGTCGAGGGCTTGACCATGCAGTTGTCCTTGCGCACGACGCTACGCTCGCCGCCCTCCTGGTGCTCGATGACGACAGTTCGCTCTAGGACGGCGCGGACGCGAACCTGCTTGCCGTCCACCATGGCGTTGAAGCCCCCGCTGACCTCGTGGTTGAGGGGCGGGACGATGCTGGCCAGCGAAACAAGCTCGACGGGTACGATTTTGCTCATGCAGTCGTTCCTTGGGCTAGGCGGCCGGTCGGCCGCGGAAGCTGTAACCGGCTACCAACAATTGCGCAGCAGCCAACTTTACCAGAACGTTACAAAGCCTCAACCCCGCCTATGGCTGGGTTAGGCCGCTGAGCGGTTTTCCTGCATCCTTAGCTGACGAGCCGCCTCGCGACCACGCCGCGCGGCTTCCTTGCTCGCCAGGTGGCGAACTCGGAGCTGGCCGGGGTCGACCATTAGGCGGTTGCGGTTGACGAGCACCTTGGGCTCGCCGGGCGCCGGCTCGATCACGACAGTCCTTTCGAGGACAGCGGTGACCCAGACGCGCCTGCCGTCGACTTCGGCCGAGAAGTCGGGAAGGATCTCGTCGTCCTCGTCCATCTCGACAGTGTCGAGGCGAACGAGCTCAGCGGTGCTCTTCAGCGTGCCGGTTCCGGGCTTTCGGTTTGAATCCATGCTCATATGCCAGATACCCGATCACGAGCAAGCTCAAACCCAGCAATGCCCACGGAATCAAGTGGGCAGGGAAAAGTTGAAAAACCTCCCGAATACGCGGGCCAACGTGACGCCCGATTTCCAGAAAGATTGCGGCCCACAGCAGTGCTGACACGAATACGCACGGTATGAAAACCCGATAAGGGACCTCAAGTATTCCCGACAAAGCCGACAAAACGATTCGCATGCCGGGAATTTGGCGGCCGATGATGATCGCCCACGGTCCCCATCGCTTGAAAAGCCCCTCAGCCCGAACCAACCTTTCCTCCGTCACGCCAACGTACGCGCCGAAGCGCTGGATGAATGGACGGCCGTACTTGCGGCTGATCGTTAGGTTGCAGGCGCTGCCGAGCATGGCTGCGGAGACCACGGCCAGGTAGGCGAGCGGGTACGGGATGGCGCCCGTGGTCGTGAGGTAACCGCCATACATGATCGCGACGTCTCCAGGCGCCGGCAACGGCACTCCGAGCTCCTCGAGGAAGATGACCAGAAAGAGGCCGCTCGATGGGTGATGCTGCACGAAGAGCCGCACGGCATGGGTGAGCGGCCGCCACCAGCTTGGTTCCTGCAGCCAGCCTGGAAGATTGTCCGAGAGGGAAAAGGCTAGTGCCAGCATTGATTACACGGGCGCTCGGGTGGGCGGATTATAGGCTCGCCGGTCGCCAAGTCTGGAGCTAGCGGTGCGCGGCCCCAAGCAGCGCATCGGGCGAGGCCCATTCGGCCCGGGCCCCGAACACATCTTCGAAGTGCCTGGCATAGTCGCGCGCCGCGGTCTCGGTGTCGATGCGCCGCCCCGTCAGGGCCTCTACCGATGTCGGGCGCTTGTCGGCATGCCCGCAGGGGACGATGCCGTCGAAGTACTGAAGATCTGTCGTGAGGTTCAGGGCAAAGCCATGGCTCACGACAGAGCGGTTCAGCTTGATGCCGATGGCCGCCACCTTCTCGCCCCTGGACCAGACGCCGGTGAGCCCACGCTCGCCAGGCTCCGATTCGACACCGATCTCGTGTAGGTATTCGATCAGCGACTGCTCGACCTTGGCGATGTAAGCCGGGATCGTGAGCTCGAAGTGCGCGAGATCGATGATCGGATAGCCGACCAACTGACCCGGACCGTGGTACGTCGCCTCGCCGCCACGGTCAGACCAGATCACGTCGACGTTGCGGCTGTCCCGTTCTATCTCATCCCAAAGGATGTCCTCCGAGCTGCCGGCCTTGCCCATCGTGAAGACGTGTGGATGCTCGAGCAGCAGAAGGGTGTCCGGCGTACTTTCGTCGCGGACCCCGGCCACGATCTCCGCCTGGAGGTCCCATGCCCCCTGGTACGGAGCGCTACCCAGCCAGCAGGCTCTTACGTTCAGGGACTTGCTCATCTGCGTGGTATGAGGACCTGACCAGCGGTCCCGCTTCGACGTGCCCAAACCCCATCTCGAGCGCCAGGCCCTTCAAGCGCACGAACTCCTCGGGCTTGTAATAGCGCACGACCTCCGCGTGACTCTTCGTCGGCCGCAGGTACTGGCCCACGGTGAGCACGTCGATGTCGTGCGCGCGCATGTTGCGAAAAACCTCGAGTAGCTCGTCCTCGGTTTCGCCGAGGCCGACCATCAGCCCGGACTTTGTGACCATCTGCGGTGCCGACGCCTTGACGTGGCGCAGCAGGGCAAGGCTGTTCGCATAGACAGCCTTTGGGCGAATCCGCGCGTACAGCCGTGGGACAGTTTCGGTGTTGTGGTTGAAGATGTCGGGACCGGCATCGACCACCGTCTGCACTGATTCCAGGTTGCCCTGGAAGTCGGGCGTCAGCACCTCGATCGTCGTGCCGGGGCTCCGCCGCCGGATCGCGCGGATGGTGCGTGCGAAGATGCCGGCCCCGCCGTCCATCAGGTCGTCCCTGTCAACCGAGGTGATCACCGCGTGCCGCAGGCCCAGCTCGGCCACCGATTCGGCCACCCGTAGAGGTTCGCCCAGGTCCAGCTCTGACGGCCGACCCGACGTGACCGCGCAGAACCGGCACGCGCGAGTGCAGATGTCGCCGAGGATCATGAAAGTCGCCGTCCGGCGGTTCCAGCAATCGAAGATGTTCGGACACCGCGCCTCCTCGCACACGGTGTGCAAGCGGCTTCCCTTAACTATCTGCTTCAGCTCCTTGAAGTTTTCGCCCTCGGTCACGCGCACGCGTATCCACGAGGGGATGGGGGCCTGGGTCAGCGGCACGCCCGTGCTCACAGCTGGATGCTCGCGGCGGTCCATTCCTCGAGGCGCTTCTTGATGGTGCCGAGGAATTGGCCCGCCATCATCCCGTCGATGATCCGGTGATCGAAGCTCAAGCACATGTTCATCATGTTCCGCACGGCGATGCCGTCGCCGATGACCACAGGACGTTTGACGATCGCCTCGGTCGTGAGGATCGCCGCCTGCGGCTGGTTGATGATCGGTTGGCTTGCCACCGAGCCGGTGGCGCCGGTGTTGTTCAGCGTGAAAGTGCCGCCCTGCACGTCGTCGGGCTTGAGCTGCTTGTTGCGCGCGCGGTCGGCGAGGTCGTTGAGCGAGCGCACTAGCTCGGTGAAGCCGAGCTGGTCGGCATCTTTGAGGACCGGGACGATGAGCCCGTCAGGGATGGAGACCGCGATGCCCATGTTGATGTAGTGCTTGAGCACGACACCCTCGTCGCTCCAGGTCGAGTTGAGCCATGGGTACTGCTTGATGGCGTCGCACACGATCTGGACGACGAAGGGCAGATAGGTGAGGGGGACGCCGTGGCGCCCGCGAAACCCCTCCTTCTCCGTCTCCCGATAGCGCACGAGGTTGGTGACGTCGACCTCCTGGAGAGTCCAGGCGTGGGGTGACGTGGCCAGACTGCGGACCATGTGCTCGGCGATCGACCGGCGCATCGAACCGAGCTTCACCACCTCTTCGCGTGCGCCGTCGACTCGAGGAGCGCGTTGGGCCGGCTGCGAGGGAGCCGGTGGTGGCGCGGCTGCCGGACCGGCGCTGGTGTCGAGTGCGGCGAGGACGTCGTCGCGGGTCACCCGGCCGCCCATGCCGCTCCCGCGAATCGTAGTGGCGTCGATGCCGTGCTCGGCCGCGAGCTTGCGCACCGCGGGGGACAGGCGCGCCCGTTCGTTGCTGCCATCGCCGTCGCCGGTGGGTGGCGGGGCAACCGGCCTGGCCGCCACTGGGGCCGGGGCGGCTGACACCTCGAGGTGGGGCGCGGCAGACTCCTTGGTGGGGGCTGGCGTGGTGGCGGTGGCAGCGCCGGCGGAGGCGGTTTCGATCTGGGCGATCACGGCGCCGACCCGGACCGTCTCGCCCTCGCTGACCGAGATCTTGACGAGCTTGCCTTCGAAGGGCGAGGGGATCTCGGCGTTGACCTTGTCGGTGACGACTTCCACGATAGGCTCGTCGCGCTTGACGAAGTCACCCTCGCTCTTGAGCCACTTCTCGACCGTGCCCTCGGTCACCGACTCGCCGAGCTGGGGCATCTTGATCTGGGCCAAGCCCATGCGCCTTCTCCTCGCTGAGTGTTGATTCGAGTCTATCAACTGCCACCGGAGACCGAGAGGCGGCGTAACTCGCCTTCCGGCGCGGTCGTTGTTACTTGCGTGCGGAGCAAACCATGAGAGCCGCCCTTGGAGGTGAAAGCGAATGCGCAACGTCCTTCGGATCGCGATCGTCGTGTCGGCGATCGCGGGGCTGATCGTGGTGAGGGGAATGGGTCCCAAGCCCAGCGTCCTGTCGAACCCGACCAGCTAGTAATTATTCGATTCGATTCCCCCAGCCAAAAGGGCCGGGCGCCCAAGGCGGTCTTTCGACAGCACCCCGGCGCCTGACCCCTTCACTTTGACCCCGTCCCTCTGGCCATGACGGATGAGGTCCCTACTACAACGCATCAGCGACAAAAAGTATTTCCCAGCGACGGGCTAACCTCGGCCTGATCGTCGTATTCAGAAATTGGAGGCGACGCCCAGAATCGAACTGGGGATGGAGGTTTTGCAGACCTCTGCCTTGCCACTTGGCTACGTCGCCCCGGGTCCGGAAGCGATTCTAAGGTTAGGCTACGGAATCACTTGACCGCGCAAAACTTCCGGGACGTCATGGCACGGCTTCCCTCGGGCGTCGTCGTGGTCAGCGCGCGCCACGGCGCCGGCTATCGCGGGCTCACCGCCAGCAGCCTGGTGTCGATCTCGGCCGACCCTCCCATGGTGTTGGTCGGCCTCGAACGCGAGGCCACGACGCGAGCCGCCGTGGTCGAGGGGAAGGCGTTCAACGTCAACGTCCTGATGCGCTCCCAGGAGTTCTTCGCCGACCGCTTCGCGGGCCGCGCTCCCGCCATCGACGAGGCCTGGCTCCAGGTGCCGCACCGGCTGGGCACCAACGGCATCCCTCTCATCGAGGGTTGCGTGGCGTGGCTGGAGTGCCGCCTGGTCGCGACCCACGAAGCCGGCGACCACGATATCTGCGTCGGCGAGGTGGCGGCGGCGGTGGCCGGCGCGGGCGACCCGCTGATCCTGTGGGACAGAGCATTTTGGACGCTCCGCTGAATGGGGAGGTCCTCCTCTAATAAGGGAGGTCCTCTTCTTCCATCCCGAAGTGGTGGCCGACCTCGTGCAAGATCGTCCGGCGGACCTCCTCGACCAGCTCCTCGATCGAATCGGCGACCTTCTCGTGCGAGCGCTTGTAGAGGGTGATCTGTTCGGGCATGCCCAGCCCGGAGAGCGCCGTCGCCCCCTCGTACAGCCCCATGAGGCCCTCCGGCGACGCCTCCTCGATCACGAAGATCGTGTTTAACAGGTAATCCAGGAATTCCTGGGGGATCGAATCGATGGCGGCCTGCGCCGCGGCCTCGAATTCCTGCATGCTCACTCGCATGCATGAATTGAAGCGTGTGTTGGTGGTCGGCGCAGGAACCATGGGCTCCCAGATCGCTTTGCAGACCGCGCTGAGCGGTCGCTACGACGTCACCCTCGCAGATTCTGTCGAGGGCCAGCTCGAGAGAGCCAGGGCCCAGAACACCAAGCTCGTGGACCGGTCGGTGGAGAAGGGTCGGCTGACGAAGGAGGCGGCAGTGGCCGCGCTGGGCAGGATCCAGGACAGCAACGACCTTGCAGGTGCCGCGGGCGACGCCGACCTGGTCATCGAAGCCGTGGTCGAAGACTTCGACGTCAAGTCAGCCGTGTTCAAGACGCTCGGCCAGCACGCGGCCAAGGACGCGATCCTGGCCAGCAACTCCAGCACGATCGCGATCAGCCGCCTGGCCGACTTCACAGGGCGTCCGGAGCTGTGCTGCAACATGCACTTCTTCCACCCGGTCACTGTCATGCAGCTGTGCGAGGTCGTGCGTGGACCGAAGACCGCCGAGGGCACCGTCGCGATGGCGATGCAGTTCGTGCGCAGCATCGATCGCACTCCAGTCCTTCTGCAGAAGGAGATCTGGGGTTTCATCGTGAACCGCATCCTGTTCGCAGCATCAGAGGAGGCCTTGCGTCTCCTCGAGGGTGGCTACGCGAGCGCGGAGGACATCGACACCGCGGTGCAGAAGGGACTCAACTGGCCCATGGGCCCGTTCCACCTGCTCGACTTCAGCGGCCTCGACATCTTCTATGGGGCGATGAAGGATCGTCACCGGCAAGGTGAAGGCGAAGATGCGCCCGAGCTGCTGAGGAAGCTGGTGGAGGACGGCCACCTCGGCCGCAAGACCGGCAAGGGATTCTTCGACTACCCGTAGCGCCAGAATTAATGCTGCCCCCGTAGCCCAATGGCAGAGGCAGCCGGCTTAAACCCGGTCCAGCGCGGGTTCGACCCCCGCCGGGGGTACTGCGGGGCAGCCTACAATCGTTTCACTGTGCCAATGCACGACGAAGAAGACCCGGACGAGGATCCCGACGAGCCGGAGCAGCCTGCCGATGGCGTGGCGCCGACGAGCCACGTGCCCACTGTCGGCCTCCCCGCCCGCGAATGGGAGTACTCGACCGAAGTGCTGACGCTGGCCCAGGTGGCCGATGGCTCGACGCTGGTCAAAGTCATTCAGGCCTCGGCCGCGGACGGTTGGGAGCTGGCCGACGTGATCGATGGAGGGGAGAAGCGCGTCCTCCTGATGAGGCGCTCGAAGCGCTCGGCGCGCGAGTCGCGCAGGGTTGGATTCGCACCTCCGGCGCACAACTGACCTCACTCCCCGGCCGGCGCAAGCACCGCATCCTCGTGATCGAGGACGATCCCGACGTCAGGACCCTCATCGCCGAGGTGTGCCGGCTGCAGGGCCACGAAGTCCTCGAGGCGGCCAATGGCGCGCAGGCGATCGAGCTCGGCACCGGGGGACGGCCTGACCTCGTCCTCGTCGACTGGGTGCTGCCCGACATCAGTGGTACTGAGGTCATCCTCGAGCTGCGCCGTCAGGGCGTGTTGAGCCCGATGGTCATGCTCACCGGGCGCTCCACGAAGACCGACGAGGTGGTCGGCCTCGAGGTTGGAGCCGACGACTACATCACCAAGCCGTTTGACTCCCGCATCCTGGCGGCGCGAATCAACGCACACCTAAGGCGCACCGCCTTGACCGAAGCCGGCCCGGGCCGAGAGGGGATCCTCACCGTCGGCGCGCTGCAGATCGACAACGCAGCGCGCCGGGTCAGGGTGAACAACGAGGAGATCACTCTGACCATGACCGAGTTCAACCTCCTGGCCGTGCTGGCCGCCAACCCGGAGCGAGTGCTGACGCGGGCGCAGCTGCGCGACAAGGTGTGGGGCTACCCCCACGACCTCGACGACCATTCCGTGGATCCCCACGTGCAGCGCCTGCGACGCAAGCTGTCGGAGCTTGCCAGCCCCGGCGTGAGCATCGAGGCGGTGCCCGGCCTCGGGTATCGACTGTCCGTCAAGGGTGGCTAGCGCTCCCGAGCCCGCCATCTTCGGCCCGGTCGCGGGTGATCTGGAGACGATCGAAGCCAACCTGCGCCGTCTCATCGAGGCCGGGCCTGACGTCGTCTCGGCGCCGATGGCAGACCTTTTCGCCGCCGGTGGCAAGCGCATCCGGCCCGCACTCCTCCTGCTCGCCGCGAGATGCGGAATTTATGACCTGGCAAAGCTGACCCCGGCCGCGATGGCGGTCGAGCTCGTCCACGCAGCAACGCTCGTCCACGATGACGTGATCGATCGAGCCGAGGTGAGGCGAGGCCGCCCGACCGTCGCCGCCAAACTTGGTGATGAAGCGGCAATCGTGGTCGGCGACTTCTACTTCGCCAAGGCCTACGAGCAGGCGGCATTCACCGACTCGCCGGAGGCCGTCGCCATCCTCGCGCGCGCCGTCATGGACATTTGCGCTGGCGAGGTGAGGCAGCAGGCGATCAGGCATCGATACGACACCGATGTCGACGAGTACATGGGCAGGATCGAAGCCAAGACCGCGACGCTGCTCGCCGCCTGCTGCGACGTCGGCGCTCTCCTTGGTCGCCTCGATGGCCTCAAGCGATCCGCGATTCGCGCCTACGGCCGCCTGTTGGGCCTTGCCTTTCAGATCGCCGACGATGTTCTCGATTACGAAAGCAGCGAGGATGAGATTGGCAAGCCGATCGGTCACGACATTGCCGAGGGCTTCTCGACTCTTCCTTTAATGATGGCTCTCGAGGACGATCGCGTTGCGAGCCAGCTGCGGCACCTGCTCGAGGTAAATCGAGAGCTGACCGGGATCGAGGCCAATGAGGTGGTCGAGCTGGTACGCGCCAGCGACGGACCCACGCGAGCCATCGAGCGCGCACGACAGCTCGCCTCCGAGGCGCGTGGTGAGCTGAAGACTCTGGGCGACGGCGAAGCGCAGGCGGCGCTCGCGGCGCTCGCCACCTACGTGGTATCCCGAAAGCTCTAACCTGTCTGGGTGCTCCGAGCGGTGGTGGACTCATGAGCAGAGTGCGTTTGGTCGGCATCGGTCCCGGACATCCAGGCCTCGCCACAGTCCAGGCAGTTGAGGCGATCAAGGAAGCCGAAGTCATTCGTTGCTGCGATGGTTGCGGCGCCGCCCTTCTCCATCTGGCCTCGGTGCAAGCGGATATCGGGCCGCTCGAGTCGGCGGACGAGATAGTTCGCCTCGCGCGGACAGGGCGCAAGGTGGCCGTGCTTTTTCCAGGCAATCCATATGCGTTTGCCAACGGCAGCGACATTGCCGAGAAGTTGGAGCGCGCCGAAATCGACTTCGAAGCGGTTCCCGGCCTCATCGTCGAGCTGGCGGCGCCGGTGATGAGCGGCATCCCGCTCACGATCGAGGGCCAGTCGGCGTCGATCGGATTCGGGCTCGTCAAGGGCGCCGAGACCGTGGTGCTCCGCCTCGCTTCGGGGTGGTGGGAGTCAGGCATCACCGCTTTGATGGCCGACGGCCGCACGGCCGAGACGCCCGCTGCACTGATCCTCAACCCTGGCCAGCCAGGACAGCACCGCGTCTCCGCTCCTCTTGGCGAGCTCGCTCGCAAAGCGGCGACGTATGGCCTGAGGGGCGATGCGTTGCTCATCCTCGGCCCCGGCGTTGACAAGGCGGAGCGACTCGACACGCTGTCCAAGCGACCGCTTCATGGGCGGCGCATCCTGATCACGCGCGCGCGCCACCAGGTCGATCCATTTCGGCGCGAGCTGGTTGATCTCGGCGCCGCCGTCATCGAGATTCCAACCATTGAGATCAGCCCCATGCCCACCGACGAGCGGGTGCGCAGCGCTATCTCGCGCTTGAAGGGGACGGCTCTCGTGATCTTCGCCTCCGCGAATGCGGTCGACATCTTCTTCCGGATGCTGCTCGAGACCGGCGGTGATGCCCGGGCGCTGTACGCCTCGAAGCTGTGCGCAATCGGCCAGGAAACGGCCGAATCGCTGGAAGCTCGAGGGCTGCGACCCGAGCTCGTGACATCTGAGTACACAGCAGAGGGATTGGCCAAGGCGCTCGAGGGTTGGGAGATGGAGGGCATGCGGGTCTTGGTCCCGCGTGCAGAGGTGGCTCGCGACGCACTACCATCGCTTCTCGCCAAAAAAGGTGCTGAGGTTGAGATTCTTCCCGTCTACCGAGCGATGCGGCCTGTGGGGGCAAGCGAGGCCCTTTGGCGCCTCTTCAACGCCGAGGGCGTGGACGTGATCACGTTCACGAGCTCCTCGACGGTCGCCAACTTCGTGCGCGCATTCCCAGACGATCGGCTCCCTGCCGTGCTCGGCGATGCGGAGATCGCCTGCATGGGTCCCGTCACGGCCGACACCGCCCGCAAGCTCGGCTTGCAGGTCGCCATCACAGCGCGCGAATACACGACTCACGGGCTGGTGCAGGCCATCGCGGAGGCTGCGGTCAAGAAATGAGCAAGGCGAAGGTTCCGGTCCGCAGGCCGATCGCCACCCCCCTTGACGAGGTGGCGGATCTGCCGCCTCGATGGCAGGGTCGGCCCTGGAGGCCTCTGCTCATCTCCGGTGTCGTCATTGCTGCGGTCCTCGGCTCCGGGCTGGCATTCTCCGACGCGCTGCAGTCCCCGAGGCCCTCTGCTCTGGCCTCGTGCATCACCTCCACGCAGACCGGCCCGCACACCTTCATCGGCCCGCAGCCGATTTGCGTCGTGCCCGGCCGCACCTACCAGGCGACAGTGAACACGACCAAGGGGCCGATAACGATCCAGCTATACCCCACAGCGGCCCCGGTCACCGTCAACAACTTCATAGTGCTGGCGCTCGACGGCTACTACAACGGGATGGCGTTCACGACTTCGGACTTTGCGGTTCAGAACGGGGATCCGACGGGTGACGGCCGGGGTGGCCCCGGTTACAACCTGCCGAGCGAGCCCAATACGAGTCCCGACTGGGGGATTGGGGCCGTGGGCATGGCGCGGCCGATCGACGGCCCGATCAATGGCAGCCAGTTCTTCATCCAGCGGGCCGCGTGGCCGGGAGCGGGTCCGACCGCCGTTTACAACCGCTTCGGCACTGTCGTCCAGGGCATGGGGACGGCGCAGCTTCTGACCGCGCCGACAGACCTGATCACCTCGATCACGATCCAGGTGGGCTGACCGCCAAAATCACCCGAAATCACCCGGCGGTGGGGGCCGAGGGTAGCGGGCTATAATCCACTCGAGATGCAACTTCACTGGTTCTACATCGTCGGCCTGCTGGTTATCGTGCTGATCATCTTCGGACCGGGCCGGCTGCCCGAGCTCGGAGGGGCCCTCGGCAAGGCGATGCGTGAGTTTCGCAAGGCCACCACGGACATCACCAACGAGATGACATCGGCGGTCAACTCGACAACGTCGACGCCGACGCCCGCCGCCACGCCGCCACCGCCACCACCGCCACCACCGCCGCCGCCCGCGCAGCCCATCTCTTCGGAGGGCAGCGGCACCGCGGGCTCGCAGTCCGAGGCCACCTCTCCCAAGGTCTGAGCCTCTCGTGGCCCTTCTAGATAGGGTCGTTTCGCGCGCGCGTCGGCGCCCCCCGGCCCCCGTCGAAGAGCAGCGGATGTCGGTGATCGAGCACCTCGAAGCACTGAGGCGTGCTCTCATCGTCTCGCTGGTCGCCTGGGCGATCACGACGGTGGGTGCGTTCTTTGTCACTAGGCAGGTGATCGGCCTGCTGGTGGTGAGAGCCGGCATCGGCCACGCGTATTACTTCGGGCCCACCGGCGGTGTGATTCTTGAGCTGCAGGTCGCCATGTACATCGGCCTGGTGATTGCGGCACCTGTGGTGATCCAGCAGATCTGGTGGTTTGTCAGCCCCGGGCTGCACGCACACGAACGCCGCTTCATCCTGCCGCTGATCGTCGCCAGCATCGTGTTCTTTTTGTTCGGCGTCGCAGTGGCGATCTTTGCGCTGCCTCTATATATCCGCGTCCTCAACTCGCTCGCGCCGGCTAACACCACTTACTTCGCGGACATCAGCCAGCTCGTCGGTTTCATGCTCATCATGGTCATTGGCTTCGGCATCATCTTCGAGCTGCCAGTCGTGCTGTTCATGCTGGGGATGGTCCGCATCATCAACTCGAAGTGGCTGTACAAGAACAGGATATGGTGGTTCCTTGGGCTCGGCCTCCTGGCCAACTTCCTGACCCCGGGTGTCGATCCCTTCACGCCGCTGATCATGTTTGTCCCCCTCTGGATCTTTTTTGAAGGAACTGCATTGCTACTCAAGGTCATGAAACGGTGACGGGCCACTCGCGACCCGATGGACGTCAACCCGATCAGCTGCGCCCACTCAAGATCGAGCTCGGGGTCAACGTTCACGCGGAAGGCTCATGCCTCATCGAGATGGGGCGCACGCGCGTGTGGATCACGGCGAGCGTCGAGGACCGCGTGCCGCCGCACCGGCGTGGCAGCGGCCAGGGCTGGATCACGGCCGAGTACTCGATGCTGCCGCGCTCGACGCACGACCGTGGAACTCGTGAAGCGATCCAGGGACGGGTCGGTGGCCGCACGCACGAGATCCAGCGCCTTATCGGTCGCTCGCTTCGCGCCGCGGTCGACATGGGCAAGATCGGAGAGAGAACGATCACTCTTGACTGCGACGTCCTGCAGGCCGACGGCGGCACTCGCACCGCATCGATCACCGGCGCTTTCGCCGCGCTCTACATGGCGGTGAAGCGGATGAAAGATGCGCGGATGATCGATCAGATTCCGATCCGCCATTACTTGGCCGCTGTCAGCTGTGGCATCGTCGATAGCACGCCGATGCTGGACCTCGACTACACCGAGGACTTCAGCGCCTCGACCGACCTCAACTGCGTGATGACCGAGGACGGCGAGCTGGTCGAGCTGCAGGCGACGGCCGAGGGCGCGCCTTACACGCGCCAGGAGCTCGACATGATGCTCGCGCTCGCGCACAAGGGCATCAAAGAGCTGATCGTCGGGCAGAAGCGCGCGATCGCCACGCTTGGCTGAGCAGCGCAGCAAGCTGGTCATCGCGACCGGCAACACCGGAAAGCTGCGCGAGTACCGCGAGCTGCTGGCCGGCACGGGGCTCGAGTTCATCACGTTTGACACCGAGGTCGAAGAGGTGGGGGACACCTACGAGGACAACGCACGATTGAAGGCGGAGGCGGCCGCCGAGCGCTCAGGCCTAGCGGCTTTGGGGGACGACTCGGGGGTCGAGGTGGAGGCGCTCGCGGGCTTCCCGGGCATCCGCTCGGCGCGGCTGGGGCCGACGCAGGAGGAGCGCACCGCGGAGCTGCTGAAAAGGCTGGAGGGCAAGCCGCGGCCGTGGGATGCGCGCTTTGTTTGCGTGGTGGCGCTGGCCGATCCAGGCCACCCGACCCAGCTGTTCGAGGGGGAGTGCCGAGGGGAGATCGTGCCGGAGTGGCGAGGTGAGGCGGGCTTCGGCTACGACCCGGTGTTCCTGGTTCCGGGAACCGGCAAAACGTTTGGAGAGATGCGGCCGGAGGAAAAGCGACTGTACAGTCATCGGGCTCGTGCGGTCCGTGCGCTGCTGGAGTCAGGCGCGCTGGAGCGCCTCTATGATTGAGTCCGGCTTACGGGCGGTGGCTTAGCTCGGCAAAGCGCCTGGTTTGGGACCAGGAGACCGCGAGTTCGAATCTCGCCCGCCCGACCATCACGTTTTGAGACCTTGAAAACGGCCGATTTCGATCTCGTTTCGACCGTTTGGGAAGGTGTTGGGCGCGGGGTTGGAACTGCTGTGGAAAACCCCTGGAACCTGCCGAGTTAAGAGACTTGGGGCATTGCCTACCAGTCTCATGGTGGGGAAATATGCACAGGGTGAACCAGATAGTCAGCGTCCTTCCCGGCGGTTTTCCGAGCCCAACCCGGCGGCAGCCGCCGATCCTCGCCGCCTACGAGCACTTCCGCCTGGATCGCCAGGGGATGCTGGTCTCGCCGAGGACGCTGGAGTACTACGACGGCATGGTCCTGCCCTTCCTGCGGTGGGCGGAGGCTGACGGGTTGCAGAAGTTCGAGGCCTTGGACGTGTCTCGGCTGCGTGTCTACCGCGCCCAACTGGCGACGAGGCCGGGGCGGCATGGCCAGCGTCTGCAGCCGAAGACGATCCTGGAGTCGCACCGGGCGATTCTTTGCTTCCTGCGCTGGGCGAGGCGCGAGGGCTACCACGTCGATGGCCGCATCCTCGAGCTCACCGCGCCACGGGTGCCCGACAAGGAGCCGACGGTCTACCACATCGCCCAGGTGCGCAAGGTGCTTGCCGCCTGCAACCCCGCGGTGCCGACCGAGGACCTGGTGGTCCGGATCCTGGTCGGCTCAGGGTTGAGGCGAGCGGAGATCTGCGGACTGGCCGTCCTCGGTCCTGATGGCCTGTCTGACGTGATGACGGACTCGCTGGGGCGAGGGCGGGTCGAGCTGCGGGTGCGCTGGGACGCCGGCGCCAAGGGCCGGAAGTCGCGCCGGGTGCCGATCACGCCCAAGCTGGCGGCGGCGATCAAGCGATACGAGGCGCGCCATCGGCCCGAGACAGACCTATCGCAGCTGCTCATCAATGGCCACGGCGCGCCGTACCAGGGGCCAGGGATCAAGTCGATGATGGACCGGCTCACGGTGCGCGCAGGATTCCGGGTGCATGCCCACGCGTTCAGGCACACATTCGCGACGGTGGCGGCAAAGCTGGGTTGGAACTTCGAGCACCTCCGAGCAGCTATGGGCCACTCGGACTACGGAATGTTGCAGCGATATGTTCGGCTCGCGACGGAGCGTGACCTAGGACTGCGTTCCGACTGGCTGGAGCTGATCGCCAGCAACCCGGCGATGGAATGGTCCTAGTGATGACGCCGCGCTAGGATGCTGAACGGTATGAGCGCCCTCGCCGTCCGTCTCGGGGGAGTCATTCTGATCGTCTGGGGGCTCACCATGGTCTATGGGGCGTGGCGCCCGGACTCCTTGGCTGGCTGGTTTTTCGTCGGTCCGTTCGCGCTCCGGATCCGGGCCGAATCTCGTCTTCGCTATGTGGTCGCCGGAATTGGTCTGGTACTGACATTAACGGGAGCGGCCGTCGTCGTCATCGGTTAGCCGTTGCCTCCGCCTCACAGTTGCTCCTGAGGCTCCGGACGATTTGTGACGTTTTGAAACGCCGGTAAAACGTCCGAAGACGCCGTTGAAACGTCCCGCTTGGGCTGTTGTGCTGGACAGCGATGAGTTGTGCCGCTTCTGAAGGTCAGTCGACAGCGACCGTTTGGGGGACGTTTGGGACGTTTGGAAACGTCCTAGAACGCGGTTGGAACGTCCCGCTCCTACTGGTTTGCTTCGCGAAATGAGACTCAGAGTCGCTACCGGATTGGTAGGTCGAGGACGTCTGGGACGTCTGAAGCCGTCCCAAGTCGTCCCAAGACGTGGTTTAGAAGTCCCCGGGGTCGCTGGTGTCATTGAGCGCGATGTCACCTAGGTTCGCGGCCAACGCCGGGATCGGCGCCGACGCTTCGCCGGCACTGCCGACGCGCGGCGACGTCTTGCCTAGAACGCCTGTCGAGTACTTGGCGACGGACGGCCGAGCGCGCGTGCGCGCACCCGAGCGCGCGACGCGCAGCGGGAACAGGTCGGGATGTTGCCAAAGTGAATCGAGGGGTGAGTCGTTGGCGAGGCTATTGCCTCACGCTCGGCGGCGTCGGTCGGAGAGCCGGCAGGAGTTCGCGGCCGGCGGTCCGGGTCCCCTAACAGAGGACCGCCAAAAAACAGAGACGAGGCTCTGACGAGCTCAATCAAGGTCCTCGCCGCCGGCATCGACTCGCTCTACGTCTCCTTCAAAGGCGAGGTGGACGCCGCACGGCTTGATGGTATGGAGTTACTGAAGATCAAAGCGCAGGTGGCTGGCCAGGCGCAGAACTTTGCGATGGACCAACGCAAAGCGCTGATCCAGGCTTCAGGGTGGGGCAGCTACCGATACTGGCTCCGCTGCGGTGACTTCGATGTCTTCGTCGGGCGCGGCCGAAGCATGCCGGCGGTCTACGCGCGGATCGCGAGCGAGTTCATTCATGAAGTTGGCCCTCTCAAGGCGCTTGCCGACCTCAGGTCATTCGTGGGGGCGCTGTTGGACCAGGTCGGCGAGACAATCTGCTCACGAGTAGACATCTGCGCCGACTTCCAAGGATGGGTTCCGCGATCCGAGGATTACGACCGTTTCATCACCCGGAGTCGCCGCAACACAAGCCACATCGCCGTGCACCACGATGGTCGGCGTTTCACGGGGTTCACGTTCGGGCGCGACGCGATGGTAGCCAGGCTCTATGACAAGGGCCTGGAGATTGCGCATTCGGGAAAAGACTGGATGCGCGAGGTTTGGGCGCACCGGCTTGACGCGTCAGCACCCGTTTGGCGGTTGGAGTTCCAGCTGCGGCGCCAAGTGCTGGCGGAATGCTCGCTAAGCGAGCCGCAAGACGTCGTCGCGCAACAGCAGAGCCTTTGGGCCTATGCGATGCAGTGGCTGTCGCTGCGAGAGCCAATACCGGGAGCGACCAGGACGCGATGGCCGGTCGCCGGTGTTTGGGCAGACCTGACGCGAACGGAGGCTGGCGTCGCGTACAGCCCACTGGTGCGTAAGCGCATCAGGGAACACGACGAATCGGTCCTCGTCCGTGGCCTTACTGGCTACGCGAGCTCGCTCGCAGCTCTGACTGGCGTCAGCGACCTCGACCTGGCGATGCTTGTGTCCCGCCGTCGAGTGGGGGAGTACATGGACGCCACAGGACGAGACTTTCGCCAGCTGGTTCACTCCAAGCGGGAGCGTCTGGTGTGACTGTGCACCGGACTCTGGAATGGTCGGTCGATGCCGCCGTGATCGATCGGGCGCGAATCCTGCGGGGTTGGACGCGTCGGGACCTGGCGCGACAAGCTCACGTCGACGAAGGAACCCTGTGCGACATGTTCGCTGGCCGGCGCCGCCCGACGTTCGGCACCCTACGGGCGGTCTGTCAGGCTTTGGGCCTATCGCTCGAGGACGTACTCAGCTTCGAGCCGAACGGGGACAAACTGCAGTCAGCCCTCGGGCTCTCGGTCGGGTAGTTGGACGAGCCATGGAATCACCTGGATGACCGGTGCGACAAGCGCCTCGTAATCGGAACGCGTGAGCCCGTCGGGAAGCGCTGCGACAGCGAGCGCGGTATGGGACAGGGCATTCCACGCGGGGCCAGCCGGTGGGCCCCCTACGTAGTGGGCAAGGAACATGACATCGTGCGCCTTCACTGTGCCCAGGATGTCAACGGCGTGCCGAGCCGCCATTTGCTCGTTTGTCGAGTACTGCGGCGGTCGCCGGGCTCGCTCGGCGATCGCCTCGAGGTCCGACAGATTCAGCTCGACAATTGCACGATGCAGACGGCGAAGAGGCTCTGTGGCCAACATGGCGTGCGCATACTTCCGCTGCCAATTCCTTTCACGCCTTGCGGAGGTCCGTGAATCGGCCACTAGCCCCTAGGTGAGCCCACGACCGGGAACTCGTTCAAGATGCCGTCGAGCTCGTCCAGGACGCTAGGCAGATAGGTCTGGTCGAGGTCCAGTACGAAGTTGAGAATATTGTGTTTTTCGAAGAAGGGCTCAGCTTGAGCATGACCGGCGATCGTTATATGTCCGAGGCTGTCCGACCGTTGGACCTTGAACCGGAGCCATGGCTCCATCGAGTCGAATTGAGCCGGCGGCGCGCTGGCGTCGTCGTAAAGCCTTCGGAGCTGATCGTGAAACTGTGCGAACTCTTCGGCGCGCAAACTTGCCCCGTAGCGACCCTTCCAGGGACCGACAGCTATTTTGACGACCGATGTCAACCAATTGCCGTCCCAATAGTCAGACACGTCATGAGTGCGGGACAGCACTTCCACGTCAACATACGAGGTCGTTTCGTCGCCCAGGTGGAATGAGTGGTCCATTTGGTTCGAGCTCAGGTTATCCGCTCTCAAAATCATGCGGTTCCCGAGTTAAGAGACTTGCGGCGAGATGGGGTTCTCGAGCTAAGATCGAGTCGAATACGGTAGGCCTTAGCCTCCGGTTTGGGACCAAGGAACATGAGTTCGATCCGCCCACGACCATTTGGCTATAATTCTAGCCATGGAAACCCTCCCACTCGCTGACGTCAAGAACCGCTTGTCGGAGGTCGTCGCGAAGGTCGCGAGCCAGCACGACCGCGTGACGATCACCCGCAACGGCCGGCCGGCGGCCGTCCTGGTGAGTCCAGAGGACCTGGAGTCCCTGGAGGAGACTCTCGCCGTCTTGGGGGATCCCAAGGAACTTGCTGCCTTGACGCGGGGTCTGGCTGATCTGGACGCCGGACGCATCGCGACCTTGGAGGATATGAAGGCCGACCTCGCCCGACGTGCCTGAGCGATACCAGGTCGTTGTCAGTGCGGAGGCGCGCAAGTCTGTGCGCAGACTTGCCAAGGAGGTCCATGCCGCGGTGGTGGCGGCTCTCGCCGGACTTGCGACGGAGCCGCGCGTCGGCAAACCGCTCGTTGGGAAGTTGCGCGGTGTGTGGAGCCTGCGTCGCGGCGACTATCGCGTGCTTTATCGAATCAACGACAAAACCAAGCGGGTTGAGGTTGCCCGCATCGGGCATCGGCGCGATGTCTACCGCATAAGGCGCCGCAAGCCCAGTTAGGAGACTGGACGCCATAGCTGGGAGCCAGAAGCGGTAACGTCATACAATTGTGATACATTCACTAAATGGAGAAGGCGATTTCGATCAGGCTGGATGAGGAGGCCCAAGAAGCGCTCCGAAAACTCACCGAGTCGGGTCGAAACCAATCCGATGCCGTCCGAGAAGCGATCGTCGAGCTCGCACGACGCGGACAGCGCGGTGACCTCGTCGCAGAGGCGATGCGCCTGAGCGTTGACCGCGAGGATCGTACGGAGAAAGCTCGCGTGGCCCGTTTGATGGAATCGCTTCGTGCAGCGAGGTGAGGTCTTTCGACTGCGTGCGCCCCGAGGTACCAGAGGACACGAACAGGCTGGCCACCGTTACGGTGTGGTCCTTCAGGCGGATGAGCTGCTCAGCTTGTCTACGGTGATCATCGCACCTACCTCTATTCGCGCCCAGCCGGCCTCATTCAGACCCGAGGTGGAAATCGACGGGCAGCTGACTCGGGTCTTGGTCGAGCAGCTTGGGGCAGTCGATCCAAGCAGGCTCGGCGAATCCCACGGGCTACTCGCGTTTGGTGAGCTTCGTGAGGTCGATCACGCGCTAGCAGTGGTTGTCGGTCTCGGCGCATGACGACCGGCCCGAATAACGTGCGCGTCGCCTAACGAGTTAGGAGACTTGCGCGAATATTTCCATGTCGCGCTAAGATCGAGTTTGAATAGGGTAGGCCTGAGCCTCCGGTTGGGGACCAGCGAGCCGCGGTCGGCAGCTGCGGGCGGTTAGCCCCGAATGGCCGTCGCCACTGGTGTCCTGACCGCCGTTGGACGCGGCGCTATTGCGTCGTCAATGGTGCAATAATGCACCGAAATGAGTGCAACGCCCTTGGGTTGGCTCTGGGGTCGGTCTGAAGTTCGCCGCGAGATCCTCCTCCGGTTTTTCACCCAACCCGGTCTCGAAACTCACGCGTTGGAGCTCGCGAAGCAGCTGAATCGACCACATCAAGCGGTGGGACGTGAGCTGAAGCGTCTAGTTGCAGCTGGGATTCTCGCGGAGCGGATGGTCGGCAGGGCACGCAGGGTTCGGCTTGCCGATCGGTCGCCGGTGGTCGACTCTGCGCGCGCGCTGTTCGATCAGACGGTGGGCGTCGAGGCTCGGCTCAGGAGTGCACTCGAAGGTATTTCCGGTGTGCGCGGAGCGTTGGTGTTTGGGTCTCGCGCACGCGGCGACGAGCGCTCGAATAGCGACATCGATTTGCTCGTTGTGGGGAAGCCCGACCCGACGTTACTGGCGGCTGCGGTCAGCCGGGCCGAGCGCGAGGTAGGCCGCCAAGTGCACGTGGTGGTTCTTGAGCCGGCTGAGCTTCGCATGCCGGATAGCAAGGCCCCTACCTTCTTGAAGCAGATGCGCAAAGAACCGCGGCGCGCGGTCCTTGGCGACTTGAGCGAATTCAAGCTATGAGGCTGCCTCCTGACTTGGATCGCATGGTCACTGCTGGCCGGCTGGTCAGGAGGCCGAGAGATCGCCAATGGTGTCGATTCATGTTGGAGCAGGCGAGGAGGGACTTGACTTGGGCGCGACGCAAGGTCGAGGCGGGGGACACCATTGGGGCGGCTTCCGATGGGTGGGCTGCAACGTCCAATGCACTTCAGGCTGCCCTGAATGTGGTCGACCTCGCGATCACATCCTTGCCTGGACATCTCGACGCGCTCCTTGACGCTTACGAAGTGCTCGCCGGGGAGGGAATGGAAAAGGATGTCTACAGCCTGCGTAATCTCAAGGGTGCTCGCAACGAAGCCGTGTACCGGGGGCGTACGCCACGCGAGGCAGACGTAGCCGCGTGGCTCGCGGATGCGGAGCGTGCTGTCGAATATGGAGAGCGTGTCGTCGGCCGCGTTACATGAGGGCGCAGGCACGAGCGGGTTAAGAGACTTGCGTCGGAATGGAGGTCTCGCGCTAAGATCGAGTCGAATACGGTAGGCCTTAGCCTCCGGTTTGGGATCAGGGAATCGTGGTTCTAGCTTCGCCCGCCGACCACCACGTCGTGAGTCGTGACAGGGACGGGATTCTTGCCGTCGAGATAGGCTGAGGGTTAATGGGTTCGTGGAGTACCGGAGTTTTCGGCAACGATCTCGCCAGCGATGTGAGAGGGGAGTACCGGGAGCTCCTCGAAGATGGCGCTCCCGATGCAGAGGCGTTGCAGAAGGTTCTGCGAAGCTTCGCAGACGATCTAGACGATCCGGATAACGGCACCTGTTTCTGGACTGGACTCGCCGCAGCTCAAGTGGAGCTTGGGCGGCTCGATCCTGCGATTCGCGATCGCACGGTCGCCGTGATCGATGCCGGCGGCGACCTGCACACGTGGGACGAAACCGGTTTTGCCAATACGCGTAGGGCCGTTCTCTCTAAGCTTCGCGGCCGGCTGCTTGGTCCTCAGAAGGCTACGGTAAAGGTTCGACCTCCCCGCCGTGTCCCTTGTCCGGTGCAAGCCGGTGATATCTTCTTGCTCACTCTCGACGATGGGCGCAAAGCGCGACTTCGAACTGTCGCGGTCAAGTCCCATCGACTGGGTGACATTCCGACGGTCGAAATGATCGATGACCGCGGGCGGCCATACCACTTGTTCCAACTCACTGACGACCCACGTATGACCGCTTGGACACGGACTCAGTTGGCCCAATGGGAGGTCTTTGATGGACGCATCAAGGATGTTCCTTCCGCAAACGGCATTCAGGTGGTCGCGCGGCAAACGCCACCGAAAGTAGCGCCCGAGGTGAACCACTCACTCGGTTGGCGAGGGTTACGGAGGGAATGCGCTCGATTGTTGGATGAACCTAACGCACGCCCGAAGCGAGGACTCCCCGGGTAGCCAGGCAGTGACTGAGTTGGAGAACAAATCCTTCAAATCGATTCGTCACCTGAGCGTGCTTCGCGTAACGGTCGCCACCTTGCTCACAGCCCACGAACTCAGCCAGGTTGGGCTCGTTTTGGCAGCCCGAATCCACGAACGGTACTGGCGGCGGGTGTTGCCTTGACTGCCCAGATCAAAGGGAGTTAGATGGGACGGCAATGCCTGCTTGGCGGCCAACTGTGATTTTGGCTGCGTCGCTCTGTGATCTGGCAGCTGGTGCTGTGGCAGTCTGGTGGTCGTTGCCGGGGAACGTTGTGGGGCTGCTGTTTGCAGTCCTCTTTCTCGCGGCGGGTGTGGCGCTCCTCGCCGCAACTTTCAGTAGCAATGTTCGCTTGCTTGTGGCTGCATCGGTTCTCACGGTGATTGGCGAGTTGGTACCCCCGGACGGTCTGTTGACGACTGCCATTCTCCACCAGCGGCTTTTACTCAGTGCAGGGGCGTTGTCAATCGCTGCGACGGCGACAGTTCTCTTGGGCGACCGGTTTTTCAGCCGCTCGACGTGAGCTTGCCCCACTGAATCATCCTGGTCATCTACCGGTCAAATCTGGTCGAATGGTCAATGACGTCGCCGCCGTTACGGAACCTGGCCGTTACAGCACCTCGACGTGACACCTGATCCCAGGCACACCGGCAAGTCGTTTGTCAATTGTCAGGAGGTCGCCTCCAAGCAGCTCTGCCAAAGCGATGTAGGAAGCGTCGTACGCAGTGAGATTTGCCCTGAGTCGCCAGATGCGTTGCAATAGCGCCAAGTGCCCGTATCGCTGAATCGGAGCCTGCATAAACTCGCTGAGCGCTCGTTCCGCGTGCCGAGGGCTGATCAACCCTTTCGTCACCAAGCCGCGCAAGACATTCGTGAATTCGAGATCGATCAAGGCAGGCGAGGCAACCGATGTTTCTTCGCCGAGCCGAGTGCGCACTGGGCCTCCGGGCTCCTCGTCGACGATGGCCCGAATCCACACGCCGGCGTCCGTGACGGTCAACTAGCGCCGGCCGTGAGAAATTAGATCCTGGATCTCGCGATTAGCTAGAGGCTTCCCGTGACGCAGCCTGGGTCCAGCCAGGAGCTGGCGCATGCCCTTGGTCGCCACATGCTCAGTCAACACCTCGAGCACGTAGGCGGCCAAAGACAAGTGGACCTCATCAGCTCGTTCACGAAGGGTCTCAAGGACCGGTTCGGGCACGTTCCTGATTTGCAGCGGTCTTCCCACGCCATCCATCGTAGCATGCACAATGCATGCAGTCGAGTTAAGAGACTTGCGCGAAAATATCGATGTCGCGCTAAGATCAAGCTGAATACGGTAGGCCTTAGCCTCCGGTTTGGGACCAGGAGACCGCGAGTTCGAATCTCGCCCGCCCGACGAACACGTTTCTGAGCCCGGAAAACGGCCAATTTCGATCTCATGTCGACCGTTCGGGAGGGTGTTGGGCCCGGGGTTGGAACGCCTTTGGAAAACCCCTGGAACCTGCCGAGTTAAGAGACTTGGGGCATTGACTGCCAGTCTCATAGTGGAGAAATATGCACAGGTGGGCAGGCATGCTCGACGATGCTTGTCTGCTTGGTTCAAGTCGCGAGAATGAAAGGGCCGGGGGCATCGTGTAAGGCGTTGGGCAGATGCGAGCAGAAGGGCTTCTGGGCGTGATCCTCCCGAAAGACCGCGACCCTCGTTTCGTGACGATCCGCCGCGGCGGGACCCTCACCGATTCGGATCACCACCTCCTCGCCCTGTGGGCGGCATCATGCGCAGAGCACGTCATCGAACGGTTCGAGTCGGTTCGGCCTGAGGACGCGCGACCGCGCCAGGCGATTGAGCAGGCCCGCACCTGGGCGCGCGGCGAGATCACGATGTCCCAGGCTCGCGCGGCGGGCGGTCATGCAATGGCCGCGGCCGGAGACCTGAGTGGGGCAGCACGCCACGCCGCGTACGCTGCCGGCCAGGCGGCGGTCGTCGCACACGTCGCCGCGCACGAGCTCGGTGCGGCCGCCTATGCGATCAAGGCCGCACGTGCTGCCGTGCCGGACGGAGAGGGCGAGAGCGCAGGGCGACTGGAGTGCCGGTGGCAGCGCGACCAGCTCCCGGAGGCGATTCGTGAGCTCGTACTCGACGACCAGCGGTTGCGGAACGACATCTGCTGGTCGGTGTTCGACTGCTGAGAGCGCGTGGGCGCGCGTTGAGAGGCGCTTTTGGCCGCGCCCCCTAACGAAGAGTGAAGCATGGGGCGGACACTGTTCGATCGCGTTGGATCAGGTAGATCAAATGGACGGGTATGGCCTATCGCGGATGACCAGTCGGATCACAAGGGGGCGGTTCGCACCGAAAAGAAAACGCGAGCCGTCCATTAAGCTACGAGACTTGCGCCCGATTCGTGATGCCGCAGCTAAGATCGAGCAGAATACGGTAGGCCTTAGCCTCCGGTTGGGACCAGGAGACCGCGAGTTTCGAATCTCGACCGACCAACACGTAGGGTGAGGGATCACTTGGTGCTGACCCATCTAAATTGAGGGCATGCACCCAATATGTTCCGAAGGCGATTTTTGAATGCTGAGCATCGAACATTCCAAGCAGGTCATTAGGATATGCACAACCTGTTGGGAAACCGGTTCACGGCCGTTGCGCTGGGTCTGTCTTGCCGGCGGCGTTGCCGATCCTGAGCACAGGGGCCGGTTGAAGCGTGAGCACCGATAGGTCATCACTAATTATTTTCGTTGACGATACTGAGGCTGGCCAATTGCTCGTCAGCACGGTGCTCCAGTTGGACGGGTTCTTAGTTGAGACGGCAGCCTCAAGCCAACCAACGCCAGGCCCTGCCCGGATTCGAAGCTCAACCTGAGTATAGTAAGCTTCCTCACTATGGGGAAACCCGATTTGAGATCCCACATGGGGAAACCCGATTTGAGATCGCACGCTGTTTTGACGCACGGAGACATACAGTTCGACGCCTCCGGATACTTGCAGGACGTAGCTATGCGACGGGCTGTGATCGAGATGGGTGGCAAGGGCTCGGTCGAAGTCCTGGAGGCGCTGGCAGCGCTGAGGCTGGCTGCCAAGCAGATCCATGACCACATGGAGCGTTTTGCTGAAAGCCATGGCCTCTCGGACAGTCGCCTTCGGGTGCTGACACGGCTGTATCACAGCCCAAGCCGGCGGCAGCCGTTGGGGGTGCTTGCCGAGGGCCTGAACGTGACGCCAAGAACGATGACCGACATCATCGATGTCCTGGAGCGGGATGGGTTGGTGAAGCGCGTTTCCGACCCTGCGGATCGCCGCTCGGTGTTGGCCCAGATTACCGATGCGGGACTGGACCGCATTAACGCAATGCGCCGGCACGCTTTGGCGAAGCAAGCGGCCATTGCCAAGGGGTTCACCGCCGACCAGGTGGTGCAGCTTCGCCACCTTTGCCTGCTGCTGGTCCGCAACCTGAACGCCGACGCTGAAGGGAGCTGAACCAGAGTGCATTTCGTGACCCGCCTGTCACTTCGTCTTGGGGCCGTCGTGCTCCTCGCCGTTGTGCTGCTCTTCGGAGTCGGCATCTTCGCGGCGACACAGGTTCAGCAGGACCTCCTGCCAAACATCTCTGTGCCCGCGCTCATCGTCATCACGCCCGACCCGGGTGCTTCGCCGCAACTCGTCGACGGCCAGGTCACCGTCCCGGTGGTCAATGCGATGGAGGGCGTCGCCGGCACGGACACGGTGCAGTCCACTTCGAGTCAGGGCGCTTCGCTCGTTATCGTTCTGTTCAAGGACGGCACCGACTTGAAGTCAGCCGAGCAGGACGCCAACAGCGCCCTGGCGGGGATCCGATCTCTGCTGCCTCCGCAGGCTTCTTCGTCGACTGTCCAGACCTTCTCCACGAATAGCCTGCCGATTCTCGAGTACGCGATCTCCGCTGACGAGCCACTCGGTGATCTAGCCGGTCAACTGCAGTCCATGGCCGTGCCCAAGCTAAGGGGACTGGCGGGGATCTCAGCGGTCGACTTGAGCGGAGCCCCAACCAACGAGGTGGACGTTACTCTTGATCCCGCCAAGCTGGCGGCCCATGGCGTGAGCGTCACCCAAGTCGCTTCAGCGTTGCAGCAGGCTAGCGTCGTGGAGTCGGTCGGCTCCTTGAAGCTGGGGACGGCAACAATTCCGCTCCAGGTCTCGGGGTCGCTGACCAGCCTCGACCAGATCGGCAAGGTCACTGTGACCCCGCCTTTCAACCCCGCGGCAGGTGGCCGCCCGCCCGCGCCGATTGCGATCAACCAGCTAGGCACGGTTCAAGTCACCTCGGTGCCGGCCGACACGATCACGCGAACCAACGGCAAGCCGACCATCGGTCTGCAGATCATCGATGGCCCGGACAGCAACACAGTGACTGTCGCCAACGAGGTCTGGAATGCGCTTCCGGGGATCGAGTCGTCAGTCGGCCACGGCGTCCATTTCGAATCGATCCAGGATCAAGCGACGCCGATTACTCAGGCTATCGGCAACATCCTTCGGGAAGGACTGCTGGGCGCGGTCTTCGCGGTCCTGGTCATATTCGTCTTCCTTCGCAGTGGGCGCGCCACACTTGTGGCCGCGATCTCGATCCCACTCTCCCTGCTGGTGGCACTGATCGTGCTGTGGTGGCAAGGGATCACCCTCAACATCCTCACCCTTGGCGGGATGATGGTCGCCATCGGGCGCGTGGTCGACGACTCCATCGTGGTGCTGGAGAACATCAGCCGCCATGTCAGCGAAGGCGAGCGTCCTCTCGTCGCCGCCTACACAGGCGCTCGCGAGATCATCACCGCGGTCTCAGCGTCCACGCTGACGACGGTGGCGGTTTTCCTGCCAATCATCTTCCTGACCGGTATCGCCGGCAGCTTCTTCCGGCCATTCGCCCTGACTGTGGTGGTGGCGCTACTCGCCTCGCTGGTGGTGGCGGTTACCGTCGTACCGCTGCTGGCTTCAAGGCTGCTCCCGGCGGTTCGCGCCGAGGGAGTCGAGCGCCGCCTCCGTTGGAACTGGACGCAGCGTGTCTACGTGCCGGTGATCAAGTGGGCGACGAGCCATCGTTTGGTGACGCTCGGGGTGGCGGCGGTGTTCTTCATCGCTTCAATGGCACTCATCCCCCTTTTGCGAGTGAATCTGCTCGACCAATCCTCCAGCCCTACCTTCCCGGTCGCGATCTCGATGCCGGTGAACTCCACGCTGTCTGAGACAGACTCCGAGACGCAGAAGATCGAGGCGCTGATTGCCGGTGTGCCCGGGATCGCCGCTTACCAGGCGATCGTGGGCGGCCAAACCGATCCATTCGCGCCCCCGGGCACGGTCCCGGCCGACCCCAGCCAGGCGTCGGTGTTGGTACTCGTCCAGAGCGGGCAATACGACAGCGCGGTGGCAGGAGTAACCCGTGCTCTCAGCGCCTACCACGGGCCCGCCACACTCCTGGTGGGGCAGTCCCAAAGCAGCGCCAACGCCAGCAGCAGTCAGATGCAGGTCGACGTCCGCGCGGGCGACCCGGCCACCCTGCAGGCAGCCAGTGATCAGGTGTTCGCCGCCCTCTCGAAGGTGAAGGGCCTGGCCCAGCTCGCGTCGAACCTGGTGGTCTCCAAGCCGCAGTACCAGCTGGTCCCGACCGACAAGCTGGCCACCTCGGGCCTAAACATCGAGACCCTGGCCGCATTAGTCGCTCAATCGGTAAACGGCCAGGTGGCGACTCAGGCCAATTTGCCCCAGGGCACGATGATCGTCCGCGTCCAGCTACCGCCCGGAACCGCCGACACCGCAGCCGCTCTAGCTTCGCTGCCGGTCGCGACCGCCTTCGGGATAGTGCCTCTGTCCACGATCGCGACCATCCAGGAGGTGACTGGCCCGCAGACGGTGAATCGGGTCAACGGCGCGTTGGACGCGACCATCACCGGCACCATCACGGCCAACGACACGCGTGCGGTCCAGACGAGCGTCACGAATGCGCTCAACGGTGTCTCACTGCCGGCGGGCGCATCGCTCTCGACCGGCGGCGTCTTTGCGCAACTCTCGACCGTGCTAACGCAATTTGCCCTTGCCCTGCTAGCGGCGATCGGGCTCGTCTACCTGATCATGGTTGCGACCTTCCGCTCGCTGTTGAAGCCATTGGTGCTGCTGGTGGCAATTCCGTTCGCGGCGACTGGGGCGATCATCGCGCTCGTCCTTACCAACACTTCGTTATCACTTCCCGGCCTGATCGGAATCCTGATGCTGACCGGCATCGTGGTCACCAACGCCATCGTCCTGCTCGACCTCATAGAGCAGTACCGCGACCGCGGCTTGAGCCTGCACGACGCCATCATCGAGGGCGGCCGGCACCGTCTGCGCCCGATCCTGATGACCGCCATTGCCACCATGCTGGCTTTGGTCCCGCTGGCGGTAATCGGCGGTGGTGGCGGGATCGGTGGCGCTTTCATCAGCCGCCCGCTAGCGATCGTCGTCATCGGCGGTCTGTTCACCAGCACGGTGCTGACCCTGGTTCTGGTCCCGGTCCTCTACTCGTTGGTGTCCCGCTTCGCCAGTCGCCGCTCCACCAGAGACCTGGATGAGATGCTGGACGCCGCCGAGGAGCGCAGGTTTAAACCGATTGGCGGACGCGGATCCGCACCTGTGGTTGCCACCAACTCCGGCGATGGGGTCGGCAGAACCTTCTCGGTCAGCGTCCTCCTAGAGCCCGAGCCCGGCCGGCCAGGAGATCGCACCGTGCTTCAACAGCTTGCCAGCAGCGGCTTATCGATCGCTCCTGTCACAGGCTCGGCCAAATTCACCATCACGATTGCCACGGTTGAGGCTGAATCCGAGGCTGACGCCAAAGACGTCGCTGTTTCCACAGTAAAAGGAATGCTTCCACGAGAAGGCTATGTCGTCTCGCATCCTGAAGTCCACGTTGAAGAAGGGCTAGTGGGAGCCACCACGGCGCAAACGGCTTGAGCCGATGATCTCGCTAGAAGGCTAGTAAAGGACTAAGAAGATGGCTGCAATCGAGGAACGTCGTCCGCCGGCCGCACCGCAAGTCGTCACCGAGCCGGGCGCCGCGTCACCATCGCTGATGTCGCTTCCCCCACGGGCGAAATTGACGATCCTGGGGGCAATCCTGCTGACGATGTTTCTGGCCTCGTTGGACCAGACCGTGGTTGGCACCGCCCTGCCGCGTATCGTCACCGATCTCAACGGGGCCAGCCTGTATGCCTGGGTGGTGAGCGCCTACTTGCTATCCTCAACAGTGACGGTTCCGATCTATGGAAAGTTCTCGGACGTCTTCGGTCGCAAACGAATGCTGATGATCGGTGTCTGCATCTTCCTCGCCGGTTCTTGGCTCTCGGGCGCCTCGCAGAACATGACCGAGTTGGTCGCGTTTCGGGCCGTGCAAGGCCTTGGCGCCGGAGCCCTGTTCCCGATCGTGATGGCCATGATCGGAGATCTCTACAGCCCTCGTGAGCGGGGCCGGTTCCAGGGCTTGTTCGGCGGCGTGTTCGCGCTGAGCTTCATCGTCGGGCCCTTCATCGGTGGCTGGATCACCGACAACATCAGCTGGCATTGGGTGTTCTACGTCAACGTGCCGTTTGGAATCGCGGCCCTGACGGTATTGGCAATCGTGCTACCAAGCGCCGGGCGCCGCAAGGCATCGCTCCGGGATCTCGACTATTTGGGAATCGTTTTCTTTACGGCCGGGGTGGTGCCGTTCATGCTCGGGCTCACCAACAAGGGGAACGTCACCAGCTCGGGACAGCTCGCGAGCTGGACCGACCTCAACGTGGGTGGGCTGATCGCCCTCGGACTTGCCGTCTTGGTGGTGTTCTTGTTCATCGAGTCCAGGGCGAAGGAACCCATCCTCCCGCTCGACCTGTTCAAGCGCCGTGATTACTCGGTGAGCATGGCGGCGGTGTTCGTGTTCGGCGTCGCCATGTTCGCAGCGGTGATCTTCATGCCGCGCTTCTACCAGACGGTTCGCGGCATCAGCGCGACGGCTTCCGGTTACTACATCTGGCCGCTGCTAGTCGGCCTGATGGGAGGGAGCATCGGCACTGGGCTGATGATCAGCCGACTGGGCCGTTACAAGTGGTTGATGACCGCCGGCGCGGTGGTGATGCTGGTGGGCGGCTTCTTGATGACGCACTTGACGGCGGGTGTTTCCGATTGGGTGCTCTGGTCGTGGATGCTCGTGCTTGGCCTCGGCATCGGGCCGGCGATGGCCGGATACACGGTTGTGGTTCAGAACTCGGTTCCGACGGATCGCCTCGGTGTGGCCACCAGCACCCTCACATTCCTGCGGCAGATCGGCGCCTCGGTGGGACTGGCCGCTGCCGGCACCATCTTCTCGTCCTCCTTCGCCGGCCGGCTGCCGACGAATCTTGCCGAACAGGGCGTGCCACCACCGCTGATCGGCCAGCTCGTGAAGCTGGCGGGTGCCCTACAGAACGTAGGCAACGGGCGGGCTTTGCTTGAGCAGGCGCTGCCTGGGCCACTGCAGGCGTTGATTCCCAAGGTGATCGCCGGCGCCGACAATGCGTTGGCTCTGTCGATTGGTGATCTTTTCTGGATCACGCTCGTGGCCGGAGCGTTAGGGCTGATATGCACCCTGATCCTTCGCGACCTGCCACTACGTACAGCCGCCGAACTGCGGTCTGGCGCGGCGACCTCGGAAGGCGATGGTCGCGTGCCTGTGATCGGTGCCGGCGTTTCTGAGCCTGCGTCCTAGCGATTAGGGAGACGCTGGTCAGCGGACGTGTTGTCGGCCTCGGCGCATGACGGTCGATGACTTGTCGCATGGTCCAAGTGAGCAATCACCCTATCTATCAGAACGTGTTGGCTTACGTCGTTATGTGGCGAGGTGCCCGATGCGTGGATATGGAACCACCTAATCAACCCATACCTAGCCCAAAGCAAGACGATAAGGGTTGCGATGATTTCTACCTGGTCGAGGGCAGGAGCTCCACATTTCTTACCAATTTCCGGAGTCCTGATAACCCGGCAGCCTGATGGCATTCGGGAGCCGAGACGCCTACTGTTGGCGCAAATGTCGCGGCAGAAGGTGTGGGCTTTTTCGCTACGAGTGGCATCGGGACTGGCGGCTGTCCTGCTGACAGCTGCCGCCATCCTGTACACACCAATTGCCCTCAGCTCTCAGTCAACTGCCGGGATGGACCTGAGGACCCATCTGCTGCTGGTGGTCGTCGTCATCTCCGCTGCGGGGACCTGGATCATGACCATCAGGCCGAACCGGCGCGCATCGCGGTTCATTTCAAGCATCGCCGGGGGCTTCAACGGCATCTGGATCTTCAGTGGCATCGGGCTGCCCGTGGTTGTGGCCAGCCTCATCGCGATCTTCGTCGCAGCGATCGGCCTGCCTCGGCGTGTCGCCGCCGTGGTGGTTGCTTTGGCGCTGGTCGGCTTGGGTGTGGGACTGATCGTTGTGCGTCTAACGGAGCCGCCTGGAGAGCACATCTTCGGCTGAGGTGGAAGACGGGCGAACCGTTACCGCGGCGGGTCGTGATCGTTAGGACCACATATGGTTGGTGACGTGGTGCCTGATCCGAGCGAATCCGAATCAGAGCCTGCCGCGCGTCCTGGTTGGCGCCGCCGACGAGCCTTAGGGCTGATAGCGGCTGCCGCGATCGTGACGGCGGCCGCGAGCGTGGCCTACCTGGATCCGCCGAGCACCTCATTGGTAGGAATCTTGACGGCGAGGCTCGGAACTCCAACCCCGCCCCACTACCAGCCGCCGGGAGGGCCTGCACCACTGGAACCCACGCCGACGAGCACTTCAACGCCGCGGACAGGCGGCCTTGTGCGGCGCGGTGCGATTCGCGTCATGGTCGAAAGATTCGGAGGACTGAATGACCAGCCTCCGTTGAGCTTGATTGCCTCGGTCGCGGTAAGCGATCCCGCCGCGGTCAACCACATCCTCATGCAGCTAAACGACCTGCCTCCATTTCCGGGCGGGACTTTCTGTCCAATGGACGATGGCTCGTACTTTGCGCTGATCTTCACCTATGTGGACGGAACGAAGGTGAGCGTCAAGGTCGAAGCGAGGGGCTGTGGGGAGGTGTTCGTCGGGGACTCCGCGCAGCCGGTTGCCTGGACGGCGACTTCGCCGAATTTCGTCGCCACGCTGCAAGGACTGTTCGCTCCGGCATCGGGAGCCGGAGGATAACCGCCAGGCTTCAGGTTGGGGGTGGCAATGGGGTCTGGGTCAAGTCGAAGCAGTCCGCCATCCCGTCAGCCGCTGCGGTGCGTGGGTTCAAAGAGGGTAGGCCAAATGTGGTCTCGCAGAACTTGATCAGGCTGACATGCGAGTGGAGCGCCTTGGAGACGTAGCCTTGGCGCGCGTACGGGCTCAGCACCAGGCAACCAACACGCCCCCCATATCGGAACTGCGTACCATCCGTCCACTTCTCGACCTCCGTGGGTGTCACATGATCCCACCACCCGCCCCAGTCATCCCAGGTGATGAAGATCGCGACCTGCGGCCACAGACCCGCGGCCACGACTGCGTTGACCTGGTCCACAGTCCACTGCATCCCATTGGTCACGTTGCCGTTGCCGGCAGCCCTTTCCGCCGCGGTATCTGCAGGGTGCTCGCTGTGAACGCCGTCGGAATAGAGCCATGAGACCGAAGGCAGCGTGCCCGCGGCGGCGTCCTTTGCGAATTGCTGCCAGGTCCGGTTCTTGCCGGCCGTGTACTTGATGAACTCGAAGGCGTAGCCGCCATAGTTGCCCCACGTGAGTCCCGTGGCGTCGAGCTGGGAGGGCAGGCTGGGCTGGTTGTAAAGAGGCGGTCCAGGCTTCACTCGGTAATTGGTGCTCGGGTTGTTGATCAGTGCCGTGTCGGCCATGATCAGCATCAGGTGGTTGGGCGTCGAAGGGCCGGCCACGTCGGTGAAGTAGTTGTCGCAGAGGCTGAATTCGCTCGCGTAGCTCCAGTAATGCGGAATGTCAGCCTGCTCGAACTGCACCCGGGGCGCGGTGGTGTCCCGGCTGAGCCAGGCCGCATGCCGGTGGTCAGGATCCTTCGGCGGCGGGTTTGGGCTCCGCGACATCGTGGCCCCATTGCCGCCAGGGAACGCTCCGAAGTAGTTGTCGTAGCCGTGGTTCTCCTTGACGATGATCACGACATGCTTGATCGGGCTCGTCGAGGCCATCTTCAGATGCACCGTCCCGCGTGATTCGACCACTCCAGCTGGACCGTGTAATTGCCAAGCTTCTTGGTTTGCCACGCGCAGATGTCGCCAATCTCTCCGTTGGTATCGTCATACCAACCCTGACCTGGAATCGGGTCGGTGATCGCTTCGCACAGCTCGTGTGATGTCGTCGACGTCAATGCGTCGAGAGCCGTGAGCGAGCCGGTGCAGCCAGTGCAGTCGGGATACGGCATGACTGCATAGAAGATCTGACCATTGATGTCGCTGTGATAACCGCAGAAGGTCGAGCACGAGCTGCTGCCGCCGAGGCTGACGGCAACCCCTGGCGGGGCGAAGACGAAATACAGCGAGTTCGGCGTGGGCTGCGGTACGGCCGAGTTCGTCGAGATCTGCTGCTGTATCAGCTGCTGGATCGCGCTGTCGTCGACCGATGCAGCAAGCGCACCGGGGATCGGCATTGCGCCGAGACTGGCGCCGTGGCTGATGTTGCGACCGGCGACTCCGTATTCACCCAGCTGATCGATAAGAGGGCTGGTCACGACGTAGTCGAAGAACGCCGTGATCTGCTTAACGAGCCCCGCTTGCGGTTGGCCCTGCCAGCCGTCGCCCCAAAAGAAACTGAAGATCTGCACCGCGGTCAGCAGCGGGCCGCCGCGGTACGTGAGGCTCGGCGCAGCTGTCGGCGCGGGCGCGAGGCGGGCGTCGTCGCGCAAGGGAACAACCCGAATCGGATCGCGCGGAGTGCTGTGTGCGGCTCCCGAGGCGGATGGGCGTGTTGCCATTTGGACCTCCATGGCACCTGGATGATTCGGTGCCCAAGTCCTCGATTAGGATGAGCACACCAAGCGCCTACAAACAGGGTACCGAGGATTGGTGAATGACTGACCGGTCGGCGATAACTGCTCGCCACCTCAAGCTGCAGTCGGGCGAGGTCGCGTGTGAGATCTCGGGATCGGAAACGGGCCGGTTGGTGATCGGCATCCCTGGTCTTAGCGCGAACCTGCGCAGCTTCGACGTCATCTTCGACGCGCTCGACGGCAGCCGGCATCGCAAGGTGGCCTTCGATCCTCGTGGGCGGGGCCACAGCGACCAGACCGGGCCTGGCACTTACGGGTGGCCATCCCACGCCAAGGACGTCATCGAGATCGCCGATCAACTCGGGGCCGAGACCTTCGACGTGATCGGTTGGTCGATGGGGGCCTGGATCGCCATGGTGGTCGCCCAGATGGCGCCGGATCGCGTCCGCCGGGTCGTGCTCGTGGACGCTGCCGGTCTGCCCCAGGGGTCGATCAAGGTGCCCGTGTATGCGGGCCTTGACCGGCTGGCGGCCGTCTTCCCCTCCCGCGAAGCCTTCATGACGCTCGCCCGGAACCTGCCGCACTACCAGCCCTGGCCTCCCTGGGAACGGCTCTTCGACTACGAGCTGGTCGACGTGGAGGGAGGCGTGTCGTTTCGGACCCAGAAGGCGGCGCCCTGGGAGGACGAGCAGTACCGTCTCCAGCAGGATCCCTACGCGCTCTGGGCGGCGCTGACGATGCCGGTCTTGCTGGTGCGTGCGGCGCAGGAGGTGCCGCCCAACTTCGGCTACCTGATCACCGAGGATGAGTACGCCCGGTTCCTACTCGAGGTCCCCACCGCCGAGGGGGTCGAGATCGAGGCCAACCACTACACGGTGGGGATGGCGCCGGCGGCGGCGCAGGCGATAGCCGGCTTCCTCGACCGGTAGCCCTCCGCCGGGCGCGACAACCGGCGGCTGGCCGCCGACCGTCATAAGATTCAGGCGCTGGTGGAAAAGCCGTGCACGTAGCCGATCTGGTCTTTGGAGTCTGCCTCCTGGCGGGGGGCGCTCTCCTGCTGCTCACCCTGGTCCTCGACGACATCTTCAGCGGCGTGCTTGGAGCCATCCATCTCGGCTTTGACGTCGCCGGTGTGTCGCCGGCGCCCATGCTGCTCGGATTCCTCGCCATGTTCGGCATCGGCGGCCTTTTTGGGCTCCATGGCCTTGGGGCAGGCGTCACGGTTTCGACGCTCACAGGCATCGTCGCCGGGTTGCTTGGCTCCGGCGTGGTATTCGGCGCCTTCAAGGTCCTCAAGCAGGCCGAGTCGTCGGACACGTTCAGGCTCGAGGAGATGATCGGCTCGACCGGGCGCGTCTCGGTCGGAATTCCCGCGAATCGCTTCGGCACCGTGCTGATCAGCTTCGCGGGTGGCTCGCACAACCTCACCGCCACCGCAGATGCCGAGATCGCGCCAGGCCGCACGGTCAAAGTCGTGGGCGTGGCCGGCAGCAACATCGTTGTCGCCCCCCTCCCGCTCGTCACCAATGAAGGAGCACGTCCGGATGCCTAGTTTTGTGACCTCAACACCGTTCCTCGCCGTCACCGGCGTGATCATCCTCATCCTGCTCATCGCGTTCGTCGCCAGCCGCTACAAGGTGGCGAGCGCAAACGAGGCGCTCATCGTCGCCGGCTCGCGCGGCGCCAAGGTGCGAGACGAGAGGGGCCAGGTCCTGTCCAGCCCCGGCGATCGGGGTGTCAAGGTGGTGGTCGGCGGCGGCACCTTCATCAGGCCCCTCCTCGACCGCGTCGGCAAGCTCAAGCTGACCGCCCGCCAGATCAACGTGCAGCTCGCCGACGCCGTGACGAGCCAGGGCATCAAGGTGCAGGTCCAGGGCGTGGCCACCTTCAAGATCGGGCGCGACGTCGAGTCGCTGCGGAATGCGGCCGAACGATTCCTCGACGCCAAGCCCGAGCAGGTCGACTCGATCGTCAAGAACGTGCTTGAGGGATCGCTCCGCTCGATCGTCGGCACGCTGACCATCGAAGAGCTGATTCGCGACCGCCAGAAGCTGCTCCAGCAGGTGCAGGATGCCGCCAAGGGCGACCTCGCCACCAGCGGCCTGCAGATCGACGCCTTCACGATCCAGAGCTTCTCGGACGAGTCCAACTACATTGAGCTGCTCGGCCAGCAGAGCGTTTCGACTGTCACTCGAGACGCCCGAATGGTCAAAGCCACCACCGACCAGGAAGCGGCGGTCCGAGAGGCGGAGTCGCAGCAGATCAAGATCAACGCCGGCCGAGACGTCGCACTCCGCGAGGCTGAGACCAAGATGCAGGTCGCCGCCGCCCAGGCACGCGCCGACCAGGCGGGCCCGCTCGCCCAGGCCGAAGCCCAGCAGGAGGTGGTGCGCAAGCAGACCGAGCTGGCACAGCTGGAGGCCGACCGCAAAGAGAAGGAGCTGCTCTCCTCGACCGTCAAGCCCGCCGCCGCCCAGGCGCAGGCCGTCATCGCCAAGGCCGAAGGCGACAAGCGCGCGAAGATCGCATCCGCCGAAGCCGATGCCGAGACGACGCGGCTGGAAGGTGGCGCCGAGGCGCAGATCGTCCTGACCAAAGGTGAGGCCGAGGCGAAAGCGCTGGCCATGCGTGCCGACGCTTACAAGCAATTCAACGAGGCGGCCATCATCCAGACAGTGCTTGCTGCGCTGCCGGAGATCGTCCGCGCCGCGGCCGAGCCGATGGGGCACATCAATTCGCTGACAGTGATGAGCGCAGACGGCGCGTCCGACATCGTCAAGAACGCGACCCGGGCCATGATCGAATCGACGACGGCGATCAAGGGCCTGACGGGGCTCGACGTTCCGAGCCTTATCGGCGGCGCGATGGGCCGTGGATTTGGCGAGCGTCTGCGCACGGGCGACGGCGATGGCGACAGTGCGTCGGGCAGCGCCGCGGACCGGATCAGCGAGATCGCCGGCGAGGGCCTTGCCACTATCAAGGCCGCCCGAGCCGAAGCTGCGGCCAGGGCGGCAGAAGCCGCGGAGGAGGCCAAGACCGCGGCGCATGAGGCCGAGGTAAAGGCAGTTGTCGACAAGCAGAAGGCTGAGGACGAGGCGGCCAAGGCCCAGTCGGTCGCCGGCGCGCTGAAGACAGCGGGCGCGGCCAAGGTGGCGTCGGCTGCGGACAAGGTCACGAGCTCGCCGGCATGGGGAACCGTTTCCCAAATCAAGGCGGATGCGATGCAGGGCGTGGGCCCGGCCGCGGGCAACATCGAGCAGTGGGCGCAGTGGATGGCCGCGCAGCTGGCGCAGGTGCCACAGATCCAGGCTTATGGAGCGCTGCGGCTTGCCGACCTGGCCGAAAAAGGGCCCGCCCCGGCGCGGGCCGTCTGGCAGACGGCGCAGGCGGTGCTGGGGAAGGACTACGGGTCGATCACCGTCAGTGACCTGCTCGCTCGTTTTCGCCACCAAAGCTGAAGCTGGCCATTAAAAGCGGGAAGCCCGCTTGCGCGAGCTTCCCAAGGCTGGGGTGGGGGCGTGGAGTCGAATTCAGTGGCCGAGTTACCGGCGGACGATATGGTAGCACGAAGGTTCGCCGTCCACAAGATATAGACACCTGGGGACAATTCAGTTGAAAACTCCAATCCCCATCGACATGGAGCCGATGCTCTCGGCCCCTTCCGAGAGTGGAATTCCCAAGGGTGAGCGGTGGGAGTACGAGCCCAAATGGGACGGGTTTCGCACGCTCGTCTACCGCGACGGCGATGAGGTGACACTGATCAGCCGAGGCGCGCGGCCGATGACGCGCTACTTTCCAGAGGTGCTGCCGGCGTTCCGGTCGCTCGGCCCGAGCACGCTGGTCCTCGACGGGGAGCTCATCGTGGTCGGGAAGGGAGGGCTCGATTTCGGCGCCCTGCAGCAGCGGATCCATCCAGCCGACTCGCGCGTCCGGATGCTGAGCGCCGCGACCCCGGCCTGGTATGTCGCTTTCGATCTGCTGGCTGAGGGCGAGGAGGACCTGCGGGCGCTGCCGTTGGGAGACCGGCGCAAGCGGCTCGAAAAGGTGCTCAAAGGCGCAAAGCCGCCGATCTTCCTCACCCCTTACACGCGAGACCCCAAGACCGCCGAGAAATGGTTCGAGCAGTTCGAGGGCGCCGGCCTAGACGGCGTTATCGCGAAGTCGTGGGACGGCGCCTACGTTCCCGGCAAACGGAACTGGGTCAAGATCAAGCACCAGCGGACGGCTGACTGCGTGGTCATCGGCTGGCGCAAATCAAACGACGGGCAGTCGCTGGGCTCTCTTCTGCTCGGCCTCTATGACCGCCAGGGCACGATGCATTACGTGGGGCACACGTCCTCCTTCAGCGCCGCAGAGAGAAAGGAGCTCATCGCAAAGCTCAAACCACTCACCACCGAGGCGCCGAAGGAATGGTCGGCGACGGACGGCCGTATGCCCGGCGGGCAGAGTCGATGGTCGCGCGGGAAGGAGGCGGAGTGGGTGACGGTGCGACCCGAGCTGGTAGCGGAGGTCGCCTATGACAAGCTCGAGGCGGGACAGCGCTTCCGGCACGCGACGCGATTCCTCAGGTGGCGCACCGACAAGGCGCCGCGGAAGTGCGGCTTCGACCAGATCGAATCAGCGGTTGAGTTCGACGTGCGTGGGATCTTCAGCAGCAAGTAGCAGGGGGCGCGCGCCGGCTCCGCCCGGTCCGTAGTACTTCATCGCCGCGTGGCCGAGGCCGGTCACCGCCAGCCAGTCGAAGCCGGCGCCCGCGGCAACACCGATTCCCAGCGGCACCACGCGCGCTGCCACCTTCGCCGCTCCGGTGCTCGCAAAGCGAGCAAGGATGCGGCTGATGATCCGGCCGCCACCATGGGACACAAGGATCGTGGGCAACCGGCGCACCGCGGCGAGGCCGATCCGCTCGCCACCTGCGACCAGGACATCCTCTCGGAGCTTCACGGCGCCACTCGTGATGCCGACCACCACGAGCGCTTCGAGGACTCGATCGTCGGAGCTGCTGAGCTCGTGGCCGTAGATGATCGCGATGGCCAGAACGAGCTCGATCTCCTGCTCCAGCGCGTACAGCGCCTGGCTCGTGAGCGTTCCGACTGCCATCAATGTGCCGAGGCCAGGCGCAATCGAGACCGCGCCGCTGATGGCGCCTGTCGCGGCAACACGCCTGCGGGTGGAACGGATGAGCCGCCGCGCCAGTTGGTCACTTGTAAGGTGCGGATTGGCTTCCTGCAACAGCTGGACCCGGGAGCGAATCGCAGGCTCGCGGCTGCTCACGGCTCGAGAGAGCGCGTTCAGGACCAAGCGCAGCTGTGGCGGCAGCTTGTCGAGGTCCATCTGGGGACAGGTTACCCGGGCCGGCAGCTTTCTTCCCAGGTGCGATCCCCTCGCACGAATCGGGGGGCGATTTGAATACCTACTTGCGACATTGTCGCAATAAGGGTTAACCTCGGGGCATGGCCTCTATGACTGCCCTACTGCGACAGTCATTCGATCGGGGAGAGCGGGGTCGCCTGGCTGCCTTCTTCGGCGGCGTTGGCCTGCTTCATGTCGCCGGTTGGGGCCTTTTGCTGTTCTACGGCGCCGGCCATCCCACGATCCTGGCGCTGGGGGGCCTTGCGTACACCTTCGGTCTGCGTCATGCGTTCGACGCCGACCACATCGCGGCTATCGACAACACAACACGCAAGCTGCTCCAGGACGGTCGCAAGCCGGTTGGAGTCGGGTTCTTCTTCTCGCTGGGCCATTCCTCGGTGGTGTTCTTGATCGCGGTCGCGTTGGGCCTTGCGGTCAAGTGGATCGTCGAAGGCGTCTCCGGCAATGGGGGCGAGTTGAGGGTTGTCGGGGGCGTGGTCGCCGGCCTCGTCTCCGGCGGGTTCCTGGTGGCGATCGGATTCATGAACCTGGTGATCCTGCTGGACGTCGTTCGAGTCTATCGGCGCATGAAGAGCGGGGACTACGACAGCGCATCGTTGGAGCACGAGCTCACCGCCGGCGGTTTCATGACCCGGATCTTCGGTCGCCTGTTCCGCGTCATCAAACACAGCTGGCAGATGTATCCGATCGGATTTCTGTTCGGACTTGGCTTCGACACCGCATCTGAGATAGCGCTGCTGGCGGTTTCGGCCGGCGCCGCCGCGAATGGCATCCCGTTTGGGGCGGTGATCGCGTTGCCGCTGATCTTCGCGGCCGGCATGTCGCTGATGGACACCGCTGACGGTGCGTTCATGGCGAAGGCCTATTCGTGGGCGTTCGCGAGCCCGGTCCGCAAGGTGTTTTACAACCTGACGATGACGAGCCTGTCCGTGTTTGTCGCGCTCTTCGTCGGCCTGGTCGAGCTCGTGCAGGTTCTCATCCACGCACTCAATTTGAAGGGCGGGGTTTTCAGCGCGATCGCGGGCTTCGACCTCATCGGCAGGGCCGGCTATGTCATCGTCGCCGCATTCGTGCTGGCTTGGGCGGCGGCGTTCGTGATCTACAAGGCGCGCCGCATCGATGAGCGATGGGCAGCGCTGGTGGACGAGGTCGCCTAACCCGTAGGTCCGGATGGCGTGGCCGCCGAATACGGCGCCCGCTCCGAAACGTCGAGGTTCCTGCCGGACACCGGGCTTAGCCTATATCGGACATGGCGACAAAGATCCTGCGGGCGAGGGTGCGCGACATCCGCTTTCCGACGTCGCGGACGCTCGACGGGTCTGACGCCATGAGCGCCGATCCCGACTACTCCGCCGCCTATGTCGTCCTGGAAACTGACAGTCCCTCAGGGATCCAGGGGCACGGGCTCACGTTCACGACGGGGCGGGGCACCGAGCTGTGCGTCGCCGCGGCGGAGCTGCTTGCGGTCCAGGTGGTCGGCCGCACGATCGAGGACATCGCATCCGACATGTCGGGCTTCTGGCGCGGGTTGGTCGGTGACAGCCAGCTGAGGTGGCTCGGTCCTGAAAAAGGCGTTGTGCATCTCGCCACTGCGGCGCTCGTTAATGCCGTGTGGGATCTGTACGCGAAGGTCGAGGGCAAGCCGCTTTGGAAGCTGCTGTCCGACATGTCGCCTGAACAGCTCGTGGCGTGCGTGGACTTTCGCTACATCGATGATGTCCTTCCGCCCGACGAAGCGCTCGAGATATTGCGCCTGAACGTGGCCACCCGACCGGCCCGCGAGGTGGAGATGCTTCGCGAAGGCTTCCCGGCGTACACGACTTCGGCGGGGCGGCTTGGGTACTCGAACGTGAAGATTCGTGCGCTTGCCGAGGCGGCAATGGCGGCGGGTTTCACACAGCTGAAGATGAAGGTTGGCGGCGACCCGGCTTCGGACCTGCGGCGGGCGCGAATACTGCGCAAGGCGATCGGTCCGGACCGGCAGCTGATGGTCGATGCGAACCAGGTCTGGGGAGTCGACGAGGCAATCGAGGCAATGCGCCCGCTCGCCGAGGTGGACCCATGGTGGATCGAGGAGCCGACAAGCCCTGACGATATCCTCGGCCACCGCCGCATCCGCGAGGCGGTGTCGCCGATCGGCGTCGCGACCGGCGAGCACGTCCACAACCGCGTGATGTGGAAGCAGTTCATGCAGGCCGGCGCCATCGATTTCTGTCAGATCGACAGCTGCCGGCTGGGCGGGGTCAACGAAGTAATCGCTGTCCTGTTGCTGGCCGCGAAGTTTGGCTTGCCGGTCTGCCCGCACGCGGGCGGCGTGGGACTCTGCGAGTACGTGCAGCACCTGGCGATGTTCGACTACATAGCGGTGGGCGGATCGCTCGACAACCGCACGTGCGAGTACGTCGACCATCTCCACGAACACTTCGTGAACCCGGTCAACGTCGTGCGCGGGCGCTACATGGCGCCTGCGGCGCCCGGATACAGCGCCGAGATGAAGGCGGAATCGCTCGAGGTCTATGAATACCCCGTTGGCGAGGCCTGGACCGAACCGGCTCGCTGATCAGCTGTTGATATTGTCGCTGTCGTAGGTGACGCCATCGGTCGCCGTCGCCGGCAAGGCTTCGATCGCGGGGTCGTTGACGATGGCCTCGATCAGCGCCTGCGGTCCGCCGACGTAGGTGTATGGGAGGTCAATCTCTGAGGCCACGCACCAGGCTTGGTCGTCAGGCCACCAGAGGTTGGGGCCGTCCTCCCACCCCAGCGCTTTGGCCAGCGGTGCGTGAAACAAGAGATAGTCGCGATAGGGGAGCCGAACGCGCGGACCTTCTTTACCTGGCAGTCGCGGAGCCGACCAGCGCAGCTGAAGGCGCTTGAGCCCGATGCGCGCGCGCGCAAATGGCGGGCGGGCGGCCATCACTCGAATCACGCGGCCGGGATGGAGGTATCCATAACCCTCCCACAGGCAAAACCAGCACGAGCTCGACGTCGCAGTGAACTTCGATAGTAGAGCCGTGAGCGCTTCGGCCTGGACCTTCGAGAGGACGCCGAGCCGAGGTCCGTAGACCAGCGCTACCGGGTTGCCTGACTGGGGCGCAATAGCATGGAACTGCATCTCGGGATGGACTGTTTTGCCAGTCAGCGCAGCCACCTCAGACCACCGCACCTCGGCTTCGGATCGCCCCATGTAGTGGGCGGGATGGAAGATTCGCGCATAGGCGGCAAAGCCAGGTGGCACCACGGCGCCGACGTCCTGCGCAAACGGGTGGAGACTTTCACGTATCCAGTCCGCGGCGCGTACCTGGTCGCTGACCGCGAGCCTCTGCCACTGCACGAGCCAACTGTGGCACCTAACGGAAACGCCTTGCGGCTTACTTAGGCCGGGTCGGCGCCTTCCTTGAACAGGCCTTCGAGGTCGAGCTGCCGGTTGGCGAACGTCAAATGGCCCTTCTCGTCGCGCGGCCACTGGTCCTCGGGTCGGTCCCAGGCGAGCTCGAGCCCGTTCCCATCCGGGTCGCTGAGATAGAGAGCCTCGTGGGTGCCGTGGTCGTTGTACCCGTCCAGCGGCCAGTTGGCGGCGGCGAGCCGGCGAAACGCGTCGCCCAGGGCGGCGCGGGTCGGATATTTGATGGCCACGTGGTAGAGGCCGGTGGTCCCGGGCGGTGGAGGGTTGCCGCCCTCCGACTCCCAAGTGTTGAAGCCGAGGTGGTGGTGGTACCCGCCGGCGGATAGGAACAGGGCTTGCGGCATCCGGAATATGACGTCGAAGCCGAGGATGCCCACGTAGAAGGCATGAACGCGATCGATGTCGGCGGTCTTCAGGTGGACGTGGCCGATGCTGACCCCAGCATCGATGGGCTTAGAGCTGCGCTCACGCGGTGTGACGTTCTGGACTACCTGGTTCTTCATCGCTCTCTCCTCATACCTCCGCCAGAGATACCCGAAACCAGAACCTTGGCGGATCCGAGTTTGTTCGGCAGTACCGAAGTGGGTTATACCCTCCGCCCTGCGGGCACCTCCCCGGCGAGCGGGAAGCGCGATTCTTCATGCTGGTGGCATGGAACCGCCGCCTTCGAAGCTCAGCTGGTCGGCTGCCCGTGAGCCGACTCGGACCGCGATCGAGGGGGATCTCGTCAGGCTCGAGGTGCTCGACCCCGAGCGCCACGCCACCTCCCTGTTCAAGTCCTCGCACGCGCCCGGCTCCGATGACCTGTGGCAGCACCTGCCCTACGGCCCATTTGCCGGCCGGGCCGAGTTCACCGCCTGGCTCGAGCAGCGCGCCGCGTCGACCGATCCGCTCTTCTACGCGGTGGTCGACCGGGAGTCGATGCGCGCCCTGGGGATGGCCAGCTACTTGCGGATCGAGCCGGAGCACGGAGTGATCGAGATCGGTCACATCTGGTTCGCACCCGAGCTCCAGCGCACGCGCAAAGCGACAGAGGCGATCTTCCTCCTCGCCAGGGCTGCATTCGACGACTTGGGCTACCGCCGGCTCGAGTGGAAATGCGACTCGCTCAACCTGCCCTCGCGCCGAGCGGCTGATCGGTTCGGATTCACCTTCGAGGGAATCTTTCGGCAGCACATGATCGTCAAGGGCCGCAACCGGGACACCGCCTGGTTCTCGATAACCGACGGCGAGTGGCCGCTGCGGAAAGCTGCGTTTGAGGCGTGGTTATCTCCAGGCAACTTCGAATCGGCGGGAAAGCAGCGCCGGCGCCTGGCGGAGATCAGGGGGTCGCTGGAGGCTCGCTGAGCCAGCCTCTATTCCTCACTTCCAGCCGGGCGGCAAGAAACAAAAGGGCCGGCGCGGTGCCGGCCCCTCCGTCTTTAACTGTCTAGCTGCAGCCGGTGGTGGCTCCGCAGTTCAGGCACTTGTAGCACGAGCCTGAGCGCACTGTGATCGCGCCGCAGTCCGGGCACGCCGGGGCGTCCGTGTTAACGAACGCGATTCGCTGCACTGTGCCGCCGCCGTTGGTCACCGGCGAGGCGATGACCTTCAGCTCGGTCGCCATCTGCGTCTCCTTGCCCGAAGGCACCGGCGCCGAGGGTGGGCTGGGTTCGGTGTGCGGCGCCGGCTCACGCCGGATGATGCCCACCTCGTCCTGCGCGTCGAGCGGCAGGAAGTGGCTCGCCATCCACCTGAAGATGTAGTCGACGATCGATTTCGCGATCGGGATTTCTTTGTTCTTGGTGAAGCCGGAGGGCTCGAAACGCATGTGGCTGAACTTGTCGACCATGAACTTCACGGGCACCCCGAACTGGAGCGCGTATGAGGTCTGGGTGGCGAACGCGTCCATCAGGCCCGAGATCGTCGAGCCCTCCTTGGCCATGGTCACGAACAGCTCGCCCGGGGTGCCGTCCTCGAAGAGGCCGACCGTCAGGTAGCCCTCGTGGCCCTGGATGTCGAACTTGTGGGTGACGGCCTTGCGCTCGTCGGGCAGCTTGCGCCGCATCGCGCGGTACTCGACCTCGACCGGCGCTTTCTTCTCCTTATCCATGGAGGTGGACAGGGGTTGCGAGCGCTTGCAGCCATCGCGATAGATCGCGATGCACTTGAGGCCGAGCTTCCAAGACTCGAAGTAGGTCTGCTCGATGTCTTCCACCGTGGCGTCTGTGGGGAGGTTCACGGTCTTGGACATCGAGCCTGAGATGAACGGCTGCACGCCGGCCATCATCCGCACGTGTCCCATCGGAGCGATCGAGCGCGTGCCGTTGACCGGCTTGAATGCGCAATCGAAGACCTTAAGGTGCTCCTCAGCCAGGTGTGGCGCGCCTTCGATGGTGTCGTTCTCGTCGATGTAGATGACGATCTCCTTCACCTGGTGCTCGTCGTAGCCGAGCTTGCGCAGCGCGGCAGGCACCGTCCCGTTCACGATCTTCAGCAGGCCGCCGCCGACGAGCTTCTTGTACTTGACCAGCGCGAGGTCGGGCTCGATCCCGGTGGTATCACAATCCATCATCAGGCCGATGGTGTTGTGGCTTACGAACCCGTTAGCGACATAGGTGACGTTTTCGGGGACCGAGAGGTCGTACGTGAGCTGCTCTTCGCCGAGCTCGGCCTTCTCGACCGAGTCGTAGAAGAAGCTGAGCATCTGCTTCAGCTCTACGCTGTCGGTCCGCTCGAGTAGCTCGGTGGCGGATCGCCGTGAGACAGCGCCATGACGCCGGATCGACATCATTAGGACCTTTCGCAATCGGTCGTTATCCGGCGCGAGCTCGTCCACCATCGCCTGCGACAGTGGGATGTGGTCGTAGCGGGCAGCCTGTGCATGATCAGCAGGTGCCACCAAAGCCTGCTTCCGGCCCGAAACAAACCCGACGGTCTGTCCGAAGAGCCCCGATACCGACTGGTTGAGCAACCGCAGAACGTACTTCGGCGAGTTTCCCCAGCTTCCATCCGGCCGGTCCACCTTGCGGGTGGTGACAAAGCCGAGGGCCAGTAGGATCGCCTGCACGTCGCGGCTGAACTGCTCGGTGACAGTTGTGAATGAAACGTAGCCGGACGAGACAGTGCCGTCAGCCTCGAACAATCCGCGCACAAACGAGCTGTAGACGGCCGGGTCGTTGGTGTGTAGCACGGCATCGGGGATGCGAGCCAGGTAACCCTTCCCATGGTGCTCGGCTGACGGTGGTCGCTTGGCGAATCCACAAGCCTCCCACCAGAGCACGAGCCGGACAGAGTTGAATGCCACTTCCGTGTAGCCCGTTTTCTCTGTGACTGCCGCCTTGAGGCCGAAGAGAGACTCGCCCAATTTGGTGAGGTGTTCGACCACATCGCGGTCCGTGGCCGTGACGGAAAGGCGAATGCCCTTGGCGTGCAGCGAGCCATCGCCCATGAAGTAGCCGATGAACTCAGCCAGGTCGGATGTCATCCGCCGAGGTACGAACGTGCGGTGATCCGATGTCCAGTGAGCGACAGGGAGTGGGGGCAGCTGCACTTCGGTGGGTTCGCCCACCATGCCGCCGAGCATCATCGGGACTCGGTCGCCGGCATGAATGTCGCTCAGACGACGCCAGCTCCACTGGCCATCGGAGTCAACAACCTTGATGCGATGAGTCGTCGTGCCTTGAATCCGGTAGCCGCGGGTCGTTTCAACGGTGACGACAGGCTCCGCGCCGTTTACGAAGAACTTGGTCGCCTTTCGTGGTCCTTGGTCGGTAGCTACTTCGGTGTTCAATGCCTGCCACTTGTCGCCATCCGGGTCGCCCAAACCGCTCAGCCTGACGAGGCCGCGATCGGTGAGAACCAACGAGTCGCCCACCAGACAACCGGTCGGCGCGAGAACCGTGGCCTGCGCGTTGCGGTAGCCATGCGCACGGCCGAGCTTGACCGCGTTGTCCCACGTGTCGCGTGCCGAATCCACCACGTCCGCCAACTCTGGCGACGTGTTGAGCTGGTGCGCCGCCTGGCGATGCATCTCCATGACCCGCAGCATCGGCTCGCGGTTCTTGGCGAACTCGCTGAACGGTCCTTTGACCTGCGCCATGCGCGCGGACTGGGCGAATGCCTCACCGGTCATGATCGCTGTCACCGCGCCGGCGAAGCGCGAGCCTTCGGGGGAGTCGTACGCGAGGCCCATCGACATGAGCAGCGCACCGAGGTTGGCGTAGCCGAGACCCAAGGGCCGAAGCGCCTCGGAGTTCTTGGCGATCGCGGGAGTGGGGTAGGAGGCGTTGGAAACGAGGATCTCCTGGCCCGTGAAGCAGATGTCGACGGCGCGCTTGAATCGGTCGACGTTGAACGTGCCGTCCTCCGACTGGAACTTCATCAAGTTAAGAGATAACAAGTTGCATGCGGTGTCATCAAGAAAAACGAATTCACTACAAGGGTTAGTAGCATTTATTCTATCAGTGCTACTAACACAATTCCAGTCCTGAATGGTGGTATCAAATTGGAGTCCAGGGTCTCCGCAGATCCACGCCGCGTCGGCGATCTCGCGCCACAGCTTGCGGGCTTTAAAGGTGTCGACGGTGCGGCCGCCGACGATGGCCTTGGTCTCCCAGTCCTTGTCCTTCTCGACCGCGTTCATGAACTCGTCGCTCACGCGCACCGAGTGATTGGCGTTCTGGAATTGGACCGAGTCGTACGCGCCGCCCGGCACGTTGAACCCAACGTTGTAGCCGGCTTCGATAAGCGCCCATGCCTTCTTCTCCTCTTCCGCCTTGCAGCGGATGAAGTCGAGGACGTCAGGGTGATCGGCGTTGAGGATGACCATCTTGGCCGCGCGCCGCGTGGTGCCGCCGGACTTGATCGAGCCCGCGAACGAGTCGTAGCCCTTCATGAAGGAGACGGGACCCGAGGCGGTGCCGCCGCCCGAGAGCTGCTCCTTCGACGACCGCAGCACCGAGAGGTTGGTGCCCGTGCCGCTGCCGAACTTGAACAGCATGCCTTCGGTCTTGACCAGGTCCAGGATCGACTCCATCGAGTCCTGCACCGAGTTGATGAAGCAGGCCGAGCCCTGCTGCGAGCGGCCGGGCACGCCGATGTTGAACCAGACCGGGCTGTTGAACGACGCCTGCTGGGTGACCAGGAGGAATCGGAGCTCCTCCGCCCAGTTCTCGGCATCCTCTTCGCCGGCGAAGTAGCCGCCCTCGCGGCCCCACTTCGCGAGCGTGTCGACGACCCGGTCGATGATCTGGCGGACGCTGGTCTCGCGCTCAGGGCTGTCGGCACTGCCGCGGAAGTACTTCTGTGCGACCACGTTGATCGCCAGCTGCGACCACGAGCGGGGGACCTCGACATCCTTTTGCTCGAAGATGACCTGGCCCTTCTCGCCGGTGATCCCCGCGGTGCGCCGCTCCCACTCGATCAGGTCGTAGGCGTGGCTGCCCGGAGGCGTGAAGAAACGCTCGAAGCGGAGCCCGGGCACTTTCCCTGATTGTGCGCCCTTGTGGTTGCCGTTACGGCGGGCTGCGGCGAGGTCGGCTACATTCTTGGCCATTTTTAGCGAACGCCTCCTTAATTCATCCCCGATGCGGGTGCTTTCAAATCGTTTGCTGGATCGTCTGGTGCGACGTCTGCTGGGTCGTGGAATTCATGAGTTTGGGGATGCAAGAGGCCCCAGAGCATGCCCGCCACTTATGCCCCAGGGCCTCGATGTAACGAACCGAATATTACGCGCAGGCTTTTCAGCTTGTCAAGCCCCAAAACACAAGATGTTTGGTGTCACCTGGCCTCCGAGCCCCACATGTAGGTGGATTACCTGTGCATAACCCTGGTGACGGGAGGCGCACAGCTTGGGCATTGGCTGGGGAAAACCGGGCAAAACTGGCTCTACGGGTTGGTATCGACTAAAGCGAGGCCCAGCTCCGAATACGTGGCCTGGCCGCGCCCGCCCGGCTCTGTGGAAATCTCCCCGTTGCCGGTGTCTGAGACCTGGACGCTCTGGGCCGAGGCCCGGATCCTGGCCGAGACCTGCTTGCCCTCCCCGTAGGCGTTCTGGAGCATGGTCACGGCCCGCTGGAGCTTGTTCTCGAGCACGCTCTCAAGGGTGTCCAGGTGCCGCTCAACGTCGATCAGGGCCGACTGCAGCTTCTCCATGTCCACGCTGCGGGCGAACTGCAGGTGCAGCTGGTAGAGGGTCAGGAGGTAGGGGAGGGCCATCGCGTAGCCGACCACCATCACGTGCCGCTGGTGGGCGCCGACGATGGCGCCGCGGCACACGTCGTAGGCCGCGTCCGGGATGACCGCCAGCACGAACGGGGAGGTCGTCGCCGGATCGATGTACTGGCTGACCTCGCGCACCCTTCGCTCCACCTCGCGCTCCACCTGGGCGGTGAGCTGCGCCCGGCGTGGCGCGTCCAGTCCCGGCTCCGCCAGCTGCTCGAGAGCGTTGCTGGACACCCACTTCGAGTCGATGGGCAGGAGCTTGCCGCCGGGCAACCGGAGCGCCAGCTCGACCACCTTGCCACCCACCCAGACATTGCGCTGCAGCATCTCGGGCGGGAGCGCCTTGAGGGTCTCCTCGAGGATGTTCTCGCCCGCGGCGCCCCGGGTGGAGCTGCCGGCGATGACGCTCTCGAGACGCCTCAAGCTGGCTCGGGCCTCGTCCTCGACCGGCTGCCGGGCGGTGATGGCCGAACGCAGGCCCTCCACCACCGACTGCGTCTGCGTGAGCCGTTCCCGCAGCTCGGCCGCCTGGGACTCTTGCGTCTGGCCGCCCGACTCGAGGCGCATGCGCAGCTCCGCGACGTCGCGGACCTGCCCGTCGGCACGTCTGACCAGGCTCCAGACCAGCGCGGCGACGACGCCGATGGCAAGCAACACACATACAAGGAGGAGGGCGAACAAGAGTTCGAGCAGCGACATGTTGGGCATTGTAGTCCGGGAAGTGGGTATAAACAAGCCTGTTAACCTGACTTGAATGGCACGCCCCGAACCGTTGACCGAGAACCAGCCGGCGCCTGACCGAATCCCGCTCGAAGAGGTCTACATGCGCATGGCCGAAGAGCTGGCGAAGCGGTCGACCTGCGCCCGCCTGCAGGTGGGCAGCGTCATCACCTCTGGCGACCTGACGCAGGTCCTGGGGATCGGCTACAACGGCAACGCCCGCGGCCTGCCGAACCGCTGCGACTCGACCCAGCCGGGCTCGTGTGGCTGCATCCACGGCGAGCTGAACAGCCTGGTCAAGGCCGGCGCCCAGCTGCCCGGCAAGCTGATGTTCGTCACCGCTTCGCCGTGCGTCATGTGCGCCAAGTCGATCATCAACTGCAACGTGGCGCGGGTGTACTACCGCGACGCGTACCGCGATCCGGCCGGCCTCGACGTGCTTCGCCAGGGTGGGGTCGAGGTCGAGCGCTACGACCAGTGGCGCGACCGCTGGCGAGAGACGCGCTAACGCACGATCTCCCAGCCGTTGTCGGTCTGGACCATCCGGGGCTCGATGGTTGGGATGTTGCCGAGCTGACGGGCCCGGGAGAGGAGCTTCGCCGAATCCCGGTCGGAGGCCACTGACTCCAGCACGGCTCGCGTCGCATAAACCAGCGTCAGATCCCGGCTCGCCAGCGCCTCCGGCGGTTCGATCCACAGCCAATCCGTCACTTCTCCTGCCTGCGGGCTGATGACCTGGTTGGGAGGGAGCTGGGCGAGGAAGAAACGCGCGTCGTATCGCCGCCGAAGCTGGACCGGCGTGACCCACCGGGCGAACATAAGAAGGCGGTCGAACGCCGGCTCCAGGCCGAGCTCGCCCAGCGCCTCGCCGAACGACCTTCCGTTCTCGATCAGCCGCCGGACTTTCTCCGAGTCGGCCTCGCGAGCAAATCGCTTGCCGTGGCGCGCCAGCAGAATGCCGACCTCCTCGAACAGCTCTCGGACCGCCGCGGCGCGGATCTCGTCTCCTGATGCCTGGTCGTCTTCGCGCACAGTGCCGCCTGGAAACACGTAGGCGCCGGGGGCGAAGTCGGCGCCTCCGGGCCGGCGCATCAGCAACAGCTCCCACGGTTCTCGGCCCCGGACGAGCAGCACGGTGGCCGAGTGACGTGGGGTGACTGGCGGTCCGTCGTTAATAGCGGCGGGCGGCAGCACCTTACTAGGGTATCGAGAAGGCCGCAGGGGCCTGGCGCCTTGGCGCATTTCTGGAACCAAACGGGCCTTTTGCGCCGCCCGCACGTGAACGTTGGATCAACACGTGCGGAATGCCTGTCCACGCGCTGACCCTCGGGCGCAAATTACGATTCGGATGTGGACCTCGGGATCGCCGGCAAGGTGGCGCTGGTCACCGCCAGCACGCGTGGCATCGGGCTCGGCATTGCGAACGCGCTGGCGGCCGAGGGCGTGCGGGTGGCGGTCGTAGCGCGCACCGAGGCGGACGTCAAACGAACAGCCGCCGCGATCGGCGGCGCGGGCGTCGTCGCCGACCTGCTCACCGAAGAGGGCTGCCGCCGCGCCGTTGCGGAAGCCGAGCAATCGCTTGGACCCATCGACATCCTCATCAACAACCTGGGCGTGAGGGCGGGCAGCTCGTGGGCCGACACCGGGCCCGGGGAGTTCGAGGCGGCGTTCGCCGGCAACGTCGGCGTCAGCGTGCGGATGACGCAGCTGGCCCTGCCCTCGATGTTGACGCGGGGCTGGGGGCGCGTGGTCGTCATCTCTTCGGTTTGGGGCCGAGAGTCGGGTGGCGCGCCCGCCTACAACGCGGCCAAGGCGGCGGAGATCAGCTTTGTGACCTCGCTGGCCCGGGAGGTGGCGGGTAAGGGCGTCACAGTCAACACGATCGCGCCCGGCTCGATCCTTTGGGAAGGCGGAGGTTGGCACCGGCGCCAGCAGGCCGACCCCGACGCCATCGCCGATCTCGTCCGCCGAGAGATGCCGCTGGGAAGATTCGGCTCGGTCGAAGAGGTGGCCGGCGTCGTCGCGTTTGTTTGCTCGAAGCAGGCGAGCCTCGTCAACGGGGCGGCGATCGCCGTCGACGGCGCGCAGTCCCGCTCCAACATCTGAAACTCACAGGATTCGGACACATGCCGCTGGTGACCGCGTTCAACCTGCGAGCTGACGATCCGCTGCCCGAGATCGAGGAGGCACTTCGGCAGGCGCTGAGCAGCATGCCCGAGCTCGGCATCAACGACTACGAGGTCGACCTCGTTCCAGTGCTCAAGCCAGATGGCTTTCACGGCACGGTGACCAGGATCAACGTCGAGCTCTGGGTGAAGCCGGTGCGGACCAAGGCCGCTCTCCAGGAGCTCGCCACTCGAGTCGCGAAGGCATTCCAGGCCGTCGCCGGCGACCAGAGAAAGGTGAAGGTCGTGATCAAGCCATACGACGTGGAATCAAGCGGCTGGGTTTCGCTCTGAGATGGTGAGATTCAAGGGCGCGCTCACGCGACGGCGCGTGGTGGCGGAGGTCGCCGCCACGCTCGGCCTCAAGGGCATGCCGAAGATCAACGCCGTGATCGCCGGCACGCCCTACCGCGGCTCGCTGATGGCGAAGGGCGACGGCACGTACTGCCTGGGCGTGCTCAAGTCGATCCAGGAGGCCGCGCGCCTCGGTTCGGGAGACTCGATCACCGTCGACCTCGGTCTCGACACCGCACCAGGAACGGTCGAGCTTCCGCACAGCAAGCAGGCGATCGCCACGTCGGAGGCGCTGTCCTTCACCAATAAGAACGAAATGGCCCGCTCCCTGGAAGCAGGCAGACGACCGCAGACTCGTGAGCGGAGGCTGGCCCAGGCGGTAGAGGCCCTGCGCAAAGCGCGCTAGGCGCTTACGGGCCGAAGAAGGAGGTCGGGACTCCCAGCTGGCTGGCGATCAGGACTGTGGTCGGGTACAGGCCGAGCGCCAGCGAGAGCACGCCTGACAGGACGATCGCCATCGTGCCGCTGACCGACGACTCCAGCTTGTCGGTGCGGGCCGTAGAGGACCACACAGGGATCAGGACGCGCACGTAGTAGTAGACCGACACCACGCTCATCAAAACGGCGAGCACCACGAGCCAGGTGTAGCCGGCGCTGACGCCCGCTGTGAACAGGAACAGCTTCCCGAAGAAGCCGACAAATGGCGGGAAGCCGGCGAGCGACAGCATGAACACGGTCATCAGGATCGCCAGCAGCGGGCTGCGGCGGTAGAGGCCGTCGAGGTCCGACAGCCGGTCGCGATCCCCCTCGGGGCCCGCCAGCATCGTCACCACCGCGAACGCGCCGAAGTTCATGAACATGTAGACGAACAAATAGAAGAGCACGGCGGCGAGCCCGTTCTGGCCCCCGGCGATCACCCCGATCAGCACGTACCCCGCCTGCGCGACACCTGAGTAGGCGAGCAGGCGCTTCAGGCTCGACTGCACGATGGCCATGAGGTTGCCGACGATCATGCTGGTCGCCGCGACGAACGCGAGCAGGACCTGCCACTCGGGCGCGAGGTGGGGCAGGCCGCCGGCGAAGATCCGGATGATCATCGCAAAGCCCGCCGCCTTGGTGCCGACCGACATGAACGCGGTGACGGGGATCGGCGCGCCCTGATAAACGTCGGGCGTCCACATGTGGAACGGTGCCGCCGAGATCTTGAACGCGAAGCCGACTCCCATCAGCACGATGCCGAGCAAGATCAGCGGGTTGTTGGACGTCGAAGCGTGGAGCGCTTGAGCGATGCCGGGGAGGAGCGTCGTCCCCGTCCCGCCGTAGATGAGCGCCATGCCGTAAAGGACGAATGCGCTCGCGAAGCCTCCGACGAGCAGGTATTTCGCAGCCGACTCCTGCGAGCGAGTGTCGCCGCGGGCGTATCCGCACACGATGTACAGCGAGATCGACAGCAGCTCGAGGCCGAGGAAGGCGGTGACCAGTGATGTCGCCGACGCGAGGACCATCATCCCGATGATCGCGGCGAGGATGAGAACGTGGAACTCGCCCGCGACGAAGCGCCGGCGCTTCAGGTACGAGTGCGAAACCGCCAGGGTGAGGATGCCGAGGGCGGCAAACAGGATCTCGAAGAACAGGGCGAACTTGTCGCCGGTGGCGTAGCCGCGGTAAGCCGGCCCGCCGTTGCCGTAGGTCCAGCGGTAGGCGGAGGTGGCGAGTGACAGCACGTATCCCACAGCCGCGACCATCGCCACGGCGTCCCCGCGCCGGCTCTTGGGCAACGCGAGGTCGACCACGATCGCGAACAGCAGGAAGACGGTGAGAGCGACGATCGGCGCGATCTGGCTGAGGTCGGCGAGGGCCTGGCTCCAGGTGTAGGTGATGTCGACCGTGACTGCCAGCGGGATCATCGCGCCAGGCCCGTCTGCCCAAGGGCCGACATGAGCTGCGTGAGCAGGTAGGGGTAGATCCCGAGCACGAACATCAACAGCACCAGCGGCGACAGGAGAACGAGCTGCCCGGTATAGATGTCGTGCATCGGCCTGTTGTCGATGGGCTCACCCTGGAAGGTGCCCTGGAAGAACCGCAGCATGTACACAGGGGCGAGCACCAGCCCGATGGCGCCCAATATGGCGAGCACCGGGGCGCGCTGCCAGGCGCCGAGCAGGGTCATGAACTCCCCGACAAAGCTGTTCAGGCCTGGCAACCCGAGCGCGGCGAGGACGACGATCACCGAGACTCCGGCCATGACCGGCATGCGAGGCGCGAGCCCCGCCAGGGCTGAGCGATCGCGCGTGCCCGTGCGGTCGGCGATCCACGCGACGAGCAGGAAGAGGGCGGGAACGATGATCCCGTGGTTGACCATCTGGAGGACAGCGCCCTGCTGGCCCTGCACGTTGAACGCGAATATCCCCAGCACGATGAAGCCCATGTGGCTCACGCTCGAATAGGCGACCAGCATTTTCATGTCCCGCTGGGCGAGGGCCATCAGCGCGCCCCAGATGATCGCGGCGACGGCGAGCACCGGGATCACCCAACGCCAGTCCCACCACAGCACGGGGTGGGGGAACAGCGGGATCGCGATGCGCAGGAAGCCATACGCCCCGGCCTTGCCCATCACGCCGGCGAAGGTGATCAGCATCGGCGTCGGCGCCGCCCGGTAGGCGTCGGGCAGCCAGCTGTGGAACGGGAACAGCGGGGTCTTGATCGCAAACGCCAGCGCGAACACGAAGAAGAGGCCGAACTGGATCGAGGCCGTCGGTGGGATGGTGGCCAGGGTCGCGAGGTCGAACGTTTTGGCGCCAGTGGCCACGTACTCGCCGATGACGCCGACGAGCATCAGCAACGAGCCCGCCAGGGTGTACAGCACGAACTTGGTCGCGGCCCTGCCCGGCTGATCCTCATCCTCGCCGAAGAGCCACAGGAGGAAGTAGGCGGGGATCAGCATCGCCTCCCAGAACACATAGAAGAGGACGAGGTCGACGGCGAGGAACACGCCCGCCAGGCCGGCGCTCATCGCCAGGATCAGGCCGAGGAACCGGTTGGCGTTCTTCATCGTGACCGGCGTCGCTAGCACGGCGATGACGGTCAGAAATGCGTTCAGGACGACCAGCCAGATGCTTATGCCGTCGACGCCGAGGTGGTAGAAGATCGAGAGCTGCGGGACCCAAGGCACGATCTCGGTGAACTGGTACTGGTGGGCTGAAGGGTCGAAGACCAGCGCCACGCCGGCTGCGATCCCCAGGGTGACGATCGCGGTGATCGCGCTCATCAGCTTGCTCACGCGCGCGGGCATGAAGGCGACGAGTGCGCCGGCGATCAGGGGGAGCAGCCACAGGATCGTGAGGGTCATGAGTTCGACTTCACAAGGATCAAGATCGCGGCGATGCAGGCGCCGGCCAGGAACACCAGGACGTAATTGCGGAAGTAGCCACTCTGCGTGAGGCTCAGGCTGCCCGCGCCGGCCTCGGTCACGTGACCGGTGCCGGCCACCACGCCATCGATCAGGGGTTGCTCGACGTGGGTGAATCCACCGTCAGCGATGGCGTCCATCGGGCGAACGAACGCGAAGTTGTAGGCCTCGTCGAAGTAGTACTTGCGTTCGAGCAGCCGCTGGAGTCGCGGGAAACGCGTGCTCCACGGTTTCCAGGTGCGTTCGACGTAGATGCGATACGCCGCGAGGAAGAGCAGGCCGGCCAGGGCCATGGTGATGAGGCTGAGGATCACGTCGGCGACGCCGCCCTCCCAGGGCTGCTTGCCGACCACGGTGTCCAGGAAGTCCGAGACCGCCTGAGGGCCGAAGCCGAGGGCGCGCGTCTGGATCAACCCGCCGATGGTGGCGAGCACGGCCAGCACCATGACCGGGATCAGCATCACCGAGGGCGCCTCGTGCGGGTGCTCGACCGGACGCTCTGGGGAAGGCTTGCCGGCGAAGGACATCCACCACATGCGGCCGGTGTAGAAGCCGGTGATCAGCGCGGTCACGAAGCCGATGCCCCACACGACCAAGGAGACGGTGTTGTCGGGCTTGGAAAAAGCCGCGCCGAGGATCTGCTCCTTGGAGAAGAAGCCGACGAACGGGATGATGCCCACGAGCGAGAGCGAGCCGATAAGGAACGACCAGGACGTGCGGGGAAGCTGGCGGAACAGGCCGCCGTACTTGCGCATGTCCTGCTCGTCGTGCATCGAGTGGATGACGTTGCCCGCGGCCATGAAGAGCAGGGCCTTGAAGAAGGCATGGGACATGAGGTGGAAGAGGCCGGCGGAGTAGGCGCCGACGCCGACCGCGAGGAACATGTAGCCGATCTGGCTCATCGTCGAGTAGGCGAGCACTCGCTTGATGTCGGTCTGAACGATCGCGATCGAGGCGGCGAACAGCGCGGTGACGGCGCCGATGATGGCAACCGAGGCGTGGGCGTAAGTCGCTATGTCGTAGATCGGGTGCATGCGGGCAACGAGGTAAACACCGGCCGTCACCATGGTCGCGGCGTGGATGAGAGCGCTTACCGGCGTCGGGCCCTCCATGGCATCGGGCAGCCAGGTATGGAGGGGGAGCTGAGCCGATTTGGCGATGGCGCCGACTAGCAGCAGGAAGGCGGCAAGCTCCAGCGTCGGCGAATCTCCGCCGATGCACGATTTGCCGTTGGCGCACGGCAAGGCGTTGAAGACTCCCGCATAAGTAATCGCGTGGTAGGTCGTGAAAAGGACGAAGGCGCCCAGGATCATGCCGACGTCGCCGATCACGTTCATGACGAACGCTTTGCGCGCCGCCAGCACGGCGGAGCGCCTCTGGTACCAGAAGCCAATGAGAAAGTAAGAGCTGAGGCCCACCATCGCCCAGCCGACGATGAGGAATACGAAGTTCCCGGCCAGTACCAGCAGCAGCATCGAGAAGATGAACACGTCCATGTAGGTGAAGAAGCGGGCGAAGCTGGCGTCGTTCTCCGCCGCCATGTAGCCGACGGCGTAGGTGATGATCAGCGCGCCGACGCCTGTGATGACGAGGCACATGAAGATCGACAGGTTGTCGATCAGCAGGTTGAACGGAACGTCGAACGTCCCGCTCTTGATCCAGGTGAAGTACGTCACGTCATCGGAAGCCTTGTTGATGAAGAGCACCAGGGTGACCACGAACGACGCCCACACCACGCCCGGGCCCACGATCTTGGTCCAGATGCGCGGCAGGCGCCAGCCGCGGCCCGCCAACAGAATTGCGCCCGCCGCAGGCAGAAGAAGGACCAGCAGCGCGAGCTGCCCGGTGTTCATCCTTTCAGCTCGCTGAGGTCGTCGATGTCCTCGGCGTCGCGCACCCTGAAGATCTCGACCAGGATCGCCAGGCCAACCACCGCCTCGGCGGCGGCAACCGTCATCACCATCAGTGCGAAGAGCTGGCCCTCAGGGTTCTGCAGCTGGCGCGAGAAGGTGATCAGCGTGAGGTTGACGGCGTTCAGCATCAGCTCGATGCAGATGAGGATCACCAGGGGGTTGCGCCTGACGAGCACTCCGATCGCCCCGAGCGTGAACAAAATGGCGCCCAGCAGCAGGAACCAGGACGAATCCAGCTGCGAGCCCCCGATCGACATCGTGCTCACAGGTCTTCGATATTCCTTTTGCTCAAGTAGATGGCACCGATAGCAGCCACCAGCAGGAGCAAAGAGGTGAGCTCAAACGGGTACAGGTAGGTGGTGAACAGCTGGACGGCGATCCACTCCACCGTGCCGAAGACCTTCAAGTCGGTGAGTGTGGGCTGCCGGTACTGAACGCCCTGGAGCATCACCCAGACGAGAACGAGGAAGACGACCGCGAACAGCGCGGCCAGCCACGGCTGGAAACGCAGGCGACCGCGGCTCGGCTCTTTGGCCGGTCCCAGCAGCGCGATCACGAACAGGAACAGCACCATCACCGCTCCCGCGTACACGATGATCTGGACGACGAACACGAACTGCGCGCTCAGCAGCAGGAACAGGATCGAAAGCGCCACCATGACCACGACGAGGCTGAGCACGGAGCGGATCGGCTCGTGGAAGGCGATGACGCCAATGCCTCCCGCCACGGCGAGCGCGGCGGCGACAAAAAAGACGAGCAGCCCCACCGCTAGGTCGCCTCTTCTTTCTTCTTGGCGTTGAGCCGTGCTTCCACGTCAGGCGGCAGCGGCTCCAGCAGCTTCTCCTTGGTGTAGATGAACTTCTCGCGGCTGGTGTCCGACAGCTCGTACTCGGGGCCGAGCACGATCGCCTGCACCGGGCATGCCTCTTCGCAGTAGCCGCAGAAGATGCAGCGGAGCATGTTGATCTCGTACGTCTTCGCGTAGCGCTCGCCGGGCGAAACGCGCTTCTCGTCGGTGTTCTCCGCGGCGATCACGAGGATGCAGCCGACGGGGCACGCCGCCGCGCACAGCTCGCAACCGATGCAGCGCTCGAGGCCGTTGTCGTACCGGCGCAGGTAATGGCGCCCGCGATAACGCTCCGACCGCGGCGTCTTCTCCTCCGGGTACATCGTGGTCACCACCGGCTTGAAGAACTCGGAGAGCGTGGTCTTCAGGCCGCCGGCCAGGGCGGCGACATCGCCGGCGACGCTCGGCTTCTCGCCTTGCGGTTTGGGCGGCACGCCCTCGCCCGCCCGCCGCAGCGGCGTCGGGTCGTGGTCGTGCCCGTTCTCTTCGGTCAAATCTCTACCCCTGAACTGCCACCACGACGATCCCGGTGACGATGATGTTCGCGATTGCCAGCGGCATGAGGAGCTTCCAGCCCAGGCGCATGAGCATGTCGTAGCGAAGGCGTGGCAAGGTGCCGCGGAGCCAAATGTAAAGGAAGAGGAAGAAGATCACCTTCAGCAGGAAGGCGAGTATCGGCGGGACGAACCACAGGTACCAACCGCCGAAGAACAAGAGCGCTGCGAGCGCTGAGACAGTGATCATGTTCACGTACTCGGCGAGGTAGTACATCACGAACTTCAGGCCCGAATACTCGGTGAGGAAGCCGCCGATCAGCTCCTGCTCTGCCTCCGGCAGGTCGAACGGCGCGCGGTTCGTTTCCGCGACGGCTGATATCAGATAGATGACGAAGCCGATGGGTGTCAGCAGGATGAGTGGTATCGGTCCTGTGTAGGGCCCCCAATGCACTGTGAAGTCGACGATGTCGCGCAGCCGCAGCGAGCCGACGATCATGAAGGTCGGCACCAATGAAAGACCGAGAGCGACCTCGTAGCTGATCAGCTGCGCCGCCGACCGCAGGCCGCCGAGCAGCGAGTACTTGTTGTTGGACGAATACCCGCCGAGCAGGATCGCGTACACGTTCAGTGAGCTGAAGGCGAATATCAAAAGGACGCCGATGTTGACGTCGGCGATCCAGTACTGGACGTTGTACCAGAGGCCGATCGGGATCACCGCCCACGACAGGAAAGCGGCCGCCACGGCGATGGCGGGGGCGGCGACGTACAGGATCTTGTCGGTCTTGGCCGGGACGAAGCTCTCCTTGAAAGCAAGCTTCACGCCGTCGGCCGCCAGCTGCATCAGGCCGAAAGGTCCGACGCGATTCGGTCCCGGCCGGCGCTGGATGCGGCCGAGCGCGACGCGCTCGAACCAGACCGTATAGGCGGTGGCCGTCAGCACGACGAACAGCAGCAGCGCGATCGCAACCGTCACCACCACCCAGTGGCCGACCGGGTCGTTGTAGAAGCCCATCAAGGCCGGGCTGCTCCCATGAGCACTGGCACCGCCTCAGGCTCCGGGCTCGGCGGTTGCGCCAGCGCAGCCAGGGCCGGAAACGCGGTGGCCGCTTCGCGCTGGATCGGCGAGATGCCGACGTACTCGAACGGGAGCCCAAGACCCGCCGCGAGCTCGCACAGGACTTCCCACGATTCCTTCAGCGGGGCCTCAGCGTCGACCGCCGGTCTTAGGAACTGCACGCGGCCCTCGAGGTTGGTGTAGCTACCCTGCCGTTCGGCAAAGCTGGTGGCCGGCAGCACCACCGACGCGTTCTGGTGCTCGGGCCTCGCCAGGTGATCCCATGCCGCGTGGAACTTGACACTGGCGGGAACGCCGGCGGTGGGCGGAGGGCCCCAGCTGAGCAGCGCCTCGACCCCCTCCAGCGAGTCCCATCCGGCCACGCCAAGCTCCAGCGCGCCTCGCTCGTTGGTGCCTAGATAGAGCGGCATCAGCTTGCCGCCGACCTTGCCCGCGAGCTCGGCGCAGGCGGCCACCAAGCCCGCGGTGTCCTCGCTCCCGCGACCATCGCCATAGAGGATCGCGACCGGGCCGCCGGGCTCACGGAGCCACTCGTGCTCCGCCAATTTGCCGACCTCGGTGGCGGCCTGTCCCGGCTGGTTGCGGATGTGGACCGTTTGCCGGTGGCGGTCGAAGTCGACAGCCTCGGGGTGGATGACGATCAGCTTCGCCCCGCGCTTCGAGACCGCCTTCTTGACGCGAAGGTTGACGATGGGCACTTCGTTCTCGGTATCCGACGCGACGATGACAATGACGCGCGCGTCATCTATGTCCTTGATCGTCAGCGGCTCGCCGCTGGGTGCGGGCAGGGCGGTGCGGCCGTGCATCTTGACCTTGGCGCCGCGCAGCGGGCCATCGAGGAGCTTGCGGAAGAGGAAGGCCTCCTCGTTGGTCAGGTCCTGCGGCAGAGAGATGCCGAGCTTCGAGCCCTTGCCTTTGATCCCATCCGCCACCGTGTTGAGTGCCACCGCCCAGGTGGTCTTGGTTCCATGAACCGTCGGCACCCGCAACCGAGCTGGGTCGTTGACGTCGGTGTAGTCGAAGCGGCCGCGGTCGCAGATCCAGCCCTCGTCGATGTCGTCGTTCTCGCGCGAGGTGACGCGCACCAGCTGGCCGCGGCGCTGCCACAGCGTGACGTTGCAGCCGACGGCGCACTTCGAGCAGACGCTCGGGGTGTGGTGCAGGTCCCACGGCCGTGATTCGAATCGCCAGACGCGCGAGGTGAGAGCGCCGACGGGGCACAGGTCGATGATGTTGCCGCTGAAGATCGACGTGAGCGGCTGGTCGAACTGGCTCGTGATCATCGAGTGCACGCCGCGCTCGGCTACGGTCAGCTCCTGCTCCCACGCCACTTCGTCGTAGTAGCGCGTGCAGCGATAGCAGAGCACGCAGCGCTCGCGGTCGAGCGCGATGTTCGGCGAGAGCGGGATGGGCTTCTTGAAATGCAGGCGCGGACCGTCGATGCGGCTCGTTGGATAGCCGTGGCGGAACGTGAAGTCCTGCAGCGGGCACTCGCCACCCTTGTCGCATACCGGACAGTCGAGCGGGTGGTTGACGAGCTCGAACTCGAGGATGTCAGCGCGCGCCTGCACCGCCATCGCGCTCTGTGTTTTCACGGCCATGCCGTCGGCCACCGGCCGGATGCAACCTGCCTGCGCGACGGGCGGCCCGGGCGAGATTTCCACCATGCACATGCGGCACGCGCCGACCGGCTCCAGCTTGTGGTGGTAGCAGAAGACGGGGATCTCGATCCCCAACAGCTTCGCCGCCTCGACCACCAGCGTGCCATCGGGCACGGTGACGGCGCGGCCGTCGATCGTGAGGTTGACCATCTTCGCGTCAGGCATGCACCAAGGCCCCCTCGACCGAGCAGGTGTGGCGAAGGCAGTGCTCCTCGTACTCGTTGCGGAAGTGGCCCATCGTCGACTGGATGACCCAGCCGGCTGCATCGCCAAGCCCGCACAGGCAGCGGCCGCCTTGCAGCCCCTGCTGGACGCGATCGAGGAGCGCAAGCTCGATCTCCGAGCCCTCGTTGGCGAGGATGCGCTCGTACGTGCGCACCGCCCAGTTGCTGCCGACACGGCAAGGCGTGCACTTGCCGCACGACTCGTGGGCGTAGAAGCGCAGCAGCCGGGCCGCCCCCTTGACGATGCAGTGCGAGTCGTCCATCACGATGATCCCGCCCGAGCCGCCCATCGTCCCCAGAGCCTTTAGGCCATCGAGGTCGGTCGAGGTGTCGAGCATCGAACCTGGGAGGACCTTCGCCGACGAGCCGCCCGGCCAGAAGACTTTGACCTTGCGCCCGGGAAAGGGGCCGCCCGCAAGCTCTTCGATGATGTGCCGGTAGGTGACGCCGATCTCGATCTCGTAGTTGCCCGGCTTCCGAACGTCCCCGCTCACCGTCACCATTCGAGTGCCCTTCGCCTTCTCGGTGCCGCGCTTGGCGTACTCGGCGCCGCCGTGGCGGATGATCCACGGCACGGTCGACAGCGTCTCCACGTTGTTGACGGCGGTCGGCTGCCCCCACGCGCCCTTGAGGGCGGGGAAGGGGGGGCGGGACCGAGGCTGCGCACGCTTCCCCTCCAGGGATTCGAGCAGCGCCGTCTCCTCGCCGCAGATATACGCTCCGTGGCCGCGATAGAGCCGAATGTCCAGCGGGTAGTCGGATCCAAAGGGGTGATCGCCGAGGTAGCCCTTCGCGTGCGCCTCGGCGATGGCGTCGCGCACCATCTCGTACGGCACGTCGTACTCGCCGCGGATGTAGATCCACGCCTGGTGGCCGCCGATGGCAAAGGTCGCGATCGCCGCGCCCTCGACGAGCGCATGCGGCGAGTTCTCCATCAAGTAGCGGTCCTTGGCGCTGCCCGGCTCGGACTCGTCGGCGTTGACGACTATGTATTTCGGCCCCGGGTGGTCCTTGGGCACAAACGACCACTTGGTCGCGGTCGGGAAGTCGGCGCCGCCGCGGCCGCGCAGCCCCGAGGCCTTGACCTCGTCGATGACTTGCGCAGCATTCATCCCGGTCACCACTTTGCGCAGGCCTTCGTAGCCGCCCAACTTCTCGTAGACGTCGAGCTTGTGCAGGTTGGCCTTGCCAAACCATTCGGTCAGCACGGGGCCGCCGACGGTGCCGCGCTGCTCAGCCACTCGGCTTGGCCCTCCGCACCGGTTTCTTTCGGGGCGCGGGTTCTGGGGTCGCGTCAGAAGCGATCCGAACCCCGGTTTTGACGTGTGCCCTCACCAGGCGGCGGTCGTTGACCAGCGAGTCGATCTTCGCGCGCGTGAGGTCGGTCTGGTAGCGATGGTCGAGCCGCGCCACCGGCGCGTACTCGCACGCGCCCAGGCACTCGACCTCCTCGTATGAGAAGAGCCCGTCCTGCGATACCTCCCCGGGCTCGCGAACGCCGATCGCGACCTTCAGGCGATCGACGATGTCCTCGGCGCCGCGCAGCGTGCAGCTCAAGTTCGTGCAGACGTAGAACCGGTGCTTGCCGACGGGATCGAGGTGAAAAAGCGTGTAGAAGGTGGCCACGCCTTCGACGTATCCGGGGTCGAGTTGCAGCGCGACCGCGACCTCGCTCATCGCCTCGGGCGTCAGGTGGCCCAGCTCCTCCTGAGCGAGGTCGAGCGCGGGCATCACCGCCGAGCGCGGCTGCGGGTACTTCGCTGGCAGCGCCCGGATCTCTTCCAGCAAATGACTGGACAAGGCGCTCACCGGTCGACGTCTCCCAGCACCGCGTCGGCGGTGCCGATGATCGCGATCATGTCGGCGACCATGTGGTTGAGGGCCATGCGCTCGAGGGCTTGCAGGTTGACGAAAGACGCGGAGCGAAACTTCACGCGTCGCGGCTTGTGGGTGCCGTCGCTGACGATGTAGCACCCGTTCTCGCCGCGCCCCGATTCCACCGCCACGTAAGCGTCGCCCGCCGGCACCGAGTAGCCCTCGGTGAACAGCTTGAAGTGGTGGATCACCGCCTCCATCGAGGTTTCGAGCTCCTCGCGCGGCGGCGGGAGCATCTTGCGGTCGTCGACGTTCACGGGTCCGTCAGGCAATCGATCCAGCGCCTGGCGCAGGATCTTCACCGACTCGCGCATCTCCTTCATCCGCACGAGGTAGCGCCCGTAGCAATCGCAATCGTTGGAGGTCGCGACTTCGAACTCGTAGTTCTCGTAGCCCGAGTAAGGCATCGCCTTGCGCAGGTCCCATGCGATGCCCGAGCCGCGGATCATCGGCCCGCTCGCGCCCAGCACCTTGGCGTCCTCGGGTGACAGGCGGCCGATCCCGATCGTGCGCGAGCGCCAGATCGGGTTCATCGTCAAAAGGTTCTCGTACTCGTCAACGTGAGCGGGCATGGATCCGATGAACTTGTCGAGCAGCTCGAGGAATCGCGGCGTCGCGTCGGCGAACACGCCGCCCGGCCGGATGTAGGAGGTGTGCATCCGGAAGCCGGAGATCTCCTCGTTCATGTCCAGGATCGTGTCCCGCTCGCGGAAGCAGTACATGAGCATCGACATCGCGCCCAGCTCCAGCCCGCTCGTCCCCATCCACACGAGGTGAGAGGAGAGCCGGGTCAGCTCGGACATGATCACGCGCAGGACCTGGGCTCGCGGCGGCACTTCGACGCCCATCAGCTTTTCGACCGCCAGCGCGTAGGCGAGGTTGTTGATAGGAGGGGAGAGATAGTCGTGGCGGTCGGTCACCACCACGCCCTGCTGCCAGCGCAGCGCTTCCATCTGCTTCTCGATACCGGTGTGCAGGTAGCCGATCACCGGCTTGATCCGGCGGATCTGCTCGCCGTCCAGGTCGACGATGAGCCTCAGCACGCCGTGGGTCGAAGGGTGATGCGGGCCGAAGTTGACGGTGAGGATCTCGCCGCCAAACGCGCCCGCCTGCCCCGTCTTGGTGATGGTCACGCCCTGGGCGACGCTCATCAGGCCTCCTCCGGGGCGGTCTGCCACTTCTCATGCTCTGGCGAGAACTCGACCGTCTCGCCGCCCACCGGGTAATCGCGCCGAAGCGGGTGGCCGACCCAGTCGTCGGGCATGAGGATCCGGGTGAGGTCGGGGTGGTTGTTGAAGACGATGCCGAAGAGGTCGAAGGTCTCGCGCTCGTCCCAGTTGGCGGGTGGGAACAAGTCTTGGACCGAGTCGATCTTCGGAGGCTCGCCGTCGACGAAGGCGCGGACGCGCAGCTGCTCGCGCGAATCCAGGTTGCGCAGCTGGTAGACGATCTCGAACCGCGCCGGCCACTCACGCGAGGCGTCGGCGAGGTGGTCGACGCAGGTGAGGAACGTGAGCAGCCTGTAGCCCTCGGACCGCAAGCCGGCCAGCGCGTCGTGGACGCTCTCGGACGGCACGGTTATCCAGGCGTCCCCGGCGCTGACGCCGCGGTCGATGATCAGGGTGTCCGCGATCACTGGCGCGGCTTGATTCCCTGGGCCTTGATCCGCTCCTGCAGGATCATCAGGGCGTTGAGCAGGTCCTCAGGACGTGGAGGGCAGCCGGGAATGTAAACGTCGACGGGCACGATCTTGTCCACGCCCTGGAGCAGCGCGTAGTTGTTGAACACACCGCCGGTCGACGCGCACGCGCCCATCGAGATGACCCACTTCGGCTCCGGCATCTGGTCGTAGACCGTGCGCAGCACGGGCGCCATCTTCTGGGAGACGCGGCCGGAGACGATCATCAGGTCTGACTGCCGAGGTGAGGCTCGAAAGGCCTCCGAGCCGAACCGCGCGATGTCGACGCCGGCGGTGGCGGTGGCGATCATCTCGATGGCGCAGCAGGCCAGGCCGAACTGAGCCGGCCACACCGAGTTGCCGCGTCCCCAACCGACGAGCTTGCCGAGCGTCGTCGTCAACACGTTCTGGCCCATCGGGTCGAGCATCTCCTCTAGTCCCAATCGAGGCCCCCCTTACGCCAGATGTGAGCGAGCGCCACCAGCAGGATGCTCATGAAGACCAGCATCTCGATGAGGCCGAACCATTTGAGCTGCCGCATGATCACCGCCCACGGGTAGAAGAAGACCGCCTCGACGTCGAAGATGATGAAGAGCATCGCGGTGAGGTAGAAGCGAACCGACAGGCGCTTATGGGCGGGGCTGTCGGTGACGATGCCGGATTCGTACGGAGCGAGCTTCGATTTGTACGGCTTGTTGGGGCCCAGCACAAAGCTGAGGGTGACCAATGCGCCGATCAAACCGAGAACTATCAGTACGAAGATCAGTAGCGGGACGTAGCTCTCGAGCAAATTTCCGTAGCGGCCTCAGTCAAAGGGGGCTTTATGGAACGAGGATTAATTCTATTCGGGTGTTGAGAAACGCCGCTGACTCAGGCGGTGAGGCCGGTGAGGTCCGACCACGTGACGCCGTCCCACGCCCACGTGGTGGTCGGATCGGCGCTGCCGACTGGAAAGCCTCCGGCGAGCACGACCAACGAGCGAGCCGCGTCGTACGCCAGTCCGTATCCGTCCCTCGGTGGAGGCGCAGCCGCGGGAGCGAGGCGCGTCCACGTGGTGCCGTTCCAAGTCCACGTCTCCATCGTGGCGGCGGCTGTTGAGGTTGAACTGTGGATGGGAGCGACGAAGAGGATCACCTTGCGCGCGCTGTCGTACACCATCCCTTCAGGGAGGGGGGTACTGTCGGCAACGCCCGGCGGACTCTTCGCCGGATGCCGCTGCGTCCAGTTGCGGCCGTCCCACGTCCAGGTATCGGCCAAGCCACCAAAGCCGCCAAATAGAACTGCGTCGCCCCGCGCCGTGTCGAAAGCAAGCCTCGAATATTGGCGCGCCGGCGGGGACGTGGCCGGCGACTGCTGGGCCCAATCCGTGCCGTTCCACACCCAGGTGTCGTTCAGCTCGGTGCCGTCGAAGCCGCCGAACAGCAATATCAAATGACGGACCGGGTCGTAGGTCATCGCCGCGCCGGCACGTGGAGATGGGCTGTGATGAGGGCACACCGCGTGCCAGGCGCCGTCCCACAACCAGGTGTCGCCGCGATAGTCGCCGGTCTTGTCGCCGCCGAACATGACGACGACGTGATGCTCCGGATCATCCGCCAGTGCTGCGCCGGCGCGGGTGGTGGGCATCGTGGTCGATTCCGTTCGCGTCCACTGGCTGCCATCCCAGACCCAGGTGTCGTTGCTGATGGTGGCGCCGAGGCCGCCGAAGAGGAGGACCTGGGAGCGGGTCGAGTCGTACGCGAGGTTCGTCGCGCGCGGCCACAGCGGTGCGCTGATCAGGCTCGACGCGGACGGGCACGGGGTCGCGGTCGGCGACGGTGCGACGGACGGGGTGGGGGTCGGCGATGGCGAAGGCGTGGCGATGGCCGAGGGCGTCGGCGTCGGAATCGGCGAGGCCGCCGCGAGCGGTTGGTGGTTGCCGCAAGCGGCGCACAACAGAACCAGGCCGAGCAGCGCGAATCGGTTCAGCTGTTCTTGCGCTTGTGTTCGATCTGGACCCCGTGGCTCAAGGTCGCGTGGATGGGGCAGTAGCGATTGCAGGCGAGATCGATCGCTTTGTCCACCAGCTTCTTGTCGAAGTCTGCTGACCAGCCGGTGACGAAGGTGATGTCGATCTTGGTGAAGCGGCGTGGCCACTCTTGCTCCTGCTCACCCTCGACCTCGACCGCCAAGGATGCGAGCGGCTGCTTGAACTTCTTGAGGAGGAGCACGAGGTTGAGGCCGGTGCAGCCGCCGAGGGCGCCCAGCAGCATCTCGGTGGGCCGCATCCCGGCGTCGTCGCCAAAGACCGGCGGCTCGTCGATGGCGGCGGTGTGGCCCGAGGCGGACTCGATATCGAATTTGACCTTGTGACCGCTCCAACGGGCGACTGCCTTGGCCATCGGTTCGAACGATAGCCGGTATGTTGGCCCGCGGATGAGCGAGGCGGCGGAACCCGAGACGGAGTTCGGCCTATCGGCGCGCTGGCGCGTGATCGGTGGGATCGGGGTGCTGATCGCGGTGATCGTGATCATGTGGCTGCTGGTCGAGCACGACGCATCGGGCGAGCTGCCGTCGGCGGACGGATCGATCGGCGCGGTCCTGAGGGACGACGGCTACCTCGTCGGGTTCGCGTTGATCTACATCGAGGAGTCCGGACCCCCGCTCTTCATCCCCGGCGACGCCTTCGTTTTATATGTGGGGCACCGGCTGCCGCACAACTTCCCAGTGCTGTTTGCGGCGTGGCTTGGCTTCACCCTCGCGGTCACGCTCGGCGCGACCAACCTGTACCTGGTGTCTCGCCGCTACGGCCGCCGCCTGCTCCAGCACCGCATCGCGCGAGTCCTCGAGCTGACACCGAGCCGCCTCGACCGCGCCGAAGCCTGGTTTGCGAGGTTCGGGCCGTGGACACTGGTCTTCGGCCGCCACATCCCGGGTTTTCGTGTTCCCCTCACCGTCGCCGCGGGCATCCTCAAGCTGCGCTATCGGGTGTTCGCGATCAGCGTCGCGGTCTCCAGCGCGGCCTGGGCCGCCGTATTTCTGCTGCTCGGCGTGCTGTTCGGGGACCGCCTCGAGCGCTCCATCCGTTCGAGCCCGCTGGTCTATGGCGGTGGTGCGGCGCTGATCATCGTGGCGATCGTCGGTGTGGGATTCCTGCGCTCGCGGCGAAACAGACCACTCGAAGAGCAGCCCTAAACTCAGAGCGTGCCTGAAGACGTGCGTGCGCGCTTCGCCCCGGTGGCGGGGAATTATGCGAAGGCGGCGTTTCACACCTCGGTCGAGCGCCTGCGCGAGGTGCTCGAGCTGGCGCAGCCAGAGCCCACCGACCTGGCCCTCGACGTCGCCACCGGCACTGGCAACACCGCGCTTGCGCTGGCGCCGTTGGTGCGCCGCGTCGTGGGCCTGGACCTGACGCCGGAGATGCTGGCGCACGCTCGCCGGCTCACCGCTGAGCGCAGCATCGCCAACGCGGAGTGGGTGCTGGGCGACGCTTCCCGCTTGCCGTTTGCGGACGAATCCTTCGACCTGTACACGGTCCGGGCGGCGCCCCATCATTTCATTGACTTCGCCGGCTTTCTGAGCGAGTCGCTGCGTGTGCTCAAGCCGGGCGGTGGGGCAGCCTTCGTCGATTGCGCCCCGCCGCCGGCCGCGCGCGACGTTTTGCACGAAGTCGAGGTGCGTCGTGATCCTTCCCACGTTCGCTCCCTGACCGTGGCCGAGTGGACCGAGCGCCTGGAGCGGGCTGGCTTCGCGGTCGAGGTTGCCACCAGCCACGAGCTGGATTGGGACTTCGAGGACTGGATGGGCAACATGGCGGTTGCGCCGGCGCTGTCAGCGGACCTGGCAGGCGTGATCGAGTCGGCGCAAGGCGAGGCGCGCGGCGAGCTGCACCCGGAGCGCCGCGACGGCAAGCTGTGGCATGCGTACTGGCACTGCCTGATCCGCGTTCGAAAACCGCTGAGATGAGCGGCGAGTTCGCCGATGGCGAGCTGGTCCTGCTCGTCGACAAGGTCGGTCGGAAGCACCGCGTGCGGCTCAAGGCCGGGGCGCGCCACTCGCTCCATTCGGGCGCCATCGAGCACGACGCGGTGATCGGGCGCCCCGAGGGCGTGGTCGTTACCACCCAGCTGGGTGCGCGACTGCTGGCGGTGCGGCCGACCTTCGCCGAGCAGGTGACCGGGCGGGTGCGGCAGGCGCAGCCGATCTATCCGAAAGACCTCGGGGCGATCTTGATCAGCGCCGACCTGCACCCGGGGGCGAGGGTCCTGGAGGCGGGGACGGGGACCGGGGCGCTGACCCTGGCGGCGTGGCGGGCGGTGGGCCCGAGCGGGCTGGTCGTGACCTACGAGCAGCGGGAGGAGTTCCTCGAGGCGGCGACGCAGGCGATCACGGACACCTTGGGTGAGGTGCCGCCGAACTTGCTGCTCAAGCTGGGCGACATCTACCTGGGGGTGCCCGAGCGCGACATGGACCGCGTCCTGCTCGACCTGCCCGAGCCCTGGCAGGCGATCCCCGCGGTGTGCAGCGCGCTGCGCCCGGGCGGGATCGTGTTCGCCCACTGCCCGAACGTCAGCCAGGTGCAGCGCTTCTTCGAGGGCCTGCGCGAGGCGCGGGGCTTCGGGATGCTGGAGGTGTACGAGCTGTTGCAGAGGGGTTGGACGGTGCGGGGGAGGAGCCTGCGGCCGTCCCACCGGATGGTCGCCCACAGCGGCTTTTTGTGCTTCGCCCGCCGCATCGCCGAAGGAGAGCTGTTCGAACCGGAGGGCGAGGGCTTCCGCTAGCCAAACCTACTTCCGCCGGGAGTACTTCAGATGGCAGGCTGCCCCCGCGCAACCTTTGGGATCCCGCGCCTTCGGCGCGTGGAGGGCCGGGTGGTCCTGCTTGCCGTTGCCGCTGCGATCGTCCGGGCCGCAATCATGTTTGTACTTCCTGGCCCGGCCGAACTGCCCCCTCACGATCCCAGCAGCTGCGGCGGCGGCTCGCAAGATCGGAACTTTCGGCCGGGAGACGGCGTTCTAACTTAACTAGCACGAGGCGCCGCGTTTCACGACAGGTCATGACCACGCCCGCGCAATAGACGGACTCGCGATCGTCGCCGGCGCCTCACCAAGTGCGCCTCCGTATACAGCTAGCATTGGCCGGTATGGCAAATAAACCCGACGGATCGCGCGCGCCAGTCCATGTCACGGTCACCGGCGCTGCCGGCCAGATCGGCTACTCCCTCGTCTTCAGGATCGCCTCCGGTCAGCTCCTCGGCCCTGACCAGCCCATCGTCCTGCGCCTGCTCGAGATCGAGCCGGCGATGAAGGGACTCCACGGCGTCGCCATGGAGCTCGACGATTGCGCCTTCCCCCTGCTCACCGACATGGTCCTGACCAGCAACACCGAAGAGGCCTTCGACGGCGCTTCGTGGGCCCTGCTCGTCGGGTCGGTCCCGCGCAAGGCGGGGATGGAGCGGGGCGACCTCCTGTCCATCAACGGCGGCATCTTCGCGCCGCAGGGCAAGGCGATCCAGGCGAGGGCGGCTCGCGATGTTCGGATCCTGGTCGTCGGCAACCCGTGCAACACGAACTGCCTGATCGCGCGCTCCAACGCGCCTGACGTGCCGTCCGAGCGGTGGTTCGCGATGACCCGCCTGGACGAGAACCGGGCCAAAATGCAGCTGGCGAAGAAGGCCGGGGTCGCCGTCGCCACCGTCACCAACCTGGCGATCTGGGGCAACCACTCGGCGACGCAGTACCCCGACGCCCGCAACTCGCGCATTGGTGGGCGTCATACCCTCGATGTGATCAAGGACCACGCCTGGCTCAAGGGCGATTTCATCAGCACGGTTCAAAAGCGAGGCGCTGCGGTGATCGAGGCGCGGGGGCTGTCGTCGGCGGCGTCGGCGGCCAACGCGGTGATCGACTCCGTGAACAGCATCCGAACCGCCACGCCTCATGGCGACTGGACGTCGCTGGCGGTGTGCAGCAAAGGGGAGTACGGGACGCCCGAGGGGCTGCAGTTCGGGTTCCCGATCGCCACCGATGGCACGACGTGGAAGGTGGTCGACGGCCTCGAGCACGACGCGGACGCCAAGGAACGCATCCGGGTGACCACCGAAGAGCTGGTGCAAGAAAGGGACCTGGTCAAGCAGCTAGTACCTAGCTGAGCACCGCTCCGGGGGTCCGGCTTAAAGGGCACCAACGCGCTATCGACGCGCCGCGCGTCGGCCAAAAGAGCGCGAACGGCGCGATCCGGCACCCCAACTATCCTGAGTAAGTGAGCGTCACGCTCGATCGCCACGTCTTTCCCTTCACTGCCATCGTCGGGCAGGAGTCGATGAAGCTTGCCCTCATCCTCAACGCCATAGTGCCGACGATCGGCGGGGTGCTGATCCGCGGCGAGAAGGGCACCGGCAAATCGACCGCCGTCCGCGCCCTGGCCCGCCTCCTGCCCGAGCACCTGGTGGTCGAAGGCTGCCATTTCGGCTGCGACCCCGACGACACCGAGGCGCTCTGCGCCGAGTGCCGCCGTCGCCTCGCCGATGCCGGCGTCCTGCCCTCATACAAGCGCCGCATGCGGGTGGTCGAGCTGCCGATCAATTCCTCCGAGGACCGCGTCGTCGGCACCATCGACATCGAGGCGGCGCTGCGCGCGGGCGCCAAGCGCTTCGAGCCGGGCGTGCTGGCCGAGGCGAACCGCAACATCCTCTACGTCGACGAGGTCAACTTGCTGGACGACCACCTGGTCGACGTGCTGCTTGACGCTGCGGCGTCGGGGATCAACGTGGTGGAGCGAGAGGGCGTCTCGTTCGCGCACCCGTCGCGCTTCATCCTGGTCGGCACGATGAACCCCGAGGAGGGCGAGCTGCGGCCACAGCTCCTCGACCGCTTCGGCCTGTGCGTCGACATCGAAGGCATCCGCGATCCGGACCAGCGCGTGCTCATCTCGGAACGCGACGCCGCGTTCAAGAAGGGCGAGCACGAGTTCGCCACCGAGTTCGCGGCCGCCGACCACAACCTGTCGAGAGCCCTCGCCGAAGCCATTGTCGCGGTCAAGAAGGTGCGCACCACGTCGGCCCAGGCGCGGCTCATCTCCTCGATCTGCGTCGAGGCCGAGGTGCTCGGCCACCGCGCCGATGTCGTCATCGACCATGCCGCGCGAGCGCTCGGCGCCTACCGGCGTCACGCGACGCCGAATCGCGACGACATCTACGACGCCGCGGCGCTGGCGCTCGCCCACCGCGCGCGCCAACCGGTTCGCCGCGACCAGGAGGAGACCACGTCGTCCGAGCAGGGCGACGAGCAGGAAGGCTCGAAGGAGCCGGAGTCGGAATCGGGCGAGCCGCAGTCCTCAGAAAGCGATGCCTCCTCAGAGTCGACCGCCGAGCAGACCTCCAGCGCGGCCGACTCGGGCCAGCAGGCCGCCGGCAGCGACCAGGGGATGACCACCGGTGGCGCGAGCGGCAGCGAGTCGGCGCCCGACGCGACCGAGCTGTTCAACCTGAAGCGCATCGATCTGCCACGGCAGCGACGGATCAGGAAGCAGGGCGGCAAGCGCTCCGCCAGCCAGACCGCCGACCGCCGCGGCCGCTACGTGCGCGCGCAGCCCAGGGCCAAGGTCAACGACCTCGCGATCGATGCCACGGTGCGCGCCGCGGCGCCGATGCAGGTCGATCGAGGTCGCCTGCCCGGTGAGCGCTTGAAGATCGAGCGGGACGACCTGCGGCAGAAGGTTCGCGAGAGAAAGATCGGCAACCTGATCGTGTTCGTCGTCGACGCCTCGGCCTCGATGGACGCCGAGCAGCGGATGGCAGCGACCAAGGGCGCCATCCTATCGCTGCTCCAGGACGCTTACGTCCGCCGCGACCGTGTCGCCGTCGTGATCTTCAAGAACCGCACCGCCGAGGTGGTTTTGCGACCAACTTCCAGTGTCTCGCTGGCAAGGCGCCGCCTGGAGAAGCTGTCGGTCGGCGGCACCACGCCGCTGACGCATGGGCTGATGGCCGGGTACAAGGTGGTCAAGACCGAGCTGCTGCGAGATCCGACGATCAGGCCGCTCCTGGTGCTCATCAGTGACGGGCGCGGCAACATCTCGATGTTCAAGGAAGAGCCGCTGGTCGAGGCGCAGAAGATCGCGGCGATGATCGATGCGGAACACATCGACGCGCTGGTCATCGACTCAGCGCGCGACTACAGCCACCTGCCGTCTGTGCAGCACCTGGCGCGCGTCGCGCCGATGTACCAGACCTATGCGATCAACGCGTGCGCCGACCTGGCGGAGCGGATGGGCGCTCGCTACTACGGCCTGTACGACCTGTCGCGCGACGAGATCGCATCGGCGGTGGAGCAGGAGCTGGGCCGGGGCGGGCGCTGAGGGCTCGTGACCGAATCGCACGTCGGTACGTTGAACCGGCAATGAGATGGGCGGTCGCAGCCGGGGCGGCGGTCGTGCTGATGAGCTGCACGAGCATCCCCGGTCGCCGGCTCGCCGCCTAGCGCATCTGCCCAGCCGGCCGCCACCAGCCCCAGCACTCGTCCGGTTACCGCACCCCTCATCCTCCCAAGCCCGCCGCTTGTATGGACCGCACGATCCGAACCATCCCCTTTGCTGATGGCGCGGCTCACCCCCCGGTAACATCAGGCCGATGGCGATAGACAGGTACTCCTACCCCTTCACGGCGATCGTCGGCCAGGAGCAGATGAAGCTGGCCCTGGTGCTGAACGCGATCAACCCGGCAATCGGCGGCGTGCTGATTCGCGGCGAGAAGGGCACTGGCAAGTCCACGGCGGTGCGCGCGCTCGCCAAGCTGCTGCCCGAGCAGCAGGTCGTCGAGGGGTGCCATTTCGGGTGCCATCCTGACGACCCCGAGGACTTCTGCCTCGACTGCCGCGAGCGCGCGAAGGATGGCCCGCTTCCGGTCGCCACGCGCCGCATGCGCGTGGTCGAGCTGCCGATCAACGCGTCAGAGGACCGGGTGGTCGGGACCATCGACCTGGAGGCTGCGCTCAAGGAAGGTTCGCGCCGCTTCGAGCCCGGCGTGCTCGCCGAGGCCAACCGCAACATCCTCTACGTCGACGAGGTGAACCTGCTGGACGACCACATCGTGGACGTGCTGCTCGACGCGGCTGCCATGGGTATCAACACCGTCGAGCGCGAGGGCGTGTCGGTCTCGCACCCTTCGCGATTCATCCTCATCGGCACGATGAACCCCGAGGAAGGGGAGCTGCGCCCGCAGCTGCTCGACCGTTTCGGGTTGTGCGTCGACGTCGAGGGCATTCGCGACCTCGACCAGCGTGTCTCCATCGTCGAGAAACGGGCGATGTGGGAAGACGACCCGACGAAGTTCTACCAGCAGCACGCCGAATCGGAGCAGGACGTGCGCGCGCACATCGCCGAAGGGATCGCGACCTTTCCGGAGGTCGAGCTGCCGCGCGAGATCCTTCGCCTCATCGCGCAGCTATCGATCGCGCTCGAGGTGGACGGTCACCGCTCCGACCTCGTTTGCGCGCGGGCCGCCCAGGCCAAGGCCGCTTATGACGCCAAGGACAAGGTGGGGCCGGCCCAGGTCGGCGAGGTCGCGGAGATGGTGTTCGCACACCGCGTGCACTCGGTCCCGTTCGGCAAGGGAGGGCCGAACCTGGCCGAGGTGATCACGAGGATGATCGGCCAGAGCTGATCGATCTCGCGTTAGGGGTTACCTCTGCGCGCAACTAGACTGATCCGACATGTCGTCGGCTGACCGTGAAACCGATCTTGAACCGCGTCGCGCCGCCGAGCTTTTAGGGCGAATCGAAGAGAACGTCCATCGCGTCATCGTCGGCAAGAAGCGTGTGGTGCGGCTGGCGGCCGCGGGGCTCGTCGCCGGTGGCCACGTTCTCCTCCAGGACTTGCCCGGCACCGGCAAGACACTTCTGGCACGCGCGCTGGCGACGTCGGTCGGCGGCGCCTTCCGGCGCATCCAGTGCACGCCTGACCTGCTGCCTTCGGACATCACGGGCTCGAGCGTTTTCAATCAGAAGGACCTGAGCTTCCAGTTCATCCCCGGCCCCGTCTTCGCCAACATCGTCCTGGCGGACGAGGTCAACCGGGCGACGCCCCGCACGCAGTCGGCGCTGCTCGAGGCGATGGGGGAGGGCCAGGTCACGGTCGAAGGCGTGACACGCAGCCTCGAGCGCCCCTTCTTTGTGGTCGCCACGCAGAACCCGACCGAGTTCCATGGCACCTATCCGCTGCCCGAGTCGCAGCTCGACCGCTTCATCCTGGCCGCGGAGATGGGGCCGCCGACCGATGAGGAGGCGATGGAGGTGCTCGCCCGCCGCGAGCACGGCGACCCGATCGCCGACCTGCGTGCGGCGGTGAGCCTCGCCGAGGTGATCGAGCTGCAGGACGCGTGCCTCAAGGTGGTGGCCGCGCCCGCGATCAGGACCTACATCGTGTCGCTGCTGCACGCGATCCGCTCGCGACCAGAGGTGCTGCTGCCCGCGAGCATGCGCTCGGGCGTGTACCTGCAGCGCGCCGCGCAGGCGTGGGCGCTGTTCGAAGGCCGCGACTTCGTCCTGCCCGACGACATCAAGCTCCTCGCGCTGCCCGTGCTGTCACACCGGCTCGGCATGCGCGGCCGCTTCAAGGCGGCAGACGTCGTCGAAGAGGTGGTCGCCTCGCTGCCACTCCCTCCGCTGAGGCAGCACTGATCGGGGGGATCTCGTGGCGCTGCTTCGGCGCGTTGGCGGTGGCGGCCGCCGTCTTTTACTACGGCACGACCTCCGAGGTCGCGTGGCTGTTTCTCCTCGCGTACTGGATCGGCGCGCTCATCGTGGCGGCTTACGTCTACGCCCGATGGAACTGGCGTGGGCTGAGGGCTGATCTTGGGCTGGGTGCCGCCAGGCCCGGGCCCGATTCGCCGCTCGAGGCGCTTCCCGAACAGCTCCTGCGAAGCGGGCCGCTGCCGGCTCCGCTTTTTGAGGGCGACCAGGCCGACATCGAGCTGAGGCTGACGACAACCGGCAGCTCGCGCGGTCCCGCCCGCCTGTCTGGCTCGGTCGGAGGGGTCGAGGTGAGCGCGGCGACCGGCGTGGTGCCGCGGGCCGGGTGGGTCGAGCACCGGCCGCTCGGGCGGCTCGGGCGCGGCGCCGTCCTGGCGAGCAACTGGGGGCTCGAATCCGGCGATCCACTGGGCTTCTTCCGATTCCGTCGCAAGGGGGCGGATGGGGAGGTCGGGCTCGTGCTGCCGCGCTTCGCATCGCTGAGCTCATCGCCGCAGGCCCGGGAGCTGGAGGCCAGCGTGGCAGCGCCGCGGTCGGGGTCGGGGACGGAGCTGTTCGGGGTTCGCGAGTACCGGCCGGGGGATCCGCTGCGACGCATCCACTGGAAGTCCAGCGCGCGGCTCGGGGAGTTGGTGGTGCGCGAGTACGAGCCGCCGGGGGTGCAGACGGTCGGCATCTTTTGCGACCCGCACCCCCCGTCGCGCGAGGTCGCCGACCAGATCGCGCGCCTGGCGGCCTCGGAGACGTGGGATTGCATCCGGGGTGGGGGGCGGGTAGTGTTATGGGCGCCGGGCCTCGAGCCGAGCCAGCCGGGCGAGGCGCGCTCGCTGTGGGCGCTGCTGGAGTGGCTGGCGCGGTACCCAAGTCCAGCCGGCGGTGCGAATACCTCACCCCCTCCGATCTTGCCGGTCACCTCCGCGGCAAACGGGGAGGACTTTGCGCCAGCAGTCACGGATGCGGTGGGGATCACGGGCGGAGGCAGCGCCCCGTTGGTCGAGGCGCTGGAGACTGTGCGGCAGCGCGGGGGGCGCGTTCGGGCTTGGGTCGTCGGCGAGGCCCAGCTCGAAATTGATGCGCCGGTCACGCGCGTCGGGACGGCGTGGCCGCTTTGAGATTGCCCAGGTTTCTACGGCTCCCGCCCTCGCCGGTCGAGAACTCGCTCCAGGCTCGCGCCTTCGTGTTCGCCGGCTTTGTCGTGGCCGTGGTGGCGATCGCGATCTATGGCCAGGACTACGTCGTCCCCGCCGCATGTGTGGTGGGGGCGGCGATCGGCCACGTCGTCAGCTATCGCGGTCGCAACCAGCGGCGCCGCGTCGCGGGCCAGGTGCTGGTGGCGAGCCTCGTCATGGCCGCGCTCGCCTACTTCCTCGCCGATTCGGTGCTCGCCATCTTCGGCGGCATCCTGCCGCAAGCCAACTTCGCCATCCTGCTGGTCGCGGTCACCAGCTTCGACCTCAAGACCCGCCGCAACTGCTACTCGAGCCTGTGGATCAGCCTCGCCATCCTCTACCTGGCCGCGGTGTTCGCCTGGGACTACCCCTTCGGCATCCTTGTCGCGCTCTGGGCGGTGTGCCTGGCCGGCTTTTGGATGAGCTCGCACCTGCGACGCATCGACGCCCGCCTCGGGGCGCCGGCACGCCCGCTGGCGCTGGCCCTGGCCGGCGCGTTGGCTCTCGGCGTGATCGCCTTCATCTTCATCCCCCAGCCGACCGCCCTGTCGCCGACGCCCCTGGTGATTTCGCTGCCCAGCTTCACGCAGTTCAACGGCGAGCTCGAGAATCCGGCCCTGCCACTCGTGCAGATCAGCGGCGACCCATCCGGCGCCACCAACAGCATCGACCTGCATTTCAGGGGCAGGCTCGGCGACGCGCCGGTCATGTACGTCCGCACGGGCGCGCCCGCCTACTGGCGTGGGCTGGTGTTCGACACCTACCAGAACGGGCAGTGGACGGCATCTCGGACCAACTTCACGACCTTCCAGCCGTACATCCAGCCGCGGTTCCTGCCGCCCGCGCCGGCGAACAACCTCGGCACCTTTGCGCAGGTCTTCCGCGTCGTCAGGACGCTGCCCGGCGTGCTCAGCGCCGCGTATCCGATCCAGAGCCTGTACGCGCCGGTGACGTCGCTGCGACGTGACGCCTACGGCACTTTTCGCACGCCTGATGTCCTGCGCGCCGGCCAAACCTACTCCGTGGTGTCGTACCTGCCCAACCTTTCACCCCAAGCACTGGAGCCGGACAGCGCTTATCCCGGTGCCGTTCCCGCCCCAGAGAACAACGCCGAATACCTGAACGCCGACGCGCTTTCGGCGCGCGCCGCGGCGCTCGCACAGGCAGCGGTCGAGGGCCACACCGGCAGCGAGTTCGACCAGGTGATGGCGCTGACGACCTATCTGCAGCAGAACTTCCGCTACTCGCTGCAGCTCGGGCCGGTGCCGGCGGGCCGCGACCCCGTCGACTGGTTCCTGTTCGACGCCAAGATCGGCTACTGCGAGCAGTTCGCGACCGCCGAGACTCTGATGCTTCGCAGCCTTGGCATCCCGGCCCGGCTTGCGACCGGATACTCGACCGGCGACTACAACTCAGTGCTCAACGAGTCGATAGTGCGCGAGCACGACGCGCACGCGTGGGTCGAGGTGTGGTTCGCCGGTCACGGCTGGGTGCCGGTCGACCCATCACCTGGTTTCGCCGCCCTGCCGGCCACGAAGTTTCCGAACCGCTGGGCGGCTGCCGGCCTCGCGAGCCTCATCCCACACCTCTCGATCGGCGCCCCGCTCGCGGCCTTGGGCTCGCTGGGCGTGCTCGCCGTCATCCCACCGGCAATTGCCATCGCGCTGCTGGTGGTGCTGCTCTATGCATGGCTGCGCACGCGAAGGTGGGGCAGAGGGGAGCGGTCGGCGCCCGGAGAATCGGAGCTGTTGCGCCTGTACGAGCGGGTTCAGCGGCGATTGAAACGTCGCCGGGCGCCGCCGGAGACGCCGCTCGAATACCAACACGCGGCGCGAGCCGGGCCGATGGAGCCGCTGCTCGAGGAGCTCACTGACGCGCTCAACGCGGGCGCTTATGCGGGCAGATGGCCCGGATCAGAACGCGTGCGCGAACTGGAAACGCGGCTGCGCTGAGTCAGCCTATGCCGCGCCGAGATGCGGCCACGAGTCGAGGACGGTGGTCTCAGCGGATGTGCTGATGGTTCCGGTGACGAGGACTATGAGGACGCGGTTCATAAGGGTGGCGGTCGAAGTGTAGGTCGCTCGTCTCACCTGGAGAGTCCCGGAATCAAAATCTTTGGATGCGCCGTACGCACCACATAACTCCGGTCATTACGCCGTATCGACGCGAGATCACTGGGCAGAATTACACAGCGCTCGGCGCGATCTACCGCGGAGGACGTGGTTCGAGTCCACGGCGGCCCACCACTCCTGATATAACGCGAACCGGCGGCGCTGGCAGCCGATAGGTCGGAAAGATTTCACTCCGGGATTCGACTCTGATCTCGCTCACCAATTGCTGCATCAGCGCCTTGCGTTGCGAAGGCATGCCATTGTCCATCGCGTCGGCGATCGCGCCGATTACTGAGCGAAGGTCGCTGGCGGTCGGCGGCGTGATCGATATGTCGGCCAGTTCGTCCTGAAGCGTCTCCCGCTGCGTCCGCAGCTCGGCGAGACGCTGCTCCAATTCCTCCATCCGGCCGGCCAACCGCCTGGCCGTAAGTGAGCCGGACTCAAAGGCGGCAAAGTAACGCTGCAGCGCTTGCTCGGCCTTGTCGATTTTCGCCTCAAGACTTCGCAGGTCCGATCGCATGCTTGGGAGCGCGGTATTCGCCTTCTTCCTGGCACCGGCGACTGCTCGGTCGATGAGGTCGCTGTCGGAATACGTCGTCTGCATGGAGGCTAGGACGGCACGTTCGAAGGCTTCCGCGGGAAGCCGGTCGGCTTGGCAGCCATGCGGGCCATAGCGATTGCGCGAGAAGCAGGTGTAGTACCGGTACGGTCCGCTGCGCCCATGAGCCACCGTACCCAGGAGGCGGTTCCCGCATTTGCCGCAGCGGACAACCCCGCTTAGCAAATAATCGCTGGTGTTGCTGCGGCGTTTCCACGCCGCATCATGCCGGGCAGCGAGCGTCGTCTGCGCGGCATCGAAGGCGTCCTGGCTGACGAGGGCGACGTGCGGAGCTTGATGCGATGCGCCGCGGAACTCAATCCGTCCGACGTGGACCGGATTGCGGAGGATGTCAAAGACGGTGACTGCGCTCCATGGTCGGCCGGCTCGTGTCTGATGGCCATGGCTGTTCAGCCAGTTGGCAACAGCCCTGGTTCCCAATTTCTTGGTGACGTAGAGGTCGAAGATCGCTCGCACCGTCGCCACTTCACACTCGTCGGGTTCCAGCATCGCAACGGCTGGGTTATAGCGATAGCCGTATGGATTGGGGCCACCGAGCCATCCGCCCGCAGCTGCCTTGCGCTCCATGCCGGCGATCACGCGGTCGACCAGAGTGGCGCGTTCGAACTCAGCAAAGACGCCAAGCATCTGGACCATCATTCGGCCCGCAGGCGTACCCGTGTCGAAGGGCTCCGTTGCCGAGCGGAAAACAGCATGTGAGTGGTCGAGCTCTTCGAGGATTTGTGCCAATCCACGCACCGAGCGCGATAGACGATCGACTCGATAGACGAGCAGAAGGTCGAAGCGTTCGGCGCGGGCGTCGGCGAGAGCGCGCTGTAGCTCGGGCCTCTCCAGGGTGCTGCCGGTCATCCGATCGGTGTAGCGGCGCGTGAGCTCCCAGCCGTCTTGACTAGCGATGTAGGCAGCAAGGCGTGTCTCCTGCGCCTCCAGCGAGTACGGCTGGTGCTCCTCGTCGGTCGATATGCGGGTGTAGGTGGCGACTCTCACTTCGACCTCTTCTCCTTCAAGGCATTGCGCTTCCTCGGCAGGCGCAGCGTCGCATAGCGATCGCTCCGATACTCCTCAACCCATTGCCGACTGCTGCGCCAGGTGCCATCGGCCGCTCGAATTGCCTTCAGCCGTGAACGTTGCGCGGCATTACGTAGAGCTAGAACAGACAGATCCTTTGTTGCCAAGGCGTCCAGCGGTACCAGCTTCGCAGGCCCTGCCACCGCAGGCAAGACGAAGCGACTGAGGTTGTCGAGGACCGCGCGCGCGATGATCTCGCCTAGCGGTCCTGGATCACCGCGGTCGGCACGATTCAAGGCTTCGAGGTAGCGATCTCGAAGACGCTTCTGAATGATCGCCGGCGGGTAACCAAGCCGGACCAACAGGAGGTTCATGAGCAAGCGGCCGACGCGGCCGTTGCCGTCGATAAAGGGGTGGATGCGTTCGAACGCGGCATGGCGCGCTGCGAGTGCCTCCGCGACGGGCGACTCGCGAGGCAAGCTGGCGACGCCATCTACCCAGTCGCGAACCAGCGCCGGAACATCTGGGTGGCTCGGTGGCTTCATCCCGTGCTTGAAGGCGTGGATGTCATGCCGGCGCCAGTTGCCCGGACTCTCGTCTTCGGAGGCGTCTGGATGCGGAGCGACCTCCCAGACGGGGGTCAGTGCCAGTCGGTGAACCTGGCGGACTTCGGTGAGCGTGAGCAATTTGCCGCTGGTCCATGGGCCAGAACTCAGTGCTTGGCTGTACACCCACTGAGCTGCGCCCGCGTAGCCGCTGACCTCCAGGTAGTCCTTGAGTTCCTTGCTGCCGACCGCCTTGCCTTCGCGGAGAAGTGCCTCAACTTCTCGCAGGACCAAGGTGTTGCCCTCCAGGGCGGTTGAGCTGTGGGCCTCGTGGTACCAGATGTCGGTCCATATGCCGTCGGCCTCGTCGGGGGACGGCAACCCGCCGAGGCGAGTTTTCAGCTCCTCGATCATGAAGGCGAGTCGTGCGTGCACCGCTTCCCGGCTGGGTCGGCCATGCGGAGCCGCGGAGGCAGTTCTTGTTAGGTTGCTCATGATGGGGGCTACTCAATTGTACAACTCAACCTAAGTAGGTTGCTATGCCATACCCCACCTAAATAATCAACGCAACCTGTCTTGATCACGCAGCCTTGCTTTCATCTGGACGACGCTCGAAGGCGGGCGCGAGAAGATCAGCCAGCAGGTCGATGGCACGCTGCCACTGCTCCTCAGAGCAAACCTCGATGCGGGGCGGCGAGATACAGATCGCAGTGTCCTCGTCTATCCCTATGACTCGCCTTCTGTTGAGAGCTCGCTTTAGATCGCTGGTACCAGGTCCGGAGACGAGAGGTTGAGCGCTTGCCCTCCGAACGTGTGTGCGGGGGTCCGAGTCGGACCCTCGGACGGTGAGGGGGCCGGAGTCAGGCCCCTTGTCATTCCGAAGGGGATCGAGCGGGCGGAGCCGAGGGGTCACGCCCCCGCTCCTCCGCCAGAGCGCCATAGCCACCACTCAGGCTTGCCGATGCTCTCCTCGATCCGGCGCTGAGTCCGTGCCAGGCCGGGCATCGAGTCGAATGCGCGCCTGACCTTGTCCGCCCCGCCCAACCAGATCGCAGCCAACGGTCCCGCGGCGCCGACCTGGTCGCTGGTCGTCGTCCAGAAGCGGCAGCATTCCCTATCCGGATTCGCGACCTCGCGAAGAAGGTGCCCGAGCTGCTCTTCCCGCTGCCGAGTCGGAACTACCCAGAGGATCTGGTTAGCGGAAGCGTGCGGTCGATCGACGAAGTAGCGGACGTAGGACTGGAGCTTGGCTCGAAGGCGTCGTGGCTGCTCGGTGCCGCGGTCCCACTCGAGTTGAAGGAGTAGTTCGCGGTCTTTCGTAAAAGCATCTACGAAGCCCCGCCACACCTCCCGCTCCGCCATTCACCCGCGGTGCCTACCGCAGGATGGGGCATGCCTGTAAGGCTCGAAGACCGACCGGTGAGGGGTGGCGATATGCGATGATGTGCATATGAGGCGCACCACGCTGATGCTTCCGGACGACCTGGCTCGCGTGGTTGAGGCCGAGCGCAGGCGCCGAGATATCTCCACCGCGGAATTGGTTAGGCTCGCGCTGCGCAGTTACCTGGGCCTGACCGGGAACCGGCCCCGGCGGGTACCGTTCGCAGCGCTGGGGCGAAGTGGACGCACCGACACGTCTGAGAAGGTCGAGGAGATTCTCGAGCGCGAGTGGGGGCGACGCCGCGACGATTAGCCTGGCGATCGTCGATACCGGGCCCCTGTACGCAGCGGTCGATGCGTCGGACGCCAATCACCAGCGGGCGCTGGCGGTGCTGCAGGATCGGTCGGTGCGTCTGTTGGTGCCGGCGCTGGTGGTCGCTGAAGCGACCTACCTGGTCGGAACCAGGCTTGGTCCGCCGGCCGAAGCCGGCTTCCTGCGAGGGCTTCGAGAGTTCGACGTGATGAGCCCGGCTGGCGAGGACTGGTCACGCATGGCCGAACTGGTGGAACGGTACGGGGATTTCCCGCTCGGGGGAACCGACGCCTCGATTGTGGCGCTGGCCGAGCGCATCGGTACGGACGTCGTGGTCAGTTTTGACCGGCGTCACCTGGGAGTTGTGCGGTCGCGAGCGGGACAAGCCTTCAAGTTGATCCCCAGCTGACCATCGGAGTTGCACGCCACGACAGAATTCGAAAAGTATCTTCGCGGCGGCGGCTGCGGGCGGGCGGGTAATTCGAGACCACGGTCGGGCGGGCTGCACGCACGCCTGGGATCACCACTGTCTGTCGGCTGAAAGCTTGAGCAGCCGCTTCATGGCGTCGGCCGCGGCAACCACTGCCGACGGCTCGGCACCTTGGTCGGCCGCAGCGGTTTCGCGCGTCCGGATGATGCCTGCTCGCCGAGCGATCAATGCGCCGAGAGCTGCGGCCAGGACCCCGGGCGGAAGCTGTGTCAGCTCGGGTTCGCCAGCAATGCGCTGCCACGCCGCCAGGCAGCGGGCGACCAGAGGCAGGCCGAACTTGGGCAGGTCCACCTGCCACAGAAGCGCCCCGACCGGGTCGAGCGCTGCCCTCGGCGCGGGGGCACCTTCGTAGATTGCTTCTGCCGGCAGAATTGCCCATCGGGGAAGTCGTCCGTCCCAGGCGTCGAGCACGGGCAGGACTTCATCGACCGCAGGCCGGCCCGCATCCAGCCGCCATCGCAGCGTGAATGGGAAAGATCGCCGCCCAGCCACCACGCGCCCGGTCGTGGAGTGAAGCATGCCGGCGACCGGCTCAGCGGTCCGGAAGGTGCTCTCGGTCGGGAGCGCCCCGATCGGAATCCCGACCGCGCGTAAGGGCGCCTCGGCGCCATAGATGCGGTAGAGGGCCCGCAGCGGCGAGTGGACTCCTGCCCGTTTCCGCGGCCAGGAATCGCCCGCGGTGACAGCCTCCCAGAAGTCACCGCCGAGCTTGTCGCCTGTGCGAAGGATCCGGCGCCGCTGCTGCGCAAGTTCCTCCAAGTGTTTGGCGTGATCCACCGCCTCAGTCGGCGCAGCCTTGAGGGCGACATGATGGACAGCACGGGCCCGACCTGCCAGGGCGCCTGAAGACGCAATAGATGGGGCGGCAGGTTCAGGTTTCGGCGCCGGCTCCGACGCACGCGGTGGCGAGCCGGCCGGCTGAATGTCCTGCACTGGCCGGCCCATGCAGGCCCGGCACCCCAGCCGATCCTTGCCGGCGATCAGAGGCGTCGGCTCTCCGCACGCAGGGCAGCGAAGCGGCGCAAAGCTCGCCGTGGGGAGCCACCAGACCAGCTCAAGCGCATACCCGCGGTCGCCCCGCCGCACCGTTACCGGCATGTACATGGCGGGCGCCCAGATGAGGTGCAGCCGCACAGGCCGGATCTCGAAGCGGGCTTGGAACTTGTCTTCGATCTCGCGCAGGCGGCGGGCGCGCTCCGCCCTCGTCGCCTGGGCCTGCGCGTCAAACATAGCCTGGCGTTCAGGCTGCGCTCCTTGTCGCCGTTCCGCGATCGATTCCAGGGCCGCGGCATAGAAGGCCTCCACCAACGCCCGCTCGTCTAGCAGGAGAGCAGCCGAATGCTTGCCCAGGGTTTCGAGTCGTACGGCTGCGCGCTCCTCCAGGCGCGCGCTGGCCGCGAGCAGCGCGACATCAAAGCTGGGCTCAAGGGCAGGGTGCCCGGGCTTGCCGTCAAGACGGGGAGAAGTCCGCAGCCGACGCTCGAGGTCCGCTGGCAGTGGCAGCCCAGTACGCGCGTCGACCCATAGCTCCTCGAGTTCGTGGAAGTGGTCGTTGAGGCGATACGTGACCTGGACACCCACGCGCAACACCGGCACGTACCTGGGCACGGCTTCTCCGGAGGCGTCCAGGCGCCCGTGGTCGACTCCGATCTGATCGCGGGCGGCTGCCACCAGGCTGCCGGTCGCCGGCGCGGCCTTGGCCGACCAGGCCAGCCAGAGCGTGCCCGCGTCGCCCTGCGCCAGTACCGCGGCGGCGGCGGAGTCGAGTAGCGGATGTCCCGAGATCATGAGCTGAGCGCCGTCGTCGCGGGCCACGTCGGGGTCGGCTGTGATGGCGATCTCCTCCGGGACGCCGAACCTCTCCTGCAGCGTACGCGGCAATAACATGAGCACCTTGTCGCCGCCGTCCTCGAGCAGGGCGCCCTCCTGCTCGGCGTAGCGCATCCAGAACGTTATCGCCGCCTCGCGAACGCGGGAGGTCATCGGGCTTCCGTTGCCTCGCCGACCAGCGCATCTGTCTGGGCTCGGCTCTCGAGGTAGCCCTCTCGGGCGCGAGCAAGATCGTCCCCAAGCACCTCGAGGCGTCTGGCGAACTCGTCGTCGTGGGCGCTCTCGATGTGCGCCATGAAGACGGAGTGCTCGAAGTCGAACTCGTCGTCGATCCGCCCCAGTATCATGTCCAGCTCTCCCACCACCAGCTCAAAGAGGTTGATCCGCGCCTCCAGGACGTGCAGGATCCGCTCCTCGATGGTGCCCATGGAGACGAGGTTGTAGAGCTGGACCACGTGCTCCTGACCGATGCGGTGAATGCGGCCGAGTCGCTGTTCGATCCGCATCGGGTTCCAGGGCAGGTCGTAGTTGACCATGACGTGGCAGAACTGGAGGTTTCGTCCTTCTCCGCCCGCGTCGCTGCTGAACAGCACCGGCAGCTCGGCTTCGAAATCCCGGATCGCCGCCTCCTTTTGCTGGCGGCTCAGGCTGCCGTGGTAGACCGCATGGGGAAGTCCTTGTTGGGCTGCGAGATTGGAAAGGAAGTCGAGGGTTTGCCGGAACGCGGTGAACACGATCACTTTCTCGCCGGCCGCCAGATGCCGGCTGAGCAGGCCACCCAGGGCCCGTGCCTTCTCGGTCATCGTCACAGCAGCCGCCTTCGTGGCCAACTCCTTCCAGCCCACAGTTTCCAGTGCGGTAGCAAGCGCCTGCGGGCTCGAGCCCGCCATTCGCTGCACCCCACGGAGGGCGAGCCTCTCCGCCGGCAGTGCCGCCCGGCCCCAAGCCCTTACCTGCTCAGATGTAAGCCGGTAGAGCTCCGCCTCCGCAGCGCCGGGTGCCACTCGAAAGCTCTCCGCCAGCCGGCGGGGCAGCATCATTGCAAGCTCGCTCCGCCGGTGCCGGATCATCACCTCCCGCACCCGGGCCTGGAGCGCCATCAAGTTGCTGACCGGCTCGACCCCGTGCAGCGAGCGGTGGCGCTTGTGGAACTCCTGTGGCGACCCCAGGTGGCCTGGGCGGATCAAGCTGACGAGTTGGAACAGGTCCTCCAGCCGGTTCTCCACAGGAGTGGCGGTAAGCAAGAGCAGATAGCGGGTGCGCAGTTCGCGCACCAAAGTCGCCGCCGCGCTGCGCGGATTCTTCAGGTGGTGCGCCTCGTCAACGATGACGAGGTCCCAGGCTCCGGCGGTGAGAGTCTCTCGGAGCGGAGACCGGCGCGCCGCGGCCAAGGATGCAACGACAACCGGATTCTCGCCCGACCAGAACTCCGGCTCCCACGTTCCCCCCTTCAGCAGCAACGAGGGCAGAGCGAACTTGCGATCAAGCTCTTCCTGCCATTGCTCCAGCAGTCCGGTGGGGGCGAGGATCAAGGACTTCTCCGCAAGCCCGCGCAATCGAAGCTCACTCAGCACCAGGGCCGCCTCGATGGTCTTGCCAAGGCCAACCTCATCGGCCAGGATCGCCCGGCCGCGCATGTACCGGAGCGCGCGTTCCGCAGCTTGGAGCTGGTACCCAAAGGGTTCGAAGCGCAGCCTGGGCCGAGAGATCAGGGTCTCGAAGCCCGGTCGTGCCCACACACCGAGCGCCTGGTCGACGAGGCTCGAGTCCTCTTCAGAAACCGGAACACCTTCTTGAAGGCGGAGCAGTAGGTTCTGGTAGCTCTTGGCCGCGCTGGGTGGCCCGCTCGATCCGGCTCCCCTGTCCACCACGTACCCGCTCGGTACCTCCTCGGTCAAATGCAGGCCGCGGCCTCCATCAGATGGGGTTTGCCGCAGGCAGGCCGTCCGTCATGTTCGGCGCGAGTCTGGCTCTGCGGGCCCAAGAGAAGCGCGGCATGCGCAAACAATTCTCACTGGTCTCCGTCTCCAATGGAGACCCTCGCCTTCCATGCACAGCGCTGGAGTGAAGCGGTCGTACCGCCAGGTCTGATAAGCGACCAGATTCTCGAACGCGAGGTGGGGGGCGGGGCCGCGACGAGCAGCCCGACCATCGCGATACCAGCTCCTGCATGCAGCGGTCGATGTGTCGGACGCCAATCACCAACGGTCGCTGGTAGTGCTGCAGGATCGGTCGGTGCGCCTGTTGGGCCGGCGCCGACGCGCTGGTGGTCACTGGAGCGACCTAGCTGGTCGGAACCGGTCTTGATTCGCCGGCCGAAGCAGGCTTCATACGATGGCTTCGAGAGTTCGACGTGGTGAGCCCGTCTGGCGAGGGACTGGTCACGCATGGCCGAACTGGAGGAACGGTGCGGGGACTTCCCGCTGGGGGGCCACCGATGCCTCGATCGTGGCGCTGCTCCAGCGCGTCGGTACGGACGTCGTGGTCAGTTTTGACCGGCGTCACAAGCCTTCAAGCTGATCATCAGAGTTCGAAAAGTATCTACGACACCCCGCTGGTTTTCGAAGGCAGGACTCTTGATCCCCTTCGCCACATCCTTGCATCCGCCTCGCGGGCCTTTCTGGCCCTCCTGCGAGGTCAGATCGAAGGGCGCATAGAGCCCGACTGCCAGGGGTCCGTCCTTCCAGGAGGGGTTCGAAACAACCCGCTGCAGAAGGTCGCTCGGATGGTAAAGGATCTACGAGCAAGCCGGAAGGGCGAGTTTACAAGGCGATCTGCGAGCCACGGATCATGAGGTCGCGGTTCGCGTTATATAAGCTTCGGCCCACCACGGTTCGCGCCCAAGAGTAGCCTCAATACGTTGTGAGACGGTTCCCCGCACTGCTCAATCGGGCGGTAACGATTGGCGGCGTGTTGTGGTCGGTCTCAATCGTCTTCTTTGTGAGTCAGGCGGTCGTGCAGGCGGCGTCCGTGAGTTCGTACAGCGTTGCGACCAATCTCATCAGCGACCTCGGCAACACAGCGTGCGGACGAGAGATCTGCTCCCCATGGCACACCTTGATGAACGCGACTTTCGTCTTTGTCGGCTTGTGCCACGGCCTCGGCGCCATCGCGACTCGACAATTGTGACCTCATATATCGGGCACCTTCGGCGTTGGCCTCTTCGCTGTGGCTGGGGTGGGCTTGATCGTGGCAGGCCTGGCGCCGGAGAATGTGAACGTTGAGGCTCACACTGCTGGGGCACTGATTGGCCGGTTCAGCCTCAACTTAGGCATGATTCTGCTGGGGTCAGTCATCGTGAACGTCCAGCGGTGGCTTGGAGTCATGGCGATGACGGCTGGATCTGTTGGCTTCATCGGCCTGGGCCTTTTTCTGAGTCAGGCGGGACCCGTCCCGCTCGGCGTAGCGGAGAGGATTGCAGACTATCCGGGCACTGTCATGGTCGTGGTGCTCGGGGTTTTCTTGCTCGTCGCGGTCCCACGGGGCGAAAGCACCCAGGCCACATAACACCCCGGCTTTCGCTCGGTCTCCCACAGTCGTAGGCACCGCGCTCAGGGCCCATTACCGTTGAGATAGGTCGTTCGAGTTCCCCGTGCAGCACACAATGTCTTGGTTGGACTATAATTCTGGTCTATGGAGACCATTCCTCTTGCTTCGGCCAAGGCCAAGCTTTCGGAGGTCGTCGACCGAGTTGAACGCGAACAGGATCGTGTAACGATCACCCGCAATGGCCGGCCTGTGGCGATGATCGTCGGCCTGGACGATATCGAGGGCCTCGAGGAAACGCTGGAAATCCTGTCCGACAAACGCTTGATGAGGAAGATCCGGGCCGGCATCGCGGCTGCCGAGAAAGGGGAGAGGATTCCGCTCCAGGACGTCAAAGCCCGCCTGAAGGGGCGATGAGCTCACGGCGATGGCACGCAGTCATCGCCGGACCTGCCGCTCGCGACATCGAACGTTTGCCGATGAAAATCGCGGCGGCTGCGCTGGAGGCGATTCATTCGATCGCTGACAATCCTCGGCGTATGGGCAAACCTCTGCATCTCGAATTGAAGGGTCAGTGGTCAGCCCGACGTGGCCCCTACCGAATCATCTACTCAATCGACGACTCGACTGAGACGATCACCGTAACTGCGATCGCCCATCGCGCCGATGTGTACCGCCGGACTCGCCGAGGCTGATCAGCCGCCCCGCCACGGTTGGTTGGTTCGCGTTACGGAATCCAAGGCCCACCACTCGCAGCGGGCGGCCATTATGCTCCAGGCCTATCCCATGAGCGTGCGCCACCTCTACTACGGCTACGAGCGTGTCGCCCGCCGTTTAGTGGACGGCATCCGAGACCTCGACGCCGAGGCGCTCGCGCTCGGCCCGCCTAACTGGCCCGTCTGGGCCATCGCGTCTCACGTCGCCGGCACTCGCATCTACTGGCTCTCCCAGGTGGCCGGCGAGCCTGGCTCAGAGGCCACGCCCTTCGCCAGCTCGGACGACGGTTGGGAAGACCACCTTGACCGCCCGCGATCTGCCAGCGAGCTGGTCGAAGCCCTCGAGTCCACATGGCCCATCGTCGCTGGCGCTCTCGACCACTGGACTGAGCCAATGCTCATCGAGAAATTCGAGCGGCGCTGGGGCGATGTCGTCCAACACCACTCGCGGGCCTCCATCCTCACCCGCCTGGCGACCCACGAGGGCTTTCACACGGGCGAGGTCTCGGCCATCCTAGGCAGCCACGGCCTGCCCGCTGTCGATCCGTGGGATCGGCCGAACCCCGACACCGACCCGGTCAGTTGAAACTTAACTCATAGCTGCGGCCAGAGCCTACAAACCTGACAGTTCACCAACTGCGCGTCCCCATGTCTTGCTGCGGAAGAGTCCCTGAGCGGGCCAATGTGATGCGAACGGGCGGACCAACGACAGTTGGCCGGTTCGCGTTGAAACTACGGCCCAGATTTATTCTGAGCGCTATGGCTGGCGATACCCTGGCGCTGATGTCACTTATGCGTGACATCGCCGTCGGCGACGTCGCCGCGGTAGGCCGAGCACTCGTTCGCTCGCCCGCCCTTGGCGTCGGCGTCCCTCCGCCAGGGTGCGACGAGACAGTCCGCGCAAAAGTACTTCGTCGCCGAGATCGGTCACTACCTTTACGCAGGAGACACCCCGCTTCACGCCGCGGCAGCAGCGTATCGACAAGAGATCGTGCCCGAGCTGGTGTCAATGGGCGCGGACGTACGGACGAGAAACCGTCGCGGAGCTCAACCGCTGCACTACGCCGTGGACGGTGCCGGGTTCAGCCGCTGGGACCCAAACGCACAGAGGGACACCGCTGTCGCGTTACTCGAGGCTGGCGCTGATCCCAACGCGGCGGATACGGATGGTGTCACGCCCTTGCACCGGGCCGTCCGCAATCGGTGCGCGTCGGCCGTGCGCGCACTCATCGATGGTGGCGCCGATATCGGTCGGCCAAACGGGTCAGGATCCACCTCGGTTCAGATCGCCATCTGGACGACCGGCCGCAGTGGAAGTGGCTCGTCGCTCGCGAAGGCCGAGCAGAAAGTGATCGTGCAGTTACTGCTCGAACACGGCGCGGGATAGCGTCAAACTTGCGCTGAGCCGTCGGCGGCGTTGACGATCCATCACTGCCCACCAGATGTGTTGAGACTCGCTCAGAGGCTGATGGGCTTCGCGGTAGCCGCCAGTCGGTTCGCGTTACGGAAACTACGGCCATTCAATAATCGTCGGATTCGACCGTTTCGGCACTAATACTAATGGTCGTGCCCCGGGCAATCTATAGCCAATAACGCGCATTTGGGCGCCGCGCGCCACCCATCGACAAGCGTCGTTACGACGCCGGATCAAGCCAGCGGTATTGGTCCGAGCCCCCGTCGGCCGACCACCAATTCGGCGGACTTTACATAATGCGAACCCATGAATTCAGGCGCCGACTTCGACGATGTCAACCACGCCCTCGAGTCCGCTGAAGTCGTCGATGTTGCGGGTGTACAGCGGCAGGCCGACGGAAAGAGCGGTGGCTGCGATCAGTAGATCGATCGCTCGCTTGCCACGCGCCTTCCGTCCCGCGCCTGTGATTGCGGCGAAGACCCTTCCATAAGCTCGCGCCGCATCAGCATCGAAAGGGAGGGCTTCCAAGGTCGCTTGGACTCGTTGCAGACGATCCTGCCGTGCAGCCCGCTCATTTGGATCGCGGGTAGCGTGCACGCCCGCGACCAACTCGGCGAGCGTAATAGCGGCGACACTCGCCTCCTCTGGCATGGCTGTCTCAGTCGGAGGGTCGATCAAGACTGACGTGTCGATCAGTCCGCGCGCCCGTCGTGGCTCAGCCACGCGGTCGTGGATCCTGATCGATCAGGTCGTCAACATCCTTGCGGAACCTGATCGGATCGATTCGCGGGGCGCCAGCTAAGGCAGCCAGAAGCATCTCAGCCGGCACGGCCTCACGGCGCCGGACGGGCATAAGTTCCCCGACGGGCACGCCATTGCGCGTGACGATGTAGGACTCGCCGCGGTCGAGCCCGCGCATGATTTCGCCGCTCTCATTCCGAAGCGTCCGCTGGGTGATGACCTTCGCCATACGGCCAGTGTAGCACGTGTGCGACAGGATCCCACTTGAACGGGTCCGGGAGATCGGACTCAAGAGGGCTACCGCGGCCGGAATAACGGGTCCGCGCCAGCGGCGAGAGGCAGTGAGGGCGGGTCTCAATCGGAAGACGAATAAGCCGCGCTTCTGAGCGTGGTGACGCCACGCCGCGTCCCGATCGTAGTCGACATCAACGTACTGGTAGATGCTGTGGTAGCCGAGCCCGATCCGGAGCGCTGGGAATCTCCACCGCGAGTCCGTGGCGAGGCTTCGGCCATGACCCTGGCGATCGTTAACGACGGTCTGGAGTTCGAGCTCTGGCTGAGCAAGCACCTGATCGATGGGACCGCCCGCGTTCTCCGTCGAGCCTTCGGCTTCACGAGCAACGAGACAGCCGCCTACCGAGCGTTTCTTCGCATCGTCACAAACCGAGCGGGCGGCGTTGTCGAGCCCAACGTCCGAGTCACAGATTGCGACGACTGGGAGGACAACCGGTTCCTCGAGCTAGCCACGACTGTGGGGCTTTTCTGATCGTGAGCTCCGACGACCACCTACTCTCGATGTCGCCGTGGCGCGGGCCCGTTCAGTCGCCCGAAGCCTATGTTTCACGCGTCGACGCCATGAGGCGCTACTCGCGCAAGGGCTCTTGACGCACCGAGTCTGAGCGGGTGGCAACGGACAGTGAGTTCGTTGCGGTTCGCGTTACGGAAACTACGGCCCACCACTCCGATTGACTCGGCGGCTCCGAGTCAACACGTGTCGGCATCGATCAGACCCGGATGACCTGTAGTCCTGGCACTCGGTCGTAGTCCCCGTCTTGCGAAACGACAGGTATGCGATTAGCAATCGCCGTTGCGGCGATCCATGAATTATTCAGGGGCATTCGCTTACCTTGATCGCGCAAGGCCAAGCGGAGCGTGGCCCATGCACGCGCAACCGTGTCGTCGATCGGCAAGGGATCAAATGCCTCCGCTCGGGACAAGGTCTCCAATCGCCGGGCCCGAGTCGGGCCGTCGATCGCGGCCAGGACCCCAAGGCGAAGTTCCGCAATCGTGATCACGGAAACCGCGATTTCATCAGGTGGGGATGTCGACAGCGGTCGCTCCTGCTCGATGGCAATAAACACGGAAGTGTCCGCGAGAGCCAGCTCCGAGCCAAGCCTGCGGCGGTTCATCATCGATTCGGAGTGTCGTCCGTTGTGTCGGGTAGGAGTTCGGCCAGTTCCTTGGCCAACGCCTCATCCGCTCTCCAGTCTTCGCTGCCTTGGAGGAAGCGAGTCCATTTCATGGCCCGCAGGCCCCTGGGCAGCGGAACCAGCTCTGCGACAGGTCGGCCGCTGACCGTGATGCGGAGCCTCTCGCCGGCCTCGACCCGGCGAAGAACTCCACTGACGTCATTCCTGAGATCGCGAGCTGGTATCTCTATCATGGGGCTATTGTAGCAGTTCAGCTACGCGCGTGGCCGACCGCTTGGGTTGCTCAGGAGCGGCGATATCGCGATTTCGCCGACTTCTTCGGAAGTCTGGACCACGACTTCCTCTCTTGAGGTTAGTGGCCCGGCGGGTGAGTGATCGCAGGGTGCTGCGGCTGATACGGCATTCACTTCCTTGCGAATGACCTCCAACGCGTGGAGGGCCGCCCGCTTGGGCCTGAATCCGAATGAACACGAGTCGGGGTGGCAGGCGGGAATGAGGGATACGGGCGCCGGGACCTACTGCCTGACCGCACCGCGCCAGCCGCCTACCCTACTCCGTTGGGGAAACTCGACGAGGGGCGGCTGGAGAGGCCAGCGTGGCTGAACCAGTCGCCTACTCTGCGAAACTACGGCCCACTTCAATTCAGCTGGCTTTCCATATCGAGAACCGGTATCAACGGTAGACCTCGCGACGGTGCCCGATCTTGATGACCAGCACGAGAACGTCGCGGTCGCGGACCTCTAACAGCACGCGGTAGTCGCCGACCCTGATTCGGTAGTAGTCGGTGTTGCCGGTCAGCTTCTTGCACCCCGATGGTGGTGGGTCGGCAGCCAACGCTCCGATTGCTCCCGCAACCCGTGACCGGATTCGGCCAGGAACGCGGAGCAACTGTCGCCGGGCAGTTACAAGAAGCCGGACCTCGTAAGTCCGGCTCTCAGTCACGCTTCGCTAACTCGGCCTCGATGACGGCCCAGGGAATGGGTGGCTGCGCATTGGTGGGATCGGCCAACGCCTCGGCGATGAGCCGCAGGTCGGCGGCGTCTTCGAGAGCCTCGAGAAGCTCGAGATCCTCCGCCGATACGATGGCCGCGATCTTCTTGCCGCGCCGACCAAGGGTGATACGTTCTCGGCCGTACGCCACACGGTTCACCAGGTCGGCCAGCTGCTCGCGGGCCTCGCTCACCGGAATCATGTACGAATTGTACGCTTCGTACTTAGCGTACGGCTAGGCCGAACGGCTGAGTTTGAATCGTGACGTCGATCCGCTTGGCGTTACGGAACCCCGGCCCAGCGACGGTCCCTCTGAGACCAGAGGTCCTCGCATCGGTGGTCAGGGCGTCGTGCGCGTGTACCGCGTAGACCACTGCGGCGACCCCAAATCGCGGTTACGAGGGTTGAACTTGTGCCTTCACCCGTTATCCTGACCCGCGCCGTGGCTAAAACAACGGAGCGCACCGGGGCAGAGGATGTTCGCTGGGACCTCACCGATCTTTTCGAGTCGCCGGCCGACCCCAAGCTCGAGGCGGCGCTTGCCCGCTCGCTCAACCGGGCGATCGCGTTTGAGGCCAAGTACAAGGGCCGCGTCGCCAGCCTCGAGGCATCGGACTTCGCCGCCATGATGCGCGAGCTGGAGGACGACGAGGACGCAGCCGCCAAGCCCGAGGTTTACGCCTACCTCCTGCACAGCCAGAACACCCATGACCCCGGCGCCGGGAGGCTGCTCGCGCGTGTTCGCGAAGCGAGCGCAGAGCGAGGCAGCCACGGTGTCTTCTTCACCCTCGAGCTGGCCCAGACCAGCGATGAGCAAGCGGCGCGCCTGTTCGCCGATCCCGACTCCGCCAAGTACCGGCACGCTGTTGAAGAGGCCCGCAAATTCAGGCCGCACCAGCTATCCGAGCCGGAGGAGCGGGTCCTCACCGATTACAGCCCAGTGGTCAATTCGGCGTGGACTCGCCTTTACGAGGAGCTTTGCTCCGGGATCCGAGTCGACGTCGAGGGCCGGCAGCTCGCTCTTCCCGAGGCGCTGACGCTTCTTCACGATGGCGATCGAGAGGTGCGCCGCCGAGCCAGCGGCTCGATCACGACCGCGCTGGGTA
>Ga0307373_10000010_pt1 | contig 264962 bp, 212 predicted proteins | sample OX2MG_FD_202534 | JGI IMG/M metagenome (GOLD analysis project Ga0307373, IMG submission 202534) | Soil microbial communities from Risofladan, Vaasa, Finland - OX-2 | ecosystem: Environmental > Terrestrial > Soil > Coastal area > Acid sulfate soil | place: Finland: Risofladan, Vaasa...
GAACCACCTGCCGCCGGCGCTCATGTTGAGCTGCCGGACTCAACTTCCGTGCATCTTCATGTCCCATGTACCTTGAGACGAACCAAAACTACGGAAAGTCTCAGTATTTATGGGCCGAGTCTATAGGCCTCAGTCACCTCACGTAACAAACAACTTGGTAATTCAATCTTCATAGGCTGGATCATCCTCCTTTCCCGTGTACCGCTACGGTACGCGGGAGCCGCGCGGCGCGTCAAGACTGCGGGGCGGCGGTACAGATGGGCGGCGCGGACGGTGTTTCACAGTTCCGCGCAATAATCGGCAAAACGCCTGTGGAAAACTGCAAATTTTGTAGGGGGGGGTGGGGGGGGTACCTGCCCGCGCACAGAGGCACACACACTGCGACACACACTCATTGTGCAGGAAAGCGAGGAAATAATCGGCAAAGTGCGGCAAAGAATTTTTCCGGCGCGCTTTCAGCTGCGGTGCCGGCGCGGAGAGGCGCGTCAGGCCAGCGCCTGGCCCACGTTCTCAATCGCCTCGTCAATCTCCGCCGTATTTTTGAAGCCCACCGTCACCGCGTCCACGCCGGCGTGCTGGAAGGCAAAGCGCATCGCCTTCTGCCGGTCTTCGCGCTGGGTAAACGAGCCCTCGCCCACCAGCTTCATGCTGATGACGCCCATCCCCTCGCGCTTGACTTCCTGCACCTTGGCCACCACCTCCGGCACAAACTGCGGATTGCTCCCCGTCCAGAACTCGGGCCCGTCCATGTTCTTGCCCTTGTGGTTCATGCGGATCATCGCCACGTCCAGCCACTTCTGCCCCGGAATCTGGTCGAGCGCCGGCAGCCCGTGCACGGACGCGCCCTGGGTCTTGATGACGCCTTTTGCGCGGGCCTGATTCAGTCCGTCGCGCCAGTTCGCCGTCTTCGCCACCCAGTCGCCCGAGTGCTGGTAGTGCAGCAGCATGATGTCGAAATACTCGGTCATCGACCGCCGCCGCATCTCGTCAAAGCGCTGCATGGGGTCCACGCCCTCGTCGGTCGTCACCTTGGTCATCAGCTGGTAGTTTTCGCGCGGAATCCCCTTCAGCGCCTCGCCCAGCATCGCCGGCGTCACATAGGCCTCGGCCGTCTCAAAGAAGCGGATGCCGTGGTCATAGGCATAGTGAATCAGCCGCGTGAACTCCTGCTGACCCAGCGCCGCCTGCACGTGTCCGTTGTTGCTTCCGGTGCCAAAGGCCAGCCGCGTGACGCGAACTCCGGACCTGCCCAGGGTGACCGTGTCCGCAGCGGTGTGGGCGGAGGCCTGCAGCGGCAAGCCGGTGACCGTGGCAACGGTGCCTGCAGCGACCGAAGTCTTGAGGAAATCGCGGCGCGTGTAAGGACCCATGGAAACCCCCGGGAACTGGAAGTTCCGCAACCGGAGAGCCGGAAGCCGGATGGCGGAATGGTATCACGGGGTGCGAGTCAAGGCTGGCCGGCGGCGCGGCACTTTTTGCGTCCTGGTCGCACCGCGATGCGCACTCAGTTTTCAGGCAGAATGGGGAAATGCTCTCCGGAGTTCTGAAACTCGCTGTTTTCAAAGGCAAACCGCCCCGCCAAACCAGCCAATCCGGGATGCCGCACAGGCGATTGCAGTTCCGGCATGGGCTTTGCCTGGAACAGCTTCTTGCACTGCCTGGCCGTCCATCGCGCCCATTTCTTGGACTTCTTCCTGCGTGCGCTGTCCGTTGAGATGCCGGTGCCGGCATACATCTGCCGGTAGAGCTTTGAAAGGAAGATGAAGGCAATGCGAGAGCGCAGATTCGGCGTGCAGGCCGATCTCTGCCAGATGGCGCTCCAGTTGTAAAACCTGTTCCAAACCTTTTGTGTGCGCTCGCGAATCTCTTCGGAACTCATGGTGGGGTGCGGGGTAAACATCTTGGGACGCACTTCAATGGGAATGAGCCAATAACGGGTGATCGGAACATCGGCAACCAGGGTTGGATGCTGCGCCTGTTCCTTCTCCCAGCGACCAAAGTCAACCGTGCCGGGAAACGGCGTCATCATGACGAACTGCGCAAAGGTAACTCCGGCCTTCAGCGCCATCTGCACGGTGGCGTCGAATGTAGCCGGCCTGTCTGTGGGCAGACCGAAGATGAAGGAGCCCAGGACATGTACGCCATGCTGCTTGAAGGTTTGCAACCGCAGGGCCAGAGCCTCACCGGAGTAGTTCCAGTCCTTGAACACCGCTTTCAGGCCCTCGGGAGTCACTGCCTCCACACCCACAAGCGCCCCTTTGATGTTGGCCCTGTGCATCGCGTCGAGATACTCGCCGTCCTCGCCGGCTTCCATCGTGATCTGGGTAAAGAACACCATGTCCTTGGGCAGCTTTGCCAGCTCTTCCATCAGTTGGAAACGCTCGGCGCGAATCGCGGTCAGCTCCTCAAGCCGGGCAACATTGTTCTGCTCGCGGGCAAGGCGCAAATCGGTCAGGGTAACGGGATAGAAGTTGTCGTCAGCCAGAGCGATAAACCGGAAACCCAGGCGGCGCAGACTCACGATTTCGTCCACGACTTTCTGGAACTGACGCTGGCGGGGTTTCTGCCCATCAGTGCGCCACACGCTGCAGAAGGAGCAATGCTTGGGGCATCCGCGAATGGTCTGCACCGACGCCCACATATATTTGTCGGCCCGCATCAGATCCCACCGCGCCGCCAGGAACTCGGTGCCGTCAATCCGGCCGCCTTCATAAATCCTGCCCGGCGTTCCTTTGAGGCAATCGCTGACCACCTTGCCCCAGGCGATATCACCATCGCCCTTGACCACAGCATGAGCGGCGCCGCGCTCCAGGACCTCTTCGGGAAACAGCGTAGCGTGGATTCCGCCATAGACCACCCACGCGCCACGCGCACGGGCCATTTGTCCAACCTGATAGCCGCGCAGTGCATTGCCGGTGTGAACACTGATGCCGACAATGTCTCCCGGCTGAATGCTCTCCGGGTCAATCTGCTCGAGCGACTCATCCACGAGGATGGGGTCTCCAACGTCGCGGGGGGTTGCCGCAGCCAGCACAAAGAGCCACCGCGGCGTGATGACGGCAGTGCCGAAAGAGTTGTCACTTGGATTTACAAGATGAACGCTCGTAGGAGTGCGACCTTTCAGGGCATACGGACCGGGGCTTGCCGGAGCATTTTTGAGGTAAGTAGTAAGGATCTCCAGCCAAAACGCAGATTCGAGTCCTCGCGGTGCGGAGCGGTACTCCAGATAAAGCAGATAATCACACAATCATACACATTGCAATTGAAGTTGGCGTTTCTTGGGGAAATCGATGCCGCAGGAAGGGCCATCCAGACGCGGACATCACGTGCAGAATCTATAGCCTAAGAGAGACCGCGGGGTGACAGTTGCAGATCGGAACAAGATGGGCAGGTTACAGCAGGAAGCCTGCTGATTCCGTCGGTGCAAGGATTGATTCTGCTTCCGATGGGTCCTGCTACCAATTGGCCCTGCTACCAGCTATGCAGCCACTCCTCGTCGCGCCCCAGCCGCACCCGCGTCCCAAACAACTCGCTCAGCCGCGCCTCGGTCAACATTTCCTCGCGCGGCCCGTCGCCGGCAATGCGCCCCTCGCGCATCAGAATCACGCGCTCCATCTCCGGCAGAATATCGCCCAGGTGATGCGTCACCATCACCATCCCGGTTCCCTCCGCCGCCAGCCGCCGCAGCGTCTCGCGCAGCTCCCGCTGCGCCGCCAGATCCAGTGCGTTGGAGGGCTCGTCCAGCAACAATTGCCGCGGCCTGTGCACCAGCGCCCGCGCAATCAGGATCCTTCGCTTCTCGCCGGCTGACATCTCGCCCACCAGTTGCTCCGCCAGGTGCCGCGCCTCCATGCGCTCCAGCGCCTCCCACGCTCGCGCGCGCATCTCCTCGGTCACGTGCAGGTTCGGCCACAGCGTCGACGCCGAAAAAAAACCCGCCGTCACCGCGTCCAGTCCGGTCGTCACGGCCGTGCGCTCGCCCGGCAGCTCGCTGCCCATCAGCCCCGCGCTCACCACGCCGAAATGCCTTCGCAGTTGCGTCAGGTCCCAGCGATCCCGCCCGAAGATGCGCACCATCATCCCCGGCTGCACCATCGGATAAATCTGGCAGGTCATGGTCAGAATCAGCGTGGATTTGCCGCATCCGTTCGGCCCCAGAATGGCCACGTGCTCGCCCGCGCCGAGGTGCAGGTTCACGTCGTGCAGCACCACGCGGTCGCCGCGCGCCACGTTCACGTTCCGCAGCGTCAGAAATTCCCTCTCGTCCGGCAGCCGTTCGCTCTCCGTCATCGCTCCCCCAACCTGCTAGATTAAATGCGTTGCTTCCCTTCATCGATCATGTCTGACGTTTCCCAGTTTCTTATCCCGCGCGGCTTTCGTTTCGGCGCGGCCAAAGCCGGGCTCAAGGCCAGCGGCCGCACGGACTTTGCCCTCATCGTCGCCGACCTGCCCGCCAGCGCCGCCGCGCTCTACACCGCCAACCGTGTCACCGCCGCGCCGCTGATCGTGGACAAGGAGCACCTGCGCGCCACCCAGGGAAAACTCCGCGCCGTGGCCATCAACGCCGGCAACGCCAACTGCGCCGCCGGACCCGCAGGCCTGCGCGCCGCCCACGCCACCTGTGCTGCCGTGGCCCAGGCCTTCGGCTGCACGCCCGAAGAGATTTTTCCCTCCTCCACAGGCATCATCGGCGTCCCGCTGCCCGCCGAAAAACTCATCGGCGCGCTGCCCGAGCTTGCCGCCAATCTCGGCCCGGAGAGCGACCACTTCCAGCAGGTCGCTGAGGCCATCCTCACCACCGACACCGTGGAAAAGACCGCCTTCGCCCGCTTTGAGGTCGAAGGCCGCGAGGTCCGCATCGCCGCCGTCGGCAAAGGCTCCGGCATGATCCATCCCCAGCTCGTGCCCCACGCCACCATGCTCGTTTACATCCTCACGGACGCTGCCGTCGAGCCGACGGTTCTCGACACCTTTCTCCGCGATGCCGTCGAACTCAGCTTCAACCGCATCTCCGTGGATGGCGACACCTCCACCAACGACACCGTGCTACTGGTCGCCTCCGGCGCAAGCGGCGTCGCCGTCGGTCCGGATTGCGAAGCGGCTCAGGCCGCGTTCCGCGAGGCGCTCAATCAGGTCTGCACCTCGCTGGCCCGCCAGGTCGTCGCCGACGGCGAAGGCATTTCGCATCTCGTCGAGCTCCGCATTCAGGGCGCGGCGTCTGAAGCCGATGCCGTCCGCGTGGCCAAGGCCATCGCGCACTCGTTGCTGGTGAAAACCGCCTGGGCCGGCTGCGACCCCAACTGGGGCCGCCTGGTTGCCGCCATCGGTTACTCCGGCGCGGAGGTTGACCCCGAGCACATCGACATCTGGTTCGGGGAGCTTCGCATCTGCCGCGACGGCGCGCGCGCGGTCGAACTGGACGAAGCCGCGGCGCACGAATTCCTCAAGCAGTCCGAATACTCCATCACCATTCAGCTCAACCTCGGCTCCAGCTCCTGCGTCTTCTGGACCACCGACCTTACCCACGAATACATTCGTATCAACGCTGATTACTCCACCTGAGCGTTTCTTGTCTGCCCGTGGCGTCCAACCCGCGCCGCCTGTTGCGCTGCTCGCGCCCCCCGGAGGTTCCCGCATCCATGACGGCCAGCACCGCTCCCCAGCCCGCCTCGCCGCATCTCTCGCCTGCCCCGAGGCCCTTCTCGCTCATCTCGCCGGAGCGCCTGTGGGATCTCTACGCCGCGATGCTCCGTTGCCGCGCGATTGCTGAGCGCGCCGGGTCTCTCGTCCAGTCGGGCCTGCCCGCGCACACCCTCCGCGATGCCCTCGGCCGCGAAGCCACTTACGCCGGCGTCCTCGTCGGCCTTCAATCCGCGGATGTATTTTTCCCCGCGCCCGAGGACACGCTCGCCGGCTTCCTTCATGGCCTCACGCTCGGCAATCTCTTCGCTCCGCTCGCGCGACCCGCACCCGCGCGCCGCAAAAAATCCGCGCCCATGTCATCAACCACGCCCGGCCCGCTCCCCCTCGCGCCGTCGCCTTCCGAGCAGCTATCCCTGGCCAACGGTGCGGCCTTCGCCCTCAAGCCACACACAGCGAATCCCCTGGTCGTCGCGCTCTGCGGCCCCGGCGCCGCTCCGCAGCAGGCCTGGCAGCAGGCCCTCCAATTCGCCGCCGCGCACACTCTCCCCATCCTCTTCGTCTGCCACGCCCAGCCCCTCGACAACGCATCCCTGGCAGAAACCGAAGCCCATTTCAACCAGCTCTCCACCCTCGCCCAGACGGCCCGCGTTCCCGCCATCGCCGTGGACGCCCACGACGTGGTCGCCGTCCATCGCGTCGCCAGCGAATCGATTTCCCGCGCCCGCTTGCGCCGCGGGCCAACCCTCATCGCGTGTCACGCGCATCCAACGTCTCAGGTTCCCGGCCAGGTGCAAGGCCTAAAATCAGACGCGGACCACGCTGCCGAACCGCTTGCAGGCTCCGGCGACGCGATCCGCACCATGGAAAACTACCTCGGCCGCAAGGCCCTCTTTGACCCCGCTCGCAAGTCGCAGCTCCTTGACGGCTTCGCCCGCCAGCTCGACCACGCCACACGGGGACTGCTTCGCTGACGCCTTGAATCACGTGCCTTGTTTCAAATGTCCTGATTCGTGGCACGTATCATCCCTCTTCGCCCCGCGAACCGGCCCGCGCGCGCCGCGCAGCGTTGGTTTGCCGGGCGAATGGTAGAGTGAGGAATATGCGGTTGAGCCGTCCCGTTTTTTCTGGTGCTGAGCGTATTGCCTTCCTGCTGGCTGGAACCCTGCTGGTTGCCTGCCCGCCCTTTTCCGCGGCCCAGGCAGCTCCGGTCTGCGAGCCCTCCGCACTCGACTCGCCTTACATCCCGGTCGATAGCTGGATCTATCCCGCGGTGATGCGCCTCTACTCGCTCGGCTACATCGACTCGGCCTACATCGGCATGCGCCCCTGGACCCGCGCCCGCGTGGGCCAAATGGTTGAGGAGATCGGCGCGCACATCGAGGACGCCGACTCCGGCCCCGTGAATGACCAGGCCGAGGCCATCTACGAAGCTCTCGATCACGAGATCAACGGCGACATGTCCGGCCCCTGCGACACGTACAAAGGCCACACCCGCATCGAGTCGGTCTACTCCACCACGCGCATCCTCAGCGGCACGCCGCTTCGCGACAGCTTCCACCTCGGCCAGACCGTCATCAATGATTACGGCCGGCCCTACGAGAGCGGCGTCAGCAATTACACAGGAGCCAGCGGCTACGCCACCGCCGGCCGCTTCGCCCTCTACGTGCGTGGCGAATTCCAGGGCGCGCCCTCGGCCGCCGGCTACTCCACCGCGCTGGCCCAGCAGCTCTCCACCATCGACGAGATTCCCTTTATCAACCCCGTCACCAACCAGCCGTACAACCAGGCCACCATCCCCCTTGGCCCCATCGCCTCGGTCGCCACAGGCCGTCTCGTGGAGGCCTACATCTCCACCCGCGTCCTCAACCACGAAATTTCCTTCGGCAAGCAGGACGCCTGGGTGGGTCCCGGCCTGGGCGGCGCCATGGCTTACTCCAACAACGCCGAGAACATCTATTCCTTCCGCATCAACCGCGCTGAGCCGCTGCGCATTCCGCTGCTCTCGCGCATCACCGGCCCCTTCCGCTACGACTTCCTCGTGGGTTCGCTCAAAGGCCACACCTATCCCAACTCCCCCTGGGTCCACATGGAGGCCCTCAGCTTCAAGCCCACGCCCAATCTGGAAATCGGCTTCGAGCGCACCGTCATCTGGGGCGGCAAGGGCCATGAGCCCATCACCCTCCACACCTTCCTCAAGAGCTTTTTCAGCTTTCAGAATGTCCCCGCCTCGGAAAAGTTCAGCCCCAGCGACCCCGGTGCGCGCTTCGGCAGCTTCGACTTCGCCTACCGCCTGCCTTTCCTGCGCAACTGGGTCACGCTCTACGCCGACGGCGAAGTCCACGACGACGTTTCACCCATTGACGCGCCACGCCGCGCTGCCTGGCGGCCCGGCATTTACTTCGCGCACTTGCCCGGCGCGCCCAGCCTCGACCTACGCCTGGAAGCCGTCACGTCCGACCCGCCTATTACCAACAGCAACGGCGGTCTCTTCATGTATTTCGAAACCATCCAGCGCCAGGGCTACACCAACAAGGGCAACCTCTTCGGTGACTGGGTCGGCCGCGAGGCCAAAGGCGGCCAGGCGTGGCTCACCTGGCATCTCAGCGGCAACGAGTGGCTACAGTTCGCCTATCGCAATCAAAAAGCCGCCAAGGATTTCATCCCCGGCGGCACCACCCTCAACGACTTCAGTTTCCAGGCCTCCAAGCGCGTTGGCCGCGACTTTGAAGTCGACGGCAACTTCACGCTGGAAAAATGGAAGGCTCCGGTCTACCTACCTAACCAGCAGACCGTTACCAGCACTACGATTCAGTTCACTTGGTTCCCGCAGCGGAAGGTGAGCTTTTAGCTGGAAGCTCTCCGCCAGTCGCGGCGGCTCCACGCCGAACGCGCACTGCTCCCGCGGAATCATCAGGGGCTCCACCGCCCGCGAGCCGCAGGTGCTGCAGCCCCAGTGTCCCTCAAGAAAATACCAAAGGAAATAAAGCAGGCCAGGCACCACGAGAATTGCCAGCAGCAGCAAACCGGTTCGGATCGAGCCGCTGTACATATACTCTTCCAGTCCGACCGCTTGGCACCGGGTGCAAACCACCGCCTCTTCGTCCATGGAATTTCCCTCTGAGGTTGGAATACACCCCTGCACAGTTTCGGAACAATTCCACTTTCCGGTTACTCTCTTGGTTACCCTCCCGGACGGTACTTTGAGTGCCGATGGTCTCTATCTCTTTTAGTTTCTTTCACTTATCCAAGCAGCTCCGGTCCCTTCGCGCGTTCGGTCATTTCGCTCTTGGGTGGGTCCGGTCATAGACCTGTTCTAATTGCGCCGTCGTCAACTGTGTATATCGCTGCGTCGTGGCCAGCCGCTCATGCCCCAGCAGCTCCTGGATCGCCCGCAGGTCCGCTCCCTCCTCCAGCAGATGCGTCCCGAAGGCGTGCCGCAAGGTATGCGGATGCACATCGGCCGAAAGCCCCCGCCGCACCGCAATCCGCTTCACAATCCGCCCCACGCTCCGGGTCGTCAGTCTCGCCTCGCCGCCCGGTTTCCGCACACCCCGCAGCCGCAGATTCACAAACAACGCTCCCGTCGCCGGGGCTGAAGTTCGTCCCAGCTTCGCCAGCTTCTCCCGCCGCTCCGCCATATACTCCCGCAGCGCCCTGGCCGCCGTGTCGCCCAGCGGCACATACCGCTGCTTCTGCCCCTTGCCGCGCACCAGCACCGCCTCGTTCGCCCAGTGCACGTCCTCCACATTCAGCCCGGTCAGCTCCGCATTCCGGATGCCGCACCCATACAGCATCTCCAGAATCGCGCGGTCGCGGCTGAGCCAGCTCGCCGCATCCTCGCCCACTGAATCCACCATGCGGTTCATCTGCTCAATCGTCGGCACGCGCGGCAGGTGCCTGGGCAGCTTCGGCGTGGCCACCAGCCGGGCCACATTGCTCTCCACCCTCCCCGTCTTCGCCAACCACCGGAACCAGCTCCGGATCGCCGCCAGCGCCCGCGCCGCCGACGCCTTCCCCAGCCCGCGCGCATAGAGCGTTCCCAGATAGGCGCGAATCTCCGTGTGCCGAATCTCCGTGAGCTTGATTGCCGACGGCTTTTTCGTCCGGGCCTGTTCCGCCAGGTACGCCGCAAAATTCCTCAGCTCGCGCCCATAGGCCCGCAACGTGTGCGCCGAGGCTCCGCGTTCATTGCCCAGCACGCGCAGATATTCGCCCACCAGCCCCGCCAGTTCGCCCTCGCGCGCCGCCTTGCTCATGCCGGCTCCTTGCCCTCAACCGGATTCGCGCTCTCCGCCGAATTCGCGCTTCGCTCCGAATCCCCGCGAAGCGCCGGCCTCATTCCACGCCCGCGCTCCATGGGAATCACCTTGCCGCGCGCCGGATTGCCGTTCGCGTTCGCGAGCTCGGCGTTCGCGGTTTCGGCATGCTCCGCCTCCGGCCTCGCCTTGCCCCGCGGATGATGCTGCCGGTGCACCGCCTTGAGCCGTCCCAGCGCCACATCCGTATACACCTGCGTGGTGCTGATGTCCGCGTGCCCCAGCAGCATCTGCACACTGCGCAAATCCGCGCCGTGCTCCACCATGTGTGTCGCGTAACTGTGCCGCAGCCGGTGCGGACTCGCCTGCCGGTTTACCGCCTTCACCACGTGCCACACCCACTGCCGCGTCAGCGGCATACCACGAAGCGACAAAAATAGCCTCGTTCCGTCCTGTCCTGCCCCGTTCTGTCCTGCCCCGTTCTTCTTCCTGTTTGTCCCAATTCGCGCCAGGTGCGGCCGTCCCTCGCGCAAATAGGTCTCCAGAGCCTCGACAGCCGTCCGGCCCAGCGGCACAATCCGTTCCTTGTCGCCCTTGCCGCGCACCAGCACGCGCCCGGCCTCCAGCCCCAGGTCCGCTGTCGAAAGCCCCGTGACCTCTGAGACCCGCAAGCCTCCCGCGTACAGCAGCTCCAGAATCGCCCGGTCCCGCAGCGCCGTCGCTCGCGCCTGCGGATGCCCCGCCGCCAGCGCCGCCCGCTCCAGCATCTCCGTCACCTCCGGCTCAGCCAGAGACTTCGGCAGCACCTTCCATGCCTTCGGCGACTCGATATGCACTGTCGGATCGTGCTCCGTCCGCCCGTCCAGCAGCATCCAGCGGTAAAACCCCCGCAAACAGCTCAGCTTGCGTGCCGCCGTGCGCGACTCGATCCCGTGCTCGCGCAGATGCTCAAGAAACCCGGCCACATCCTGCTGCCGCGCCGCACCCAGCACCCCGCTTCCGCGCTCCAGAAACTCCGCAAAGGTCCGCAAGTCTCCCAGATACGCCTCGCACGTAAGCGGCCGTAACCCTTTTTCCACGCGCAGATACGTCGCATACTCCCGCAGCAGACTCTCATTGGACCCGGTTTTCACATCCTCGATTATCCGTGTTCATCGCGCGGCCCATCCGGCGTCCCGCGTCGCGCGGAACCACGTTCATCACCGAATCAACTCCGGCAATATCCCCCGACCATACTTAGCGCCCGTTTCCGTGCTCGGCCAGCAGCTTCTTTACCTCGCGCTCCATCGCCGGCAAATCCGCGCCGCCGTCCACGCGCGCCGCAATCCGCCCGTCGCGCCGTATGAGGAACGTCACCGGCAGGCCCAGCACGCCGCCATACGCCCGGCCCATCTTCGCGTCGCCCATCACCACCGGAAACCCCGGCCGAAGCCCATCCGCATACCGCCGCACCGGCGCTTGGGTATCGTTCATTGAAGCCGCAATCACACGCAGCCCCTGCGCTCCGTACTCCCGCTGCCATGCCGCAAACTTTGGCAGCTCCACCTTGCATGGCCCGCACCACGTGGCCCAGAAGTTCAGCAGCACCACCTTGCCGCGCAGCGCCTTCAGGTCCACGCGACGACCCCCCAGGTCGGTCCGCACCAGCTCCGGCGCAACCCGGCCCACGAGCGCGCTTCCTGCCCGCATCGCCGTCTGCGCCGTCAACGGCACTCCCCACGCCAGCCCCAGCGCCAGCGCCATTGCCGCCGCGCGCCTCAGCCGCTTACTTGCCACTCTCCACCCTGTATCCCTGATTCACCCAGTCGCGGCCAAAGTTGTGCGCAATGTAAAGCGCCTGCACATGCGTAAAGCCCAGGCTGCGCAGCTTCGCAAACGCCGGACCCATGTTCGGGCAATGCGTCCACGGGCAGCACCCGCAATAGATGACGACCCACTTGCCCTTCGGCATTCCCGCCACCGCCTTCTGCAGCCGCTCCAGCCCGCGCGCCTCGGAGCCCGGTCCCGCATACAACGCGCCGGGAATATGCGCCTCTTCAAACAGGACGTGCGAGCCCACCTGCAGCACCAGCGGCTTCTTCGCCCCGCCCGGCAGCAGAATCGCCTGCAGCGCCGCAGGCTCAATCCTTGCGCTCGCCGGAATCGACAGCGCGCTCGCCGTTGAAACCGTCTTCGCACCCATCTGCGCATCCGCCCGCGGCCCGCTCATTCCCAGCAGAATCACCGCCGCCGTTCCCACTCCCGTCACGCGTATCAACTTCTCAAACCGCATTGCATCTTCTCCTTTGGGCCCTTGCCCAAGCCGACATATAACAGCCCGCTCGCACCCCGCGCAAACCACTGCCGCCCATGCGCTTCGCCGCGTCTCCACGTGCACAGGCGTGTTCTTCTCCAAACCTTCACGTGCAAACACAACCCCCTTTGAACGAAAATAGGTGCAGACTGACAATAGAAAGGGATTACGAAACACTTGCAGCCCGCGCACACCGAAATCCAAAAATGGACCGCCTCCGAGTTCGAGCAGCAGGTCCTCGACCACCATCCCAAGGTCGCTGTCTTTGACTGCGACGGCACCCTCTGGGGCGGCGACTCCGGCTGCGGCTTCATGGAGTGGTCCCTCGAGCAGGGCCTCGTCTCCCGCTCCACCAGCGACTGGATTGACAACCGCTATCGCGCCTACCTGGCCGGCAACGTGCCCGAGGCCCAGATTTGCGGCGAGATGGTCCAGATCTACGCCGGGCTCCGCGACCAGGAGCTCTGGCATGCCGCCGAAACCTATGTGGAGGAGTTCGTCCGCGGCCGCGTCTTCAGTGAAATGGCCGCGATCCTTGATCGCCTCCGCGCCGCAAAGGTCGAGCTCTGGGCCGTCAGCTCCACCAACAAATGGGTGGTCGCCTCCGGCGTCCGCGCCTTCGGCATTCCCACCGAGCGCGTTCTCGCCGCCGAGGTCTTCATCGCCGACGGCGTCATCACCGCCGACCTGCTCGACGTTCCCACCGACGAAGGCAAAGCCGTCTCCCTCAAGCGCGCCGGCCTTTCCAAACCGGACGCCGTCTTCGGCAACTCCATTCACGACTTCGCCATGCTGGAGATCGCGCGACGCCCCTACCCCGTGAACCCGTCGCCCGCACTGCTTGAGGCGGCCGCGCTCAAGGGCTGGGGCTACTTCCGCCCCAGCGCCGCCGAGGGCGTCGAGGCTGGCGTCGCCGGCGAGTAAACCTTGCGTGGCCCCGCCATTTACACTGATTTCGTGGCAGATTCGAAGGCCAATCCGTCCCCCAGGACCCCGGGCCCTGCACTTCGCTTTGTCGCCGCCGCCCTCATCGTCCGCTCCGGCCAGATTCTCATCTGTCAGCGGCGCGCCGACCAGCCCATGGCCCTGCAGTGGGAGTTTCCCGGCGGCAAAATCGAGGCCGGCGAAAGCCCCGAGCAGGCTCTGGCCCGCGAGCTCGACGAGGAGCTCGGCATCCGCGCCACCATCGGTGCCCTCGTCACCCGCATCCGCCACAATTACCGTCACGGCGGCGCCGTCGACCTCCAGTTCTTTGCCGTGAATGAATACACCGGCGAGCTCGACAACCGCATCTTCGCCCAGTTCAAGTGGGTCCCGCCGCAGGAGCTGCCCAGCTACGAATTCCTGGCCGCCGACCGCGGCCTCATCCGCGACCTGGCGGCCGGCAAGCTGCTGTAGCCGCGCACGGAACCCTCAACAGCCGGGAGCGGATTTCGCCCGAGTTCTAGGAGTGAGGAGCAACGCGTACGACACTGTACGCGAGCGACGTGCGACAACGAAATCGGGAAAATCCGCCCCGGCTAATGCCCCGGCATCATTCCCCACAGCATCCAGAGCGTCAGCCCAATTACAATCCCGCTCGTCCCCCACGCAATCCAGTTGCCCAGCAGCGAATTCTTGTGCGTGCCCATCAGATCCGCGCGGTTAATCAAGAGCAGCATGAGGATGATGACCACCGGCAGCAGCACGCCGTTGAGCACCTGCGAAAGGATCGCCACATTGATCAGTTGCGAGTTCGGCAGCAGCAGCACCGCCAGCGCGCCGCCGGCAATCAGCAGCGTATAGAGCCAGTAAAAGAACGGCGCTTCCTTGAAGTTCTTGTCCACGCCGGACTCCAGCCCCAACCCCTCGCACACCGTATACGCCGTAGACAGCGGCAGAATTGACGCCGCAAAAATGGACGCATTGAACAGCCCGAAGGCGAAGAGGATGAACGCGTAGTCGCCCGCCAGCGGCCGCATCGCCTCCGCCGCGTCCGAGGCCACCTGGATCGATCCCATCCCGTGCACATACAACGTGGCCGCGCACGCCACCACGATGAACCACGCCACCAGGTCCGTGAAGAAGCTGCCGATAATCACGTCAAAGCGCGACGCCGCGAAATCCTTTACGCGGATGCCCTTCTCCACAATCGACGACTGCAGATAGAACTGCATCCACGGGGCAATCGTGGTGCCCACCACGCCAATCGCCATGTAGATGTACGCCTTGTCGCGCCACACTTTCGCATTCGGCATCTTCACCGTGGCCAGCAGCGCGTCGTGCCAGCTGGGCTGCGAAAGCACGCCGGCGAAGATGTATGAGATATAGACCAGCGACGCCAGCAGGAACACCTTCTCCGTGCTCTTGTAGTCCCCGCGAATCACCAGCGCCCACACCAGCGCCGCGCACACCGGCACTGAGATGAACTTCGACACGTGGAACAGGTGCAGCGAGCCCGCAATCCCGATGAACTCCGTCACCACGTTTGTGTAATTCACAATCACCAGCAGAATCATCAGCACAAACGTGAGCCGCAGCCCGAACTCCTCGCGGATCAGGTCGCTGAGTCCCTTGCCCGTCACCACGCCCATGCGGGCGCACATCTCCTGCACCACAATCAGCGCCAGCGTGATGGGGATGATCATCCACAGCAACTTGTAGCCGTACTGCGCGCCCGCCTGCGAATAGGTGAAAATTCCGCCCGAATCGTTGTCCACGTTGGCCGTAATAATCCCCGGTCCCAGCACCGCCAGGAAGAGCAAAATCCGGATTCGCCAGCGCTTCCACATCCCTGCACATTCCTCGGCTAAGGCTTCTCAAATCTGCTCGATTGCACGGTGCCTTCCTGACCATAACAGGACTCGCCCGCGCCGCGCGAACCGGCTCCGCTTGACACTTTTCGCATCACGGAACTACAACTCGCTTTCGACTTGATTCCTTCGCAAAGGACCCGGCAAATGTCTTCCTTCGATCCCGCAAACACCCCTTCGCGCCGCCGCGTGCTTACTTCTATGTTGTCCGGCTCCATGCTCTCGGCTGGGCTCTCGGCCGGCGCAGCTCTCGGCCTCTCCGCCGCGCCCACCGCCGCATCCGCCGCTGAGCCCGATCCGCTCGCGCCCGTCGCACCCGATGCTCTCTTCGCCCCCGCGCGCCTGCGCACAACCAAGCCGCGCCGCTCCTCCAGTTGGGACCGTACCGGCGGCAACGGCGACTCCGTCCCCGTCGACCCCGGAAAATCCGCAACCATCCTTGATGTCACCGCCTCGGGCGTCGTCACGCACCTTTGGTTCACCATCAATTCGCGCGACCCCATGCACCTGAAGAACCTTGTCCTGCGCGCCTGGTGGGACGGCGAGGCCACTCCATCGATTGAAGTGCCCATCGGCGACTTCTTCGGCCTCGGCCTCGGCGACTACTTCACTTATCAGTCCGCACTCACCGCCGTCGCGCCCATCAAGGCCCTGAACGCCTACTTCAAAATGCCCTTCGCGACTTCCGCGCGGCTGACTGTCGAGAACCAGGGCTCCATTCGAACCGACAATCTCTACTTCGCCGTCGATTACGTCGCGCTTCCCTCGCTGCCCTCTGACCTCGGCCGCTTTCACGCGCAGTATCGCCAGGCCGCGCCCTGCCACGGCTGGACCAATGACTGGACACACAACTGGGATTCGCCCGTCGGCGACCGCAAAAACCTTTCCGGCAAGGACAACTATGTTTTCCTTGAGGCCACAGGCCGCGGACACTTCCTCGGCGTCACCCAGGCCGTACTTCAGAACCAGGAAGGCTGGTTCGGCGAAGGCGACGACATGATCTTCCTCGACGGCGACGCCCTGCCCACCATCAACGGCACCGGAACCGAGGACTACTACAACGGCGCATGGGACTTCGGCGGCCTGCCCTTCGCCTATCCTCACAACGGCGCGCCCTTCATCGTCGATCCCGAGCGCATCGGCGGCCGCTACTGCCTCTACCGCTGGCACACGGAAAGCCCCATCGCGTTTGAGAAATCCATCCGGGTCACCATGGAACACGGCCACGCCAATCACCGGTCTGACAACTTTTACACGACCGCCTACTGGTACCAGACCGAGCCCCACGCGGCCTTCCCCGCGCTGCCTTCCATCGCCGATCGCATCCCGCGTGTCTTCGCCATCGGCGGCGGCGCCGGCTCAGCCACGCCGCCCGCCCGCTGATTGTTTTCGCCCCTTCCCGCCCACCATCGCCACGTGCCGCCGCGCAAAAACACAAAGGGTGGATTCCTTATGCAAAGGAGTCCACCCCCATCCGCAAAGCTCCAGCGCAGTGCTCGTTCCCGACCCCGGAACGCTTGCCCCTCAGGCCGTCGGGCCCTCCGCCGGCGCGGTTGCTTGCGCCGCACTTCCCTCCAGCCCGCTCAGCAGCGCCCGCACAACGTCCCCCGCGCTGTAGCTCTCCTGCCCGGGCGGTAGAAACTGCGCCACCGTATTCAGGTCGTCGCCCACGGTCACCAGCGCAGGCTCAGGCGATGCGTCCTCGCGCATCTGCGCGTGGCCCACATTTGCCAGCAGCGCGTTGCAAAGGCACTTGCGCCCTTCCGTCTCTTCCTCGGTGCCGCCCTTGGCCACGTAGCTCGTCTCCGGCTCGGCCGCGCACCGGTAGTTCAGCCTGCCGTCCGCCGTCACATACGGCTCCCGCAGGTAGCCCAGGTCGCACACTCGCTTGCGATCCATGTACACGCCTCGCTCAGACAACGTCCCTTCCAGGTGCGCCACCTTGAACGGAAATCCCGTTGGTGATGCCAGCGGATCCGTAAATACCTTCGCGGAGCCCGTCGCCACCTGCTCCAGCAAGCGCCGCTTCAGGTCCGCTCTCAGGCCAGACTCCTCGCTGAACGCGAATGCCGTGCCCACCTGCACGCCCGCCGCGCCCTCTTTCACCGCCTCGCGCAGCTTCGCCGCGCTGCCGTAGCCGCCCGCAAGCCAGAAGGGAACACCCAGTGCGCGCAGCTCCGCCAGGTTCACCTGGTCGCGCACGCCGTACACCGGCTCGCCTTTGCCTGAAAGCTGAAGCTTGCCCCGCGGCGGCGCATTGTGGCCCCCCGCCATCGGGCTTTCAATCACCAGTCCATCCACGCGGCCGCTGGCCCGCCGCAGCATGGTTGTCGCCAGCGCATTCGACGACACGATTGCCAGAAACTTTGGTCGCTCAAGGTGCGGCAGCGGCCCCTCGGCCCATTCCCCCGGGTCCAGCCGCATCATCGTGTCCTGCTCCGCGCCCGCGCCCGTCACCGTCAGCTTGTACTCCGCCGGCCTTCCCTCCGCAAAGCAGTCCAGCACCTCGGGAATATGCAGCGGAATCCCCGCCCCCATCAGCACATAGCCCACGCCCGCCAGCATCGACCCATAAATGGACGCCAAATGTGGAATCTGCACCTTCTCCAGATAGTTCACGCCCACCGGGTGATCGTGCCCCTCGCGCGCCAGGAACACTTCCACAAAGTTGCTCACCATGCACAGTTCCGTCAGCTTCTTCGCTTCGGCCTTCTGGTGCATCGGCATCGTCGGGTAGGCCGCCTGCGCAGACTTTCCGCCGGGCACAAAAAACTCCTCCCACACGCGTCGCGCCATCCCGGCAAACGGAAACGCGTCCACGCCCCGCCGCATGTCCCCGCCCGGATCGCCATCGGCCAGCCGCCGCACAAACAAGGCATCCAACGCCGTGCCGGACACCACGCCAAGCTGCCCCAACCGCGACACCGCATTCGCCAACCGCCAGTTGGACACACCAATGCCCATCCCACCCTGGACGATTCTCGGTAGCCCGATCACACAAGAATTGTTTCACACATGCCGCTCCACACAGCTTTTCGCCATCGGCGGCGGCGCAGGCTCGGCCCCGCCGCCCGTCTGTCTTCCGAACAATACTGAAGTATCCACTTGACAATTTCCGCGGCCTGTTCAATACTGAAGATGCTGCTTAAGTATTTTCCGAAAGGAGAACACCCCAATGTCAGAATCGAAAACCACCTCCGCAACCGAGTCCACCCTCGTCCACAACACCTTCGTCGCCGAGCGCACCTATCCCCAGCCGCCCGACCGCGTCTTTGCCGCCTTCGCCCAGCCCGCGCGGAAGCGCCGCTGGTACGCCGAGGGCGACCATGAGATCCAGGAATTCGAAATGGAGTTTCGCGTCGGCGGCTCCGAGCACTACCGTTACACCTTCAAGCCCGGCCATCCCATCGCCGGCTCTGAGATCGCCAATGCAAGCATCTATCAGGACATCCAGCGTGGCCAGCGCATCGTCATGACCACCCGCATGTCCCTCAACGCCAAGCCCATCGCCGTGATGCTGGCGACGTTTGAGTTTGTGGCCAACGGTGCGGGCACCACGCTCATCCTCACCCATCAGGGCGCTTTCATTGAGTGGCCCGGCGGCGCGGAGATGGTCGAAGCCGGATGGCGCGGGCTCCTCGGACGCCTCGCAAGCGCACTCGCCGACTTCGCGCTCGCGGAATAAGGGATCCCTCGATGAAGAAATCCCCTGTCGATTATGACCGCCTCTTTCACGCTCTGGGCGACCCCACGCGCCGCGCCATCCTCCGCCGGCTCGTCCAGCGCCCCATGTCCGTCTCCGGCGTGGCCGAGCCGCTGGGCGTCACCCTCACCGCCGTCGTCCAGCATCTGCAGATTCTCGAAGGAGCGCGCCTTGTTCGCACGGAAAAGCTCGGCCGCGTGCGCACCTGCAGCCTGCAGCCTGATGGTTTCCGCGTTCTCGAACAATGGGTCCGCGACCACCGCACCGCGTGGGAGCGCCGCCTGGACCGCCTGGGCAATGTCCTTGCGGACTCCGACGCCGAATCGTCGAGCTAGCCGCATTCACAGTTTGTCGCGCAAGAACGCAATCACCTGGTCGGCCTGCACGACGCCCACCATCCGCCCCGCCGCGTCCACCACCGGCAGCGCGTGCAGATTGTACTTGTCGAAGATCTCCGCCAGGTCGTTCTGGTGCAGGTCCGCCGGACAGCTCAGCACGCGCGTCTCGGCCAGCACCTTCAGCCGGCTATCCGCGTGCGCCATCACCACCCGCGCCAGGGGAACCGCTCCGGCCAGCACGTTCCTGGCACCCAGCAGATAAATCTCCGTCACGCTCTCCGGGTCGCCGTCGAACTCCTTCAGCGCCTGCACCGCCTGCGCCACCGTGGCTTCTGCGTCCACGTGCACAAAGTCGGTGGTCATGCATCCGGCGGCCGAATCCTCGTCGAACTCCAGCAGCTCTTCCACTTCCTGCCGCTCTTCCGGCTCCATCTCTTCCAGAATCGCCTCCGACTGCTCTTCTGAAAGCTCGGCCAGCAGGTCCGCCGCCGCGCCCGGGTCCATCTCCTCCACAATGTCGGCGATTCGCTCTTCGTCCAGCTTCTCCAGCAGGCGCTTCTGCAGCCTCGGATCCACTTCCTCCAGCGCGTCGGCGGCCACCTCTTCGTCCAGCGATCCGAAGACCGCCTCACGTTCGGCCGGCGCCAGGTCCTCCAGAATCTCCGCCAGATCCGACGGGTGCATCTCCGCCAGCCGCTCGTGCTCAATCCGCAGCTTCACCCGTCGCGCCGGATCCACCTCGATCACGTCCACAAAGTGCCAGGGAATCCCCTTGTCCTTGAACTTGCGCGAAATCGACTCCAGCCGCGCCTTGGGAATCACGCCCTTGAACACCCGCCGGAAGGCCCCGCGCAGCCCTATCTCCACTTCGGCCACGCGCAGCAGATGCACTGACCCGTGCCCCATCCACTCCAGGTCCACGTCGTTCACGCGGACCACCTTCCGCCCGTGAATGTCGATAATCTGCCGGTCCACCAGGTCCTGCTGCAAGTAGAGGTAGCTCCCCTGGTCCTTCAGCGGCACCAGCGCGCCCGATGAGCGCAGCTCCAGCGTCCCGGCCGGCGTCTGAATCACCTCTTCCGACGGCACAATCGCCAGCCCCGCGCGCGTCTTCAGCACCAGCCCGGCCACCTTGCCCGCATCCGCGCCCGTCGCCACAGCCACGTCCTTCAGCCGTCCGCGCACGTGCCCCTGCGCATCCGTCACCGGCGTGCCCAGCAGCGCCGTCAGGCTGATCCGCGCCCTCGTTTGCGGCTCTGTCTCTGCTTGCATGCGTCGAGTGTAGCCCCTTTCGCCCCTTTCCGCGCCTGCCCGCACCCCCGCCCCGAACCCCGCGCGCAAACGCCCGCCTCCTGCCGCCTAACCCCTGCCGCATTTCGTCTGTGAACACGCTCTACATCAATCGTGTTCTTGACACAATCCCCGCCAGACCTGAAACTTCCAGCAAGGTTCCTGACCCCCCGGCCGCCCCCTCGTGTCCTCGGCTGCCACGGAGAAGTAAGCTTTGGACAAGCCAAAGGCAACGAAATTGCAGTTCTCGCTCAGCTCCTCCATGGACAGCGTCAGCGAGGTCGAGGCCGCCGCCGATAAACTCGCCGCCGATGCAGGATTCGACGAGGACGAACGCTTCCGCATCGCCATGGCGGTCCGCGAGGCCGCCGTCAACGCCGTCCTCCACGGAAACGACTACGACCCCGACAAGCAAATCTCCGCCAGTTTTGAGAACAACGGCGCATCCATCATCATCACCGTCACCGACCAGGGCAACGGACTGGACCCCGACACGCTTCCCGACCCCCTGGCTCCGGAAAACCTCATGCGCGGCACCGGCCGCGGCATTTTTCTCATCCGTTCCTTCATGGACGAGGTCAAGATTCGCCAACTCCATCCCGGGACCGAGATCAGCATGGTCAAGCACCTGGCGCCTTCCGGCCAAGCCACTTAGTTCTTCCCTTTCCAGCCCGGCGGCCGTCCCGGCTCCGCATGCCTGGTCCGCCCGCCACACAGGCCCAAAAAACTTCCACACCTCCCCTACGGGCCAAAAATGCTATAACCGTAGTACTCGATGAAGGAGGATTTTCCGTGGCTCTTACGATTGCTTCCCGTGAACTGGACGGCGTCACCGTCCTTGATCTCAGCGGGCGTATTACCTTGGGCGAGGGCAGTGTCCAGTTGCGCGAGGCCATTCGCGACCTCATCAGCAAAGGTCAGAAAAACATCCTGCTCAACCTCGGCGACGTGAATTACATCGACAGCTCAGGCCTCGGCGAGCTGGTCAGCGCGTTCACCACCTCAAAAAACCAGGGCGCAGCCCTCAAGCTCCTCAACCTGACCAAGAAAGTCAAGGACGTCCTGCAGCTCACCAAACTCTACACCGTCTTTGACATCTACGACGACGAAGCCAGCGCCATCGCCTCGTTCAAGTAATCCGGCTCAAGTAATCCGGCTCAAGTAATCCGGCACGGGCCCCCCTCCCGCTCCGGCGTCGACTTCCGGACAAATCGAAAGGCCATCCTCGTCTAAGGATGGCCTTCTGTTTTTCCGCCCTCCGCACCCGCCGCTCAGAACTGCACGTTCGGAACCGCCTGCTTCTCCGGGCTCGCCCGGAAGTAGGCATCGTCCTGCTTGAAGCCCGCAATCCCCGCCCAGATATTGTTCGGAAACTGCAGCACAAACGTGTTGTAGTCCTGCAGCGAGTCGTTGTAGCGCTTGCGCGCCACACCAATCCGGTTCTCCGTCCCCGCCAGCTCATCCTGCAGCCGCATGAACTGCTCGCTCGACCGCAACTGCGGATAGTTCTCCGTCAGCATCAGCAGGTGGCCCAGTGCTCCGTCCAGTTGGTTGTTGGCCGCAATCTTCGCCTGCCGCCCCTGCGCGTTCAGCATTCCCGCCCGCGCATTGGCAATGTCTCCAAAGACCGTGCTCTCTTCCTTCGTAAAGCCCTTCACCGTCTGCACCAGGTTGGGAATCAGGTCCGCGCGCCGCTCCATCTGCACGTCCACCTCGCTCCACTGGCTCTTCACTTCCTGCTGCTTTTGCACCATCTGGTTCCGCGCGCTCACATAGCTCAATCCCACCATCGCCAGCGCCAGAACCACCACGCCCAGGCCAATCCAAAGTCCCTTGCGCATATTCTTTTCTTCTCCTTCGTCTCCGCCCGCGCGGGAACACTCAAAAAATCCGCTCGAATCAGAATCCCCTGCAAACTACCAGCTTCCGCCGGCGCCGCCGCCGCCAAAGCTTCCGCCGCCAAAGCCGCCAAAGCCTCCACCACCACCGCCGCCGCCAAATCCGCCGCCGCCGATAAACGGACCACCGCCTCTTCCGAACCACGGGCCGCCCCGAAATCCGCTCCCGAACAACCCCAGGAACAGCAGCAGGCGCAGCAGGCTGAAGCCGCCAAAAAACAGAAAAATCAGCACGAACAGCAGAAACGACGCGGCGCCTCCCTGCTGCGCGGTCTGCGGCTGCGTCTGCATCGCGGGCTGGCCGCTCAGGGTCACGCCTGCGTCCGTCGCAATCACCTGCCCCAGTTGCCCCACCGCCAGCAGCAGCGCGCTGTCATAGTCCTTTTGCCGCAGATAGGGCACCATCTCCCGCCCGATGTCGCCCACCTTCGCGTCATTCAGGATTCCCTCAAGCCCGTACCCCACCTCGATCCGGTACTTGTGGTCGTCCACGGCAAGCAGCACCAGCACTCCGCGGTCCGCGGCCGAGCCCGAGCCCTTCTTGCCCATCTTCCACTTGGTTTCCAGCGCGTCGGCAAAGTCCGCCGCATCGTCGCCGTTCAGGTTGTGCACCGTCACCACGGCCACCTGCGCGTTGGCCTTCGAGTGGTCCAGTTGCGCGCACAGCGTGTCCAGCTGCACCACCGCCTCCGGCGAAAGCGCATGCGCAAAGTCGCTCACATAATTGGTGGGTTTCGCCGGCAGGTCCTTCACCGTCTCGCCCGCGGCGCTGCGCAGGGCACAGCCCATCACGCCCGCAAGCAGCACGCAAAACACAATCCTGTGGGTCCGGCGAAAAACCTTCATCGCACTCTATTGTACGAGTCCGGCCACCCTCGGGTTCCGCGCCCGGCTTCCGCGCCGTCTCGTCTCGTCCCGCCACACACCGCTCGCAGTCCAGGCGGCCTTACAACTCGACCACTGTGGAATGCTGCGAAAGCACAACCTGCTTCGCACTTCCGTTGTCCATCGCCCGGATCATGACCCTCTTGCCGGGCGAAGGCCTGCTTCCCGCAGCCCATGCCAGCGTCAGCCTTCGCGACGAATCCTCCCACCCGCACTCAATCCGCGCGAACTCGCCCTGCTGGTAGCGGAAGCTGCTTCCATCATCCTCATACCAGCAGAACCGCCCATCCGCGCCCGGATACACCCGCAGCGTCACCGGCTCCTCGCTCGGCTCCATCGCATATTGCCGCGTCGGACCCATCGGAACGATGGCTCCCGCGCGCACGTAGAGCGGAATGGTCGCCAGATCCACGGCGCGCGTAATCGCATCGCCGCCCTTCACCCGCTCATGGGTCCAGAAGTCCCACCACGTCCCCGCGGGAAGATAGGTCGTCCTCGCGGTCGCGCCAGCCTCAAGCACCGGCGCCACAAGAATATGTTCTCCCCACATATATTCATCGGCAATCTGCAGGGCCTTCGCATCCTGCGGCCAGTCGAACCACAGCGCGCGCATCAGCGGCAGTCCCGTCCTGTGCGTCTGGTCCACGCAGGAGTACATGTAAGGCAGCATCTGATACCGCAGCTCGAGATACTTCCGGCAGATCGGCTCCACGCGCGCATCGTGCAGGTCGTCGGGCCGCGGCCAGTTGCCCAATGCTTCCGCGCCCTCCAGCGGACCCGGCGTTCCCATGTTCCAGCCCCACGGCAGCCGCAGTTTCCACGCGCGCCCATGCGAGCGGAAGAGCGGGCAGAACGCGCTGAACTGGAACCAGCGCACGTAAAGCTCCGGTGTCAGTTCGTGCGTCGGAACAAAGCCTCCCGTATCCGTTCCCCAATAAGGAATGCCGCACAGCCCCACATTGATTCCATCGCTCACCTGCGCGGCCAGCGTCTTCCACGTTGAGTCAACGTCCCCTGACCAGAGCCAGCCGTACCGTTGCAGTCCGGCGTAGCCGTTGCGGTGCAGAGCAAAGGGCCTTCGCTCCGGATGCGCCTTTACTTGTCCATCCCAGTAGAGCTCGTTCCGTTCAAATCGCGCATCCACGGCAAGCTTGTCCCCTTCGTCCGGCCACCATCCGTCCACGCCAATCTCCTCCACCGGCATGTGCTCGGCCCAATAAGGCGCCGCATCGCCCGGCGCATTCGCCGCCGATCCCGTATCCGTGACCTTTCCGTGCAGGTCATACGGCGGGACCACGTGCAGCACAACTTTCAGGTGCTCCTCGTGCAATTGCCGCAACATCTCCCGCGGGTCAGGAAAAACATCCGCATTGAACGTGAACGATCCATGCCCCGTGTTCCATCCTGAAGGACAAAAGCCCGTTCCCAGATAGATCAACGCGTCGCAGGGCAGCTTCTTCTCGCGAAAGCTCTTCGCAATCCCCATCACCTCTTCACGGCTGGCCAGCGTGCGATGCGATTGCATGTAACCCAGCGCCCACAGCGGCGGCAGATGCGGATACCCGGTCAGCTCCGCATATCCGCGCAGCACCTCCGCCGGTGTGTCGCCCAGCACCAGGTAGACGTTGCGCGTGGAAGTGGCCACTGGAGACCACACCACTCCCCTCGCGCCCGTCAGATCAAACGTCCCCATGGGCTGGCCCACAAAGATGCCCCAACCTTCCGGGCTCATCAGCCACGGAATCGGCAACCGCGCGCCCGACGCCTGAAGATTCGGCGAATCCTCGCCATTGCGCATCCCTATCCGCATTCCACGAAGGTCCATGCCCACCAGCCCCTCACCCATGCCGAAGAGCGGCTGGCTGCCCAGGCGGAATCGCACCGCGGTGCTTTCCAGGTCGAACTCGATCTCCTGCCGGACCCGCTGCTGGGTTTCTTGTCCGGCCGCGTCCATCACCGTAATCCGCAGGGGCTGCTCTTCCACGCGAATGCGATGTTTGCCCCAGCTCACCAGGTCTGCATGGGCTTTTGCGTTCAGCAGGGTTTCATTGGGATGCTCCACAACGCCCAATTCCCGCACTGGCGGCGCCGCAACGGCAGGCGCAATGCTTATGTGCAGCACGCGATCAGTGATCGCCGCAAGCCGCAGGTCCAGCTTCCCGGGCTCGCCGGTCTGCGCGGCAACTGTGGCTGCCGCACTCACCTGCGCATGAAACAACAATTGCGTCAGGCCGGCGCCCAGGCCGCCAAGCACATTTCTGCGCGTCATCTCAACCATCTCTGCCCTCCGTCTCAGCAATCCTCGCCGATAATCGAAGTCCGGCCTGCGCCACGGACTTCCTCGTCATCGAGATCGGTCGATGGAATCTGTTTCGTTCAATTGTATCCAATTATGTTCCCAGTTTTCAGCCCCGCACGCTGTTCGCCCGCCTGCCGATAGACTGGAAGAAGCCATGTCCCACCTCCAGCCCCCCGTCGCGCGCAAGCTCCACACCGAAACCACCCTTCACGGCGTCACCCTCGTCGACGACTACGCCTGGCTCCGCGACAAGGACAACCCCGAAGTCCTCGCCTATCTCGAAGCTGAAAACCGCTACGCCGAAGCTGAAACCGCCGCACTCGCCCCGCTCCGCGACGAGCTCTACCAGGAGATGCTCTCCCACATCCAGCAGACCGACGTTTCCGTTCCCTTCCGCGACGGCGCCTGGTGGTATTACACGCGCACTCAGGAGGGCCTGCAGTACGGCATCCACTGCCGCAAGCCCGCCCCCGGCCCGCTCACTGACGCCGCCATCGCCCCCGCGCCTGATGCGCCCGAGTTCATCCTGCTCGACGGCAACCAGCTCGCCCAGGACCACGCCTTCTTCGCCATCGGCGAAAGCGCCATCACCGACGATGACCGCTGGCTCGCATACACGACGGACACCACCGGATTCCGCCAGTACACCCTCTACATCAAGGACCTCTTCACCGGCCAAACCCTCTCCGGCACGGTCGAACGTGTCGGCTCCATCGTGTGGGCCGCGGACAATCGCACCCTCTTTTACACCGTGGAGGACGAAGAGCAGAAGCGCCAGTACCAGCTCTTTCGCCACACGCTCGGCGCCGATCACTCCAACGACGTGCTTGTCTTTCAGGAAGACGACGAGCGCTTCAACCTCGGTGCCGGCCGCACCCGCGACGGCCGCTTTCTCATCCTCGAATCTGCCAGCCACACCACCACCGAGTGCCTCGCTCTCGCCGCCGACCGCCCACTGGAGCCCTTCCCAGTCATCGTCCCCCGCGTGGACGAGCACGAGTGCGCTCTCGATCACCGCAACGGCCAGTGGTTCATCCGCACCAATGACCGCGGCCGCAACTTCCGCCTCGTCACCGCGCCCGTCGCAACCCCTCAGCGCGAACACTGGACCGAGCTCATCCCTCACCGCGATGACGTGATGCTCGAGGACGTCGATCTCTTCGCCCACTTCTTCGTCGCCACTGAGCGACAGGACGGCCTGCCCCGCCTGCGCCTCTGGCGCTTCCCCGGCCAAGACGCCTCCGCCTCATCCGCCGGCGAAATCACCTTTCCCGATCCGGCTTACTCCGCTCATCCCCACGTCAACCGCATCTTTGCCGCCACAACCTTCCGCTACGCCTACGAGTCCCACACCACACCCGCCTCCGTCTTCCAGTTTGATCTCGCCACCTCCGCCACCATTCTCCTCAAGCAGCAACACGTGCCCGGCGGTTTTGACCGCGGGCTCTACGCTTCCGAGCGCATCCACGCCACCGCCTCTGACGGCGTGCGCGTCCCCATCTCGCTTGTCTATCGCAAAGATCTCCGCAAGCCCGGCGCGAATCCTCTCTACGTCTACGGCTACGGTTCCTACGGTTATTCGCTGCAGGTCGGCTTCAACTCCAATCGACTTAGCCTGCTTGATCGCGGCGTCGTCATGGCCTATGCCCACATCCGCGGCGGAGGCGACCTGGGCAAGCCCTGGCACGACGCCGGCAAAATGTTTGCCAAGCGCAACACCTTCATTGACTTCATCGCTGCCGTCCAGCACCTCACCGCCTCGGGCTACGGCGACCCCGCGGGCGTTGCCATTGAGGGCGGTTCCGCCGGCGGCCTGCTCATGGGCGCGGTCACCAATCTCCGCCCCGACCTCTTCCGAGCCGTGCTTTCGCACGTCCCCTTCGTCGACGTGATGAACACCATGCTCGACGCCTCGCTGCCCCTCACCGTCCCGGAGTATGAGGAATGGGGCGACCCCAATGACCCAACTTACTTCCACTACATGGTGAGTTACTCCCCTTACGATAACTTGAAGCCCGCAAGTTATCCGGCCATCTTAGTCAAAACATCGCTCTATGACAGCCAGGTCATGTACTGGGAGCCAGCCAAGTACGTCGCCAAACTCCGCACCCTCAAAACGGACAGCAATCCGCTCCTGCTGGTCACCAACATGCAGGCCGGCCACGGCGGCGCAAGCGGCCGCTATGACTACCTCAAAGAGATCGCCTTCGACTACGCCTTCCTGCTGCGTGAGCTGGGCATCCTCGCTTCATAGCTGCGCGTGCGCCTCGGCGTCTTGCCTCTACCCGCAAGCGCGTCTTACACTTGACTGTTTGTTCAGTTCATGGCCTGCTGCGCCCCTTCGAAATCCTTCGTCCGGCGCAACGTGCGTTGTGTGTCCCGCACACATTCTGGAGAAATGATGAAGCGTCTCGCTCTTGTGTTCCTCGCGGTCTCTCTCGCCTCTCACGCTCAGCAGTACACACGCGGCATCGGCGTCTATCCCGGCGATCCCGCCGAATACACCGGTCCTTCCCTCGTCTCCGGCGGATCCACCTATCGCAATCTCGCGCTCCACCGCCCCGCTTACCAGTCCAGCGCTTACAACTACAACCTCACCGCGCAGCTGATCACCGACGGCATCGTCGAATCCTCTCTGCCACACTGGGTCGTCACCTCCACCAGCGACGCCGGCATCCTCTCAAAGCAGCAGCGCGAATTCTTCCTCGACGGCAACCCCACCTCATCCATCAACGTCTCCGGCGATCATCCCTGGGTCCAGTTCGAAATCAAGGGCTCTGACGCGCCGCCCGCCATCGACCGCGTCGATCTCTACCTGGGCCGAATCTACGTCCCGCATCTCGCCGGCCGATGGACCTACACCGTCCTCGGCTCCGACGATCTCGAGCACTGGACTGAAGTGGGCAGCGCCACCGGCACCCAGTGGCCCAGCATGAACATCCCCGGCCCCAGCTTCGAGCAGACCATCCCGCTCAAAACGCCCGTCCACTTCCGCGCTTACCGCCTCGAACTCTCCGCAGCCGCCGTACCCACATGGGGCGTTGCCCTGCTCGCGCTCTTCCGCAACAATCAGGAAGTCCACGTCGCAGGCCCCCGTCACTTCCACAGCGCCTGGATGAGCGCCGGCAGCGGCGAGGAGTGGGTCTACGTCGATCTGGGCGCGCCGTCCACATTCAATCGCGTCTCGCTCGACTGGATTCGCCCCGCCATCGCGGGCTCCATCCAGGTCTCCAGCGACGCCGAACACTGGACCACGCTCGAACCACTGCCGTCTTCGCCCAACCTGCACAGCGAGATCATGCTTGCCCATCCCGCGCGCGGCCGCTATGTTCGCGTGCTTATGACAAAACCCTCCGCACCCGACGCCCGCTACATCCTCAGCGAGCTTCAGGTCTTCGGGCGCGGCGGCCTTATTCCTGAACCCAAACCCGCGGCCATCTCCAATGCCAACGGCTCTCTCCCGCTCGCCGGCGGCGCATGGCGGGTCCAGCGCGCCTCGCTCATCCCGGCCGGCGGCGACGCTCTCTCCACCCCCGGCTTCGCTGACAAAGACTGGATGATCGCCACCGTCCCCGGCACCGTCCTCACCAGTTATCTCAACGACGGAGCAATCCCCAACCCCGACTTCGGCGATAACCAGTACGCCCTCTCCGACTCCTTCTTCTGCGCCGACTTCTGGTATCGCGACGAGTTCCTCGCACCCGCCGCCAGCCCCGCGCAATCCCACTTCTGGCTCAACTTCGACGGCATCAACTGGAAGGCCGAGGTCTACCTCAACGGCCACTCCGTCGGCCGCATCGACGGCGCTTTTATGCGCGGCCGCTTTGACGTGACTTCCTTCATTCATCCCGGCGCCGTCAATGCCCTCGCCGTGCGCATCCTTGCCGATGCCCACCCCGGCAGCACCAAGGACAAGGCAGGCCGCAGCCTGAACGGCGGCGCGCTCGGCCGCGACAATCCCACCTATCACGCCTCCATCGGCTGGGATTGGATCTCCACCATCCGCGGTCGCGACACCGGCATCTGGAGCAACGTCTCGCTCACCACCACTGGGCCCGTCACCCTCCGAGACCCGCTCGTCACCACCACCCTGCCGCTGCCTGACACCACGCACGCCGACATCGACATCGCCGCCACGCTCACCAACCTCACCGCCGCGCCCGTTTCCGGCACGCTGCAAGCGCGCTTTGGCAGCGTTACCGTGGAAGAGCCCGTCACGCTGGCGGCATCGGCCACTCAAACCGTCCAATTCACGCCGGCCACGCAGCCTGCATTGCACCTCACCAATCCCAAACTCTGGTGGCCGGTGGGCTACGGCAAGCCCAATCTCTATCCCGTCACGCTCACCTTCCTCGTCAACGGCAAGCCCAGCGACAGCACGTCCTTTCAAACCGGAATCCGCCAGTTCACTTACTCCGAAGAGGGCGGCGTGCTGAAAATGTGGATCAACGGCCGCCGATTCATCGCGCGCGGCGGCAACTGGGGATTCCCCGAATCCATGCTCCGCTACCGCGCCCGCGAATACGAAACCGCAATGCGCTATCACCGCGACGAGCACTTCGACATGGTCCGCGACTGGGTGGGCCAAACCGCCGACGAAGCCTTCTACGATGCTGCCGACCGCAACGGCGTCGTCATCTGGCAGGACTTCTGGCTCGCCAATCCCTGGGACGGCCCCAACCCCGACGACAACGCGCTCTTCCTCGCCAACGCAAAGGACTACCTCCTTCGCATCCGCAACCACGCCTCGCTGGGCCTCTTCTGCGGCCGCAATGAGGGCTTTCCACCGCCGCCCATCGACGAGGGTCTGCGCGGCCTGGTCGCCACACTCACCCCGGGCTCGCATTACATTTCCAGCTCCGCCGACGGCCCCGTCAGCGGCCACGGCCCCTATCGCGTTGAGCCGCTTCCTTACTACTTTGAGCACGCCCCCACCAAGTTCCACAGCGAAATGGGCTCACCCAACATCCCGGAGATGGATACCCTCCGCCGCACCATGCCGGAATCGGCTCTCTGGCCGCAGGGCAGCCAATGGCCCCTGCACGACTTCTATCCGAAGAATCCCTTTGCTGAAGCCATCACCAAAGAGTACGGCGGCGCCGACAACATCCAACAATGGGACAGCCTCGCGCAGTTCGTGGACTACAACGCCTACCGCGGCATGTTTGAGGGCCAGAACATAAACCGCCTGGGCCTCCTCATCTGGATGAGCCACCCCGCATGGCCGTCGCTCCTGTGGCAAACCTACGATTACTTCTTCGCGACCGACGCCGGCTACTATGGCGCGAAGAAAGGCGCCGAGCCGCTGCATATCCAGTGGAACGCCGCCACGGACGCCGTCGAGGTCGTCAACGACAGCGCCGGCGACCAGGCCGGCCTCACGGCGCGCGCCGAAGTCCTCAATATCGACGGCTCACTCCAGTGGCAGAAATCCGCAACGCTCGATAGCCGCGAAGACAGCACCGTCTCGCCCTTCCACATGGAATACCCCACGGGACTGAGCCGCACGCACTTCATCCGGCTCACCCTCTTGCGCGACGGAAAAACCCTCTCCTCCAACTTCTATTTGCGCGGCCTGGTGCAGGGCGACTACCAGGGCATCCGCAGCCTGCCTCCCGTCAAGGTCAAAGTCAAAACCCGCATCCATCGCCGTGGCGACACATGGTTTCTCACCGCGCAGCTGCGCAACGTTTCCTCCGCCCCTGCCCTCATGGTGCGCGTCAAGGCCGTCCGCAAAAAATCCGGCGACCCCATTTTGCCCGCGCTCTACAGCGACAACTACATCGCCCTCATGCCCGGTGAGCGCCGCAACCTCCAGGTGCAACTGCAGAACGAAGACACACGCGGCCAGCACCCACGCATCGTCCTCGAGGGATACAACCTTGCTGTGCGAGATCGTCCATGAAGAGGACGCAGGCAAACGGAAAACGGTGGGAGTGGAGGACGATTTTCGCCCCTGGCCTGGAATATGAAATTTGCTTCTGTCGGCTGAAACGCCGTGGCAGCCGGCGGCAGTCCCGCACATGCCGCCTGGCGCGCTAAGTCCGCAGTGGCTCCATGCCATGGTGGGCGGTCAGGGACTCGAACCCCGGACTTCCTGCTTGTAAGGCAGGCGCTCTAACCAACTGAGCTAACCGCCCGCGCGGCGTTGCCGTTGCTTCCCTCATCATAGCAGCGCATGGAATCGCGCAGGCTCGCTCTCGCTCCGCTTGCCCCGCCTTGATTGATAAACTTGCCCCGTGACCCGCCTCATCGTCAACGCCGACGACTTCGGACTGACCCCCGGCGTCAATCGCGCCATCCTTGAGCTGCACCGCGCCGGAGTCCTGACGAGCGCCACGCTCATGGCCCGCGCGCCCGCAACGGACGAAGCCATCTCCATCGCCCTAGCCACGCCAACCCTCGGCGTCGGCTGCCACCTCGTCCTCGTCGACGGCCATCCCGTTCTTCCCGCCGCTCAACTCCCCACTCTCGTTGACCCGCGCACCGGCCAGTTCCATCCCACGCCCGGCGCATTCCTCAAGCGCCTCTTCACCGGCCGCATCCGCGCCGCGGAGATCGAAGCCGAGGCCTCCGCACAAATTCGCATGCTCCAAGGCCGCGGCCTCGCCCTCACGCACATCGACACGCACAAGCACATGCATCTCTTCCCCGCCGTTCTTCGTCCCGTCCTCCGCGCCGCGCGCACCGCCGGCATTTCTGCCATCCGCAATCCCTTTGAGCCGCTCTGGAGCGCACGCCGAACCCCCATTGCGCCTCTTCGCCGCCGCATCGACTTCCGCATCGTTCGCCGTTTCGCGCCTGTCTTCCATCGCCTCGTTGCGCAAAACGGCCTCGCCACCACCCACGGCGCGCTCGGCGTGCTCGCCACCGGCACGCTCGACGCCGCGACCCTCCGCGCACTTGTCTCTTCCGCGCCCAACATCCGGCCCGACGGCGCCTTCGAGCTCGTCACTCATCCCGGCTACAACGACGAAGCGCTCTCCCGCATCCGCACGCGTCTGCTCGCCTCGCGCGAAACCGAGCGCGCCGCTCTTCTTGCCCTGCGCGAAATCCCCAACCTCGAACTCGTCTCGTTCGCCGCGCTCTCTCCGCTGCCTGCGCCCGCCTGAGCAAAGTGAATCCCCGCGACCTCCCGCCGCGTCCTACACAAAGACCCACGCACACGAATCAGAGGCCACATGCGAATCGGCATCACCTGCTATCCCACTTACGGCGGCTCCGGCGTCGTCGCCACGGAGCTCGGCATTGAGCTCGCCGCCTCCGGCCACGAGGTCCACTTCATCTCGTACTCGCAGCCCTTCCGACTCTCGGGCCGCGACGACGGCATCTTCTATCATGAAGTCTCCGTCTCCAATTACCCGCTCTTCGAATTCCCCCCCTACGATCTCGCGCTCGCCTCGCGCATGGCCGAGGTCGCCGAGTTTTACAAGCTCGACCTCCTCCACGTCCATTACGCAATCCCCCACTCCGTCAGCGCCCTGCTTGCCCGCCAGATGCTCGCCGCGCGCGGCCGCCGTCTGCCCTTCGTCACCACGCTCCACGGCACCGACATCACCCTCGTCGGCCTCGACCGCAGCTACCTGCCCATCACCCGCTACTCCATCCAGGAAAGCGACGGCGTCACCAGCATCTCCAATTACCTGCGCGACAAAACTCTCGAGGACTTCGGCGTCACGCGCCCCATCGCCGTCATTCCCAACTTCGTCAACTGCGACCTCTACCAGCCCATCCGCGACGAGGCCGCCCGCGACGAGGCCCGCAAGCGTCTCGCCCGCCCCGGCGAGGCGCTGCTCATCCACCTCTCCAACTTTCGGCCCGTCAAGCGCGTCCTCGATGTGATTCAGGTCTTCGCTCGCATCGCAAATGAAGTTCCCGCGCGCCTCGCCCTCATCGGCGACGGCCCTGACCGCTCCGGCGCGGAATGGCTCGCGCACGACCTCAAAATCCAGGACCGCATCCATTTCCTGGGCAAGCAGGACCGCGTCAACCAGCTCCTGCCCCTCGCTGACCTCATGCTCATGCCCAGCGAGCTGGAGTCCTTCGGCCTCGCCGCGCTGGAAGCCATGGCCTGCATGGTTCCCACCATCGCCACCCGCGTCGGCGGTGTTCCGGAACTCATCGACGACGACGTCACCGGCCTGCTTTATCCCGTCGGCAGCGTCGAACAGATGGCCATCGGCGCGCTCGCCCTCCTCGGCGACCGCAACCGCCTTGAGACCATGCGCGATGCCGCGCGCAAGGCCGCGCAATCGCGCTTTTGCGCGACGCTTGTTGTCCCTCAGTATGTCCGTTTTTACGAGCAGATTCTTGCCGGCAGCTGACGACTGCCCTCTACGACCGCGGCATCATGCCAGCGGGTCCCCCTCCACCCGCGTCCTCACGCCCAGCCGCCGCCAGAAATCCTCCACCAGCGCCAGCGCCGCCGCATCCGTCCGCGCCGTTCTGCGCAGCACCACTTCTTCCGCCTCTTCGCCGTCTGCGCGCGCGGTCAGGCTTGCGGCCTCGGCCGCAATCGCCACACATCGCTCCGCGCGATAGGTGCATGAAGCCAGGTCAGTAATCGAAAGCCGCGTGGTCGGCGTCGCCAGCACCGTTTTCGGCGGCGCCATGCGGTCCAACAGGCAAAAAATCTCCAGCTTTGACTCCAGCTCGTCCGGCACGCAGTCGATCACCAAGTCGGCCTCGCGCACAGCGTCCTCAATCGTCGATACGAACACCACCGTCGCGCCCAGCTTCTCGGGGCCCAGCTTCTGCCGCAGCTCTTCCTGCGCGTGGTGCAGATTCGCCGGCATCACATCTTCCAGCAGCACGCGAAATCCCGCGCGCGCCGCGGCTATCGCCAGCCAACGGCCCAGCGGGCCTGCTCCAACAATCGCTACGGTGGGCAATGGAACCTTACTTCGCGCGCAGGGCCTGCGCAACATCTTCCGCGTTCGGCTGCGATTGCCTCAGGTGCTCGGCCACGCGCGCCCGTTCCTCGGCGGAAAGACCCGCCGCCGCGGCCAGAATCCTCCGCAGCGTCACGGCAACATCGTCAATGTAATTCATCAGGCGAATGGCTTCTCCAGACAGCGGCATCGGTTCCCTCGTAATCAATCTTGCCTCTTATTGTAGGCGGTCAGGGCGCGCCGGTAAAAATCCGAGGCCCTTACGCACCGCGGGCCGGCCCGTTGCCTGGACCGGCCCATCATGGCTCAACAGAAAACGAGCCTCAAAGGTAGCGCACAACCTGACGAAGCGCGTCCCCGTGCTCCAGCGGAATCAATGCCTGAATCGGCGCGGAACCTGAGCCCGCGCGCGTCGGCAGCAGGCCAAGCCGCTGCAGCAGCGCAACGCTCTCGGCATCGCCCGCGCTCAATGCGTGAAACTCCGGATGCCGGTACTCGCCCCAATCATCCGTCAGCCCGGAAACCATGCTCTCCGGCGTGGCGAAGTCGTCGCTGACAATTACCACCATCTTCAGAATCTCAATCTCCCGTTCCGTCAGCCGGATCGTCGACGAGCCGTGCGTCAGCTCGTGGGTAATCGCCGGCAGCCGATTGCCGAAGTGCGTCAGCACCGTCGTCCACAGCTCGAATCCCAGCCACGACCGCGGCGCATCCGCGTCTGGAACAATCAGCCGGTGCATCTCGCCCACCAGCAGCGGAATCCCGCTCGTCAGCCGGTAAATGTCGTTCAGTTGCGGCTCGGCCAGCTCAATCTTGTAAATCTGGTGGAACCACGTCCTGATGTGATCCAGAGAAAGTCTCCGCACCGTCGCCAGCGCGTCAAAGTGCCCGTTCGGCGGCTGCGACAGGCTCCAACGCAGCAGGTCCGCGCCGCCCGTGAACAGCAGCAGGCGATTGTGCGTCGTGATCGCCTTCGATGCATCCGCCGGCGACGAGGGCACCAGGTCGGTCGCGCCCGTATAGTCCACCTGCGACCGGATTCCGCAGCTCGGATGCGACAACGGATTCTGGTCAATCGGGTTCAGCCAGTGCGAAATCGCAAACAGCGCCCGCACCTTCCGCGCGTCTTCCGGTTCCCGCTTCGCCTTCTCCAGATACAGGGAGAAGGACTCCACCTCTTCCTCGGGGAAGAACGAAATCTCGCCCTTCGCCGCAGTGCGATGCCGCGTCGGCATCTCTTCCGGCGCCTCGGTGGCAACCGCCACGGAGCCCGCTGGCTCCTCAATCTCCAGGGCGCCCACCGGCGTCGGCGTCGCCGGTTCACCGATCTCAGCGTCCGCCTTCCTTCCAAATCCGGCCACCTCTTGCACGGCCTCGGCGCGAATCTCCTCCACCCTGCTCGCGGTCGCAGACGCCGCATAGAACTCCGCCGGGGTCGTTGCCATCACAGGCGTTGACGCCGCCTCGCTCAGCTTTTCGTCGCGCAGCGACTTTGATCCGCGTCCGGAACCCTCGTCCACATGCACCGCCGGGGTTCGTGTTCTCGCCTGGGTCGCGGGCTCTGTCTTCGCCGGTGCGCCGTGCTGCCACGTCTTAATGTCCAGTTGCCGCACAAAGTCGTCCACGCGAGGAAAATGTCTCTGCAACTGCACCAGCTGCGGATCGTTCGCTTCATCCTCCAGGCCACATGCCCAGTGCAGCCACTCATCCGCGGCCGGCCCCGGCAGCTCCGGCGGCGCGGCATGCCCTGAGATTTCCATCAGCTCCGCCACGGCCGCGTCCCGCATCTGCAGCCGCTCCAGTCGCGTCCGTTCCCGGTGGTGCACCACCGTTCCGCTTGAGAGCGCATGCGCCAGCTCCAGATACCGCGCCCGCATCGCCGCCACGCCGTCCAGCCGGTTCACCAGCGCAAGCAGTTCTTCCTTTGTCGTCCACTTCGCACCGCTGTCCTCGGAAATGACCGCATCGCGAAGGTTCTGGCAAAACTCCAGCAATCCCCCAAAGTCGGCCATCAGTTCCGTGCGGTTAATCGGTTGCCCCGCCTCGATCAGATCGATCCGGTCATGCCACTGCTTTGCCTGCCGGCTCAGATCCTGCAGCGTCTCGGCAACAATGCTTTTTCTCGTCTTGGTGTGATTCAGTGCGCTCACGTGGATACTCCCGACACACACTCGGCTTTCGTGCGTTTGGGACTATCGTAACCCAAGTTTTACCAACTGCAACCGCTCGGTAACGTACGTCCTAAGCACTTAGGTAATATGCGGAAACCGCCCGTAAACCCGGCGCGAATCGGGAATCTTTGCCCCTCCGCCCAGCGGCCCGCCGCGCCAATGCGTCCACGCGCAAAGGCGGCCCACCCTCCCACAAGGAGTGGACCGCCTCGTCGCATCCCGGTCCCGCGTGCCCGCCGGCCGGAAATCTCTTTCCCCTCAGTCCCTTAGAGCGTCCTCTTGAACAGCGGCGTCGCCACCAGCAGCGTCCCCAGCCCAAACGTGAACAGAAACAGCAGGTCCCCGCGAATCGCCACAAACCCGCCGTCCTTCAGCAGAACCGACTGCAGCCCGTGAATCACGTAGGTGAACGGGTCCACTAACGCAATCCCCCGCAGCCATGCCGGAAACGCCGAAATCGGGTAGATCGCGCCGGACGGGAAGAACAACAGCGTGTTCAGCACCCCGAACATCGCCCGCGGAACCAGCGGGTCGTCCACCCGCACCATCATCAGGAACATCATCCCGTTGAACGCAATCGACGCGCCCAGGATGATCAGCAGCACCTGGAAGAGCTCAATCGGATGAAAGATCGTTCCCAGCCCCGCCATCAGCGACCCGATCACCGTCAGCGAAATCCCCGCCAGCACCGCCTTGGCCGCTCCGGCAATGTTCAGCCCCATCACCAGTTCCAGCTTGGTAATCGGCGTCACCAGGTAGCCCTCGTGCACGCCGCGCGCCTTGTCGTCGATGTAGAGCATCCCTCCGCCGATCATCACTGAGATGTACATCGCCAGCGCAATCGACCCCGCAAGCAGAAACTTCATGTACTCCACATATGGATAAAGCTCCACAATCTCCAGCGCGATCTGGCTCGGCAGCCGCGGCTGAATCACCGGCTGGTTCAGCGCGTCCACCAGCGACTGCATCTCTCCCTCGAGCGACGAGCTCATAAACTGGTCCGAATTGTCCACCACCAGCCCCAGCCGCGGATTGCCCCCCGCATACACCCGCTGCGAGTAATTCGTCGGAATAATCACCGCCGCATCCACCCTGCCCGTCCGCACGTCGTGCTTGGCCGAATCCTCGTCCGCGTAATCCACGGTCGTGAACGTCTTCACGTTCGCGGCGATCGCGTCAAAATCCTCGCGAATCTTCACCGCCTGCGGCCCGTGGTCGTGGTCCACCAGCGCCACCTTCGCGTTCCGGATGTGGCCGCCGAATGCGTTGCCCAGAATCACCAGTTGCACCAGCGGCAGCATCATTGACATGATCATCAGCACCGGCGAGCGGAAGAACTTCCGCATCTCCCGCTCCACAATCGCAAGCATTCGATTCATGGCTGCATCCCCGGCCGCGGCGGCATGATGAAGTTCACCGTCTTCACCTGCTCATCCCGCAACTGCCGCCCCGTGTAGTGCACAAACACGTCGTCAAGCGAGGTGTTCTGCACGCTCAGTGATGTCAGTTCCTCGCCCAGCCCCGCCGCCATCTCCACCAGTTGCATCGTTGTCCGCGATCCGCTCGACGTCAGCACGCGATAGACGCCCGCCGACTGCGACTGCACGTCCGTCACGTCCGGCAGGCCACGCAGCCGCCCGTCCCACGCCTCGCTCTCATGGTTGAACTGCACTTCCACCACATTCGAGCCCGGCACGCTCTGCTTCAGTTCCACCGGCGTGCCCAGCGCCACCAGTTTTCCGTGGTCCACAATCGCAATCCGGTCGCACAGCCGGTCCGCCTCTTCCATGTAGTGCGTCGTCAGCAGCATCGTCAGGTTGCGCCGCTTCTTCAGGCTGTTCAGCATCTCCCACACCGCAATCCGGCTCACCGGGTCCAGCCCCGTCGTCGGCTCGTCCAGGAAGAAGATATGCGGATCGTGGATGAGGCCTCGCGCAATCTCCAGCCGCCGCCGCATGCCGCCGCTCAACGTCTTGGTCTGCGCCTTGCGCCATTTCGTCAGGTCCACCGCCTCCAGCACATCGGCGATGTTCTTTTCCCGCTCCACGCGATGCACCCCGTAAAGCTTCGCGTAGATGCTCAGGTTCTCCTCCACCGTCAAATCCTGATCGCTGGTCAGCGCCTGCGGAATCACTCCAATCATCCGCCGCACCGCATCCGGCTCCCGCATCACGTCGTGCCCCCCCACAATCGCCTTGCCCGCCGTCACCGGAATCAGCGTCGTCATCATCCTTATCAGCGTGCTCTTGCCCGCTCCGTTCGGCCCCAGCAGACCGAAGATCTCCCCCTCCTCCACGGAAAAGTCGATCCCCTTCACCGCTTCAAAGTCGCCATACCGCTTCACGATCTTTTCCACGACAATCGCCGCCGGCTCGCGCCGGCCATTCGCGCGCTTGCCGTTTCCGTTGCCCGCGGCCGTGCTCATTGCTTCACCAGCTTGCTCTTGGGAATAAACACCTGCGCCGTCATTCCCGGAACAAACTGCTCGCCCGGGTTCGGAATCACCAGCTTGATCTGCACCGTGCGAATATCCCGCTTCCGCCCGCCGTTGATGTCTCTCTGCGTTGCGAAATCCGCCTCGGCCGCCTTCGCAATCACCTTGCCTTCCACCGCCGCGCCGCTCGGCATCACCACGCGCAACTCGTCGCCCAGCTTCACCGCGTCCGCCTGCGTCTCCGGCAGCGGCGCGTACACCCACGTCTGCGACAAATCCATAATCGTCACAATTGTGCCGCCCGCCGGCAGCACCTCGCCCTGCCGCGCCACCATCACATTCACCGTCCCTGTCACCGGCGCGTACACATTCGAATATCCCAGCTCCACCTGCGCCTGGTTCGCCAGGGCCACAGCGTTCTGCACCTGTCCCCGCGTCTGCGCCACTGTCTTGGCGCTGGCCGCCGTCAGCAGCTCATGGGCTCGCGCCTGCTTCAGCGCCGCTTCCGCCGCCGCCACGTTCTCCCGCGCAGACTCCGCCGCCGCCCTGACCGCCGTCAGGCTCGTCACCGCATCGTCCTTCGCCTGCTGGCTCATGATGCCCTGCCTGGCCAGCGCCACCGTCCGCCGCGTATCCGCGTCCTGGTGCGCCATGTTCGCCTTCGCCTGCGCATAGGCCGCCTGCGCCGCCCGCACCTGCGCTTCTGCGGACACCACCGCGCTCGACGTCTCCCCGCGGTTCTGCCGCTCCGTCACCACGGTCTCGCCCAGGTGCGCCTGGTCGCTGGCTACATTGGCCTGCGCTGCCTCGGCCGCTGCCTGCAGGTCATCGCTCTCGACCACCGCAACCAGTTGCCCCGCCTGCACACGCTGCCCTTCGTCCACCTTCAGCGCCTGGATGCGCCCCGGAATCCTGGCGCTCACCATCACTTCGTTCGCGTCCACCGTTCCAATCATCATCAGATCGCTCGGCGTCCGCGTCGTCAGCAGATACCACACCAGCGAGCCCGCCGTCAGCACGCCCAGAATCAGAAACACCCGGTTACGAGCGTTCATCGCTCTTTCCTCCAAAAAAACGTCTTCCCACCGGAATCTCCGGCATCGGCATATCCGCCAGCACCCGCGCCGCCGCCGCGGCCCCCTGCGCACGGTCTTGAAACAGCGCCTGGCCCAGAAACTCCACCAGTGCCCGCCGCCGCGCCGCCAGCGCCTCCGGCGCAAACGGCTCGAACTGCAAAATCAGCCGCCACACCGGCGCGCTCAGAAAATAGAAAACATTCGCCCCCAGCGCCCCGAGGAGCACCTGCAACGGCTCAACCCCGATCAGCTCGCCCGACTCCATCCCCTCCCGCACCAGCGACTGCGACATCGTCATCAGCGGCGCAAACACCCGCTTCACCAGGATCGCCATCGCCCCCGACTCGCCCCTGTGGATGCGCATCATCTCCTGCTGCATCAGGCTCTGGAACTCCTGCTGCGCCAGGATCCGGTCAAAGTGGTCCAGCGCCGCCCGCAGCAGCCGCTCGCCCGGCGTCGCATCCCGCTGCATCAGCGCCATTGACCGGTCACGGATCTTCGCCGAGATCATCTCCAGCGCCGCTTCGTACAGCTTTTCCTTGCTCTCGAAGTAGTAGTAGAGCAGCGCCTTGTTCACGCCCGCCGCACGCGCAATCCGGTCCGTCCGCGCGCCCGCCAGTCCGTGCTCGCTGAACTCCTTCAGCGCCGCGTTCAGAATCCGCTCTCGCGAGTCCCCGCTTCGCTCGCCGGCCCGTTCGCCGCTTCGCTCCGGACTTTGCTCCGGGCCTTGCTCCGGATTGCGGCGGCCGGAACCCCTGCCGGCGCCCGCGCCCGCGCCGCCGCCCCGACCCGCATGAAGCCCCGTCTTGTGTGGTGAATCCTGCATGATTTTCGTCGGCGTTTAACTAACCAGTTAGTAAATTAGCCTAACCATAGCAAAAAACGCAAGTGGCCAGTCCCCAAAAAGCCCAACCGTGCATTCAACTTCCTGTTTTTCTAAGATTTGCCGCGAATTCTTCCCGTAATTTCTAGGCTTTGCCGCGCTCTCCGGCCCCGTCGGCCCACCCATACCCCATCCAACCAACTTCCTTACACAAACAGGTCGATCCGATGATAGGGCTCGCCATCGCCTGCAGTCCCGCTCCGCCTCGTGCGTATCTTCGGCGGGTTTCCAGTCAGTTCCGCATCCAGCCGCCGCGCCAGATTCTCTTCAAATGCGCGATCGCCGCTCTGGCCACCGCCCGCATAGCTGTCGTCTTCCATCCGCCCCGCGGCTTCCACCATCGGGGCGCTTGCAACTCCGGCGTCACCGGCCGCGAACTGGCCGGCGTCACGGCTCGAATCCCGGGAACAGACGCAATCTCCATCGCTCCTCATGGCAAGGGGCTCCGCTCAGGGTTTCCTCAGGGGTCTCTTTCGGCCCCGCTCGCGCGAACTTTAGAAATTGTTTTGCCCCCTGCCGCCTTTACCGCTTCGCCCCATGCTGCCGCAGAAGCTCCACCATCGTCTTCTGGTGGAAATACTCCGCTTCGCCCAGCGGCGTCGTCCCTTCCACATCCCGCGCATTCACCGCCACATTGCGTGCCAGCAGCAGCCGAGCCACTTCCACCGCGCCCACCTCCGCCGCCAGGTGCAGCGCCGTATCTCCGTGCGGGTCGGCCGCCCTCGGGTCCGCACGCGCCGCCAGCAGCAGCGCCGCCGCCGCCGCCTGTTTGTAAAAGGCCGCCGCCTCCAGCGGAGTTTCCCCATTCCCATCCCGCGCATTCGCGTCCGCGCCGTGGGCCAGCAGCAGCTTCACGATTCCAGCAAACCCCTGCGCGGCCGCCAGGTGCAGCGCCGTATCCCCATTCACATCCCGCGCACCCACCTGCGCATGGAAGCCCAGCAGCACCTCGGCCACCGCCTCCTGCCCGTGGAACGCCGCCACGTGCAGCGCCGTCCGCCCATCCTTAAACCGTTGCCCCACCGCTGCCGGATCGTGCTCCAGCAGCGCCCGAACCTGCGCCGCGTCTCCGCGCGCCGCCGCCGCCTCCAGCGTATTTTCCTGTGCCGCCGCCGCTGGCAGCAGCGCCACGCTCAACACCAGCGCCAGCCCCGCCAACAGCGTCCGCCTCAATTGCTTACTGCCCGCTTGCCAGTGCAATGCGTTTTCCCCGATTCGTCCACCGTCTCTGCGGCCTGTGGTTGGAAAGCTCTATTGAACTGGACGAAGAAGCCCGCCAAAAAGATGACGCACCCCGCACCTTTCCTCTCACCTCCTCACGCGCCTGGGCGCGCACTCGCCGGCTCACTGCCCCACAGTTTGTACTTCACACCCCTACTTCTTCGCCTGCTATCATGGCTCGTTTTTCCGCGGAGACTTCCCCATGGCCCGATCCATCGCTCGCACCGGGGCGCCTTCTGCTCTGGCGTCCCTTGTCCTGCTCGGCTCGCTGGCCGGCTGCGGAGGCGGCTCCAGTTCCACCCCGCCGCCGCCCACCATGACCCTCACCCTCCCGGTCAGCACCCTCCACCTCCAGCAGGACGGACTCATCAACCCAACCCTTGTCCTCACCCTCACCAACGCCCCCGGCGCCGTCTCCGTCTCCGTCACCGGCCTTCCCGCCGGCATCACCGCGCAATACGACGCGACCTCCGCTTCGCTCTCCTTTTCCGGCGGCTCCGGCGCGCCCCGCTCCGTCCTCGTCGAAACCTCCGGCCTCGGCAACTTCACCTCCGCCACCCTGCTCACCATTGACGCCACCACCAACACCACCACCGGCCCCACGCCCACATCCGTCGACACAAGCGGCCGCAATGAAATCACCCTCAACGGCTACGGCGTCGCCTTCCTCATCCTCCACCCATAGCGCGCTTCCGACGTCCCTTCTGGGTGCCCCATTCATGCGCACACCGGGGTCCCCCGGCGACAGGTCCTCGTTGCCGGGGTGGCTGGGCGCATGAGTGGGAATCGCAACTCGTTCGCACCACCACCGACCCTCTGTCCTCTTGAGCGCAGCGAAGCGGAGTCGAAAGATCTGCGGTTGTCTTTCGCCGGGTACCGGGTGCCGGGTGCTCCATCCATGGCGTCCGCGCAGCGGGCGACACGGGTGGGAAAGCACAATCCTCTCGCGTGAACCAAAATTCCCTGTCAACCCCTCCGCGTCCGCGCCCGCCCGCAACTCCCACATTCCGCGCACGCAAATCCCCGCGCCTGTTTGCCTATTCATTCCCCAGTTCGCCACACAATAGAACTGTAGGAGCCAGACCCATGCGCCCAACCCAGCCACCAACCCGCTGTTCCCTGTTTCCTCAGCCCGAAGGGCACCCCCCCACCCCCCCTACGAAATTTGCAGTTTTCCACAGGCATTTTGCCGACAATTCGCGGGTTCCGTTCGCCATCTCTTCGCCCCGCAGCGCAACCGGCTCGCTGACCAGCCGACTCGCTGACTCGCTTGTTACACTGAACCCATGCAGGACGAGTTGGAATTTCGCCGCGTCGCCGAGGCCGCGCTCGACGCCCTCAAGCGCCACCTGATTGCCCGCGAAGAAGAAAACGAAGCCGGCTTTGAGGTGGAGGAGCAGGGCGGCGTTCTCAACGTCCTCTTCGACGAGCCCGCCGTAAAGTTCGTCATCACGCCCAACACGCCCGTCCGCCAGATCTGGATCTCCGCTCTGGCCACCAGCTTCAAGCTCGACTGGGACGCCGTGGCCTCCGCCTTCGTGCTGCCCCGCACCGGCGAAGCCCTTCAGCCCCTCGTCGACCGCCTCATCAACGAAAACATCACCGCCTGATCTGCGTCGCGGCCCGGCTCATCTCGTTCGCTATTCGAAGTTCGGCGGCCTGTCGGCCACGGCCGTGCCGCGTTCCGTGTTCGGCTCCGTGCCCATCGTGAACTCCATCCGGTTCACGCCCGTATGCAATGCGGCCAGCGGCAGCCATGTGCTCGCGTAGGGCGCGCCGTTGAAGCGCACGCTCTGCACATAAATCCCGCTGCCCTTCCGCGTCACCTCGAGCGTCCGTCCGCCGGCAAACTCCAGCCGCTCCCGGTCGAACATCGGCGTGCCCAGCACCAGTCCGCCCACGCCCGGCACCGCCGGATACAGTCCCAGCGCGTTCCACACATACACGCCCGAGGTCGCGCCCAGATCGTCGTTGCCCGGAATCCCATCGGCGCGATCATTGAAGGTCTGCTGCGCAATCCGCGTCACCACATCCTCGGTCTTCCACGGCATGCCCAGGAACACATACGCATACGGCGTCACAAAGTCCGGCTCGTTGGCCATGTTGAAGCACGGCTCGCCCCAGCAAATCAGCTTTGAGAAAAACTTGTTCAGCCGCGGCTCCACTGCCTTCGCGCCGCCCATCGCGCGGAACAGCTCAGGATACGCATACGGCAGCATGAAGCTGTACTGGTAGGTGTTCCCTTCCTCAAAGCCATATTGGTCGGTCGACACCGGCGCACCCGGCCGCTTGGGCAGCGACTTCTCCGCGTCAAAGCCCTTCAGCCACGTCCCATCGCTGTTCCGCGGCCGTATCCAGTGCGTCGTGGGATCCAGCAGATTCTTCCAGTTCTCTGACCGCTTCAAAAACTCGTCGTAGACCCCGGTATTCCCGGTCGCCCGCGCAAACTGCGCAATCGCGAAATCATCGTTCGTATATTCGAGCGTGCGCGACGCGTCAATCGAATCTTTCTCCGCCGGCACATAGCCCAGCTTCAAATACTCCGCCACGAACGGCCGCTCCTGCCCATGATGCGGCCCGTAGCCGGGCTCGGTCCCGGCCTTCACCATGTACTTCAGCGCCGTTGCCGTGTCGAAGCTGTGCGCGCCAAAGGCATACGACGACGCAATCACAATGACCGGCGAATCGCCGCCCATCACATACGTCACGTCATTCGCCGCCGGCCATCGCGGATACCAACCGCTCTCAGCCGCGTCGTTCACCAGCGACTGCGCCATGTCGCTCTCGCGCTCCGGATTCAAGAGCGCCTGAAACTGCACCGTGTTGCGGTAAATGTCCCAGTCAGAAAAATTGGCATACTGCGCCTTCTGGCTTCCGGCCACCGTGTGCACCTTGTCGTCGAAGCCGATGTATCTTCCGTCCTCGTCGCTGAACAGCATCGGCGCCAGCAGCGAGTGGTACACGCCGGTGTAGAAAATCGTGCGCTCCTCCGGCGTGCCGCCCTCCACCGTCACGCGGTCCAGCAGCGTTTGCCACGTGTTGCGCGCCTGGGCCCACACTTTGCCGAAGTCCCAATCCGGAATTTCCTTCTCCAGGTTGGCCCGCGCGCCCTCCACGCTCACATAGGAAATGCCCACGCGCAGCATCACTTCGCGCTGCTGGCCAAAGTCCAGCCACGCGCCCGTGTGCTTGCCCTTGGCCGCATCGCCGCTCGGCAGAATCGCATCGTCCTGCCACAGCCGCACAGTGTGCTGCGGCGTCTCAAAGTGTCCGTAGACATATAGCTTGTAGTTCGAGTCCGAACTGCAAAAGCCGCCCGCGCTCACCCAGCCGGTGAACGACCCATCCGCACGCACGTGAATCTGGTTGCCATAGCTCTCGCTGCCGCGCTGGTGGTGGCCCGGCTTTTCAATCGTATTCGCGCTGCTCCCCGCGTTGATCAGCACGCGCGCATCCGCGCCCGCCGGAAACACAAACCGCGCAATCCCCGCGCGCTCGGCCACCGCAATCTCCGCATGAATCCCGTTCGCCAGCGCCACCGCGTAGTAGCCCGGATGCGCATCTTCATGCATGTGGTCAATCGCCTCGGCATAGGGCGCAAAGCCCGCGCCGCCCTCCGCGCCGGGGCTCGTCGCCAGCTCCGCCGTCGTCGGCAGAATTGCAAAGTCGCCGTAAAGCGAGCAGCCCGCGCCGCTCAAATGCGTCAGGCTGAAGCCGTACACCTTGTCCTGCTTGTGGTAGTACCAGGCGTCCGTATTCGTGTCCGGGCTCCACTGCATCATCCCGAAGGGCAGCGAGGCTCCCGGAAACGTGTTGCCGCCTCCATCGGTCCCGATGATTGGCTGCACCGAGTTGTACGCGGAAGGAACCGATTGCGCGGCGCAGAAGGTAATCGAAGCAGCAAGAAGGGCCAGCAGGGTGAAGCAAAGCAACAGCCGAATACGCATTCGAAGCATCCCTGAAAGGAAAGTTTTCCCGGCAGGAATTCTACTCTCTGCGGATGAGTCGAGTCCGCAGCGGACACTCGCCGCCAACAAGTTCAGCGGGCCAGCCGATGGACTGACCCGCTTGAGTACGGAAGGCACTGCTACTTGAGGGAGTAGATTACGCTGAGGTCTTTCTTAACCACGTTCTCGGGCAGCGGAGCATAATCAAGCGCCGCGGATTCGCTCTGGCCGGACTTGACGATCCAGCTCAAGAGATCTTTGAGCACCTTTCCATTGGCAGTGTTCGGGTCCTGCACGGGCGCGATAATCCAGGAGAAGCTGGCGATTGGATAGGCCTCGGCCCCAGGGGGGTTGGTGATCGAGACGCGGAGGTCCGCAGGCATTTCCTTGACGCTTCCGGCCGCCGCGGTGGTGCTTGCGATTGAAGCCGTGATGTAGTTCCCCGCGGCGTTCTTGACCGGGCCGACGGTGATGTGGTTCTGCAGCGCATAAATCAGCTCTACATAGCCAATCGCGCCGGGCAACTGACGCACCAGGCCCGATACGCCCTCACTGCCCTTGCCGCCTACGCCGATCGGCCAGCTTGGCGAGGTGCCTGATCCGGGGCCGTTCTTCCATGCCGGACTAATCTTGCTCAGGTAGTCGGTCCAGATAAAGCTGGTGCCGCTGCCGTCGGAACGATGCACCACGATGATCTTCTGGTCAGGCAGCTTCACGCCGGGGTTGTCCTTGGCGATCTCGGGGCTGTTCCAGTTGGTGACCTTGCCCAGGTAGATATCCGCCAGCACTGGCCCGCTGAACCTGAGGTTGGTGACTCCGGGAACATTGAAGATGGGCGCGACTGCGCCAAGCACAACCGGAAGGTGGACAAGCTTTACTTTGCATTTCGCGATCATGTCGTCCGGCAAGGGCATGTCGGAGGCGCCGAAGTCCACCAGACCGGAACAAAACTGCTGAATGCCGCCGCCGGAGCCGATCGAGGCATAATTGATTTCGACGCCAGGGTGTGCGGCACCGTACTCGGCAAACCATTTCGAAAAGATGGGGTAGTCGAAGGTGGATCCGGCCGCTGTCAACTTCTGGGCCTGAGCCGCGCTCACGGCAAACGCCAACAGTCCAACCACAATCAATGTCTTTTTCACTGGTATCTCCCTTGCAGATTTACTGCCGGGATTGATTCTCCACGCAGAATGTTACGGGCGTTTGAATTCACGAAAGGTTTACATAAGCGCGTTGGCACTAAACGGACTCCGCGGTCCCGGCCGGCGCCAGCGGCGTTTGGGCAGCTTGCGGACCCGCCGCCCGCGGCAGCGTGAAATGGAAGGTGGTTCCGGCTCCCAGTTCGCTTTCAGCCCACACGCGCCCGCCATGCGCCAGCACAATATGCTTCACAATCGCCAGGCCCAGCCCCGTTCCGCCCGATTCGCGCGACCGCGCCTTGTCCACCCGGTAAAACCGCTCGAAAATCCGCGTCAGATGCTCCGACGCAATGCCCGGCCCGAAGTCCCGCACTGAGAACTGCACTTCCGCGCCGTTCTCTCGCGCGCCCACCAGAACCCGCCCGCCGCTCTTGCCGTATTTCACAGCGTTTTCCACCAGGTTGCCGAAGACCTGGTTCATCGCGTCCGGATCGGCCAGCACCACCGCTTCCGGCGCTCCCGCGCTGACCAGCGTAATCCCTGAATCCACCACGATTCCGCCCAGCGACTCAATGGCGTCCTCCACCAGCGCTCCGGCGCGCATCGGCTGCGACGCCAGCCGGTAGTCCGGGCTCTCCACGCTCGCCAACGCAAGCAAATCCTCCGTCAGCCGGTTCATGCGCGTCGCATTCTTCAGGATGACGCCCAGAAATTCCTGGGTGGTCTCCGCGTCCGGCCGCGGCTCGTCCAACAGCGTCTCCACAAATCCTTGAATCGAGGTCAGCGGCGTGCGCAGCTCATGGCTCACATTCGCAATAAAGTCCCGCCGCGATTTCTCCGCGGCCTCTATGCGCGAAACATCGTGCAGCACGGCCAGCGCCCCGCCCGTCGGCAGCGGAGCCGCATTGATCTCGAAGACCCGTCCCGGCGCCAGCGAGCTGGAGCGGCCAATCCTCACCTCGCCGGACTCGAGCGCCGATTTCACGCAGCCCAGCAGCTCCGGATCGCGCACCGACTCCACCAGCGCGCGGCCCACGCGTATCTGCATGCCCGCAATCCGCTGCATCACCGCGTTCGACCACAGAACCAGCCCATCGTTCGAAATGGCCACCACCGCTTCCTGCATCGAATCCAGCATCGTGGCCAGCTCGTGGCGGCGGCTTTCAATCTCGGCGAAGTTCTGCTCCAGGCGCTCGGCCGTCTGGTTCAGCGCCGCTTCCATCGCGGAAAGCTCGTCGCCGCCCTCAAGGTTGAGCCGCGCTCCCAGGTCGCCCTGCGCAATGCGACGCGCAAACGCGACCACCCTCTGCAGCCGCGCCGTAATGCCCAGCGCCACCCAGGCCGCCAGCGGCAGCGCCACCAGCAGCGCGATCACGCCCGACCACATCGCCTCGCCCACCAGCCGCCGCAAAACCTCCGGAGCCAGATGCTCCATGAAGTGGCGAAGGATCAACTCCATCGCCACGGTCTGGAAGACCAGCAGAAGAAGAAACAGGCCCAGCAGCTTGAGGAATACCTTGCGGGTCAATCGGGGTCGCTCCCATCCGTCCAGAGCAGCGCTTCTGTGCTAACTCTCTTTCGGAATCTCAAAGCGATAGCCGGCGCCGCGAACGGTCTTCAAATAGCGCGGGCTCTCAGGGTCGACTTCGATTTTCTCACGGATGCGGCGCACATACACATCCACCGACCGCGGCGTTACAAACCGCGCATCGCCCCACACCGCATCCAGCAGGTGGTCACGGCTGAAGACGCGCCCCGGATGCCGCGCCAGATAATCCAGCAGCCGGAACTCGGTGGCCGTCGTGGTCGTCAGCTCGCCGCGCACCTTCAGTTGCATCGCGTTCGCATCGATAATCACATCCTCAAAGCTGATCACCGAGGGCGTCGTCGGCCGCTCAAAGCGCCGCAGCACCGCCTTCACCCGCGCCACCAGCTCGCGCGTGGCAAACGGCTTGGTGATGTAGTCGTCCGCGCCCAGCTCCAGGCCCAGCACGCGATCGTTTTCCCCGGCGCGGGCCGTCAGAAAAATAATCGGAACCGTGGACAGCCCCGGGTGGCCGCGCAGCCGGCGGCACACATCCAGCCCGTCGCCGCCAGGAACCATAATGTCCAGCAGAAACAGCGTCGGCGGCTGGCGCTCCGCGTCAGGAATCAGATTGGTTGGGGTGGTATACAGCCGCGCGTTGAAGCCTGCCGCTTCCAGATGATGCTGCACCAGCCTTGCGATGTCTGCGTCGTCTTCCAGTACAAATACGGTTTGGCTCAACCGGTCAGCCCTCGCCGGCGGCCGTTCTGGGGCAAGTGGAGCAGGCCGCTCGGAACTAGGAACAGAGTACTGCAATCAGGCGAATGGATTGCAAACAGAGTGTGAATTTGCGTCGGCCGCCGCGCGGGCCGGACCACAACGATCCAGCGCCGCCGCGCAGGTTCTTACACCGCCGTCGCCGCAAAGCGCAGCCGCACATAATCGGCCACCCAGTTGCCTTCCTCGTCGCACAGCGCAGGCTTCAGCAGTTCCACCGTCTCCCGCACAATCGCCTCGCGCTGTGCTGCGGGCGCGGCCTCCAGCACGCCCCGCCGAAAGGTCCTGAGCCACGCGTCCATTCCGCCCTCCCCAAGCGGCGTGGGCCGCGGAATCAGCACCATCCGGTCCACGCGCAACCCGTGCCCGGCCAGCCGCCGCGTATAGCCTGACGGCGTGGGGTAGCAATTCACGCCCTCCTCCAGATTGCCCGCTCCGTGCCGCTCCAGCACCGCCGTCAGCGCCACGCGAATCGCCGCGATGTTGCCCTGGCCGCCCATCTCCGCCACAAAGCGGCCGCCTGGCCGCAGCACCCGGCGAACCTCGCGCATCATCGCGTCCTGATCCTGCACCCAGTGCAGCGCCGCGTTGGAAAACACGGCGTCAAACGAGGCTTCCGGATAGGGCAGAAGCTCGGCGTTGGCCACGTCGACGGCAACGCCGCGCGCCCGCGCCGCGTCAGCCATCGCCGGCGAGGCATCCACGCCCCGCACTCGCGCACCCGCCGCGGCAATCCGGTTCGTCAGTTGCCCATCGCCGCATCCCAGGTCCAGAACCTCTTCGCCCGCGCGCACAGCCAGCCACTCCAGCACTCCGCCGGCCAGCCCATGCACAAAGGCTCCGTATTCGCCGTAGGCCTTCGCATCCCAGGTCTGCGTCACCGCCTGCCTCCAGTCAGTCCATTCGATTGGCTCGCAGGCAGGAGGAAGCAATCATTCTTCTTTGAGCATGCATAACGATTCCCCATGGCGATCTCCAGCGCAGAGAGACGCTAGATCGATTGCACCGGAAGCAGCGTCAGGTCGTCCACCAGTCCCACTTCCTTCTGCACGAAGGGCTCGCCGTAGCGCACGCCCGCCAGCAGCCCGTAATGCCGGGCCTCGGCAAAGGTCCGCTCGCGAATCTCTTCTTCCGGCACAAAGAGCCCGCTGCCTGTGGCCTGCGAGGCATACTGCGAGCGGTAGGCCATCAGCGCCGCGTGGCGCTGCTCAATGAACGGCGTAATGTCCACCACGAAGCTCGGCCGCACATCCGCATACAGGCTGGCGTAGACAATCTTGAAGGGCCGGTGTGGCGGCGCGCCCGTCTCCACCCCCATCTCAATCTTGGCCAGGCCGGCAAGAAAACAGGCTTCATAGCCCAGCGTGGCCGTGATGGCGTGGTCCGGGTGGCGCGCCTGCCAGTAGGGCAGAATCACTACGCGGGGCCGCACCTGGCGCAGCACGCCCGCAATCTTTTTGCGATTTTCAAGCGTATTCTCAACCGCCCCGTCAGGCAGGTCCAGCGCCTGCCGCCAGCCCACGCCCAGCAGCCGCGCCGCTTCGGCAGCCTCCCGCGCACGCTCTTCCGCGCTGCCCCGCGTGCCGGCTTCGCCCTGGGTTAAATCCAGAATCGCCGTGCGCAGCCCGCGCGCCGCCATGCGCAGCAGCGTGCCTCCGCAGGTTTGCTCCACGTCGTCGCGATGCGCGGCGATGGCCAGCACATCGGCCGGGAGCGCTTCCTGCACGGCTGTCATGGTCAATCAGTATACGGTGTTGTTCGAGTCCGAGTGCGCGTCGATGTAGGCCACGTCGGAAGCGGTGCCCGTTACTGTCACATACTGGTTATCGATCGCGGTCCCGTTCGTGGTGGAGAAGATGTACACCTGGCCGCCTTCCACCGCGTAAATCTTGTGCAGCCCTTCCACATCCGCAATCCCGGTCGCATCGCCCTGGTAGGGCTCGATCAGGCTCACGGAGTTGCTGGACGTGTTGAACATCGTCAGGCAGCCGTAGGGTTGTCCCTTGGCGTAGCGCTCGCCATTGTTGCACTTCGTCATGGCGATCCACAGCGTGCCGTCGTCGGCCAGAATCATGCGGCTGGGCGCGCCCGGCGCGCCGTCGCTGATGCCGACGGCGCTCGACGCCGTGTTGTTCCCGAGGTTCACCACTGTCAGGTTGCCGGTGAACAAACCATCCGTCTGCAGTTGCTGGCCCACCACATACATCGTGGACGACGTCACCAGCGCGTTGCTCGCCCCGCCGGGAGTGGGAATGTTGGTCAGCGAGTTCTGGCTGGGCAGCGTGCCTGAGGCCTGGCTGACCCTGAAGATCATCGGCGCGGTCGGCAGCAGCGTGACGGAAGACTGCGACCCGCCGCACTCCTGCCCGCAGTTCAGCACATACGCCGTACCGCCGTCGGCGGAAAAGACGGCTTTGATCGGGCGGTCGAAGGTCAGCGGCGTCCCGTTGGCGTCCGCGGCCTCAAACAGGCACCACGCAGGCGCGTTCTGCGGCTCGCAATCCTCGGCGTTCGCGGGCCACGTGGACGGGCCCCCCGAGTATGCCAGGGTCTCAGACGCCGTCAGCTTCCGCGGGTAGTAAACGTAATTCGAATTCTGCACAAAGGCCAGAGCCACCGTGCCGCCCGGGTTCACGCTCACGCGGTACACCCCGGGAAGGCTCAGTCCGTAGGAAGAGCCCCCTACCTTGTCCACCACCGTAAGAACACGCTCCTGCTGGCTGGCCGCAATAATGTAGGCCCCGTCCCGCGTGATGGAGATACTCGACGAGGCGCCGTTCAGCCCGGACTGGCTGCCGGTTGAGCTCTCCGTGGCGTAGCTGATCATGGCCAGCGATCCGTCACCGGAGCTGTAGACTGCGCCCACCTGCTCCTCCGGCATGTTTTGGATGGAAACCGGCAGCGCGCCGGAAAACCCGCCCACCGGGAAGATCTTGTTGATGTTGTTAAAGGCATAGCGGGTGTCGTAATAGGCGTCCACGATCTGCAGGCTTCCCTTGGCCAGGGCGCTCGGGTTCTGAATGGCAATCAGGACGCGATTTACTAATCCGCTCGGGGGCAGGTTGCGACCGGCGAAATAGGTTGTGGTGCCGCATCCGGCAAGCGTGACCGCGACCACCAGGGCTCCGGCGGCACTCAACCAAAGACTTCTCTTCTTCAAAATCCTTTACCTCGATGGCGAGCGCGGGGCGTGCCGCAGCCCAGGCATGGAAAAACTGCAAAATCGCGTATTCACGAGCCGGCGAATCTCATACGCCAGGAACCGGCTCCTTAAGGCTATTTGACTCCCGAAGTATAACAAAGCAACCTGCCCTCTCGGGCCCTCCGCGATTCGACCCGATTCCGCGCGACAATGCACGGAGGGCCTTGCCCATGCCGCATCGACGGCCTCGGGGGCCGTCCCGCGCAACTGCCGCCGTCGCCTGCATTCCACCCGCCGCGCAAATGCATTAGCATGTCAGCAGCATGCCCCGGTTTGCCGACATCTTTGCGGATCGCCCCATCCTGGCCGACGGCGCCATGGGAACCGTCCTCTACGCCCGTGGAATTTACATCCATCGCTGCTACGACGAGCTGAATCTCTCTGACCCCAACCTGATTCTCGCCGTCCATGAGGAGTACCTGCAGGCCGGCGCCGAAGTTCTGGAGACGAACACCTTCGGCGCAAACCGATTCCGGCTGGCCCGGCACGGTCTCGCCTCCCGCGTGGCCGAAATCAACGCGGCGGGCGTGCGCATCGCACGCCAGGCGGCCGCGCACCTCAAGGAGAAGCAGGCCGGCGACGCCTGGGTTGCCGGCTCCATCGGCCCGCTGGGCGTGCGCCTGGAGCCCCTGGGAAAGACCGGACTCGAGGAGGCCCGCGCGGCCTTTGCCGAGCAGATTCGCGCCCTCGCCGGCGCTGGAGCCGATTTCCTCATCGCCGAGACCATGCCCGCGCTGAATGAGGCGCACGAAGTCCTGCTGGCAGCCCAGGAAACTGCGCCCGACCTGCCGATTCTCGTCATGGTCACTGTGGACGACGAATGCAATTGCCTCGACGGCTCCTCCGCCCAGCAGGCAGCCGCGCTGCTCACCGAGTGGGGCGCTGACGCCGTCGGCGTGAATTGCTCCACCGGACCCTCCAGCGTTCTTACTGCCATCGAGGCCATGCGGGGAGCCACAAGTCTTCCCCTGGCCGCCATGCCCAATGCCGGCATGCCGCGCGCCGTCGAAGGCCGCAACATTTATCTCTGCTCGCCGGAATACATGGCCAGCTTCGCCCGCAAGGCCATCGCCTCCGGCGCGCAGTTTGTGGGCGGATGCTGCGGAACCACGCCGCACCACATTCGCGCCATGCGCTCGGCCATGCGCGCCATTGACGCGCAGGCCCGCGTGGTGGAGGGCAACGCGCACTCGGCCCTGTCTCCTGAAACTCCACCCGCGCCGCTCGGCCTGCGCTCCCACATCGGCTCCCTCCTCTCACAGGGCAGGTTCGTCACCCTGGTTGAAATCGTTCCGCCCAGGGGTATCGACTGCTCCAGTGAGATTGAAGGCGCGCGCGTGCTCGCACAACTCGGCGTGCACGGCATCAACGTGCCCGATTCGCCTCGCGCCTCGGCCCGCATGAGCGCGCAGAGCCTGTGCATTCAAATCCAGCAGCACACCGGAATCGACACCATCCTGCATTACACCTGCCGCGACCGCAATGTGCTCAGCATCCAGTCCGACCTGCTCGGCGCGTCCTCCATCGGCCTGCGCAACATCCTTTGCCTCACCGGCGACCCGCCCAAGCTGGGCAATTATCCTGACGCGACGGCCGTCTTCGACGTGGATGCCATCGGGCTGGTAAATCTGGTGCGCCGGTTGAATCACGGTCTCGACATCGGCTCCAACACCATCGGCGCGTCCACCAACTTCACCATCGGCGTGGCCGCCAATCCCGGCGCACCCGACATGGAGCACGAGCTGCGCCGCTTCGCCTACAAGGTCGAGGCGGGCGCCGAATATGCCATTACCCAGCCGGTCTTCGACGTCAGGCTCCTCGAAGGCTTTCTCCGCCGAATCGAGTCCTTCCGCATCCCCGTCATCGCCGGCATCTGGCCGCTCACCAGCCTGCGCAACGCCGAGTTCATGAAAAACGACCTGCGCGTTTCAATGCCCGAGGAGATCATGCTCCGCATGGCCCAGGCAGAGGCGCCGGAGACCGCCCGGCAGGAAGGGATCGATATCGCGCGCCAGATGCTGGAGGTGGTGAGGCCGCTGGTGCAGGGCGTACAGGTCAGCGCCCCCTTCGGCCGCTACACCGCCGCCGCGGAAGTGATTGCAGCCGTTCTGCCCAACGCCGTGCCTCAACCGGAGTGAACGCTATGCCATCCTTCGAAGAATCGCTGAAGAAGCTGGAATCCGTGGTCGAGAAGCTGGAGAAGGGCGATTTGCCCCTCGAGGAATCGCTCAAGCTGTTTGAAGAAGGCGTCAAGCTCTCTGAGACCTGCAAAAAGCAGCTGGAAAGCGCGGAAGGCAAGGTCCAGATGCTGCTCAAACAGCGCGACGGCACCTTCAAGACCGAGCCATTTCCGAACGAGCCCGAGGACTGAGCCGGGCTCGCATCCATTCCGCGAACTCCGGCGTGATGCAGCCGAGATCGGCCATCGCAAAAAGAGGAATGCCCGGTTTCCGGTATTGCGCCGGCACATCGACGCCCGCCCGCGCCACCAGGCCATCCACCCCGGCAAGAAACGCGGCGAACGACGGCTTCTGAGGCAGTGAGCCTTCTCCAACGACCCCCAGGCACAGATCAGGCGTCAGATACGACACAATCCGGTTTGACTCGAAGACGATGTTCTTATCCCCATCGCATCCATCCCGCGCCAGCACGGCCAATTGCTCATCCATCGGCGCTTCCACCAGCGGCGCTCGTCTGGCGCCGGCCAGCAGATAGCGTCCCGTGTCGGTTGCGGGGTCGCGCGCAACCTGCTCAGTGAGGAGAACTCCGCGATAGGCATGGGAAGTGATCTTGATCGCGGTCCACTCGCGCTCCGGCAGGCCGGCCAGGATTCCGCAGATCAGCGCGGTCTTTCCCGCTCCTTTTGAAGGCCCGCCCACCACCACAATGCTCACGCCGCCGCTCCCCCGCGCTGATCGCTAGAAAATGACGAAGAGAACTTCAACTAGGCCAACCGCGCTCAGCAGAATCCAGAAAAGCGAGCCCCGAACCGCGGCAACCATTCCCAGCAGAACCACCGCCAGCGCCAGGTCCAGTTGCGTCGTCGTACGAGCCGGGGTGATTGTCTTCGTCGCCGCCAGCCATACTGCCACCCCAACGGCGATTAGGATTCCAGCCAGCCCGACCGCATGTTTCTTCATGATGTTCCGCTTCCCTCCTTTGAGTTACTCCCAGCTTCGAGCCCGGCGTCGGGACCGGTATCCGGCCCGTTATCCAGTCCGTTATGCAGCTCAGCCTGGCTCTCTTCCTCGTGGACTGCGTTCGGTGAGCGTTTGGCGAGGCGCGCAAGCGTGGCCTGCTCGCGCAGCACCTGGCGCAGCGGCCGCGCCGGCGTGCCCCACAGCACTGTACCCGGCTTCAGTCCCTTGTTTGTCACCGTTTTGCCGCTCAGCACGCCCGCCTGCCCGCCCAAAATCACGCCCTCACCCACATGCGCGTGGTCGCCGATTCCCACCTGCCCCGCGATGACCGCTCCCTTGCCCACGCTGCTCGAACCCGAAATGCCGGTGAGCGCGACCAGAATGACATCCTCGCCGATGTCGCAATTGTGGCCGACATGCACCATGTTATCGATCTTCGTGCCGCGGCGGATTCTGGTCTCGCTCAGCGCGCCGCGGTCGATGGCTGAATTCGCGCCAATCTCCACGTCGTCCTCGATGGCCAGCGTGCCCTGCTGCGGAAACTGCGTATGGGCGCCTGTTACTTCGTCGCGCACATAGCCGAAACCGTCGGCCCCGAGCACCGCTCCGGCATGCACAATGACGCGGTCGCCGAGGGTCGTGCCGGGATAGAGCACCGCGCCGGAGTGAATATGGCAGTTCTGGCCAACGTGCACATTGCTTCCAACCACGGCGCCGGCATCCACACGCGTGCCCAGGCCTATCTTCGCGCCCGGCTCGATCACGGCACAGGCCCCCACCGATACGCCAAAGCTGAGCTTTGCGTCCGGAGCAACGACCGCAGCGGAATGTATCGCAGCGATGTGCAGCCCCGATTTCAGCAGCTTGGCGGCTTTGGCAAACCATAGTCGCGGCTGATCGCATTCCACCACGTTCTTTCCCGGCGGATAAGAATTGGAGAGGCCGGCTTTGAGCACTACCACGCCGGCGCTTCCGGCCAGGGCACTGGAGGCCGCGGTCGATGAATCGGCGAAGGCGAGATCAAATGGGCCTGCATGTTCCAGCGAGCTCACGCCGTCAACGGTCCACTCCGGGTCGCCGTGAGCCAATGTTCCATCCAGCGCACCAATCAATTCTCCCAGAGTCATCGTCCTTCCTCCTTGCATCAATACAAACCGGGCTCTCCCGCCGGTCGCGTCTTCCAGCGCCGGTGGATCCACAGCCACTGGTCAGGATAACGCCTCACCCACGACTCGAGGACGCGGTTGCACTGCTGGGTCGCGGCCTGCACATCCTCCTCGGGATTGTCCGAGCGGGAAAAGCCAAGCTCCGGCCCGAAGTGCAGCACATACCGGCGCTCAGCCTGCTCCCACACCAGGAAGCCCGGCAGCACGGCGGCGTTGGTCTTCAGCGCCACGCGCGCCAGTCCCGACGCGGTGCATGCCTGGCGCCCAAAAAACTCCGCGAAGATGCCCTGCGGCGGAGTCATGTTGGTGTCCATCAGGATTCCCACGGTTCCACCTTCATGCATGGTCTTCAGCAGGCCGCGGGCAAAGTCGTCCTTGTGCAGCACCTGATTGCCGTGCATGCAGCGAATCCCGTTCACAAACCCGTCCAGGCACCGGTTATCGAGCCGCCGGATTACGATGCCCATCGGGAAGCCCATCAGCGAGTGGTAAAAGCTCGAGAGCTCCCATGCGCCCAGGTGGCCGGTCAGGATCAGCACGCCTGCGCCCCGTGCGCGCGCAGCCAGGTAGTGCTCCAGGCCCTCCGTGCGAATCCACGCGCGGGTATTGTCCCGCGTGTAGCGCGCCATGCGGCAGAACTCGACAAGTTGCCAGCCCAGATTGCGATAGACGCGCCGCAGAATCGTTCTGCGTTCGCCGTCAAGAAGCTCCGGAAGCCCAAGAGCAAGATTGCGCATGCCCACGCGGCGCAGCCTGCCCAGCGCCGCATACACCAGCACGGCAAGGCCGTCGGCGAAAAGCCGCGCGATGGCTCTCGGCATCCAGCCCAGGCACCGCGCTACGCCCAGGACCAGCCAGTATTCGATCGTCTCCCGCATCGCAAGGGTTACTACGGCAATTCCTGAGTTGCCGTGACCTCTTGGATTCTGTGCAAGGTCGCCGCTCCCTGAGGGTCGCGTCAACGAAGGTGCAGGTGCTTCGAGATAAAGTGACTCAGGAATTGCTTAGCCAGTGTAGGGCATGGCAGGCGACGGCCGGGACGCTTTCGGCGGAAAATCAGAAACCGGGCAGCCAGGCAAGACAGCAAAGGCGGCTCCCGAAGGGCCGCCTTTGCTGTCCGCTGGCTGGATTTCGCCGTGCACCGCTATTTGGTGGCCTTGGCGCGAATAAAGTAGTGCGCGACGGTGCGGACAAACGCCACCGCGCCTTGCGGAATGGCCACATCGCCCTTAAGGACCGATTCAAAGCTGTGGGGCGCGCCGTAATACAGCTCCGTATCGTCCGCGTTCTGGCTCACGCTGGTGCCGTCCAGATCAATGCCCGCAAACAGCCCCTTGTTGCGGGAGTAGCTCAGCAGCTCGGCGTTCATCTTCCAGTCGGTGGCAGCTTGTCCGGAACGGCCCACCGGGCCCGCGGCCGCCGAGGCGTCCCCGCCAATCTTGAACTTGCTTTTCAACAGATCCTGGAACCCTTTGTCGTTCACCGCCACCAGGACTAGATCCGTGGACTGGCCGCCGATCTGGAATCCGAATGAGCCGCCCGCCATGCGAATAAACACCGGCGCGCTCCATCCGTGCCCGGTCCGGCAGGTCACCACGCCCTGGCCGTACTGGCCTCCGAAAACGAACGCGCCTTTCTTCAGCCCGGGCACAACCGCAACGCAGGTGGCGTCCTCAAGAATGTTCAGGGGAATGCTGTTGTCCTGGGCGCTCATGATCTGGTCCATCACCGTCTTTGCGGCGTCAACGCGAGCCTGGAGTGAGGCGCGGGAAGAGGCTGCAAACGCGGTACATCCCATTGCCAGAAAGCAGCAAATCGAAACAATTGTCTTCTTCATGGATTCGTCCTTTCAGTCCGCAAATCTGGGGCTGCGGGTTGTTTGTCTAAGCACTGAAGACGGCGCCGGAAGAGCGATGTCAACCCGCGGGAACCTGTTCCGCGATGCCCGCTACGCTCTTTCGCGCCCTTGACGGGCTAAACCATTCCAGGCCTGGTGGATCACTGTGGAACCGCGGTCAGGGAATCTGAAAATGCCGCGCCACGCCTGCAAGGGTAGCCAAAAGGCAACGTCCTTCACTCTACCCAATGTGTGATGCGGAGAATGCGCTTGGGGTGGGCTGCCGGCGGGCATGGGGAGGGGCGCAGATCGTCTGGCGGCACAAAAAAGAGGAGTTCCCAGGCTTCATGCCAAACATGCGGCCTGGGAACTCCTTTCCCCAGATCTGCGTTGTTTCTGTTATGGATTCTTCGCGAAGTTACTCTTTGCCACAAGAGCACGGAAGGATGGTGGCATTTAGTAACCGGGCGCAGCCATTCTTGTAACTGCCCGCAATTCATTCACTTCGCGCTACGATCCGCTCTCCTTGCGCATCTGCAGCGCCCCGTTTAATGCCCGCATGGAGAGGTCAATCCGGTTATCGGCGCCGGTTTTGCGCATCAGGCGCCCCACATGGGCCTTGACTGTTCGCTCCTCGATCCCCAGTTCCCGCGCAATCTCGCGATTCGACCGCGCCATCAGAATCAAATCGAGCACCTGGCGTTCGCGCGCCGTCAAGTGGGGCAGGCCGCCGGATGCAGCGCCCTCCGAAGAGCCCAGAAGCCGGTCAATCAGGCGGGAGAGCAGACGCCGGGGCGCCCAGATGGACCCGCCGACCACGATTTCAATCGCATCGCGAACCGTTCGCGTCCCCGCCGAACCGTCAAGATAAGCCCTGGCGCCGACGACAATCGAATCCATGATGAGGGTGTCGTTCCCCTCCGGGCCAATCACGATCAACCGCAGTTCGGGCCTTGCCTGCCGAATTCTTTCCAGCGTGTCCATGCCGCCCATCGAAGAGTTCAGATCCACCACCAGGAACTCAATCTCGGGGTTCGTGAGAAGCTGATCGAGGGTTCCGCTCACAGGAATCAGAACGGTTTGCCCAGGCTCGGGCGGGTGCTCAAAGACGCTCGCCAGGCCTTCCAGCCGAATCGGCTCCCCAGCCAGCAACCCCACGCGCTTCGGTTTTGGATTCTGGCTCAATGGCATCTGCTCCCGGCTGCGCGCGCAGCCCATTCCTCAGCGGGTCCTGCAAATTCGTACTTCAGAGATTCTGCACCGGAAAGCCGCAATCCGCATCGGTCCATCGCTGTCTTTGCGACTCGAAAGTTTGCCCGCGCGCGGCTCAGAGCTTGGGAAGCACGATTCCCTGCTGCTTTTGATATTTTCCGTTGCGATCCGCGTAGCTCACTTCGCAGGGCTCATTGCCGTGGAAGAAAAGGATCTGGCAGAGGCCCTCATTCGCGTAGATCTTGGCAGGCAGCGGGGTGGTGTTTGAAATTTCGAGGGTCACAAATCCCTCCCACTCCGGCTCGAAGGGCGTGACGTTCACGATGATGCCGCACCGGGCGTAGGTGGACTTGCCCACGCAGATGGTGAGGATATCGCGCGGGATACGAAAGTACTCAACCGATCGGGCCAGCGCAAAGGAGTTGGGAGGAACAATCACCGAATCGGCCTGCACGGAAACGAACGACCGCTCGTCGAAGGCCTTGGGGTCAATGATGGCGCTGTTGACGTTGGTGAAGATCTTGAACTCGTCGGAGACCCTCAGGTCATACCCGTAGGAAGATAGCCCATACGAAATCACACCCTGGCGAACCTGTTTCTCGCTAAAGGGTTCAATCATATGGTGGTTAAGAGCCTGTTCGCGAATCCACCGGTCGCTCTGGATTGACATGCCTCTCCTGTTTGGCCCCCACTGTGCGCGGGACGCCCAAGCAGTCCTCACCTGGGTCTTGAAGGGGTCTTGAAGGCTTCATCTTACGAAACGGCCCAGCCGATGACAACCGCCGGGCTGTTGGAAAGCGCGGCCGAATTCGTTAATTTGGAAACGGCGGCGGCCGCCAATCCGTGGCAGCCCGAAAGGAGATTTGCACAGCGCGGACCGGGCCCTGCCGAAATGGGGAGTTTGCGAATCGACCCAAAATCTGTACCATCAAGTCCGTAGGGCGTGGTACAGTCGATTTCAGTTGCGCCAGCGAGGTAAACCGCTTTGATTAAACAGGACATTGTCCACAATGTGATCGAGCGCACGGGCCTGCCGCGCACCAAGGCAGAGGCGGCGGTGGATACGGTCTTTGAGGGACTGAAGCAAGCCCTGGCCGCAGGTGAACGCATCGAGCTGCGCGGTTTTGGCGTCTTCAGCGTGCGCGCCCGCAAGACAGGCATTGGCCGCAATCCCCGGACGGGGACCGAGGTGAGCATCACCCCGGGCAAGGCCGTGCGCTTCAAGCCCGGCAAGGAGCTCCACCAGCTGGGCGACAAGCCGGAGCCAAAAGAGTAATCGCGACGGACCGATTTGCTGCCCGCAGGTTGGGCCGAATTGCTACATCAGCCGCTGCGCATCCACATCCACAACCAGGCTCTTGCGTGGAATCCCGGTCGCATCGGCGTGCGCCAGCAGGCCCCGCAGAGTCCCATTCAGCGCTTTTCTGGATGCGGCCTTCAATACCATGTGGAAGCGGTAGGCCCCCTTGATGCGTGCAATGGGCGCCACGCAGGGACCCAGGATCCGCACGTCGGGGGGCGCGTTGCCTTCAAGCCACTTGCCCAGCGCCGCCGACCACGCCTGCCCCTCCTCGCGTTTTGGCCACTTCACAAGCACATTCGCCAGAACTCCCAGCGGCGGATAGTGCATCCATTGGCGAAATTTGAGTTCGCGCGCGGCGAAACCCTCAAAGTCCTGCTTAGATGCCGCGACGATGGCATAGTGGTCGGGATAATACGTCTGCACAATCACCCGCCCCGGCAGTTCTCCGCGGCCGGCCCGGCCGGAAACCTGCGTAATCAACTGAAAGACCCGCTCCGCCGCCCGAAAGTCCGGCATGGAGAGCGCATGGTCGCACCCGACCACGCCCACCAGCGTCACGCCGTGGATGTCGTGCCCCTTGGCGATCATCTGCGTTCCCACCAGCAGATTGATTTCGCCGGAGTGCAGGCGGGACAACATGCCTTCCAGATCAAAGCGTCCGCGCATCGTGTCGCGATCCATGCGGCCAATGCGCGCTCCGGGAAAAATCTCCGACAGGCGTTCTTCGGCCTGCTGCGAACCAACGCCGAGATAGTAGAGGTGGTCGCTTTCACACTTCGGGCAGCGGGCGGGCACGGCCCGGCGAAAGCCGCAATAGTGGCATTCCATGCGCTGCCCCGCGCGGGCCAGATCGTCCCGGTCCGCTTCAGACTTGTGATGGGTGAGCGCGATGGCGCAGTTCTGGCACTCCAGCTTTTCGCCGCAGGCGCGGCAAATGACCACGAACGAAAACCCGCGGCGATTGAGCAGAATCAGCACCTGCTCACCGCGCTCCAGCGCTGCCTGCGTTTCGGCAATCAGCACGCGGGAGAATATCTGCTCCTGGCCCGATTCGCGGAATTCGCGGCGCATATCCACCAGATCCACCTGCGGCATGGTTCGGTTTGCGATGCGCTCCTCAAGCCGCAGCAGCGTGTACTTGCGCGTGGAGGCATTGTGCCAGCTCTCAAGCGAGGGCGTGGCCGAACCCAGCACGACGGCGGCATTTGACAGCTTGGCCCGCATCACGGCCACGTCGCGCGCGTGATAGCGCGGCGTTTCCTCCTGCTTGTAGCTCTGGTCGTGCTCCTCATCCACCAGGATGAGGCCAAGATTGGGAACCGGCGCGAAGACGGCAGAGCGCGTTCCCACCACGATTGGCGTCTCTCCGCGGTGAATCCGGCGCCATTGTTCGGCCCGCTCATCGGGCGTGAGCGAGGAGTGCAGCAGCGCGAAACGCGTTCCGAAGGTTGCCTCCAGCAACCCTGCCATCTGCGGAGTAAGCCCAATCTCCGGGACCAGCAGAATCGAACCGAGGCCGCGCTCCAGGGCATGCTTCATGGCCGCCAGATAGACGGCCGTCTTGCCCGAGCCCGTGACCCCGTGCAGCAGGAAGGGCTGGAAGCGGCCCTGCGCGCCGGTGATGGCCGCAAGAGCCTCCACCTGCTGCTGGTTCAGGTGAACGGGCTGCGGACCCGGCTCCAGACCGCCGACGCGAAAGGCCTGAGGCCGCTCGTCAATCCGGGCCATTCCGCGGCGAACAAGCGTTTGCACCGACGAGGAGGAAAGGTCTTTCCGCCGGACCTCGCTCAGCGGCATCTCTCCGCCGCGCGCCGCCAGCTCGGCCAGAATCTCCTGCTGCTTGGGCGTGAGCGCCGGAAGCCGGACCTCCGGGACCAGCACGACAAAGCGCTGCATCTTTCCGACCTCGCGCTCCACCGCCGATTCCTCCCGAGCGATCCACCTCTTGCGCAGCATGGTGGAAAGAATCGGAAGCGTGGCGGCCGTGGAGGTGCGAAGGCGGGAGACGCTGATGCGGTCCCCCGAGGCCAGCCGCTTGAGAACGCGAAACGGAAGGTTCTCCTCTTCCCGGTTGACTCTGGGACGGCGCTTGCCGGCGCGAGTCGCGAGATGTGAGACGCCCTCTTCAAGCGTATTGGCCAGCACGTCCCGGCCGAGATCCGTAATCCGATAGAACACCGTGCGGCGCACCTCGGCCATCAGAGGCGTCATGCCGCGCAGCACCTCGCCGAGCGGGGCAAGATAGTACTGGGCAATCCACTCCGCGAGCTGCAGGAGATGCTCGCTCAGCAAAGGCTCTTCGTCCAGGACCGTCTCGATCGCCATCGCCTCAAAATCCACCGGCGGCTCGGAGGAGAGCTGCGTTACCAGTCCGATGAGCTTTTGGCCGCGAAAGGGCGCAATCACCCGCCCTCCGCGAACCGGTCTCGGCCCTTCCGGAATCGCATAGGTGAACGTTCGGTCCACGGGAACTGGGAGCGCAACTTCGCAGTAGCGGTGCATGGGCGGTAGTTCTCAGTGTAGGAGAACCGGCTGCGCACGAGCCCAATTTGACGGCCTGTTTTGCACAGACCGCTTAATTCCGGTCTGCGCCCATTACAATTCCTGCTGATGACTTCCAAATCTCCATCAACTGCCAAACGCTCCGCTGCAAAGTCCGCGTCTAAAAAACCGCCGATCACCCTGTGCATCGATATTGGAGGGTCCGGTTTGAAGGCCATGCTTCTCGACGCAGACGGCAAATCGGTGAGCGAGCGGGAGCGCGTTCCAACCCCGGCCGAGCCCCTTCCGGAATACGTTCTGGCGGGGCTCGACGAGCTGTGCGGAATGCTCGGAGCCTTCGATCGCGTTTCCGTGGGATTTCCTGGAGTCATCAAGCACGGCACCACCTACACGGCGGTGAACCTGCACCCGGCTTGGATGGGATTCCCGCTTCAGGCGGAGCTGGAAGCCCGATGGAAGAAGCCGGTGCGCACGGCCAACGACGCCGACCTGCAGGGCTACGGCGCAATTTTCGGCGACGGAGTGGAACTGACCCTGACCCTGGGCACCGGGCTGGGCGCGGGACTCTTCACCAGCGGACGCCTGTGCCCGGGACTTGAACTTGGCCATCATCCATGGCGCAAAGGCAAAACCTACGAGGACTATCTCGGCCGGCGCGGCCTGGACAAATACGGCAATAAGCGCTGGAACAAACTGCTGCTTGAGGCCATCGAGCAGACGGAGAAGCTGTTCAACTGGGATCATCTGTACCTGGGCGGCGGAAACACAAAAAAGATCGAGTTCAAGCTGCCGAAGAACGTACATATTGTTCCCAATGAGGCGGGGCTGCTTGGAGGCGTTGCGCTTTGGCGGGAGTGGTCATAATCCCGGCCAGGGGCATGGGCTATGCCACTTTGCCGCGATGGGTCCATGCGAAAGTGGTATTGCCAGCGGTCTTCCTCGTGCGCGATACTTCTGAATATCGCCCAAATGCGGCGCACGGGAGATGAACCTCAATGCTGCTGTATCTCTTGCTTGCAATCTCGATCATGGTTCTGAATGCGCAGCCGTTCGCTACTGTGCAGGCCAGAGAACGCGCTCGCCGCTAATCGCGGCATTCCGCTCTCCAACCCTCCTTGCCGTCCCTTTCACTTGAGCCCCAGCTCCTTCATGGCGATCTGCAGGTCCGCCCACGCCTCCTTCTTTTGCCGAGGGTCGCGGAGCAGGTAGGCCGGATGGTAGGTGATAATCAGCCGGCAACCCCTGAGCGAATGAATCTTCCCGCGCAGCCCAGCCAGAGGTTGGCGCTGGCCCAGGAGATAAGTGGCCGCCGTTGATCCCAGCGCGACAATCACCTCGGGGCGGACTGCTTCGATCTGGCGCCAGAGGAATGGCATGCATGTGTTGGCTTCCTCCGGCTCCGGCGTGCGGTTGCCCGGCGGCCTGCACTTCACCACGTTGGCAATGTAGACTTCCTCCCGCTTCAGGCCCATGGCGGAAATCATATTGTTCAGCAACTGGCCCGCGCGGCCGACGAACGGCAATCCCTGCGCGTCCTCGTCAGCGCCGGGGCCTTCCCCGACAAACATGAGTCGGGCATTCGGATCTCCGTCCGCAAAGACGAGCTTGTTGCGTCCCTTGTGCAGGGCGCATCGTGTGCAATCGCCAATCTCTTCGCGGATCAGGCGCAGAGCCTCCGCGTGGTTCGAAGAGGCGGCGCTTTCAGGAGTTTGGTGTGCTTGTGGAGCGGGTTTGAACGAAGAAATGGCTGGGTCCTCCGCGAGCGCGCCGTCTCGGTCCTCTGGAAGCGGAATTTCGTCCTGCATTGCTGCGATTGTGATCGGATCGGCGGGCCGGCGGTAAAGTTCCGTGAGACCAAGATCGCGATAGAAGCGCAGCCGGGCGGCTATGGCCTGTTGACTGGAAGGGTCGATTGGAGCCGCCATCAGCGCTCCACAATCAGCCGTGGCCGCGCCAAGGTGGGCTCATCATGCGGTTGCTGCGAGGCGTTGCGCTGGGCAGGCGGGGCGGCGTCCTGGTCGAGCTCAACGAGAAGCGAGCGGGGGCGGCGCAGCAGAAGCACTTCGTCGAGGATGCGGTCCGCGAGCTTGCGCTTGGGCATTTCATGCAGCTCAATCGCCGTTGAAGTCGTGAGAAAAGTCGCGGCATTCTTGTCTGCGTCGATCCCGACTCCGTCCCCGGAAACGTCGTTCACCACAATGGCGTCCGCGCCCTTGCGCAACAGTTTGGCGCGGCCGTTCTCCATGCGGTTTTCCGTCTCCGCGGCAAAGCCGATGATGAGCTGGCCGGGGCGACGGCGACGCACGACCTCCGCGAGAATATCCTCAGTTGGCGCGAGCTCGATGGTCAGCGGTCCGCTGCGCTTGAGCTTTTGATCGGAGACCGTGACGGGGCGATAGTCGGCCACGGCGGCCGCCTTGACGACGAGCGTGGCTTCAGCCAGACGTTCCAGCACCACGGACCGCATCTCATCCGCGGTGGTGACCCGGATGAACTCGCATCGAGCCGGTGCGTGGAGCGCGGAGGGTCCGCTGACCAGGATTACCCGCGCGCCGCGAGCCTGCGCGGCTTCCGCCAGCGCATAGCCCATCTTCCCGCTGGAGCGGTTCCCCAGGAATCGGACCGGGTCGAGAGCCTCCCGCGTGCCGCCGGCGGTCACAAGCACGGTTTCGCCCGCGAGATCCTGTCGCCTGCCCAGTGCGCGCCGCACTTCCTCCGCAATCGCCTCGGGTTCGGCCATACGACCCGGCCCCACCATGCCGCAGGCCAGGTCACCGGTTCCGGGCTCAATGAGCCGTACACCCCGCTCGCGCAGAACGTCCAGGTTCGATTGCGTGGCCGGATGGGCCCACATGTGCACATTCATCGCGGGCGCAACCAGCAACGGGGCCTGCGTGGCAAGATACATCGTGGTGAGAAAATCGTCGGCAATGCCGTGCGCGAATTTCGCAAGGATGTTGGCGGTGGCCGGAGCCACCACCAGCGCCTCAGCCCATTCCGCTTCGTCAATGTGCTCGATGCTGCTCGTCTCGCCGGAGACCTCCGAGTGCGCACCCGGCGCATCGCCGTCCCACAGGCTGGTGATGACCTTGTGTCCGGTGAGCGCAGCGAAGGTAAGCGGCTGCACAAAGTGCGTGGCAGACTCGGTCATCACCACATGCACTTCCATGCCCAGCTTCTGGAGAGCGCGCACCAGCTCCGCCGCCTTGTACGCCGCAATTCCGCCGGAGACGCCAACGGTCACTCGCATAAGGAAATTGTAGTCCGGGCCGCTCGCGAAGTCTCACGCGGTTGAATCAAAAAGTGTTCGAGTCAGCGATTCGCGCGGACTCAGGCGACCCAATGCGCGATGCACGAGCCCGCGGCACGAGGCGCGGCCTAGGAGAGGATCGGAATCCCACGGTCTTCGACGACCGGCTTTTGGACAGGAACGTCCTTCTTGACATAGGCAATCATGCCGGCATCCACCTCGTCCTGGGCGATGCGGCAGGGCTTGGTGGAATGGCTCGAGATGAGCGCAGCGGAACCGCCCTGCAATTGGCGGGCGCGGCGAGCCGCAACCAGAACTTTGCGGTAGTTCGAATCGAACTGGGTCTCAATCGTCATCTGAATCCTCTCCGAAGGGAAGTTGCTGCTGGCCGTTTGCGCCATCGATTCCAAATGCCTCCAGAACCGGTTTGAGCCGCTCCCGCGAATTCGCCAGGAGGCAGGCCGCAGCCACCTCCAACACTCTGGCGGAACGAACGGCAATTGGCTCTCCATTCCGGTAGAAGCGTTCGGCGAGCACGATGGCTTCCAATTGCGCTACCGTTCTGTCCAGAATGTCGTTGACCAAAATATAGCCGTAATCGCGATATTTCTCAATTTCCTTGCTGGCCTCGCTCAGGCGGCGGTAGAGCTCGGCTTCATTCACCCCGCCTTCGGCGCGACTGCGGTTCCTTAAGCGGGTTCGCAGCACCTTGGGCGTGGGAGGAAGGACAAAAATGCTCACGGCTTCCGGCATGGCCTTTCGCACCAGCGCCGCTCCCTGCACATCGATGTCGAGCAGGAGGTCGTGTCCCTGGCGGCGGGCATCGTCGAGCGAGTGCCGCGCGGTGCCGTAGTAATTGCCGAAGACCTCGGCGTGCTCAAGAAACATGCCCTGATCCCGCATGCGCTCGAATTCCTCGCGGCTTGTAAAGTGGTACTCGCGCCCGTTCTCTTCCGAGCCGCGCGGCGCGCGCGTAGTCCAGGAGATGGAGAAGTCAACGCTGGTGACCTGCTTCCGCAATTCGCTTACCAGCGTGCTTTTTCCCGATCCCGATGGCGCTGAAATGATGAAAAGAATTCCTGCCACGTGCTCCGATTTCCTTTCCTGCTCTGGATGGGTGCAGCCACTACTCCACGTTTTGAATCTGTTCGCGAGCCTTTTCAATCTCCGCCTTCATAGCCAGCCCCAGCTCGGTAATGCGGGTTCCCTTCCCGCCCACGCCGCCGGTTTTGGAGAGCATCGTGTTCGCCTCGCGGTTCATTTCCTGCAGCAGGAAATCAAGCTTCTTGCCCATCTCGCCGCCGGCGGCCAGCAGCTCACGGAAATGGCCGATGTGCGTGGTCATGCGGGCCAGTTCCTCAGAGATGTCGCTGCGATCGACGAGCATCGCCACCTCTTCCAGCAGGCGCTGCCGATTGAATTCAGTGCCAACCGCCGATGTGAGCCGCTGCGTGAGCCGATCTTGGTAACGGCGCTCCACTTCAGATCGCAGTTCTGCCACTCCCTCCGTCGCAGCGGCAAGGCGGTCAAGCGATGCAGAAAGGATGGCCTCAAGCGAGGCCCCTTCGCGCGCGCGCATCGTCTTCAGCTCCGCCAACAGGGGCCCGATTTGCTCCATCACGCCCTGCGACAGGGCCCGGAGCTCGTCCTCGCTGTAGCTGCGGCTTTCCCCTTGAAACGCGGCCGGCATGCGCAGCACAGCGTTCAGGTCCGGCTCCCCCTGCAGATTGAAGTCGTCGCGAGCCGACCGGAAGGCCTCGACATAGGCGGCGACCAGCTCGCGATCATATCCGGTTTTTTGCTGGCTGATTCGCTCGACGGAAAGCGAGAGCTCCACGTGGCCGCGGATGAGGCTCTCCTTGAGCACGCGGCGCAGCTCCATTTCGAGAGCATCCTGGCTGTACGGAATCCTCAACTGGAGATCGAGAAAGCGATGATTCACGCTCTTCAGGCTGAGCGTATAGACAAGCAGGTCCTGCACGCGGCCCTGCACGCGCGCGAAACCCGTCATGGAATAGATCGGCATAGTGGTTACTCTGCGGCGCTCCCGTGGACCACGGGCTCGAGCCCCACGGTCTCCGGGATGTCCATGAACTGCAGTTGATAGAGCCGTTGATAGGTGGGCGAAATGGTGAGCAGCTCCTCGTGGGGTCCAATCGCAGTGATGCGGCCGTCCTCAAGCACGGCAATGCGATTGGCGCGGCGCACCGTGCTCAACCTGTGCGCGATGACCAGCACGGTGCGGCCCTGAATCAGGTTGGCCAACGCCACCTGCACAAGCGACTCGCTTTCCGAATCCAGCGCGGAGGTTGCTTCGTCGAGGATGAGAATGGGTGCGTTTTTCATAATCGCCCGCGCAATCGCGATGCGCTGGCGTTCGCCACCGGAGAGGCGAAATCCCTTTTCGCCAATCACAGTGTCGTAGCCCTGCGGCATACGCAGAATGAAGTCGTGCGCCAGCGCATTTCGTGCCGCCTCCTCCACTAGGTCGAGCTTGATGTCGGGCTGGCCGTACGCGATGTTGTTGCGCACCGTGTCATTGAAAAGGATGGTTTCCTGCGTTACCTGCGCCACTTGCCGGCGCAGGGAATTCAGGGTCAGTTCCCGCAAATCGTGCTCGTCAATCAGAATGCGCCCGGAGGTGACGTCAAAGAAGCGCGGGATGAGGTTGACCATCGTCGACTTCCCCGCGCCGCTGGGACCGACCAGGGCAACCACCTCCCCGGCCCGGACCTCGAGCTCGACGTTGTGCAGAATCTGGTGTTCACCCTCCTCGGTGGAGTAGGAAAACCCAACGTCGTCGAACCTGATCGACTGCGAAAAAGTCTTTAAGGTCGCCGCCCGCGACCGTTCCTTCACATCGTCCTCGGCGTCAAAAAATCCGAAGATCGAGGTGGACGCACCCATGGCCTGCTGAAAGCTGTTGTAGAAGAAGGCAAATCTACGCACCGGATCGTAAAGCTTGAAGAGGAGAAAAATAAATGTGGCGAACAAGCCCATTGTCATCTTGCCGTGCCGAATCTCATTGCGTCCAATCAGCAGCATGAGAGCGATCGCAATCGAGCCGATCGTGTCCATCAACGGCGAGCTGATGGACTGAATGCGCACACTGCGCAGGTTGGCGCGGAAGAGTCTCCCGGCAGCCTTCCTGAAGCGCAGAACTTCCCAGATCTCCGTGTTGAAGGCCTTCACAATCCGGTTTCCGGTGACCGTCTCATGCAGAATGTTCTGCATCTCAGCCAGCTTGTCCTGTCCGGTCCGGGTGCGGGTGCGCACTTCTCCGCCGATTTTTCGCGCCGAGGTAACGACGACAGGAATGAAGAGCAGCAGCGACCAACTCAGCTGGCCGCCCAGGCGAATCACCAGCGCCAGCCCTACCACAAAGGTAAAAAACTGCTGCAGGAACTGACTAATGACGGAGCTGAAGGCCAATTGCACGCGCTCCACATCGTTGATCAGCGTGGAGAGGATTGTTCCGGTTGTGTGCTTGTGGAAGAAGCTGGAAGAGCGGCGCAGCGTGACTTCATAAAGATGATTGCGCAAGTCTGTGATGCTGCCGAAGCCCGCATAATTCACAAGATAGGTGCCAACATAGTCGCAGAGGCCCTTGGCCAAAGTGGCAGTGACCAACGTAAAGGCGACAACCACCCATGCGTTGTGCATGTGCAGAAAATGCGGAATGATGGACCGCAAATCAAAATGCCAGCGAGTACCTGGGTCTCCAAGGATGATTGGGCCTTCGGGAGTATTGGGCCTGAGCACTCTGTCGAAGATGGGCTGCAGGAGAAGGACGCGAAAAGTATCGAGCACGCCCATCGCGGCAAGCAGAATCACGCCGGCCAGCCACTGCAACGAGTAGGGCAGCCCGTATCGGACGAGGCGGAGTGGACCATTCATGCCGGAATGCGTGTCTCGTGTCTTCAAAACTCTGGAGTACGCATCGAGCGCAAACCGCGCGGCTCCATCCCCGTATTCTAGCTGGGAAGGGGCTCCATTCCCGGCGGAAAAGACGGCGATGTTAACCTGCCGCTCCCTTTTCGAGGAGCCGTGTCGTCGAGAATCCCTCGACGAGCGGGATAATCCTCACTTCGCCTCCCCAGGACTGCATCTCCCCAGCCCCCACCACGGCCTCCGCGGCGTAATCGCCGCCTTTCACAAGCACGTCAGGCTGAGCGGCCACGATGAGCTCGAGCGGAGTGGCTTCCTCAAAGATCACCACCGCATCCACGGCCGAGAGGGCCGCGAGAACGCGCGCGCGCTCCTGCTGGCCCACAATGGGGCGGCTTGGGCCTTTGAGGGCCCGGACGGAGGCGTCGCTGTTGATGGCCACAATCAGCCGGTCGCCGCATCGCCGCGCCTCCTCAAGCAGGGTGATGTGGCCAATATGGAGCAGGTCGAAGCATCCATTGGTAAAGATCACACGATCGCCGTTAGCCTTCCACAGCGCGATGCGCTTGATCAAATCGTCCCTGCTGAGTACCTGCGACTCGGTGTTCAGCGCCAGCTCCGGGCTGAGCGCGGCAAGCATTTCGTGCTTCTCCACCGGGACCGTGCCCACCTTGCCCACCACGATTCCCGCGGCAAGATTTGCCAATTGGACCGCCGACTCCGGCTCAAGGTGGCAGGCGAGCGACAGGGCCAGAACCGCGATGACGGTGTCTCCTGCTCCGGAAACATCGAAGACCTGGCGCGCCAGCGCGGGTGCGATGAATCGCCTCTCGGGATGAACCAGCGCAATGCCCTTTTCGCTCATGGTCACGGTCAGAAACTCGATATCGAGCTCCGGAATCATCGCCTGAGCCTTCGTAAGCAAGGCGTCGATATCCTTCACGTCGGCTTGTGCGACGCGGGCAAGCTCGGCAAGATTCGGACAGATTGTTGTCGCGCCGCGGTAATGCGAGTAATTCGCGCTCTTGGGATCGACGAGGATGGGAATCGCGAGCTCACGCGCGGCCCCGATCAGTGTCTGGCACACCTCGGGCGTAATTGAACCCTTGCCATAGTCGGAGAGCACCAGAGCCTGGCATTCGGGCAGGAACTTGAGAGAGGTGGCAATCAGTTGATCATAAGCTGACTGCGGACGAAGCCCCGGCCGCTCAAAGTCCAGGCGGAGCATCTGCTGCCTGCCGCCCAGAATCCGTGTCTTCGTCACTGTGGGGAATTCGCGCGACGCAACAAAATGCGGCTGGATGCCGTTGGACCTCAGGCTTGCGGCGAGGGCGTTCTCGTTCTCATCGCCGCCCGTGAGGCCTGCAACCAGCGTCTGGGCTCCAAGCCGCGCCAGGTTCATGGCCACATTCGCGGCGCCGCCGGGCTTCTCGTCCTGGTGAATGCCTCGAACGACAGGGACGGGCGCCTCCGGCGAAATGCGGCCAACTTCGCCCCAGATGTACTTGTCGAGCATCACGTCGCCGACCACAAGCAGCCGCGTGCGGGCCCATCGGATCTCAATGCTCTCGATGATCTGATTGAGCTGTCGAATCAAGGCTCCCCCTCACCGGCAAGACGAGGCACCGGCGGAATGCATCGCTTACATCACGTTGATATCATAGCTGCGTGCCGGCCGACCAAATCCTCTCCCGAATTCGCAACCTTCGTACCGTCTTCCTTGACCGGGACGGCGTACTCAACAGAAAGATGCCGGAAGGCTCGTGGGTCACTTCGCCGGCCGATCTCAGCATTCTCGAGGGGACGCCAGAGGCGGTTGCACGACTGAACCATGCGGGTCTTCTGGTCCTTGTGGTCACCAATCAGCGCGCCATTTCCCAGGGCCATCTCTCGCCACAGGGTCTTGAACGTATCCACTCCGCATTGCAGGCACGCCTCGGCAATGGCAACGCGCACATCGATGGCTTTTTTTATTGCCCCCATGACCGCGGCGAGTGCGATTGCCGCAAGCCGCTCACGGGCATGTTCGAGCAGGCAAGGCAGCAGTTCCCCGACGTGGATGCGGAATCGAGCGTCATGGTCGGCGACTCGCTCGCCGACATTCAGTTCGGAAAGGCGCTCGGAATGCTTACAATTCTGCTGCGGACCAACCCGGAGATGCACAAGGAAGCGGCGCAGAAAGCCGAACAACTGGCGGACGGTTGCTTTCCAACACTAAGTGCCGCGGTGAGCTTCCTGCTCGAAGGCCGTTAAAACGCGCGGAGATCGCGAATCGCCTTCAAAATGCCCTCAGGCTGCGGCAGAATCGCATCTTCCAGAATGGGCTGATAGGCCACGAAAGTGTCCATCGATCCGATGCGCTTGACGGGCGCGTCGAGCTCGTCAAAGAGCTCATCGGCAATGCGCGCGGCAATCTCCGCGCCGTAGCCCCAGCTCACCATGTCCTCATGGGCAACGATGACGCGGCTCGTCTTGCGCACCGAGGTGGCAATCGCCTCCCAGTCATACGGGCTCAGAGTGCGCAGATCCAGCACTTCGACCTCAATGCCGTGATCGCGGCTGGCCCTCTCGGCGGCCTGCAGGGCGCGGGGCACAATGGCGCCATACGTGACCAGAGTGATGTGCTTGCCGGGACGCACAATCTTCGCCTTCCCGAAAGGAATGGCGAATTCCGGCCCCGGATAGGGAGCACGGCCATAAGCCTCCCGGTAAAGCCGCTTGTGCTCCAGGAACAGGACCGGGTCGTCGCACCGAATCGCGGTGCGCAGCAGGCCGTTCGCATCCAGGGCGTTTGACGGAAACACGACGCGCAGCCCGGGGATGTGCGTGAACATGCTTTCGCCGGACTGGGAATGATAAACGCTCCCTCCCGTCAGGTAGCCCCCGATGGGCACACGAATCACCACAGGTGCGGCCCAGGTGCCGTTCGAGCGCCAGCGCATGAGGGAAAGCTCGTTACGGATCTGATGGGTGGCGGGCCAGATGTAGTCGAAAAACTGTATCTCGACGACCGGTTTCATTCCGCGCACGGCATAGCCGACCGCACGGCCCACGATGTTGGCTTCAGCCAGCGGCGAGTTGAACACCCGCTCTGAGCCGAACTCAGTCTGCAGGCCGGCTGTCAGCTTAAAGACTCCGCCTTTCCCCTTCACCTCGCGCAGGGCCGCCTCGCGGCTCGCATCGGCCACGTCTTCCCCATATACAACAATGCGCGAATCGCGCCGCATCTCATCGCGCAGGCAGGCGTTGATCAGGTCCGCCATGGTCTTCGGAGCACCGCGATCGGCCGCTTGGGCCATTCCATTCGAGCTCGCCCCGCCGCCAGTCTGCGCCTCCTTTGCAAAGGCCGGACCGGTTGGATCAAGATCCTCCGAATATACATTCCTGCAGATTGAGGAAACTTCAGGGAGCGGCGCGTTCAGCGCGAGTTCGGCGGCCTCCTTGGCGTGCCGTTCCTCGGACTGCTCGAGCGCGGCAAGCTCTTCTGCGCTCACGATGCCCTCCCGCAAGAGGCGCTCCCGCATTTTGGTGAGGGGGTCGCGCAACGTGTCGGCATTGCGCTCAGCCATCGAACGGTAAAGCTTGTCGTCGTCGGAAAGGGAGTGCGAGTTGAGCCGGATGACGTGGCCATGGACAAAGGCGGGCCCACGCCCCGCGCGGCAATGCTCAGCCGCGGCCTGGAAGGCCCGGAAACTGGCTACTGGATCTGTTCCATCCACCTCGGCAAAGTGGAAGTTCGGAAAATTCGCCACCAGGTGGGAAATGTTGCCGCCGGGCGTATTCACTTCGACAGGCACGCTGATCGCGTATCCGTTGTCTTCCACGCAAAAGATCACGGGAAGCCGACTGTTCGAGGCTGTATTCATCGCCTCCCAGAACTCGCCCTGCGATGTGGAGCCATCCCCAAGGGTTGTTAAGACGACTTCATCCTTATGGAACTCCACTGGGCGAAGCGACCGATAGTCGTCGCTTCCCACCTCCGCCGCTTTGGGATGCCGGCTCAGGTAGCGTCCGGCCTCCGCGCACCCAACCGCATGCAGGACCTGGGTCGTTGTCGAAGACGAGGTGCTGACGATGTGCAGCGCACGGCTGCTCCAGTGCGTGGGCATCTGACGCCCTCCGCTCGCCGGGTCGGTGGCAGCGCCGACGGCCTGAAGGAACATGTCTTCGGGGGTAACGCCCAGAGCCAGGCAGAGAGCGCGATCCCTGTAGTAGGGGAAGAACCAGTCATAGCCCGGCCGCAGCGCCAGGGCCGCTCCAACCTGCAGCGCCTCATGGCCGGCGCAGGAAATTTGGAAGTAGATCTTCTGCTGGCGCTTGAGAAGAATTTCACGATCATCAATGCGGCGCGAAAGGAGCATTAGCCGGTACATTTCGACAAGCTGCCGGGTGGCAAGTCCACCCGAGGAGGCCGACGATACTGGCGCTTGTGCATTGGAGATTGCAGGTCCCATTTTCGTCCCTCCCCGTATCCGGCTTATCGTTCTGCCACACCGATTGTAGCAACCTGCTGCACGGTCGCGGAGCCCGGAATCCGCGCAGGCTGGCCCCTCGTTTCCAATCAGCGAATCATGGGCACCATCGGCGGACGAAAGGCCGGTCCGCCGCCATAGGTCTCGACCATCTTCTGTTTGACGTTGTGCGCCAGCTTCTCAATGCGGTCAATCTCTTTCCACTGCGCGGCAGACAGGGATTCGGCGTTTTCCGCTCGGGTTTGCGCGTTCAAAGCCTGGGCAAGCTTCAGCAGCTTTGCCGTATCTTTAACGAGCTCCTTTTGTCGCTCCGCATTCAATGCGCGCAGTTGCCGACGGGCCAGTTGAGGATCCATCTCGTCCATTTCCGGGAAGGGATTTGTAGGAGGCGGCTGCAGATCCACTCCCGGATACGCCTGACCCGCGCCCGGCATCGAGGCCGCGAAACAGGCGAAAACAACAGAAGCGAGCACAATCAGAAGCAAGCGGCCGCTGCGGCGGTCAAATGCACTGCGGGTCCGCACCCGCTTTCGGACCAATGCGGCGTTCAGCTGCGCCAGGCCCGTCCGGCTGCTCCACCGCTCGTCAAATCGGTTGTCCGCCATCACCGTCATCGTTGCGTTTCCGCTCCACCAGTTCTCATCTGTCGCATCGCAGGTTCCTCAGTGGTCTCCTGAACCGCGCATCGGCTGTGACGCCTTCATGGAGCGCGCGAGTTTCTCAATCGCATCCGCCTTGCGCACCACGGCAAGAGAGAGCATGTCCTTGTTTGTTTTGTTCACGTCCGCCTGGAGCTCGTTGGCAAGCTTCAAAAGCTCTGTCATCTCGGCGCGGATGACCGGCTGGTTGGCGGCCTGCGCAGAATTGGGCTTGCTCGCCTGCGCATTGGCGACGCTGGTCGGATGATTCAGCGCTGCCGCTGGACGCGCGGCGGCTGCCTGCGCCGCATGGACGCTCCCGGCATGCTCGCTCAGCCACGCATCCGCGGTTGCCGGCGCCAGGGCAAAGGCAACGGAGGTAAGCACGAGAACCACGCTCTTCGCCCTTGTCCGGCGCGGCTTCGGCGTCCCGGGATGGTAGGCTTTCCAGAGCCGCACGCTTCACCCCCTCTGCATCGAAATTGGCACCCGGCAGGCGCGAGCGGCCTCTTCCCCACGCGGAGCCGGCCTGCCAACGCTTTCTCCGCACAGTATAGATAGGTAGAAGGAGAGTCGCTATGTACCGGTTTGCGATTGAGGCAGCCATGGCAGTTTTTGTCCAGGACCGGTTCTTCGGCAAGGTGCTGAATGAGTGGGGCGGCGACACGCAGGAGTTCCTGCGCACCAAGGTGCCCCACCTCATTGCGGTTGCGCTTATCGCGCTGATTCTAAACAGAATACTTCGCGCCATCACTGTGCACATGATCCGCCTGGCAGAGTCTCACGCAGCCGAGCACAGCCGCATTTCGCAGGTAAGGACCCTGGCCGGCGTCATCCGAACCACGGGAATCAGCATCATCGCGTCCATCGTGGGCCTCCAGTTTCTGGCGGCGGTGGGAATTAACCTTGCCCCGCTGCTGGCGTCTGCCGGAGTGGCCGGCGTGGCCATTGGCCTGGCTGCGCAGAACATTGTGCGCGACATGCTGAACGGCATCCTCATCCTCATCGAAGACCAGTTCAATGTGGGGGACACGGTGCGCGTGGCCGGCGTCACGGGAACGGTGGAAGCCATGACGCTGCGAAAGACCACCATCCGCGAAGCGGACGGCACGCTGTCTGTGATTCCGAATTCGCAAATCACCATCGTGGCCAATCAAAGCATTGATTACTCGGTGGGAACCGTGACGGTCAGTATGGACTACTCGACCGACCCCAACGCAGCCATCGAACTGCTCCAACATATCGCGATGCAAGTGCGCAACAGCGACGAGTTCCGAGACGTCTTCCTCGCCGATCCTCAAATCCTGGGGGTAGACGCTCTGAAAGGCTCTGAAATTCTGATTCCCGTGCAATTCAAGACGCGAGCAACCAAGCAGTACGCCCCCATGCGGGAGTTCCGCCGGCGCGTGCGTCTTGCCCTGGAGGAGCGGAGCCTCCTGCCCGGCGATCCGTACCGGGTCTTCCATTTCGGGTCCAGCCGCTCTCTTCCCGGGCCGGCTCAAGGCGCGGTGGGCTCCGCCGCAGCCGATCCCACCGCCGAAAAAGCGCCCGACAGCAACCCGTTTCAAGCCGGCTGAGGCGCTGAGACGCGTTCGGATTCCACTCACGCGCGGAGAGCGGCACGAAGTGCGTCGACCGACGTGACGGGAGGCAGGCAGGTGCGCCCCTTGCAGATCAGAGCCCATGCCGAAGCGTTCGCGGGGGTGGAGATCAGGCCCACGGTTTCAGCCAGCTCTTCCGGAAGATCCTTCTCGCGCAAGCGCTCCCCATCGACGCGGATGACAGTCTTGTTCACCGCGAACCCCTCCAGAGCCGCCCGTTCCAGCGCGGCTGCTTCGGGTCCGGAGCCGAGAATCAAAATCTGCACCGGATCGAGCAGCAGGCGCTCCAGGGCCAGCCCGTAACTGCCCGCGTAGAGACCCAGGTGTTCGGTCATGCCTGCAAACGAAGCAAGCGTGTCCTCCGCCGCTTCACGAAACTCCTTTCGCCCGCTGAGCGCCTGCAGGCGCAGCAGAGCCGAGGCGGCAGTGGGATTGCCGGCCGGCGTGGGCGAGTCCTGAAGCGGCTTCCGGCGGATGCTGAGAGCGCCGAGCGGCGGCACGGGCCCCGCGTTGACGGCCGTGTCGTAGAAGGCGCCGGAGGTCCTGTCGTAGAAGCTGGAGAGCATTGCATCGGCAAGTTTGAGAGCGGCGCGATAAAAGCTCATCTCGCCACTCGCCACCCATGCATCCACGCAGGCGTGAAGGGTGAAGGCGTAGTCGTCAAGCGTACCCGGAATCTTCTCCCGCACATCGCCTTCGTCGCCGTAGGAGATGACGTGGAACAACGACTCGTTCCCATCCCACGCTTCGGCAAGCAGGCGGGTGAGCGTGCGCAGGGCAATCTCACGCGGCTCGTCAAGTTCGAACACGCGAGCCGCCTCGAGAAACGCCGTAACCGCCATTGCGTTCCATCCGGTATAGAGCGTGCGATCCATGAAAGGCGCCTTCCGCTGGTTGCGCGCGGCCAGGAGCTTCGCGCGGGCGGATTCGAGCAGTTGGCGGACTTCCTCTTCGTTCTTTCCCGAGTCGGAGGCAAGCACGCTGAGGGAATACTTTCGATGCAGAACGTTCTTTGCGGGATTGTGGTGCATGTCGCCCAGTTCACCCACATCCCAATAGAGCCCGGCCAATGCCAGTTCCGCGGGCTCCAGCACGGACCGCGCCTCGTCCAGCGTCCAGGTGAAGTAATCCCCGTCGTCATCCAGGCTCACGTCGGCATCCTGCGACGCGAAAAAACCGCCGCGTTCGCGGTTGGTCATTTCGCCGCAGAGCCATGCGACAATTTCGAGCGCGGTCTGGCGGAACTCTTCGCGCTGGAAGCTCTGGTACCCGTGCACATAATTGCGCAGCAGTTCCGTATTGTCGTAGAGCATCTTCTCAAAGTGGGGGACGATCCACTTTTCATCCACGCTATAGCGATGAAACCCGCCCGCCAGCTGGTCATACACGCCACCCTGAGCCATCTTCTCCAATGTCACCGCGAAGGCTTCGCGTGCGCTCTCATTGCCGCGCGTCCGGGCCAGGTGGAGCAGCAGATCGAGCGCGCTGGGATGCGGAAACTTCGGTTGAGAGCCGAAGCCGCCGTTGCGCGGGTCGAACTGTGCAAGCGCGGAAGTGGCGATCTTGTCGACGAGGGTCTGGGTCAGCGCGTCGCCGTGCGCGGAGAGGTTCTCATTCTGCTCAATCACCGCCATCACGCTGGCAGCCGACTCCAGAGCCTCCTCGCGGCGGTCGCGCCAGACGTTGGCCATGGTGAGCAGAACCCGGCCAAAGCCGGGACGGCCGAATCGATCGTCGCGTGGGAAATACGTTCCGCCAAAGTACGGCCGGCCATCCGGCGTGAGAAATGCGGTCAGCGGCCAGCCGCCTTGTCCGCTGATGGCGGAGACTGCGGCCTGATAGCGGGCATCCACGTCCGGTCGCTCGTCCCGATCCACCTTGATGGCCACAAAATGGTCGTTGATGAGCCGAGCCATTTCAGGGTCTTCGTAGGATTCACGGTCCATGACGTGACACCAATGGCACCAAACCGCGCCGATATCCAGAAGGATGGGCTTTTCCTCCGCGGCAGCGCGCTCAAAAGCCTCTGAGCCCCACGGATGCCAGCGAACCGGCTGGTGGCGCGCTGAACGCAGATACGAAGAGGCGGCCTGTTCAAGCAGATTTGCGCCGTCGGTTGGGAATCCGTCCCCGTGCATGGGGTGAGAATACACGCGTGGCAGGTCCGATTGCCAACCTTGTCCACTCTCCCGAGAGCGGACTTCCAGCAACATGCGGGAGTCCGATCACTGCCTGGCTAATTCGGCCTCGACAGCGGCAATCAGCGCTGGAGCCTCGGCAGGCGTGTCCGGTGAAAAACGCTTCACCACGTGCCCGTCCCGGCTCACCAGAAACTTCTCGAAGTTCCACAGCAGCTCCGGTTCCGGAAGCGTGTCGATGCCGAAGCTCTTCAGTTGCTTCCGAAACGGCTGCTCGGAAAAGCTTGTGGCTTTGGGCTGCTCTTTGATCAGCATCGCATAGAGCGGATGTTTCTTCGGTCCCGCGACGCCAATCTTGCTGTACATGGGAAAACGAACACCGTAGCTTTCCGTGCAGAACGTGAGAATTTCGGCGTCGCTTCCGGGCTCCTGACTTCTGAAATCGTTGGCGGGAAAGCCGGCGATCACCAGGCCCTGACCACGATACTTTTCGTAAAGCGACTCCAGGCCCTCATATTGCGGCGTGAGCCCGCACTTGGACGCCACATTCACAATCAGAATCACTTTGCCTTTGAATTCGCCCAGTGAAGCACTTTGACCCGTGATCCTCAGGACGGGAATGTCATAGATTGAATCAGTCATCGGGTCTCCTCCTCCGTACACTTGGATGTTCCCGCGCGCCGGGAAACGTAGCAAAAATTGATCAATGGAGCAATTGCCGGGCGATCTGTGCGTAGAGCTGAACCGCCTCGAGCAGCTCCGCCTTTCGAATGCGCTCATGAGGAGTGTGTGCCACATGAATGGAGCCGGGACCGATCAGCAGGGGCTCGCCCCAGTTGCTCAACTGAGGAATATCGGTCGTAAACTTTGCAATCATTGTGGGAATCCCCGCCACCGCGCGCAGGCGGGCAAAGGGAATTTCAAGGGTGAACTCCGCATCCGCCAATCCGTTAGAGGCCTCAAGAATTGCCGCGCGCACAGACGCAGAATCGCCCACAAGCCGAACCAGCACCTGCGCCTCAGCCTGGTCCGCGATCACATTTGGAGCATGGCCGCCGTGAATCTGTCCAACGTTCAGCGTGGTGGGGCCCACATCCTCGCTGACAGGCAAATCGAGTTCCAGCAGGCGCGCAAGCACCTGCACCAGCTTGTGCACCGCACTCTCTCCCAACTCGGGATAGGCCGAGTGCGCCATCTTTCCATGGGCGCGGAGCACAGTCCGCAGCGCTCCCTTTGAAGCCAGGGCAATGCGGTTGTCGGTCGGCTCTCCATTGATGAGGTATCGACTGCCCCTGGGGCTCAGATTGGCGATCTTCGCGCCAGCGGAATCTCGCTCTTCTCCTGAAACAAAGAGCATTCCCACGCGCATGCCCTCTGCACGAAGAATCTCCGCGGCGGCAACCTGTGCGGCAAGAATGCCCTTGGCGTCGCACACTCCGCGACCGTAGAGGAACTCGTCGTCCTCACGCAGCGGCACAAAGGGAGGTACGGTGTCCATGTGGGTCGAAAACACAAGCTCAGGCCGTTGTCCCGTCACGCCCGCATAGACATTCCAGCGCTCGCCGCTGGCCCCACTGTCCTGGGGCTGAGGGACAGGCGTCTTCTCCACCTCCCAGCCACGGCCGGCAAGATACTCGGCGAGGAAGTTGCCCACCTCACCCTCGTGGTAAGTGGTGGACTCGATATTCACAAGCTCGCGAGTGAACGCGACGGAATCAAGCGGCGCGGAATCTTGCATGATGCAGCCAGAATACCCTAAGCCGAGACCCCTGACTGAGTTAAGGCCGGATTCGCGCACCCGGCCACGCTTGCGGCAGGACAACGAGTGAAACGTTTGACTCCACTCTCAAGATGGAGATATCTATTTGGCCAAAGACGATTAAAATGGCTCTAGGAAGTGTAAGCGCGGTGACGCACCTAGGACTGCAGAACGCGCCACTTGCAAAGAGGAGAATCCCTGACATTCCTCACAGGAACTCTCGGGCTTAAGGCGCACGGCAGGGCGCAAGTAAACGAGGCGGCCCGCGGCAGAATCCGCAAGCCCGGGCCGGATTCATCGAGAGCACATTGAGCACCTTCAGATGGGCACTGCACGAGGGTTTACACCGTAGAATGATTCAGATCGAAGAGCTTCTCACACCCGACAGACCACCTGTTCAAAAGTTCAAGCCGTCAGTCGCTGACGTGTTCCCCGCGGCTCTTGCAGCGTCTTTCGCCCGTGGCGCGGTTCCCGCGACCGCTCACGGCGGCCTGTTGGATTCGACGGATTCTTCTCAATTCCCAGCCAACCGAATCGACATGCCGGCAGCTTTCATGGCCGGCATACCCGAGGAGCAGCGTCCGTGACTTCCGTAGGCAATTCCGTCTTCGATTCCCTGCACGCATGCGCCGGCAAGATCCTCCACGAATCCATTGAGGCGTGCGATATTCCGACCGCATTTGACCGCCGCATCCGGTTCCGGGGTGAGATGCTGGAGCGCATTTCAGGCGAGGCCGAACAATCCCAGGCGGTCCAGCTTTCGACCTGTAGAAAGGTCTTTGTCATTGCCCTTGGCAAAGCCGCGGGGCCCATGCTTGAAGTGCTCCTGGACCGCATGCCGCGCCGCAAAGGCCTGAGGGGGATTTGCTGCTCAAAGTATCTTCCTCAAAAGCGCAATTGGCGATTCCGCTACTTTGAGGGTGGACATCCGCTGCCCAACGAGGAGTCGTTTGCCGCCGCGCGCGCGACCCTGGCTTTGCTGAGAAAAGCCAGGAAGGACACCCTGATCTTCTTCCTGATCTCCGGTGGCGGATCAGCCATGTTCGATTTGCCCATCGATGAGTCCATCAGCCTGCAGGACACGGTCGACTTTCACAGTGCCCTGCTCGCGTCCGGCGCGCCCATCAGCGACATCAACGTACTGCGCAAGCATTTTTCCGCGGTGAAGGGCGGCAAGCTGGCGATGGCCGCTCCGGAGGCGATGAAGATTTCGCTTCTGCTCCCCGATGTGCCTCTTCGCACTCTTGATTCTCTTTCGTCCGGGCCCACCTCTCTCGATCGATCCACGATCGATGATGTGCGAGCGATCCTGAACAAGTATGACCTTGAAGAGAAGCTGCCCCAGTCCGTGACGGGACTCCTCCTTCGCGAAAGCCGATCAGAGTCGTCGGAAACGACCCCACAGAAGTCGCCTCTCGCATGGATCTCCGCGCGGCCCGGGCTGACAAAAGCGTCCCCGGCTCCCGCAGCCCGCTCCGGAAAGGACGCGGACCTGTTTCCTCCTCATTCGATCTTCGAGACGCTGCTTTCCAGCCATGACTTGCTGGAAAATGCGCGGGCTGCGGCGCAAAAGGCCGGATACTTCGTGGCCGTGGATAACTCCTGTGACGACTGGGATTATGCCGACGCGGCGCGATACTTGCTGGAACGCTTCCATGCCTTGCGCGGTCAACACGCTCGCTTTTGCATGATTTCCGTGGGAGAACTGACCGTTACCATGGACCGGAAGCCGGGCGCGGGAGGGCGGAACCAGCAATTCGCGCTGGAGTGTGCCCGCAACCTGGCCCAATACCCTGAGGAACGGCTGACGGTGCTCAGCGCCGGCTCAGACGGCATTGACGGAAACACCCCGAACGCAGGCGCCATCGCTGACCCGTCCACATTTGAAAGGGCCCGCGCATTCGGCTTTGACCCAGAAGAATCGCTGCGGACTTACGACACGTGCCCTCTCTTTATGGCGCTGGGGGATTCGATTGTGACCGGCCCGACTGGCCAGAACCTGCGCGATCTCCGGCTTCTGATTTCCGAGAAAGACTAGAAGGCAATTTACCCGGTTGTTGTAGGATCGTTCCTGTTGCATCACCCCGGTTTTTCAACACGGCATCCGGCGAAATGGTGTACATTAAGGTTCATTCGCCTCGCCTTTTGCTCCAGGATCACCCAGTGGCTCGAAGAGGAACGCGCAAGTCCATCGACAAAATACCCGACATCCGCGCCGTGGCTGCACTGGCCAAGGTCTCCATCGCGACGGTTTCGCGCACCATCAACGGTTCGCCTGTGGTGAGCGAGCGTCTGTCAAAGCGCGTCTGGCAGGCGATCGAGCAACTGAATTACTTTCCCAATACGCACGCGCGCAGTCTCGTTTCCGGTCGAAGCCGCATCTTTGGCATCATCGTTGAGAACATCACGAATCCATTCTTTCCCGAACTGATCCAGAACTTTGAAGAGATCGCGGTCGCCCACGGCTACGAAATCCTTGTCAGCTCCTCCAACAGCGATCCGGCAGTCCTGACCACGTGCGTGCGGCGAATGATCGAGCGCAAGGTCGAGGGCGTGGCCATGCTCACCTTTGGCGAAGAAGAACCCGTCATGGATCAGCTTTCGTTCCACGACATTCCAATCGTGCTGGCCGAATTCAAGCTCAGCGATCCAAAGTCCAGCACCATCCTTCTTGACTACACAACGGGAATCCGCGCGGCTGTCGATCATCTCGTCAGCCTGGGGCATCGCAAGATTGGATTTCTTGCCGGACCACACAAGATTCACTCGGCAATGACCCGCGAGAATGACTTCCGAACCGCGATGGAGGAAGCGGGTCTTCCCGTTCAGAAGAAGTGGATCATCGAATGCGACCACACGCTGAAGGGAGGCGTTGCGGGGTTTGAGCGCCTGCAAGCGCTTCCCACGCGACCCACGGCTGTGATGTGCTCGAATGACATCACGGCAATCGGCGTCTTGCGCGCGGCCTACATCCAGAAGCTTCGCGTCCCGGAAGATCTTTCCGTGGTCGGGCTCGACGACATCGACTTCGCCGAATTCACGCTTCCGCCGCTGACCACCATTCGCCTTTCCCGCGCGGACCTTGCCCACGCTGCGGTGGAGGCTCTGCGCCAGCAGGCTGAAGGACCGTCCAACGGCAAACTTCAGCGAGAGTTTCTGGTGTCGACGACGCTTGTCGTCCGCGGCTCCACGGCTCCTCCCCCAAAGGCCTCGTAGATTCAATCGGGTTGCCCGCCGTCCCGCTTTCGGCTCATGACCGCTCCCGCGCAATTTCCACTAGCACGAAGCCCTGGATCAGTTCCGCGGATTGCTCCAGACGCATCGCCGCAACCTCCTCATGCGTTTGCGCTGCCGCCGTTCGGCGATCCAAGTACACGCGCGGTTTCGCGAATTGAATCTCGGAAGTCAGTGTCCGCATCCCCAGAAGCTTCCAAAGATGGGCAGGAAGTCTTTGTCGCCAAACCAGCACACGTCTCGTTCTTCGCATCCGTGCGGCGGAAGATAGTGCACGGCACCCGCAGTGACCGGCATTCCCGCGCGGAAAGCGGGCTCAATCAGCTGCGAATGAAATCGCATTGCGAACTTCCGTCGGAGGTTGTTCCCTCAGGGAACACGATGACCGGAACCGGCTCGGCGATTCGGTGATCCTGGGCGATCAACTCGCGACCCAGCTCAAGGACTCCGGGGCGAAGCGGCGTGAGGCCCTAGTTGGTATAGAGCCTGACGTAATCCACCTGAATCTCCGCAGGGTAGGTGGTGGTTGAGTCAGGTGCTCCCGGCCAGGAACCGCCAACGGCAAGATTCAGGATGAGGAACTCCGGTCCGTCGTCGAAGGGCCACTTGCCATTGAACGTCCCGTCTGTCGACTTATAGGTTGCGTACACGTTGGAAGGGTCGTCCACGTAATACTGAATCTCGCCCTTGGACCAGATCATGCCATACGTGTGCCAGTCGGCCGCGGAGAAGCCGGAGGGATGGTACTGCACGCTTTCGCTCGCCTCAGCCCCGCTGGTTCCGCCATGGATCGACCCGGCGATCCAGTCGTACCCGGCCGGAGGAGCACCGAAGTACGGCGGCGGATTGTTTCCGTCGATGTGCTCCATCACATCCAACTCTCCGCAGGCTGGCCAGTTGATGGTTGCAATGTTATTGCCGAGAAGCCAGAAAGCGGGCCACATTCCCTGCTCTTCGGGCAGCTTCATCCTGGCTTCCAGCCGGCCGTACTGAAAGCTGAAAAGACCCCGTGTCTTCAACCGCGCAGACGTGTAGACCCCTGTCGATGGCTCCTCCGCCACAATGTGCAGCACGCCGTCGGTTCCCACGTAGGCGTTCGGCGTGGCGGTGGAGCAGGGCGCGGCACTGGAGCCCCATGCGCAGTAGTTTTCAAGCTCGCCGTTTCCAAAGCCGCTGTTCCCCGTGTCGTAAGTCCACACGCTGGGATTGGGCTGCGCATTCGAACTGCCGGAGTTGGCAAACTCATCGGACCACGCCAGTGTTCCCGACGGAATGTTCAGTGAGAAGGTTTGCGAGGTGACGGCGCTCTGCGTTCCCGCGCTGACGGCGATCGCCTTCACGGTCAGGTTCGAGTCCACAAGCATGGGCGCCTGATAAATCTGAGAAGAAGTGGCCGGCGCTGAGCCATCGAGCGTGTAGTAAATGACCGCGCCCGAGGCCGCGGTGCTGAGGCTCACCATCTGCGCTCCATTTTGCGCAGCAGTGGTGCCGATTTGGGGTGCAGCCACGGTTGGAGGGGGAGGAGGCGTGGTGGATGAGGTGCCGCCACCACCGCATCCGCAGGCCAAAGAGCCGATTAGCAGAACCAAACTCAACACAGTGCTTTCCGTCCGCATGGAATGACTTTCTTCTCGTGCTCAGGGTTTGAGCCAAATCTGAATGCCACATAAAATCTGAACATCCCGCAATTCCGGTCGTCAACCTCTAGCTGCAAATTTCGGCAGCGACCCCTGCTCCCAGGCATCCTCTGGCTGGCGCATTCACCGCGCGGCCGATGGCAAAGAGCCCGGCGTGCTGCCTAGACAACGAAGTACTTCGCCTGCGCATGATGCACGATGATGGCATTGGTGCTCTGCTCCGGCTCCAGGTGATAGCCCTCCGTCAGCCGCACCCCGATGTTTTCCTCCGGACGCAGAAGTCGGAAGATCTTTGTCTGATCCTCGAGATTCGGACATGCAGGATATCCGAAGGAATAGCGCGAGCCGCGATACTTCTGATGAAAGAGGTCAGAGATACGCGCCGCATCCTCCCCCGCGATGGAAAGGAACTCGCGTGCCTGCTTGTGCGCGAATTCCGCGAGACCTTCCGCCGTTTCCACGGAAAGCCCATGCAGGTAGAGATACTTGGTAAAGTCGCCGGCCTCAAAGAGCTTCTGCGTTTCAACACTCGCCCGGCTTCCAACGGTAACAATCGAGAACCCAACCACATCGCGCGTGCCTGCCGAAGTCGGTTCAAAATAGTCTGCAATCGAAAGCCGGCGTCCCTGCGGCTGGCGCGGAAAGGTAATTCGCTCCACTTCGCGACTCGCGTCGTCGGGATCAAAAACCAGAAGATCCTCCCCTTCACTGGCGCAGGGATAAAAGCCGATCACGCTCTTTGGTTCAAACCAGCCATTCGCTTCCACCTCGCGCTCCAAGTCGAACAGGATCGGCCGATACTTCTCCTCCACCAGGCGCAGGTAATCGGCCTGCGCGGCTGTCTTGAGCTGCCATTGGTTCTTGAAGAGAGCCGTCTCATTCAAGTAGGTGAAGATCTCGGGCAGGCTGTAGTCCTTGAAGACGCGCGGTCCCCAGAAGGGCGGTCGCGGAATCGAGGATGAGCGCGTGACCGTGGGCGAACGGCCGTCGGGCGTGAGCTCCACAAGCTTCAAGTCCACAGCGGGCGCAGCGACTTTGGCAAAAGTCTTAACGGTTCTTCCCTCGGCGGCCCGCTGTTCTCGCGTGGCAGCACTCTTCGAGGTCAGGTCCGACATGACATGCAGGCCTGCGAAGGCATCCTCCGCATAGAAGACCGGCCCCGAGTATTCCTTGCGAAGATCGTCTTCGACATACTTCCTGGTGAGCGCAGCTCCGCCGCAGACCACTGGAATCGAGAGCCCCAGGCGCTGCAGATCCTGCAGAACATACTTCATCTCGAGCGTGGATTTAACCAGCAGCCCGCTCAGTCCGATTGCGTCCGCGCCCGCTTCGCGCGCAGCGGAGATGATTGGATCGGAAGGCTGCTTGATGCCCAGATTCACCACACGATATCCGTTATTGGAAAGGATGATGTCGACGAGATTCTTTCCAATGTCGTGCACATCCCCTTTCACTGTGGCGAGCACCATGGTGCCCTTGCCTGCTCCGTCCTTCTTTTCCATCTTCGGCTCTAGATAGGCAACCGCAGCCTTCATCACGCCGGCTGAGTCAAGCACCGAGGGGAGTTGCATTTTCCTTGCTCCGAAAAGGTCGCCGACGGTCTTCATGCCGTCGAGAAGGACGGTGTTGATGAGATCGAGCGGGGAGTAGGCGGCAAGGGCCGATTCGAGCGCTTCTTCCAGCGACTGTTTCGACTCCCCTTTGCCGATGGTGCGCTCTCCACGGATAATCAGCTGCTTCAGTTTTTCTTCAATGGTGAGGCTTTCGACCTCAACTTCGTCTTCTTCCCCAACCCCCTTGGTGAGCCCGCTAAAGTGCGCCATATAAACCTGGAGAGGATCGCCCGCTTCCCTATCCTGGAAGATCAGCTTGCGCGCCAACTGCACCTCAGCTTCCGGAATCTTGTAAAGCGGGTAGATCTTCGCGTAGTTCACAATCGCCGCATCCAGGCCGCGATCCACCGCCTCCTTGAGGAAGACGCTGTTCAAGACGCGCCTTGCATAGGCATTGAGTCCGAACGAAATGTTGGAGACGCCCAGCACCGTCTTGCAGCGCGGCAGCTCCTGCTTGATGCGGCGGACGGCCTCGAGCGTTTCAATCGCCGCGGATCGATAGTCTTCCTGCCCGGTGGTGATGGGCAAGGTAAGAGGATCGAAAATGAGGTCCTCCGGGCGCAGCCCATACCGGTCGACCGCAAGCGAGTGAATGCGATGCGCGATTGCGACTTTGCGTTCCGCGGTGAGGGCCATGCCTTCCTCGTCAATCGTGAGCGCGATTACGGCCGCGCCGTACCTCCGCGCCATGGGAAGAACCAGGCTGGTTCTCTTTTCGCCGTCCTCCAGGTTGATGGAGTTGATGATGGGCTTGCCCGGAATGCGCTTGAGCGCCTCCTCCACGACATTCGCTTCTGTCGAGTCCACAAGAATAGGCGCGGGGATGCGCGTGGCAATCTTTTCGAGGACGGCATTCATGTAGGCCTGCTCGTCCTCGCCCACAATCGCGCAGCAAAGGTCGAGCATCTGCGACCCTTCCGCAACCAACTGCTTCGCCATGGCCAGAATGCCGTCGTAATCCTCTGCGCGGACCATGTTCCTGAAGCGATCCATGCGCGTGGTAGTGTTCATCTCCTCGGCAATGACGACCGGCTGACCATCCACCTCAAGAGGAACGGCGCTGAACGCGCTGGCGGCCACCGATTGAGGCTTCAACGAACGCGGCGCGGGCGCAATTCCGCGAACCGCCTCCACGACGGCCCGGAGATGCTCGGGCGTGGTTCCGCAACAGCCGCCCACAATCTGCACACCGTACTCGGCGACGAAGCGACGATGAAAGGAGGCGAGTTCCTCCGGGGTGAGCTTATAGACCGCGTGCCCACCCTCGTTTTGCGGAAGGCCCGCGTTGGGCAGCACGCTGATGGGAACGGTGGCATTCTGACAAAGAAAGCGCACCGCATCATTCATCTCCGCCGGTCCGGTGGCGCAGTTCAGGCCGATGACGTCGGGCTTTAAGCTCTCGAGAACGGCCAGGGCAGCGCCAATTTCCGAGCCCAGCAGCATGGTTCCAGTGGCTTCCAGCGTGACCTGCACCTGCAAGGCGACGTTGCGGCCGGTTGAGGGAATTCGGCCTTCCCGGGCTGCGATGATTGCGTCGCGACATGCCGCGAGTGCAATCTTGGCTTGCAGCAAATCCTGGCAGGTTTCAATCAGCAGCACATCGACACCGCCCTCAATCAGCGCCTGCGCCTGCTCAAGATAGGCCGCTGCCATTTCGTCATATCCAATGTGGCCGAGCGAAGGCAGCTTTGTGGTGGGCCCCAAGGAACCGGCGACAAAGCGCGGCCGCTCTGGAGTGGAAAACTCATCGGCCACGGCGCGGGCCAGGCGCGCGGCGGCAAGGTTAAGCTCGTGCGTGCGATCCTGCAATGCGTATTCGGCGAGGACGATGCTCGTGGAGCCAAAGCTGTCTGTCTCAATCACGTCGCAGCCAGCCTCGAGGAACGACGCATGAACCGAGCGAATCACGTCAGGGCGCGAGAGCACGAGCAGCTCATTGCATCCCTCATTGCCCCAGAAATCCTCTTCGGAAAGATTGTGCTGCTGCACGTTCGTGCCCATCGCGCCGTCGTAAACCAGCACCCGCCGCGAGAGTTCTTTCAGAAAGTCCGCCAAAGGAGCTCCTTAACTTTGTAAAGCCCAGAAAATCGGGGAAAAGCCGATGCATCAAGGATAAATGACGGCGCACAAATGGCGAAGGGGCCAGTGCCGGCCGCGAAGCTCGTTCATTCGTAGTGGGCAGCGTTCAGAAATGGGTGCGGGAAAGCTCTGCCGTACCTCTACTTTTGCGCGGTGAGCGCCGCAACCGGGACCAGCATATCTTCCTTGCGCATCACCATGCCGGTCGCGTTCAAGGATGCCAATTCGAATCCGTGCCCATGCGTGATCGCGTCCGTGGGACAGGCCTCCACGCAGTAGCCGCAGAAGATGCACCGGTTGTAGTCGATGTTGTAGACCTTTGCGTAGCGCTCGGAGGAGGAAATGCGCATCTCTTCCGTATTGTCGGCGGCCTCAATGTAGATGCAGTTCGCGGGGCAGGCCGCGGCGCAAAGGAAGCAGGCCACGCACTTTTCCAGGCCGTCCTCGTCGCGCTGCAGCACATGCGCTCCGCGGTACCGCGACTCGAAGACCGCGCCGCGCAGCGGTCCCTTGCCGTCGGGATAGTTCTCCACCAGCGTGGGCTCCAGCATCTCGCGAAAGGTGACGCTCATTCCCTTGGCGATTCCGGCGAGATTGCGCACAATCGACATATCTCAAGTATACGACTCTTCTCCGCCCGAAAGACGGGGGATGCGCCTCTCCGCTACTTGTGCGTGGGTGCGTTGCGCTTGTGCCGAACTCCTGAAGACTCGAACTCCTGGCAGTAGGCGGAATCCTGTCCCCGCGCAAGCCCGCGCACTGCGCTCTGTCCCGCGCACAGGCGACGCTCCATCTGCTGCGCCGAGACCCCGCTCAACTGTTGCACCTGGTCGAGGCCCGTACCGGGATCCAGGTCATACTCGTACACATAGTCCGCTGGCGGCTTCTGACTCCCGAAGTCAAAGTGGCTCCAGGTGCCCACGTACTCACTGCCGTTCCCGCGGGCCATCACAGCATAGACCTGCGTCCAGTTCACGCCGGGCGGCGGGCTCGCGCTCCACAAGTGAATTCCCTGCCCTCCATGCATCCATCGTGCGGTCCATGTGTGATGACTGGCATCGTAGTAAAAGGACGTCAGGTAAGTATCCGCCGGGCATTCGTAGCAATTGTCGTAAAGAATTGCCGGCTCTGACTTGTTCGGGATGTAATGCAGCCAGTCCATCCAGCGCAGGTTCACGCCCTTCAGCAGAGGCGTCACCAGGTGGCTTGTCAGCGACACGTTCCACACCGCGAAGGTGTCTTCGTCCGGAGCGGCCAGCGGCGAGGCTCGCAGCGTGGTGAAGACCAACGCCGCATCATACTGCACACCAATCTCCCGAATCGCTGTCCACTTTTCCCCCTGGAGCGCCCGCGTAACCCACACCACGACGCTCTGATCCTGCTGCGAGTGAAAGTCCACCCAGTGGAAGCCCTCGGGGGCCTGCTGGGCAACAAGCGGCAGGGAGCATGTGGAGAGCAGAGCGCAGAGTGGAAAGGCCAGCCGACAGAGGGGTCCGCGCATAGTCTCTGGTATATCAGACGAGCCCAATTGGGCCGCTCAAATGCCGAGCTTCGCCCAGATCGCGTCAATTCGCACCCGGGTGGCGCCGTCCATTTCGATCATTGCCGGCCACGGACGCTCGAATCCCTCCGAGCGCCACTTCCGCGTCGCGTCAATGCCCATCTTCGACCCGTAATTGGGCAATCGGGAAGCATGATCCAGCGAGTCCACCGGGCCCAGGGTGAATTGAATGTCCCGCTCGGGGTCGATGTTGTTGGCCACCCGAAGCACCACCTCGGCCGTGTCCTGCACATCGCAGTCCTCATCGACAACGACGATGCACTTGGTGAACATGGCCTGCCCAAGCGACCAGATGGCATGCATCACCTTGCGCGCATGGCCAGGGTAGCTCTTGCGGATGGACACGATCATCAGGTTGTGAAAGACGGCCTCGACCGGCAAGTGAATGTCCACGAGCTCCGGAATCTGCATCTTCATCACCGGCAGAAAAATGCGCTCGACGGCCTTGCCCATCCAGGCATCCTCCATCGGCGGCTTGCCCACAATGGTGGTTGCGTAAATCGGGTTCCGGCGGTGGGTGATGCAGGTTAAATGAAAGACGGGATAGTGATCCGTCATGGTGTAAAAGCCGGTGTGATCGCCGAAGGGTCCTTCGTCGCGCAGCTCGCCCAGTTCCACATAGCCTTCAAGAACAATCTCGGCGTGCGCGGGAACTTCCAGGTCCACCGTTTCGCATTTGACGATCTCCACCGGCTTGCCGCGCAGGAATCCCGCAATCATCAGCTCTTCCACCTCGGGCGGAGCGGGAATGATTGCGGAAAATGTGGTGGCGGGGTCTGTCCCAATGGCGACGGCGACCTCCAGCCGCGAGCCTTTCAGATTGCCGAATGCCGCCCGCGGAAGTCCGCCAACGGAGCCCTCTGGAATCGGAAATGCCCCGCCGCCGGACTCGGCCATCGCCGCGACTCTGGCGGTTTTGGGGTCGGCATCTGCCGCCGCTTCGGCTGCCTGGCGCAGAGCTTCCCTGTAGTGCTCGGCTGCCACCTTCTGCCTCTGCCAATGCATGCCGGTCGTCTGCCCGTCGTAAATCTGCATGCGGTACATGCCAATGTTGCGCTTGCCGGTTCGCGGGTCGCGCGTGTGCACGCACGGCAGCGTAATGAATCTTCCTCCGTCGAGCGGCCAGCACTGCAAGACCGGAAACGCGTTTAGGTCAAAGTTCTCGCGCAGCACAACCTCTTTGCAGGGCGCGTCCTTGGCGCTCACCGTCTTGGGAAAAGCGGAGCTGATGGCGCCAAGCTGGGGCAGCATCTTCAGCTTGTCCAGCAGTCCTTCGGGCGCTTTCAGGTTCATGAATCCCTGAATGCGTTCCGCCACCTCTTCCACCCGTTCCACACCCAGGGCCAGTGCCATGCGGTGTTCGCTGCCGAACTGGTTGATGAGGACCTTGTGGCCGGGGTGTCCTTTCACGTTCTCAAACAGCAGGGCCGGGCCGCCCGGTGCATACTTCCCTTTTGTGGCCACATTGGCGCCCGCCGGCGAATCCAGCTTGCTCACGCGATCAGTAATCTCCGTGATCTCAAGCAGCGGCGACACTTCCTCATGCACGCGCCTGAGCTCGCCGTGCTTTTCGAGCGTTTTGATCCAGTCGCGCAGATCGTCGTAGGCCAAAAGAGTCCACTCCGCAAGAAGGCAGTCGCCTACCCACAGTCTAAAGCCTTTGGGGGTCCCTCGATTGGAAAGGCGGTCCGGCATCCCGGCCGCAGCATGCGCCTCTCGGCGCGCAAGGCCATCAATCGGTAAGGGGCACTACCTGGACAAGCGGGATTGCGGGTTGAATCGCATCCATCGGAAATCCGAGCCGCTTCCACTCGTCGTACCCGCCGCGAAGAGGCCGCACGCGATCAATTCCCAGCTTGTGAAGTGTCAGGGCGGTCCGGGCCGCGGTGGCTTCGCTCGGGCAGGTGCAGTAAAGCACGACGTCCCGGTCGCGCGGAATCTCGCCAATGCGGGCCGCGAGCGCCTCAGGAGAAAGGTGCAGGGCACCGGGAAGCGTGAATGGATCGGGCAGCAACTCCAGCGGGTGACGAAGATCCACAATAAACACGGGCACTCCGGCATCAAGCTGCGCTTTCAGGTCCATCGGATCCATGCGGGCCTCGGCAAGCTTCCGCAAAAAATAACGGCGGCGATACAAGCGCGCCAGGATGAATCCAACGACGCCCGCCAGGAGAAGCGCACCGGAAAATCGGCCCACCCAATTGAGCAGGCTCTGGTCCTTCTCGAGAGCGGCCCCAAAAAGCCGGCCGAGGGTGAGCAGGGTACCCACCCACAGAAGCGCTCCCATGCCGTCGAAGAGCAGGAAGCTGCCGATTTGCATCCCATTTCCCCCCGCGACCGGGGGCGCAAGCGTGGCTAGACCGGGAACGAATTTGGCGAAAATCAGGGTTATTGCACGCCGGCGGCCGAAGGAATCCTGAGTGCGGCGAACGCAGACGGTTGGCTCCAGGGAAAGCCGGCACAGAATGCGTAGCACATGGTGGCCGTAGCGCCGGCCGACAAGAAACCAGGTGGTGTCAGCCACCAGCGTGGCGAGCACCGCCACAACCAGAGCGGCTAAAAAGCTGAGCTGGCGTTGCGCGGCCAGTGCGCCGGCAGCCAGCAGGACAGGCGTGGCAGGCAGCGGGATGCCAAGCTGCTCAACCAGTACCCACGCAAAGAGCAGCAGGTAGCCGTAAAGCAGCAAATCGTGCGTCGTAAACGCCATCAGGCCTCTCTCCGTTGTCCCAGGCGAGCCATCTCCTGCGGATTCTCACAGTATGGGATGTACGGGCGGGCAGGAGGATTCACGCCCCATGCCGGCTTGTGACGCGCCGTGAAGGGCCATGGGGAAAAGGATACTCAATTTTCGATTGGTGGGGGCGCGGCGCCTTTTGGAGGGGCTTCAGCGGCCGCCCGAGGACAAGGTGCCGTGCGCTTCCACGCGAGCGGTCTGCGGAGTCGTCTCGCCAAAGTAATTGCGGTCCCGCAGATTCCGATAAAACTCACCCGTAAGCTCGGCGGCGCGCGGTCCAAAGGTCGGCCTTCCACCTTCCAGGAGGACGACGGTCACAATGGGGCCCTGCGGGGTGTCGGAATAAGAGGCAAACCACCCGAAACGAGTTCCTTTGTCGGAGCAGGTTCCGGTTTTGCCGAAGACCGGAAGCTCCCGGAAATTGGTGCGGAGGCTTCGCGCGGTTCCGTACTCCACCGCGCCGGCCATCCCGTCCTGCAGTTCGGGGATGTACTTGGCAATGTGGAGGACTCGCTTGATGCGAGGCTGGAAATCGGAAATCTGCTCGGGCGTGGTGGGATGCTGCAGATAGTAAAGCGTGCCCCCGTTGGCGATGGCCGCCACCAGCGCGCCCAGTTGCAGCGGCGTCATTGAAACGCCCTGCCCAAAGCTGCACATGCGGCCCACTCCCCCCTCGGTCTGTGGGAGAGGCTGATCGGGATATTCGCCCAAATGCTCGCCCTGAATCTGCCAGCCAGCCAGCTCTCCCAGGCCGAACTCAGTGGCATAGTGGTGCACGCGCTCGAAGCCGAGCTCCCGGCCCAGCTCTTCAAAGTAAAGATTATTGCTGTGCGCAATGGCCTCGGTCATGTTCATGCGGAAGCCCGGCAGCCTGACCATCGTGTCTCGCGTCACCAGCCCCTCAGACAGCGCCGCCAGGGCAACCGACAGCTTGATGGTGGAACACGGCTCAGCGCCGGGAGAGAGCGCCAGCTTTTGATTGACCATGGCCAGGATGCGGCCATTTGAAGCGTTGATCACCACGGCGGTTCCGTTCATGTTGCCCAGAGCGTCAATCGCCGCCTGGCGCACCACCGGATCCTCACCCGCCGTCACGTCCCCCGCAAAGATGTCTCCCCGCGCGAACGAGCTTGCGGTAAACCGCTCATAGTAGCGATGGCGCCGGACGCGCAAATGGGTCCTGCGCAGAGTGGCCCTCCGGTACGCGTATGCGTGCGTGGAGCGGCGGACAGTCGCTGGGTGCACGCGCCGCAGGGAAGAAGCTGACCTGGCCGCGACCGTGCTGTGATGTATTCTGCGCGCATGCCGGCGGGCATGATGCACAGTGGAAAGATGCGAATGGGCGGTCTTGGACGGATGCTGTGAGGTGGTCGAATCCAGCGCGCGGGTTGCCGGGCTCGCAAGCGCAAGGGCGACGCAGGCCAAGCCGACGGACAGCATCGAAGACAATCTCATGCTGTTCGTGTCCTTTCGCACCGGAATCCGCAACGCTCCCGTGGTGAAACTGGGCCTCTCGGCATCACAAGAAATCCTCCCCGAACCATGCGACAACGAAATCGGCCAATGCGCGATCCGCCTCTGCGTTCCACGTTGAACCCCCATTTCGCCTGGGAGCTCACGCCAGGTTGCATACTTCTACAATAACTGAACCCCGTGCCCCAGAGCCTTTCCGCGGCGTTCGAGGGTCTTTTTCCCCGCCAACCACAATGCGGATGCTTCACTATACGGCTGGCGCCGCCGCCAGGCAAAGAAATCGTCGCCCTGCTGGTTCCGAAAGTTTGCCTTCGGAACCGTTGTGGTTAAAGGCTCAAAACTGGTGGCGACGCATGAAGGCCGGCACGTCCAGGTCCCGGCCATCCTCCCCGGCATGTTCAAACGCGGCTGCCGGTTCGCCGGCCTTTTGCTCGCCTTCCACCGGCCGAGCGGATGCGCGGGCCTCGAATTCGCCACCCAACTCCGCGGACGCCGCGCGCAGTGCGGGCTCGTGCTGCATTCGCTCCTCCGCCTGCTCATGCCGCGGCGAGGGCGCGCTTTCGAAATCCCTGGAGGCCGCAGACGAGTGAATCGCAGACTCGAACCGATCCGATCTTCCCTCCCGCGATTCCTCCTCTTCGCTCAGGAAGTGCGCGCGCGCCGGAGCCGCCACCGCGAGAGCATCTGCGTCGCGCATCCACGTATCCGGCGCCATCACGGGGACCGAGATCACCGGCTCCTCGGCCACGTTCAGCATCCGCGCGCGCCGCTCCGGCATCTGGTCACGGAAGCCCGTGGCGATGACGGTGATCTTTACTTCTTCGCCCATGCGCTCGTCCTGCACCGCGCCGAAGATGATGTTGGCGTCCTCGTGCGCTGCCGACTGGATGAGCGAAGAGGCTTCATTCACCTCAGACAGCTTGAGCGAGCTGGAACCGGTGATGTTGATGAGAATGCCACGCGCTCCATCAATGGCTCCGGCCTCAAGAAGCGGAGATGCCATGGCGGCCTGCGCGGCCTCAATGGCGCGATTGGCTCCGGAGCGAACCGCGGTTCCCATCACCGCATGCCCCATTCCGGCCATCGTGGTCTTCACGTCCGCGAAGTCGCGGTTGATGATGCCCGAGATGGTGATGATGTCGCTGATGCCCTGCACGCCCTGGCGCAGGACGTCATCGGCAATGCGAAAGCTCTCAAAGAAGCCGGCATCCTTGGCGACGGCGAGCAGCTTTTCATTGGGGATCACGATCATCGTGTCCACGCTCTCGAGCAGCTCTTTGAGCCCGCGCTCCGCCTGTTGCAGCCGCCGCTTGCCCTCAAAGGCGAAGGGTCGCGTGATGACCGCGACGGTCAGAATCCCCATTTCGCTGGCAAGTGAAGCGATTACGGGTGCAGCCCCTGTGCCCGTGCCGCCGCCCAGGCCGGCAGTGACGAAGACCATGTCCGCGCCTTCCAGGGCTTCGATAATCTTGTCCGAGTCCTCGAGGGCCGCACGCCGGCCCACGTCCGGGTTGGCGCCGGCTCCCAGACCGGAGGTCAACCGCACTCCGAGCTGAAGCTTGACCGGAGCCTGAGAGAGTTTAAGCGCCTGCACATCGGTATTGGCCGCGATAAACTCCACCCCCTCCAGCCTTGCCTGGATCATGCGATTCACGGCGTTGCCGCCGCCACCGCCCACGCCGATCACCTTAATGCAGGCGCCCCGGCTGCCTTCCTCATGAAACTGAATCCGCATTTCTCCGGCGTCGTTTCTCTCGTGATCCATCGGTCCTCCTCCCAACTTAATAACTTGACGCGAACAGCGACCGCAATTTCGAGCGGAGCGAGTTGTTCTCCGCAGCCCGGCTCACCCGCGTGCGGTGCGCATACAACAGCATGCCCACGGCGGTTGCGAACGCGGGATTCACCAGCTCACCCGGCATGTGCGACAGCCGCACAGGAAGTCCGGTGCGAGCAGGGACGCGCAACTGGCCCTCGGCAACGTCCAGAAGGCCGGGCAGCGACGCTCCGCCTCCCGTGAACACGCAACCCGCGCCGAGCGCGTCCAGCACGCCTCCCTGCCGCAGACTTTCCCTGGCAAAGTACATGAACTCTCGTGCCCGCGGCTCAAGGATCTCCGCCACCATGCGCAGTGAAAGCCGGATGGGCTGCGGATTGGCCAGTTCAATCTCCGCATCCTGGGGAACCGCCGTGACCACGCAGTTTCCAAACCGGCACTTGACCTCTTCGGCCTGTGCCGCCGACAGTTCCAGACCGACCGCAAGATCATTGGTGAAGTGCAGACCGCCCAGCGGAATGCAGCCCGTGTGCGCGACGGCCCCCTCGAAGAAGACGATGATTTCGCTCGAATGCGCTCCGATATCAATCAGGCACACGCCGAGCTCCCGCTCGTCCGCCGAGAGGGTTGCCTCCGCGGAAGCAATCGACTCCAGAACCGCCTCTGTGACCTCCACGCCCGCGCGATTGGCGCACGTCACGGTGCTTTGCAGCGCGCTGCCGGAGCAGGTGGCGATGTGCAAATCCACCTCGAGCCTTGCCCCGACCATGCCGATGGGATCGAAGATCCCCGGCTGATCGTCGAGGATGAACTGGCGCGGAAGGAGGTGAAGAATCTCGCGGTCCGGCGGCCGCTCCACCGCGCGCGCGCGTTCGATTGCGGTGCGCACGTCCTCGCGCGAGATTTCTCGCAGGCGGTTGCCCAGGTCAAAGCCCCCGCTTGTGTTCAGGCCGCGAATATGCGGTCCGCCGACGCCCACGGCGCACTCATCGATGTTGGCGCGGGCTGACAACTCGGCGCGCTCGACGGCGGCCTTCACGGCCTTTGACGCCGGGCCAAGATCCGAGATCATGCCCTTCCGCATGCCGGCCGATTCCATGATGCCGTGGCCGCGATACCGCAACGCGCCTTCGTTCAGGTCTGCGGCAAGAACCCGGGTCCAGGCGCTGCCCAGATCGAGCACGACGATCAGATTTTCAGGTTTCTGATTCATCACTGGATTCTCACTGTCCCTGCTCGGTTCGCGCGTGCGAGACGTGGGCCGCATCGTTATGCTGCCGTGTACGCCTGGATGTTTTGCGCCGAACTTCGGCGCGATGACGTGGGTGTTTCAACTGTGCGTGGTGCGTTTTTGAAGATCGAACCTGGTTTCTCGAACGTTTGCTCGAAGGCCGTGCGATTGCGGTCCGGGTGAGTATCGCGTGCTTGACGGATTTTGCTTTCGCATGACCGCCCGGCCCGGGATCACCCTTTGAAATGGCTGAGGCTCCTGAAGAGGCTGTGGCCCCGGCTGCCGGCGAAGGAGCGGATGGAGAACCGTGCTTCATTTCGAGCACGACCTGATGGTCATACCGAAGATCCACTTCCGCCAGGCTCGGATACTGCTGACGCCAGTCCTTGATGTTGGCCTGGTATCGCTGAAACCTTTCGAGAAAATGCTCCTTGCCAAAGTCGGCAAGAATATCGGAGCCCTGTTGCTGCATCAGCACGCGAGCGTTTTCAGGATCCGTCAGGTCGATCTCTGAAATCTGGTCCATATCATGCGCGCCGTTCGCGCTCAGCGCCTGCTTCATCCGAAGATATAAATCCATGCGCGTCTTGCGGGCCGGCAGCGAATCGCGGCTGTCAATTCCCGTTAGAACGGGGAAAGAGTAATGGCGCTCGGTCATCATCGCGACCGGCATGTCCAGCAGAACTCCCTCGGCATCCACAAGGCCAAACTGGTCGCCACTCCGCGCGAAAGCCACAGGCTGGCGCTCCACGACGGCAACGCGAATCTGGTTTGGAAGGACGCGCATCACTGACGCCTGCTGCACCCAGGGAAGCTGCTCCAGCTGCTGACGACGGACGGCAAGCGGCACATAAAACACATTCCGGCCGATATCCTCGCCGAAGATCGGCATCAGATCGGCCCGCGTAAGGACAGAAAGGCCGGTGGCGTGAATATCCTGCGAGCCCACGATACGAAACCTTGCATCGCGCTGGAGAAAGGACCTTCCCGTGTGAAAAGCCCAAGCCATTCCACACAGGAGCAGGCACGCGGCGGAGAGCCACACGGCACGGCCCAGTTTGCCCGTGACCCTCCACCAGGGCCGGCCCGGCTCATCGAATCGGCTTCGGCGTGTTCCGGCTCCGCCGCGCTCGTTGGCCTCGTCGTCCAAATCCAGAGGCATTCCGGGTAGCCCGCCGCCCCTGAAAGGCAGACCCGGCTGTGCGCGCCGAAAGCGGGGCTCGACGGGCGCTTCATCTTCCCAGGAGGGAAGCCGAGATCGTTTTTCGTTCTTTGTCGCCACGTGGATGCAGCGATGATGAGCGTCGCCAGTCTCAACTATAGACCGGCGCGGAAACGCATCCGGCCCGGCGGCGAAGGGAGGAATCTGGTGCGTAAACGGGGTTGCAACCTCTGCGGCCGGGTGGGAGCCTTCAGCAACCGGCCTGCAGAGCGTCAAGAATCTGCGGGGCAAGCTGGCTCACGCTCCCTGCCCCGAGCGTAAGGATCAGATCGCCCTCCCGCGCGCAGCCGCAGACCTCATGGATTGCGGCTGGAAAATCCGCAACAAAGTGCGCCTGCGGTTGGCGAATCGTCTCGGCGAGAACCTCCGCCGAAACTCCGGGGATCGGCTCCTCGCTGGCTGCATAGATGGGAAGCAGGGTCAGTGTGTCCGCGCCCGCAAAAGCCGAGACAAACTCGTCCAGCAGATCGCGAGTCCGCGTGTAGCGGTGAGGCTGGAAGACGACGTGGATGCGGGAGTAGCCGCACTCCCTGGCCGCGGCCAGCGTTGCCCGTATTTCGGTGGGATGGTGACCGTAATCATCCACAACGACAATGCCGCGCGCCTCTCCGCGCCGATGAAATCGCCGGTCAACCCCGCGAAAATGGCTCAGGCCAAGGGCGATTTTTTCTGACGGAACTTCCAATTGGTGGGCAATCGCCACTGCCGCCGTCGCATTCAGCACATTGTGCCTGCCAGGTACATGCAATTCGAATGGACCCAGAGGACCCTGCGGCCCATCGATGAGGAATCGCGAAAAGCCTGTTGCGGGCGTCTGGAGCAGTTGCAGCCGGTAGTCGGCGTTGGACGCCGCGCCGTAGGTGAGCACACGCCTCCTGGTGCGGGGCAGAATCGCCGCCAGCAGATCGTTGTCGATGCAGGCTGTCACCGCGCCATAGAAAGGAACCCTGTCCATAAAGGCCAGGAACGCCTGCTCGATGTCCGCCATGTCGCGATAACAATCCATGTGCTCGCGGTCGAGGTTGGTGACAATGGCAAGAATGGGAGAGAGCTTGAGGAAGGACCGGTCGCTTTCGTCGGCTTCGACCACCATAAATTGCGTGGATCCAAGTCGCGCGTTGGATCCCATCGCATCCACGCGTCCGCCCACCACCACGGTCGGGTCGAGCCCTCCGGCGGCAAGCACAGCGGCAACCATGGAGGTTGTGGTGGTTTTGCCGTGCATGCCGGCGATGGCAATGCCGAACTTGAGCCGCATCAACTCTGCGAGCATCTCCGCACGCTGGATGACAGGAATCTTCTGCTTCCTTGCCTCCAGAATCTCCGCATTGGACTCACTCACCGCGGAACTGGCGACGACCACCGTGGAACCGGAGACATGCGCCTCGGAATGACCCTCATAAATGGTTGCGCCCAGCTGGGCAAGCCGCTCGGTGACGGCGCTTCGGCGCAGGTCTGAGCCGGAGACCCGCATCCCCAGCCCGAGCAGAATCTCCGCGATTCCGCTCATGCCGATTCCGCCGATCCCGATGAAGTACGCGTGCTGGGACTTGGCAAACATGTGTAATCGAAACTCTACTCTAACACCTGCAAGACGGTGTATTTGCGGCCTCGCGCTGCCCTCACCGCGCTCGGCTCTCGCGGTGCGCAAGCCGCTCTCGGGCATGAGATTGTCTGCTTGCCGGGTTCGCCGCCCTCGGCCCCGAGTGGGGCGCGCGGCGGCGCCGAAATCCGCGCCGAACAAGAAAGTTTTCACCAGACCGCAACTAAACCTTCAAGATGCGGTTTGAACCACTGTAAGCCGGTTGGGCAGGCTTCCCACTCCGGCAGCGGCTGCGGAATGCTATGCAGACCGTGGTCCCGCCCGATTGAGCCGGGACTCGCAGCACAAGGAGGATGCAATGAAAATTCTTCGCCTGGCACTGATCGCAATGCTGGCTGCGCTGCCATTGAGCGCGACGGCCCCCGCGCAGGTGTCTGTCGGTGTCGGCGGCCCAGCCGTCGCTCCCTATTCCGATCCTGGCTATTACGGTTATGACAATGGCTATGGCAATGGCTATGGCAATGACAATGGCTACGGCAATGGCTATGGCTATGGCAATGGCTATGACAATGACGCTTATGGCCCGCCGGTCTGCCAATGGGGCTACTACTCCTATTACCCCTACACCTGCGCTCCGTATGGCTACTATGGCCCGAGCTGGTTCGCCGGCGGCGTCTTCATCGGCGCGGGGCCGTGGTACCAGTGGGGCGGGTACGGATATCGCGGCGGCTACGGCGACCGTGACGGCTATGGACGCCGTGACGGCTACCGCGGCGGATATGTCGGGCGCACTCCCTATCGGGGTGGTGAGCGCGGCTACGCCTACGGCGGACGGGGCGGCTACGCAGGCCGCGGAGGCTATGCCTATGGCGGACGTGGCGGCTATGCGGCGCCGCGCGGCGGCACCGGATACGGATTCCGCGGCAATGGCGGTTACCGTGGCGGCGGCAGCTTCCACGGCGGCAGCTTCCACGGCGGCGGCTCGCACGGTGGGGGAGGATTCCACGGTGGTGGTGGGGGATTCCACGGCGGCGGAGGATTCCACGGCGGCGGCTCGCACGGTGGGGGAGGATTCCACGGTGGTGGTGGCTCCCACGGTGGCGGAGGCTTCCACGGCGGCGGCTCGCACGGTGGGGGAGGATTCCACGGTGGTGGTGGCTCCCATGGTGGCGGACACCGCTAATTGACCCGCTCGTTAAAACAGGCCCGTCTGCTCAGGCAGACGGGCTTTTTCATTGCGCGCAGGGTCTGGGCTCCACAATGGAACCGCAGCGGTTGCTTTCTAAGCGCAACCGGAAAGTGCCGCCAATCGATCGGCGATGCGAACCACAGCATCCGGATGGGTCTGCGTGCGTGCAGCGGCGGCCATGGCTGCGAGACGCCCGGGCGACGTCAGCAATGCAAGCAGCGTCGTGAGCAGCCTATCAGGCTCGCCCAGTTCCGACTCCTTGAGCATCACGGCGGCTCCCGCCTTCACCATCTCTTCGGCGTTGCGCGTCTGGTGGTCGTCGGCCGCGGCGGCAAACGGCACCAGCAGCGAAGGCTTGCCGGCCGCGGCAAGCTCGGCAACGGTGGAAGCGCCGCTGCGTGCCATCACGAGCGTCGCGGCAGCAAATTGGGCCGGCATATCGTCGATAAACGGCTGAACGCGCCAGCGTTCCGGGCTCGCTCCGCTCTGTTCGTAGGCGGCTCGCGTACTTTCGGCATGCTGAGCGCCGCTCTGGTGCACGATTGCCAGCCCCGGAACCGCGCCGAGCAGGGCGGAGGCGATCTGCGGGCACGCACGATTGAAGAGACGCGCTCCTTGCGAACCGCCAAAGATGAGCAACTGAGGATCACGGCCGGGAGTCTCACCCAGTTCAAAAAACTCAGCACGCACGGGGATTCCGGTCACTTCCGCATTCCTGAACCACTTTGCCGCGCTGGGAAAATTGACTGCGGCGGCATTGACACGCCGGCCCACGAGGCGGTTGGCAAGGCCCGGCATGGCATTCGGCTCAAAGACCATGGTGGGCACGCGCAGCAGCAGCGCCGCGGCCATTCCCGGCCCTGAGGCATATCCGCCCACCCCAAAGACGACGGTTGGCGCGAACTCGCGAATCATCCGGCGGCAGGACCAGACGCTCCGCGGCAGATGGAGCAGGGTTCGGGCCCGCGTGGCGAGGGAGACATTCTTGAGCGGTCCCACATCGATCAGCTTCAAGGGAAACCCCGCGGCCGGGACCAGACGGGATTCCAGACCCCGTTCGGTTCCCACAAACAGAATCTCCGCCTGATGGCGCGCAACCAGTTCGCGCGCCACGGTGAGCGCCGGAATGATGTGCCCGCCGGTCCCGCCACCCGCAATCAGAACGCGCGGACTGGTCATGCATCCGCCTTTCGGGACGTGCATGCGCAGCGCAAATCCTGCGCAGACTGTCGCGTCGGTGCGGCTCGTCTCTTCCATGCGTCAGTTGCCGCAGCCCTGCGCACAGTGCGAAAGAATTGCGTCTCGGCACGCACCGGTCAATCAACCTTCCTGGAGATGTTGAGGAGAATTCCGATGCTGGCCAGGGAGACGAACAGCGACGTTCCACCGGAAGAGATGAAGGGAAGCGGAATGCCCTTGGTGGGCACCAGGGAGAGAACAACGCTGATGTTGAAGAAGGCCTGCAACAGGAGCGAGACGATGATTCCGAACGCAGTGAGCCTTGCGAACGGATCCTGGGAGCGAAAGGCCACCCGAAGACCCCGGACGCCCAGCACGACAAAGAGCGCCACGATGCAGATGGCGCCGATGAAGCCGAGCTCTTCGGCAATGTTGGCAAAGATAAAGTCTGTGGAAGCCTCGGGCAGGTAGAAGAGCTTCTGGATTCCTTCCATGTATCCCTTGCCGGCAAGCCCGCCCGTTCCAACCGCAATCAGCGATTGGTTGATGTGAAAGCCCGCGCCCATGGGATCTGCGTCTGGATGAAGAAACGCGAGCATGCGCGCACGTCTCCAAGGCACCAGGAAGAGCAACGCGGCCAAGGGCGGCAGGGAAACGGCGAAGGCGCCAACCAGATATTTCCATTCCATCCCGGCAAGAAGAAGCATCATCGCGGTCACGCCGCCAATCACCATGGCGGTTCCCAGATCCGGCTGCTTGACGATCAGCAGCATGAAAACCAGAGGCATGATGGACGCCGGAAGCAGAGTTCTCCTCCAGTCCTTCATGCAATCAAGACGCGTGTGCAGAAACCATGCCAGGAAGAGGACCAGGACGGGCTTGGCAATCTCAGAAGGCTGAAAAGTGAAGAGCCCTCCGAAGCGAATCCACCTGTGGGTGTTGTGCGAGCCGCGAAAGAAAAACACCATCACCAGCAGCAGCGTGGTGACGGAGAGAGCCGGGTAAATGAAGCGCGGCGAGTTATACCGCGAGTAGTCGATCTTCATCAGCAGGACCATGCACAGGACGCCGCCAAGCGCCCAGCCAGCCTGTCTGCCCACAAACGCGTAGGGGGAGTGGTAGCGCTCCTCGGCGACGACCGCCGACGCGGAGAACACCATTGCCAATCCCACCACGACCAGGACAAGCGTGGTGAAGAAGATCCACTTGTCAACGCCTACACGTTTTGCCATACCTTCCAGTCGCGCCATTCATTGACGAGTTGCTTGAATACGCGCCCGCGGTGCTCGTAGCTCTCAAACTGGTCAAAGCTGGAGCAGGCCGGCGCCAACAGAACCGCCTCGCCCGGCCGGGCGGCCGAAGCCGCGGCGCTGACGGCCTTGTCGAGGGTCTCGCACGAGTGGAGGGATACAGTGCCGCGCAGCTGCGACTCGATCTTCGCAGCCGCGGATCCGATGGTGTACACGGCGCGCACCCGTGACCGCAGCAACGGCTCAAGCTGCGTGTAATCGGAGTTCTTGTCCTTGCCGCCGAGGATGAGGTGAATCCCGTTCGCGAAGGCCGCGATGGCCTTTGCGGTGGCGTCCACGTTGGTGGCCTTGGAATCGTTATAGAACTCGACGCCGTTGAGCGTGGCGACATACTCCAGGCGATGCTCCACAGCCTTAAACTTCTCAACCGCACTTCGAATCGCGGGAATTTCGGCTCCGGCCAGGCGCGCGGCACAGACAGCCGCCAGCACGTTTTCCACGTTGTGCTCACCCTTCAGCGGAATGTTGCTCAGAGGCATCACCTTCTCCGGCTGCGCGTCCGCCTCCCTGCGGAACAGGATGGAGCCCTCTTCCACCCAGACTCCCCGCTTCACCGGCCGCTCGAGAGAAAACCAGTAAATGCGCCCACGGGAGCGAGACGCCGCCGAGGCCGCGCGCGCGTTATCCGCGTTCAGCACGCTGAAATCCTGGTCATCCTGCGCCGCAAAAATGCGCTCCTTCGCCAGCGCGTAATTCTCGAAGGTCCCATGGCGATCCAGGTGGTCCGGGGTGATGTTGAGAATCACGGCGATCTTGGGATGAAACTCTTCGGTGCTCTCCAACTGAAAGCTCGAAACCTCGAGAACAGACCAGGTTTCTTCCGAGCTCTCATCGATTAGGGAAATCACCGGCACACCGATATTTCCGCCGACCAGCGTGGGAACGCCCGCCTCTTCGAAGATCGAACCCAGAAGGCTGGTGGTGGTGGTTTTGCCGTTGGAACCGGTGACCGCCACCGTGTTGCCTTTCAGGAATCGGGCGGCCAGCTCCAGCTCCCCGATTACGGGCAAACCGAAGCGCTTCACCTGAACCAGTTCCGGTGTATCCAGCGGTACACCCGGACTGACGACGATGAGGTCTTGCCGGCGAAAGGTCAGCAGTCCGTGGCCGCCCGACTCGACCATGATCCCTTCCTCAAGCAGCGCGGGGATGTCCTTGGCCAGCGCCTCCGCACTGCGCACGTCGGAAACCGTGACCTGCGCGCCCCGCCGGCGCAGAAAGAGCGCGGCCGCAAGGCCGGATTTGCCCAGCCCCACCACCAGTACCTTCTTCCCTTTCAAGTCCATCATGATTTCGCACCTCTGATTCGCCCGGCGGTATCTCAATTTTGCATCGCGCGCATAGGCCTCGGCTCTACGGTCAGCGCAGTTTCAGCGTCGTGAGTGCAAACAATGCAAACACCAGCGCCCCAATCCAGAAACGCACCACCACCTTCGACTCGTCCCACCCAATCTGCTCAAAGTGATGGTGCAGCGGCGCCATCTTGAAGATGCGCTTCTTGTTGCGCAACTTATAACTGCCAACCTGCAGCACCACCGAGACTGCTTCCAGAATAAAGATGCCGCCGATAAACGGGAGAAGAAGTTCCTGCCGGATGATCACCGCCACCGTGCCAATGGCGCCGCCGAGGGCGAGGGAGCCCACGTCGCCCATGAAGATTTCAGCAGGATGGGCGTTGTACCAGAGGAAGCCGATGGAAGCGCCGACCATGGAGCCGCAAAAGACGCTCAGCTCGCCGACCCTCGGCATGCGCTGCAAATCCAGATAGTCGGCAAAGACCACGTGGCCGCTCACGTAGGTGAGCGCGGTGAGGGCGCCGGCGGCAATGATGGTGCACCCAATGGCCAGTCCGTCCAATCCGTCGGTCAGGTTCACTGCGTTGCTGGAACCCATGAGTACGAACACCACGAACGCCACGAACGGCACGAATGCGAAGAGTGCCAGGTGCGGCAATGTGGCTGGCCACCAATGCCACAGCAGGTCCGGACGCCAGCTCTTGATGAATGGGACCGTCAACTGGGTGGAGAACATTTTGAATTGCGAGAGAACGACGAGCTCCGCCCCGACCAGCGCAGCGGCAAGCGCCTGCCAGAAGAGCTTGGCGCGGGCCGTGAGCCCAAGGCTGCGCCGCTTCACCACCTTGATGTAGTCATCCGCGAATCCGATCGCGCCAAACGACAACGTAGAAAGCACCGCAATCCAGACGAACAGATTTGTCGGATCCGACCACAGAATTGTCGGCAGCACGATGGCGATGACGATGAGCACGCCGCCCATGGTGGGCGTCCCGGACTTCTTCTGGTGCGATTGCGGGCCCTCTTCGCGTATATATTGGCCGATTTGAAATTCGCGCAGCTTTTGGATGACCCAGGGCCCGATCAGCAACGCAATCAGCAGCGCCGTGAGCGAAGCGAAAACCGTCCGAAAAGTCAGGTATCGAAAGATGCGGAGGGTGTGAAAGAACGGATACAGCTTTTGGTAAAGCAGCCAGTAAAGCAAAGGGCCTCCAAAGCCGGGAGTGGGCGGGTTTCAGGTCGATTTTACAGGGCGGCAACGCCCTTGAGGCCGTGCAATCCTTGATTCAGTGCGACTCACCTTGCTGCCGCCGCAATTCGGTTTGGAACGCCTGCTCGCGCTCCGCGATGTAGCGGCGATAGCCGGCCGGATCGATAAACGCCGTGCGATCGCCGGCCTTCCAGCGCGTGTACTTGGCCCGCAATCCGAAGTACACGCCATGGGCGCCAAGGAAAATGTCGCACGGCAATCGCTTCATGACGTCGAATCCGTGCTGATAGTCCGACGCGATTTGGGGATAGGCCTTGTTCCCGACCAGCTTGTAGCCCGGATTGACGTTGGGACTGCCCACAATGACGACGTGAAGCTCCTTCCCCGCCTTTGGCTCGTCGAAGGTCCACGTGGTGGTGCCTTTTGTATGGCCGGCGGTGAGATGCGCGGTGAGCACCATGCCTCCCAGCCGCACCGTGTCGCCATCGTGCAACACGCGATCGACATGCGCCGGCGGGAACCACATGGTACGGTCGTGTGCGTAATGGAAATCGGTCCGGCCGCCGGACTCCACCACGCTCACGTCGCCGGCCATCACCTCATATTTTGCGCCGGTCAACCGCTTCACCTCGGCGCTGCCGGCGCAGTGGTCATAGTGGCCGTGGCTGATGAGCAGAATCCTGATGTTGCGAAACCGAAACCCGATCGATTCCACGCTCTTTCGAATCAGGGGCACGGATGCTTCGAGATCGCTGTTGATGAGAATATCTCCCTTGGGCGTCACGATCAGGTAGGACGCAAGGTCGGCGGTTCCCACGTAATAGAGATTGCCGGCAATCCGAAATGCTGGAAAAGGCTGGTTCCAGGAAGGCTCCGGCTGTGCCGCCAGAGGAAGAGCCAGGCTGGCGCACAGGGCGAAAAGGAGGCAGCGGAGTCGGTACTTGAACATCAGAGCGATACTGCCTTTCCTCATCTGCTGAGAACGACCTCAATTGCGCGTTCCATGTGCACGCCGCGCGAACCTTTTACCAGAGCCACATCGCCGGCGCGGAGATTCTGCTTCAGCCACTCTCCAGCGGCTTCCGCATCGGGCAGAAAGCTGGACGCAGCAATCCCACCCTCCTTGGCCGCCTCGGCCAGGAACTTTGCATGGCCGCCGACGCCCAGCACCACGTCGAGCCTGGCATCGGCCGCGGCTTTCCCGCATTCGCGGTGCAAACGGGGAGCGTGCTCGCCGAGCTCGAGCATCTCGCCCGCGACCAGAATGCGCCGTTGTGCGGGCAGCGACGCGAGCGTGTGAATCATGGAGCAGAGCGCCTCGGGATTCGAGTTGTAGCTGTCATTCAGAATGGCTGCCCCGGCAAACTCAATCACTTCGCCGCGCTTGCTTCCGACTTCGAGCAACTGGAGAGCCTTGATGGCTTCGGCGCGCTCCACACCGGCCTCGAGTGCCACGGCCAATCCGGCAATCGCGTTGGTCGCGTTGTGGGCACCAATCATCTTGAGATTGAACTCGCCCTGCGCATCTCCGGCTCGATAATGCACGTCCAGGCCGCGCCCGGTTTCGTCCACGCTCAGGATTTGCGGGTCGGCGCACGGCCCCTCGCCGAAATAAACCACCTTGCCCTGGAAGTCGCGCCCGAACTGCGAGACATAGGGATCGCAACAGTTCAGGAAAGCGGTCCCGCTGGCCGGCAGCGCGGCCACAAGCTCGAATTTGGCGCGCGCAATTCCCGCCTGTCCTTCGGCAAAGTTCTCAATATGAGCCGTTCCCACGTTGGTCACAACGCCCCAGTCCGGGCTGGCTATGCGGGCCAGAGCGGCGATCTCGCCGCTGTGGTTCATGCCCATTTCAAGCACGGCATATTCGTGCTCAGGCTCAATCCGAAGCAGTTCCAGGGGCATTCCAAAGCCATTGTTGAGATTGCCCGAGGACTTGAGCACGCGGAACTTCACGCTGAGGGCCGCGGCAATCGCTTCCTTTGTCGTCGTCTTCCCCGCCGAGCCCGTCACCGCCACCACGCGCCTGCCCCACTGGCGGCGAACGTGCGCGGCAAGAGCCTGCAGTGCCGCGAGCGAATCCTCCGCAATCAGCAGCGGCACGCCCAGCGCGGAATCCGGCAGCGCTGCAACTTTCTGCCGGGAGACCATCGCGGCCACAGCGCCACGGCCGACAGCATCGGCGATGAAGTCGTGGCCGTCGAGCCGGTCTCCGCGCACCGCGAAGAAAAGATCGCCGGGCCGTATGGTGCGCGAGTCAATGGAATAGCCTTGCGCCGTCAGCGCGCCCGCGTGGGAAATGCTGGTGGGCGCTTCCAGCACCGCGCCCGCGCCCACCGCCGCTTCTGCCAAAGTCAGCTTCACTGCACTCCACCGTACCCCAGTTCGCGCAGCGTGGAAAGCGCAATCTCCGCGTCGTCGAAGGCCACCTTCCTGTCCGCCAGAATCTGTTCCTTTTCGTGTCCCTTTCCGGCAATCAGGACGATGTCGTGCGGCCGCGCGGAATGCAGAGCCAGTCGGATTGCAAGGGCACGGTCCGGCTCCACAAAGTATCTGACTCCTGTGCTCTTCAGTCCCGGCTCAATGTCGGCAAGAATCGCCAGCGGATCTTCCGAGCGCGGATTATCGCTGGTCGCCACCACAAGGTCGCTTCCCTGGCCCGCCGCTTCGCCCATCTTCGGCCGCTTGGTGCGGTCGCGGTCTCCGCCGCAACCGAAGACCGTAATCACTCGCCCGCCAGCGGCCGCGCCTTCCTGCATTTTGCGTGCCAGCGTGGTCAGGTTTCGCAGGGCATCGTCGGTGTGCGCGTAGTCCACAATCACGGTGAAGGGCTGACCGGCATCGACGGGCTGAAAGCGCCCGGGCACGGCGGCCAAATGCGGAATTGCGGCCACAATGTCCGCGAAGGCCGCTCCGCGCGCATGGGTCGCGCAACAGGCTGCCAGCAGGTTGAGGATGTTCACCTCGCCGGCCAGACGGGAAGAAACCGTTGCCGAACCCTCCGGCGTATGCAGCTGAAACGCGGCGCCGCCGGGCAGGAGCGAAACATTGTCGGCGCGCCAGTCGCCCTGGCCAATGCCATAGGTTCGCACTTCAGAGCCGGCCTGGCGCGAGATTCCGGCAAGCTCGACGCCGCTGGCATCGTTGGCGTTCAGCACAGCCACCCGCGGTGTGGGGTAGCGCGCTCCATCGAAGAGCAGCCTTTTGGCCGCGAAGTAGTTTTCGAGGGTTCGGTGGTAGTCCAGATGGTCGCGCGTGAGATTGGTGAAGACCGCCACGTCAAAGGGAATGCCGAGAACGCGCCCCTGATCGAGCGCATGGCTGGAAACTTCGGCGACAAACTCCGTCGCGCCGCGGCCCACGCCTTCCGCCATCAGAGCAAACAGGTCCCGCGATTCCGGCGTGGTGTGAATCGAAGGCCGGACCTCGCCGGCGATGCGGTACTCGATGGTTCCCACCAGGACCGTCTTTCTTCCCATGGCATTGAGGAGGCTCGCCGTCAGATAGGTTGTCGTGGTTTTGCCGTTGGTGCCGGTTACGCCCGTGGCGGCCAGTCTGCGCTCAGGGTGCTGAAAGAATGCGGCGGAAGCTTCAGCAAGGGCGCGGCGGCCATGCTGAACAAGCAGAACAGGAAAGCCGGGGCGCGCGGAGATGAGGCGGTGCATTGCCTCCCTTGAGTCCGTGATGACACCCGCCGCACCCGCCTCGATGGCTTGATCGATGTACCGGTTTCCGTCAGTCGAGCCGCCCGCCATGGCCACAAAGACTGCGCCGGGACGCACGGGTCGCGAGTCATACTCGATACCGCGCAGGGGCTCGATACCGCGCAGGGGCTCCCCAGAGTCCCCGGCCACTTCGAGCGCCGACACCTGCTCCACAAGCTCTTTCCAAATCATTCCGTGCTCGATTGTAGCGGTTTAAACGCCCATCGCTCAGGCGCAGGGCATCCCTATCGCGCGCACTTCACCACGATTCGGGTTCCGGCGGGAACCCTGGTTCCGGGCGCCGGCGCCTGCTCGCGCGCAATTCCGTCCCCAACCACCTGGACGTCAAGCCGGGCTGCCGCAGCCGTTTCCACCACCTTCCGCAGGGAAAGACCAACGAAAGAAGGAACCGTAATCTTCTTGGTGTCCTGAATGGTGACCGGCGAGGATTTCTGCGCGCTCTGCGCCGCCGCGGCTGGAGCATTCGTGGTAGTTTTCGCCTCGGGCGGGGGGTTGTTCTCCGGGTGCTCGGTCTCTCCTGGCTGGCCGTTCGACGAAGCGGTTTCGCCTGCGCCTGGCTCAGCCGCAGGAGTCCGCAAAGGATCATCCGGCGGCAGGTCGTTCGCGGCCGCAAACAGTGCGTTCACGCTCTGCTGATCGGACTCAGTATCATCCTCGGAGATGACGGCTTCCGGCTTCGCAGCCGTTCTCGGCTTCACCGCGATGTCGTGGGGAACGCCAAGGTATTCCAACACCTCCTGTGCGACCTCAGCGAAAACGGGCGCGGCGACCTCCGCGCCGTAGTATTGCCCCTGCGGCGAATCGATGACCACGGCCACTGCAATCTCAGGATTGTTGACGGGCGCGATTCCCGCGAAGGACGCGATGTGCATGGTCTTCGAGTAGAGATGCGTGCGGGGATCGACCTTCTGGGCCGTGCCCGTTTTGCCTCCGGACGAGTACCCATTGAGTTGGGCGTTCTTTCCCGAGCCGTAGAGCACCACGCCCTCCATCATCTGGCGCATCTCGGCCGCAGTGAGCGTGGAGATGACGCGATGCGCGCCCGGCGGCAAGGGGTCAGGCAAATCCTCATTCAGCCTTATCGGCCTGGGATTGAGCGGGTCTCCCAATACGGTGGCCGGATGATCCACCTGGCCGGGAATGAGCAGATGAGGAGGCAGATAGACGCCGCCGTTGGCGATTGTGGAGACCATGGTGACAAGCTGAATCGGCGTGACGCCCACCTCCTGCCCAATGGCGATGGAGCCGATGGAGGACCCGCTCCATTTGCTGGGCGGGCGCAACAGGCCGCGCGTTTCGCCGGGCAGTTCAATCCCGGTCCTGCTCCCGAACCCGAATGCACGAACGTACTTGTAGAACCGGTCCTGACCCACCCTGAGAGCCAGCTTGACGGCCGCTACGTCACTGGAGCGCGCGAGCGCGGTGGCCACGGAGACCACGCCCAGCCCGCGGTCGCTGATGTCGTCGTGGATCACGCGGCCGGCCAGCGTAATCTGCCCGCCCTGGCAATCAATCATGTCAGTGGGCTTGGCCACACCCTGCTGCAGAGCCGCAGAGTAGGTGACGAGCTTGAAGACCGATCCCGGCTCATACACGTCGCTCACCGCGCGGTCTCGCAGCAGCTCAGGGTCCGTGTGTCGAAAATCGTTCGGATCAAATGTCGGCCGCCCGGCGAGCGCAAGAATCTGCCCGGTGTGCACGTCCTGGATGACCACGGTTCCATGCAGGGCATGGGTCTTTGCCATCGCGTGGTCCAGGGCCTGCTCGGCCATGAATTGAATGTTTTCATCGATGGTCAATTGAAGATTCTGCCCCGGTTCCGGATCGTGCTCGGTGGAGCCCAGCACCTGGCGGCGCGCATCCACTGCTGTAAACATGATGCCCGGCTTCCCATGCAGGCGCGAGTTGAACTTCTGCTCCAGACCTCCGAGGCCGTTATCATCAATGCCGACATAGCCGAGCATTTGCGCCGCCAGCTGGTTGTCCGGATAGAACCGCTGAAACTCCTTCTGGAAGTAAATGCCTTTCATGTCCAGGGCGCGCACCCGCGAGGCCACCTGGGCCTTGACGCGGCGCGCAACCCAGGCAAAGCTGCGGCCGTGCTCGAGCCGTTCTTCGATTGCTTTTGCCGTGGTGCGCGAGTCTTCCGGGTCGACATGGACGATGGCGGAGAGCGTGCGTGCGGCGGCGGCCTTGTCGCTAATCTCGGTGGGGACGGCGTAGATGGAATCCACCTGCACCGTCATCGCCATCTCGCGCATGTTGCGGTCGTAGAGAACTCCGCGGCGCGGCGCCACCTCGAATGTCCGCTCCTGCTGCCTTTCGGCGCGCTCCACGTACTCTTTGTGATCCAGCACCTGCAGCCAGAAGAGACGAAGGGCGATGGCGCAGGCCCAGAACGCAAAGAAGAGACAGATCAGCCAGAACCGGGCCCGATTCATTGGAATGGTGCGCGGCAGGGTGGTGCGTGGTCGGGCGGCTCGGAGGGTTGCCTGCATGGCGAATCGCTCGGGGGAGTTCTGTCGCGCGTTGGGTTATGGCGTGAATCGAGGCGGCGGAGCAGCCTGGGCCAGCGCCGGTGCGCCTGGATCAGTAGGAACGGGCGCCTGAATGATCTGCCCCGGCTCCGGCACGGTGAATCCCATCTGACGGGCAAGGCCATCAATGCGCCCGGGGCGGCCAAGCTCGGCTTCGTTCAAACGCAGTTGGCGATTCTCCTCGCGCAGGTGGTTGACCAGCTGCTTCTCCGCCTCCACGCGATACCCGCCCTCGATGGCGCTGAAATGCTGCAATCCATAAATCATCACCAGCGAAAAGAGGACCGTGATCGCCGCCGTAAAGGTCCGCATCTGGCGGGCGCGCACCGGGTCAGGCGCCTTCACCAGCCGCGAGTTGTCAAACTGCTTCACCAAATGCACCTCGGGCGTGCGCACGCCGCGGCGGCGCATGGGCTGCTGCGCAAACCTGGCCGCATTGCGCTCCGCAATCCGCGCCGTCCATCCTCGCCTGGTGTCAACGTAAGTTGTCGTGCATGCCGCCATCTTGGTTCTCCTGCCGTGTAGCTTTAAATCTTTGCTGCCGTTCTTTGTGCCACTCTCAGCTTTGCGCTTCGTGAGCGCGGGTTGCGTTCCGTCTCTTCCTCGCCGGCGGTCGCCGGCTTCTTCGTCAGCACTTCCCAGATTCCCTGCCGTGCGCCCTCGCGCAGGCTGTCTTTCACGAGGCGATCTTCCAAAGAATGAAAACTGATGACGGCCAGGCGGCCGGAGGGCTTAAGCATTTTTGGCGCGGCCTCCAACAACGCCCGAATCTCGTCCAATTCGCGATTCACATGAATCCGGAGAGCCTGGAAAGTGCGCGTCGCCGGATGAATCCTGTCCTGCTTCATTGCCGGGGCGGCTTGCGCAACCAGCCGGGCCAGTTGACCCGTGGTTGCAATCGGCCGCCCGCGAACAATGGCTCTGGCAATTCTCCGCGACCTCCTTTCCTCTCCGTATTCGTAAATAAGGTCTGCAAGCTCGCGCTCATTGGCCTCATTCACCACTTGTTCGGCGGAGGGCCCGGTGCGCGTATCCATGCGCATATCCAGCGGGCCGTCCGCCATGAAACTGAATCCCCTGCGCGCCTCGTTCAGTTGCAGGCTGCTGACGCCAAAGTCGGCCAGCAATCCGTCAACGGATGCGGGCTCCACATGCTCGGCCGCCGAACTGAAGGCCTCGCCGATGAGCCGTATCGCCGGCGCCCGGCTGCCCAGCTCATTGCTGATGCGGGCCAGCCTGACCTTGGCCAGGCTCAACGCCTCCGGGTCCCGGTCAAACCCAATCAACCGGCCCTGCGGACCCAGCCGGCGAAGAATCTCCGCCGAATGGCCGCCCATGCCCAGAGTGCAGTCCACCACCGTGGCGCCCTCGCGCAGGTTCAAAAACTCAATCGCCTCTTTGCAAAGAACTGGCACATGGCGCTCACTCGGATTCGTCATGTGTTCCCCCTTGGGGGCTTGCCGTTCTAACTGCGCCGTGCGAGGATCGCCGCCATTGCCTTGCGGTCTTCCGCCGTCAACTCATTGGCAGGCAGGTTGCGCTCGAAGTCTTCGCGGTTGTGCACTTCGAGATAAGTCCGCATGCCGAAAACCGTCACCTCGGCGTCCAGGCGGGCCGATTGCCGCAAGATCTGCGGCAGCAGAAGCCTGGCCTGGCTGTCCATCTCCACCTGCTGGCCGAAGTAGCTGGTGAGGTTCAGATATTTCTTCACGGCGTCGTCCATCGTGCTGGAGTCGGCCAACTGCGCTTCCCGCTTCTCCCATTCCGGCAAGGGCCAGATTTCCGCGCTTCTGCCGTCGGGACTGGTTACATAAAACTGGGCCACGTTCGCGGCATCCACCAGCTGCTTGAAAGCAGAGGGCAGCTTCAAGCGCCCCTTTTCGTCCACCTTCGCGGGATGGTTGCCTCTGAACATCTGCTCGACTCTCGCCTTTCGCCGGCAGCTCCTAAGCCGCCCTCAGGGCCTTTCTGGCCGTTCATCGTCCTTTTCGGAGTAAGATTGGGCAAGCAGGGCTTGAAAATCCTCTGCTGACTCCCTTTCGCTCCCTTTTGCTCCACTTCAGTGGCGATAATAGACCACATCGCTCAGGTTTCCAACACGAAATGCATGAGGGGGGTATGAATCGGGGCCCATTCCGGGCATGTGGTGGGGTGGGTCGGCGGGAATCACGCCTAATAGGACTCCCACACCGAAATTATACAACATCTAGTGTTTATTGCGTTGATTCCTACAGCCGCTTCGATGGAATCCTGACGGTGAACAGGGCTTGCGGGCCGCTTCTCTGCCGGAGTCGCACGCTTATCTGCCCGGCCGGGTTTTTCGCTCCGCCACGACCTTCAGGAGGTAGAGAAAGACCAGGGCGTTCACGATCAGCAGCGCAATGCGGATCCAGGTAATGCGTTTGAAGACCTCAAAGGCCTCCCAGGGAAGGAAGGACGCTGTGATGAAGAGCGTCAGGAATTCTCCCCAGGCCTTTTCGAGGTAAAGTCCAATCCCCTCGGCAAGGCTCAGCCCCGCGTAGCAGAAGGCCACCAGACCGATCCTGCGCAGGAGATGGTCATCGACAATCGAGGCTTTGTCGAGGACGAAGTTGACGAAGCGCGACTCGGGATTGAAGCGCAGGGCCGAGGCCACCTGCTGCATGATGTCGCCAAAATCCTGGTGCAGAAGGCGCAGCGCACCCACGCCGATGGCCGCAATCACTGTCGCCTGAACGAACTTGTAGAGGGCAATCAGCAGGAGCCATTTGTTGCGAGGCAGACGCCCGAGCTTGCGTTTTCCTGGGATCTTGATGGTGTCCTCTGCGGGCGCACGCAAAACCTGCGCCTAACGCTACGTTAACCCATTGCGGGAAGTTCTCCCAACATGCCGCATGCACACGGCCGCCGGGGTGAACCCGCTAGCGGTGTGTCCTGAGCAGTTCATCGCGGTCGATCACTTTGCCGTCGAGGATGAGGGTGGAGATGCGCCGGGCGTTCCAGATGTTGGCGGTCGGGTCGCCGTCGACGACGAGAATATCGGCCCTTCGGCCGGGCGCAATCTGGCCAAGCTCGGTCCAGCCGAACTGGAGGGCGTAGTTATTCGTGGCGGCAGCGAGAGCCTCGCGCGCGGAAAGGCCGAGGCGGACGAGCAGCTCGAGCTCGGTGTGCATGGAAATGCCGGGCATGGAGCCAGAAACGGGCGCGCCGGATGCGGCAAGGTAATGCGGACCGGCGCTGAAGATGGTCTGGTTGATCTTCCACAGGCGCATCGCCGCCTGGTCAGCCTTTTTGCGCTGGTTGTCTTCCATCCAGCGCTGCGAGATGCCGGGCAGGCGGCGGCCCCAGGCGGCAAGAGGATAATCCAGTTCGCCCGTGGCGCGGTCAGGCGGGTCGTAAAGGTTGGCCGGATTCAGGAGAGAAGCGGCGGGATCGTTCCATAGATTGCGGTGGCCGGGCAGGCGGAGGAAATAGGTGCTGAAGGTGGGCATCAGCGCGGCATGGTGCGAAGCGATCAGGCGCGCGTAGGCGCGCAGATGGATATCCGTGGGAGGCAGGCGCTGCGCGTAATCGAAGGCGGTGTTGGCCGCCGAGCCGAAGGGGTCCTGCACGAGAGGCTGCTGCAGCTCATCGGGCACCACGCCAAGCTCGTACCGTCCCATGTGCAGCAGTGCGTCGACGCCGGACTCAATGCCGACCTGGTAAGGGGTGGCCACGAAATCGCCGTAGGTGATGAGGCCCATCTGATGGGCGCGGGCGATAATCCATTGCGCATTGGCAGCGGTGATGGCCGCTCCGAGGCGAACGACGCGCGTGCCCCGCCGCGCAGTGGCCGCCAACTGCCGCGCGGTGTCTTCCGGGCTCAGTTCCGTGGGATGCTGCGCGACCCTGAGCGTGGCGGCCCAGCCCGGCTGGTCGGCAAGCAGGCTCCAGTTGTCAGTGGCGCCCACGGAGTCAGCAAGATAAAGATTGGGGCGGGGATTCGCGCTGAAGTCGATGTGGCCCTGTTCCCGCGCGGAAACGGCGACCACGGTGGTGACGCCCATGTAAAGATCGGCGCTGGCCTGCCCCTGGCTGTTGATGCCGGCATAGCCGTCCACGAGGCCGGGGATGAGGTATTTTCCGGTGCAGTCGATGACGCGCGCATCCTTGGGAATCTGCACCGAGTCCGCGGGGCCCACGTTCACGATTCGTCCATCGCCGATGATGACGGTGGCATTGGGCAGATCGCGGGCGGAGCGTCCCCAGTCGGTGACGTCAATGACGGTGCCGCCAATGAGCACCAGCGGCGGCGGCCCGGCGGGCTTTGTTCCGGCCTGGGGAGCCGGCTGGGCCCAGATGTGAGCCGCGACCAGCATCCATCCGACGATCCATGCCGGAAAGGTACGAGGAAATCGCATAGGGAATCGGGTCTTTGGAGGATTGTCGCACATGGAATCGCGAGGAACGATCAATCCACTTCCTTTTGGGCCACTTCCTCTCGAGCCATTCCTGCCTGGGCAACGTCCCTTTGGGCCATGCATCCCGGGGGCAGAGACGAGACGAGGAAGCGATTTGAGAACGCTGAAGGGTGCATGGGTCATCCTTGGGGGCTAGCTGGCCACCAGCGTGTGGCGCTGGCGGTGCGCAAGCAGAGGCATCACCTGCGCCAGAGCGGCCTCCACGGTGAGCCCGTACTTGGCGCGCAGGCCGTCGATTTTTCCGTGCTCGATGAACTGGTCAGGCCAGCCGATGCGCACCACGGGCACCGCGATGCCCAGTTCATCCAGAGCCTCAACCACCGCCGAGCCGAAGCCTCCCATTTTGACGTGATCCTCAAAGGTGACGATGGTGGCGACGCGGCGGGCGTAGGATTCGAGCAACTGTCGGTCAAGGGGCTTGATGAAGCGGGGATTGATGACGGCGGCGGAGAAGCCGGCCTGCTGCAGGCGCTGGCCGCATTCGCGCGCCATGGCAAGCATGGGTCCAAGCCCGAGCAGGGCAACGTCATTGCCGTCGCTGATGAGCTCAGCCTTGCCCACCTCCAGCACCTGCGGCTGATCTTTGCGTGCCACGCCGGCGACTGCGCCGCGGGGATAGCGGATGGCGCTGGGTCCGGGCAGAGTGAGTGCGGTCTTCATCATGTCGGCCAGTTCGTCCTCATCCTTTGGCGCCATGAGCACCATCTCCGGAATGCCGCGCAGGTAGGCGATGTCGAAGAGGCCATGATGCGTGGGGCCATCGTCGCCGGAGAGGCCGGCGCGGTCCATGCAGAAGACCACGGGCAGTTTTTGCAGGGCGACGTCGTGGATGATGGGGTCGACGGCGCGCTGCAGGAAGGTGGAGTAAATGGCGCAGACGGGGCGGTAGCCGCGCGTGGCCATTCCGGCGGCAAAGATGACGGCGTGCTCCTCGGCGATGCCGACGTCGAAGTAGCGGCGCGGATGGTGCGGGCGGAAGAGGTCAAGGCCGGTGCCGTTGGGCATGGCGGCGGTGATGGCGACGACGCGATCATTCTCAGAGGCGAGGCTGACGAGGGTGTTGGCGAAGACCTCGGAATAGGTGAGCTGGCCGGAGGGCGCGGTTTTGCCGGTCTGCGCATCGTAGGGGCCGAGGCCGTGGAATTTTTTCTGGCCGTCGAGGGCGGGCTTGTAGCCGCGGCCCTTCTGCGTGAGCACGTGGAGCAGGACGGGGCGGTTTTCAGCCTTGAGGAAGTTGAAGGTTTCAACGAGCAGAGGAATGTTGTGGCCGTCGATGGGGCCGAAGTATTGCAGGCCGAACTCTTCAAAAAGGATGGAGGGCCAGAGCATGCTCTTGGCGGCCTCCTCGGCGCGGCGCACGGCGGTGATGGCCAGCTTGCCGCCGAAGCGCTCGACCAGGCGCGCGGCGGACTCGTGGAAGCTGCGGTAGTGCTCGTTGGTGACGATACGGTGGAAGTAGCGGGCGATGGCGCCGACGTTGCGGTCAATGGACCACTCGTTGTCATTCAGCACGACGATGAGGCGCTTGGTCTGCTCGGCAATGTTGTTGAGGGCCTCAAAGGAGATTCCGTTGGTGAAGGCCGCGTCCCCGGCGACAGCGACGACATGCTCATTGCCGCCGGCGAGGTCGCGCGCGACGGCCATGCCGAGGGCGGCGGAGAGCGCGGTTCCGGCGTGGCCCGCGCCGTAGCAGTCGTGCTCACTTTCAGTGCGGAGCATGAAGCCGTTGAGGCCGCCGGGCTGGCGGATGGTCTCAAAGCGCTCGCGCCGGCCGGTGAGGATTTTGTGCACGTAGGCCTGGTGGCTCACGTCGAAGAGGATGCGGTCGGCAGGCGTGTCAAAAACAGTGTGGAGAGCGAGCGTGAGTTCGACGACTCCGAGATTGGGCCCGAGATGTCCGCCGGTTTTGGAGAGGGCCTGGATGAGGAAGGCTCGAATTTCCTCGGCGAGCTCGGTGAGCTGCGACTCATTCAAACGCTTGACGTCAGCAGGTGAATGGATGGAGTCCAGCAATGTTCCCATGCGCACCCTTCCCCCCGGGAAAAAGCCGGGAATCCAAGAAGCCCGCTGGCGCAGAGGGCCTCGGCGGTGGCGGAACGCGCCCGAAAAAAACAACGCGCACGGTGAGCACAGCCGGCGCGGCCTTGCGAGCGACGCTCCGTGGCGTCGATTCAGTATAGCAACCCGCCGGATGGCACGAGCCTGATTGCGCCCCGATTGCGCCCCGATTGCGCCAGGCTGATGGTTTCGACGGGCTCGAAGGGACAACGTTTGCGGTGTTTGCATAAGCGGCGGCAGCGGCGGCGCGGATGGGAAATGGGACCTTGAAGGCGCCCGGCGTGCTCTCTTCCGCGCGGCGCAAACGTCACAGGAATTGCATCGTGCATGGAGGGACCGCAGGCGAGACTGCCCGCACTTCTTGGAAGAGGGGGCGAGCGGTTAGTCTATTGGAGTGTCTTCATTCCAGGGAGACGTGCAGCCCCAGGGGCAGAGCGCGGGATTCGGCTGAGCAGCCCCCGCAAAGCGATGGAGGAGAGTCTCGCGTTGAAGAGAAAGCTAGTGATTTTGCTTTTGGCCGTGGTTGTGGCGGCGATGATGCCGAAGAGTGCGCTCGGGCAGATTGAGGAGGATCGGCCGAAGGCCCCGGCGACCGCGCCGATCTATAAGTACGTCGCCTTTGCCGGCTGGGGCTATACGAGCATCAACCAGGTGAACCAGTCGCGCAGCGGGTTGCAGGGCGTGAGCTATTCGGTGACGCGCAACTGGGGCCGGTTCTTTGGGATTACGGCGGTGGGCGGGCATTACGCCTGGTCGGTGACGCAGTCGAACGCGCTGGTGGGCAATCCCTCGATGGACCTGCTCCTGGTGGGCCCGGAGATACGCGCGCCGCTCTTCGGTCCGCTCGATCTGTTCGTGCACGGGTTGCTGGGCGGAGCGCACACGGGCAATGTGAGCATCTCGCCGACCGTGTCGTTCGCGGGCGGGCTGGGCATGGGCATGGACTACAACTTGAACAAGCGGTTTGCGATTCGGCTGAGCGGCGACGACATTGCGTCGTCGTTCACGCTGGTTCCGTATGCGTCCGGCGATTCGCCGCACAAGCGCTGGAATGCGCGTGCGTCGATGGGCGTGGCGTACAGGTTCTGAGGGCGCGCGCGAGAGGCGATTTGCGAAGGGCGGAGGCCGGAGAGCTTCCGCCCTTTCTGCGTCTGCTGGCCCTATCTGCATCTGCGGGTAAAGCAGCGTGCAGCGTGCGAGCGGGTTTAGTTGGCGGGTTGCAGCGTGGGCACGGCGGCGGCGCGGTTGAGGAAGGGCTTTTCAAAGACGAGGTAGAAGGCGAAGGAAGCGAGCAGGATGAGCGCGACGCCGGCCGTGGCCATGACCAGACAAGTGGCCGTGCGGCCGAGGTGCAGCGGCAGCGCGACGTGCTGCCAGAGGACGTAAAGCAGCGGGAAGTGGATGAGATAGAGGCTGTAAGAGAAGAGGCCGATGCGGGCCAGCGGGCGGCTGCCGGCGACACGCGCGAGCGGGTTGCGCGGGTGGTGGGCACAGAGGATGAGCGCGCTTGCGCCGAGCAGGCCGTAGACGATTTCCGTGATGGTGTACGCGTAGACGATTGGCTTGAAGCCAGCGCAAAACGCGAGAACACAGCAGACAGCGAAGAGCCAGACGAAGACACGCCTGGGCGGGGCGAGCGCGGCCTCAGCGGCGAACATGCCCAGCGCGAAGTAAAAGACGTACATGGGCGCGAGACCGATGAAGGAGGTGCTGGCGAGCCAGGAGTTGAGCGTGAGGCCACCGATGTATGTGATGCCGAGGACGGCCACCATGCCGAAGCGGCGGCGCACCCAGAGCAGGAGCGGAAAGAGAAGATAGATCTGGCACTCGACGGCGATGGACCAGAGCGGAACGCTGACCTGGCTGATGGTGCGGGTGCTGAGGTTGTGGACGAGGAAAATATGCGTGAGCACGCCGGAGGTGGTGATGGGCCAGGAGATGTCAAACTGGCGATGCGTGGGCCCGGTGACGAGCCAGAGGCCGATGGCGATGGAGAGCGCGAGCGCGGCGTAGTAGGGCGGCAGGATGCGGCGCGCGCGGCGGAAAAAGAAGGGCGGCGCGCCGCCGGGGCCGAGCGTGCCGTCGCGGCCGGCGACGGGCAGCGTGAGGCAGAAGCCGGAGATGACGATGAAGAGAATGACGGCGTAGTCGCCGGGAACGAGCCAGCCGGAGAGAGCGCTGTTCCAGTCGGTGTTGGGCCAGGACTGCACCCAGGTGTGGCACTCGACGACGTAGAGCGCGGCGAGAGCGCGGAAGCCGTCAACGTAAGGCAAGTGGAGGCGCGGCCGGCGCGCGGCGGCCACGGACGCGGGGTTCGCGTTCTCTTCTTCGAGGTTCAGCGCCTGGGCCACGCTGGACCTTTCTCGAAGTCACTCGGCGGACTGCCTGTGCTGGTTGGCATGCGGTCATCTTACCGTGAGACTGTCCGGGAATCGGCGCGGGCGCAGTGCTGGCGAAGGTACGGGAGTGACGTGTTGGGCGCGGGCGACGGCGCATTGTGTCCTGGCCTTCCAGCAGGTGACGAATTGAGCGGGCGAAAGGGTATGGGGTTCTCCATGGCTTTCTATCAGAAGGCACCACGTGAAGCCCGACTGTTGCAGAGGACTCCCGGCAGGTCGCGTGACTGGAGGGTTGTCCCCTTGTAACTACCTATCCCTGGCCCTCCTTCAGAGGCGTTGGCCCGGGGGCTGGACGCAAAGGTATTCGAGGCCGGAGCAGATCTCCCTCCTGGGCCTCTGTCGGCAGGTCGGGCAGTGGCAACCAACTGGTCAAAAGAGCACTGCCTTGCTACCTCCCTTCCGGATATCCTCCATCCAACTGGAGAGTGAAATGACCCGGACGATCAGATTTGGACAATTGCCTCTGCTTGCCTTGGTGGCGGTGTTCTTCACCACCGGATGCCACAAGGATCCAAGCCTGGTGGCCGCGGATAACAGCCAGGCGGGCGCGCAGAATCAGGCTACGGACCCGGCTGCGAACAATTCTGCCCCGGTTGCCGCAAACTCAGGCGCGCAGGCTCCAGAGACTTCCTACGCTCAGCAAGGCGCTCCGCCGCCGGAGGCGAACGGCTCCTATGCGCAGACGTCGGACCAGGGTTCGTACGATCCGGGTTACGGAGAGCAGCCGGAATACACTTCGGCCCAGGCGCCGCCGCCCATGCCCGACTACGAGCAGCCACCCGCTCCCGGCGATGGCTATCTTTGGACGCCCGGATACTGGGCCTGGGGCCGGTACGGCTATTACTGGGTGCCCGGCGCGTGGGTGCAGGCTCCGTACGAGGGCGCGCTGTGGACGCCGGGCTACTGGGGCTACCGGAATAATTCCTACGGGTTCTACCCTGGTTATTGGGGCCAGTATGTTGGCTACTATGGCGGTATCGATTACGGCTTTGGCTACGTTGGCTACGGCTACCAGGGCGGCTATTGGGGCGGCGGCCACTTCAACTACAACCGCTCCTTCAACAATATGAACGGCTCAAGGGCGCAATACATCTACAACCACCCCGTGAGCAATTCTCAGCGCGGCGAATCCCGTGTGAGTTACAACGGCGGATCGGGTGGAGTCCATGTGCGAGCACGGCCCGCGGAACTGGCGGCGCTGCATGAACAGCATACTTCCCGGATGGCGGCACAAATACAGAATGAGCGGGCGGCCAGCACGAACCGTGCTCAGTTTGCGAGTGTCAACCATGGCCGGCCGGCCAGTTTGGCCGTTGCACGGCCTCTTGCGGCAGATCGCAACGTGAGTGTTCCAGCAGCGTTGCGGTCAACCAATCGGGCTGTAGCGCAACGGCAGCAGCGTCAGGTGGGTCAGCAACAACAGCAGCAGCGTCAGGCCGCTCCGCAACGCCAGCAACAGCAACAGCGTCAGGCGGCTCCGCCACGCCAGCAACAGCAACAGCGTCAGGCCGCTCCGCAACGTCAGCAACAGCAACAGCGTCAGGCCGCTCCGCAACGTCAGCAACAGCAACAGCGTCAGGCGGCTCCGCAACGCCAGCAACAGCAACAGCGTCAGGCGGCTCCGCCACGCCAGCAACAGCAACAGCGTCCGGCCGCTCCGCAACGTCAGCAACAGCAACAGCGTCAGGCCGCTCCGCAACGCCAGCAACAACATCGTCAGGCGGCTCCGCAACGCCAGGCGCAGCAACAGCGTCAAGCGGCTCCGCAACGCCAGGCGCAACAACATCGGCAGGCGGCTCCGCAACGCCAGGCGCAACAACATCGGAAGACGGCTCCGCAACGTCAGGCGCAACAAAAGCATAAGGAGAAGAAACCGAAGAAGTAATATTCCCAATGAATCCGCGCAGGATTCTGCGGGCATCCGGGCAACGATGAAGGGGAACCATTCGGTAATGACTCCGGGCAAGTGGAGCGCGTGTGTCCAGATTCCGAGTCCCCGAATCAACCCCGCACCCGCCCCACGATACAGGCTTCCCGATATTCCGCATCGTTTCTTTTCGACTCTTCAGGCTGCCGGAGATATCGCGCACGATGTTGATGTTTAAGTTAGTCACTGCTCTTCAACCGGACGCGCATGTCACCACCTGGGAAGCTCGACAATCGATGATATAGACGGTTTCTTCTGCATGTTATAGGCTCTCGCCGAAATAGATCCTCGAAAATCGGCTTGTGGCAAGGTATTCCCGAAAGCTTGCCGAGGCTCCGGTCGAGTCACCAGCTAAGTGGAGAATACGAAGAGCAACCGCGTATCTTTCGACTCGTCGGCTGCGCAGACTCGCTCAAGAAAACAGAGCGTGAGTGATGTGGAGAGCACCATCTCACCTTTTCCGCAACGAGCGCGGAATGGAGGTGGCACACGACACTCAGGACGACAGCACATTCGTTGTGCCAGTTCCCTACCCTTCCTCGGATTCTTCGCTGAGCCTGTTGCCTAGCCTTCGTCGGATTCGCGGAGTTTGGCGATGACGGAGAAGTCTTCAAGGGTGGTGGTATCGCCCTTGATTTCGCCGTTGGTGGCGAGCTCGCGCAGGAGGCGGCGCATGATTTTTCCGGAGCGTGTTTTGGGCAGCGAATCGGTAAAGCGGATGTCGTCGGGCCGGGCGAGCGCACCGATTTCCTTGGTGACCCACTTGCGCAGTTCGTCCTTGAGCTCGGGGGATGGCTGGTGGCCGCTTTCGAGCGAGACGAAGGCGGCGATGGCCTGGCCTTTGAGATCGTCAGGGCGGCCGACGACGGCGGCCTCCGCAACTTTGGGATGGGCGACGAGGGCGGACTCGACTTCCATGGTGCCGAGGCGATGGCCGCTGACGTTGATGACGTCGTCGACGCGGCCCATGAGCCAGAAGTAGCCGTCGGCGTCCATGCGCGCGCCGTCGCCTGTGAAGTAGCAGCCGGGAACGTCGGACCAGTAGGTTTTCTTGTAGCGCTCGGGGTCGCCGTAGACAGTGCGCGCCATGGAGGGCCAGGGCTTGCGGATGACGAGCAGGCCGCCGGAGCCGGCGGGGACGGGGTGGCCTTCGCGCGTGACCACTTCCGGCTGGATGCCGAAGAAGGGGCGCGTGGCGGAGCCGGGCTTGGTGGGAACCGCGCCGGGAACGGGCGCGATCATGATGGCGCCTGTTTCAGTCTGCCACCAGGTGTCCACGATGGGGCAGCGGTTGTGGCCGATCTTCTCGCGATACCACATCCAGGATTCGGGATTGATGGGCTCGCCGACGGTGCCGAGAAGGCGGAGGGAGTCGAGCTTGTGTTTTTCAACGTACTGATTGCCCCACTTGATGAAGGCGCGGATGGCGGTGGGCGCGGTGTAAAAGATGGTGACGCGGTGGTCGTCGATAATCTTCCAGAAGCGCGAGCAGTCAGGGAAGTTGGGCGCGCCTTCATACATGAGCACGGTTGCGCCGTTCTGCAGCGGGCCGTAGACGATGTAAGAGTGGCCGGTGACCCAGCCGATGTCGGCGGTGCACCAGTAGATGTCGTCTTCATGGAGATCGAAGATGTATTTGGTGGTGAGATAGGTTTGGACGGCGTAACCGCCGGTGGTGTGGACGAGGCCCTTGGGCTTGCCGGTGGTGCCGGAGGTGTAGAGGATGTAGAGCGGATCCTCGGAGTCCATGGGCTCGGCAGGGCAGTCGGCGGGCGCACTGGCCACGAGTTCATGCCACCAGTGGTCGCGGCCCTTGAGCATGTTTACGTGCGAGCCGGTGCGCTGATAGACGACGACGTGCTGCACGGTGGGGCAGTGGGCAAGGGCTTCGTCGACGGTGCGCTTGAGGGGAATCTCGTTGCCGCGGCGGTAGGCGGTGTCCTGGGTGAGGATGGCGACGCAGGAAGAGTCATTGACGCGGTCGGCGATGGCGTTGGCGGCGAAACCGCCGAAGATGACGGAGTGGACCGCGCCGATGCGGGCGCAGGCAAGCAGCGCGATGGCGAGCTCGGGAACCATGCCCATGTAAATGGCGACGCGGTCGCCCTTGCGGATGCCGAGGCCCTTGAGCGCGGCGGCAAATTGCGCGACCTGGGCGTGGAGCTCGGCGTACGTGATGCGGCGGATTTCGCCGGGTTCGCCCTCCCAGAGGATGGCGACCTTGTCGCGGCGGGGCGTGCTGAGATGGCGGTCAAGGCAGTTGTCGCTGAGATTCATGCGGCCGCCGACAAACCACTTGGCCCAGGGGTGGTCCCACTCGAGAACTTTGGTCCAGGGCTGGAACCAGTGAAGCTCGCGTGCGGCGGCGGCCCAGAAGGCTTCGGGGTCTTCAATGGACTTTTTGTAGAGGGCCTCGTACTCGGCGAGGCTCTTGATGTGGGCGCGCTTGCTGAACTCGGGTGGCGGCGGAAAGACGCGGTTTTCGCGGAGGGTGGAGTCGAGGTCCTGGTTGGGCCCGGAAGGCGAATGAGGACCGACGGAGATGTTGATGGACGACATGAGCAAGACCCCTCTCAGAGGCGGGAAAATGGGCGCAAACCGCGAGGAACCGAGGCGGAGAATGCGGGCCGGCACGGCGAAAGCGCGTCGGAGACACTTTACCGGCGGCGAGGCAGGAGGGGCAAGTGAGCGACCAGTTGTGAGCTGTCAGTTATCTGTTTGGATTGCCTCTTCGCGGAGGTCGTGGGTCGCCGGGTGAGGGGCGAAGACATTACGAAGGCGAATGCGGATGTGCCGGCAAAGGGGCGCGGTCTTTTTGGCTCATCGAATGAGGTGGATTGACCGGTCGCGTGAGGTCTTGTGATTGACAATGGAATGAAGGCTGACAGGGCAGGCGAAGGAGCGCGTCGTTTCGGCGGCGGAAGCGTCTGTATTAGGGACTGATAAACGCCGGCAGCGCGACAGCGAAGGCAGGACGAAAGACAAGGACGGGTATGGCAGTAAGGGAAGACGAGGCCACGCTTGGCGTGGAGGCTGCTGGCGCGCGCGGGGATACGTGGGACCTTCCCCTGAAGCTGGGGATTCTGACGGGGCTGACGGCGGTGGTGCTGTTCAGCGTGCACGAGCGGGTGTTCGCGCCGGTGTACAAGGTGGCGGAGACGCACGGGCTGAGCGCGATGCTCTACCGGCCAAGCGAGCTGTGGTTTTCGCTGGGCTTTGTTCTGGTGGTGTGCCGGACGCTGCTTTGGTTCACCTACCGTCCGCATCCGCCGGCGGAGCGTGCGCGCGCGCCGCGGATGACGGTGATTATTCCGGCGTACAACGAAGGACCGATGGTGGCCAAGAGCATTGATTCCGTGGCCGAGGCGGACTACGACCCGGAGCGGCTGAAAATTGTTGTGGTGGACGACGGGAGCAAGGACGATACGTGGGAGCATATCCAGACGGCGGCGGCGCGGCACGCGGGGCGTGTGCAGACGGTGCGGCTTGCGAAGAACAGCGGCAAGCGGGCGGCGCTGGCTGAAGGCTTCAGGCTGGGCACCGGCGATATTTTTGTGACGGTGGACTCAGACAGCGTGGTGGCTCGGGGCGCGCTGCTGGCGCTGGCGGGGCCGTTTGCAAACGAGCGCGTGGGCGTGGTGGCGGGCAAGGTGCAGGTCTACAACCAGCGCGAAGGTTTGATTCCACGGATGCTGCACGTGCGGTTCACGCTGAGCTTTGATTTTCTGCGCGCCTACCAGTCGACCTACGGGACGGTGTACTGCAGCCCGGGCGCGCTTTCAGCGTATCGCGCAAGCGCGGTGCGGGCGGTGCTGGAGAAGTGGCTGCACCAGCGGTTCCTGGGCGCGGAGGTGACCACGGGCGAAGACCGCGCGCTGACGAACGACATTTTGCGGCTGGGCTACGACAGCGTGTATCAGCGGGACGCGACGGTGTACACGATTGTGCCCACAAGCTACAGGCAGCTGTGCCGGATGTTTCTGCGCTGGGACCGAAGCTACATCCGCGAGGAGCTGCGGTTCGCGGCGATTGTGTGGACGCGGCCGCCGGTGGCGCGGGCCATTGCGGTGTTTGACCAGGTGGTGACGAATCTTCGTTTTCCGGTGATGGGCCTGACGCTGGGTCTGCTGGGGGCGGCGGTGTTCGTTGACCCATTTGTGCTGCCGCGGTTGCTGGTGTCGCTGGGACTGATCTCGTTCATTTACTCGCTCTACTATCTGCGCAGCGAGCGGTCGTTCAACATCCTGTATGGGGTGGTCTACGAGTACTACGCGTTTTTCGCGATGTTCTGGATTTTTCCGTGGGCGCTGCTGACGGTGCGGGCGCGGGGCTGGCTGACGCGCTGAGGCTGGCGCGGGAACCAGGCTTTTAGAAGCGGAGCGAGATGCCCTGCTCGCACATGTCAGTGAGGATGTTGAGCAGGTGGGTGATGCCGAGCAGCTCACGGACGCGGGGGCCGAGGTTGATGAGCCGCAGCGTGCAGGCGTTGGAGCGGGCGGTGACGTAAAGCCGGACGATGGTGCCGATGCCCATGCTGTCCATGTAAGTGAGATCCGTGAGGTCGAGGGTGATGCACTTGCGCTCGGGCAGGAGCTTGCGCATCTCGGGGTAAAACCAATCGCCGACGCCGGCGACGAGGCGGCCGTGACAATGGACGATGGCGGAGTCGCCGTTGATTTCGACGTCGATGGTGAGCGGCGTGTGGTAGGTGTCGGGCGACATGCGACCTCTCCTAAGGCTGGTGACGAGAAAGCGTGCGGAGGAAAGCCTTCGCTCCGGCTCTCACGCGACTCTTGCGTGCCGCGTCGGCTTTAGCGTGGGCCCGCCTGCTGGCAATTCTGGTGCTGTCACAGCAGGAAATCCAGGGGAGGAAACGGCGTGGTTGGATTGTCTCACAGGCTGCGGGAATTGGGAACCGGGCCGATGTGTCCGGGAGGGGTCAGGCGCGGTAACGCATCTGGTGCCAGACCCAGGCGGTGCGAAGGATTTCGTCGAGCTCAGTGTAACGGGGCCTCCAGCCGAGTTCGCGCATGGCTTTCTGAGAGGACGCGACGAGGACGGCGGGGTCGCCGGGGCGGCGGGGCAGGACTTCCGCGGGGATGGGATGTCCGGTGACGCAGCGTGCCGATTCGATGACCTGGCGCACGCTGAAGCCCTTGCCATTGCCGAGGTTGAAGAGGAGGCGGCCGTCGTGGCCGGAGGTGGGAGCGTCGGGGTCGGATTCGAGCGCCTGGAGGGCGAGGATGTGGGCGTCGGCGAGGTCGGAGACGTGGATGTAGTCGCGGACGCAGGTGCCGTCGGGGGTGGGATAGTCGTCGCCATAGATGCGGATGGAGCTGCGGCGGCCGAGAGCGACGTCGAGGATGAGAGGGATGAGATGGGTTTCCGGATCGTGGGCCTCGCCGCGGGTGATGCCGTTGGGGCTCTCGGGTGCGCCGGCGACATTGAAGTAGCGGAGAGAAGCGTAACGGAAACCGTGGACGCGATGGAACCAAGAAAGTACCTGTTCGACGAGGAGCTTGGATTCGCCGTAGGCGTTGGTGGGCAGGAGGCGCGCGGTTTCATGGATGGGGACGGATTCGGGCTCGCCATAGACCGCGGCGGTGGAGGAGAAAACGAGGGTGCGGGGGCCGACGGCGAGCATGGCCTCAAGGAGGGTGAGGGTGGAGGCGGAGTTGTTGCGGAAGAAGCGCTCGGGATGGTGCATGGACTCGCCAGCCTCAATGAGCGCGGCGAAATGGAGTACGGCGTGGAAGGGATTGTGGGCTTGCGCGGCGGAGGTGAAAAGGCTCTCAAGCAACACCCGGTCGGCCAGCTCTCCCTGGACAAAGCGAACCCCCGGGGGCACGGCCTCAAGGCGGCTGTGGCTCAGGTCGTCAAGGACCGTGATGGCGTGACCCTGGGCAGCCAAAAGAGTTGCGACGGTTCCGCCGATGTATCCCGCACCCCCGGTAACTAAGAGATTCACAAAAATCCTGTCCTCTCGTGAACAGATTGGTTTACCTTTAGTCTATATGTCAGGCGGGAATAGTCGGCAAGGGCCGGTATTCCCAAAGACCGCCTGGAAGGCGGCGAGCCGAATCGGGCATTTCGAGTGGCATGTCTTCGCTGGGCTCATTCCGGGTACCCGCGGGAAGACGGACAGGCGGGATGCCGGGTGAATTTCCCTCCAGCGTGACGCGGAGCGTGAAATTGTCTTTCTCTGCCTTGGACCAGACGGGGAGCAACGAGATGTCCGGGGTCGGCAGGAAGGCTGACGCGCTGAGCGCGGAAGACGAAGTTGCAGTGCCGAGGTCTACGCGCACCGTGTGGGTGGAGCGCGGGTTGGCCGCGGAAACCACAATTATCTGTGTTCCCCACATCGTGATATGGGTCGGTCGACCGAGGAAAAGCCTGACGGAAAAAGGCCGGGGAAACCCTGACCTTGCCGGATGCAGGCAGCAGAACGGCCGAATGGGACCAAAGGCACGGGGAGGGCCGGAAGCGAGACCGGCGACCCGGAGACGTTGGAGCACGAACCAGCAGCGCCTGGAATCCAGCGGAGTGTGTGGGCGGGTCGAACCGAAGGACTGGCGACCGCATCCAATCCGCAGGGCCTTTTCTGGCCCAGGAAGACGAGACCCCGCCGTTTCCATGGCCACAACAAAGGAATCCACACGATGTCGGCGAATCAATACCCTGTGATGAATCAGTACCCGGTGAATCTGCGGTTCGGCCTTCTGCCGGAAGGAGAAGGGCGGGGTGCGTCGTTTTTGACAAGTGTGATCATTAACCTGATTATTCTGGCGCTTTCGATCTGGATCGGCTTGATGGCTAAGCACGTGATCCAGCACCACTATGAGCAGACGGAGCTGATCTTCCCCACCAAACAACCGCCGCAGCCGAAGGTGCATGTGAAGACGCCTCCGCCACCGAAGATGAAGTTGCTGCCCAAGCCGGCGGAAGTGAAACTGGAGGCCCCGAGAATCCACTTTGAGCAGCCGAAGCCGGCGCTGGAGCCGGTGCAAATGGAAGCCAAGGTGGCGATGCCGCAGATGCGGGAAGTGCGTCCGGCGGTTGTGCTGGCCCCGCAGCCGAAGGCTGCGCTGACGGCAGCGGCTCCTGCGGTGGAGAAGCAGGCGCATCCCTCCACGGCTCCGGTGCACCTGGGCGATATGCACGGTGTGATGCCGAATGCGAATGCCTCGCGGCCGGCAACGGTGGCGGCGCTGGGCAATCCCTACGGCGGGATGAATGGCCCGGCGGCAACGCCGCGCGGCGTGGTGGGCTCAACGGGAATCGGCAACGGATCGCGCAAAGGATCGAATGCGGGCACGGTGGGCCGCGTGGCGCAGACGGGGCTGCCGGGCGGAACCGGCACGGCGGAGCGCGGCGGCTACGGTGGACACGTGGCGTCGGCGGGGATTCCGGGAATGGCGGCCCCGGCGCGGCCCGCGATGAAGGATCTGAAGCCGTCGTGGACGAGTCTTGAGGTGCTTTCCAAGCCGCCCGTGCGGTATACGGCGGAGGCGCGGGAGGCGAAGGTACAGGGCGAAGTGGTTCTGCGGGTAACGTTCACGGCCACCGGGCACGTGATTGTGCAGGGCCTGGTGCACGGGCTGGGACATGGGCTGGACGAAGAGGCGCGGCGAGAAGCGGAGAAGATTCGCTTCAAGCCGGCCACGCGGGATGGACACGCGGTAGATCTGACAACGAATATCACGATCAGTTTTCAGCTGGCCTGAGGGCCAGGGGGCAGAACACAACAACCCCGCCTGGAACCTTCCGCGCAAATCTTTAAGCGCGGCGGCGACGGGCGGAGAACAAACGGAAGACATTAAGCCAGGAGCAACCCATGAACTTTCGGAAGATTTCCCTTGTATTGCTGATTTTGACTTTGAGTGTGAGCTGCGCCTATGCGAAGAAAGCACCGAAGTTCCAGCAGGCACACCCGCTGACCCCGGACCAGGAAGCGCTGGTGGCGAAGGCAATTGCGCAGGAGAAGCTGATTATCCGCAGCATCCGTGAGCGGTCGCCGCTGGTGGAGACCTATATCCAGCAGACGCGGCCGGACGAGAAGCTGCTGGAAGTACCGGTGAGCGACCAGTACATGCTGAGCCGGGTGGATTTCGGCAAGGCATTCTTCGACAAGGAATACACGCCGCGCGAGGAAGATAAGAACGGGTTCTTCAAGGGATCGCTGTCGGCCATTCGCAGCCTGACGAAGCTGCTTGGGCTGGACAAGAAGTACACCTACAACCCGACGGGCTTTATGGACATGATGTTCCTTGACCCGACGGGCTTTGACCAGCAGCGCTACGTCTTCAGCTATGTGCGCAAGGAGTTCCTGGGCTCGGTGCGGACGTGGGTCTTTGACGTGCATCCGAAGGTGATGCAGCGCGGCCTGTTTTACGGACGCATCTGGATTGAGGACCAGGGCGGCAACGTGGTGCGGTTCAACGGCACCTACACGGGCGGGAGATCGGAGTACGATTCAAACCGTTTCTTCCATTTCGACAGCTGGCGGATGAACGTGCAGCCGGGACTGTGGCTGCCGGTGGAGATTTATGTGGAAGAGAGCAACATTGGCACGGACCGCAAGCCGATGGGGCTGAAGGCGCAGACGCGCTTTTGGGGCTACAGCCTGCGGCTGCCGACCAGAGAGAGCGAGAACGTGAACATCACGGTGGACAACGCCGTGGACAAGAGCAGCGACTCCCAGGACGTGAGCCCTCTGCAGGCCGAGCAGAAATGGGTGCAGCAGGCGCAAGACAACGTGCTGGACCGGCTGGAAGAGGCCGGACTGCTGGCGCCGATGACGCCGGATGGCTACGAGCAGAAGGTGCTGGACCAGATTGTGATCAACCTGGCGGTGCCGAATAATCTGGCATTCGAAACGCCGGTGCATTGCCGGGTGCTGCTGACCGACACGATTGAGGCGACGACGGTGGGCAACACGATCCTGATCAGCAAGGGTCTGCTGGATACGCTGCCGAACGAGGAGTCGATTGCGTCCGTGGTGGCGCTGGAGCTGGCGCACGTGGCTCTGGGGCACCACATCGACACCAAGTACGCCTTCAACGACCGGCTCCTGTTCCCTGACGAGGCGACCTTCCAGCGAATCGACATGGCACACACGCAGATCGACGACCAGTCGGCGGTGAAAGAGGCGATGAAGTACCTGGAAACCTCGATGTACAAGGACAAGCTGGCGACCGCGGGACTCTACTGGGAGCAGCTTGCGGATCGCGGCCAGGAGCTGAAGGCGCTGAACACGCCGCTGCTGGGCGACAGCATGCTGCGGCCGGACGGAACGCCGTGGATGCTGGCGCTGGCGCACGACGCGCCGAAGATCAACTGGGACGACCTGAGTCAGATTCCGGCTTTTCCGCTGGGAAGCTGGCTGAAGGTGGACGCGTGGAGCGACCACGTGCACATGCTGGACGCCAAGCGCTATGCGCCGATGAACGCGCGGGACAAGATGCCGCTCGAGGTGACGCCAATCTACTTCCGGCTGGAGCGCTATGAAGACGCGAACGCTAAGCCGGCAACGCCGAATGCGGAGCCGGCCGCGCCGAATGCGGCTCCGGCCACGCAACCGAATGCGGCTCCGCCGACGACGAACGGAGCCCCGGCGGGGCCGGTGGGAGCTCCCGCAACGAACACTGGGCCCGCACCGACGGCCTCCCAGTAAGCAACAGGAACAACCAGGCCGCGAGAACGGCCGGAACGCGCAGACAGAAGGGATGCGGATGCCATGAGACGTTCGGCGTGTGTGGTGCTGAGCCTGATGATGTGCGCCGGGGCAACGCTGGCCCGGGCGCAGGTGCAACCCACGGCGAAGCGCGGAACTCTTTCCGTGCGGGTGGGCGCGATGGGCTCGGGTTTTCAGCCGGATTACGCAGGCGGAGGCATTGCGCAGGCAAGCCCCTACCGGCTCTTCGGGGCGGGCGCGTATGTCGACGTGCGGCTCCGGCGCTGGGTGCAGCTGGAAGCCGAGGGGCGCTGGCTGCGCTTCCACCAGTACATCAACATCTACCAGGACAACTACCTGATTGGGCCGCGGGTGCCGATCCACACGTTCCTGGGGCGCGTGACGCCGTATGGGAAGGTGCTATTCGGCTTTACGCACATGAACTTCGAGTACAACGAGACCGATTGCCGCTGCCAGACGATTGCCTACGGCGGAGGCGCGGATGTGAAGCTGGACAATCGATGGACGCTGCGGGCGGTGGACTTTGAATACCAGCAGTTGCCGAACTGGTATCAGCTGCAGAACTCGCAGTTGCACCCTTACGGGGTGAGCGTGGGCATCAGCTACCGCATCTTTTAAGGCCCCTCTGTAACAGGAAACGATGGACGCCGGATGTGCACGGGCATGACGTGCACGGGCATGAGGTGTGCGTTGCATAGCCGCGCGGCGCGACAAAGCCGAATACCCCTAGAATGACGGCATGACGGACGCGAAGTTTGCACAGACGGATCCGGAGTGGCTGAGCGTGCTTGAAGAGCTGCGGGCGCGCGAGCCGATCTTTCATACGGCGGCCTTTGGGCGGACGCGCGCGGAGTGGGAACACGCGATGATGCCGGAGTACTGGGAGGTGGGCGCGTCGGGGCGTCGCTACAGCCGCGCGTTCATTCTGGATTGGCTGGAGCGAAATCCGCCGGTGGAGGCAGCGGAGGCGGGCTGGCGAACATGGGATTTCGCGGTACGCCGGCTGGGCGGCGAGGCGTATCTGCTGACGTATACGCTCAACCAGGCGGGACGGCTGACGCGGCGGGCGACACTCTGGCTGCGGGACGCGAATGAGTGGCGAATTGCGTACCACCAGGGGACGGTGGTGGAGGCGGAAGTGGACGATCAGATGCCCGGCGCGTGAGGCGCGAAGTCGTGGAGGAAAGCAGAAAGGCCGCTCCGGTTGGGAGCGGCCTTTGCTGTTGAGGCGATGAACGGCGGTTATGCCGGGGAGGGAGAGCCCTCGGGCATGGTGCCGGTGCCGCGGCTTTCCGGCTTGAGGACCTGCTGGCCGCCGCTGCTGCCGCTGTCGCTGGGCGAGGCGAGCGGTGAGCGCATGGGGGGCAGTTCCTTGCCTTCGATAAGCAGGCGGACCTCTTCTGCGTCGATGGTTTCGCGCTCCAGCAGCGCCGCGGCGAGGCGGTGCATGGCGTCGCGGTGGGTGTCAACGAGCGCGTGTGCCGACTGGTATGCATCGTCGATGAGCCGGCGCACCTCCTGGTCAATCTGGCGGGCCGTTTCTTCAGAGAAGTCGCGATGCTGCGCGATCTCACGGCCGAGGAAGATCTGCTCTTCCTTTTTGCCGAAGGTGAGCGGACCGAGGCGGCTCATGCCGTACTCGCAGACCATGCGGCGGGCGAGGTCGGTTGCGGTTTCAATGTCGCTGCCCGCGCCGGTGGACATCTGGCTGAGGAAGATCTCCTCGGCAACGCGGCCGCCATAGGACGTGGCCAGGCGGGTTTCAAGATACTCGCGCGTGTAGTTGTGTCGGTCGTCGGGCAGAAAGATGGTGACGCCGAGGGCCATGCCGCGCGGAATAATGGTGACCTTGTGAATGGGGTCGGAGTTGTCGCGCAGGAAGGAGACGAGCGCGTGGCCGGCCTCGTGATAGGCGGTGACCTTCTTCTCCTCGTCTGTAAGGAGCATCGATTTTCGCTCGGCGCCCATGAGGACCTTGTCCTTGGCCAGCTCGCAGTCGTACATGGTGACCTGCTTGCGATTGGCGCGGGCAGCGTTGAGCGCGGCCTCATTGACGAGGTTGGCGAGATCGGCGCCGGAGAAACCGGGTGTGCCGCGGGCCAGAACGTTGAGGTTCACGTCGTCCGCGACAGGCACTTTCTTGACGTGGACGCGGAGAGTTTCCTCGCGGCCACGGACGTCGGGCAGGCCGACGACGACGCGGCGGTCAAAGCGGCCGGGGCGCAGCAGCGCGGGATCGAGAACGTCAGGCCGGTTGGTGGCGGCGATGAGAATCACGCCGTCGTTCGACTCAAAGCCGTCCATCTCGACGAGGAGCTGGTTGAGGGTCTGCTCGCGCTCATCGTGTCCGCCGCCGAGGCCTGCGCCGCGATGGCGGCCAACGGCGTCGATTTCATCAATGAAGATGATGCAGGGAGCGTTCTTTTTGCCCTGCTCAAAGAGGTCGCGGACGCGGCTTGCGCCGACGCCGACGAACATTTCAACAAAGTCAGAGCCGGAGATGGAGAAGAAGGGCACGTTGGCTTCGCCGGCCACAGCGCGGGCCAGCAAAGTCTTGCCGGTTCCGGGAGGTCCGACGAGCAGAACGCCCTTGGGGATGCGGCCGCCGAGCTTTTGGAACTTCTGCGGCTCGCGCAGGTATTCGATGATCTCCTTCAGCTCTTCCTTGGCCTCGTCGACGCCGGCCACATCCTTGAAGGTGACCTTTTTCTGCTGCATGGAAAGCAGCCGGGCGCGGCTCTTGCCGAAGGAGAGAGCCTTGTTGCCGCCGGACTGCATTTGCCGCAGCATGAAGAACCAGATGGCGATGAGCAGCACGAAGGGACCGACGTTGATGAGCACCTGCAGCCACAGGCCGTTGTTCTGCTCATTCTTGATGGTGAGGTTGACCTTGGCGGCAAGCATCGCCTTGTCCAGGTCCTCATAGCTGGCGGGAATCGTGGTGTGGAACTGTTCCTTGGGGCTGGACTTGAGATGTCCGTGGAGTTCGGTCCCCTGAATGGTGGCGTCCAGCACCTGCCCGGCCTCAACCTTGTTGAAGAGATCGGAGTAGGTGATCTCAGCGTCCTTGCCGCCGCTGTTGCTCTTCTGCACGACGCTCCAGAGCAGCATGAGGCAGACGAGGATGAACACCCAGAACATGATCGTCTTGACGGTCGAATTCACCAGGATTCCTCTTTCCCGGCGGGGGAGAAGCCATGGTCCAGGGCCTCCATACCGCCTCCATCAACCTATTTAGACGCCCGAACCTCGTGGGAAGTCACAGAAAGTAGGGGATTCCTTGGCGAGGTACACGCAACCCCCGCCCGGTTCGATGGTCATTCTGATTCTACTCCGAAGCAGAGCAAAACACCCAAGAAAGGGGCGCACGAAAGGGGGAGTTTCGAGTGAGTTACAGGCAAGTTACGGGGAGGGCTGCGAGGAATGGGAGCCGGAGGCGCGTGTGGTGATGCGCAGGCCGGGCTGGGGTTCGAGTTCGACGCCGCGCATCCAGAGGATGCGGCCGTCGAGGACAAGGACCGGCCAGAGAGCGCGGTCATCGCCGCTAACCCGCAGACGTTCCAAGACTTCCTTCACCTTTCGCGGGCCTGAGGAGTGGCGCAGGCGGACGCGGTCCCCGGGCTTCCAGCAGCGCAAAAGAGCCGGCCCGGCAGGCGCGTGGGGAGGGTCAAGATCGATGCGGAGAGTGAGCTGGAAGGTGGGCGCTTCCACCTCGCCGGGGATGGGGACTGCATAGTGGGTAACCACGGCGGACGTGCTGCTTTTGGCCGCTGAGGCGACGCCGGGCGAGAGGCGCAGCTCGCGGTGCGTGCGCTGGGCGAGCAGGCCGCCGGCGAGGGGAAGTTTTTGCCCGGCCCGGCCGTTGAGCGCGAGGGTGCGAAGGGCTTCCGTGGAGAGGAAGTCGAGCGATGGTCCGAGATGTTGGGCGGCGCGACGCAGAAGACGGCGCTGCAGCGCGAGTGGGAGCGCGGCGAGGCGCGCGACGTCGAGGGCGAGGCCGGCATCAACTCCGGGAGCGGCGGCGCGGCCTCCGCCGCGCACGGGCCGGCCCGGCAGCAGCAGCTGCGGAGCGATGCGGTCGAGCTCGCATTGCCAGAAGGCCTCTTCGTCGCGGGCCAGGAGGGCCATCTGCGCCAGGTGCGGGCGCAGACGCGGGTTGAAGGATTCAAGCGCGGGGAGCAGCTCGTGGCGGATGCGGTTGCGGGTGAAGGCGGTGACGGCGTTGGAGGAATCCGATTGCCAGGGCTGACCCTGCGTGCGGAGAAATTCTTCGACTTGCGCGCGGGTTGTGGCGAGGAGGGGACGAAGAATCGGGCCCTCCGGGCTTTCGAGTGTTGGATGGATGCCGGATAAACCCTCAGTCCACGCGCCGCGCAGAAATTTGGCGAGGACGGTTTCTGCCTGGTCGTCAAGGGTGTGCGCGGTGGCGATTGCATCGAGTGGCGTTTGGGACAGAAGTTTGCGAAACCAGGAGTACCGCAAGCGGCGCGCGGCTTCCTCCAGGGATTCGGCGGGCTTGGCGTTTGCGGGATCGGGGCGAGCCTCGGCGGAGGTGTCGACGCGGGCTTCATGAAACGGAATGTTGAGCCGGGCTGCGAGGGCGCGACAGAAGTCGAGGTCGGCATCGGCTTCAGCGCCGCGCAGGCCGTGGTGGAGATGGGCGGCGTGGAGGACGAGGCCGAGTTCCCTGCTCTTTTCGGCGAGCGCGCAGAGGAGCGCGACGGAGTCGGCTCCGCCGGAGAGGCCGACGGCGAGGCGCAGGCCGGGACGGAGGAGGGTGGCATCGATGGGCAAGGAAGCGCGCACGAGAGGATGATACGGCGTTTGGGCGCGCCGCTGTGAGCAGACGTGCGGCGTTGTATACTCGGCGAGTTATGCAGGTATTTGTGATTCTTCCTGCTGCGGGGCTGGGAACCAGGATGGCCGGTCCGCAGCCCAGACACCCCAACGACAAGGACCCGTCGTCGGGGGCCCCGCCGAAGCAGTTTCTTGAGCTGGATGGGGTTCCGATTCTGATCCATTCGCTGCGGGCGTTTGCCGCCGTGGAGCGCGTGGCTGGGATGTATGTGGCCGTGCGCAAGCCGGAGGTGGAACGCGTGCGGGCGCAGGTGGACGAATATGGATTTGCCGACAGGACGCACGTGGTGGAAGGCGGCGACACGCGGCAGGAATCCGTGGCAAATGCGCTGGCGGCGCTGCCGGCCGAGGCGGACGACGTTGTGCTGGTGCACGACGCTGTGCGACCGCTGATTGACGCGGCGACGATTGAGCGGACGATTGAGGCAGTTGAGCAGAACGGCGCGGCGATTGTGGGCATGCCGGCGGTGGACACCATCAAGCAGGTGGAGCGGACAGCGCACGGAGCGCTGATTACAGCGACCATTCCGCGGGAGTTTGTGGTGCTGGCGCAGACGCCGCAGGGATTCCGGTTCGGGCTGCTGAAGAAGGCCCTGACCGAGGCGACGGCGGATGGCTTTGTGGGCACGGACGAGGCCAGCGTGGTGGAACGCGCGGGACTGCCGGTGGCGGTGGTGCCGGGTTCTCAGGTTAATCTGAAGATTACCCAGCCGGGCGACCTGGAGCTGGCCGAGTTTTACCTGCGCCGGCAGTCGCGGTAATTTCGGCGGTGAGCGGGAAGCCGGCATTGCTCCGGGACGAGCTGCAAGAGAAGACAGGCACGGTGAGCATGGACACACGAATCGGATTTGGCTGGGACTCGCACGCATTCCAGCCGGGAGTGCCGCTGCGGATTGGCGGGCTGACGCTGGAGCATCCGGAGGGGCTGGCCGGCCACTCGGACGGTGACGTGCTGCTGCATGCCATTACCGATGCGCTGCTGGGCGCGGTGGCGGCGGGCGATATCGGCAGCTTTTTTCCGCCGGGCGATCCGCGCTGGAAGGATGCGGATTCGGCGATCTTCCTGAACCTGGCGATGGAGGAGCTGCAGCACGCGGGCTACCAGATTGTGAATATTGACGCGACGCTGGTGCTGGCCGCGCCGAAGATTGGGCCGGTGGCCGGGGAGATGCGCGCGCGGGTGGCCGACCTGTTGTGCATCGGGATGGACCAGGTAAGCATCAAGGCGAAGACGCCGGAGGGGCTGGGGCTGGACCACGTGGCGCAATGCCACGCGGTGGCGCTGGTGGAGCGGGCCGTGGACCCCGATGAGCTGAAAACAATGAGCGCGGTGATTGAGAGCCAGAAGCAGCTGGAAGACGTGGTGGAAGATCTGCTGAGCAGCGTGCACGGCGTGCCGAAGAAGCGGACCGTGGACCCGGTGTACGACACGGAAGACATCACGTAAGCGGGCCATGAATCAGCGCGGGGAAGGGCTGGGCGGCGGCCGCATTTTTCCATTGCAGTTTTGCGGGTTTGGCCGTACCGTGGCGGGAGTATTAAAAATCCTGCACGGAGCACACCGATGCACTACGCGCTCTACTTGCTGCAATACCAGCTGAGTCCGGAACAGTTTCAGCACATCATGATGGTGGCGGCGCCGCTCATCGCGTTGTTTGTGCTTGTCGGCATGGCGATTGTGATTGTGCCGTTCTGGTTCATCTGCAAGAAGGCCGGATTTTCGCCGTGGCTGTCCCTGCTGAACATTGTTCCCCTCGGCAATCTTGTGCTGATTTACGTGCTGGCGTTTGCGGAGTGGAAGGTGATGCCGCTGCGGCCGCCGGGCTGGCCGCCGATGCCGCCACCGCCGCCAGGATCGCAGCAGTTCTGAAGGCGCGACTGATAGCATCGGTAGAGGAAACGCTCGCTCTACGATGACGGCAGAGACACTCTCCCAAGCGAAAAAACCACGCGTGCGCTTTGCGCCTTCGCCCACCGGCTACCTGCATGTGGGCGGGGCGCGGACGGCGCTGTTCAACTGGCTGTTCGCGCGGCACACGGGCGGAACACTCCTGCTGCGCATTGAGGATACGGATTTCGAGCGCTCCTCCGACGAGATGGTCGAAGGGATTCTTGCGGGGATGCGCTGGATTGGCCTGGACTGGGACGAGGGACCGTTCTTTCAATCGCAGAGGCTGGGGCTTTACCAGGTTGCGGCGGGGAAGCTGCGGGCGAGCGGGCATGTGTACCCGTGCTTTTGTACCCGGGAAGAGCTGGAGCAGCGACGCAAGGAGGCAACGGCTGAGGGACGGCCCACGCTCTATGACCGGCGCTGCCGACGGATTCCGAAAGAGGAAGCGGATGCCCGAATCGCGGCAGGCGAGGCGGCGGCACTGCGGTTTGCCGTGCCGGAGAGCGGCGCGACGAGCTTTGAGGACGCGGTGTTTGGCCGGGTGGAGTTTGCCAACGCGGAGATTGAGGACTTTGTGCTGCTGCGGTCGGATAGCGTGCCGACGTATCACCTGAGCGTGGTGGCCGACGACATCGATTTGCGGCTGACGCACATCATTCGCGGGGCGGATCATATTTCGAATACGCCGAAGCAGGTGCTGCTGTATGACGCGCTGGGCGCGGAGATGCCGGTGTTTGCGCATGTGCCGCTGATTCTGGGACCGGACAAGACGCGGCTGAGCAAGCGGCACGGCGCGACGAGCGTGACGGCATACAAAGAGATGGGCTTTGTGCCAGAGGCCTTTCGGAATTTTCTGGCGCTGCTGGGCTGGACGCCCGGTAAGGGGAAGGACGAGAACGGGAAGGACCGCGAAGTGTTTTCGCCGGGCGAGCTGGTGGAGATGTTTTCGCTCGATGGGATTTCAAAATCGAATGCGGTCTTCGACAATGACAAACTGGAGTGGCTGAACGGCGAGTACCTGCGCGCACTGCCGGTGGAGGAGTTGAGCAGACGGATTGCGCCGTTTTTCGCGGAGGCCGGGCTGGCGGCCGCGCCGGAAAAGCTGCTTGCTGTTGCACCGCTGATCCGCGAGCGCATCCGGACGCTGCGCGAGGCGGTGAGCGTGGCCGACTTCTTTTTTGTGGACGAACTGGCGCCGTATGACGCGGCCGACTTGATTCCGCAGAAGGGCGATGCGGCGCTGGCGAAACGCATCCTGGTGTACGCGGGATCGGTGCTGGCGACAAGCGGCTTTGACGCGGCAACGCTGGAGCAGACGCTGCGCGAGGCGGCCGCGCCGCTGGGTGTGAAGACGGGGCCGATGTTCCAACCGATTCGCGTGGCCGTGTGCGGAAGGAAAAACGCGCCGCCGTTGTTTGAAACGATGGAAGTGCTGGGCCGCGAAACCTGCCTGAAGCGGATGGAGCAGGCCGAGGCCAAACTTTCCGGACTGGGTTGAGCGCGGCGCGTTGAGCACAAAATCTGCAGAGCAGTTTTCAGGGAGCGAGGGATCGCGACAATGACGAACGCAAATCCGGAAGGCCGGGACGAACGAAAGCACATCGAGGAACCACGCGCCCTCTCCAATTTTCTGCGCGACCAGATGGCCGAAGACGTGCGCACGCGGAAGTACGGCGACGCTGCGGTGCAGACGCGCTTTCCGCCGGAGCCGAACGGCTACCTGCACATTGGGCACGCCAAGGCGATCTGTCTGGACTTCGAGCTGGCGGACGAGTTCGGCGGCAAGACGAACCTGCGATTCGACGACACGAATCCCGAAAAGGAAGAGCAGGAGTACGTCGATTCCATTCAGGAGGACGTGCGCTGGCTGGGCTTTGAGTGGGACCGGCTTTGCTATGCGTCAGACTACTTTGGGCAGCTCTACGAGTGGGCAATCAAGTTGATCGAGGCGGGCAACGCCTACGTGGACGATTTGACGGCCGAGGAGATTCGGCAGCATCGCGGCACGCTGACGGAGCCGGGCAGGAACAGCCCGTATCGCAACCGGAGCGTGGAAGAAAATCTGGACCTGTTCACGCGGATGAAGAAGGGCGAGTTTGCCGATGGCAGCCGCGTGCTGCGGGCAAAGATCGACATGGCCTCGCCGAACCTGAACCTGCGCGACCCTGTGATGTATCGCATTCTGCACGCGACGCACCACAGGACGGGCGACGAGTGGTGCATCTATCCGATGTACGACTACGCGCACGGGCAGTCGGACTCGATTGAGCGCGTGACGCACTCGATGTGCACGCTGGAGTTCGCCGACCATCAGCCGATTTATCGCTGGTACATCGAGCAGCTCGGGATTTTTCCTTCACAGCAGATTGAGTTCGACCGGCTGAACCTGACGTATACGCTGCTGAGCAAGCGCAAGCTGCTGCAGCTGGTGCAGGAAAAGCACGTGAGCGGGTGGGACGATCCGCGCATGCCCACGCTGAGCGGCCTGCGGCGGCGCGGTTTTTCGGCGGAGGCGCTGCGGACTTTCTGCGCGGCGATTGGCGCAACGCGGACCAACGGCACCACGGACATTGAGATGCTGGAGCACTTCCAGCGCGACCACCTGAACCAACGCGCGCGGCGCGCGATGGCCGTGCTGCGGCCGCTGAAGCTGGTGATCGACAACTATCCGGAGGGGCAGGCGGAGCACTTCGAGGTGGCGAACAACCCGGAGGACCCGGCGGCGGGAATGCGGCAGGTGCCGTTCACGCGCGAGATCTATATTGAGCGGGACGATTTTCGCGAGACGCCGCCGCCGAAGTACTACCGGCTTTCGCCGGGTAAGGAAGTGCGGCTGCGCGGGGCGTATTTTGTGACGGCGCAGAGCGTGGTGAAGGACGCCGAAGGCAACGTGACGGCGGTGCATTGCACCTACGATCCGGCGAGCCGCGGCGGCAGTTCGCCCGACGGTCGCAAGGTGAAGTCGACGATGCACTGGGTGTCGGCGGCGCACGCGATCCAAGCCGAGACTCGGCTCTACGACAGGCTTTTCACCAAGGCGGACCCCGGCGACACAGCGGAAGGCGAAAGCTTCCTGAGCAACTTGAATCCTGATTCGCTGGAAGTGCTGACGGACGCGAAGCTGGAGCCGTCGCTGGCCGAAGCGAAGATGGAAGACCGCTTCCAGTTCGAGCGCGTGGGTTACTTCTGCCTTGACCGCGACTCGGCTCCCGACAAACTGGTCTTCAATCGCACGCTGGCGCTGAAGGACTCGTGGGCAAAGATTGAGAAGAAGGCAGCGAGTTAGCCACCTGCGGTGGGGCAGACGCTCGCTTTTCGCTCGCATGAGTGCGGGTGCTCCTCATCTCCGGTCTCCGACATCACCTGCCGATGACGTCGATGGCGACGGTGAGGTTTTTGGGCGGCATGCATTGGTTGTCGTCGCAGGCCTGGTAGCGCAGGCGCGCCTGCACGAGGTGGTTGCCGCGCTGTGCCTGGATGCGCGTGAGGATGGTGAACTCGCCGGTGTAGACGCTGAGGCGAGTCTTCGGATCGGCGGGGAGGGTGAAGTCCTTGCCGTCAGGGAAGGTTGCGCCAAGCAGCCGGACGCCGGAGGACGCGGGCACGTCGAGCGTGGTGGGAATGAGGTATGCGTCGTGCGGCGCGTGGGAGTTGATGTGCAGGCCGGGCGCAACGCGGAAGTGCATTTCTACGGGGCTGGGCTTGCCGGCGCGGACGGTAATCTGCTCCGGGAAAAGAAACTCGACGGCGGTGCTTTGCTTTGCGAGGGATTGATCGGGGTGGTCAAAGCGCTGCAGGGGTCCGGCAGATTGCGCGCGCGCCGCGATGGCGCTGAAACCGAGCGTGAGCAGAGCGGCGGCAATCAGGATGCGCTTCACTTCCCTTCTATGCTTCACTTGCCTTCTCCCAGAGCCTTGCGGATGTTGGACTCGATGTCGCTTTCTGAGGTGAGTCCGACCTGCGTGGCGACGATGGTTCCGTCACGATTGACGAAGAAGGAAGTGGGCAGATCTTCCACGCCGCCGTAGGGCTTGGAGATGCTGTCGCCGCCCATGAGCATGGGATAGGAGACCTTCATCTGCGTGGCGAAGGCCTGGATGGCGGCGCGGTCCTGCGCCCAGCCGGTTTTGTCGGCAGGCGTGTAGCCGTCGCCTTCGCTGGAGATGCCGAGGACCTCAAAGCCCTGCGAAGCGTACTTGTCGCGGAGCTGGACGAGCCAGGGGGTTTCAATTTTGCAGGGGCCGCACCATGTGGCCCAGAAGTTGAGCAGGAGAGCCTTGCCTTTGTAATCGGCGAGGGAGATTTTCTTGCCGTTGACGTCCTGCAGGGTGAAGGCCGGCGCGGGCTTGTTGACCAGCGGCGAGGGCATGCCGGCGATGTCGCCCATGTCGGCCGCCGAGGCGGGGGTATTCGCGTAGGGCGCGGTCTCGGATTTTTTGACGGCGAGGGCGGCGCGGCGCTCGGCTTGCTGGCGGTGGTACATCCAGTTGGCCCAGCCGGCCCAACCGAAGACTGCGAGAAGAATGAGGATGACGAAGAGAACGATGGTGTTGCGTTTGACGGGAAACATGGGCACCTGAAGCCATTGTACGAGCCTGCGCGGGGAGCGCAAATTGCGGCACTGCGTGCGGGGTGTTAGGTGGGGCGGATGCGGGCGGGGATATAGCGGGCGGAAACTGATACCATCAGGAACCGATGAGCGAGAAAGGCAAGGGCGAAGGCATGACTCCGGCAGAGCTGGTGCGGACCGAGGCGGCGGCGCTGGAGGCGCTGGCGGCGCGGCTGGAGGGGCTGATGGCGGAGCCCTTTGCGCGGGCCGTGGAGCTGATTGTGCGCTGCGGCGAAGTCCACGGGCGCGTGGTGGTGACGGGGATGGGCAAGAGCGGCGTGATTGCGCAGAAAATTGCCGCCACGCTGAGCTCGACCGGAAGCCCGGCGCTGTTTCTGCATCCGGCCGAGGCGGTGCACGGCGACCTGGGCGTGCTGATGCCGGGCGACGTGGTGATTGCGCTGAGCGCCAGCGGCGAGACGGAGGAGATTCTGCGGCTGCTGGCCACGCTGAAGCGCAAGGGCGATGCGCTGGTGAGCTTCACATGCAATTTGGCGTCGACGCTGGCCACGGCGAGCGACGTGGCGCTGGACTGCGGCGTGGCGCGCGAGGCCTGCGGGATGAACCTGGCGCCGACGGCGAGCACGACCACGATGCTGGCGCTGGGCGATGCGCTGGCGATTGCGGTGAGCTTGAAGAAGGGCTTCAAGGCGGAGGATTTTGCCGAGCTGCACCCGGGCGGCAAGCTGGGCAAGCGGCTGGCGAAGGTGCGCGACCTGATGCACGCGGGCGAGGATGTGCCGGCGGTGGCGCCGGAGACGACGATGACGGACGTGATTTATGAAATGTCGCGCAAGAAGCTAGGTATGACGACTGTGCAGGAGAATGGGCGACTGCGTGGGGTGATTAGCGACGGCGATTTGCGGCGGCTGCTGGAGCGCGAGGGCGGCGCGGCGCTGAGCAAGACGGCGGGCGAGGCGATGCACTTGCATCCGCGGACGATTGCAGCGGGCGAGCTGGCGGTGAAGGCGCTGGCGATTCTGGAAGAGAAAAAGATTACGAGCCTGATTGTGGTGGATGCCGAGGAGCGTGTGGAAGGCGTGGTGCATCTGCATGATCTGTGGGGCGTGGAGATGATTTGAAACCTAGCAGACAGTAGTCAGTAAACAGTTGTCTGTTGCCTGTGGGAGGGAGCGTCAATGGTCATTGAATTCCGAAAGATCGATTACAAGAAAGATCTTAACGCGCGACAAAAGTAAGCCTATAACTTCCAGATGATCTCGGCAATCTTAGCGGTATACGGCTTTGCGACTATCCGCCTTGCGAGCGATTGGCAAGGCGCTGACTTTATTGCGCAGCATGTGGATGGAAAGACATTTTTGAAGGTTCAGCTTAAAGGTGCCCTGACGTTTGCGAAGAAGTATTTGGGGAAGGACATTTACATAAGCTTTTGCGACGGCGAATTTTGGTACCTATTCCCTCACGATGAGATTCTCGAACGAGTAAAAAAAGAAGAGGGAATCATAGAGGGAACACGATCATGGCAAAACGGAGAATATGCCTTCGCCACGGTAGGCAGAAAAATCAAGAAAATCCTTGAGCCGTATCGTTTGGATATGCGAGGAATTTTCCCATCATAGTTAATGCTGGGTAATAGAGAAGCATTACCCGTGTCAGTGCTTCCACGGCGTGTGTGCGCGTTGACACGGCGCGGCCTGCGGTTCCCTTCTCTACATCGTTTGTTTTCAGCTTAGGAGGATTTGGCCCTCCGGCTGCACATTCCTTCGGCAGAGGCGATGGAGGAGGGCCGGAGCCGATGGCAACCTGTCTGGATACGTGGCGTGCGTTGGGAGGCACCGCACAGGCGTCGACGCGGAGTCCGGAAGAGCTTGAACAGTTAGAATGGGAGCTGGTTCATCCAAACGCCCTGCGTCCGTGTAACGGCCGGCGGCCCGGAGCTGCACCGGCCCCCAAACGAACGGACGGGAAAGCACGCACACACTCTCGTATGCATCGTTGGTCGAAGCTGTTTATTCCTACCCTTCGTGAGGCCCCGGCGGATGCCGAAGTGGCCAGCCACAAATTTCTGCTGCGGGCCGGCTACATTCGCCAGCTTGGCGCGGGGATTTACAACTACCTGTTCCTGGGCCAGCGCGCGCTGAACAAGATCATCGGGATTGTGCGCGAGGAGATGGACACGATCGGGCAGGAGTTTTACCTGCCGGCGATTTTGCCGCGCGAGCCTTGGGAGCAAAGCGGGCGCTGGACGGCGATGGGCGACAACATGTTCCGGCTGAAGGACCGCAAGGGCGCGGACCTGTGCCTGGGCATGACGCACGAAGAGATTATGACGGTGATTGCCCGCGGCGAGCTGCGCAGCTACAAGCAGCTGCCGCAGATCTGGTACCAGATTCAGACCAAGTTTCGCGATGAGCCGCGGCCGAAGGCGGGGCTGCTGCGCGTGCGGCAATTCCTGATGAAGGACTCGTACTCGTTCGACCTGGACAAGGCGGGGCTGGATAAAAGTTTTGACCTGCACGATGCGGTCTACCGCAGGATTTTTACGCGCTGCGGGTTGAAGTTTGTGGCCGTGGAGGCGGATTCGGGCGCGATGGGCGGGTCGCAGTCGCAGGAGTTCATGGTGTATACGGACGCGGGCGAGGATTTGATTGCGAGCTGCCCGGTGTGCGGGTATGCGGCGAATCTGGAAAAGGCCGTTTCACGGCTTGATCCTTTGGACGAGATGGTTGCCACGGGCGACGGGATGCCGGAGCTGGTGGCGACGCCGGGATGCGCGGCGATTGCGGACGTGGCGGCGTTCTTCAAGATATCGCCGGCGAGCGACATCAAGTGCGTGGCGTATATGGCGCTGAAGCGCGGCGTGGCTGGCGCGAAGGACACCGGATCCGCAAAAGACAGTTGGCACGGCGTGGCGGCATTCTTGCGCGGCGACCACCAGGTGAACGAGACGAAGCTGATGGGCGCGGTGGGCGCGGCGGAGTTGCGGACGATGCAGGCCGAGGAGCTGACGCAGTATATGAGCGGCCCGGCGGGATTTTTGGGGCCGGTGGGGCTGAAGCCCGATGCGAAGCCGATGGGCGACGGGCTGACGGTGGTGGTGGACCGGTCGCTCGAAGGGCGCAGGAACCTTGTGGCGGGCGCGAACAAACTGGACATGCACCTGCGCAACGTGACGCCGGGGCGCGACTTTACGTGGACGCTGCTGGCCGATATTCGCAGCGTGAATGAAGGCGAGGCGTGTCCGACGGAAGGCTGCGCGGGCCGGCTGGTGGTGGGCAAGGCCGTCGAAGTCGGCCACATTTTCAAACTTGGCTACAAATACTCCGTATCGATGGGCGCGCGTGTGCTGGACGAGAACGGCAAGGAAGTGACGCCGATCATGGGCAGCTATGGTATTGGCATTGAGCGGATTCTGACGGCGGCGATTGAGCAGTCGAACGACGCGAACGGCTTCTGGCTGCCGCCGTCGATTGCGCCATTTACTGTGGTGGTGACGGTGACGAACGCGAGCGACGAAGCGTTGCGGAAGACTGGCGAGACACTGGCCGCGGCGCTGGAAGCGGCGGGACTGGACGTGCTGCTGGATGACAGGGACGAGCGCGCCGGCGTCAAATTCAAAGATGCTGACCTGGTGGGAATTCCCTATCGCGTGAACGTGGGCAAGAAGGCCGCGGCGGGACAGGTGGAAGTGGTGACGCGCGCGACGGGGACGAGCGTGGATGTGGCGCTGGGCGAAGTGGCGGCAGAGGTGAAGCGGCGCGTGGAAGAAAGCGTGCTGCCGACCCAGACAGGCGCATAAGCAGGACGAAGTGGCAAACAAGGGGAGACTGGAGCGGAGATGGCGCTGAAGACCCTGAAAATCCGGCTGACGAGACCGAGGGGGCGGCATCCGTGGGCGATGCTGCTGGTGAAGGTGTGCGTGCTGGCGATGCTGGTGGCAGGGCTTTCAGTGGTGGGGTTGTGCGGCTTCTACTACGTGAAGTACCAGCCGATTGTGAGTGCGCGGCTGGAAAAGCCGCTGTTCAAGGATACGGCGAAGATTTATGCGGCTCCGCAGGAGGTGCGGCCGGGGCAGCGGCTGAGCCTGAAGCTGGTTGCGCAGAATCTGCGTGAGGCGGGCTACACCACGGACGGCGCATCGCAGCCCTCGCCGATGGGCACCTTCAGCATGGATGAGGCGAGCATCACAGTGCGGCCGGGATCGCAGTCCTATCACACGGAGGACCCTGCGACGATCCACATCCACGGCGGCGCGGTGGACTCGATTACCGATGCCAAGGGCCGGGAGCTTGCCAGCTACGAGCTGGAACCGCTGCTGATTACGGGACTAAGCGAGGGTGCGCAACGGACGAAGCGGCGGCTGGTGACCTATGACGAGCTGCCGAAGAACATGGTGAACGCGGTGGTGGCCATTGAGGACCGGCGGTTCTTCGAGCACGGCGGCGTGGATTTTATTCGTCTGGGGGGCGCGCTGGTGAATGACCTGAAGCCGGGGCACAAGTGGACTGAAGGCGGATCGACGCTGACGATGCAACTGGCGCGGGGATTCTTCCTGACGCCGCAGCGGAAGATCAAGCGCAAGCTGAAGGAGATTGTGATCACCTTCCAGCTGGAGCACCGGTTCACGAAGCAGCAAATCTTCGCCATGTATGCGAACGAGATCAACCTGGGCGAGCGGGGAAGTTTTTCGATTGATGGATTCGGCGAAGCGGCGCAGGCCTACTTCGGCAAGGATGTGCGGCAACTGGACCTGCAGGAATGCGCGCTGCTGGCGGGGATGATTCAGAGTCCGAACCGCCTGAATCCCTTCCGGCATCCGAAGCGGGTGATTGAACGGCGCAACCTGGTGCTGGATTCGATGGTGGAGACCGGCGCGATCACCAAGGAGGTGGCTGAGCAGGCCAAGCAGCAGCCGCTGCAACTGGTGAAGTCCAGCGTGGACGAAAGCGAGGCGCCGTACTTTGTGGACCTGGTGCGCGACCAGCTTGTGCAGACGCTGGGCGACCGGGACTTCAATCGCGAAGGGCTGCGGATTTATACGTCGCTGGACCCGGACTTGCAGCGGCTTGCCAGCGAGGCGGTGAACCAAACGATTCCGATTATCGACGAGCTGGTGGACAAGAAACACGCACGCGACCGCAAGCGCGGAATCTCCTACAGCTATCCGCAGGTGGCGCTGGTGGCGCTGAATCCGCATACCGGACAGGTGCTGGCGCTGGTGGGCGGGAAGAATTACGGCGAGTCGCAGCTGGACCATGCGGTGGCCAAGCGGCCGACGGGATCCATCTTCAAGCCGTTCGTGTATGCGACCGCTTTCCAGACGGCGGTGGACGGGACGCTGCTGCCGGGACATACAAAGCTGTTTTCGCCCACGACGATGTTGAACGACCAGCAGACAACCTACGATGGCGGCAACGGGCGGCTTTACACGCCGCGCAACTATGAGCGTGAATACTACGGCGAGCTGACGGCGCGCTTTGCGCTGATGCGGTCGGACAATAATGCGACGATCAGCCTGGCGTCGATGGTGGGCTTTGATCGCGTGGCGCAACTGGCGCGGGATTCGGGCGTCCTGAGCGCGCGCGGGACGCCGGCGATGGCAATCGGATCGTATGATGCTTCGCCGCTGGAGATGGCGGGCGCGTATACGGTGTTTGCGAACAGCGGTCTGCACCTGCAGCCGTGGATGCTGGCGAGCATCCGTACGCAGCAGGGAGACGTGATTGACGACTTTACGCCCGCATCGAAACAGGTGCTTGATCCGCGGACGGCGTTCCTGACGACGAGCCTGATGGAAGCGGTGCTGCAGGGCAAAGGAACCGGTGCGGTCGTGCGCAACATGGGCTTTACCGCGCCGGCCGCGGGCAAGACGGGCACCAGCCACGACGCGTGGTTCGCGGGATTCACGAGCAACCTGCTGTGCGTGGTGTGGGTGGGCAACGATGACTACAGCGACGTGAAGCTGGAGGGTGCGCAACTCGCGGCACCCATCTGGGCGAACTTTATGAAGAATGCGGTGCAGTTGCCGCAGTACAGCGACACGCACGACTTTACGCCGCCGGACGGCGTGGACGTGGTGACGCTGGACAACGTGACAAACCTGCTGGCCGACGCCGCGTGCCCGGACGACTACCAGGCGGCGTTTTTGGCGGGCACGGAGCCGACGGACACGTGTGACCATCCGGGCGACCACCGGAATCTCTTCCAGAAAATCTTCGGGCTGGGCAAACCAAGCCAGTAAGCGAAATCAATTCTGCGCGAGGGGCTGGCAAAGCGGGCACCAGAAGGTGACGCGCGCCTCCGGGCCCTGTGCGCGCCGTTCGATGTAGGCTCCGCAGCGGCGGCAGGGCTGGCCCGCGCGGCCATAGACCCAGACGCTTTCCTGCGGGCTGCTGGCACGCGTGGTGCGGCGATGCAGGCCGCGATAAGTGACGAGGGTGTCGCCCGAGTCCTCGAGTACATTGGCGCGGAGCAGGCGCTGCGAGGCCGCAACGAGCGCGGCGATGTGCGCGGCGGAGAGCGATGCCACGCGCGCGAAGGGGCTGACGGCGCAGACGAAACAGATTTCCGACTTGAACTCATTGCCGACGCCGGCGAGGAGGTGCTGGTCCAGGAGCACGTCGGCGATTTCGCGCTCGGCGTTGAGAGCGATGCGGGCGGAGGCGGCCTCGCCGTCGAAGTCGGGACTGAGCAGATCGAGCGCGGGCGCGGGGATGCGGAGTTCGCGCGCGAGCGACTGCGCGGTGTGCATGTGGGCCACGGGAACGCGGAAACCGATGGCTTGAAAGTCGACATTTTCAAGCACGATGCGCATGTGGGAGGCGGGCTTCTGCCAGCGCTCGCCGGGGCGGTAAATGTGCCAGCTGCCGGACATGAGCAGATGCGTGGCGAGCGTTGCGCCGGAGGAGAAATGGATGAGCAGCCACTTGCCGCGCGACTCGACCTCACGGACGAGCTGGCCGGTGAGTGGCGTGTCGTCATGATAACGCGCGAGCCGTGGGAAGGTGGAGCGGAAGCCGGTGATGGGCTTGCCGGAAAGAGCGCGGCCCAGGGCGCGTGCGGTGCGGAAGAGCGTGTCGCCTTCAGGCATGGCTACTGCAACTCTCCGGAAGGCTGGTCGTGCTGCGCGAGTGGAACTGGAATGCGGCGCAGGTGCATGCCGAGAGGGCCGGCGTAGAAACCGGCGTCCATGAGGAAGCGTGCGAGAGGATGCGCGGTGATGGGCTGGCCGTTGACGGTGGTAATGAGCACGCCGTGGTGTCCGGCGGTGTGCATGCGCTGCTGGCCGCGCTCGCAAAGGAAGTGTGCGACGCCGGCAGCGGTCTGCGAGCGCTCGGGCTCGTCAGCGGGAAGAAAGACGAGCAGGTTGGGATTGTTGCGGCGGAGCCAGGCGATGAGGCGCCCGTTGCGGAGAATCACCTCGGCGTAGGCGGCGCGGGTGAGGATGCGAGGGCCTGACTCGGTGTCGTCGGATTCCGCAGCCAGGTCGGGCCAGCGCAGGGCGGAGCCGTAAGGGTTTGCGGGATCGGCGGCGGCGAGCTGCACGAACTCGGGCTTTTCCGCAGGCGGCTCGCTGCGGAGCTGGCGGAGAAGATCGACGGCGGCAGGCAGTGCGAACTGGGTTGCGCCGAGGCCGGCGACAAAGTAGCCGCGGCGGACGCGGCCGGACTCTTCGAGAGCTTTGAGGACGGGATAGACGGCGCTGAAGCCGCCGGGAACATTCTCCGCGGCGACGGACTCGCGCAGCAGAATGCCGTAGCGATGGAGAAGCTGGAGAGCGAGCGCGTGGCTAGCTTCGGTGCGTGTGGGTGCGATGTCACTTCCCTTTTGCGCGTGCATGGGCAGCAGCGACCAGCGGCCCTGCGCATTGGGCGGCGTGGTGCGGCGAGAGCGGAAAACTGAGCCGGTTTGCAGGCGGCGCGGGGCGCGCGCGGAGTCGGGCCGTGCGATGTAAGCGCGGAGAGCGTGGAGCGAGTCATTAGTGACCAGGCCGCGCCAGACGAGGCTCCAGAGCGCGTCAATGGATTCGCCGGGGTAGCCGCCGCCGACGGCCTGGTGCAACGGATCAAAGAAGCTGGCGCCGGCGGTCTGGAGTACGGCGAGAAGCTTTTCTTCGCGCTCGGTGAGCGGGTCGGCACTCTGGCGCGATTGTGCGAGGAGCGGGAGCTTGTCGGCGAGAAAGAGGGCGATGCGGCCGTCGCGCTCGCCGAGGGGCTCGACGCCGGCCCATGCCACTTCTCCGGCGGCGATGAGCGTGTCGAGGTGCGCGGGCGCGTAGCCGGGAATGCGCGCGGGCAGAATGGAGGACTCAAGCAGCGAGGCGGGGATGGGCGCGCCCTGCAGGGATTCGACCGCGTCGAGAAGCGCGTCCAGCTGGGCGTTGGCGGTGCGGCGCGGCGTGAGCAGGCCCTGCCAGTGGGTGAGGAACCGAGCCAGCGTGTGCGGCTCCACGGGTTCCACCTGACGGCGGAGTTTGGCGAGGGATTTGCGGCGAATCTGGCGCAGGATTTCCGCGTCGCACCACTCGCGATGGAGACCGCCGGGGCGGAAGCCGCCTTCGAGGATGCGGCCTTCGACGGCGAGCTGATGAAGCGCGGCTTCAACGAGAGACGCGTCGAGGGCGAAGCGGTCTGCGGCGTCGCGGAGGGTGAAGGGACCGTGGGTGCGGGTGAAGCGGCGGACGAGCTCGAGGACGGGCTGAGCGATGGGCTCAAGCAGGGAGACGGGCAGGCCGGGCGGCAGCGGAATGCCGAGTGCATCGCGGTAGCGCGCGGCGTCTTCCACGGCGACGAAGCGTCGCTCGCCGGCGATGCGCATCTCCAGCAGGCGGCGGGCGCGGACCAGACGCGGAAGATGGTCGAGCAGCGCGGGGTCGGCGACGCGGAGGGCCAGCTCGTCGCGGGTCAGGTCGCCGAGGCGCAGGCAGAGATCGTGCAGGCCGTCGGGCGTGCGGGCGCGGTGGGTTTCAGCGACACATTGCGCGGCTTCTTCCACGTCGGCGATAGCGTTGGGGTCGAGCAGCTCGCGCAGGTCGGCCTCGCCAAGCAATTCTCGAAGCTGGTCCTGATCGATGGTGAGGGCCTGCGCGCGGCGCTCGGCCAGAGGTGCGTCGCCGTCGTAAAGAAAATTGGCGACATAACTGAACAGCAGCGAGGAGGCGAAGGGCGAGGGCTTGCGGGTTTCGACCACATGGACGCGCAGCTTGCGCTGTTCGATTTCCCGGAGGATTTCGATGAGGGAGGGCATGTCAAAGACGTCGCGGAGACATTCGCGATAGGCCTCGAGCAGCAGCGGAAACGACGGGTAGCGCGAGGCGACGCTGAGCAGATCATAAGAGCGCTTGCGAAGCTGCCAGAGCGGCGAACGCTGGTCTGCACGGCGGCGCGGAAGCAGCAGCGCGCGGCCGGCGGCCTCGCGAAAACGGCCGGCGAAGAGCGCCGTGGAGCCGAGCTGGCGCAGGACAAGCTGCAGGGCCTCGGCGGATTCAACGAGGAACCAGTCGGGGTCGGGCGGCTCGTCGGTGTCAGGGAAGCGCAGGACGAAGCCGTCGTCGCCCCAGAGGGTTTCCACCTCCGGTCCGCCGGCGGCGCGGATGCGCGCGGAGACGGCCATGGCCCAGGGAATGTGGATGCGGCTGCCGAAGGACGTGAGGACGCAGACGCGCCAATCGCCCAGCTCGTCGCGGACGCGCTCGACCACGATGGTGCGGTCATCGGGCACCTGGCCTGTGGCTTCGGCCTGGTCGGCAAGGAACTGGAGAAGATTTTCGGCGGCGTTGGGGTCCAGGTCTTGCTGGGTGACGAGGCGGGTGAGCGCGGCGGGTTTGGGCAGGGCGCGCAGCTCGCGGACGAGAGCGCCAATGCGGCGGCCAAACTCAAGCGGGCGGCCGGGACCGTCGCCTTTCCAAAAGGGCATTTTGCCGGGCTCGCCGGGCGCGGGCGTCACCAGGACGCGGTCGTGCGTGATATCCACGATGCGCCAGGTGGAAGCGCCGAGGATGAAGGTCTCATTGGTGTGCGACTCGAAGACCATCTCCTCGTCGAGCTCGCCGACGCGGACGGATTTGCCCTCAGTATGGGCGAGGAAGACGCCGTAGAGACCGCGGTCAGGGATGGTGCCGGCATTGAGGATGGCGAGACGGGCCGCGCCGGCGCGCGGGGAGACAACGTTGCGGATGCGGTCCCAGGTGAGGCGGGGACGAAGCTCGGCGAATTCGTCGGAGGGGTAACGGCCGCTGAGGAGGTCCAAGACGCCTTCAAAGCTGGAGCGCGTGAGGGCCGCAAAGGGCGCGGCGCGGCGAACGAGATCGAAGAGAAAGTCGACGGAGACTTCGGGGACGGGTTCTGGCGGGAGTTCGACGCCCGGGAGAATTGCACGCGGCTTGGGCTTGCGCGGCAGGGGCGGCGTGTTGGGCGGGTGCGCGACGATGGCGACGAGCTGCTGGCAGAGGACATCGAGCGGATTGCGCGGGTAGCGGGTGGATTCGATGGCCCCCTCATGCATGGCCTGGGTGACGGCAGCACAGGCGACCAGATCGGCGCGGTACTTGGGGAAGAAGACGCCTTCGGAGACGGCGTCCACGGTGTGGCCGGCGCGGCCGATGCGCTGCATGCCGCTGGCCACCGAGGGCGGCGCTTCAATCTGGATGACGAGGTCGATGGCGCCCATGTCGATGCCGAGCTCGAGGGTGGAGGTGGCGCAGAGTGCACGAATCTGGCCGGCCTTGAGCTGCTCCTCGATCACCGAGCGCTGGTGGGCGGCGAGGGAGCCGTGGTGTGCGCGAGCAATGGGTTCGCCGGCCAGGTCGTTGAGGGCGCCGGCAAGGCGCTCAGCCACCTGGCGGCTGTTGACGAACAGAAGGGTGGAAGTGCGCTGGCGGATGAGCTTGAGCAGGCGGGGGTGAATGGCGTTCCAGATGGAGACGCGGCGGGGCATTTGCGAGGCCGGGCCGGAGGGAATCTCCTCCATGGCGTTGAGGCGCGCCATATCTTCAACTGGAACTTCAATTCTAAGGCTTAACTGCTTGGGATGACTTGCATTGACGATGGTGACAGGACGGAATTTCAGGGCGGCGGAATCCGGAGAGTCGGAAGCCGCGAGGCCGGGAATCGAGGACGCATCCGGGGCTTGAGGATTGTCCTCGGAAAGCGCTGTATTGGTGGGGTTTGAGGGTGCGAGTTGCGGGATGGCTTCGGAGTTTTCCACAGGGATATCCACACCGCCGAGGAAGCGGGCCACTTCCTCCAATGGGCGCTGCGTGGCGGAGAGTCCGATGCGCTGGAGGGGTCGTTTGGTGAGCGCCTCGAGGCGCTCCAGCGAGAGGGCCAGATGTGCGCCGCGCTTGGTGGGGACCAGGGAGTGGATCTCGTCGACGATGACCGTGTCGACGGTGCGGAGAGCCTCGGAGGCCTGCGAGGTGAGCAGGAGGTAGAGCGACTCGGGCGTGGTGATGAGGATGTCGGCGGGCTGGCGACGGAAGCGGGCGCGCTCGCGCTGGGGGGTGTCGCCGGTGCGGACGCTGATGAGCGGCTCGTGAAAGGGGACGTCGCGGCGGCGGGCCATGTTGGCGATGCCGGCCAGAGGCGAGCGGAGGTTGCGCTCGACATCGACGGCGAGGGCCTTGAGCGGAGAGATGTAAACGATGCGGCAGCCGCGGCGGGCTTTGGGCGGCGAGTTTTTGGCTGCGGCTGCGGCTTCGACATCGCTGAGCATCAGCCGGTCCAGGCACCAGAGGAAGGCGGTGAGCGTTTTGCCGGTGCCGGTGGGGGCCAGGATGAGGGCGCTTTCGCGGCGGGCGATGACGGGCCAGCCAAGGCGCTGCGGAGCGGTGGGCGCGTCAAAGACGGCGCGGAACCACTCGGCGGTGACGGGGTGGAAGCAAGCGAAGGGATCAGCGCCGGTCTGGGTATCGGACTGGGGCGGGTGCGGGGACATGCCTGAGTGTGAGGATAGCGCGGGCCGGCGGCGAAGAGGAAGCGAAAATTAGAGGGCTTTCCACAACCCGCGCAATGATACGCAGGACGCGCTGAGGAGATGCACTCTTAGCGCGCAATCGATTGCGACAGCAACAAGGACACTTACAGGATGTGCCCCAACCCACCAGGAATGCGATTGCGCTCACTGGTAGGATGAGGTTGCGATGCGGGAACACCTGGCGACGCTGCTCGAAGATTTTCGGCGGTATGGGCGCGGCATTGCCGTGGTGCACTTCCGCGGGAACCGGCGGCGCACGACCACATATGCCGAGCTGGCGCGGACGGCGGGGCGGTTTGCGGCACTGCTGGAGCAGCGCGGCGTGGGGCCGGGCGACCGCGTGGTGCTGTGGGCTGAAAACAGCGCGCAGTGGGTGGCGGCCTTTTACGGAATGATGCTGCGCGGGGTGCTGGCCGTTCCGCTGGACGCCAACGGAAGCGCGGAGTTTGCCGCGCGGGTGACAGCGGACGTGAAGCCGAAGCTGGCGGTGGGCGACGGCGCGCTGCTGCGGCAATTGAAGGCGGCGCTTCCCACCCTTTCCGCAGAAAACGGCGACGAGGATGAGGCACCCGCGTCGTTGGATGGAAGCGCGTCATGGGACTCTGGCGCATTGGAGATGCTGGCGTTCGAGGAGTGGACCAGTTCCCTTCCCGTTGAAGAAGCGGGACCGGCGGCGGGGCTTAGCCGTGAAACGCCGTTGCAGATTCTGTTCACATCGGGCACCACGGGCGAGCCGAAGGGCATTGTGCACACGCATGGCAACGTGCTGGCGAGTGTAGATCCGATTGAGGACGGGGCGCGGCCGTACCTGCGGTGGGAGTGGCTGGTGCATCCGCTGCGATTCCTGCACACGCTGCCGCTGAGCCACGTCTTCGGGCAGACGATGGGGCTGTGGGTGCCGGCGATTTTTGCCGCGGAGGTTCACTTCGAGAGCCGGCTGGTGGCGTCGCGGCTGATGGAGACGATCAAGCGCGAACGGATCAGCGTACTGGCGGCGGTGCCGCGCGTGATGGCTCTGGTGAAGACCAACCTGGAGGCGGCGCGGCCGGGATTGGCGGAGCGGCTGGAGGCGGCGAAGGGCATCAACCCGTGGCAGCGGTGGTGGCGCTTCCGGGATGTGCACCGCATCTTCGGGCTGAAGTTCTGGGCGCTGATTTCAGGCGGCGGCGCGCTGGCCCTGCCGCTGGAGCAGTTCTGGAACGGGCTGGGAATCGTGGTGGTGCAGGGCTACGGGATGACGGAGACCACGGCGTTGATCACGATGAACCATCCCTTCCACGTGGCGCGAGGGACGATTGGCAAGCCGCTGCCGGGGCGTGAGGTGAAGATCGGAGCCGACGGTGAAGTGCTGGTGAAGGGACCGATGATTTCGCGCGCAACGTGGAGCGGCGGCGAGCTGCGGCGGCGCGAGGACGAGTGGCTGGCGACGGGCGACCTGGCGGAGCGGCAGGAGACCGGCGAGCTGAAGTTCCTGGGGCGCAAGAGCGAGACGATTGTGACGGCGGCGGGCGTAAATGTGCATCCGGAGGACGTGGAGGCTGCGCTGGAGCGGGAGCCGGCGGTGGTCGCGTGCGCCGTGGTGGCGGTGGAGACGGCAAACGGTCCGGAGCCCTGCGCGGTGCTGGCAGTGCGCGGCGCAGAGGCGGCAGCGGCGAGAGCGGTGGAACAAGCCAATGCGCACCTGGCGGAGTTCCAGCGGGTGCGGCGATGGAGGGTGTGGCCGGAGCCGGATTTGCCGCGGACCCCGACGGGCAAGGTGAAGCGCAAGGCAGTGGCGGCGTGGGCGGAGAGCACGCAGGGGGAGACAAACGGCGACGGGACCGCCGCAGCGGCGCGCGGGGACTGGCTGCTGTCTATGATTGCGGAGATTGCGGGCGAGGCTGCGCCGGGTACAGGCGACGAACTGCGGCTGACCGAGGACCTGCATCTGGACAGCCTGGGACGCGTGCAACTGGCGGCGGCTCTCGAAGAGCGGCTGGGCGAAGTGCCGGGCGAGGCCGCGATGGACCAGGCGCTAACGCTGGGCGAGCTGCGCAGGCTGCTGGGAACGAGTGAGGCGCGGGGTGAGCAGACGCGCGAGCCGATTGAGCACGGGAATGGGGTCGAGCAAGAAGAAGCGTCGACGGTGGCAGCGAGCGCAACAGCAGGAGAGAAGACTGTGCCACCGCTGGTGGGGAGGCATGAGCACGAGGCCGCGCCAGCGCCTGCCGCGCCGAAGATCGAAGAGAAGGCGCACTATCTCTATCCACATTGGCCGTGGTGGCGGCCGGTGGAGTGGGTAAGGGCGGCGTTTCAGGAGCTGGTGGCGCGACCTCTGGTGTGGATTCTGGCAGCGCCGAAGGTGGGAACAGTTCCGCGCGGGCTGGCCGGCGCTGAGCCGATGCTGATCGTATGCAACCACGTGACGGCGTATGACGGGCCGCTGGTGCAGTATGCGCTGCCGGGGCGCGTGCGGCGGCATGTGGCGGCGGCGATGGCGGGCGAGATGCTGGAGGATTACCGGCACTTTCGCAATCCGGAGCGCGTGCCGGGCAGTAGGCGGTTCCTGCTGCTGGGGCCGCTGGCGTACGTGCTGGTGACGGCGTTGTTCAACGTGTTTCCTCTGCCGCGGCGCAAGGATTTCCAGCGCAGCTTTCGGCATGCGGGCGAAGCCCTGGACCGCGGATTCCACGTGCTGGTGTTTCCGGAGGGAACGCGATCAGCGGCAGGCGAGCTGGCACGGTTCCGGCCAGGAATCGGGCTGCTGGTGAAGCAGTCGCAGACCGCGGTTCTGCCAGTGGCGCTTCGCGGACTGGGCGAGCTGAAAGTGAAGGGGCGGGGATGGTTTCGCTCAGGCCGGATTGAAGTGCGCGTGGGCGAGCCGCTGCGCTTCGCGGCCAAGGGAACGGAGACGGCGATTACGGAGCGGCTGCACGCGGAAGTGAGCCGGCTGCTGAAGGGCTGATCCGACGGTTGACTCAGGCAGGATGATTCAGGCTTCGGGCGCGGGCGACGCAGACTCTTCCTCGCCAGGCTCATCGGCCGGCAGCGCGGGTGCGTGGGCTTCGGCGACAGGCAGACCGAAGAAATCCTTGACCGGGCCGGCGTGGCCTTTGCAGCGCGCGTAAATCTCCAGCCCGAACGGAGTGGGCGTGAGGTTGGCCTCGTCGACGGGCAGCAGGGCGAGCGAGCGGTTGCGATCGTCGAGCAAGCCCATGAGGAAAAGATGAGCCATGTCGCGCTCATTTTTGGCGATGTCGCGCGCGCCGGTGATCTGGATGATCTCCTCTATCGGACAGGTGCTGGTTTCAGCGTGAACCGTGCCGTCGGCGGCCAGCGAGAGCTTGGCGCGGGTGCAGGCGGCGGTGAAGATGCGGATGTGCTTGGAGAGAAGCTGGCTGAGGGGCTCGACGTAAGCGAGGTTCTCGTCCCGGGGCACGCCGACGGTGCAGGAAGCGATGAGCAGGCCGGACCAGAAGCGGCGCACCGAGGCATCCTCGGCCCATGAGCCGGATTCCATCACGCGATAGATCAGGTCAGGATGGACCCGAAGCTGCGCAACATCGGGGCGGAAGGTGAGCATGCGCGCCGCTTCCAGGGCGATTTCGACCGCGGTGAGGGCGCGGGTGTGGCTGAACTCCTTGCGGAAAAGCAGCGTGAGCTCTTTGGTCCTTTCCGGGCAGAGCTGGGCCAGAAAGGTGAGGGCCTCGGCAATGCGGAACTCGCGGATGACGTCTTCCGGCTCGTGTTCGCCGGAGGCGTTGGTGAGCGGGCCGTCCCACAGATTGAATTCAATCTCGTCGTTGATCACGAAGTCCAGGCCGACGCCATCCCCGCCCCACCAGACGGCCTTGGCCTGCACGTTGGCGCGGCGCTCCTGGTCGCGCTCGGGGGGGCCCTCGCGCTGCAGAATCAGGGAGAGCACTTCGCCCGGCATCCAGCGCTCGGCGGTGACGGCGAAGAGGCCGGAGGCGCTGATGTCGCGGATTTCCGCCTTCTTGAGCGTCATCCCGGTACGGTAGTAGGCGGCGAGTCCCTGGACGGGCCTACGCTCGGCTCGCTGATGGACACCCAGCGACGGCTTGCGCAACCATTTGCTCAGTAACATTCCACAGCTCCCGAAGGGGGATTTCGGCACGCAACTAGGGGTCGGCAGGGTGCAAGGGCGAGACAATTCCTACAGACACGTCCCGGACCCGTCGATTGTACCCCGGAGCCAAGGGCAATTCCAGCCATTCCTGCTACGAAGGTCGCAAGACGTTGGTCGTGGGGCTGGATTTACAGGAAGGTGTTCCGTTTTCGTCAACGGTGCGGCAGGGCAGCCGCCGGGCAAGCCGGGGGCGGAGAGCCCCCTGCAATGGAGCGCGACGCTCAGGCTGAGGCGGCCACGACCGCGGGCGTTTCCGTGACTGTGACCCCGTAGAAGTCCTGCGGCGTGCCACGGAAGCCGTTGCAGCGCGCGTAGAGCAGCAGGCCAAGGCTGGTGGGCGCGATCTTGGCGTCCTCGGCGGAGAAGAACGCCGTTTTGATGCGGCTCATGAAGAGGCCAAGGTCAGAGAGAAACTCAATGTCGCGATCGATGCGAATCGAATCGCGCAAGCCGGTGACGCGCATGAGCTCCTGTGTGGAACAGGCCACGGGACGCGAGGAGATTTTGCCCGCGCCGGTGAGGACCTTTGACGAGCGGGTGCAGGCGGCGGCCAGCAGCCGGATGTGGCCCGGAGTGAGCTGGCTGAGGAGATTGATGAAGGTCAGATTGGACTCGTCGTCGCCCCCAGGCGTGCAGGCGGTGGCCAGCAGGCCGGCCCACAAGTGCTGGATAGACTCGGTGTCGGACCAGGAACCATCCTGCAGAATGCGAAGAAGAACACGCGGGGAGGCGCGCATCTCGTCCACGTTGGCGCTGAGGGCGAGCAGCTGCTGCGCGCGGAGGGTAATGTCGATGGCGCTCATGGCGCGGTAGTTGCTGAGGCCCTCGCGCAGGAAGCCGCGCAGCTCCGCTTCAGCCGAAGGGCAGAGGTGCCTGAGGAACGAGATGGCCCCGGCGAGGCGGAACTCGGAGAGGATGTCCTCGGGCTCGGTCTGCTCCGAGGCGCTCTTGAGCGGGCTCTCCCAGAAATGAAGTTCCATGCCCGTGGGCAGCACGAAGGACATGCCGACGCCGTCATTTCCGCAGCGGACGGCGCGGGCCTCCACGGCAATGCGCCGGGGCGCGTCCTTCTCCGGCGGCCCCTTGCGCTGGAAGGTGAGCGAGACAACTTCGCCGGGCTCCCAGCGCTGATCGGTCTGGAGGTAAAGCCCGGTGGAGCTGATGTTGTAGACGCTCTCCTGACGGAAGGCGGCGCCGGCCCAGTGATAAGCGGCAAGCTGGGGGGTCACTCTGCGCTCGGGACGTTGTTTACTTGATATGGGGGATCCGGCCTGAGAGTTCTTAGTTTGCCAACGCATAGAGTCCATGACGGGAACCGTCCTTTGACCTCCCAAACATTGATATGGGCAGCCTTTGGAGGGGGAAGGACGCCTGCCCATATACAAACATGAGACGCACAAATCGCGACACAGGTTGGACAATATCTTACCCCGCACAATCCTACTTTGGTGGAGATTGCAATTACTTTGGTTACGGTTACCTGCTCCTGTGCTGCATCCTGAGACACCTTGGCGGCTGCAGGAATGGCTGCGGGGAGGATTTGGAGGGCGGCGCGGCCGGACTTATCCGGCGCGGCGCGGGCGGAAGTAGCAGGTTCGGCTTTCGAGCGTGGGGGTCCAGAGGGAGAGATCGGCGTGCTGCTCGCTCGAGCCGAGAAAGAGAATGCCATCGGGAGCCAGGACGCGATGAATGTTGGCCCGCAACGCGATGCGCGTTTCGTGCGAGAAGCAGAGCATCACGTTGCGCAGGAAGATGAGCTGCAGCAGCTCGCGCTCGCCCAGGCTCGCGGCCGCAAACTCCCACGCATGCGCAACGATGAGGGTTGAATGTACACGGCACGCGCAAATGTTTTAGCCTCAAAGCTCACGCTGGGACTCACATGGGGAGGAACGGGACGATGGCAGAGGTAGGCGAGCCGCTGGATGCAGCCATGGCCAGGCTGATCGAGCGGGCGAACGAGGTGGCGAAGAACTCCTACTCGAAGTACTCGAAGTTCAAGGTGGGTGCGGCGCTCAGGCTGTCGAACGGCAAGATTGTGACCGGCACCAACGTGGAGAACAAGAGCTATGGGCTGACCATCTGCGCGGAGCGGTCGGCGGTGGTGCGCGCAGTGGCCGAGTACGGGCCGAAGATTCGCGTGGTTGCGATTGCGATTACCAATCTGAACAGGGCGGGCAGCTCGCCATGCGGCGCCTGCCGCCAGGTGCTGACCGAGTTCACCGAGCCGGATGCGCCGGTGGCGTTCCCATGGAAGAAGAAGGTGAAGGTGGAGCCGTTTTCAACCCTGACGCCGTTTCCTTTTGGACCGAAGCGGAAGTGAGGCGCGCGATGGCGAAAAATTCCCCAGCAGCCTCCTCCGACGCCGGGCCGCCGCTGCACATGATTGATCTGATCCGGCGCAAGCGGGACGGCGGCGCTCTGAAAGCGCGCGAACTGGAGTTCGTTGCGCGAGGCGCGGCCTCGGGAAAGATTCCGGACGAGCAACTGGCTGCGTGGCTGATGGCCGCGTGGATTCGCGGGCTGACGCGGGAGGAGACGCGGGCGCTGACGCTGGCGATGCGCGACTCGGGCGAGAAGTTTGACGCGAGCAGGCTGGGCGGGCAGGCGGTGGACAAGCACTCGACCGGCGGCGTGGGTGACAAGACCAGTTTTCTGGTGGCTCCGCTGGCGGCGGCCTGCGGCGTGGCGGTGCCGATGATCAGCGGGCGCGCGCTGGGGCACACCGGCGGAACGCTGGACAAGCTGGAGTCGATTCCGGGCTACAAAACGGCGCTGACCCTGAAGCGATTTGAAGCCGTGGTGGCCGCGTGCGGCGCGTCGATTGTGGGGCAGACGCCAAAGCTGGTCCCGGCCGACCGCGTGTTGTATGCACTGCGCGACCGGACGGGAACGGTGGAGAATCCGGGGCTGATCTGCGCGTCGATTTTGAGCAAGAAGCTGGCGGCCGGATTGCACGGTCTGGTGCTGGACGTGAAGACCGGATCGGGCGCGTTTTTGCAGAACAGAGAGGATGCGGAGTTTCTGGCGGCGCTGATGGTGGCCACGGCCGAGGCCGCGGGCACGCGCACCACAGCGCTGATGACCGATATGAGCCAGCCGCTGGGGCGCGCGGCGGGCAACTGGATTGAAGTGGCCGAGTGCGTGGAGCTGCTGCGCGGCGAACTGCCGGAGGGAACGGCGGACCTGCGCGAGCTTTCGCTTCAGCTGGCGGGATGGATGATTCATCTGGGTGGAAGGGCCAAGACGCCGCAGAGCGGCTACTGGGCAGCGGCCGCGGCGCTGGCCGATGGCACCGGGCTGCGCGTGTTTCTGGAAATGGTGAAGGCGCAAGGTGGAAACGTAAGGGTCTTTGACAATCTGGAGGGCTTCCACAAACCCGGCGCGACGCGCGTCGTGGAGGCGTGGCAGAGCGGCATTGTGGGCGAGATGGATACGACACTGCTGGGATGGGCCGTGCAGCGCACCGGCGCAGGGCGCGAGAAGGCCGGCAAGCCTGTCGATCCGCACGCGGGCATCCTGTTCCACGCCAAGCGCGGCGAGCGGGTGAAGCGCGGGCAGCCGCTCGTGACCTTATACGCCATGCGCAAGGCAATGCTGGACGAGCCGGCGGAGTTGGTGCGGCGGGCAATCCGGATTGGCAGACGGGCGCCGGAGCCGGCCCCGCTGGTGAGCCGCGTGTTTACGCGCGAAGAGGCGGAGAGATTCCTGCGCGATGCTGTAAGGTAGACCCAAAAGAAGATTCTCCCATTTGAGGAAGTGGAGAGGAGTTGCCGATTGGCTCGATTCACAGGGGTGCTGGGGATTCTGGCCGTGCTGCTAGCGGCCTGGCTGGGCTCGACGGACCGAAAGCATATCCGCTGGCGCACGGTGATGTGGGGACTGGGACTGCAGTTTGTCTTCGCCTACTGCGTGCTGCGCTTCAACTATGGCCAGGAGGCGATGAGCTGGGCCGGCGACGTGGTGAACAAGATGCTGGCCTCAACCGAGGCGGGAACAAAGGTGCTGTTCGGGGCGCTGGGCACGCCGAACACCTCGCTCGGATCGATCTTCGCCTTCCAGGTGCTGCCGACCATCATCTTCATCTCCGCGTTCTTCGCGGTGCTTTACCACATCGGCGTGATGCAGATCCTCATTCGCGGGCTGGCCTGGGTGATGCTGAAGACCATGCGCATCTCCGGCGCTGAAAGCATGAACGTGGCCGCGAGCATCTTCATGGGGCAAACCGAAGCGCCGCTGACCATCCGGCCGTTTCTGTCGCGCGCCACGCGCAGCGAGCTGATGTGCATCATGACCAGCGGCATGGCGCATGTGTCGGGCGGCATCATGGCCATGTACATTGCCCAGGGCGTGGCGGCGAAACACCTGCTGGCCGCGGTCATCATGACCTCGCCGGGAACGATTCTGATTTCGAAGATGCTGGTTCCGGAGACCCAGGTTCCGGAGACCGAAGGCAAGGTGGTGATTCCCCGCGACGAGGAGCACAAGGACGAGAACCTGATCGGCGCGATTGCGCGGGGCACCATCGACGGGGGCAAGCTGGCCCTGAATGTGGCCATCATGCTGATCAGCTTTCTGGCGCTGGTGGCGCTGCTGGACAGCCTGATGGGCTGGGTGCACATGCATACCGGCTTCCACTGGTTCCCCGGCAGCCTGGAGCAGGTGCTGGGCTGGCTGTTTGCGCCGGTTGCCTGGCTCATCGGGATTCCGTGGCACGACTGCATGGCCATCGGCAACCTGCTGGGAACGCGCATGGCGCTGAATGAGGTGATTGCCTACATTGGGCTGGGCGCGCAGAAGGCCACGCTTGCGCCGCGCTCGTTTACGATTGCCACGTTCGCGCTGTGCGGCTTTGCCAACCTGGGATCGATTGGCATGCAGGTGGGCGGCATTGGCGCGCTGGTTCCGGAGCGGCGCAATGACCTGGCCAGGCTGGGCGTGCGCGCCATGCTGGCGGGCACGATGGCGAATCTGATCTCGGCGTCGATTGCAGGAATGTTTCTGGGATAGCGAACATGCGCCACTGCGATCAGGCTGCGGCACGCGTACGCCGGATGCGGTAATAAATGGTGAGCGCGGTAACGGAGCCGCAGGTGAGCAGGCTGGCGGCCATGCCAAGCGTGAGCGACGGATCGTGCTGGAAAAGCCCGTGCGCGATGCCGACCACCTGCAGAATGCTGAATCCGCCAAAGGTGATGAGCGAAATGCCCTCGTCGCTCTTCTTGCGCCAGACGGCAAGAATCTGGGGCACGAAGAGCAGGGCGTTGCCCAGGAGTCCCAGGCCGAAGAGGAGAGCAACCATCTGCTTCATGGGTTGATTTTGGCATGGCCGGCGTGCGGCTGGCGCGGGGCCTGTAAAATCGCTAAGAAGCACCAGCGGGATATGGGGATGAACTACTTCAATCAGGTGACGGAGGCCGCGAAGTTCCTGCGCGGACGGCTGGGCAAGTTCCGTCCCCGCGTGGCGGCGGTGCTGGGGTCGGGGCTGGGCGCGGTGGCCGGCGCGGTGAAGGAACCGATCGTGGTGCCATACAGCGAGATTCCCCATTTTCCGCAATCGACCGTGGAGGGCCACGAGGGCCGCATGGTGGCCGGGTCGTTGGGCGGCGCGCCGGTGCTGTTGCTGCAGGGGCGCGTGCATTATTACGAGGGCTATACGCCGCAGCAGGTCACCTTTCCCATTCGCGTGCTGGGCGCGCTGGGGCTCAAGGTGGTGATTCTGACCAACGCGGCCGGTGGCATCTGCGAGAAGTATCACCAGGGGCAGCTTGTGGTGCTGGCCGACCACATCAATATGACGGGCTGGAATCCGCTGGTGGGGCCAAACGAGCCGAAGTTTTCATTGCGCAAGGGCACGGGCCTGCGCTTCACGGATATGTCTGAGGCCTACAGCAAGCGGCTGCGCGAAATGGCCCTGCGCGCCGCGGTGGACGAGGGCATCACGATGGAAGAGGGCGTGTACGTGGGCGTCTCGGGGCCGAGCTTTGAAACGCCGGCCGAGATTCGCGCCTTCCGCACCATGGGCGCAACGCTGGTGGGCATGTCCACCGTGCCGGAGACGATTGTGGCGCGGCACATGGGCATGGAGGTGCTCGGCATCTCCTGCGTGACGAACCTGGCGGCGGGGCTGAGCAAGCAGCACCTGAGCCACCAGGAGGTCTTCGAGACAGGGCGGCTGGTGGAACGGCGGCTCTCGAGCATCCTGGAGCGGCTGGCGGTGTGGATCTCCACGATGCTTGAAGCGGAGCTGTGACCGGAGCTGTGACCGGAGCAGGTATGGGCGGCGATGCGACGGCGAGGCTGCCGTTTCCGCCTGTGGTGATGGGGATCGCGGGGGCATCGGGCTCCGGCAAAACCACGCTGGCGGCCGAACTGGCGCGGATGCTGGGCGGAACCCACTTTCCGCTGGACAACTACTACCGCGACCTTGCCCACCTGCCGCACGAAGAGCGGCTCAAGCAGAACTTCGACGACCCGGAACTGATTGAGAGCAGCCTGCTGGCCGCGCACGTCGCGGCGCTGGCGCGCGGCGAGGCGATTGAGCGGCCGCTTTACGACTTCTCCACGCACACGCGGGTTCCGGGAGAGACGGATACGATGCGTGCCGACGCGTTTCTGCTGGTGGAGGGGCTGTTCGCGCTCCACTATCCCGCGCTGCTGCCGCTCTATCAACTGCGCGTCTACGTGGAGACGCCGGACAATGTGTGCTTTGCGCGGCGGATGAAGCGGGACATGGAAGAGCGCGGACGGACCGAGGAGTCCGTGCTGCGGCAGTATGAGGCCACAGTGCGGCCGGCGAGCGAGAAATACGTCCGGCCTTCGGCGGCGAACGCTGACCTGACTGTGGACGGCACCGAGGCGCTGGACTGGAAGGTGGAGCAGGTGCGCTTCGCCTTGCGCGAGCGGGGACTGCTGCGGCGCTAACGGTCTTGAATGGCCCTTCAAGTGCCAATTCCGGGCGGTGACCGGCGATGGGTACCGATGCAAAGGACCGCAAAGGACCAAGGTCATCGCACTCTGGTTGGTGGTCTCTGCGTCCAATGGGTGACAGCGCTTTTCCGCTTTCCGCGCTACGCTTCTGTAGGATGCCGGAAGGGGTACCTCCGCGGGATTTTTACCTGGAATCCAAAATGCCGCGCGATGCGTACCGATAGAGTGAGGGCAGAATGCGCAAATGGCTTGAGGGGCGGAAGGGGCAGGTGGCCGGATGGCTGCGGCAGGGAATTTCGCCGCGGCGGCTGGCGCTGACGCTCGCCCTGGGCTTCGCGATCGGCTGCATTCCGGTGCTTGGGATTCCAACTCTGCTGTGCGCGCTGCTGGCCTTGGCGCTCAAGCTGAACGCTCCGGCGATTCAGGCGGCGAATTACGCGGCCATGCCGCTGCAGGTGGCGCTGATGCTGCCGCTGGTGCGGATGGGCGACCGGCTCTTCGGCTGGGGACCGAAGGATGGACTGACGGCCGGATTGCTGCACGCCGCGCCGTGGGAGATGGTGCGGAACTCCGGCGGGCTGGCCGGCGAAGCGATGGCGGCGTGGCTGCTGGTGGCCGTGCCCACCGTGGCGCTGATGACGCTGGGGCTGACGCTGGTGCTGCGGCGGGTTCCGGCGCTGGCCGTCGGGCGCGCGGGCGAAGGCGCGTAAGCCGACCGCGGACCTCCACGACGGTTCCAACCAAAAAATTGCGCGTGAGAAATGCACAGACGCGCGGACGGACGAGAGTTCAGCCGGCTTCTACCAGGCCGTAGCGGCGCTGCCAGGCCTCTTTGAGCCGCGCCCACACGCGCGCGCGCTCGGCCTCGGTGCCTTCGACTTCCCTGCCCCGCTCCGGCGCGGCATTGGCAAAACGCGCGGCCTCCATTTTGGCGAGTTCGAGGAGCTGCCGGTCGCGGACGAGGTTGGCGACGCGGAATACCGGCAGGCCGGTCTGGCGCGTGCCGAAGATTTCGCCGGGGCCACGCATGGAGAGATCGAGCTCGGCCAGCTCAAAGCCGTCCTGGGTGCGGACCATTGCGTCGATGCGCTCTTCTGCGAGCGGGGAAACGCGCGGACCGGTGACCAGAATGCAATAGCTTTTGGCGGCGCCGCGACCCACGCGGCCGCGAAGCTGGTGGAGTTGCGCAAGGCCGAAGCGCTCAGCGTGTTCAACCACCATGACGCTGGCGTTGGGCACGTCCACGCCAACTTCAATCACGGTGGTCGAGACGAGTACGTCGATTTCGCCGCGCTGGAAGCGGCGCATAATGACCTCTTTCTCGTCGGCATCCAGGCGGCCGTGGAGCAGGCCCACGCGCAGGCCGGCAAGCGGGCCGGACTGCAGCTGCTTGTGCATTTCGACGGCGGACTTGAGGCCGGATTTGCCGGAGGGCGCGGCCTCCTGTTGTGCATCAGAAAAAAGGTCGGCGGTCTTGCCCTTGCGCGGGGCCTTACCCAAAGCCGGGCCCGAAGCTGGGCCCGAAGTCGGGCGCACAGCCTTGCTCGGGTCGGGCGCGGCAGCGGATTGCACTGCACTTGCTTCGTCGTGCGAAAAGTCGAGCTCGGGCTGGTCGTCCTTCGAGCCTTCAATAACGGGGTAGACGATGTAAGCCTGGCGGCCCTGTGCCACCTGCTTGCGGACGAACTCCCACACCTCGGGCGCGCGCTCGCCGGGAACACGGCGGGTGACGATGGGCGTGCGGCCCGGCGGCAGCTCGTCGAGTACGCTCAGGTCCAGATCGCCGTAGAGCGAGAGCGCCAGCGTGCGCGGGATGGGCGTCGCAGTCATGACGAGCACATCGGGCTCGGCCTGGTTGGGCTTCTTCATCAGGCGGAAGCGCTGCATCACGCCGAAGCGGTGCTGCTCGTCCACGACGACGAGGCCGAGGCGGTCGAACTCGACTTTTTCCTCGATGAGCGCGTGGGTTCCGATGACCAGATGGGCCTCGCCGCGGTTGATGAGGCCGCGGTTCAGGCGCTTGCGGTCGTCATCGAGCGAGCCGGTGAGCAGCACGATGCGGTAGCGGCGCGAGGAGCGCTCGAGCAGTTTGCGCGCGGCCAGGTAATGCTGCGTGGCCAGGATTTCCGTCGGGGCCATCAGCGCGGCCTGGTAGCCGTTTTCCATGGCGACGAGCATGGCCTGCAGAGCCACAATGGTTTTGCCGGAGCCGACGTCGCCCTGCAGCAGGCGGCGCATGGGGCTGGGCCGACGCATGTCGTCCACGATTTCGCCGAGAGCACGTTTTTGCGCGGCGGTGGGGTGGAACGGGAGAACTTCGCGGATGGCCTCGCGCACCTTGTCAGTGGTGGCGAAGGCGATGCCGGCGCGCTGGCGCATGCGGCGGCGCTTGAGCTCGAGGCCGAGCTCGAGGAAAAACAGCTCTTCAAAGATGAGGCGACGGTGCGCCGGCGTGGAAGCAGCCTGAAGCTCCGCCATGGGCGTGTCTTCGGCCGGAAAATGAACCTGGCGGAGGGCCTCCTCGCGGCCGGGCAAATCAAGACGGCTGAGCAGCGCGCCCGGCAGGCACTCTGACACCGCGCCGCGCAGGCTCTCCAGAAGCCGGAAGAGCACCTTGCGCTGCCAGCGCGAGGCCAGGCGGCTACCGCCCAGCGACTCATAAACCGGAGTGATGCGGCCCACTTCGAGCAGGCGCGTTTCGGCGTCGTCGGTGTCGTCGGGCAGCAGCTCCCACTGCGGCTGAATCATCTTGAGATTGTTCGAAGAGCGCGACGGCTCCACTTTGCCGTAGACGGCGACGGTTTGGCCGGCGCGAAATTTTCCGTCGAGATAGGTGGCGTGGAACCACATGCACTTGAGCGAGCGGGTGCCCCGACCAAGCGTGATTTCAAAGATGGGCATGCGGCGGGTGCGCAGCAGCGCCGCGCCGCGGACCTCGGCGATGACACTGGCGGTTTCGCCGGGCTCGAGATCGTCGAGGCTGCGCGGGTTCTGCCGGTCCTCATAGCGGAAAGGCAGATGGTAAAGCAGGTCCTCCACGGTGAGGATGCCTTTGGGAGCAAGCAGCTCCGCAACGCGCGGTCCAACGCCGCGCACGTATTTGACTGGGTCGTCGAGGCCGGGCACATTCTGGATGCTATCGCAACGGAGCGGGGCAGAGTGAGGGGAGAATCGGCGCGCCCGGTCAGCTTTCCGTGATGGCGTAGCGCGCGGTGCGTACCTCGGCGGCGAGGACGCGGAGAATGCTGAGTGAAAGCGTGGGCCGCTCGACCATGATGCGGGAGAAATCCTCAATGGAGATAAAGCAGAGCCGAGCTCCGCGCGCGGCCGTGGCGGTGAGCGAGTACGGCTGATTGCCGATGAGGGCGGGCAGGCCCAGAACCGATCCGGCGTCCACGGGGATGCGAAAGATTTCGCGGCCCTGGGGCGAAGTCATGGCGAGCACGACGGTGCCGGCCTTCAGCACATAAAGCCCGCTGGGCGGCTCGCCCTGCGTGAACAGGACGCACGGCGTTTCGCAGTCCAGCGGCGTGGAATGGAGCTCAAGCGCTTCCATCAGCTCGCGGTCCGCGCCAAATGAGGAAGAATCAAGCTTCACAATGCTTCTCCGGATGCATGGGGAGCGGCGAGCCCGGGGAATTTTTGCCGGACCTTAGAGCAAAACCAGGGTATCTGTGTCCTTGCAGGATTCGTGCCAGGTCGACGCTCCCTGTTGGTCGCATCGACTTGAACGCCGTGGTTTCGGGATATACCTACCCTGGTTTTGCTGTAGCCATGCAGTCATCGTTACATCGATTGATTGGCCGGCATGTGACGCGCATCACGGGTGGATGTTCACGGCGGCGAGACAGGGTACGCTGGCGGCGGAGTTCCGTCGGTCCCTGGTCAGTCCCGGCGTTCGGCGTGGGCTAGTGCGAGGCCGCCTCTGAAGCGGGAATGAACTGCGGCGGGGCGTCGGCTGCGGCGGCAGTGCGGGCAAACAGCAGATAGACCGTGTCGCCACAGGTTTCGCTGGAGGCGAGGCGCCAGTCGGGCGCGTGCGAGAGCACATAGGCCAGGCCCATGCCCTTAGTCAACAGCGCGTGGTCGATGCGGTATTTGTCCAGCATCTTCAGGGGCGCATCGCCGATGTTCTCCGTGGCCAGGTAATCGTGCAGCACTCCCTGGTGGTCGAAGATGTCAAAGCGCGAGTCAATGAAGATGGGCTTGGAATCGAAGTCCATGCGCCCGCCCACGTAATCCCAGTCGAAGGTGCGCCAGTCGGGCTGGATGGAGGCGATCATTTTCAGCGGAAAATTGCCTTCGAGCTTTTTCTGCAGCGTGTTCTCGCTGGGAAAGAAGTGGACCATGAGGCCGATGGCCGCGGCGCACATGATCAGGTTCATCACGGGGATGGTCTTCTCGTCGGACTCGGTGGTGAAGGCGCGCTGGAAATCGCGCGCGAGCATGGGCGTGATGAGAACGGCGGCAAGGAACGAGAAGCGGACGTGATCGATGGCGGCGTAAAACGCAAGGAGGACAACGAGGAGCTCAAAGAGCGTCCACTTGCGGCTGCGGATGCAGTTGGCCGCCAGCATCAGCAGGATTGCGGCAGTGACGACGTAGCCCTCGGGCGAAGAGAGATTGAGCGGACGCCACTCCGAGATGACGGAGATGCTGAGATGCTGCTTGAGCATCATGTCCACGGGATTCCAGAGCAGCCGCCAGCCATAGGGATTGAGGAAGAGCGCGGCAATCGTGACGGCGAGGGCGGCGAAGAAGCGGTTGCGGTCGGCGGCGGCGAGCGGCTCCTGCTGAAAAATGCCGACGTTGAGCCGGAGGAAGCCGCAGGCGATGTAGAGCACCAGCAGCGCGAAGCCGATGAACCAGATGCCGTGGAGGTTGATCCAGAGAGCGAAGAGCGGGGGCAACAGCCACAACAGGCGTTTGTGGCCGCGCTCAAAGGCTTCGAGGATCGCCATCTCAGCCGAGAGGGCGAGATAGGCGACGGCGATGGTGCGCGGGCCGGAGTTTGCCAGGGTGAGCGTGAAGCCGACGCAGGCGGCCCAGAAGGCCGCGCCGGCGTGGCGGGTCATCCAGTAGCCGCGCCAGTAAAACAGGACGAGATTGAGGCCGAGGACGAGCCACGCGACCAGATAGATGCCCTGCAGATGGAAGGCCTGGTAACTGAACCAGTACGGCACCTCGCTCAACCACTCCCAGTTGATCCAGCGGACGCCGACCACGGTGAAGGCGTAGGGATCAGTAAAGATGACGTGGTGGTGGGTGAAGAGGAAACGCGCGTCGGCCAGGTGCCACCAGATATCGGGATCGCCCATCAGGTTCAGCGCGGGGTTCATGCTGGGCGCCAGCAGCATGGGCAGCATCAGCAGCAGCGCCACGCTGGTGGAGTGGCGGCTGAAGACGCGATTGAAGGTGCTCAGCAGCGGACTGTGCCCTCCGGCGGAATGAGCCGGGCCGGCAGGGGCCTGATCGTCAGGCATCGTGTCCATTCTCCTAACTTACCCGTTTCTTAACTTACCCGCGGGCTGCGCGGGGCCGATAGCAAAGACCACCGGGCAGGTACATTTCCCGCCAATGCTGTGCTAATGCTTCGCGGGCTGCGGAATGAGGCTTGCGCCGGGAGGCGAACCGGGAGTGTGCTGGAACAGCAGGTAGCCGCCGTCCGAGGGTCCCTCGCTGCGCACCAGCGTCCAGCCCGGCGCGTGCTCCAGCAGATAGGAGAGCGCATCGCCGCGCTGCAGGAGGGCGTGATCGATGTGGTACTTGTCCATCAGCGCAAACGTATCCTGCATGCGGATGATGTCGAGGTAGTCCTTGAGCACGCCGTGGTGCTCGAAGGTGTCGTCGCGCGAGTCAATAAATGGAGACCGGTGCTCCCAGTCCATGATGCCGCCCAGGCCGTCGTTGTTGAGCGTGCGCCACGAGGGCTGTATGGAGGCGATGGTATCGAGCGGGAAGACCCTGTGGAACTCCTTGTCCATCTTCGCGCTTGAGGGATAGAAGTAAGCGACGGTTCCCAGCGTGGCCAGCACCATGACCATGTTCATCACCGGGATGGTCTTCTCGTCCGACTCAGTGCAGAAGGCATTCTCGAAATCGATGGCGAGGATGGGCACGGTGAGGATGGCGGCCATGAATGCGAAGCGCGCGTGGGCGAAGGCGGCGTACCAGGCGAAGAGCACCACGGCCAGGTCAAAGACCTTCCATTTGCGGCCGTGGAGCGCGTTGGCAATCACCGTGAGGAAGATGATGGCCAGCGCGCCCTTGCCCACAAACCAGGCAAGGTTCAGCGGCTGCCACTCCTGCACGTTCTGGATGTTCAGCTTCTGGTTCAGCATCATGTCGATGGGATTCCACACCAGCCGCCAGCCGTAAGGATTGACGATGAGCACGGCAATGCACGCCAGCAGGACGAAAAGGAGCTGCTTGCGGACCTGCGGCGAGAATGCCGGCTGCTCGAATACGCCCTTGTTGAACTCAAAAAGCCCGGAAAGGATGTAGAGCACGAAGAGCCCCAGGCCAATGATCCAGCTTCCGTGCAGGTTGATCCAGACAAGAAAGAGCGGCGGCAGCAGCCACAGCAGTCTGGTTCTGCCCCGGGCGGCGGCCTCCAGAACCGCCATCTCCGCGGACATGGCGAGATAGGCGATGACGATGGTGCGCGGACCGGCGTTGACGATCATAAGCGAGATGCCGATGGCGGCCGCCCAGAAGGCTGCGCCGGCGTGGCGGCTTCGCCAGACGCCGCGCCAGTAAAGGAAGACGATGTTGCCGCAGAGGGCCAGCAGAGTGGCGAGGTAAATGCCCGAGAAGCCGAAGAGCTTGTAGCCCAACCAGAAGGGTTCCTCGGACAGCCACTCGGGATTGACCCAGGGCTTGCCGGCGACGGAAAACGAGTAGGGCTCCATGCGGATGAAGTGGTGGGTGGTGGCCAGGATGCGGGCGTCGGCCATGTGCCACCAGAGATCCGGGTCGTGGAGGATGTTTCCCGGCGAGCGAATGTTGCCTGCCATCAGGAACAGGACCAGGACCAGCATGGCGCAGCTCATCAAGTGGCGGCTGAAGACGCGGTTGAAGGCCCGGACAAATGCGGACCTGGATTGGGCCGCGGGTGGTTGGGCGGGCGGCTGGGCAGCGGTCTCCGCGGGAGAGGTCATGGTTTCGCCGGGGGTTGCATGCATAGCCATAACAGTACCCGCCGCAAGCCCGGGGAGAAAGTGACTTTTGTGGGGCGTGGAGGGGTAGTTTTGGGTGAGCGAACGGCCAGCGGCCGCAATTTGCGAGTGGCGGAAGGGGCCAAATGGCTACCCTTGCCAGAAAGATTACGCCCGTACTTTGGATTTGAATTTGGAGCTTCCCTGTGGGTTGCAGGCTCGGTATGATGGGGTCGAAGGATTTCACGAAACTTCCGGCTCCGCTGGCCGGGGCGCGCGGGTTGGCGCCGCGGCGGCAACCACCGCTTCCTGACTGCGTGGAAGTGCTTCATTCCTGGGGGTTAATGGCGCGTTACCGTTACCTCCGCGCTTTGTTTATGCACCAACCTGGGATTGTCCCTCGGAGGCTGCCAATACTGAATCGCGAACACGCGATCAATTGAAAGAAACAGGCATTTGTAAAGACCCTGGGCTGGCTTCCATGAGTGGACTCATTCGCTGAATGTAGAAACCCGGCGGCCGGGTGAGACCAAAAGGCTGTAGCCGTCTTTGATGAATTGATTCCGGGCTTGGAACTGGCGCCGCTGCTGAACCCGGGGGCGCATAAGGAAAAGAGACTTGCCGACCATGATCCAGATTGGGCTGCTCACAGAAGATTGCGCGCTGCAACCCTTGCTCTCCTCCGCCCTGGGGAGGGATTTTGAGGTTCAACTCGTTTCCGATGAGGCCTCAGTAAGCCGATTGCTGGAGGCCGGCGACTGCGACGTGGTGATTCTGGACATGAGTTCGAGCAACCGTTCACTGAAGGAACGGATGGAAAGCTCGGGGCGCATTCTGGCGCTGCAGGTTCCGGCCGTGGTGATGGCCGAAGACGCCCTGCGCTCGGCGGCGATGGAACTGGTGCGGATGGGCGCCTTCGGCTACTGCCGGCGGCCGCCGTCGATTCGCGAGCTGAAGGCGCTGCTTTGCCGGGCCAGCGAGAACTCGGTACTGAAAAGACAGATGCAGACCGCTGAGCCTCCCGTGGACGTGATGACCAGCTGCGACCGGATGATCGGGTCGAGCTCGCCCATCCGGCAGGTCTACCAGCTTGTGCACCGGGTGGCCAACCTGAACGCCTCAGTGCTGGTGACGGGCGAAAGCGGCACCGGCAAGGAGCTGATCGCGCGGGCGATTCATAACCTTGGCTCGCGCGTGGAACGGCCGTTCGTGGCGGTTTCCTGCGGCGCCATTCCCGAGCCGCTGATCGAGGCCGAGCTGTTCGGGCACGAGAAGGGCGCATTCACCGGCACGGTGGGCTCGCGCGAAGGCTATTTTGAGCAGGTCGCAGACGGAACGCTCTTCCTGGACGAGATTGGCGACCTGAGCCTCTACACGCAGGTGAAGCTGCTGCGCGTTCTGCAGCAGATGGAGTTCAGCCGGCTGGGCAGCAACCGGCTCATCCCGCTGCGGGCGCGGCTGATCTTCGCCACGCACCAGGACCTTAACAAGCTGGTGGCCGAGGGCAAGTTCCGCCAGGACCTCTTCTATCGCATCAACGTGATGCGCATCCCGGCTCCGGCACTGGCTGAGCACGCCGAGGACATTCCGCAGATCGCGACACACTATCTGCGCCACTACTCGCAGCTGTTCGAAAAGCCGATGCAGGGTATTGAGCCGGAAGCGATGACAATGCTGCAGAGCTACACGTGGCCGGGCAACGTGCGCGAGCTGGAGAACGCGATTCAGCGGGCCATCATCCTGGCGCCGGGGCAGATGATTCGGACTGAAGAGCTGCCGCTGAACATGCACGGCGACAAGATCATCGACATCAGCGAGTACAACCCCGAGGGCTCGTTCGAGCGGCAACTCAGGGATTACAAGGTGAAGCTGGCGATGGATGCAGTGCGCGACAACAGCGGCAACAAGACGCTGGCGGCGCGCAGCCTGGGCATCTCGCGCGCTTACCTGCACCGGCTGATCCGGCTCGCCGACCCCGACATGGTTTTCGAACAGGACAACGTCAACTCGGCTTCGGCGTAAGACCCCTTCACGCAATCCATGGCACAGGCGCAACCGCGGCGCACGCGCGCGCGGAAGTGTACGCGCTGCATGAAACGCGTCTCGATGGAGGCCGCCGCGCGCCGCGGGTTCGATGCACTTCCGTGCCGGGCCCAGCGCACACAAGCTGGTATAGTTCTCTCATCATGCTCAGGAGATGCGCGGTTCTGCTTGCATTGCTGGCACTTGTCCCTGCGCCCGTTTGGGCCACGGGACAGGCCGCGGGACCGGCGACGAGCCCGGCGGCGGGACCGACGGCGGGACCGACGGCGGGACCGGCAGCGGGACCGGCAGCGCGACAAGCCATCGGCGGCGCGGCGAACAAGAGCGCGACCACAGCCGCGCTGCAGGCGAAGCCCGCGGCGGCCAACGATGCATCACAGGCGGGAGCAGGCAACAGCGACACGGATTGCGGCGGAGGCCCGTGCCCGACTCAGCAGCCGATTGTGGTGACGAGTCCTGCGCCGCCGCCCGCGCCGTGGACCTGGCACGACCGCGTGCTGTGGGGAGCCCTGCTGGTGCTGGCTGTGCTGGGCTATTCGGGCATCATGCTGGCGCTGCGCACGCTCAAGCGAATCGAGCGGCACGTGGAGGTGGGCGCGGCCACGGCGCAGGCGGCGCTGGACGCCTCAGACGCCGCGCTGGCCCAGTGTCAGGCCATCCACGAGGCGCAGCGGCCCTGGATTCTGATTTCGATTGAGTCCTTCCTGACGATGGAGAACAGCTTCAAGGTGATGGCCACCAACAAGGGCAATACGCCGGCGCGCATTGTGGGCACGGTGGACCTGGTGGGGGTGGCGCCGGACGAGACGCACCTGCCCGAGACGCCGGTCTTTGAAGACGAGAAGCCGGGCGCGCTGCTGGAGCCGGTGATTCTGCTGCCCGGCGAGTCGCTGGGCATTCGGCGCTTCAGCCGATCAGAAGTGAAGCAAATCTGCAAGACGCGCGAGGAGCTGGAGCGCATCGAGCTGTGGGAAGACAAGATCTTCATCTTCGGCCGCGTCAGCTATCGCGACATGCTTGAGGTTCCCGACAAGAAGCTCTACCTGACCGACTGGTGCTGCCGCTACATCCACGGCGAGAAGGACAGCGCGCTGGTGGTCAGCGGTCCGCCGCAGTACAACAAGCACACGTAGAAAGAAACGGCAGCGCAAGACGAGCGGGATGCGGGGCGCAACCGCGCGCGTGCTCTCTGCTAGACTTGCCGGGGGAACCGGCGCTCATCCTTCGTACGTGCTGGATTTGTGCGCGCGGGACCAGACCAGCGCGCAGGAGAATCCATGCCAGTTGTGGAACTCGCGGGAGTGACCAAGGCCTACGAGGCGAAGATCGCGGTACGCGAATTGAGCCTTTCGATTGACGCGGGCCAGATGTTCGGACTGCTGGGACCGAACGGAGCAGGCAAGACGAGTTCCATCCGCATGATGATGGGCATCACGCTGCCGGACTCAGGCACGGTGAAGCTCTTTGACCGCCCCTTCGAGCGCAAGAGCCTGGAGCGCGTGGGCTATCTGCCGGAAGAGCGCGGCCTTTACAAGAAGATGAAAGTGCTGGAGCAGCTTGTCTTCTTCGGGCAACTGCACGGGCTCACGGCCGACGAGGCGCGCAGCCGCGCCACGCGCTGGGCCCAGCGGCTGGAGATCGATGACGCGCTGCCCAAAAAGACCGAGGAACTTTCCAAGGGCATGCAGCAGAAGATCCAGTTCATCGGTTCGCTTCTTCACGATCCGGGCCTCATCGTGATGGACGAGCCCTTCAGCGGCCTGGACCCGGTGAACGCGAAGCTGCTGGAAAAGACCCTGCTGGATCTGAAGGACGAGGGCAAGGCCATTCTGTTTTCAACGCACCGCATGGACCAGGTGGAGAAGCTGTGCGATTCGATTTGCCTGGTGAACAACGGCGAAGCGGTGCTCAGCGGGCGCATGCGCGAGATCAAATCGCGCTATGAGCGCAACCACGTGGAAGTGGAGTTCGAGGGCAGCGCGGAGTTCCTCAAGTCGAGCGAGATTGCCGAGGCGAAAAACTTCTCAGGCCACGCGGAGATTCGCCTGAAGCATTTGGGCGACGCGCAGAAGCTGCTGCGCGAGGCCACGGCGGTGGCCAAGATCTATCGCTTTGAGCTGATGGAGCCTTCGCTGGAAGAGATTTTTATTCGCACGGTGGGAGGCAAAGTGGATGCGTAACATGCTGCTTGTTGCCAGGCGCGAGTTTCTGGAACAGGTGCGCGGGCGGGCCTTCCGAATGACCACGATCGGCCTGCCGGCGGTGTTCGCGCTGATTGTGGGCGTGGGTTATTTCTCCAGCCTGGGGCTGGGCTCGAACCGGCGCCTGGCCGTGGCCTCAAACGATCCCGCGCTGGCGGGGCAGATTCGTGGCCAGCTTGTGGGTGACAAGGAGGCCAGGGCGCGCGTGGAAGTGGTTGCGCCAGCCACCACGGCCGACCTGAGCGCGTTGCGCGACCGCGTGAAGGATGGATCGCTGGACGGCGTGCTTTGGGTGAACGCGCCGGCGGGAAAGATTCCCACGGCGCACTACTCCTCGGCCTCTTCGGGCGACTTTATTACCGCGGCGCGCATGAGCTCAGCGCTGAACCATGCGCTGCTGGACGAGCGGCTGACCAAGGGCGGCATGAAACAGACCGCGGCCGATGTGCTGGTGAAGGGTGTGAGGCTTGAAACCTTCCAGGTGAAGAAGGACGGCGCGGTGGTGAAGAGCAGCGCCGAAGCCTCGTTCTGGAAGGGCTACCTGATGGCCATTCTGCTGTCGATGACGACCATGATTTACGGCATGAACGTGGCGCGCTCCATCATTCAGGAAAAGACCTCGCGCATCTTCGAGGTGATGCTTTCGATTGCGAAGCCGAGCGACCTGCTGGCCGGCAAGCTGATCGGCGTGGCCGCCGTGGGCCTCACGCAGATCGGCCTCTGGCTGGTGGCCGGCGCGGCCATTCTGTTTTCGCCTTTTGCCCAGGCGATGATGACCGGCCAGTTCGCGGTGCACTTCACGTGGACCGAGGCGATTCTCTTCCCGGTCTATTTCCTGCTGGGCTACCTGCTTTACAGCTCGCTCTTCGCCGGCCTGGCAGCCACGTGCGAAACCGAGCAGGAGCTGCAGATGTACATGCCGCTGGCCGCCGCGCCCACCTGGCTCAGCTTCGCGCTGATTCTGGTCGTCATCAACGACTCGAATTCCGTCTGGTCCATCGCGGCCTCGCTCTTTCCGCCCACCGCGCCGGTCATCATGTTCCTGCGCATGGCCTCGGAGATTCCTCCACTGTGGCAGTTCGCGGTTTCCATCGGGCTGCTGATTGTGAGCATCGTCGCGGTGCTGTGGTTCTCCACGCGGCTCTATCGCGTGGGCATCCTGATGTACGGCAAGCGGGCCACCGTGCCGGAGCTGCTGCGCTGGCTCCGCTATAGCTAGAGGCAGGCACTAGAATCGGGAAGGTGACCCGAGAAGCCAGCCCCAGAGAGACCAGCCCCAGATTCACGCTGAGCCAGCGCCTTGTGCTGGCGGTGGCGCCGCGCGTGGTGTGGGCGCTGCTCTGGCTGGTGGGACGCACCTGGCGCTACGAGGTAATTGCCGAAGAAGGCGTGGAGCCGGTGCTCTTCGGCCAGCGCCCCGGGCCGGAGATTTACTGCTTCTGGCACCAGTGCGTGCTGCCCTGCACCATGTACTTCCGCCATGCGCTCGCGGTGATTCTCATCAGCCGCAGCTTTGACGGCGAGCTGATTGCGCGCATTCTCAGGATGTTCAGCTATGGAGCCGTGCGCGGGTCCAGCTCGCGCGGCGCGCGCGAAGGACTGCGGGGGCTGAAGCAGGTGATCGAGCGCGGTCGAACGGCGATCTTCACGGCGGACGGACCGCGCGGGCCGATTTATCAAACAAAAATGGGGCCCATCAAGCTGGCGCAGATGAGCGGCGCGCCCATCGGCATCTTCCATCTGGAGCCTGAGCACGCCTGGACCTTGCGCTCGTGGGATCGCTTCCTGGTGCCCAAGCCGTTCACGCGGATCTGCGTGAGCTGGGCGCAGTGGATACGCGTCGAAAGCGACCTGCCGGACGACGAGTTCGAGTCCAAACGGCTGGAACTGAATGACGCGCTGGAGCGGGCGCGCATGCGGGCACTCCGGCATTTTGGGAAGGCCGCCGAATGAGCGGGCTGCGCGTTGCGGACTTCGACTTCGAGCTGCCCGAGGAGCTGATTGCGCAGGAGCCCCCGGCCGAGCGCGGGCAGAGCCGCATGCTGGTGCTGGACCCGGAGACCGGCGCGATGCGCGACTCGCATTTTGCCGACTTCCCCGCCCTGCTGAAGCCCGGCGACGTGCTGGTGCTCAACGACAGCCGCGTGATTCCGGCGCGATTGTTTGCGCGGCGCACGCTGCGGCGCGAGCGCGAAAAGCCGACCGGGCGGATTGAAGTGATGCTGACCGAGCCCGTGAGCGAGCATGTGGGCGGCATGCTTTGGCGCGCGCTGGTGCGGCCGGGACGCAAGGTGGACCTCGGCGAGCGGCTGGCGTTTCCCGCGGAGGATGGAACCGTTGCGCTGGAAGCCGAGGTGCTGGAGCGCGGCGCGTTCGGCGAACGCCTGCTGCGCTTCGAGACTGGTTCTGACCCGGCGGAGGATTTCTTCGCGGCGCTCGAGCGCATCGGCCACGTGCCGCTGCCGCCCTACATTCATCGCCAGGATACGGCGCCGGACCGGGAGCGCTACCAGACGGTCTTCGCGCGCGAAAAGGGTTCGGTGGCGGCTCCGACCGCAGGTTTGCACTTTACTAAAGAGGTACTCGCGAAGCTGCGCGTAAAGGGCGTGGAGGTGGTACCCGTGACTCTTCACGTGGGCCTGGGCACCTTTGCTCCCCTGCGCGTGGAGAACGTGGACGAAGTCAGGCTGCACTGCGAGCGCTATACGCTGCCGGAGGCCACGGCGGAGGCCGTGAACCGCGCGCGGGCCGAAGGGCGGCGCGTGGCGGCGGTGGGAACCACGGTGGTGCGCACGCTGGAGCACTGCGCCCAGATCTCCCGCGATGGAACGCTGCGTGCCCATTCCGGAACCACCGAGATTTTCATCGCGCCGGGATTCCCCTTCCGGGCTGTAAATGGGCTCCTCACCAACTTTCACCTACCGCAATCGAGCCTGCTGATGCTGGTGAGTGCGCTGGCTGGCAGGCAGCGGGTTTTGGAGGCCTACCGGCACGCCGTCAGCGCGGGCTACCGGTTTTTCAGCTACGGGGACTGCATGTTTGTGGCTCCCACCGGCCGCGCGAGCGCGGAGCGGGGATAACCTTCTGGCAGGGTGGGAGATACGTCCGGTGGAACACGCGGCCAGAGGAGGGGAGAAAAATCTACCGGAAAGTGTAACCGCGGCGCTTCACCATTCCGGGAATCGAGTAAACAAGCGGCTACACCGTACCAAAGGAAAGTACCTTTATCACATTGAAATCATATGCGCTTGACTTCTCTGGATTTGGCGTCACAATTGCATAGAGCAAGGAAGCGCGAAAGTACAATCTAAAGACACGTTTGGGGGTTTCGCTTGCACACGATTGCGTGGTGGCCAACTCTTGCGCCGACGCTGGCCGTCCTCGCTGTGGCGACGTATACGGACCTGCGGAGCAGGCGCATACCCAACTGGCTGGTTCTGCCATTCCTCGCCGCGGGACTGGTGGTATCGGGCTGGCTGGGAGGCTGGGCCGGGCTGGGCCGTAGCGTTGAGGGTCTGGCTTTGGCCGGATTTTTGTTCGGCATCTTTTTTGTGATGGGCGGCATGGGAGCCGGAGACGTGAAGCTGTGCGCGGCCATCGGCGCGTGGGTGGGCCCCCGGCAAATGCTGCTTGCTCTGGTGATCACGGGAATCGTGGGAGGAATCATGGCCGTGGGATGGGCGGTCGCGGGCGGATTCCTGGGCGAGCTGTTTACGGGGACGAGCAAGCTGCTTTTCGGGTGGAGGAAGCGGGACAAGGAAGCCGAGCCCAAGATGACGCTGGCCAATCCGAAGGCGCGCAAGATGCCTTACGCGCCGGCCATCGCCATCGGAACGCTGTTGTCGTTTTTTGCCCATGCGCACTGAGCGCCATAGACGGCGGCATCCGAAGCGATCATCAGGACAGGCAGGAAGGCTGACGGTAGAGAAAGAACCCGAAGCGCAGAGTTAGGAGTTAGAGACCGGGAATGTCGAGCATCATGCAGGATCTGGATTCAATTGGAGCCGGAGGTCTTTCGGTCGCGCTGATCGGGCCGCACGATCAGCGGCGTCGCATTGTGGCCAGCGCCCTCACCAGCGCCAATGTGACGCAGGTGAAGGAGTTCACCGCCTACCCTTCGAAACTTTCGGATGTGCCGCGCCTGCTGGAGCAGGGCTACGACGTTGTGATCATCGACCTGGACAGCGATCAGCAGTACGCGCTGGAGTTGGTGGAGACCATCGCCGCCGACAGCGCGGTGACGGTGATGGTCTACTCGATGCAGAACGACCCGAACGTGCTGATGAACTGCATGCGCGCCGGGGCGCGGGAGTACCTGTCGCAGCCGCTGACGATGAACGCGCTGAACGAGGCGATGAACCGCGCATTGACGCGCCGGCCGGCCTTGAAGTCGAACAAGGGGCAGGGCGGCAAGGTGCTGGTCTTCATGGGCGGCAAGGGCGGCACGGGCGTGACGACATTGGCCTGCAATTTCGCCGTCTCGCTGGCCCAGGAATGTGCCCAAAGTACTCTGCTGATCGACCTCGACTTACCCCTTGGCGACGCGGCCCTGAACCTGGGCGTCAACCCCCAGTTTTCCACCGTGGATGCGCTGCAGAATTACAGCCGGATGGACGGAAATTTCCTGTCTAAGTTGTTGACAAAGCACAGCTCAGGACTGTTCGTGCTGGCCGCGCCGGGGAAGTTTCCCCACGTGGACGTGAACAACGAGGCGCTGGAGAGAATGCTCAGCGTGGCGCGGCAGAGCTTCGACTACCTGGTGGTCGACGCTGGTTCGCGCTTTGATTTGAGTGGAACGAAGCTGGTGGATCTTGCCGATACGGTGTACCTTGTGATGCAGGCTGGCATCCCGGAACTGCGCAATTCGCACAGGGTGATCTCGGAGTATTTCAAGTCGGGCGGGTCGAACCTGGAGATCGTCTTGAATCGCTTCATCCCCAAGGCCGGTGGTGTGGATGAAGAGCATATTGCGAAGGCGCTCACACGGCCGGTGCAGTGGAAGATTCCCAGTGACTATGTTGCCGTGCGGCGGATGCAGAACGAAGCCACCCCTCTGGCCCTGGAAGATTCAATGATTGCCCGGGCGATCCAGGACATGGCCAGGGCGGCTTGCGGAATGCCTGCAAAGGCGGAGAAAAAGAGGGGATTCAGCCTGTTCGGCTGAGTCCGCGGTATTGACAAAAGTTCATAACGCTCGAAACGGTGCAAAGTGGAACATCTGAATCTCGAAAACTTCAAATCGGAAGTACACCGTACCCTGATCTCCAAACTGGATCTTGAAAAGCTTTCGCGCGTCAATTCAAACCAGGCGCGGCAGGCAGTTTCCAGCATCATCAGCGAGATCATCAGCGATCGACGGGTGCCGCTGAGCTTCGATGAGCAGGAGAAGATTCAGACCGACCTGCTGGACGAAGTTTTCGGACTGGGCCCGCTGGAGCCGCTGCTGAAGGACCAGAAGATCTCCGACATCCTGGTCAACGACAAGGACCACGTCTTCATCGAACGCGGCGGCCTGCTGCAGCGTGCGGACGCCTCGTTCCGCGACGACCGGCACCTGCTGCAGATCATCGACCGCATCGTCTCCCGCGTGGGCCGGCGCGTCGACGAGTCTTCTCCGATGGTGGACGCTCGCCTGCCGGACGGCTCGCGTGTGAATGCGATCATTCCGCCGCTGGCGCTGGATGGGCCTTCGCTCTCGATCCGCCGCTTCGGCACCGGACCGCTGGCGGCCAACCAGCTGGTCCAGCTCAAGAGTATTTCCGCCGAGATGATGGAGCTGCTCTCCTCCGCCGTGCGCGCGCGATTGAGCATTCTCATCTCCGGCGGCACCGGTGCCGGCAAAACCACCTTCCTCAACATCCTGTCGCAGTACATTCCGCAGAACGAGCGCATCATCACCATCGAGGACGCGGCCGAACTGCAGCTGGCGCAGGAGAACATCGTGCGGCTGGAGACGCGGCCACCCAACGTGGAGGGCCAAGGCGCCATCCGGCAGCGGCAACTGCTCATCAACTGCCTGCGTATGCGTCCTGACCGCATCATCATCGGTGAGTGCCGCGGCGAGGAAGCCTTTGACATGTTGCAGGCCATGAACACGGGCCACGAGGGCTCGATGACCACCATCCACGCCAACACGGCGCGCGACGCGCTCATCCGTCTGGAATCGATGGTGGCCATGTGCAACCTGAACTTACCTGAAAAGACGGTGCGGCAGCAGGTCTCGTCGGCCCTCTCGATCATTGTCCAGTGCACCCGCCTGAGCGACGGCTCGCGCAAATGCGTCAGCATTCATGAGATCACGGGCATGGAAGAGAACGTGATCAGCATGCAGGAAATCTTCGCGTTCCAGAAGAAGGGCATTGGGCCCAACGGCAAGGTTCTCGGCGTCTTCAAGCCCAGCGGCATCCGGCCCCGGTTCCTCGAACAGCTGCGCACGGCGGGCATCTTCCTGCCGCCCAGCCTGTTCGAGCGGGTTACGGAAGTGAGCTGAGCGGAAGGGAGAAATCGGCTATGACTCTGATCGTCGTCCTTGTGTTTCTCGGCGTCTTCGTGGTGATCGCTCTGCTGATCGCCGCCACTGGCGTTGGCGCCACCAAGCAGGACAAGCAGATGCTTGAGAGACTGGACTCGGCGCTGGCCACTTCGGGCCAGGGCAAAGCGGAGATGGCCGACCTTCTGGTGGACGTGCGCAAGGACGATCTGCTGAGCAACATTCCGTGGATCGACCGGGTGCTGCGCAGGGCGGAGGTGACGCCGCGGCTGCGCAAACTGCTCTACCAGGCAAACCTGAAGTGGACCGTGGGCGGGTTGATGCTGATGACCCTCGGCGCCTTCGCCGTTCCGGGCTATCTGGTGTACCTGCGCACGGATTCGCTCATGTTCGGTCTCGGAGTGGGTGCGGTCGTCGGCTTGCTGCCCCTGCTCTTCGTGTTCAGCAAGCGCAACAAGCGCATGCGGAAGTTCGAAGAAGGGCTGCCCGAGGCGCTGGACCTGATGGTGAGCGCGCTGCGCGTGGGCCACAGCCTCAACTCCGCGCTGGGCCTGGTGACGCGCGAGTGCCCGGACCCGATCGGCTCGGAGTTCAAGGTGACGTTTGACGAGCAGAACTACGGCCTGGAACTGAAAACCGCGTTGGACAACATGACCGCGCGCATGCCCACGCAGGACCTGAAAATTGTGGTCACGGCGATCGTGATCCAAAAGGAGACCGGCGGCAACCTGGCCGAGGTGCTGGAAAACACCTCGACGGTGATCCGCGGGCGCTTCCGGCTGAAACGGCAGGTGCGGACCCACACCGCGCAGGGACGATTGACGGGCTTCGTGCTCACCTGCCTGCCCATCGCGCTGGGATGCGCGCTCTATTTCGTGAATCCGAAGATGATGAGCATTCTGTGGCAGAGGCCGGTCGGGCTGCATTTGCTCTACGCCGCCGGAATCATGATCGTCATCGGCGGGCTGATCATCCGCAAAATCGTCAACATGGACGTGTAGAAGGGAAACTATGGGAGTCGGGGTTGTTGCATTCGTCGGTGTCTTTGCGCTGATCGCGGCCGTCTTGCTTCTTATCTTCTATCGGGAGACGCTGCAGGCCAGAATCTCGGCCGTCATCAATCCGCAGGTGAAGCAGAAGTCGCTGAAAGCCACCATTAAGGACACACGCACGGCCCTGGGAAGCATGGTTGAGCGCTTTGAGCGCGTGGTGCCGCGCAGCGCGGCCGAAGTGGGCGTGGTGCAGCAGCGGCTGATCCGCGCCGGATATCGCGAAGACAGTGCGCTCAAGTTCTATTACAGCGCCAAGGTCCTGGTGCCGCTTTCCCTGTGCGCCATTGCCCTGGTAACGAGAGTGGCCAGCGCCAACCCGATCTTCGTCTACATCGCCTGCTGCGGACTGGGATTCCTGATTCCGGACTTCTGGCTTAGCCGCATGATTTCGCGCCGCCAGAACAAGATCCGCAAGGGCCTGCCGGACGTGCTTGACCTGCTGGTGATCTGCGTGGAAGCCGGACTTAGCCTGGACCAGGCAACCGCACGCACCGCCGAAGAGTTGCACGGGTCGCAGCCAGTGATGAGCGACGAGTTGGGCATGGTCGCGCTCGAACAGCGCGCCGGAGCGCCGCGCTCGGAGGCTTGGAAGCATCTGAGCGAGCGGACCGGCGTGGACAGCATTCAAAACCTGGTTTCGATGCTGATTCAGTCTGAGCAGTTTGGCACCAGCGTGGCCAAGACGCTGCGTGTGCACTCTGACACGCTGCGGACCAAGCGGGTGCAGGAGATTGAGGAAAAGGCTGCCAAGCTTTCGGTCAAGCTGATCTTTCCGCTGGCGTTCTTCATCTTTCCCTCGTTGTTTCTCATCACGCTTGGACCCGCAATGATTATCATGATGGATTCGTTCAAAGGCTTGTTCAACCACTAAGAAGGAGGAGAGACGATGGAGAACGTGACGATTATCCGGATTGTCGCCGGTGTGCTTTTTGTCATCGTGCTGGTGATCCTGATCCAGCGCCGCCGCACAAAAGTGAAGTAGTGCAGCGAGTGTTACTCAGCCAGTGGTGTCTGACTCAACTCTGCGCCGCAGCAGGAAAATAACCAATCAAGGAAAGGGAGCATAACCATGGACAATGTCATGCTTATCCGAATCGTTGCCGGAGTTCTGTTTGTCATCGTGCTGGTGTTACTGATCCAGCGCCGCCGCACAAAGGTCAAGTAGGGCGGAGCGGACATTTCTGGCGGGCACTCTGTTCCGTTGCCCGCCCATCCATTTGGCTGGAGCGGCAAGGAGCGCTGTTCCAGGTGATGCACTTTACGGTTTTCGCATGCAGCCGCGGGAAGGGTGCTTCCGTCCGGACCGGTGTCCCGTACCTTGAATCCACCATCGCCGCGAATGCAGCCCAGCGCCGAGGCAGAAGGATGGCGGGTGCGCGCAAGGTCGGCATGGATGAGCCCCGATCCGTTTGCGGCGTGAGAAGCTTCGGCATGCCCTGCAGCCTGGCAAACTCCAGGGAGGGTGAGGGGAAATGGAAGGCCAGAAGTACTGTGTGTATAACCAAACCCGCGAAAGCTTCCTGAGTCTGGGGGTCACGGTCACCGATGAGGGACCTGGGCTCGTGAAAGAGTGGGTGGAAAGACAGGGCGTCAAAACAGACAGCGGACTCTGGCTAAAGCCGTACCGGGGCGTTCCGTCGCTCAGGAGATATTCGGCGGTCGACCTGGTTTACCTGGATACGGAGTTTCGAGTGATTCAGGAGTTGGAGTCATTTCCAAACTCCAATGAAAAGCCGACCAAGGCAGAAGCGGCAAGTGCCCTGGTGCTTCCGGCGCATACCATTTACTCCTCCCAAACCCAGCCTGGCGACCAGTTGGTGATTTGTGTGGCGCAGGAAATGGAACAGCAGCTGGAGGGTTTGTCCAGCGCAGGTACTGCATCCACAAAGATTCGAACTGATGTATCTTCGAAGCAGCAGGGCCCTGGCGCCACGGTTCCCCAGTTATCCCATTTGCAAGGTCTCCCGAAAAATGTACACTCCACCTTTCAAGGGTCAGATGAGATGAAGAATTTCGAGCCAAAGACAGGCAGGCCGAATTCACTGAAAACCTGGCTTCAGAATTGGCTTTCGTCGGACCGGCGGCGCTCCCTGCGCCAGCCGCTGCCCGGCTTGGTTGCCTATTACTGGACCGGCAGCACTCCGCGCGCCTACCAGATCTCCGACATCAGTTCCAGCGGCTTTTATGTGCTGACGGAAGAGCGTTGGTTCCCCGGCACACTGGTGCTGATGACTCTGCAGCGCACCGACAGCCTGGGAAAGAACCTGGAAGATTCAATCTCCGTGCAGACCAAGGTGGTGCGGTGGGGCAGCGACGGGCTAGGGCTCGCGTTTGTCCTGGCACGCTCGGCGGATCCGGGGGACTTGTACGGCGCGCGGGAAAACGGCGCGGACCGAAAGACCCTGGAGCGCTTCCTTGACCGGCTGAGCCAGCCTTCAGAAGACCTCCATCTGATTCCACGCTAGCCGGTGTGCCCTGCATCGGCAGCGGGCTCGCCCCAGCTTTTCTCTTCCTGCTGATACTACTTCTACAATAGATACATTCCACTCTTCTCTTCCTCGCGCGCTTGCTGACTCTGCGATCCGGACCCAAACGGCGCCTTCGCGGCCTGGCGAGCGCATGCGCAGTGCGTTGCAACGCGCCACTTCCACCCTCACCGGCACAGAGGCCGGCCGGCGCTTCGTTGCCACCGCAAGCTTAGAGATTGCCTTCAGGCATGATGAGCAGCACTTCCACCCGTGCCGGCATACCGCGCTGACTGGCGGGACGGAACTGCCACTGCTTCAGCGCGTCCAGCAGCTGCTGGGCGTGGGCGTAGCGTGGGGGAACCACAAGCATCAGGTGCTCGAAGCGGCCCTTGTCATTGATGTATCCGTGAATCATCATGGCGTTCGAATTGACGTAGTCGGCGTCCACATTGGGCCGCAGGATGAAATAGGGCCAGGGCGCCTGAATCTGCTTGACCTTGCTGACGCCATTCGGATCCGACGACGACGGCAACGTGAATTGCAGGATCCAGTTCCGTGCCAGCCCCACGTGGAGAAAGACGGAGTAGACCAATCGTCCTCCCCAGAGCCCTGCCGTCTCAGGATATTGCTGCTGGATGGAGGAGCCGACGACGACGACACCGTACTGGCCGTCTTCGGGCAAATTGAGGCGCGTCAGGGTCACATCCGGGCCGTCATCGGAGCCGAGGCCGGGACCGGAGAGCGTTGCGGGAGAAGCGCCATGGCTGGAGCCGGAACCGGGGCCCCTTCCCTTGCCCGCAGAATGCCCGGAGCCGTTCTTCGCTCCTGCGCTGCGCGCATCGGCAACTTCATCGGCGTTGCCCAGCCCATCTCCTCGGCTCGCTCCGGTGTCGCGGCTGGAGGCGTCTCCACTGCCGGCCAGCGAGGACTGGCCCTTGTGACCGGGAGCCATGCCGCCGTCATTGACGCCGTTGGCGGTCTGGTTGGCAGGCGGCAGCGCAAAGGCGCCCTTCGTCATGTTGAAGTTCGAAATCGACATCACCGCCATGGTGGAGGGATTTGCGGTGGTCATCGAGGCCGTCTCGGGCACCGCGTCCGTGGGATTGGGAGCGTGCACCAGAATCGGTGTGGTGGTGGATGGGATCGGCATGGGCAGCGGGGAGGAGAACGGCGTGGGCGTGATGGCCATGTCCGCCACGTGGGTGGCCGCGTTGGGCGGAGCCACGGAGGCGCGCAGGTCGTTCAGCATCGGCTTTTTGAATTGCGGCGGCCGGATGAGCGTGACGTTGGGCTGAGGCTCGGACCACAGCAGCATGGAGGGCACTGGGATTTGCTTGAGCACCATGTTGGCCGGCGTGTTCGGCTCCACCAGGGTCTCCTTCGCCAACTTGAGATGGAGACGGCGCACGCTGGAAGAAGGCGCGGCAAGCTTGCTGTGCGCGCTGGCGGTGTGGGTTGCGGCGTGGGAAGTGGGGTAATCCGCTCCGCTGCCCGAGGCCTTCTTCATGGGCGGAGCCTCAAGGGGATCGATATCGATCTGACGGACAACATAGCGCTCCGCGGCGGCGTCCATGTTGATCCGGGGCGCGTAAAGGAAGCCGAAGACCACCATGAAGACCACGCCGCAGTGGACGAAGACGGAGACGACAAAAGCCGACGGCCTGTTGTGGGCAGGCGGACGTTCGGTAAACAGCGAAATTGGGCGGGAGGCCCTCATTGACAACTCATGTCCTTCTCTTCGTCCTCGCTCGTTCCCACTTTAACCGCATCGCGGATGGATGGTAGCCGCGCGCGCATTGGCGAAACGGATGCCCCGCGCGCGCTCCAAAACGGTGTGGAATTGCAGGCCGGATTGGGGAGGAAGCGGGCCCGATGTTCGGTCGATAGCCGACCGATGGCCGAGCCGGTGCGGTATACGAGCCGGTACGGTATACGAGTCTCAAAGCTGCCTCCAGTGTACCGGGGGGACGGCGAGGTTTCCAAGGCCCGGAGGAGCGGCTCGCGGTACTTTGGGGTTGTGTGCGGCGGCCCCCGTGCACAATCGCGCAAGAGGCCGAGGATTCCGCTTGAATGGCAGCATGGAAGTGCGTATCTTCTTCGGTAGCAGACACGCACAATTCATGCCGGTCCGCAATGTGTGAGGGGACCTTGAGGGCGTAAGCCGGTATCAGCACCGGTCGGCTTGGGCCTCGACCAATCCAAGGTAACTAGACAGGAGTTTTCACCCTCGCGCATAGTTACGGAACGTGGGGAGAAGAAGAGTCAGCCGCCTTACTCCCGATCGCTTGCTCAAGGGGCAACGAAGGCTGACCGGGAGCCTCACCCTGGGCACCGGATTTTCGCCGAACTGAAGGGTATTTTGGCGCCACTTACTCCAGGGTATGTGCCTGCGAAATGACCCGTTACTTTTTGCGGAACAGGGCCTTCAATCGGGGAGAATATGTTGACTTGGTGCCTCAAAAATGGTGCTATACTTCAACGGCGTTAAACCTGATTCGGCGCTCCACGAAGTGAACCTTTAACCCGGCGTGAAACCGCTCACCGCTACCTTCTTTGTGCAAAGGGTGCCAAGGTTTCGGCGAAAGCGAACGACCGCATATCTGGTGAAGACAGGATTCTGAATGAACCGACGACTGCTGATCATCCTCCTTAGTGCATTTATGGTCGCCGCCGTGTGCACTTTTGTCGTGGTGCGCATGGTGGGGGCACGCATGTCAGCGGCAAAACCGGTGGCCTCCACGAGCCTGGTCGCGGCCGCAAAAGACATTCCGCTCGGAACGGTTCTGGCTGCCGCGGACCTGACCAAGATTCAAATCGTTGGCCAGGCACCGCAGGGAGCCATCCAGGATCCGAAGAACGCAATCGGACGCGGAGTCATCTCGCCTATCTACTCTGGCGAGCCGATCCTGAACAGTCGGCTGGCGCCCTTAGGCTCCGGAGGCGGCCTGGCGGCAACCATTCCGCAGGGCATGCGCGCCATCGCCGTCAAAGTGGACCAGGTGGTGGGCGTGGCCGGATTCGTGACGCCTGGATCGCGGGTGGACGTGCTCGTTACCGGCGTTCCGCCAAATGGCAGTGGCCAGCCGCAGACTCAGGCACGCACCATTCTGCAGGACATCGACGTGCTCTCAGCGGGCACCGATATTCAGCGCGATGCCTCGGGCAAACCTCAACAGGTGCAGGTGGTGAACCTGTTGGTGACGCCGGAGCAGGCGCAGGTGTTGACCCTGGCCAGCGACGAGAAAATCCAGCTGGTGCTGAGAAACCCACTGGATAACAAGGTTACGCCGGTTCTGGGAACAGAGATGGCGAGCCTCTTCTCGGGTGGAAAAGCACCCGAGAAACAGCACATCGTGCGGCGGGTTAAGGCCAGGCCGCCCGCCTTCACGATTCAGGTCTATAACGGCGCGCAAAAGACCGAAGAAAAATTTGCTTCTCCCGGGGGGAAACAGTGAACGCGAGATTCAGCTTCACGATTGTCTGCCTCAGTGCAATGACCTTTTCCAGCGCCGGCGCGATGCTGGCGGCACAGGCCACTGTGGAGGCGGCGCAGGCCAGTAGGGTGGCGGCGCAGACCGCCAAGCCTGCGACCCCCGCGACCACTACGGCCACCGAGGTCCCCGCGGCTCCCGCGGTGCCTCTCTCCACGCAGGACTCGTCGAATGACCTTTCCGTCGCGGTAGGCAAGTCGGTGGTGCTGGACCTTGCCCGTCCTGTCATTCGCATCGTCGTCGGCCTGGGCGGCTATGCGGAAGCGACGGCCATCAGCCCCACGCAGGTGCTGGTGAATGGCAAGACTCCGGGTGAAACCACCCTGATCCTTTGGGACATGGGCGGCGGCCGGCAGTTCTTCAACGTGACCGTTCGGCAGAGCACCTACGAAATCATGGACCACCTCGAATCCGTTCGACGCGAGTTGCGCATCGCGCTGCCCGGCCAGGACATCAAGGTGAACGAGGAGGGTGGCACCATCTTCCTGCGCGGCGTCGCCTATGACCTGATCAGTTCTAACCGTGCGGTCACCATCGCCTCCACGGCTGGCAAAGTGGTGAACTTGCTGAACGTGAGGGTCCCGGAAGCGCAGCCGCAGATCCTGCTGAAGGTTCGCTTCGTCAGCGTGGACCGGACCAAGAACAACCAGTTTGGGATCAACCTCTTCAGCACCGGCCTTGGCAATACGCTCAGTTCCATCTCCACGGGTCAGTTCAGCCAGCCGACCGTGCTCACCACGGGCGCCGCAACCCTAGCCGGCGACCTGAACCTCTTCGCCTATTACCCGGGCATCAACCTAGGCGCAACCATTCAGGCCCTGGCCTCGAAGGGTATGGTCCAGGTTCTGGCCGAGCCCAACGTGCTGACCGAAAATGGCAAGGAAGCCAGCTTCCTGGCTGGCGGCCAATTTCCTTACCCGGTGATTCAGAGCGCCGGAACCGGCGGCGCCGTCCCCATCACGATTCAGTTCCGTGAGTATGGTGTGCGGCTCAGCTTCCTGCCCACGATCACGCCGCGCGGGACCATCCGGCTGCAGGTCGATCCCGAGGTCAGTTCGCTGGATTACGCCAACGCCGTAACCGTGGCCGGCTATGTGGAGCCGGCGCTCACCGTTCGCAGCGTGAAGACCGAGATCGAGCTTGCGGACGGCCAGAGCTTTGCCATTGGCGGACTGCTGGACAACCGCGACACCGAAACCTGGGATAAGATTCCCTTCCTCGGCGATATCCCGATTCTCGGCAAACTCTTCCAGTCGTGGTCCACAACCAAGTCCAACACCGAGCTGATCGTGATCGTCACTCCTGAGATTATTTCTCCAGTGCCGGCAGGCCAGTCCATTCCCATTCCCAAGTTCCCGAAGTCCTTCCTGCCGCCCAACTCCAACACCCCCATGCACTCGCCGGATGCCAAGACGCCGGACAACACGCTGTCTACGTCGCCCAAGACCATTCCGATCGAGCAGCTGCTTGACAGCATGAAGCCCGAGCCGCAGTTGAGCGCACCCGCCTCAGTGGGCGCCGGCGGCGGTGGCATGGGATCGGGAGCAGGAGTGGGCGCCAGCAGTTCCAGTCCGCAGTAGCGGACATGACTGGAAGGAAGCCAAACCACACGCTGCAACAGACCCAAGAGCCTCGCCTTTCAGGTGAGGCTCTTGCTCTTTGCCTCAGGGACACGATCCGGCACTCGACAAGCCCCGGCCGATGGGGGATGCTGGGGAGAATACAAGGAGTCAGGAGTGAAGAAACGCCAATGAAAGAGCGCAGCCGAGCCATCGCTGAAATGGATATGCGTAGCTCCGGGACCGGCTCTCGACGGTATCAGGTCAACAATCTGAACCGGAAAACACAGCTCGCAAGCCGCATGGAAGTGGCGGGCACCGGGTCGAAGCGCTCCAAGGGACTGCTGGGCAGAAAGGGACTGGAGCCCGGGGAGGCGCTTTGGATTATTCCCTGCGAGGCGGTCCACACCTTCTGGATGCAGTTCGACATCGATCTCGTCTACATCGACCGGCAGAACCGGGTGCGCAAAGTCAGAAGCAGCGTGCCGTCGTGGCGCCTGTCCGCGTGCTTCCTCGCGCATTCCGTCCTTGAGCTTCCGGCAGGGGTTGTGCTCGAAACAGAGACACAACCTGGAGATGTGCTGGAGTTTTTGCCCGCTGTCATAGAGAGCGACGATTCCGTGCAGGAAATAAGCCATTAGCCTCCGCCAAGGATTGCCTCAGAGCGCGCCCGGGCCCGGTTTCTGGCAGTTTGAGCATCTCCGATGTAAACGTCAGATAAACATGACACTTAAGTGTGTCCTACTTTCGTGTCATGTATACGGACGGGGGCCCGAATTGACGTTCTGTGTAAACGCTCGTATACACCCCGGCCAGGCAGAACCTCTCTAACTCCTTGATTTCGGGTGGATGTACGTCATTCATTGGAATGGCATGCTACTTGCTAAGAAAGAGGTACACCAGCCTGCGGCTGGAACAACTCAAATCCTGGAGAAAAAGACAAATGAACAACCTGATGCTCAAGATGTTCGTCAAGATGCAGAACCTTCTTTCCAGCGAAGAAGGCCAGGACCTGGTCGAGTACGGCCTCGTCGTTGCTCTGGTCGCCTTCGGTGCCGTCGTTGCCCTGCAGAGCCTTGGCTCTCAGCTCGGTGACCTCTTCAACGATATCAACAAGACGCTCAATAACTCGATCTAACTACGGTTCGATCGTTGGGCAAGCTGGGAGTTGTTCCAGCATTCGCAAGAGCGCGGCAGGCATCCACAGGAGCTACTTGCCGTGCCTGGAGGATGACTCGGAATCGGCCCCGTCAAAACAGGGCGGGGCCGGCCTCTGGTTTGCCCGGTTTGTTACCTTGTCCCAATTTCCCCAATGTCCTTGTTCCCATCGGAGCAAAACTCCGGCAGCGACGGAGATCTGTTCCATGCTGGGGTAGCAGATGGGAGCTCTGTTGAACGCTCAAATTTGTGCGGGGGGGCTGTGTGAATAGTCCATTGGTTTCAATCCTGAATTTGCTTTGCGTGCTGATCAAGCGCGAGGACGGCCAGGACCTGGTCGAATACGGGTTGGTCGTAGCGCTGGTGGCCTTTGGGGCGATTGTCGGCCTGCAGGAGCTTGGCGGTATGATGTCGATCCTTTACTCTGCAATCAGCAGCACGATGCTCACTGCGACGTAGTCGTAACAGGCTTATCCAACTCCCCTTATGAGCGCGCTGCCGCGTCGAGGATGAAGGAATCGCCCGGAGCCAACTTGCTCCCGGCCGCAAACCTTCTTCGATGGCAGCGCGCTGGTTTTTTCTAGGCTCCTTCCCTGCCCTCCCCGCCCTTTTGTTTGCCGGCCATCGCAGCCGCCTGCCCAGCACTGCCGCGCTTAGCCGGACTCCTCCGGCAGGCGCACCCACACCCATTCAAGCTCGCCCATCATCGCTGTGTTCCCCCTGGGATACGCGCCACGCGGAACGCAGGCTTTCTCTTCTCCGTGGTCTGCTATGCTGGCTGCTGACTGACACAAGAACTGCGAGACGCATGGTCAATGCCAAACAGGCCAGTCTGTACCTGATGCTCCTTTGCGCGGGCCTGTCTGTTGCCTGGGGATTTGTGCTCAATCGCGGAACGCCGGGCGGGATCATGGGCTTCCCGGGAATTTACTACGGCACCAGCTGCCTGGTTCACGGATGCGATCCCTATAACCTGCGCGAACTCCAGGCGTTTTATCAGGAGCAGAACCCGCGAGCGTCCGCGGAATCCCTTGAGCGTCGCCAATCCGTAACGCTCTATGTCAACCTTCCGCCAACCTTTCTGTTCGTCGCGCCATTTGCCTTGCTTCCGCTCAAGGCCGCTCAACTCATCTGGGTTCTGCTGATTGTCGGGTGCTTCCTTTTGGGCGGTTACCTCATCTGGTCTGCCGCTGCCGTCGACGCGCCTGCGCTTGCGGCGGCGGTGGTCTGCATCGTGCTGGCGAACAGCGAGATTATCTTCGCGGGAGGAAACACGGCGGGATTCGTGGTGAGTCTCTGCCTCATCGCAGTCTGGTGCCTAATGAAGGAACGCTTTGTCCTGCTCGGCGTTGCATGCTTCGCCGTCAGCCTGGCGATGAAACCCCATGACGGCGGCCTTGTCTGGCTGTATTTTCTGCTCGCGGGAGGGACCTATCGGAAGCGCGCACTGCAGACCCTGGCTCTCACGGTCGTGCTGGTTGGGGCGTCGGTTCTCTGGGTCTCCCACGCCGCTCCGCACTGGCCCGGAGAGCTGCGCGCCAATCTGCAGACCATCTCCGCACCGAATGGGATCAACGACCCGGGACCGGATTCGATCGGCGTCAACAGCCCCGACATGATCATCGATTTGCAGACGGCGGTAAGCGTTCTGTGGGAACACGCCGCAGTGTACAACGGGGTCACTTATATTCTTTGCGGAATTCCCCTCCTCTTCTGGATGGTTGTAACACTGCGATCGCGCGTGACGATGGAAAACACCTGGCTGGCGCTCGCCGTTGCGGCGCCGCTCAGCATGCTCTTCACTTATCACCGCTCGTATGACGCCAAGCTGGTGCTGCTTTGCCTGCCTGCCTGCGCCGCCCTGTGGCAACGCCGCGGCCGCACGGGGTGGATCGTGGGTTTGCTGATGGTCGCCACAATCGTGATGATTGGGGATATTCCCATGGCGCTGCTCGTTTTTGCCACCAAGCAGTGGCACCTGACGACGGCCACGCTCGGCGACAAACTGGCCATGCTCGTACTCGCCCGGCCCGCTCCGATTCTGCTCTTTCTGCTGATGGCCCTCTTCTTGTGGGTCTACCGCAAACGCGCGCTGAATGGGGATGCCTTGAAACCCAAGTGACCAAGGCCGCGGATGTTCGGATTTTCATAAACACGTGGGTGGACGACCACGGTGAGCTCGACAGTCCGGCTCACGAGAAGAGCTCCCGAAATTGATCCCGGAGTAAGGCAATGCAAAGCGCGCGACTCGATGGAATCCGGATGCTCGTCCTCGGATCCGCCGTGTTTCTGGTGGCCGGGTTCCTGTGGGAGCCGCACTGGCCGGGTGCCATGGCGGATTTTCAGGCCGTCTTTGTTGCGTCTCGCTCGCTGCTGCACCACGCCGATCCCTATCAGGCGGGCAACATCCTCGCTGAGCTTCACTCCCTGGTCGAGCCCGGCAATGCCATCGCCAACTCCTCGCGTCAAATGCAGGTTGCCATGGTATGCATCAACCTGCCGACGACGCTGTGCCTGGTCGCTCCCCTGGCTCTGCTGCCCTGGTCAAGCGCCCATTTTCTCTGGATGCTCCTGACTGCCGGCCTGTTTCTCTTCGCCAGCTATCTTGTGTGGGATCTTTGCGCCGAATTTGCGCCGCTGGCCTCAGGAAGCGCGGTTGGCATTCTGGTCGCCGATTCCATTCTGTTGCTCACCGGCGGCAACACCGCCGGAATCGTCATCAGCCTGACTCTGATTGCGGTCTGGTGCTTTCTTCGTGCGCGATTGGCGTGGCTCGGCGTGCTCAGCCTTGCTCTCGCGCTTGCCATCAAGCCACAGGACGCGGGGCTGGTCTGGCTCTACTTTCTGCTTGCAGGCGGAGTCTTTCGCAGGCGCGCGCTGCAAACGTTGCTGGTTCTGGGGGCGCTTTGGCTGCCCGTCGTGCTCTGGATTGCGCGCATTGCGCCTGACTGGCCTGCCGAGTTACGCGCAAACCTCGCGCACGCGGCGTCAAAAGGCCAGTTGAATGACCCGGGACCGAGCTCGGTCACTCACCTTTCGCTCGACATGCCCATCCATCTGCAAACCGTCTTCAGCGTCTTTCGCGACTCGCCACACTTTTATAACTTCGGCACCTATCTCCTTTGCGGATTGTTGCTTCTTGTGTGGATCGCAGTAACCGTGCGTAGCCGGCAAACCGGCAGCGCGCCGCTACTGGCTCTGGGCGCAGTCGCGCCGCTCTCTCTGCTGCCCACTTACCATCGGCTCTACGACGCACCGCTGCTCCTGCTGGCTGTCCCGGCGTGCGCGCTGCTCTGGACCAGGAAAGGTCTCATCGGGAAATGGGCTCTGGCCTTCATGGCGCTTGCCCTTGTGTGCACGGGCGACTTCCCGCTGATCGTGCTGGGAACCTTGACCCGGCGCATGCATCTGGCTGCGACGGGAGCCTGGAGCCGGATCGAACTCGTGCTGCTGGCCCGCCCGGCAACTCTTGGGCTGCTGGCGCTGAGTCTGTTTCTGCTCTGGCGGTACAGAAGGGGCGTTCTTGAGGTTGCGCAGAGCCACGCCGCGGACCGAAGCTGACGATCCACCAGACTTCGCTAGCGAAGGAAGTTGTATTTCGCTATGCACCACAGCGCCCGCACGCCATCCTTCCAGCCAATCTTCTTGCCCTCGGCATAGGTCCTTCCGTTGTAGGAGATGCCCACCTCATAGACACGCACGCGGGCCTTGGCGAGCTTGGCTGTAATTTCAGGCTCAAATCCGAACCGGTCTTCCTCAATTCGTATCTGCTGCACGGTTTCGCGCCGGAAGGACTTATAGCAAGTCTCCATGTCGGTCAGGTTCAGGTCCGTTGCCATGTTTGAGAAGAGGGTAAGAATGCGATTCCCCACCGAATGCCAGAAGTAGAGAACCCGGTGTGCATCGCCGCCCTGGAAACGCGACCCGTAGACAACATCCGCCTTGCCGGAGAGGATTGGGCCCAACAAGCGGAAGTATTCGCGGGGATCGTATTCAAGATCCGCATCCTGAATGATGACAATTTCAGCCGTGGCTTGCGCAATCCCCGCGCGCAGCGCCGCGCCCTTGCCCTGGTTCACGCTGTGCCGGATGAGCGTGATGCGCTCGTCGTTTCGAGCCAGCTGCTCAAGCTGCTCCCAGGTTCCGTCGCGTGAACAGTCGTCCACAATCACCAACTGCTGCACCGGCCGCTGAGCCAATACGACCGACACCACTTCCGAGACGGTCGCCGCCTCGTTGTACACGGGCATCACCGCCGCGAGGCACGGCTCAATCTCATCGTTGTTTGAGTAATCGTGTTTCATTGTGGATGTTTGGTGCTTCTTGTGATTACTGCGCAGAACCGAAGCGCGCAGCGAGTCTCGCACGAATCGGACAACTCGCTTTGCCCGCCCCTGAAGCTGGAATATAGCGGATTTGCGCACTCGGAATCGACAGGAATATGCAAACCCCTCGTTACCGCGGTATCTGTGAAGGTATCATGGGATGATTCCCACGGAAGACGACGCGCGACCGAGTAGTTCCGAATGCGCAAACGCACAGCCTGGGCGCGCGTTGCGACGCAAGGCTTAGGCACTGGCTCAACCCATCGCAGGACGCTGGAACCCGGAATGCCGACGAAGGAAGCCACGATGAGAGAGCGACTGGACGGTATGCGCATTCTTGCCGTCGGAGGCGTTCTGTTTCTGCTGGTAGGCCTGCTGCTCGCCAGGACGAGCATGCGAAGGGTGCAAGATTTCAGCGGCATCTACTACCCAACGAGATGTTTGCTGCACCAGGTCGATCCCTACAATCCCGCAGCAATTTTGAAGGATTATCAGCAGGAAAGTGGGCATCGAACACTGAATGCCGCTGCGCTTCCTGATCTGCAGGTGGTGACGTCGCAGGTTTACCTGCCGACCACGTTCCTGTTGATGGTGCCGTTTGCGCTGCTGCCTTGGAAGGTTGCATTTACGGCGTGGACCCTCCTGACCGCGTGCTGTTTCCTGCTGGCGGTCTATCTTGTGTGGGAGCTCTGCTCCGCCGATGCGCCGCGCCTTGCCGGCGCGCTGCTGGCATTCTTTCTGGCCACCAGCGCGACGCTGCTCGCCGTGGGCAATCCCGCCGGCATTGTGGTCGGGCTGTGTGTGGTTGCTGTCTGGTGTTTCCTTCGCAGGCGCCATGCAGTGGCCGGCGTGCTGTGCCTTGCCGCGGCGCTGGCGCTCAAGCCGCATGATGTGGGTTTTGTCTGGCTGTGCCTGCTTCTCTTCGGGCCCCCATACCGCAAGCGCGCGCTGCAAACGTTGGCCGTCCTGGTTGCGTTGAGCATTCCGTCCACCCTGTGGATTGCGTACATCTCGCCCCATTGGACGACGGAACTGCGCGTCAACTTGGGAGTGGATGCGGCGCGCGGCGGCACCAACGATCCGGGCCCAACCTCCGACAACATCGGCGGCGTGGACATCCTGGTGAATCTTCAAACCGTCGTCAGCGTCTTCCGCGACGATCCGCATTTCTACAACCTCGCCACCTATCTGGTCTGCGGCCCGCTGCTGCTGGTGTGGATCGTGGTGGCCGCGCGCGGGCGCCGCACGGAGCCGCAGCTCTGGCTTGCGCTGGCGGCCATCGCGGCGCTTTCCATGCTTCCCCTCTATCACCGCCAGCACGACGCCAAGCTCCTCCTGCTCACCTTTCCTGCCTGCTTCATGCTGTGGGCGCGGCGCGGGCCGGCCGGCTGGATTGCGCTTGGGCTTACCGCGGCCGGCGTACTTGTGAACGGAGACATTCCCACGCTGCTGCGCGTGCGGATGGTTGAGCCACTGCTGGATTCTCTCACCGGCTTTCCGAAAGAGATGTTCACCGTGGTGCTGGCCAGGCCCGTGGCCCTGATTCTGCTGGCCACGGGCATCTTCTACCTTTGGATCTACGTTCGCGCCGACCGTGACGCTGCCATGCTGCCGGACCCCGACGCGGCTCCAGCCGCCGCACGGGCAAAGCAGAGTTGATCCACGCCGAGACGCGGCAGCGCTGATAGACTCGGAATCGTGCCCGAGCAAGCCAAACCGCCCGTCTTTTTGCTGGACGCCATGGCGTTCATCTTTCGCGCGTATCACGCCATGCAGCGCAGCCGCCCCATGTCCACCCGGTCCGGCCTGCCAACGGCCGCAACCTTCGTCTTCGTGAACATGATCAAGAGGCTGCGCCAGGATTTTGGGCCGCGGTACTTTGCCGCAGTCTTTGACGTCAGCGGAGAGGTCTTTCGCGACGAGCGGGCCCGCGCAATCGGCACACTGCGCAAATGGAATGCAAAATCGAAGAGTTTCGACGAGGTCAGCTACGAGGGGTACAAGGCCAATCGCCAGGCCATGCCTGAGGATTTGCGCCGCCAGATTCCCTACATTCGCCGTTCGCTTCAGGCGCTGCGGATTCCGATTCTGGAGGCCGAGGGCTTTGAGGCCGATGACGTCATCGGAACGCTGGCGCGCCAGGCAGCGGAGCAAGAGCATCCGGTCTTCATCGTCTCCGGCGACAAGGACATGATGCAGCTCGTCACCGATCAAGTGAAGATCCTGAACCCGCAGAAGGACAACCTCATCCTCGATCCTGAAAAGGTCCGCGAAGTCCTGGGGGTGCCGCCGGAAAAGGTCATTGACGTGATGGCGCTGCGCGGGGACTCAGTGGACAATGTGCCGGGCGCGCCCGGCATTGGCGACAAAGGCAGCGTGGATCTGATTGCGGAATTCGGCAGCGTGGAGGAAGTGCTGAACCGCACCGCGGAGGTGAAGCGCAAAAGCTATCGGGAATCGCTCGAGCAGAATCGCGATGCGGTTCTTCTATCCAAGGAATTGGTCACCATCGACACGCACGTGCCCCTTGCCCTGAACCTGGCAGAGATGGAGACGCAGGCTCCCGACCTTGCGGCCTGCCGGGAGTTGTTTACCGAGCTCGAGTTCACGTCGCTGTTGCGCGAACTGTCCTCCGGCGACGCTCCGGCAGCCAACCACATTGAAACGCCCACTGAGGCTCAAGTTGCTCAGGCCTTGAAGGCCGCGCGCGCCAATGGCTTTGCGTTCTTCCTCGACGCGGCGAAGACAGCCAAGGAAGAGGACGCGGAATCAGAACCTCAATCGATGTCGCTGTTGGATGTGGCTGAAGCCGCAGCCCGCGCCGAGAACTTTGCAGCCGGAATCTGCGCCGAGGCCCGCGTCGCGCTGCGCGTGGCAGTCGGCGAGCAATGGCGTGGCCTGCTGGAAGATGAGTCGATTGCCAAGCAGACCCACGACTGGAAAGCCTCTCTGCATGCGTTTGCTGAGCACGGCATCGCGCTGCGCGGGGATGTGCAGGACACCATGCTCCTCTCCTATGCGCTGAACCCAACGCACTCGACGCAATCGCTGGCTGATGTCGCCGCGCGGCACGGCCAGGCACAGCCCACCACGCTCTCAGCCGGGGCAGCCGCGGTATACGCGCTGGCCCCGCAGTTGATGAAGGAAGCCGAGGATGCAGGTGTGGCGCGAGTTTATCGCGAGATCGACTTGCCGCTGGCGCCGGTGCTGTTTCGCATGGAGAAGGCCGGTGTCCGCATCGATATCGCCCGGCTCGGCGCGCTGTCGTCGCGCTTCGCCGTCGAACTGGAGAAGCTGAGTGGGCGGATTTTTGAGCTTGCCGGGCGCACCTTCAACATTCAATCTCCCAAGCAGCTCGGCGAGGTGCTGTTCGCGGACCTTGGATTGCCCGCGCCTCCCAGCCGCGGCAAGAATAGAGCCGTATCGACCGCGCAGGATGTTCTGGAGCAGTTGGCGGACAAGCATGAAGTACCAAAGCTGGTGCTCGAGTTTCGCCATGTCGCCAAGCTGAAGTCGAATTATGTGGATGCGCTGCCGCTTCTGGCCGATGCCGACTCGCGTGTGCACACCACCTTTCAATCCGCGGCCACGGCGACCGGCCGACTCTCTTCCATCAACCCGAATCTGCAGAACATTCCCGTGCGCACCGAGCTCGGCAGAGAGATTCGCGCCGCATTTGTGGCCGCCCCCGGCATGCAGCTTCTTTCTGCCGACTACTCGCAGATCGAGCTGCGCCTGCTGGCCCACTTCAGCGAGGACCCGCTGCTGGTGCGCGCCTACCGGAACAATGAGGACATTCACACGCTGACGGCAAGCGAGGTCTTCGGCGTTCCCGCGGCGACCATGGACAAAGAGGTGCGGAATCGCGCGAAGGCGGTCAACTTCGGCATCGTTTACGGCATCTCCGCCTTCGGCCTTGCTGCGCAGCTCGGCATTCCGCACAGCGATGCGCGCGAATACATTGACCGCTACTTCGCGCGCTACCAGGGCGTAAAAGCGTTCATCGAGAAGACCCTTGCCGCGACCCGGCGCGAAGGCTGCGTCCGGACCATGTTCGGCCGGCTTCGGCCCATTCCGGACATTGAAAGCCGCAACCCGAACCAGCGCGGATTCGCAGAGCGGACTGCGATCAACTCGCCACTTCAGGGAACCGGCGCCGACCTCATCAAGCTGGCCATGATTGCGCTGGACAGGAAGCTCGGCGAGCGGAAGCTGAGATCGCGCATGATCCTGCAGGTGCACGACGAGCTCTTGTTTGAGGTTCCCGAAGCGGAGCGGGAAGAGTTGGCAGCTCTGGTGCGGGCGGAGATGGAAGGCGTGGTTCAGCTCCGCGTTCCCCTGGTTGTCGATCTTGCCTTCGGAGCCAACTGGCGCGACATGCAGTAGCCGCCGCTTGAACCTTGGAGGCACACAACAGGATAGGGCGCGATCAGACGCCGATCTCACTCGCGATTGCGTTGGCAATAGCCTCTGCGTGCCGGCGCATCGGCTCCTCTTTTTCGGCCTCGATCATCACGCGCGCCAGCGCTTCCGTTCCTGAATAGCGCACCACAACGCGGCCGGAATCCTTCAGCTCCGCTTCAGCCTCCGCAATGCGCGCAACCACTGAGGGCAGCGAGGACAGCGGCTTCTTTTCGCGCACTTTCACGTTGAGGATGACCTGCGGAAATACCTTCAGATCGGCCGTCAGCGCATCAATGGATTTCCCTGAGCGCGCGACGAGATCGAGCACGACGAGGGCGGTCAACAGTCCATCGCCCGTGGTGGCCAGGTGCGGAAAGAGGATATGTCCGGACTGCTCGCCTCCCAGCGCCGCGTTGTAAGTCTTCATGTGTTCCAGCACGTAGCGGTCGCCGACGGGCGCGCGCAGCATGGCGATGCCCGAATGGCGAAGCGCCGCCTCAAGGCCCATATTGGACATGGTGGTGGCAACGACCACATCGCCGGTGAGAAGGCCGCGCGCCTGCAGGTCGCGAGCGGCCATCAGCAGAATTGCGTCGCCGTTGACCACGTTGTTGCGTGAGCCGGCAAGCATGCAGCGGTCCGCATCGCCGTCAAAGCTCAGGCCCACATGCGCGGAGTGCTCCACAACCGCCTTCGCAACGTACTCGGGATGCAAAGCGCCGCAGCCGTCATTGATGTTGCGCCCATCGGGTGCAATGTTCAGCAGGGTCACTTCCCCGCCCAGCCGGGCAAAGAGCGCCGGCGCCACCGCGGCAGCCGCGCCGTTGGCGCAATCGGCCACAATGCGCAGCCCCTCCAGGCTCAGGCCGGGAGCGGTCTTGAGGAGAAAATCGAGGTAGTCGGAGAGCATGGACGGGTTGTCCTGCACGGGAGCAAGACTGGCCTGGTCCGGCGGCACAGCGGTACTCGCGTGCTGCAAAATCTCCTCTTCAATGGCCAGCTCCTGTGCATCGGGAAGTTTGTAGCCGTCGGCGCCGAAGAGCTTGATGCCGTTATCGCGCCAGGGATTGTGCGAGGCGGAGATGACCGCACCCGCCTGAAATCCGTGCGTGCGGACCAGCAATGCAACGGCGGGCGTTGGCACCACTCCCGCGCTTTCCACCCCAACGCCCGCCTGGCGAATGCCCGCTGCAAGCATCGCCGCAATCTCAGGGCTCGACGCGCGCGTGTCGCGTCCGAGCAGAACCCGGGCCGACGCGTGTGCCTGCCGGAGCGAGTGGCCGATGGCAAGACCTGCTGCGAAAATCGTGGTGGGGTCCAGCGGCGGCGTGCCCGCAATGCCGCGGATGCCGTCGGTGCCAAAGAGTTTGCGTTCAGCGGTTGTGCTCATCGACTCACTTCTTGTTTGACTTGGTCTTCCCGGTTCGGGAAGTGGGTTGAATGGTTTCCACGCGGCTGGTGAAGGACCCATGACGCAACCGCGTGGTCACCCGATCGCCCGCGCCAAGCTGCGTGGAAGAGGAGATCAGGGCGCCTTGAGGGCCCTGAACCAGTGCGTATCCGCGGTCGAGCACGGAGAGCGGCGACAGTGCGTGCAGCCGCGCGTCAAGTTCATGCCGCCGCGTCGAAAGCCCGCCGACAGACTGTTCCACGGCGCGCGCAAGCTGCATGCCCACAAAACCCAGGCGCTCACGCACCCGCTGCAGCCCCTGCCGAGGATCGCGGTGCGCCACGCTTCCCTCAAGGTCCACAAGATGCCTGCGATGCATCTCCAGCGCGCGCTGGATGGCCGATTGTGTGCGAAATCCCGCGTCGTCCAGGCGCTGGCTCAAGCGGCGAAAGAGGCCGGTCATGCGGCCCTCCATCCGATCAGTCGGAACCGCATCCAGCCGCTGGCGCGCCAGCAGCCACTGGTAACGCACGGCGCGCTCCAGCCGGGTGGCCTGCTCCTCCACGCGGTCGGCAATGCGAAATTGCGCTTCGGTGATGAGCTCTGCCGCGGCGGAAGGTGTGGGAGCGCGCAGGTCGGCCACAAAATCCGCGATCGTGAAATCCGTCTCGTGTCCGACGGCGGAAACCACGGGCACGCCCGACGCCGCGATGGCGCGCGCGACGCGCTCGCTGTTGAACGGCGCAAGATCCTCGAGCGATCCGCCTCCTCGCGCGACAACGATGAGATCCACCTGCCCGCAGGCATTCAACTCCGCAATCGCCTCCTCAATCTCCGCAGGAGAAGAATCTCCCTGCACGGACACGGGGCGCAGCAGTACATGCAGCGCGGAATGCCGGCGGCCGGCAATGTTCAGAAAGTCGCGAATCACCGCGCCGCCGGGCGAGGTGACCATGCCCACCGCTCGGGGAAAGGCCGGAATCGGGCGTTTGCGATCCGCGTCGAAGAGCCCCTCGCCGCGCAGCTTCTCCTTGAGCTGCTCAAACGCCAGTTGGAGAGAACCTGCCCCGACCGGCTCCATGGTTTCCGCCACAAGCTGCAGCTGGCCCCGCTGCTCATAGACGCTTACGCGCCCGCGCACCAGCACATGCAGGCCATCGGCGGGAAGAAAGCGCAGCAGCAGCGCCTGCCTGCGAAAGAGCACGACAGGCAATTGCGCCTCGGCGTCCTTGAGTGTGAAGTAAAGATGGCCGGAAGGAGCCGCGCGCAGGTTGGAGATCTCTCCCTCAACCCAGAGATCGACGAAGCGCTGCTCCACCAGCTGGCGCGCCTGCTCCACAAGCTCGCGAACCGGCCAGATGCGGCGCGAAGGGCCCGCCTCCTGAAGGAAGAGGTCCATTTGCCCCGCCGATTTGTTTTTCTCGAGCACCAAGGACAAGTGTACTTGCAATCGCGCTGGTGGACGAGCCGGGCGCCGGCGGCGGAAACGCAACGTCTTCCCGGAATGGTCGCTTACGGCCGGTCTGCGATCATTCGTCCGAGCTGCGCGGCAATGGATTCCAGCCGCGCCGACTCCTGGGCGGTCCGTTCCGCGCCCGCCGCATACAGATTCTCCGCCTCGCGGGCAAGCTTCGTCCCTTCCATCAGGCCAAAGGTGCCCAGCACGCCGGCCAGTTTGTGAGCTGCGAAGTAAGCCTCCTCGAGCTGCTGCGGCGTGCAGCTGCCCGCGGTGAGCGCCCGTGCCGCCGACTCCATCAGTGCGACGCGCTCCTGAAGGTCCGGCAGAAACTGGCCCCACATCCGGTGGATGGCCTTTTCAAGCGCGTTGCGGCCGCCTTCTTCCACGTCCGAACTCCCTATTCCCATCCGAGAATCTCGGCAATCTGGCGCGAAAGCGTGAGAGGGTCAAACGGCTTGACGAGCACCGCGGCCACATCCAGGTCTGCAAAGCGGCGTTGATCGCTGGCCTGCACTTTGGCCGTGAGCAGCAGCACGGGAATCTTTTCCGTGGCGGGATTCTTGCGCAGCTCGCGAACGGTGGTCGGACCGTCCATGCCCGGCATCATCACGTCCAGCAGAATGGCGTCGGGCTTGTATGTGCTGGCGCGCACCAGGCCCTGCGAGCCGGAACTGGCCACCATCACTTCCCACCCGGCCACGGTCTCCAGGCTCATCGCGGCAATCTCGCGGATGTCATCTTCGTCGTCAATAATCAAAATGCGATGTGGCATCGCCGAATTCTCCCACTGCCGTCAAAAGCCGGCGGCCCGTTTTCTTCTTTCTCTGTTTTGCCAGCTTGATTTCGAGTTCATTCGTCGCCTTCACGATGCCTGAAGCCGGTGCGGCGGTCGGTTTGGATTGGAGGCAAGGCGGAAAACCGGATCGCGGCTTAGGCACTTCGCACTCCAGGAATTTCGCTGACGGCTTCCTCGACCTGAGCCGGCTCCCGCAGCCGCGTGAGCACCAGCGATTCCAGCTGTTCCGGCTGCACGCGGGCGTGCATCAGGAACTCGGAAAGGTCCATCGGAACCTCCTTGCGCTGGTAGCGCGAAAGCGCCTTGCTGGAAAAGACGATCATCGGCACCGACGCCATGGCCTCGTAATCGCGTATCCAATCCACGAAGTTGGATGCCTCGGAGTTCGGCAAATCAATATCCACCACCACAAGATGAGGCTGGAAGTTGCGGCACGCCTCAGTGGCCTCCTGCCGTGTGCGGGCCAGCTTGGCTGAGGTGCTGTCCCAGGAGAAGACCTCGCCCAGCAGATAGGCCACCTCTTCCGTATTTTCCACCACCAGGATGCGCAGCCGCTCGCCGGGACCGGCCATCACACGGACAAGCTCGCCCATCAACTCGGCTTCCTGCGCGTGTCGCGCGTCACCGTTGGACGCGGGCTGCGGAGAGTCCTCCTGCGTGTCAAGGCTGATCAGCAGGACCGGCGTCTGCGCCTCGGGACCGTTTTGGCGCAGATGCGGAAGAACCTCCCAGCCGTTCATGCCGTTGCGGTTCGTATCCAGCACAATAGCCTCCACGCCTTCATGCGCGGCTACCACGGTCTGCTCCAGCGTGGACGTTTCCACAATGCGGTAACCATGGTCGGCAAGCTGCTGGCCAAGCAGTGGTCGCGAGGCGGCATTGGCGCTGGCGAGAAGAATGACGCCCGGGCCGGAGACGACCTTGCTCACGTTGCTCGCAGGAGCGGCCGCGGCGGGATGATAAGGCAGAAAGACACGGAACGTGGAACCGCGCAGCGGATTGCGCTCCGCCCAGATGCGCCCATTGTGTTGCTGGACGATGGCACGGCAGATGGCCAGGCCCAGGCCGCTTCCGCCCTTCTGGCGCGAGTCAGAGGCATCCACCTGCTGGAACCGGCCAAAGATCGCCTCGAGCTTGTCGGCAGGGATGCCGCGGCCCTGGTCAATGACCGAAAGCGTGACGCCGCTGGAGCCCGGCCGAAGCATGATGGAGACGGCCGAGTGCGCGGGCGAAAACTTGACCGCATTGGAAAGCAGATTGGTGAGCACCTGCAGCAGGCGGTCGGAGTCGGCCGTGATCTCGACCTGCGTCTTGTCGTTGATCAGCAGCACGCCGGCCTCTTCGGCCACCACTTGCACGCCGTCCATCGACTGACGCACAAGGTCGCCCATCTGCACCGGGCGGAAGACCAGCGGCTCGCGGCCGCTCTGCGCCTTCTCGAGGTCGAGAATGTCATTGATGAGACGAACCAGCCGATCGGAGTTGCTGAGCGCGATGCGCAGCAGGTTTGAAGCCTTGTCACTGATCTGGCCCAGCATGCCGGAGGAAAGCAGGCCCAGCGCGCCGCGGATGGATGTGAGCGGCGTGCGCAGCTCATGGCTCACCGTGGAGACGAACTCATCCTTCATGCGGTCGAGCGCGTAACGCTGGCTGATGTCGCGGAAGCTGAGCACCGAGCCGGAGAACCGGCCCGCGTCGAGGATGGGATTGAGGAAGTATTCGGCGGGAAACGAAGTTCCGTTGGGCCGATAGAGATTGTTCTCGCCGCTGGCCGCAATGCGTTGCTCCAGCGCGGCGCGCAGGGGACAATCCTCTCCGCAGACCTCGCCTGGCGGGGCCGAGCCGTGCAGCAGTTCGTGAACCTCCTTGCCGATGATGCTGCCGGCAGGCGCGCCCAGCAGGCGCGAAGCGGCAGGATTCGCGAAGCGCACAAGGCCGTTGCGGTCCACGCCACAAATGCCGTCGGCAACCGAGTGGAGAAGAATCTTCTGCTGGCGGCTGAGTTCCTCGGCGCGCTCGCGTTCCTTCGCCCGAGCCAGCATCTGTCCAAGAGAGGCCGCAACCGTCTCCAGCGCGGCAATCGTCTCGCGATCCTCGCGCACTTTCAGGTGGCTGTAAAACTCGAGCACGGCCAGCACCGAGCTGCCCACCTGCACGGGAACCGCCCATCCTGAAACCATCTTGTGGCGGCGCGCGATCTGCAAACGTGGATCGACGGGAATCTTGGTTAAATCGGCAACCCAGACCAGCCGGCCGTCCTTCCATGCCTGGCCCAGCACGCTGCCCGCTGCCTTCAGCACCATGCCCATGCTCTCCCGGATGAGCGACTCCACGCGCTCGCCCGGAACGCCCCATGCGGTGCTGAACTCCAACTGCTGATCCGCCGTGTTCACTTCCCATTTCACAGCCACATCCCAGCCCTGCGAAACGCAAAGCGCTTCCAGAACGCGCATGGCAGCCGTGTCGGAGGAGACATTTTCGCCCACGATCTGGCTCACCAGAAGCTGGAGAGCAAGGCGATGCTCGCGCTGCTTCTGCTGGGTCACGTCGCGAATCAGGCATTGCACCGCCACCGCCTTGCCGCCGCGCCGGCGCTGGTGCAGGCTCAGTTCCAGTTCCTGCAGGTGGCCGTCGGGAGTCTCGTTGCGCATGGGCGCACGGTCAATCGTCTCACCCTCCAGAACGCGGCGCAGCAGCGCGGCCGCTTCGGCACGGCTATCCGGCGAGAAGGATTCCTCAAAGAACTCTCTCTCCCCGGGCGCGGCCTGCTCCAGTCCGAAACACCGCTTCCACGCCGGATTCACGTAGAGGAATCTGCCCCTCAGGTCGAGCGTGGCCACCATCTCACTCGAATTCTCAAAGACGTCGCGATAGCGCTCGGGAGATTCTCCCTTGGCCGCCTGCTCCTTGCGTGAGACCTGGGAGAGATCAAGCGCCATGGCGACCAGTCCCACCGGTTCTCCGCTCTTGTTGCGCAGTGCGGAGACATTCAGGCGCACGGAGATGACCGTGCTGTCCTTGCGGCGCATGAGCGTATCAAAGCTGGGAACCTGGCTGGGCGGAAGCGAGCGGACAGATTCGGCAAAGGTGGCCATGCGGCCACCGGGCGCGCTGGGCACGCCTTCAGAGCGCGCCAGGGTTTGCATTTCGGCAATCAGCCGGGCGGCCTCGCCGGATGCCAGCAGGTCCTCGGCGCGCGCCGTGTTCACCAGTTCCACGCGGCGATAACCCAGCAGGCGCTCGCCGGAGGGATTGATGTAGGTGATGCGCCCATCCAGGTCCATGGAAAGAACCACGGAGCCGGCCGAATCCAGCAGGTCCTTCGTCGGGTCGCCCGTGACCTGGCCCGCGGACTCCTCTGCCTCGGCGTTGTCGGCCAGCAGGCGCATCAGCACCGCCGCCGCCAGGCCCATCGCCGTCACCAGCAGCAGCCACTCGAACTTCGGACCGGCCTCAAGACGCGCAGTGATCCCGCCACATGCCATGGCCAGCGCGAGCACGGCCAATGCGGACCATGTGGAAGGGGAATGGTTGCGCGTCGAGTCCTTCATCCTCCGCGTTCCTCCTGCTGCTCTTCCTTGCGGCTCAGGCGGCCTTCCCTGGCCCCTGCGGACCCGTATCTCCTGTGGTTCTGCAGCCAAATCCGGTTCGCTGTTTGGGCCGCATCGTGTACGGACCACTCAGCGAAATCCGGCCTGGCGAAGCGCAGGGAAACCGTTGCAACCTCAGCACCTGGATCGAGTCTGCCACGAGGATACAACCGTAAAGGGATGCGTGGTTTGACTATCTTCCTGGCTCTACCTGCCGCCGGTAACTTAAACTCCCGGAACCAATGGGGGTTGCTGCGGCTGCCCTTCGCCCAGCCTTACGCGTATGTTACTCAAAAAAAACGAGCGTGGGCCGAGAAATCGGCGGTGAGGGGCTTCGGAGAGTCACTCCCCGCCGGGCTCCGCAAAGTGGTCTGTCGGCCAGCCTCTGTTTCCGGCGCCGCCCGTGTGCAGCCAGCGCCGGTCCTCCCGCTATACTGGGTCCATGTTTTTGAGCTGCTCCAGTCGAAGCGTGCTTCTTCCGGCATTGCTGGCCGCGTTCTGCTTGCAGGCCGGCGCGCCGGACGCCCACGCATGGGGCAGTGAGGGCCACAGGATGATCAATCGCCTGGCCGTGCAAACGCTGCCGGCGGACGTGCCCGCCTTTCTGCGGGCGCCTGCTGCCCTGGACGAGATCGAATACCTTGGGCCGGAACCCGACCGCTGGCGCTCTCCCGCCGAGCCGGAGTTGAACGCGGCCCAGGCGCCGGAGCACTTCATTGACCTGGAGCTGGCCGACAAGTTCCTCCCGCTGCCCCACAAGCGCCTGGATTTCGAGGCGGAGGTCTTCGCCGCCGGCGAGCGGCCGGAGACGATCGGCCTGCAGCCCTGGGAGGCCGATGAAGTCTGGGAGCGGCTGAAGGCCGCCATGCGCGCCTACCGCCAGCTTCCGGCAGAGGACAAGGATAGGCACCCCGTGGAGCAGGCGATTATTTTTTACGCGGGCTGGCTCGGCCACTACGTGGGCGACGGCTCGCAGCCCCTGCACACCACCATCCAGTACAACGGATGGGTGGGCCCCAATCCGCACGGATACACCACGTCCCACCAGATTCACTGGCAGTTTGAAGGCCCGTTTGTGGCTGCAAACATCCACCTTCCGCAGGTGAAGGCGGATATGACTCCGGCAAAAGCCATTCCCGGAGATATGTTCGATGCGTATGTGACCTATCTGCGCCACACGCACACCTACGTGGAGAAGGTTTATCAGTTGGAAAAGGAAGGCGGCTTTGTGGGTGCCGGCACGGCCGCCTCAAGAGACTTTACCGCCGAGCGCCTCGCCGCCGGAGCCAGCATGCTGCGCGACATGATTTACTCGGCGTGGCTGGATAGCGCCCAGCCCGTGCCTGATCTCTACGCCGGCAAGTAAACGCTGCAGCCGGCTAGGCGACCGCGCAGAAGCAGAGGTCTTCCTCGCTTCTGGTTTGCAGCGAAAAAATCTCCAGGGCCACGCTCACAATCTCGTCGCCGCACTCCTCTGCGCTCAGGCGGGTGCACTGGTAAAGCTCGGTCATCCAGCTGTGCCCGCTCTGGCTCAGTTCCAGCCCCACCCCCACCAGGATGCTGTAAATGTCCAGGCAGGCCTGACGCTCGAACTCGAACAGCAGGCTCACGATGCCGGTGTCGGAAGATCCGCGGCTCAGCACCCAGCCGCCGCATCCCAGGATGGCGCCCGACAGGGTCTGGATGAGGCGCTCCGGTTCTTCGGCGGAGACTGCGCGCATCTGCACCGCCCAGGGAAGGGGCGCCACCGGTCGAATGGAAGGGATAACCCGATTCTCTCGCACACTGCTTTCATCGGATAAGGAATCCATATCCCAGAGTGCTGTGCATGCCTCGAACAAGCAGTGGCTGAAATCGCGACACTTCGGCGTGGTTTTCGCCCTCCGCGCCGCCGCAAGGGGCCGCGCTGGTAATTGACCCCGGCGGTTTGCCCGGCAGGAAACCCGGAGTGCTCTCTGCAACTTGCGGGGCATGGTATAGCTTGGAATCACGATGATCGTGGGCAGCGGGATTGACCTGATGGAGATCGCGCGCATCCAGCAATCGCTGGATCGCTTCGGGCAGCGCTTTCTTGATCGCGTCTTCACTCCGGCCGAGCAGGCCTATTGCCTGCGCAAACGAAAGACTGCCGCCGAAAGCCTGGCCGCGCGCTTTGCCGCCAAGGAGGCGGGCGCAAAGGCTCTCGGCACGGGCATCAGCCGGGGCGTGCACTGGCTGGAGATTGAGGTCGTCCGCGAGTCTGGCGGCAGGCCCACGCTGCGCTTTGCCAGCCGCGCCGCCGAAATTGCACGCGCCCTGGGCGTGGCCCACACGGCGCTGTCGCTCACCCACACCGGCAATCTGGCCATGGCCAGCGTCGTGCTCGAGAGCGCGGCACATCCGGCGGCGTACTAAGCAAAAGGAAAGCAATAGCTTAAGCTGAACCGTGCGCGAAGGCCCAGGGCCCGTTTCACGGGGCGCGAAGGCAAAGCCTGAAGCGAATCCGCACGCCCTTTCTGGTATCCTCAAGGCGTCGGGACTGCGAGCCGAAGGCTCAACTCAGAGAAGGAGTTGCCGTGCCAAGCCGCAAAGAGATTCAGTGGTCGCAACTGAAGGTTGGCGTCTTGGTCCTGGTGGCCGTGGCTGTGCTGGTCCTGCTCATCTTTCTCATGTCCGGCTCCACGGGCGGGATCTTTGCCTCCAAGCTCACCCTCCGCTCCTACTTCCAAAACGCCTCAGGCCTGAAGAACGGCGCGCCAGTCACTCTCGAGGGCGTCACCATCGGCAACGTCCTCCGCATCCGCGTCGTCCCGAACCGCAACCCCACGCCCGTGGAGGTGACCATGCGAGTGGGACACGAGTTTATGCACGACCTGCACACGGACTCGACCACCTCCATCGCCCAGGCCGGCGTACTGGGCGACAGCTACGTGGACATTGACTCCACCCACGCCACCGGACCACCGCCCGCCAATAACGCCGAGCTGGAAGCCACCGGCTCGCCCAGCATCCAGGACGTCATCCGGACCAGCGAACAGTCCATCCAGCACGTCACCGTGCTGATGCAGAAACTGGAAACGCTCGTCGACACGCTCAACTCCAAGCGCGGCACCCTCGGCGCGCTCATCAACGATCCCACGCTGTACGCCAAGATTTCCCGCATCACCACGGACCTCGCGAAGATTACCGACGCCATCAGCCAGGGCCAGGGCTCGCTGGGCAAGATGGTCTACGATCCCACCCTCTATAACAATGCCAACTCGACGATCAGCAAGCTGAATTCGATTGCCACCGCACTCCAGAAGGGCCAGGGCTCGGCGGGCAAGCTGCTCAAGGACGACTCGTTCTACAACAACCTGAACTCCGCCGTGGCCAACGCCAACCAGCTGATGACGGAGATCAATGCTGGCAAGGGCTCGCTGGGCAAGCTGGCCAAGGACCCCACCTTCGCCCGCAAGCTGGACGACACCGTGACGCGCCTGGACAACATCCTGACCGCCGTGGATCAGGGACAGGGCACGCTGGGCCAGTTGTTGCACAACCGGTCGCTCTACGACCACACCGACCAGACCATGGAACAGGCTCATCAGCTCATCAAGAGCATCCGTGACAATCCCAAAAAGTATCTTGTCATCCGATTGAAGGTTTTTTAGAGGCTGCGGTTGGTTTTTACTTCATTGCAAGCGGAGGTCGGCAGGATGCGCAAGGCCGGAATCGTCCCACTCGCCGTTGTTCTCTGTTTGGTCGCGGCTCTCTGCGTCGTCGCGGCCGCGGCTCTCGCGCCGAAAGCGCCCAGCCCAGGGTCAACACATTCCGCTTCCGCCAACCTGCCCTCCTACGCCGCCAACGGCGATCTGCTTCCTCCCGCGCACTATCGCGAATGGATCTTCCTCACCTCCGGCTTCAATATGAGCTACACCGCCAAGCCGGCGGGCATGCCCATGTTCGACAATGTCTTCGTCAATCCGGCCGCTTACCGCGCCTTCCTGCGCACCGGCACATGGCCGGACAAAACCATGCTCGTGCTCGAAGTCCGCGAAGCCAAAAGCAAGGCTTCCATCAACCGCCGCGGAAACTTTCAAAGCCCCGCCGTCACCGATCTTGAAGTCCACGTCAAGGATGAGGCGCGCTTTCCCGGCAAGTGGGCCTTCTTCTCCTTCGACTCACCCGCCTCGAACGGCACGCTCATCCCCTCCGGCGCGCCCTGCTACAGCTGCCACGCCGCGCACGGCGCGGTGGACACCACCTTCGTGCAGTTTTATCCCACGCTGCTGCCCGTCGCGCTGAAGAAAGGCACTCTCAGCGCGGAGCTTCTTGAGGAAATGCGGAACGCGCGCAAATAAGCTGAAGGCCACCGGCCGCAATGCGTGCGGGCCGCGCGCGAAATCCGTCCAGAGCCGCTCTAGGAAAGCCCGGAAATCGCGCCGTAGGATTCGCGATAGGCGCGCCAGAACTCGAGAAAGCTCTTCAGCCGCACCACCTGGAAGTAGTCGTTGGCGACCAGATAAAAGACGATGGACCCGGCCGAAATCACCTCCAGCGCCTGCGGGCCGAGCTGGTCGCTGAAGGGCAGCGGCGCGGCGGCGAAGACCATGGCCAGCACGATGATCATCATCTTCGCGATGCCCGTCACCAGGTTGATCTCCATCAGCTTGCTGGTAAAGGTGCGGCCAAGGCGAAAGCTCTCCGTCAGCGCGTCTATCGGCCCCCGCTTTTCCAGCACAACCAGGAACGGCGCGATGGTGACCGGCCAGCTGATGAGCGCCCACAGAGAGAACAAGCCCAGCGAAAGAAAGATGGCCCACACCGAGTAGCCCACCAGGTCGGCCTCGCCGTTGGCGAAAATGTGCGTGGCCGCAATCCAGTGGATGCAGCGCAGCCATATCCAGAACGTAAGCCCCAGCAGCGCCAGCCATGCGCCCTGCAGCACCATCAGCGCAAACGGCCGGAAGCGCGCGCCCGGCTCCAGCCTGCGCAGCACCGCGCTGCGGCCCACGCCGGAAACGATGGACCAAACAACCGCGGCCAGCGGTGCGAGCCAGACCAAGACCGTCCAAACGTGGGGCTGATACTGGTCCCAAATGCCGCCCAGTTGCACCGCGGCCAGCCAGGGATTCATTGTGTCGACGCGGTTATAACCTGCCGAATCCGGCGGAAGGAGGACGAGAATCTTCTGCCAGTGTTCCCAGCAGATCCACAGAAACGGTATCCCGAACAGCCAGCGCCAGCCAATCTCCAGCAGGGTGAGCGTCGGCCGATTGAAGACCCATCCCATCTGGTCCACCAGAGTTTGCGTGCCACGCACCTGCCCACTGCTCTGCAACTCCACCCTCACTTCGCTACCAGATTAACCGTCTTTCCCGGGACGACAATCACCTTCACCACGGTCTTGCCGGCGATGCGCATCTTCACTTTCTCGTCGGCAAACGCCGCGGCTTCCATCTCCTTCGCCGCGGCTTCGGCCGCCACGCGAATCACGCTCGCAAGCTTGCCGTTGATCTGCACCGGAATCTCAAGCTCGTCTTCCCGCGCCAGTTCCGCGTCGCTCTTGGGCCACTCCGCGCGCAAAATTGGGGTCCCCGGCGACGGGTCCTTGTCGCCGGGGCGGAGAATCGCTCCGTCCTCGCCCAGCTCGGTCCACAACTCCGCAGACAGGAACGGCGCAAACGGCGCCAGTAGCAGCACCAGCGTGCGCAGCAGCTCATGCAGCACCGCCGCCGGAACCTTGCCGGCTTGAAGCTGCGCATCGGCTGCCTGCATCTCATTCACCAGCTCCATGATTGCGGCCACGCAGGTGTTGAAGTGCCAGCGCCCTTCGAAATCCTGCGTGATCTTCGCGGTCGTCTGGTGCAACTTGCGCAGCAGCTTCAACGAGAGCCCCATCGGCTGCGCAGCCTTCTGCCCGCGGCCCTCGCGTGCACGCGCGGCATACTTGGTCGCCAGCCGCCACACGCGCCCCAGGAACCGGCTCACTCCCGCTACGCCATCCTCTTGCCAGTCCAGGTCGCGGTCCGGCGGCGCGGCAAACAGCGCATACATGCGCGTCGCGTCCGCGCCGTAGCGCGCCACCATGTCGTCGGGCGAGACCACATTGCCCTTGGACTTCGACATCTTCGCGCCGTCTTTGATGACCATGCCCTGCGTGAACAGGCGCCTCACGGGCTCGTCATGCGTAATCAGTCCCAGGTCGCGCATCACGCGCGTCCAGAAGCGCGAGTAGATCAGGTGCAGAATCGCATGCTCCACGCCGCCAATGTACTGGTCAATCGGAAACCAGTAGCGCGCCTTCGCCGGGCTGAACGGCTCCTTCGCGTTCTTCGCGTCCATGTAGCGATAGAAGTACCAGCTCGAATCCACAAACGTGTCCATTGTGTCGGTCTCGCGCCGCGCCGGTCCGCCGCATTGGGGGCACGTCACGTTCACAAACTCAGGCACGCGGCTCAGCGGCGACCCGCCCTGCTGCGTAATCTCAATCTGCGCCGGCAGCACCACCGGAAGCTGATCGTCCGGCACCTGCACCAGCCCGTCAAGCGCGCAATGAATCATCGGAATGGGCGTGCCCCAGTAGCGCTGGCGGCTCACGCCCCAATCCTTGATGCGAAACGTAACCGTGGCCTCGCCAAACCCGCCCGCCTCGGCCACTTCTTGCAGCTTCTTCTCCGCCGCCGTGCAGCTCAGTCCGTTGTACGCGCCGGAGTTCACCAGCACGCCGTCTTCTGCCGTGAACGGCAACGCGGGCTCTTCAGCCGCGACCTCCGCCGAAGCAATCACGCGGCGAATCTCCAGCCCGTACTTGTTCGCAAACTCGAAGTCGCGCTCGTCGTGCCCAGGCACGCTCATGATGGCGCCGGTTCCATAATCCGCCAGAATGTAATTTGCCACCCAGATGGGCACGCGCTCGCCGTTGTAAGGATTCACGGCAAACCGGCCTGTCGCCACGCCCTCCTTCTCAATCGCGCCCAGGTCGCCGGCTTCCCTGGCCTTCTTCTGCCCGTCGATCATCGCGTCGACCTTCGCCTTCAGCTCAGCGTCAGCCGCGGCAAACGCCGCTGTCACCGCGTGCTCCGGCGCAAGCTGCACGCTCGTCGCGCCAAAAATCGTATCCACGCGCGTGGTGAAGACGCGAATCTTTTCGCCCGTGCCTTCCACCGTGAAATCGACCTCGGTCCCTTCGCTGCGGCCAATCCAGTTGCGCTGCATGGTGCGAACTTTTTCCGGCCAGCCCTCCAGCTTGTCCAACCCATCGAGCAATTCATCCGCGTACGCCGTGATGCGGAAGAACCACTGCTCCAGGTCGCGCTGCTCCACCAGTGTGTCTTCGTGCCGCCAGCAGTGCCCGTCAATCACCTGTTCATTGGCCAGCACCGTGGCGCACTCCGGGCACCAGTTCACTTTGCTCTTGCGGCGATAGACCAGCCCCTTCTCATACATGCGAAGAAAAAACCACTGGTTCCAGCGGTAGTACTCCGGCAGGCAGGTCGTCACTTCCGTGGCCCAGTCGTAGCCCAGGCCCAGCCGCTGCATCTGGCGCTTCATGTGCGCAATGTTGGCCAGCGTCCACTCGCGCGGCGGCGTGTTGTTTTTCAGCGCCGCATTCTCTGCCGGCAACCCGAAGGCGTCCCAGCCCATCGGGTGCAGCACGTTGTAGCCGCGCATCCACATGTGCCGCGCCAGCGCGTCGCCAATCGAGTAGTTCCGCACGTGGCCCATGTGGAGCTGCCCGCTCGGATAGGGCAGCATCTCCAGCACGTAGTACTTCGGCTTGTCGCCCGCAGCCGGGGCCCCCGCGGACAGGTCTTCGTCCGTGGGGTGGGGGGCATCCGCCGCATACAGTGCCGGCTCCGCGGCCCAGCGCGCCTGCCATTTCGGCTCAATCGCCGCCGGGTCGTAGCGTTGTTCGTTCTCTTCCGCCATACCTCTCCAGTGTAACCGGAGTGGAAAGCTCACTTCGCCGGCGCGTTCACAACGGTTCCAGAGTTGCAATACGCAGAAACCGGAATGTATCGCGGCATTTTCCTCAAGAAAATGACGCCGGTCACCGGCGCCAACAGGGCACGCTTACTCTGGAACCGCTTTCACCAGGCTCTTCAGCGTTTGCACGTTGCGCTCCTCGTCCGCCGGCTCGTCCTCCGGCGTCTCGGCAATGAACGCGGAGTGGACAAATCGCGCGTCATTCAGCAGCCGCCGGAACGGCTCCAGACCGATCGTTCCCTTGCCAATGTGCTCATGCCGGTCGAGCTTCGACCCGCGCGCCGCCTTCGCGTCATTGCAGTGCCACACGCGCACCGCCTCCAGCGTCACCGTCTCCGCTGCCTGCCGCATCGTGTCTTCATAGCCTTCAGGGCTCACCAGGTCGTATCCGGCCACGTGCGTGTGGCAGGTGTCCAGGCACACCGCCACCGGCGCATGCGCCTTCAGCCGCGCCACCAGTTCCGCCACCTGCTCAAAGCTGCCGCCCAGCGAAAACTCCGCGCCCGCCGTGTTCTCAATCAGAATGTGGAAGTCGGCTTCCTGCCAGGGCAAGCCGTCAATCGCGCGCTCAATCGAATCCGCCGCCAGCTTCAGCCCTTCGTCGCGCGTCAGTCCCTTCCACGAGCCCGGATGCAGCACCAGATACTCCGCGCCCAGCGCCAGCGCGCGCTCAATCTCTCCGCGAAACGCCACAATGCTCTTCTGCCGCACCTCGTCTGACTGGCTGCACACGTTCACCAGGTAGCTGGTGTGGATCACCAGCGGGCCCACGTCGTACTTCGTGCGCAGCGCGCGCATGCGCTCGGCCTGCTTCGGATCAATCTTCGGCGCGCGCCACATCCGTGGGCTGGAGGAGAAAATCTGGAAGGTGTTCGCGCCAATCTCGTGCGCCCGCTCCACGGCGTTCGATGCTCCGCCCGCCGTGCCCAGATGGATGCCGATGCGTTTCGTCATGCGACAAGTGTACCCGGCAGCGCGGCGCTTTGGCTGCGCGCAAAAGCGAAGGCCCGCAACCCCACCGTCACAGCAGCTTCATCGCCTCCGGGTCCCAGTGCACCACCGTTCCGCGCTCGTAGCTCAGGTTGCTCAGCAGCGCCGCCCCGGCCGCGCGATAGCCGAAGACCGCATCCTCCACCACCGGCTTGCGCGACCGCACCGAAGCAAAGAAATTCCGCAGGTGGTCATAGCTGTCGCTGTAGCCGTCCGGAACCACATAGCGCTCGTATCCGGCCGGCGGCTCACCTTTAAAGTGCGTGCGCGGATACTTCTTGGCGTAGGCGGCTTCGATCTCCTTCTGCATCGCCAAAGGAAACGTGCCCACCGTGAGTCCCGGCTCTTTCTCGCGCGGCACGCTGCTCAGCGTCACGGCATTTCCACCGATCTCGATGGTGCCCTCGGAGCCGGTGAACAGCAGCCCTTCGTTCTCCGCGCCGCCGTCCACAAAGTTCACGCGCAGGTTCAGGTTGAAACCCTCCGCATAGTCGAACAGCGCCAGCATCACATCCGGCACATCGCGGCCATCGTGCCAGAAACGCAAACCGCCGGTAGCCATGCCGCGCGTGGGTCCCTTTGTATTCGTTACAAAATGCGTCCCGCTGAACAGATGCACAAACAGGTCGCCGGCCACGCCCGAGCCGTAAGCCTTCCACTTGCGCCAGCGGAAAAAATGCCCGGCGTTGAAGGGAATGTGCCGCGCGGTTCCTTCAAAGCGTGGCCAGTCGCAGGTCTCCGGCGACGCATCCGGCGGAATGGTGTAATTCCATGCGCCCATGGACGAGTTGCGGTCCCAATGCGCCGTCACCATGTTCAGTTTGCCAATCGCGCCCGCGGCCAGCAGCTCCTTGGCCTTGGCATAGAGCACGGAGCTGACCCTCTGGCTGCCGATCTCGAGAATGCGCCCCGTTTTGCGCGAAGTCTCAATCATCTCAGGCCCGTCGCTGTAGAGATGAATCATCGGCTTTTCGCAGTAGACGTCCTTGCCCGCGTTCATCGCGTCCACTGAGGCCTGTTTGTGCCAGTGGTCCGGCGTCCCGATGATCACCGCGTCAATATCCTTGCGCGCAAGAATCTCGCGGTAGTCGCGCGTGGTGAGCAGATCGTCGCCCCACATCTCCTTGCAGTGCTTCAGCCGCCCGTCGTAGCAGTCGGCCACGGCCACCACCTTCACTCCGGGCACCTGCAGCGCCACGCCCGTGTCATATTGCCCCTGTCCGCCGGCGCCGATCAGCGCAATCTGTAGATGATCATTCGCCGCGATCGGTCCTGTCGGCTCCTCGCTCTCCGCCGCCAGCGCATGCAGCCGGGGCGCAATCATCGTTGCTGCTGAAGCCGAACCCGCCACTCGAAGAAAGCTCCTGCGATTCCACACAGACACACGACCCTCCCGCACATCAATTTTCTGCCGCATACCACCATACACGCGCCGGGCGGCGGCGCGGCGGCAGAATGTGTGCGGGGGATGGCCGCCGCGCGGCGCTAATCGTCGTCGTCCTTCGCGGTCTTCTTCACCGGATTCCGCAGCATGGCCGGCACGGGCCTTTTGCCCATCGCCTGCTTCCACAGGATGATGTTGAGCTTTTCCGCTGGAGCGCGATCCGCATGGCGGAAATCCATCTTCAGGCACGCCGCCGCGCCGTAGGCCTTCTGCGTATTCGCGGTGTAAAGCAGGCCATTGTCGCGATTCGCGTAATCGGCCGTGTACGGCGTCTGATCGCCGGGCCCGGCGAACAGCGACGCAATCATCGGCGCGAAAGCGTCGTTGTTGTTCATCGGCGGCAGCCCCAGCAGCGACTCCATGGTCCGCACCACGCTCACCGTGGAGTAGAAATGGCTGTCCACAAACGGCGCGCCTCCGGGCCCGCGCGGCGCATATTTGCTGACGATCAGCGCGTAACTGCGATGCGCGTCCACGTGGTCGGCGCCGTCCTGCGCGTCATCTTCCAGGATGAAAAACGCCGTGTCGTTCCAGAAAGGCGAGTGTGAAATCGCGTCCACCGCGCGTCCCACGGCCAGGTCGTTGTCCGCCACTGAGGCTTGCGGCGTGGGCATCCCCGGCCTCGTGCCCGCCGTGTGGTCGTCCGGCAGCCGCAGCATCACAAAATCAGGCATCGTGTCCCGGCCGTGCTTCTTGTCCGCGATCCACTGCTTCAAATGGCGCATGAAAATGTTCACGCGGATCTGGTCCGGAACGGCAAGATTGAAGTCCGGAGCCTCCACTGCAAAGTGCCCCACCAGCTCCGGCTTGGTGGCTTGGTTTGAGGCCATCAGCGGAATCGCCCACGGCCATTTATTCACGCCGCCGCCCCACGCGGCCGGAATCTCCTGGCCGGGAAGAATCGATTTGCGTGCGCAGTTCCCGCCGGGCAACATGGGCCCCTGCTCCGGATTCACGGTCTTCACTTCATCGCAGAAGGTGCTCGAAATGTACTCGCCGAAGTGGTAGTAGGTCTTGTGGTGCGCGGCCAGGTCGCCCCACAAATAGCCGCTCTCCGGCTCGTTCACATCGGGAATCTTCTGCTCCAGCGGCAGCCCCTCGGCCACCACGCCCTCGTAGTCGTACGTCCGCTGCCCGCCGCGATAGGACTGCTGCCAGGTCTTCTCCAGATAATCCGTGCCGATGGCAGCGTTCGACCAGACGTGCCCATCGCCGGAAACCTCGCCCGAGTCATAAAAGTTGTCCAGCACGCCGAACCTGAGCGCCAGCCTGTGTATGTTCGGCGTAATCCGCTCGCCATACATCGTCAGGTCCGGATCGCCGTTGCCCACGCGCTTGCCATCCTTCTCCAGGTCGCCCAGCACCTGGTCGTAGGTGCGGTTCTCCTTGATGATGTAGATCACGTGCTTGATGGGATTGGGTCTTCCATCCGCAAATTCAATCTTCTTCTGCGCGGACTTCATGCGGTTCGACGCGAGCACCACCTGCGTCCAGTGCGCCAGCTCCGCGTCAATCTTCCCTGCGTCCAGCGTGGCCAGCGAGCCATGCAGCATCGACGCAATATAGGTGTACGGACGGATAAAGCTCCTGGCTCCAGCGGTCGGCGCCTTCATCGGCGCGGCGTTCGGGCCTGTTCCCTTCCCCTTCGCGGTCGCCACGTAGAGCCTGCCGCCGGTGGACGACGGCAGAAACTTGAGGCAGAGCGGCATCCAGTCGGTGGGAATGAATCCATCCGGCTCCACCATGCCCTTGCGCGCGGCCTTCGCCGTCAGCTTGCGCGTCTCCATCACGGCAACGGAATCGGTCGCCATGTTGGCCACATAAAGCCGCGTGCCCGTCGCGTTCAGCGCCAGGGAAACCGGCTCGGCGCCAAAGTAGCTCTGGCCGGGCAGGCGCGTGTCAAAGTAGCCCTTCACTTTGAACCGTCCCGCGCCCACATCCACCGCGGCCACCGCGTCTCGATTGGACAGCGCCACATAGAGCGTGCGCCCGTCCGGCGAGAGCGCAAACGCGCAGGGGTGCGTTCCCGGCATAATCGCGGCCTCCGGACCAGCCGGCTTCAGCAGCGCCAGCTTGCGTCCAATTGTGTCGTCGGTCAGGTTCAACTCCACAATCTCCGACGCATTCCACAGCGCCACATACGCCCGCCGGCCGTCCTTTGAAAGCGCCAGTGCGATGGGATACGTGGAAGGCACGGTGTTGCTCTCCGAAAGATCGAAGCTGTGCTCGATGACGCCGCTTGCGGGGTCCAGCAGCAGCACATCGTCTGAAAGATTGTCGGCCACCAGCAGCCGGTCCGCGCCGCCCTCGCGCACGCGCAGAATCGCCGCGGGAAAAGGCACGCCCTTGTTTCCCTCTTGATCATTCAGCAGCAGGGTCTCGCGCCCCGGGGCCAGCGGCTCCAGCGGCAAATGCAGGAATCCCTCCGGAGTGACCGCGCCCTTCTGAAAGCGATAGACCACGATCCCGCTGCCCGTATCGTTCTTGGCCGTGCCCAGCGGATCGGTCAGTGACCCCATGCTGACGTAAAGCCGCGTGCCGTCCGCGCTGAAAGTGAGACCGGAATACAGCGTCTGGTGCGCCCGCACCAGCGTGCGTGCATCCGGAAAATCCCTCAGCTGGCCCGTCTGCGTATCCAGAATCGCGATCGACTGCTCGTAATCTGATTCCGCCGTGCCATAGCCGGCGTTCACCGTGGCAATGTAGCGGCCATCGGGCGAAACCGCCATCGACATCGGCAGGCTGTTCAGCTGCTCCGGGTGGCCGGGAATCGGTCCAATCCGCTCCTTGCTGGTGGGCAGGTTCCGCACCTGCGCGGCCAGGAGTGTCGAGACCTGGGGCAGCGAGGTTAAGGCAAGGACGACGGAAGCGATGGTAAAGCAACCCCGAATTCGCATGGCAAAACAATAGCAAAGCCTGCGCCTCCGGCGCTTCAAGCGCGGATGACGATTGCCCGGCGGCCGGCCCCGGCCCATTCCTTCAACCCGCCTCACCAAAATGCGTCCGCAACTGCAATAATCATCCGTATGCGCACGGCGATTACGGCCGAACGGCTGTGGAACGGCGAAGGAATCCTCCGCAATCCCGTCCTCCTCATCGAGGATGGACACATCGCATCCGTTGCTTCGCGTGAATCAGCCGCACTGCCCGCGGACGCCGCTGTTCTCGACTTCCCCGGCGCAACGCTGGCGCCTTCGTTCTTTGATGTGCACATCCACGGTGCCGCAGGGCACGACCTGATGGAGGCCGCGCCCAAGGCCTTCGACGCAATCTGCGGCTTTCTGGCCACGCGCGGCACCGCCAGCTTCCTCGCCACCACGGTCACCGCCCCAATTGACTTAACCTTGCGCGCAGTCGAAGGCCTCGCTCGCCGCATCGCGCAGCCGTCGGCCCCGGGCCAGGCGCAGCCGATCGGCATTCATCTTGAAGGACCGTTTCTCTCGCACAAGCGGCGCGGCGTACAGCCCGAAGAGTATCTTCTCGCTCCGGACATTCCTACTTTCGACCGCCTATTTGAGGCCGCCCAGGGCACGGTGCGCCTCATGACCCTTGCGCCCGAACTGCCCGGCGCAGTCGAGCTCACCGCGCATGCCGTCGCGCGCGGCGTGCGCGTCTCCGTGGGCCACTCGGATGCCACTGCCGCTGAAACCCGCGCCGCCGTTGCCGCCGGAGCCGCCAGCGCCACCCACACCTTCAACGCCATGCGCCCGCTCGACCATCACGAGCCGGGCATTCTAGGCACGGTCCTCACCTCGCCCGCGCTCTACGCCGAGCTCATTTGCGACGGCATTCACACCGCGCCGGAGATGGTCCAGTTGTGGTGGAGCGCAAAGGGCCCGCAGCGCGCCATTCTCGTCACTGACGGCATGAGCGCCACCGGCATGCCCGACGGCGAGTATCAGCTCGGGGGCTTTCCCGTGCAGGTGGCAGATGGTCGCGCGATGGCCCGCGGCGTGCTCGCTGGCAGCGTCCTCACGCTCGATCGCGCGCTGATGAAATTTGTCGAGTTCACCGGCGCAACCGTGGAAGACGGCCTGCGCCTGATGACGGCCAATCCCGCGGCCATGACCGGGCTCACTGCGCTGGCCGGTTCGCTGGCCGTGGGGCACGCTGCAAACATTGTGGCGGTCGGTGCGGACGGCGGCCTGCTGGCCTCCTTTGCCGGCGGCCGGCGCGTCTGTTAGCGTTCAGTTCGCCGCCAGTTGAGCCGCGCGCCACAGCGCCCCTTCGATGCCCACCACTTCGGTTTCACCCACCGGCATCTCCGGCGCCGCCGCGCGCAGCCCGGCCAGGAACTCCGCGCGCACCAGCCGCGCCTTTCCGATCACGCTGCCGATCCACGCCACCGGCACTTCTTGCGTCAGCGCATGCTTGCGGCGCAGCTTGGAACGCACCAGCATCACGGTTTGCACAAGGTCGGCCCCGGCCTGCCGCAGCACCGCCACCGCCACCGGGTCGCCTTCCTCCCCAAGCTGGCTGATGGCCGGCGCAAGCGCGGCAAAATCCGGACCCGGCGTGCTGTCTCCCAGGTTCACCAGCTCGTCCAGGCTGCGCGTGCCCCAGATGCGGCCCACCGTCTCCAGAATCCGCGTGGGCTCTTCGCGGTCATAGGCCTTCAGCGCGCCGCGCACCGCGTGCAGGCCAATCCAGTAGCCCGAGCCTTCATCGCCAAGCCGCGAGCTCCATCCGCCGGCGCTTTCCCGGCCGCCGTCCGGCGCGCGGCCAATGCAGTTGGAGCCGGTCCCGGCAATCTGCAGAATCCCCGGCCCGCCTTTGAACGCCGCGTCCAGCGCGATCATCTCGTCGCCCACCACCTCGGACCGCTCCACGCCAAAGTCGCGAAAGACCGACGTAATCCAGTCCGCCACGCCCGGCATATTGGCGCTCGCAACCCCGGCTGAAGCCGTCCGCACGATGCTCACGCCCGCCTGCTTGTACACTTCGGCCAGCAGCGAGCGCAGATTGGCCTCGGCAACCACGGCGCCCACGCGCAGCCGCTTGATCGACCCGCTCTCGGCAAAGGCCAGAACCCTGCCCTCGTCCGTAATGGATGCGCGCGTCCGTGTTCCTCCGCCGTCGATGCCCAGCACCACGCTCATCGTGCCCTACTCATGTCCATCCACGGGCCCATGCGCAGCTTCGCCGCCGCCGTCGCGCAGGGTTCCGGCCAGGATATTCAAACTGCCGTCGTTTTTTGCCGGCCTCAGGCCGAGCATGTGTGCAATCCACGGATACAGGTTCACGTTTTCAAACGGGCGCACCGTGCCTCCGGGCAGAATGTCCGGACCGGCGGCGAAGAAACTTGCCTTCATCTCCGGCATCGTGCGCGGATCGAAGCCATGCATGCCGGGAATCGGCCCGCGATCCGCCGCTCCAGCCGGCGGCCCATGCGCGCGAATCGCATACGGCCCCGTAGCGATGACCACCGGATCGCCCTCGCGCGGATTTTCGTCGTAGTGCAGCGCTGCCGGAACGCGCGCCCGGCGGAAGACCATGAACTGCGGCGAAGCCTTCTTCAGTTCGTCGTACACGCGCTGGCGGTCGGCTTCCGTTTTCCCATACAGCAGCGAACCATCCGTTTCAAAACCGCTCAGATCGGCAAACTTGTCCAGCGTAATCCAGCTGCCCTCGGTCTTCGCCATGCCGTGGTCGCTCACCACCACCAGGTCCACCGGCAGCCCGGTCGCGTCCAGGGCGGACTTCAGCCGGCCCACCAGCCCATCCACCTTGCGCACCGCCGCGCGCGTCTCCGGCGCGTCCGGGCCAAACTCATGCCCTTCGTGGTCCGGCTCCGAATAATAAAGCGTGATGAAATGCGGCCGCTCGGCCGGCGGCAGATTCAGCCACGCAATCACCTGGCCAATCCGCGCGTTGTCGTCGATCTTGTCGTTGAAGCGCAGAGAATACGTTGGCAGGAATCCGGCGATCTTCGCCTCCGATCCCGGCCAGAAAAAGCACGCCGTGCGCATCCCCTGGCTTTCGGCCAGGCTCCACAGCGGAACGCCCCGATACCATTGCCCGTCCGTCACCGCGTGCGGATCGTTGATGGCATATCGGCTCTTCGCATCCGCATCCAGAAATCGGTTCGCCACCAGCCCGTTGTGCTCCGGATAGAGGCCCGTCACAATCGCGTAGTGGTTCGGAAAGGTCAGCGACGGGTAGCTCGGCAGCATGCCCTCCGGAGCCCACACGCCCTCGCGGCCCAGCGCCAGCAGGTGGTCCGCATGGTCGCGCCTGGCGTAGTCCCAGCGAAATCCGTCCAGCGACACCAGCACCACATAGTGCGCCTTCCGCGCAGCGGCGGAATTCGGGCCGTTTTCAACGTGGATAACCGGAAGTTGAGGCGGGTGGGCCGGCCGGCTCGCCGCCCGCAGTGGGCACGCCGCCAGTCCCAAAGCCAGCAGCAGGATTGCAAGGGCCTTCCGGCTCGATGCGTGCACTCCCATCGCCTCGTATCCCCTCGCTTCAGCTTAACCCACTTGAACCACGGGGCCCGGACCGCGGGCCCTCGCAGGCCCCCCACACCAAGGCACTCCGTATGAGCGCCAGAAAGACGCGAGTTCTCGCTCGCCAGGTCTCTCGTGCGCAGGTCTCTATGCTTCACTGACGGATGAGGCCGCGTCAGGGATGCATCTGCGACGGTCCCGAAGCCGCCGACGGCGTGGCTGGCGCACTCGCGGGAATCACGTCGGGATGCTCCTTGGCAAATTTGCGAATATAGAGCACAAGGTTGCGAACCTGTGCGTCCGTCGCGCGGTCTTCCGGTTCGGGCGGCATCGGGTCCTTGCCCTTGCGAATCATCGCGGCAAGCGCCTCATCGCTCTTGCCCGTCAGCACCTTGCCGTCGGTCCAGTTCTCCATCGTCAGGTTCATGCTCTTGGCCACGTCTGTTTGCCCGTTTCCGTCGTCCCCGTGGCACAGCGCGCAGTCAATCTTGTAAATGGCCTTTGCCCTTGCCTGGGCATCCGGCGGCAGTTGCGCAAAGGTGGTGGCGCCGGCGCTGGACCCGCCGGTCCGCGCCGGCGTGGGCGCGGAAAGAGTCCCCGCAATTCCTAATGAGACGAGCGCTGCAAGAAGCAGAAAAGTCTTGAACATGACACTCTCCTCAGTTGCAGGTGTCGGGGAGAGGCATCTTGCAGCTGTTGTGGATATTCGCGAGCATTATAGGCTCATCGTTCATGGCCCGCGCAAGGTCGGAAATCACAGCCGCATCCGCGGGGTACCGGAACGGTTCCGCTTTCGGTGCGCGCGGGGCTGCAATGTGCTATACGTTCTGGCATGCTCCGCCGAAGCATTTTGCCCGTCGCCTGTCTTGTCGCGCTCGCCCTTGGCTGCCTTGTCTCCCGCGCCCAGCAACTGGCCGCTACCCCGCCTATGGGTTGGAATAGCTGGGATGCCTACGGCCTCACCATCGACGAAGCCCAGTACCGCGCCAACACCACCGTGCTCGCCGGCCTCAAGCAGTACGGCTGGCAATACTCGGTCATCGACGAGGGCTGGTATATGCGCGACCCCTCCGCCAACTCCGTGGCCGCGCGCAGATACGTCTGGAACAAGAACGGCATCCTCATCCCCGCCGTCGATCGATTCCCTTCCTCGTCCCATGGCGCGGGCTTCAAGCCGCTGGCAGACTGGGCCCACTCGCTGGGGCTCAAATTCGGCGTCCACATCGTGCGCGGCATTCCCCGCCAGGTCGTAAGGAAAAACCTGCCCATCGCCGGAACCCATTTTCGCGCCGCCGACGCCGCGGACCTGGCCGCCACCTGCCCCTGGGACCAGGGCAACTACGGCGTGGCCGACAACGCCGCCGGCCAGGCCTATTACGACTCCATGATCAAGCTCTACGCCAGTTGGGGCGTCGACTTTCTCAAGGTCGACTGCATCTCTGACCATCCTTACCGCCCCACCGAAATCCGCCAGATTGCCGAAGCCATCCGCAAAAGCGGCCGGCCCATCGTGCTCAGCCTATCCCCCGGCCCCACGCAGCTTTCCCACGCGGCTGAAGTGGCCAAATACGCGCAGATGTGGCGCATCTCTGACGATCACTGGGACGGCTGGACCTTCCCGCACCCCAAAGGCGGCGACTTCCCCACCGGCATCCGCAACGCATTCGACTACCTCGCCGAATGGGCTCCTTACGTCAAGCCCGGCAACTGGCCGGACGACGACATGCTGCCCTGGGGCTACCTCGGCCCGCATCCCGGATGGGGCCAGCCGCGCCAGTCCCGCGAGACACCCGACGAGCAGCGTACCGAGTTCACGCTCTGGGCCGTCAGCCGCTCGCCGCTCATCCTCGGCGCGAATCTCACCAAACTCGACCCCTTCACCCGCTCGCTCATCACCAATCAGGAAGTCCTCTCCATCGACCAGCAGGCCGTTGAAAGCCAGCCCGGTCTGCTGCCGCCCACAGCCAAACTCGCCCAGTTCCCTCAGCGCTACTGGACCGCGCGCACCGGCGGGCCCCATCCACACACCTACCTCGCCGTCTTCAACCTCGCCGACGCGCCCAGCTCCGCCAATCTGCCCTGGATGGTCTTTCATCTGGACAACAAGCCGCACGCCGTCTTCGACATCTGGAACCAGAAGCGCATCCCGGCCGCAAAAACCCTCCACGTCGACCTCGCCGCCCACGGCTGCGCCCTCTTCCGCCTGGAGTAAAGCGCGCTTCTCTCGAGGCGCGTTGCCTCCGGAGGGAGCAGGGGCCTTCAGGCCTCTGAATCCGCGCACCCGCACTGAGGGGCTTCAGCCCCGGAGGTCCTGTCAATCCCTCCTCGCTTCGCCGTGTGCCCCGCATCCCCGGTGGTCTTAACCAACCACCACCTCTGGGTGCCCCAGAGCCTGCCCTGAGCGGAGTCGAAGGGTCCGGATTTTCGGACCTGGGAAACCGCTTACCCCCTGGACCCTTTGGTCCCAGCGGATGACCACCTCCGCGGGCGTGTCCTATACTTTCCACGGGAACTTCGAGCGGGTGAGGTATACCTCGCCGAAGCTCTACTGGTATGGCCTGGACGGCTCGGTGCTGGCGGAGACCGACGGAAGCGGAAACCCGGTGAACGAGTACATCTATTTCGACGGGATGCGGATTGCGCGGCGCGATTCGAGTGGGAATGTGTACTACTCTTTCAGCAACGAGCTGGGCTCGCCCACCATCACCACAGCCACAGGCAGCATCTGTTATGACGCGGATTTCTATCCCTTTGGAGGAGAACACGCGTACACCAGCACATGCGCGCCGAATCAGAAATTTGCAGGCATGGAGCAGGACTCGGCCACCGGGCTCTACAGAACCATCTTCCGCCAGTACGCCTCGAACAACGGCCGCTGGCTCAGCCCCGACCCCTACGCGGGCAGCTACGATCCCTCCAATCCGCAAAGCATGAACCGGTATGCGTATGTGATGAATGGGCCGATGAACTGGATCGATCCTTGGGGGCTTTATGAGTATTGCGGGGGCTGGTGCACTGGCGGCATCCTTCCTTGTGGCAGATTCGAAAGCGGCGCTAATGAGGACGGCAGTAGTGGCAGCGATTCGGGCAACGGTCCAGGTCAGCCGTGCCAACTCCTTCCCACGGCAGTACCCGTGACGATGTCGCCGTTCGGCCCTCAGGCAATCCGCCCCAGGGCAGCAACAGGCTGCAACAACCCCACCGGTCCACAAGGCGGCGTCAATCCCGGAAATGGTGCGACCAATGCCCCAAATAACCCAGCGCCAAAGCCGCCAACCTGCTCACAGCAGGCAAGTGCAAGTGCGAACTCGGCAGTACCCGCCGTTTTGCCTAATAACTGGGAGGTTGCTGATGAGACATTTGGGAGTGCAGTCGGATTAGGCATCGCGATAGCTACGGCCCCCGATGACGGTCCATTGGCGGGCGGTACTTACAGGGGAGTCAAATTCATTGTCGGCGGGGCACTAGCCGGCTTGGCGAAGACTGCTGCATTTCATGCCGTTGCAAAGGCGTTTGTCTGGGGCGTTGTGTACTCAAACTGCGCTACTCCATCAAGTGCGCCTATTTTCATGGCACCCTAGTCGGCGACGGATGCAGCTCCAATGCCTGCAGTCGTGCAATTGTGGCTTCACTGGATGCAGTATTTGGAGGTATTGCGTGAACCGCGCGGCTAAGGAGATTCTAGAACTTGCATGGGTTATCGCTAAGGTTTGCGTCATTCTTGGATGTGCAGATTTCTCCGCGTACCTGTTTCATGAACATAATAACATTGCATATGGAGTGGGGCTCGTCCTTGGCGTTATATTTCAACTTGCAATTCCTCCAAGGAAAACGTGGAAGAAGCAGGTGCTGGTGCTTACTCCCATCGCAGTTTTGATCGGTCTGGTGCATGCTTTTTTCCTCCATTGAGTCGGCAAAGAATGGGACGGCATGTGGCGGGTGGCCCGGTCATACTCCGCAAAAGACACCATGAACCACGAAGGGCTGTGCCCCGTGTATCGCGCATTTTGTGATGAGCGGGTCTTCGCTGCTGGCGGAGACCGACGCTTCGGGAAACAATGTGAACGAGTACATTTACTTCGGCGGGCTGCGGATTGGCGGGTGGCCCCGGTCCCTCGCCGTTGGGGACCGGGGAATCAAATCCATCCGCGCTCTCCTACATGAGTCAAGACCCACTCTCTGCCGTCACCCCGCAATCCCCTCATTCCACCCGACAAAATCTCCGCGAACCTTTGCCGACAATTTCCCCCTCCCGCCGCACAATAGAAACAGCATCCAGTTCCACGAATGCCCCTCATCTGTGCTCGCCGGCCGCAGACCACAAGCAGACCCTCCCCTTTATTCCCGGCTGTGAACCTGTGACACTGTGCAGCACAGTCCAAACCCTCATTTCCCGGCTGTGAAGCTGTGATCCTGTGCAGCACAGTCTAAAACCCCCTTTCCGGCTGTGAAGCTGTGATCCTGTGCAGCACAGCCAAAACTCATTTCCGGCTGTGAAACTGTGAAGCTGTGACACTGTGCAGCACAGTCTAAAACCCCCTTTCCGGCTGTGAAGCTGTGACACTGTGCGGCACAGCCCAAAACTCGTTTTCCGCCTGTGATCCTGTGACACTGTGCAGCACAGTCTAAAACCCCCTTTCCGGCTGTGATCCTGTGACCCTGTGCGCCACAGTCCTTCGAGCGTGCCCGCCGCCACCCCGCGCACCGCCCCAAGCCGCCCTCCTGTGCGAAACTAATGTGTCCGGCGGCCGGGTGCTAACCTTTTCCCGTCCGCCGCAAGGACCTTCTCGCGCATGGCCCTTCTTCGCTCCGCGTTCATCGCGCTCTCCCGCAATCGCATGCTGCGCCGTTTTGCGGAGCACTCGCGCGCCGGCACCCGGCTCAGCTCCCGTTTCGTCGCCGGGCTGGAAATCGAGGACGCCCTGCGGGTGGCCGCCGACGTCAATCGCCAGGGCATGCTCGTCACGCTCGACTCGCTGGGCGAAAGCGTCACTTCAGAAGCGGAAGCCCTTCGCGCCGCTGAGGTCTACCACCGCCTGCTCGACCTGATCGCCGAGCGCAAGCTCCAGTCGAACATCAGCGTCAAGCTCACCCAGATGGGCCTCTCGCTTGACCCCGCGCTGGCCGGCCGCATCGCTGAAAGCCTGGCCACCCACGCCGCCGCCACCGGCAATTTCGTCCGCATTGACATGGAAGATTCCTCGCTCACCCAGGTCACCGTGGACATCGTGCGCCGCCTGCACGCGCGGGCTGACCTGCGCGACGTTATCGGCATCGTCATCCAGGCCTATCTTTACCGTTCGCAGGCCGACGTCGAGCAGCTCCTCGCCGATGGCATCCGCATCCGCCTGTGCAAGGGCGCGTACAAAGAGCCGGCCAGCGTGGCCTTCCCGCAAAAGTCTGACGTGGATGCGAACTACGTCCGCCTCAGCGCCCTGCTGCTCCAGAGCCCCTTCTCCCACGGCCTGGCCACGCACGACGAAGCCATGGTCAACGCCGCAATCGCCTTCGCCACCGAGCACCATATCCCCAAAAATCACTTCGAATTTCAAATGCTCTTCGGCGTGCGCCGCGATTTGCAGCGGCGGCTGGTGGCCGAGGGCTACCCGGTGCGCGTCTACATTCCCTTCGGCCGCGAGTGGTATCCCTACTTCATGCGCCGGCTCGCCGAGCGGCCCGCCAACGTGATCTTCCTCGCCAAAAACCTGCTCCGCAAATAGCCCGCAGGGCCCGGCTACTGGGCCTGTGCGTGCCGCCTGCCCCGCTGCCGGAAGTATCGTCTCTGCCGGCAAAGAGGGCACTCCCATGGATAGAACCCCAGCATGGCAAGCACCCGCAGCTGCAGGAATCCCGCGCGCGCCAGCCGTCGCAGCTTGCCGCTGCCGCAATCCGGGCACGCATACCCCGAGTCTTCAAGGTCGCCAGAAGAGATCAAAGCCGGAGCCCCCCATTCCTTTCGCGGCTCGTTGCGCCCTCTGTATCGCGGGCTTGCGGCCGATCCTCTTCCTCCACGCACGCTCTGTTCCGTCTTCACTGCAGTACGGCGCAGCCCTCGCTCGCGGGGCCCGCTCCCAGGAAAGCCAGCGTGCTACAAGCTGGCGGCTGGTGCCTTCAGGGCACGACCGCGACAAAGACAAGATGGAGGAAACAGTAGAAAGAGAGTAGCGGAAGTCCTCGGCACTTGAAAAGCAGAAAAAGCGCACACGGAGCCGGCAGTAACCGCGCACACCCGCCGCCGGATACCTGGCTGCCCGGCTTTAACGCTCCGCCAGCCGCGCCAGCCCCTGCCGGGCCAGGTCTGCAATCGCCCGAGCGAGCGCTGCAGAGCCGTTCAGTGACTCCGGCCGCTCCAAACGCAGGCCCTTCTCGCGCCCATACGCGCGAAAGGCAATGTCCACGTCGTAAAGAATCTCCACATGGTCGCAGAGAAACCCAATGGGCTGCAGAAGCACCGTCTTCGCGCCCTCGGCGGCAATTGCGTCCAGCGTGGCCTCCACCGTGGGGCCAATCCACGGCCCTCCGCTCGCGCCCTGGCTCTGGAAGGCGAAACCCCAGCGCGAAATCTCCGGCACGCGCTCGGCCACCAGTTGCGCCGTGTGCTTGGCCTCGTCGGCGTAGGGGTCCGCACCCTCGCCCGGCCAGTGCCGCGGTCCGTCCTCGCCTGCAGCCGGAGCCTGCACGGTCCGCACCGGCACGCTGTGCGCCGTAAACAGCACCCGAACCGGCTCGCCGGTCTCCGCGGTCAGCCGCTTGAGCGCCGACCGCAGCCGCTCGGCAAAGGCCTCGGCCAGCAGCGGATGCTGCGCCCAGCCCTCGGTAAAATCGATGCGCAGCGGCCCCGCCTCGGCCTGCACCGCCCGCCGGTAGAGCCCCACGCTGGTCCGCGAGTTCTGCGGCGCAAGGCAAATCACCGCGGCCTCCTCCACGCCGTCGGCACGCATCTGCTTCACCACCTCCGGAATGTACGGCCGCCAGTTGCGCATCCCCACATATACCGGAACCGCAATCCCCGCGCGTGCCAGCTCGGCCTCCGCCAGCCGTCCCTGCTCCAGCGTCAGCTCGGTCAATGGGCTGCGCCCAATCCGCTTGTAGCGGCGCTGAATCTCCTCAATCACATGCTGGGGCAGCGGACGCCCGCTGACCACGTTGCGCAGGTACTCCGGAATCTGTTCCACCGTCTCCGGCGTGCCGTGGGCCAGCAGCAGCACGGCTTGCTTAGCCATTCGCTTCCTCCAGGCGAAACTCCTTCACCATGCGCACCACCGCCTGCACATTCTCCACCGGCGTGCCCGGCACAATGCCGTGTCCAAGGTTGAAAATATGCCCCGCCCGCCCGCCCGCCGCGCGCAGAATCTCGCGCACCCGCTGCTCCAGCACTTCCACCGGCGCAAACAGCGTAATCGGATCCAGATTGCCCTGCACCGCGCATCCCTCGCCCACCGCGCGCCAGCCCTCGTCCAGCGGCTCGCGCCAGTCCAGACCCATCACGTCGGCCCCGGTGGCGGCCATCAGGCGCAGCAGCCCCGCCGTCTCCACGCCAAAGTAAATCACCGGCACGCCCATCTGTTGCACCGCCCGCACCAGCCGCTTGCTGGCCTCAAAGGCATAATCGCGATAGTCTGCCGGCCCCAGCGAGCCCACCCAGCTATCGAAAATCTGAATCACGTCCGCGCCTGCCTGCACCTGCAGCCGGCAGTACTCCGTCAGCACCGCCACAATCTTGTCCAGCAGCAGCCGCCACGCCAGCGTATCGCCGTACATCATCCGCTTTGTCTCGATGTAATTCCGCGATCCGCCGCCTTCAATCATGTAGCTGGCCAGCGTGTACGGCGCGCCGCAGAATCCGATCACGCCCAGCCGGTCGCGAAAGTGCGCGGCCACTTTTTCAATCGCGCGGGCCACATACGCCAGCTCATCGGCGCGGTCCGTGCGCAGCGCGCGCACAGCCTCGGCGGTGCGCACTGGCTGATGCACCACCGGCCCCTCGCCCGCCATGAACTCAAACGGCAGCCCCATCGGCTCCAGAGGCAGCAGCAGATCGGCAAAGATAATCGCCGCATCCACGCCCAGCTTTTCGGCCGCGGTAATGGTCACCTCGGCGGCCAGCTCCGGCTGCTTGCAAATCTCCACCAGCGTATGGTGCTTGCGCACATCGCGATATTCCTGCATGTAGCGCCCGGCCTGGCGCAGAAACCACACTGGCGTGCGGTCCACCGGCCGCCGCAAACATGCGCGCACAAAACGGCTGCCTTCCAGCAGCGTGTCTTGCAGCGCATTGGGCACCGTATTGGGCACTGTATTCGGCACCGTATCCTGCACTGGATCCGGCGCTCCCGGACCGTTCGTTTCCATCTCCATATGAGCCGATTTTAACTGGCCGGCGCACCGCGGCGGCAGTTGCGCCGACGTGATTCTCCCGCATGACGCACAACACGGCGCGTACTTTGCATCCAGACAAAAATCGGCCCCCGTTTTCGACGGGGGCCAAGTTGCCTTGGTTCTCTCGTGTTGCGAGAGCTTTTTTGGCGGCCGAACGGCCGGGGAGCCGTCGGTGCGGTTGTAGCCTCAGGGGGGTGGCTTGCGGCCTTACGGCCGTTCCGCGCCCGTCGAGGTAGCCACATCATGGGGAGATGTGGCGCCCTGGGCCGCCAAACTGTTTTCCATCAACCGGATGTGCACGCTGCTGTGGTGAACCGGGCCGGAATCGTCGCTCGCTTCCGCGGAGCGGACGTTGCCCAGAGCCACATAGTGCATCCGGTAGACGGGAATCTGGTGTTGGGTCACGAGGTAGCGCTCCACGGCCTCAGCCAGCCGCTCGGAGTGCTGGATGCCCACGCTGCCGCGACCCGGCGCATGCGCCTCCATCTCGATGATGTAGCCTTCGTGTCCGGTCAGGCTCGTCGCCAGGTCGTCCAGCTGCTTGCGCGCCGCGGCAGAAAGCACCGGGCTGCCGGAGCGGAACGCTACCTCCACGTCGTTGATCTTGTGATACTGGTCCAAACCGTTCACGGTGGTGTTCAACTGGGCCACGTGGCTGGACGCGCCCTCGGCAAGGCCGTTCGCGGTCTGCGCCTGGCTTCCCGCCGCCAGCGCCGCCTGGTTGGCCTGGTCAGCCGAGTTCTGCGCCCGCTGAATGCCGGCCTGTGCGCGGCTGTCCACGTCCTTGATGTCCTTCGAGTTCCTAGCGTTCACTTCGTCCAGTTCGCTCAGCTGGTCCCTCAGCGGATCAATCCGCTTGTGCACCCACTTCTTGCGCGCGAACGGGTTCAGATGACCCCAGAACCCCTCCTTGTCGGTGGCCGGCTGCGAGGCCGAAGGGGAGGGCTGCTGCGACACCGATGGAGGGGTATCCTGGGGTTGCCCTGCCGGCTGCGCCTGTTGCGCCACCGCGGGAATAGCCATTGCAGACGCAAGAATCAGGACAGCAATCTGTCCGGGAAACATGTTGTGGGCTGTCATTGCGAGCTTCATGAGTTTTCGCCTCGTAATTGAATTTCGAAATTGGCCTCTGCGTGCATCTGCCGCAGCGCCTTTGCAGGCGGTGCGACTTGCCGTTCCCTCTGGTAATGTGCAACGGCCATGCCAAACCGGGCCCATTTGAGAAGGAAAGATCAAGTCTTTTTTATGGAATCACTTAGAAACAAAATCCCGCGCGCGGCAGTCTCCCAGATGAGCTGTGGCTTCGTCCCGATCGCGTAATTTTTTCCGGGTCCGGTAACTTCTACCGGGTAAGGAAGCCTCGTCCGTCTGCCGTGTCACGGCGTTGCTATTGGAAGTCCACGTGGAGAATCTTCAACTGCGGATAGGCTCCATTCCAGTCCTGCGACACCCCGTCGAAGATCAGCCGGAAATCCCGTTCCTGGCCCGGCTTGATGGGGTTGGCCCCGACCGGCTCCACGTCCACATAAGGCTGCCGCGTCCGGATCAGCTTCAGAGGCTGGGTCGCGTTCTGGGTCACTTCCTGGGCGGAGTCAAAAAAGAGCGTCTGGACCGAAATCCCGGTAACCGTGCGGCTGCCCTTGTTGGCAATGTGCCCGTCCACGTAGGTGATCTTGTTGCCCACGAAGTTCGTCGACTCGCTCATCGCCAGGCCGGTGATGGGCAGGCTGGCCGCATACGCATCAAGGGGAGCGTTCACCGACTCAACCGTCGTCTTGTTGCTGTCGCGGCGCAGAGCCAGCGTGAAAATCACGCCCACGGCAATCACCACAAACCCGGCAATGGCCAGCGGCAGCCAGTTGCGTTCCCGCCGGTCCGTCGGGGGAACCAGCTTCAATTCCTCATCCACGCTCATCCTCTTCCACGCTCGCTTTTCTCCACGCTCACGAGCGGATTTTACACCGGTTCCGAAAGGAAAGTTCCCCGGCTCTGCGTTCTTCCCTTTCAAGTACACATTTTCCCGTTTAAGCCGATCAGGCAAGCAGAACGATCGCGGGTGCCGGACTCCTACATCTTTTGTTTGATTCCACTCGGCACGGATCTGTATCTAAATAGGGACGCGCGCCACACACGCCGGCATCAAGCGGCAACTGGGCGCCCGGAAAGCAAGGAAGAGCGCACGACCATGGAGCCCTCCCTCCAGTCCGCAGCACCGGCTTTGGCCTCCAGTGGCGCCAGACTCGCGAGTCCGTCCGGCTCTGGAAGCACCACTTACCAGGTGATGACCGTCGTCGCCATCCTGGTAGTGTTCCTCAGCATGTGGGTCTTTTAGGCCCCGTTCGTTTCGGCGTTGCCCTCAACCGAACCGCGCTCGCTGCACCACCGTCTGCCGAAAATCCTTCCCCGTCATTTCCACCCGCACGCACATCTCCGCCAGCCGGGAGCGCATCCGCTCGCCAATCCTGTCGCCCAGCGTAGGCTCGCGCGCCGCGCGCTCGGCGTCGCTCTTTGCGCCCGCGCCCGGCGGCTGGTCCGCATAGTTGGTGGTGATAATCGTCGACTGCCGGTCGTTGTAGCGGGTATTCAGAATCAACGCCACCGTGTCCCACACCCACTCGTTGGGCTTCTGCGCGCCCAGGTCGTCCAGCACCAGCACCTCGGCCGCGAAGACCGGCTTCAGCAGCTCCAGCTCCGTCGTGTTCACCTGCGGGTTGTAGCTGTTCTGGATGTTTTTGAGCAGCTCCCGGTAGTCGCAGAACAACCCCTTTGCCCCGCGCTCCTGCACCAGCCGCCGCAGCACGCCCACGGCCAGGTGGGTTTTGCCCACGCCGATGGAGCCGGTCAGCAGCATCCCCTTGCCCGCCGTGTCCACCGGATAAGCCTCCACAAACTTGCGCGCCGTTTGCAGCGCCAGGCTCAGCGAGGTATCGGCCCCGTGATAAATCTCATACGCGTCCAGCGTGCAGTCGCGATAGCGCTCCGGAATCCGCGCCGAGGCAATCCGCCGCTCCTCGCGCTGGGCCTCCTGGCACTGGCATGCGCGCGACACCATCACGCCGCCCGGCGTCCGCTCCTCCACCAGCCCGATTCCGCCGCACATGGGACAACTGCTCATCCCTTCCAGCCTAGCCTATCCGGAGCTTCGCGGTCCGGTGCGCATCCCAGTCGCTTGTGTGGAAAAGCCGCACCCGCACGGAACTTCATAAATCTGCGCTGAACCTCGAAGTCATTGATATTGCCAGAACTGCTGACCGCGCCATCCCTCTACCGTGCGGAATTCGAACGTTTTATGAAGAATGAGGTCGGTTCCAGCGAGTCTATAGGTCGTTTTGATGTGCAGTTTTGCGTCGGGTGCTATGCGGTGGCCGTTGGCAATTACGTTGTGGTTGCAGGGAAGTGTTATTCGCTGCTTGTGGAAAAGTATCTTGGGGAAGTCTTTATACTCACTGCTCTGCGTGTGAAGGTCCATGCTGGATTTGTTTGAAGGATTGGTAGTCCACGGCAGCATTGTGAAATCAGCGCTGCAAACTACGGATAAATCGGCTACGGGCCAGAAGCCCTCATCGGTGACGGAGAACGACGTATTGTAAGGAAACATTGTGTCGAACGCGTAGTCTTGGTTGATGGACAACGATGGGTAAAGTTCAAACAACAATCCAACGATTGCCACAAATATAGAAAGGGCAGTCCAAAGCCAGTGGGGAATTTTCTTCAAAATTCGTTGATTTGCTTGGCTAGGCGAAGGGGAAGTTGATTGCTTTGTGGTTTGCTGTATCCGTATTGGTGGCCGTTGTTGCTTTTTCCTCTTACGCTTACCCATGAGGTGCATTCTCCAACACAGATATTACGAAGAACCGACCATGAGTGCCTGTGGATTATGCGCTCACTAACTGATTTAAACAGCGACCGCTTGCCCTCTCTCCGAATGAGCCGCACCGCAACCGCCCTGGCCATCCAGCCGGCAGCCCTATAATCGGAGGCGCGCGGGAACCTCCGCCTGCAATCCATTTCTGTCCCGGAGCCCTCATGATGCAACCACCCTTCGCGCGCGCCGCCGTCTTCGCCATCGCCGCGGCCTTCCTTCTTTTGCCCGCGGCTTCGCCCGCGCAGGTCGCGCCTGCCCCTGCCACCCCTGCCCAGCCCGCAGCCGAGGCCACCCCTGCCCAGCCCGCCGCCCAGACCGCGCCGAGCTGGCATCCGAACAACGCCTACTGGAAATCGCACGACGAGCAGTTGCTCAACGACTTTCCCTGGCTCGGCCGCTTTCACGATGCAAACGAAAAGCTGGGTCCGCCTGAGCCCGGCGATGACCGCGTCGTCTTCATGGGCGACTCCATCACCGAGGGCTGGGACCTGACGAAATCCTTCCCCGGCAAGCCCTACATCAACCGCGGCATCAGCGGCCAAACCTCGCCGCAAATGCTCGTCCGCTTCCGCCAGGACGTGATTCATCTCGACCCCAAAGTCGTCATCATTCTTGCCGGAACCAATGACATCGCCGGCAACACCGGCCCGGAGACGCTGGAGCAGATCGAGGACAACCTGGCTTCGATGGCCGATCTGGCCACCGCCAACCACATCAAGGTGGTGCTCTGCTCGGTCACGCCCTCGATTGACTTTCCCTGGCGCCACGGCCAGCATCCCGCGCCCAAAATCGACGCGCTCAACGCCTGGCTGAGCCACTACGCCGCCGAGAAAGGCTACGTCTATGTCGACTACCACGCGGCCCTGTCCGACGCCCAGGGCGGCATGAAGCCCGGACTCAGCAAGGACGGCGTGCACCCCACCGCGGCCGGCTATGCCCTCATGGCCCCGCTTGCGGAAGCCGGCATCGAGAAAGCATTGACACAGTAAGCCCGCGCCCGCGATTGCGCTGGCGCTCAAATCCCCCTACAATAGAACCATTGCAGGAAAGGTTTGCATCAAAAGAACATGCCCAAGGAAAAGATTCATCCCAACTACGACGCAGTGCGCGTGATGTGCGCCTGCGGCAACAACTTTGAGACCCGTTCGACCCACAAGGGCGACATCCACGTGGAAATCTGCTCGGCCTGCCACCCCTTCTTCACTGGCAAGCAAAGGCTGATCGACACAGCCGGACGCGTCGAGCGCTTCCGCCGCAAGTACGCCAAGGCGGGCGAGGCCACGGCGGCCAAGTAAGGGCGCCACGGCTGGCATTTTTCAGCGGGCCTCCGCCATGGCGGAGGCCCACGTACGTTGAAAGCGCACACGGAGCAAAAGCATTGGCAGGCAAAGGATTCACGGTAAAGAAGGACTGGGACAATCCCGTGGAGCACCCCATGCCCGAAGGGGTGCGGGTGCCCGCCGAAGTCCGCCTCGGCTCGGTTGCCGTGCGTCCCGCCACGGTGCTGGCGCCCATGGCCGGAGTGACCGACACCGTCTTCCGCCGCTTCATCCGCCACGCCAGCCTCTTCACCGCATCCGCCAGCCCCAGTGAAGCAGCCATCGAGGCCGAGGTCACCAATGCGCACTCCGGCTGCGGCCTGCTGATGACCGAGTTCACCTCGGCCGACGGGCTCAGCCGCATGCGCGAGGCCAAGCGCAAGCGCTACCTCACCTTTTACGACGACGAGCACCCCATCGGCGCGCAGCTTTTCGGCTCTAATGCCGAAACCCTTGCCGAAGCCGCGCGCATCGTGCAGGATACGGGCTTCGATCTTGTCGACCTCAACCTGGGCTGCCCGGCCAAGCGCGTCGTGGGCTGCAACGGCGGCTCCGGCCTGCTGCGCGACCTGCCTAAAATCGCCGAAATCTTCCGCGCCGTTCGGCAGGCCGTCTCGATCCCCTTCACCGTCAAGTTCCGCCTCGGCTGGAACGACGCACAGATCGTCTGCGTCGAGCTGGCCCGTATGGCCGAAGCAGAGGGCCTGAACGCCGTGGCCCTCCACGCCCGCACCCGCGAGCAAGGTTACAGCGGGCAGGCGCGCTGGGAGTGGATCGCCGACCTCAAGCAGGCCGTCGGCATCCCCGTCATCGGCAACGGCGACGTCCGCACCCCCGAGGACGCGGCGGCCATGGTCGCCCACACCGGCTGCGACGCCGTGATGATCGGCCGCGCCGCGCCCGCGAACCCCTGGATCTTCCGTCAGATCGCCCAGTACACGGCAACGGGCAGCTACGACCGGCCGACGGACGACGACCGCTACCGCATGATCCGGACCTACTTCGAAATGCTGCTTCACGAGGCCGAGGCCAGCCAGGCCCTGCCCCGCGATGCCCGCCACGGCGAAACCGCCGGCAAAATGAAGCAGTTCGCCTCCTGGTTCACCCACGGCGTCCCCGGCGGAGCAAAGCTCCGAGCTTCCATTTACCAGGCCCGCACCGGCACCGAGGTGCTGGCCCAGGTGGACCGCTTCTTCCTTTCCCCGGCGGGCTGTGCAAAAGTGGAAGTCGAAGATCCGCAAACCTCTCGGCTGCCGGATTTTCCCCAGGCCGCGCTCGTCTGCGACTGAGCCCGCGCATTCCCTTGCCGGTTACTTCCGGCTGGAAGAGTTCCATTTTGAGACCCGCAGGGAAACTTCCCTCCTCCCGCAAGTAATAGATCTTCCTCGACCTTTGTGTGATTCTGCCTTCTCTCCGATATCGCTATAGTGGTCCTACGAAGCAGATTTCCCCAGAGTGCATGCGTGGTCCACGATGGCCAGCCCTCATCCACCCAAAACGGCCAGCAACGGACCGAGAGTCCCGAAAGGGACCTTCGGTCCTGAACAGAGGACAGAGCGTGAAAACATGACTTTGCGAAGACGAGTCCTGCGATTCATTCAATTCGCACGGGTCATCCTCTGCGGCGGAATGCTGCTCGGGCTTGCGGCCAGTTGCGCCGCGCAGCGCTACAGCTTTCGCGAATACCGCTCCGGCCTCGGCGACCTGAACATCACCGGCATTGCGCAGGACCGCACCGGCTACCTCTGGGCCGGCACCGAGAACGGCCTCTACCGTTATGACGGCGTGCAGTTCCTGCGCTTTGGCGCCAACACCGGCATGACCGGGCGGACCGTTCAGAACCTTTTCGTCGGTCCTGACGGAACTCTCTGGGTGGGCACCTCAGACGGCATCTTCTTCGAGCGCAAGGATGGAGACTTCTCTCAAGTAACGCCTCCGGACGGCAATGGGCACTTCTCCCTCCGCGCCGGAACCACCTTTGCCGCGAACAGCTCTGATGCTGTGGTCGCGGTCACGCGCCAGGGCGCCATGCTTATGCGCCGCACCGGCCATGACCAGTGGTCGGCCCAGCCGATGCACCTGGATGGCGCCCGTATTCGCAGCGCCACCTACGGGCCGAACGGCGCGCTCTGGTACGGATGCGACGACGATCTGTGCCGCTTGAAAAACGGCAGGACCGAGCATATGGGAGTCGCACGTCACCTGCCCAAGGATGAATGGCTGCATCTGCTCATTGCCCGGAACGGGCAGCTCTGGATTCGCGGGCTTCGACACGTGGGCCAGGTGGACCCGGCGACCGGCCGCTTCGCGCTCCACGACCTGCCCGGCACGCCCAGCTCCCGCCCCGATCAGGCGCTTGCCGAGGACGCCAAAGGCCGCATCGTGGCCTCGGAAGGGGACTCGTTCGGGATTTGGGAAGATGGCCAGTGGCGGATGGTCACCAGCCAGAACGGACTGGCCCATGTGGACATCTCTCAGCTCTTCACTGACCGCGAAGGCTCGCTGTGGATGGGCCTGGTCGGCCACGGGCTGCTGCTCTGGCTCGGCGAGGACAGTTGGGAGTCCTATACGGCGGCCGACGGGCTCAGCGATAACACCGTGTGGGCAATGGCCCGCGACCAGAAGGGCCGCCTCTGGATCGGAACCGACTCCGGGCTCGACTACCTGCCCGCCGGCGGCCACACCGCGCAAACCTGGCGCCAGGCGGGAATCGCCTCCACCCGCGCCGTCGCGCTGCAGAAAAGCACCGACGGAGCCGTCTGGATGGGAAGTGGCGCAGGCGCGCTGGTCCGCATTGACCCCGCCACGCTGCATGGCAGGCAGTGGAAGGTTCCTGAGGTCTACCGCATGCTGGCAGACGGGCCAAACCGCATCTGGGTGGCCACCGCCGACGGCCTGTTCGTGCTCGACCCGCTGGCGCCAGACAAATCGCCCCACCGCGTCGTGTCGCCCGCCTTCGGCAGCGTCAACGAGCGGTTCACCAACGTTTGCCTCGGGCCCGGCGGCACGGTTTGGGCCTCCGCCGATGGCCATCTTTACCGCCTGGACGGGACGGGCTGGACCCGCATCGACCCCGCCGATTCTGGCATGAGCCCCGATGAAATTGCCTTTGACCACCAGGGCAACCTCTGGACCGCCGGCCCCTCGCAGGATTTGATGAGGGTCAAAATTCGCGGCGACCGCGTGGTGGAAGCCACACACTTCGCCGAGCCGCCGCTGCTCTCCCAGCAGGTGGTGGCGCTCATGGTCGACCATCGCGGCTGGCTCTGGGTGGGCCAGGATGCGGGCCTGAGCGTCTTCGATGGCAAGCACTGGCGCAATTACACGCAGGCTGACGGCCTCATCTGGAACGACGTGGACAGCGACGCCCTCATGGTGGGCCGCGACGGCAGCCTCTGGATCGGCACATCCGGCGGCATTTCGCACATGATGCATCCGGACGTCACCCCCGCCGGCGGGCAGAAGGCCCCGGTCTTTTCGCGTGTGACCTACGGCGACAGGCTGCTGAAAGGCGGCGCCAACGAGAACTGGCAGAATGACCCGCTGACCATCTCCATGGCCTCGCTTACCTTCCGCGACAACCAGGACATCGGAATCCGCTACCGGCTGGAGGGCGGCGAGGGCTCGGACTGGGAGACGACGCGAGAGATGACCGTGCATTACCGCCACCTGGTCCCGGGTAAGTACCGGTTTGAGGCCATGACGGTCGATGCCTCCGGCGTTCCCCTGTCGCCGGTGGCGTCGTTCCAGTTCCACATTCGCGAGCGCTGGTGGCAGAGCGGCCTGGTCCAGTTCCTTCTTGCCCTGCTGGTGGCCGTCCTGGCGATGGTTGCGTGGCACTGGCGCGTGGATCGGCTCGTCGCCCAGAAGCGGCATCTCGAAGCTGCGGTGCTCATGCGTACCGAAGACCTGGTGAAGGAAAAGGCTGAGCTCGTCCGCACCCGCGAGCAGATGCGCCACTATGCCGAGCACGACGACCTCACCGGCCTGTGGAACCATCGCATCATTGTCGAGCGGCTGGAGTGTGAGGTCGAACGGTCGCGCCGCGAGGGGACGCCGCTGAGCGTCATCCTCGTCGATCTGGACCACTTCAAGCGCATCAATGACACGCATGGCCACCCTGCCGGCGACGAGGTGCTGCGCTCGGCCGGCGCCATCTTCCAGCAGTTGGTGCGCAACTACGACTGGGTGGGTCGGTACGGAGGCGAGGAGTTCCTGCTCATTCTGCCCGGCACCGTCTATGCCAGCGCCTGCCTGCGCGCGGAGGATCTCCGCGCCGCGCTTGAGACGGCCCGCATCGGTGACGCCACTGAGAAGATTCCGGTCACGGCCAGCTTCGGCGTCGCATCGGGGTACTCGGTAGGCCATGAAGAGCTGATCCAGGCCGCTGACCAGGCGCTCTACCGCGCCAAACACCGGGGACGGAACTGCGTGGAATCTGTCGAACTGGAGCCGCGCGAAGTACTGGCTGAAACCCGCCGCTAACGCCTGGTTTTGCCAGGGCCCGTTCACACTACTGGGATGGATGGCGTTGCGCGCGAAAATGCGGGCAGGCGAGGCGAAGTCCGAAGGCTGTGGCGGCCCCACTGCCGAGGACGACAACGAAGTCTGGCCGCATTTTCGCCGCAACCCGGAGGGACGGGGCCGGTTTTCTCCATTTTTTCGCCGCTCGTCCCTAAGATACACCCGGTATCTGTCGCTCCTCGCTCCTTAGAATTGAGAAAAGGAACTGAGAAAAGGAACTGAGAAAAACCGGCTCCCGTCGCCGCCATTCCAGTAGTGTGAACAGGCCCTAGACCAGGGGCAAACGCACCATCGCCCGCGCCCCTTCGCCGTCTTCGCGATTCACCAGCACAATCTCTCCACCGTGCGCGCGGGCAATCTGCTGCGCCAGCGTCAGCCCCACTCCGCTGCCATTCGGTTTGGTGGTGTAAAAGGGGACGAAAAGATTTTCGCTGTTGGCGATTCCCAGCCCGCGGTCTTCCACCAGGATCGCCAGGCGCAAGCCTTCCACGCGCCAATACAGGCTCACCGGCTGCCCTCCATTGGCCAGCGAGGCGTCGGCCGCATTCTTGATCAGATTGATCAGCATCTGCTCCAGCTGGTCGGGATCGGCCCGCAGCACCGCGGGAGCCCCCGGCGTCAGCTGTACCGGCACCCGCTGCTCCAGCAGCGCCACGCGCTCCATCAGCGGCGCAATCTCCAGCGGCCGAAGCTGCGGCGGCGGCAGTTGCGCCAGCGCGCGATAGGACTGCACGAAGCGGTGCAGCGCGTCGGCGCGGCCCTCCACCACGCCAAGGCCGCGGCGAAAGTCGCGCACAAGATCCTTGTCCTCCGGAATCCCGTCCACCCGCGCCAGCAGGCTGCCCGCGATGGACTTGATGGGAGCCAGCGAATTCGACAGCTCGTGACCCAGCACGCGGATCAGGCGTTTCCAAGCCGCCTGCTCTTCTTCCTTCAGCGGCTGGCTCACGTCGGCCAGCAGCAGCAGCATGTGCGGCGCGCCATCCTGGCGAAAGGCCGCCTTGCGCAGCAGCCAGCGTGTGGTTTGCGTGCCCAGCGAATGCATGCTCTGGTCGGGCGCATCCAGCAGCGCCGTCATTCCCAGCTCGGCCGCGGTCCGCCCGTAGCAGCGCGCGTATGGCAGCCCCAGCAGTTGCGCACCGGCCTGATTCACAAGCTGCAGCACATTGTCGCGGTCGAAGGCGAACAGCGGCGCATGCATCACCTCCAGAATCCGCGCCAGCAGGGCCGTTGCCTCCAGTGAGCGCACACGCTGCTTCTGCAGCAGGTCCGCCAGAGCATTCACCTCCGCGGCCAGCTCGGCAAACGCGTCCGCCGTGCCCGCTCCCCGCGCGCGGAACGAATAATCGCCCTCCCGCAGCGATGCGATGACATTCGACAGCGTCTGCAGCGGGCGAATCAGGCTGTCGATCAGCGACGACGCCACCAGAGCGGCATAGAGCAGCAATCCGCCAAGCGCGAACAGCGCCGGCTCAACGCCGACTTGGTGCTCGGCCAGCAGGATGCAGACAAACAGAACGCCGGGCACGGAGAGCAGAACGCTGTGCAGCCACGCGCGGCGCACGGCCGCGCGCCGGTTCCGGCGCCCCCTCTGCTCATAGACCATACTTTTCAATGCGGCGATAGAGCGCCGCGCGGCTGAGGCCGAGCGCTTCAGCGGCCTGCGAAATGTTTCCCTCGCATCGGCGAAGCACCTTGCGAATCAAAAGCGCCTCCACCTCGTCAATGCTCATGTGTTCGAATGACTGCCCGGACGCGCGGGTGGATGAGATGGCCAGATTCGCGGGCTCGATCTCCTCCTCGCGGCACAGCAGCACGGCGCGTTCAACCGTATGCTCCAGCTCCCGCACGTTGCCCGGCCACGCGTACTGCATCATCAATTGCATCGCGCCCTGAGAAAATCCGGAAATCGGCTTGCGATAGCGCGAGCGATTGCGCTCCAGAAAATGCGCCGCCAGCAGCGGAATGTCCTCCCGCCGCTCGCGCAGCGGAGGCAGATGAATCTCCACCGTGTTGATGCGGAACAACAGGTCTTCGCGGAACCTTCCCTCCTTCGAGTCCTCCTGCAGATTGGCGTTGGTGGCCGAAAGCACGCGCACGTCCACGCGGCGCGTTTGCGAGGACCCCACGCGCTCCAGTTCGCCCGTCTCCAGCACGCGCAGCAGTTTGGCCTGCTGGCGAAGGGGAACATTCGCAATCTCATCCAGAAAAAGCGTGCCCCCGCTGGCCATCTCAAACCGGCCTACGCGGTCGGTGCGCGCATCGGTGAACGCGCCCTTCACGTGTCCGAAGATTTCGCTCTCAAACGTACCTTCCGGCAAACCGCCCGCGTTCACCGCCACCAGAGGCATGCGCGCGCGCGGCGACGCCGCGTGAAGCAGCTTGGCCACAATCTCCTTGCCTGTGCCGTGCTCGCCTGTGATTAGCACATGCGCGTCGGAGGGGCCCACCTGCGCAATCAGCTCAAGCACCGGGCGCATGGCCGCCGCGCTCGCAAGGAACGCCGGCATGCCCTCGGAGCGGAGCAGCCGGTTCTCCAGTTCAAGTTGGCGCGCCCGCCGCAGCGCCTGTCGCAGTTCGGCATGCACGCGCACAAGGCTCAGCAGCCGTTCGTTCTCCCACGGCTTCTGGATAAAGTCGCGTGCGCCGCGCTTGATGCATTCCACGGCAAGATCAATATTGCCCCACGCCGTCATCACGATCACCGGAAGGCGCGAATCGATCTCCCGCAGGCGCGCCAGCAGGTCCAGGCCCTCCTGGCCGGAGGTCGTGTCGCGCGTGTAGTTCAGGTCGATGAGCAATACGTCGTAGTCGTCTTCGCCCAGCGCCTCAAGCAGCAGCTGCGGCGACCGCGCCGTCTCCACATGAATTCCCTGCGGCTTAAGCAGCAGTTCCACTGCTTCAAGAACATGCGGCTGATCGTCGGCAACCAGAACTCGAATGCTGTCACGCTTACCGGAGATGGCTTGCCTCCATTGTGCCGGACTTCGCGTCGGCGATCGAAATGCCGTAGGACTGGAGAATCGTACCCGTCGCGCGCATCATCTCGATACGTGCCTTTTCATACGCGGTCTCGGCCGTCACCAGCGCCGACTCGGCAAGGGCCAGGTCGTGCTCGGCCGCCAGCGTCTGCTGATTGCTTCCCGCACCCAGCTTCTGCTCCTGCTTCATGATATCGAAGCTCCGCTGCGCCAGATCGCGCGCCTGGCGCGCTGCATCCACCCGGCTGGCCCCCTGCTCCAGCGCGTAGCGGGCATTGCGCACCTCGATCCGGATGCGCTTCTTCAGCTCCTCCTGATATACCTGCGACTGCCTGTACTCGAGCTCCGTCCGGTACTGGTCGGCCTTGGCGATGCGGTTGCGCAGCGGAATGCTCAATTGGAGCCCCACCTGATACTCGGGAGCAGTGTCGTTCATCGCGTTCTGAATCGCGCCGCCGTATGTGGCCGGCAGCGTGGTCGGAACCGTCTGGTCGTAGTACTTCGCATTCAAATCGCCCGCCGTTCCGTTGCCCGCGTAAAACCCATACGCCGTCAGCGAGGGCAGCAGCGCGTTGCGCGCCGTCCTGCGGCTCAGCGCGCGATTCTTCAGGTCCAACGCCGACTCCTGAATCTCCGTGCGGTCCGCCAGCGCCTCGGCAATCATCTGCTGCACCGGCTCGGTCACCGGCTCAATGTGCGAGCGGATGCGATCCGTCGGCACAACCGGCATCTCTTCCAGCGTGGGATCGTCCAGTGTGCGCGTGATCGCGTTCTTCATCAGAAGTTCCTGCAACTCCAGGTTTGTCCGGGCCACGGTCAAATCCTGTTCGCGATTAGCCAGGTCGCCTTCGGCCTTGAGCACGTCCATCTCCGGAATCGCCTGCAGGGCAAGCCGCTGGCGCGCGGTCGACAGCGTCTCCGTGGCAAAGGCGACGGAGCGGTCCCCAACCTGCTCCGTATCATAGGCGTTCACCAGGTCCCAGTACATGTCGCATATCTGCGTCACCGTCGCAATCACCTGCGCGCGAAAGGCAATGTCGGAGATCTTCAGGTTCGTGCGCGCGATGCGCAGAAAACGCAGGTTTGGCCCAAGTCCGAAGCCCGCCAGCAGTTGCTGCGTGGCCAAAAAGCGCACCCGCGTGTAAAGCTCCGGGCTGAAGTAGTCGTAGATACCGTTCGAGGTCTGGCGGCTGTTGCTCCACTGTACCTGGATGCTGCTCCCCGTGGGAAAGGACTGGTCATAGCTGACGTTCGCCTGCTCCTGGTTGATCTTGTAGATCGACACTCCTTCCACCTGGAAGTTTGTCAACTGCTGCGACGAGTGATCGACCAACACATTCGCATTGATCACCGGGTCATAAGTGGAAACCGCGGTGCCGGTACCCAGCGTTGAGGAAACAATGCCGGACGCGCCGGCGCCGGCGCCGCCCGCGCCGCCCGTGGTGCCGCCCGCTCCCGCGCCCGCGCCGCTTGATCCAAATCCCCCTTGCCCGCCTCCGGGCGTTCCGGAAACTACGCCCGTATTCACGCCGCGCACTGAGCCACCGGCCTCGGTCCGCTTCACGTCGGTCTCCGCAATCGGCAGGTTATAGCGCGCGATCACCAGGTCCAGATTGTTCTCAAGCGCGAGACGAATCGCGTCATCCAGTGACAGATATATCTTTCCCTTGCGCACCAGCGATTCAAGGCGCGACGAATTGATCATCGTCGGCGGAGGAACCGTCGTCCCGCGATAGGCATCGATGGGATTCATCGAGCTTTTCTTCAACTGCTCGAAAGGAATGTTTCCGTTCGGCGCGGGCGCCGATGGTGGGTCGACGGCGAAAGCAAGATTGGCCTGCAGCAGCAGAATCGCCACGGCCGCCTGCATCCGCGTCGCAAAAGCGGTGGCGGGCCTAACTTCGATGCGTGCCGGAATCAATCTCATCATGATTTCTCAACCTCGGGGGAGTCACTGCGCAGCGCCTCATCGCGCGTGAGCCAGCCGTCTTTCAGCTCCAGGATGCGCGTGCCGTAGCGCGCGTTTTCCTCCGAATGCGTCACCTGCACAATCGTGGTGCCCTGGCGGTTCAGCTCGCGAAACAGCTCCATAATTTCGCGCGCCTGCGCGGAGTGCAGGTTGCCCGTGGGCTCATCGGCCAGCAGCAGCGCCGGCGCATGCACCACGGCGCGCGCAACGCCCACCAGTTGCTGCTGACCGCCGGAAAGCTGGTTCGGAAACAGGTCCTTCTTGGCCACAATCTGGAATCGATCCAGAATGTCGGCCACCATGCCCTGCCGGTCGCGCGAGGGCAGATTCTTGTAGGACAACGGAAGATCGATATTCTCTGCAACCGTCAGGTCATCCAGCAGATGGTAGCTTTGAAAAACCATCCCCATGCGCCTGCGCGCCAGGTCCGCGCGCTGTTTGCGGTTTAGCGTATGCACCGGCGTCTGCTCAAACCAGTACTCGCCAAGCCATCCGTCATCCAGCAGCGCGAGCACGTTCAGCAGCGACGACTTTCCCGCCCCGGAAGGGCCCATCACCGTCACGAATTCTCCCGCGCGAATGCTGAGCCCGACACGGCGCAGGATCCAGGTTTCGGTGTGCCCGGTCCGGAAGCTTCGCTCCACGTTCTTCAGCTCAATCATGATCGTTGACCGCTCCATTCCGGCTTCAGGCAATCGGTTCGCGCCGTGCTATTCAATCCGCAGCGCCTTCATCGGATCAATGGACGCCGCGCGCCGCGAGGGGATGAATCCGGCCAGCGTCGCGCACAGCGCCAGCGCCGTCACGGCTCCCGCCAGCGCCAGCGGATCGTACTGGCTCACGCCGTAGAGCTGGCTCGCCATCAGGTGGCCGGCCAGCAGCGCGCACGGAATGCCCAGCACCAGACCCGCCGCGATCTGCGCCATTGCTCCGCGCAGCACCATGCCGATGACGCTTGAGCGCGTGGCTCCCAGCGCCATGCGAATTCCAATCTCTCCCGTCCGCCGCACCACGAAATACGACATCACGCCGTACAGTCCAACCGAAGCCAGAATCAAAGCCAGCACTCCAAACAGGCTGGTAAGCCGCGCCACCAGCCGGTCCTCGTCAAAGTTGCCTGAAACCTGGCTCTCAAAGGAGCGCAGATCGCCCACCGTCAGGTTCGGATCAATGCCCGCAAGCGTCTTGCGCACCAGCGGCTCCACATCCTGCTGCGGCCGGTCGAAGCGCAGGATCATCGCGTTGATCAGCATCGACTGTGCTTCGCCAGATTTCATCTCCGCTTCCTTGTAGCCGAGATACTGCTGCGTGAGAGGCCGCAGATAAACCGGACGCACCGGCTCGCGCACGTTGTTCATTTTGAAGTCGCGAAAGACGCCCACGATCTCAAAGCTTCCCGAGTATTGGGGAAAATCGATGCCGAAGTGCTGCCCGACCGGATTTTGATGCGGGTAGAAATGCTTCACAAAGGCCTGGTTGACAACGGCCACCGGCGGAGAGCTGGCCGTGTCCTGCTCATTGAAGTTCCGCCCCTGCACAATCGGCACGCCAATCGAGTTCAGGAACCCGTTGCTCACCCGGTCCCAGGTCGAGCCGCAGTGGCTGTTCGGGGGCGGCGCCGGATGTCCCTGCTGAATCACGCAATCGCCCCAGTTGTCGCCCTCCAGCGGGCTGTAAAGCGCCAGCCCCACGCTGGCCACGCCGGGCAGCGCGGCGAATCGGTCTTCAATCTGGCGGTCCAACGCCGGCATGGTCTCCGCCGTGTAACCCGCGCCTGCCGGATCAAAGTGCGCCACGTAGCGGTTGGCCGTCTCCACGCCAAAATCCTGGTGTTCCAGCTTGGCCAGCGAGCGGCTCATCAGAATCGCGCTCACCAGCAGCACCAGAGACAGCGCCGCCTGAAACACAACCAGCGCCTTCTGCGGCAGCGACGAGTGATCGTGCGTGGAGCGGTTCACTCCGCGCAGAACCTCCGCAGGCTGCGAATGCGAAGATATCCACGCCGGCGCAATGCCGAAAAGAATGCCCGTCGCAAGCGCCACCAGAAATGTGAATCCAAGCACAACCCAGGAAGGATTCGCGCTGATCGGAACGTTCTGCATATGTTGAAATGCCAGCGCCAGAATCGCGCGCGTGCCCGCATAGGCCACGCCTAGCCCCACAAGTCCGCCTAGAAAACTCAGCAGCACGCTTTCGGTCAGAATCTGGCGAATCACGCGGTTGCGGCTCGCGCCCAGCGCCATCCGCACCGCAAGGTCTGCCCGCCGCGCCGTGCCCCGCGCCAGCAGCAGGTTTGCAATGTTCGCACAGGCGATGAGCAGCACCACCGTGGCCAAAATCATCAGCATCTTCAGGCCACTGCCCACTTCCTGCTGTAGGTTTTGGATGCCCCCGCCGCCATGCGTCAGCATCACGCGCATCTTCGGAATCACGGCTGCGCCGCCGTTCGCGGTAAGCACAGGCTGCGCGGCAAGCCACTGCCGCAGCGCCGCGCTCAGCTTTTGTTGCAGCGCCGCAATGCTCGTACCTGGGTGGATCCGACCGATCGGATAAAGCCAGTTGGACTCCGCGTGATGCAGAATTGCCGTGTCGCCGTCCACGTAGGGCTCGGTATTCAGCGGCATCCACACCTCCGGCGGGCGGTCCGTCTCGCGGTCGCCGAAAAAACCCGCGGGCGCAACGCCCACCACCGTGAACGGATGCGTCTGAATGTAAATCGTGCTGCCGACAATCGATGGATCGCCGCTGTACTCCGACTGCCACGCCGCATAACTCAGCACCGCCGCGGGCGAAGCGGCCGGCCTGTCGTCTGCGCTGGTGAACAGGCGTCCCGTGTATGGACCCAGGCCCAGCGTGGCGAAGTAATTGCCTGAAACAAACTCAGTGCGCAGCGACTTCGGCAGCTCCTTGCCACGGCGAATGCTCATCGATCCCTGGGCCGCCTGCACCGCCGCAAGCTGCTCGAACTCCGGCGCGGAGGCTTCGAGACGCTTGTAGAGATCATAGGAGAAGATCGAGTAGTCGCCCGTATCCGACGCGCTGCCGGGAAACCCTCCATCCACGCAGCAATCGTCGTTATCTCCAATGCGATACAACTGCGACGGATTGCCCACCGGCAGTGAACGCAGCAGCACCGCGTGCACCAGCGTGAAGATGGCCGTGTTGGCCCCGATGCCCAGCGCCAGCGTCACAATCGCCGTAATCGCGAACCCCGGCGAACCGCGAAGCTGCCGCAGCGAGTAACGGATGTCCTTCAGGAGTTGTTGCATCGCAATCGGTCTCCTCAGCTTGAATATTCCAATCGGGTTATTCGGTTCGCAAAGCCTGCATCGGTTCAATCCGGGCCGCCCGCCGCGCCGGCAGCAGGCCCGCGACAAACACCGTGAGCAGCAGAAGCGCCGCGGCGGCAACGTAGGTTAAGGGATCCGACGACGCAACCCCGAAGAGCATTGAGTGCAGCAGCCGCACCGCGCCCGCGCAACCGGCCACGCCGGTCGCAATCCCGATCAGCGCGATGCCTGCGCTGCTGCGCAGCACCAGACCGAAGACCCCGGAACGCGTGGAGCCCAGCGCCATGCGCAGCGCGAACTCTCTCTGCCGCTCGGTTACGGAGTAAGCAATCACCGCGTACAGCCCCAGCATCGCCACCAGCACGCTGCAAAGCGCATACACTCCCAGCAGCTCGGCCGGAATCCGCTCGAGTTGATACAACTCGCCGGACACCGACTGCAGGCTGCGCACCTGTTCAAGCGGCAGCGAGCCGTCCAGTTCCGCCACAGCCTGGCTCAGCGGCTCCCGCATGGCCGCGGCCGTTGTGCGCGAGCGCACCGCGACAATCACATAGCCATACCCCGGCACGCCCTGCGCCAGCGGCAGATAGAGCACAGGGTCGGGCTCCGTGTTTGCCGGATCGTGATAGGCGTAGTCGTGCACAATGCCCACGATGCGATGCGGCTGCTTGTTCGCCACAATCGTGCTACCGACTGCATCGCCCTTCGGCCAATACCGCTTCGCCATCGTCTCGTTCACAATCGCCACACCCGGCGCGTTGGCGTTGTCCTGCGTGGTAAAGTCGCGGCCCTGCCGCAGCGCAATGCCCATCACGTGGAAAAAGTTAGGACCGTCGAAGTCCGTCACCACATCCATCTCTTCGCCCTTGGCCGGCACATAGCCGGGAATGCTGAAGCCCTGCGTGTTCCCTGAACCCCAGTCGCCCATGGGCAGATGCGTGGTAAGCGTTGCGCCCGTTACTCCCGGCGCATTCTGCATCCGCTCCAGCAACGCGGACTCGAAGGCCATCGCGCGCTTTGCGTCATAGCCGGACCGCTCCAGATCGAGCGTGGCCGTCAGGCAGTGCGCGCGATTGAAGCCCACGTTGCGCCCCACCACATTTAACGCGGTGCGCATCAGCAGGCCGCAGCACACCAGAATGATGAAACAGATTCCGAGCTGCAATCCCAGCACAATGCTTCTTCCGAATCGCCGGCGCGGTGCGCCCGCCACTGCCGCACCGCCTTCGTGCAGCGCCTCTTTTTGCGAGACGCGCAATGCCTGCCGCACCGGATACATGCCGCACACCAGCGTCACCGCAACCGTTATCGCTGTCACGAAGAGCAGTATGCGCGAGTCCGGCTGCAGATTGAAGACCAGCGGCATGCCGAAGCTCGGCAGGAGCAGATAAAGCCCGCGAGACATTGCCGTGCTTGCCGCCCATCCTGCCAGCGCGCCCAGCACCGCCAGCACTCCCATCTCCGCTAACACCTGTGCGGCAATGCGCGCGGTCGTTGCGCCCAGGGCTATGCGAATCGCCACCTCGCGCCGGCGGCGCGCCCCGCGCTGCGCCAGCAGCGACGCAATGTTAATGCACACCAGCAGCATCAGCAGAGCAGATGCGCCCGCAAGAATTGGAAGCTGCTCGCCCACGATGACAAAGAAGCCGCGCTGAAAATGCGCTGCATCGTCCAGGTTCAGGTCCCATCCTTTGTAGTTGCCCGTATGCTGCTCACGCGCAAAGGTCTTCGCCAGCGTGTGCAGTTCCGCAGCCGCCGTGGCGCCACGCACGCCCGGCCGCAGCCGCACCACAACCTGCAATCCGTAGTGCGCAAGCGGGTCCGCCGCGGCGTCCGGCAAAAGGTCGCGAAGGCTCGAAAGCGGGAGCCATGCCGACTCGGCGATGCCGCCAAAGATGCCCGCAAACTCCGCCGGCGCCACGCCCACCACCGTGAATGTATGCCGATTGATGGAGACAACACGGCCCACGATCGCCGGGTTCGCGTCAAAGCGCTCGCGCCACAAACTGTCTGACAGCACAACCTCGTCATCCGAGCCATAGGCGCGGTCATCGGCGTCGGCCCGGAAGAACTGGGCCGCCTGCGGCTTCAGGCCCAGAATCTGAAAGTAGTTCGAAGAGACCAGGCCCGCATTCACAGCTTCCGGCCGGCCCGAGGCGGTATTCAAATTCGCCGTGGTCTGCGCGAATGCCGCTGCGCCGGAAAAGGAGTGATTCGCATCGCGCACAAAGCGGTATTGGCCGTAGTGCACCGAATAACCGTTGCTGCCCAGCACCGTGGCGCTGATGAAGCGCAGATCGCGCGGCGCGCGCACGTGCGGCCACGGATTGTAGAGCACCGCGTCGGTCCACGCGGCAACGGTCGTCACCGCTCCAATGCCCAGCGCCAGCGTCAACACGGCCGTCAGGGCAAAGCCGGGCGACTTGCGCAACTGGCGCAGCGCAAAAGAAAGATTCCGCAGCATGGTCAGGCCTCCAGCTCTTCGGTCAGCTTCCTCAGCTCGCCCTCTGAAACCACCTTGCCGTCGAACAGATGCACTTCGCGCTCGGCGTGCTTGGCAAAGCGCGGATCGTGCGTCACCATGCAGATCGTCGAACCCTCGCGGTGCAGATCGGCAAGCAGATGCATCACCGCCTCGCCGTTTTTTGAGTCCAGGTTGCCGGTTGGCTCATCGGCCAGCAGAATCGAAGGCGAACCGGCCAGCGCCCGCGCCACGGCCACGCGCTGCTGTTGGCCGCCGGAGAGCTGCGCCGGATAATGCCGCATTCGGTGCGCCATGTTCACCCGCTCCAGTGCCTCCTTCACGCGCTTTTTGCGCTCGGCTGAGGGCATGCCCGCGCGATAGGTCAGCGGCAGCTCCACGTTCTCTTCCACCGTGAGATCGCCGATCAGGTTGAAGCTCTGAAAGATGAAGCCGATCTCCTGGTTGCGAATCCGCGACCGTTCGCTGAAGCTCAGGTTCTCCACCGGATTGCCGTTCAGCAGGTAGCGCCCCCCGGTCGGCGTGTCCAACAGTCCCAGAATCGAAAGCAGCGTGGACTTGCCGCAGCCCGAAGGCCCCGACATCGCCACATACTCGCCGCGCGCAATGGTCAGATGAATCCCCGACAGGGCGTGAGTCTCCACCTCATCGGTGTAAAACACCTTGGTCAAATCTTCGATTTCAATGAGTGTGCCGTTGCCTGCCATGCGGTTCCTCTCTTTGCTGCGGGTTTGCTTGTCGATTGCGTTCCTGCGCCCTGCACAGACTTCTCCCGCGCGGCTAATTCAGCCGCACATGGTCCACGTTGTCGTACTGCGACATGTCCGACAGAATCACCTTGTCGCCTTCCTTCAATCCGGCGAGCACCTGAATGTCGTTCACTGACTCGCGCCCCACCTTCACCGCAACCCGGGTCGCGCTCTTCCCGTCCGGATCAATCCGGAACAGGCTCAGCGTTGAATTCTCGTTGCCCAGCGCGGGCCGGCCCACGTAGAGCACGTCAGAAAGCCGCTCCAGATCGATGGTTCCGTCCACGCTCAACTGCGGCACCGCACCTGTGGGAAGCGGCCCATCGAGTGTTACGTCAACGGTGCGCGTTCCGTTCACAACGGAGGGATCAATACGGGTCACGTGGCCGGGAACAACGCCGTTGTGGGTGTCAATGGAAGCAGGCTGGCCGAGCTGAATATCGTGCGCCTGTGTTTCGGCAATCTGGAGGGCGGCCTTAAGCTTGTCGAGCTGAATGACTTCGGCCAGGGAGGTTCCCGCAGTCACGTGCTGGCCAACCTGGAGTGGAGTGGGAGGAGGCGCCAGAACCCCGGAGATGCCCGCTCTGACCTGAAGCGCTGCCGACTGCTTCTGATAGAGATCCAGCAGCGCCTTGGCCTGTTCGATCTTGGTCTGCTGTGATGCAAGCTGGACGACAATCGCCTTTTCGTTCACTTCTATCTGCTCCATGCTGAGCTTGTGCTGGGCAGTCAACTGGTCAGCGAGGTCCTTCGACTTGCTGTAGGCGATGCCAGCGATAACGCCAAGGTCATAGAGTGCTTTATCGGTCTTTGCCTGCAACTGGTCCTGGGTAAAGTCGGAGTTGACCTGCGCAGCGGCGGCTTTCTTATCCATCAGCGTGCTCTGCAAGGTGGCCCGCAGGCTCTTGTAGTCAGACTGCGCAGCTTTCAGAGCCAGCTGTGCGTTCAGCAGTTCCTGTTGAAGTTGTGGATCGGCCAGGTCCATGAGAATGGTATCCGGCGTGACCTTGCTGCCGGGCAGCACGCGAATGCGGACAACGGTAGCGTCGGTCTGCGCGGGAATGAGCTCAATCGAGTCTTCGCGCGGCACCAGCAAGCCGATCGACGCGCGCACCTGGCGGATCATCGGGCCGCGCTTCACCGTGTCGGTCCAAATCGTCGACCGGTCCACCTCCGGGTCCGCCGGCTTCAGCCGCGCAACGGCCACAGCCGCCGCCACCAGCACCACGGCCCCCAGGCCGCTCCAAATCAGCAGTTGGCGTCGCTTCTTTTTCTTTAGGTCAGGGCGCGCAATATCCATCACGCCAACGAACCCTGCATGCGGGTCGCCAAAGGAGGCTACGCTTAAAATTGCTCAATCAAGAGAGGTTGCGGCCGTCCACCATCACTCCCCCTCCCGCCGCGAATGACCGCTCGCGCCATCGACTGTCCGATTCCGAACACTCGCTCCGCGCGGAGTGTGCGCCGATTTATCTCGCGATCACACCCGTTCCACTGCCAGAGCAACGGCATTTCCGCCGCCCAGGCACAGTGCCGCCACGCCCTTGCGCGCGTCCCGACGCGCCATGGCATGCAGCAGCGTCACCAGCACCCGCGCCCCGCTGGCGCCAATCGGATGCCCCAACGCCACCGCGCCGCCATGCACATTCACGCGCGCCGCATCCAGTCCCAGCTCGCGAATCACCGCCAGCGCCTGCACGCTGAAGGCCTCGTTCAGCTCGAACAACTCCACTTCGTCCAGCGTCCAGCCCGCGCGTGCCACCACCTTGCGCACCGCGTCAATCGGCGCCAGGCTGAACCACTCCGGGGCGCGCCCGCTCGTCGCCTGCGCACGAATCGCCGCCATCGGTCGAAGGCCCAGCTTCGCCGCCCGCCCCGCGCTCGTCACCACCACGGCCGCCGCGCCGTCGCTCACGCCCGGCGCATTGCCAGCCGTCACGGTGCCGCCCTCCTTGAAGGCCGGCTTCAGCCGCGCCAGAATCTCCGCCGTCGTCTCCGGCCGAATGGCCTCGTCCGCCGCGAACACGCGCGCGCTCTCGCCCTTCTTCCACGGCGGAATCTCCACCGGAAGAATCTCGTCGCGGAAAAATCCCTCCCGCGTCGCCACTGCCGCCCGCGTGTGCGACTCCGCCGCAAACGCATCCTGGTCCGCGCGCGAAATTTCGCACCTCTCTGCCACCATCTCCGCCGCCGCGCCCATGTGGAACTCGTTGTACACGTCCCAAAGCCCATCGTGGATCATCGCGTCCACCAGCGCGCCGTCGCCCAGCCGGTAGCCCTCGCGCGCCTGCGGCAAAAGATACGGCGCGTTGGTCATCGACTCCATGCCCCCCGCCACCACCATCTCCACATCGCCAGTCTGTATCCCCTGCGCCGCCAGTGCCACAGTCTTCAGCCCCGAGCCGCACACCTTGTTCACCGTCAGCGCACCCGCCTCCGGCGACAGGCCGCCGAAAATCGCCGCCTGCCGCGCCGGACTCTGCCCCAGCCCCGCCTGCAGCACGCAGCCCATGATGCATTCGTCCACCTGCGCCGGTTCCACGCCTGCGCGCCGCACCGCCTCGCGCACCACCAGCGCGCCAAGTTGAGGCGCGGAAAAGCCCTTGAGCGAGCCCTGAAATTTGCCCACAGGGATTCGCACCGCGGAAACAATTACAGCTTCATGCATTCCATGTGCTCCGGGCGATGGAATCGGTCAAGCGACAGCATCGGCTATTTGCAAGTTTAGATGCGCCCCGCCCCGCGCAGCACCGCAATCTCCGCGTCGTCAAACACCCGCGAGCGAATCAGAAAACGCAGTCCCTCCGGACCCTCCAGCGAAAACATCCCGCCGCGCCCCGGCACCACGTCCAGAATCAGCTGCGTGTGCTTCCAGTATTCAAACTGGCTGCGGCTCATGTAGAACGGCTCGCCGTCCACCTCGCCCAGTTGCACGTCAGAGTCGCCCACCAGGAACTCGCCGCGCGCAAAACACATTGGGGAGCTGCCGTCGCAGCAGCCCCCCGACTGGTGAAACATCAGCAGCCCGTGTTTTTCGCGCAGCACCCTAACAAGATGAATGGCAAGGTCCGTCGCCAGCACCTGCTTGGGTAACCCCTCCATAACTTCCCTCTAAGTCTAGAAGAAACCGAGTTTCTTCGGGCTGTAACTCACCAAAAGGTTCTTGGTCTGCTGATAGTGGTCCAGCATCATGCTGTGGGTCTCCCGGCCGATGCCCGACTGCTTGTAGCCGCCGAAGGCCGCATGAGCAGGATAAGCGTGATAGCAGTTCACCCACACGCGCCCCGCCTGAATGCCGCGGCCCAGGCGGTAGCATCGATTCGCATCGCGGCACCACAATCCCGCGCCCAGCCCGTACAGGGTGTCGTTGGCGATCTCCAGCGCATCGGTCTCCGTCTTGAAGGTCGTCACGGAAACCACCGGCCCGAAAATCTCTTCCTGAAAGATGCGCATCCGGTTGTGTCCGCGAAAGACGGTCGGTTTCATATAGTAGCCGCCCTCCAGCTCGCCGCTCAGGCTCGCACGGCTTCCGCCGACCAGCAGTTCCGCGCCCTCTTTGAGCCCGATGTCGATGTAACTCAGAATCTTTTCCAACTGCTCGCTCGACGCCTGCGCGCCGATCATCGTCGTCGGGTCCAGCGGATTGCCCTGCTTGATCGCCGCCACGCGCTTCAGCGCCCGCTCCATGAACTTGTCATAGATGCTCTCCTGGATCAGCGCGCGGCTCGGACAGGTGCACACCTCGCCCTGATTCAGCGCGAACATCACGAATCCTTCAATCGCCTTGTCGAAGAAATCGTCATCCTCGCGGCACACATCGTCAAAGAAGATATTCGGCGACTTACCGCCTAACTCCAGAGTTACAGGAATCAGGTTCTGGCTGGCATACTGCATGATAAGTCGTCCGGTGGTCGTCTCGCCCGTGAACGCGATCTTCGCCACACGCGAGCTTGAAGCCAGCGGCTTGCCCGCTTCCACTCCGAACCCGTTCACAATGTTCAGCACTCCGGGAGGCAGCAGATCGCCCACCAGCTCAGCCCACACCAGAATGCTCGCCGGAGTCTGCTCGGCCGGCTTCAGCACCACGCAGTTGCCCGCCGCCAGCGCCGGCGCCAGTTTCCAGGTGGCCATCAGCAGTGGAAAATTCCACGGAATAATCTGGCCCACCACGCCCAGCGGCTCGTGGAAGTGGTACGCCACTGTGTCGTGATCAATCTCGGAGATTGTCCCTTCCTGCGCGCGAATGCATCCCGCAAAATAGCGGAAATGGTCAACCGCCAGCGGCAGGTCCGCCGCCGTGGTTTCGCGGATGGGCTTGCCGTTGTCCCAGGTCTCTGCCAGCGCCAGCATGTCCAGGTTGTCTTCCATGCGCTGCGCAATTTCGGTCAGGATGAGCGCTCGATGCGTGGGACTGGTCCGGCCCCAGCTTTCCCGCGCCGCATGCGCCGCGTCCAACGCCCGCTCAATGTCCTGCGCGTTCGAGCGCGGAATCTCGCAGAAGGCCTTGCCGGTAATCGGAGTCACGTTGTCAAAATACTGGCCGGATGCGGGCTCAACCCACTGGCCGCCGATGTAATTGCCATAGCGCGGGCGAAAACTAATCTTGTCGCTCAGTTTGCCCGGATGTGTCGCTGTCAAAGTCGCCATCAAACTGCCCTCCACAGTTGCTTCCGCGCGGGTTCAAGGGCCTGGAGCGCGGCGCAAGCATCATACTCCCGCCCGTGCACGGCTGGCTGGCTCGGCGCAAAGAAAAATTCCATGAAATTGCAAGCGGCGCGAGCCGCAACAGGCTCCTCGATGCGCGTTCGGCCTGCACACGAATTCCGCGACTACGCACCATTCCTATTGGAAAGGTTGGACTCCCGCGGAGGTGCCGGCTCGCGCCCACTCTCGTTGGCGCATGGGTATGGTAGGCGAGGCGGGAATCGAACCCACAACCCCCGGCTCAGAAGGCCACGCGTCACGGGGGATGGAACTATTCGACCGCAGAAAAAGCTTCATCCGCGACGAAGAGACGCTCCGGGCAGCACTGGCTAAGTACTTCGAGGGAATTTCAAGCGACGGCTTCGACAGGGAAAAGACGCGTACTGCGTTCGAACAATTGAGATCGGACATCATCGGAAATGGACCAATGAAGGACCAATTGCGCGAAAAGCGCACCACGAGAGAGTTGGCCGACTGGTTCTTCGATATCGAGCCGTTCGGCGTTACCTACACACTCGAATACGACAAGAAGGACCTCAAGCACCTTTCCCCAGGCGAGAAAGGCATCGTCCTGCTCCTCTTGTACTTAGAAGCAGAGGAGGACGACCATCGACCCCTCATCATTGACCAGCCAGACGACAACCTGGACAACTTGTCGATCTTCCCCAGCCTCGTCCAATACTTCCGTGAGCGCAAGCATACGCGCCAGATCATAATCATTACGCACAATCCGAACCTCGTTGTCACAACCGACTCGGAGCAGATCATTATTGGAAGTTTCGATGGATCGCGCGCTCCTCGAGTTCAATATCGTAGCGGAGCCTTGGAGAATACATCCGCGCCTCCAAACCCGGGCATACGCGAAGAGGTTTGCCATGTGCTTGAGGGCGGGGTGGATGCATTCCGCATACGGGAGCACCGGTACGACCTACCTGAGTGAGCATCTAGGCGAGATTAAGCGGATACAATGTCGAATCCTCGATTTCAAACGGATGAGTACGTTTTGCGGTACTCCCCGCAACTTGGAATGCTGCTTTTTCAGGCGGAGCCATCAGCAACAACAGACGCCGTTGGCATCAATTCGGACCCTCTCTGGCTTGCGAATCGGTAAGCCGCGGATCTCCAGGGCTGGCACATGCCAGTCCCTTCCCGGAAAGGTCGTGATGCGGACCAACTTGCTAGAACCCATCTCATAAACATTTTGGCAGCCCTTTTCTGCGAGACTGAAGGTGCTCAAGGCGTCTCCGCGGACTTGGATGGCAGGCGGTTGGGAACTGACAGACGAACAGTGGGAGTTGGTGGAGC